>ERZ1673753.42-NODE-42-length-202967-cov-20.149020_pt1 | contig 202967 bp, 173 predicted proteins | sample MGYA00580201_ERZ1673753 | MGnify/ENA primary metagenome ERZ1673753 (study PRJEB41218, sample SAMN15661747) | gut metagenome | host: Homo sapiens | place: Canada: London | collected 2015-08-20/2019-03-30 | study: EMG produced TPA metagenomics assembly of... | reverse complement strand
AAGTAAGATGCCAAAGATGAAGACTAACTCCGGTTCTAAAAAAAGGTTTACCCTTACCGGAACAGGTAAAATCAAAAGAAAGCACGCTTTTCACAGTCACATTTTGACTAAGAAAACTAAGAAGAGAAAAAGAAATCTGTGCTACTCTACAACTGTTGATACAACAAATGTAAGCCAGGTTAAGGAACTCTTAGCAATGAAGTAATCAAAAGCGTACAAAGTATTATTAAAGTATTAACCGAATGCATTAGCCTGAAGTTCGTTGCGTGAAGTAACGGCGCTAACATTCAAAAAAAGTAAAACTATGCCAAGATCAGTAAATCATGTTGCTTCAAAAGCAAGAAGAAAGAAAATTTTGAAATTGACCAGAGGTTACTTTGGTGCAAGAAAGAATGTATGGACCGTAGCTAAAAACACTTGGGAAAAGGGTTTGACTTACGCGTTCCGTGACCGTAGAAATAAGAAAAGAAACTTCCGCGCTCTTTGGATACAACGTATCAACGCTGCTGCACGTCTTGAAGGAATGTCTTATTCTAAATTGATGGGCGGTCTGCACAAAGCCGGTATTGAAATAAATCGTAAGGTTTTGGCTGATTTAGCTATGAATCACCCGGAAGCTTTCAAAGCTGTGGTTGCTAAAGCAAAAGCTGCTTAAGACTCAACAGTTTATGAATTACAAAGTGTCAGTTGCTAGGCTAGTAACTGGCACTTTTTCTTTGCACGGCAGTGAAAACAGAATAAAAAAATGTTAGTAGGTAAACAAAATCCTTTTTTTTCTTGCTAATATCAAGGATTCTTATTACATTTGTGATACAAAAATATTAGCCGTATCGACTGGATCGGGAAACTCTTCAAATTAATCTGATGCACCGAGAAAGCTTCGTTCTTCAATGGCGGGCCACATCCTTCGGGACAGCTTTAAGCCGGTGGATTACAAAGAGGACGAGCGCTCAAATCTTGTTCTATCAGAGTTTCATCACATCGTCGGTACGGCTTTCTTATATACTTTTCTATGATATTTTATTTCTCAGGTACAGGTAATTCAAAGTGGATCGCTAATCAGCTGTCTAAGGAACAAAAAGAGGATTTAGTTTTCATTCCCGACGCATTGAGGAGTGGAGTGTTGGAGTTTTGTCTTAAAGAGGAAGAAACGATTGGATTCGTGTTTCCTATTTACTCGTGGGCGCCTCCTGAGATTGTATTGAACTTTATCCAAAAACTCTCGCTGAAGGGGTACAGAGGGCAGTATTTGTTCTTTGTATGTTCTTGTGGAGATGATATCGGCTTGACTCAACAGGTTCTGATGAAAGCGTTCAGACATAAGGGATGGGAATGTCATGTCGGCTTTTCAGTCACCATGCCTAACAATTATGTATTGCTTCCGGGATTTGATGTGGATAGCGAGGAACTGGAGAGGAAGAAGTTGGCAGAGAGCGTCGCGGAACTTAAAAGGATAAATACTTTGATCAGTAAAAGAGAACACTTGTTTTCCTGTCACGAAGGCAGTATTCCTTTTATTAAAACGAGAATAATCAATCCTTTATTCAATCGTTTTCAAATGTCACCTAAGCATTTCTATGTAACAGATGGCTGTATCGGATGTAGGCGTTGTGAGAAGAATTGTCCGATGGAGAATATTACTATGTCAGAAGGGAAGCCGGTCTGGGGAATGAATTGCACCTCATGCCTGGCATGTTACCATGTATGTCCCCGGCAAGCGGTGCAATATGGGAAAAGAACAAAAGGAAAGGGGCAGTATTTCAACCCCAATTCCGGCTATTGATCTTTGATTTTAATGCTGCAATGAGATAGGTCTTCGATGATTGCAAGGCTTTCTACTCTGACACCCTGCTCTTCCAGCACTTTGCGTCCGTTTTGGAATGCTTTTTCAATGATGAATCCCATTCCTACCAGATTTGCTCCGGACTGCTTAATGAGATCAAGAACACCTAATGCCGCATTTCCGTATGCAAGGAAGTCATCTACAAAAAGTATGTTGTCATTTGGAGTCAGAAAATCGGAGCTGATAACAACTTCGTAATCACGGTCTTTTGTAAACGAGTGGACGGTGGTACTTAGTGCATTCTGAATCGTTTTGGGAGATTTCTTTTTGGCAAATACAACAGGCAAATCCATCAGGTAACCTGTCATGATAGCCGGAGCAATGCCACTGGCTTCTATTGTCATGATTTTATTTACGTTTGTGGCTGCAAAACGGCGGACAAATTCGACTCCGATTGATTTCATCAGAACAGGGTCCATCTGGTGGTTGATAAAACTATCCACTTTCAGAATACCTCCTTCGTAACATTTTCCATCTTGCAGAATTCTTTTTTTGAGTAATTGCATATAATCTGATATTAATTAATAATGTGCTAATATGCCATTCCGGATGATGAAACAAAGGACGGCATATTAGCACATGAACTATTTTAGTCTTACTTGTTATCTCTTAAATCTTTCACACGAACGGCTTTCCCCTCGCTTTGAGGTAGAGAACCTTTCTTAACCAGTTTTACTTTGGGAGTAACCAGGATTTCGTCTTTCAGTTGGTGGGTAATATCCTTGCGTATTTTCTCCAATTCAATATAATTGTCGGTAGAAAGATCGCTCAGCTCCACTTCAACAATCATTTCATCCTGATTATTGATTGTTTCCAGCGTAATTAAATAGTTGCTGCCCAATTCGGGGAATTGTACTAGAATTTTCTCTACCTGCATCGGGAAAATATTGACTCCCTTGATGATAAACATATCGTCACTACGTCCTTTAATCCGGTCAATACGGATATGTGTACGACCGCAAGGACATTTTCCCGGAAGAATACGGGTTAAGTCGCGGGTACGATAACGGATGAGCGGCATCATTTCCCGATCAAGGGTAGTGAGTACTAATTCTCCGGTTTCTCCTTCAGGAACAGGTTCGCCTGTTTCTGGATCAATGATTTCTACTAAGTAGCAATCCTCCCAAAAGTGCATTCCGTTCTGTTCCAGACATTCGAAAGCAACACCGGGACCGTTCATTTCCGTCATACCGAAGCTGTTGTATGCTTTTACACCCAACATCCGCTCTATTTTCCGACGTTGTTCATCTGTATGGGGCTCTGCACCGATTACCAAAGTTTTCAGTGTGGTGCCTCTTGGGTCTAGTCCTTCTTCCTGAAAGACCTCTGCAAGACGAATGGCATAGCTTGGTATAGCATGCAGAGCGGTTGTCTTAAAGTCATTGATGAATTTAATCTGCCGCTTGCTGTTACCGGCTGCGGCAGGAACGGTAAGACAGCCCAGACGTTCGGCGCCATATTGGAACCCTAGTCCTCCTGTAAACATTCCATATCCTGAACTATTTTGAAAAACATCTGTTTTACGGATTCCTACCGTATATAGGCAACGGGCTACCAGATTAGCCCAAGAATCAAGGTCGTGTTGTGAGTGAACGATAACTGTCGGATTTCCGGTAGTACCACTGGAAGAGTGAATACGCACACCATCATTCCTCATATCTCCCGCCACCAGTCCGAAAGGGTAGTGGGCACGCATATCGGCTTTGGTCGTGAACGGTACTTTACGGATATCATCCAGCGATTGTATGCTGTCTGAGGTAATACCATGTTTACTGAAAACCTCCTTATAGTATGGAGCGTTTGCAGCGATACTGATTGTTTTCTTCAAGCGTTGAAGCTGCAATTCCTGCAACTTCTCCCGACTCATGGTTTCTATTTCTTCTTCCCAGTATTGTGTACTCATGGCAGTCTCTATTATTACATAAGCTTTTCCGCAATTTCCTTGCCGGCAGCCAATGCTTTAAGATTCATTTCTACAATTGCTTCCCCTTTACGTTGGAAAATCTCGTGAATGCTGTCCTGCACTTTTGCGTAGTCAATGCCAAGAAATGGAATTGTTGCTCCCAACAGGACGATATTGGCTACTCGTGCGGAACCGGCTTCTTTGGCTACTTTATCTACATTCAATACTATCTTATGAGGTAGTTTGTTGATTTCTGCCATTACTTTGTCCGTTTCCGGATAGTTGGGAATATTGACAAAAGGAGTTTCATTCGTTACCAGCCACCCTTCAGGGCTAAGGTAAGGAAGATATCGAAGGCCTTCCATAGGTTCCAGTGAGATAATAAGATCACATTTGCCGGAAGGAATCAAATCGGAAGCAATCGGCTGATCGCTGATGCGGAGGTTGGATTGAACGTCTCCTCCGCGCTGGCTCATTCCGTGCACTTCTGCTTGTTTCATATAAAGTCCTTCCTTTAAAGCGGCTTTACCGATTACGGTAGCAATGGACAAAATACCCTGTCCGCCTACTCCTGATAATATAATATCTTTTTTCATGGTTTACTTGCTTCTTTTTTTACGTGCTAATGTCTGGATACACTCTCTGCGTGGAATAATGACAGATACGCCACAATATTCGATTTCTTCGCGTATGATCTGTTTCATCTCTTCGTAATTCTTCTTCAAAGGAACAACCACTCTGATATGGGCGGGCTCTACACCGAGACCTGCACAGATTGCTTCGATACGTCCGGTTCCTGCAGAATCTTGCCCGCCTGTCATAGCGGTAGTCTCGTTGTCGGATATTACAATTGTCACATTGGCGTTTTCATTTACGCAGTCTAATAATCCCGTCATTCCCGAATGAGTGAATGTGGAGTCACCGATGACGGCTACGGCCGGAAACAGGCCTCCGTCGGCTGCACCTTTTGCCATAGTGATAGAAGCACCCATATCTACGCATGAGTTGATAGCATTGAATGGCGCATTTGCTCCCAGTGTATAACAGCCGATGTCACTGAATACTTTATGTGCGGGATATTCCTCTCTGAGCACTTCAGTCAATGTGGTATACATATCGCGATGGCCGCAACCTTCACAAAGTGCGGGCGGACGCATCTCTACCACAGACGGAATGCCAAATTCGGACTTGTTCTCTTTGCTTACCGCACGGGCTACCGAGTCAGGATTCAGTTCTCCGTCTTGCGACAAAGTGCCGTCTAAACGCCCTTTTACCTTTATACCAATACCCAGATAACCTTTCAGTTGTTTTTCTACAAAAGGTTGACCGTCTTCCAAAACAAGAATCTCATCGCAAGATTCTACCAACTGATGGAGTTGTTTTTTCGGCAGTGGATATTGTCCGATTTTGAGTACCGGATATTCACAGCCTTCGGGGTAGTTTTCCATCAGGTAATTGTAAGCGATACCACATGCGATGATTCCTAGTTTCTTGTTAGGCCCATCTGTATATTTGTTGTACGGTGATTCTTCGGAGGCCTTTATGAACTCATCTTGACGTGAAAGTAATACTTTATAGCGTTTGCGGGCATTTCCAGGCAACAGGATGAATTGACGCGGGTCGTTGCTGAATGATATTTCATTTTGTGGTTTCTGTTCCTTGCGTTCTACTCCGGAACGGGAATGCGCAAGTCGGGTTACCATACGCATTAAAATAGGTTCTCCCATTTTCTCGGAGAATTCAAAACCGCTGTACACCATGTCATACGTTTCCTGCTGATTGCTGGGTTCGTACATAGGGATGAGGGAAAAATCTCCGTAGAAACGGCTGTCTTGCTCGTTCTGTGAGGAGTGCATACTAGGATCATCTGCCGCTATCACAATCAGTCCGCCTTTCACGCCGGTGATGGCAGAGTTGACAAAACAGTCAGCGGCCACATTCATACCTACATGCTTCATGCAGACTAAGGCCCGCTTGCCGACGAAAGACATACCTAAAGCAGCCTCCATCGCTGTTTTTTCGTTGGCACACCAACGGTTATGTATATTCCGTTCGGTCGTTATCGGGGCCATCTGAATATATTCCGTAATCTCAGTTGAAGGAGTACCGGGATAGGCATAAACACCTGAGAGTCCGGCATCCAATGCAGCTTGTGCAATGGCTTCATCGCCAAGTAAGAGTTGCTTGCTCATATATTTCTTTTTATTTAGTGTTGATCACAGTTTGTTATTCTATCGGGCAAAGATAGACTTTTCAGTTCGTTTTATCACAAATTTACTTGAAAATCTTTCTTTCATTCAGCGCTTTCCAATATTTTCTTGCATTTGCCATGTGTTCGGCATAATTGGATGCGAAATTGTGAGTCCCGGAAAAGTCCTCTTTGGCACACATATAAATATAGTTGTGCTTGGTATAATTCAATACACTGTCTATCCCTTTTTTAGAGGGGATACGGATAGGCCCGGGAGGTAATCCGGTATTTATATATGTGTTATATGGCGAATCGATTTTCAAATGCTCGTTCGTAATACGTCGCAGACCAAAATCCTGTAGGGCAAATTTGATTGTCGGGTCTGCTTGCAGGGGCATATCTTTGTGCAGGCGGTTGATGTATAATCCGGCTACTATTGGCTTTTCTTCATTATTATTGGTCTCTTCTTCAACGATGGAAGCAAGTGTGCTGACTTCTTCCGGTGTCATACCGATCGCAGTGGCTTGTGCCAACCGTTCTTTGTTCCAGAAACGTTCATGCTCCTTTCTCATGCGTTCGATTAATTCATCCGCACTCATATCCCAGTATACTTGGTAGGTTTCGGGAATGAAAAGACCGGGCAAGGTTGCTTCTGTGTATCCTAGTTGGGCTTGAACGGTGGAATCAAACAACTGGCGGGCAATCTCGGCAGAATCGATCATTAACTGTTTGCCCATACTTCGTGCCAGTCGTTTTAAAGTACGGACACTTCCGACTGTGAGATTCATCGGCTCTTGGTAACCTCTGGAAAAACGGCTGTATACATGGTATACATTGTCGTTCGGACAGATGGCATAACGTCCCGTGTGTATATTCTGTTCGAGATTTTTGTATTTGGCCATCCAATGGAATCCGGTGAGTTTGTTGACATATCCGAACTTTTTTATTTTATTGGTAATAGAATCGGCCGTATCGTCCCGGTCTACGTAAATGTATACGGTTTTGGACGGATGGAATTGGGGAGCAAACAGGTAGTAATAAATAGTCCCTCCTGCAATAGCGCAAAGTAAAAATGTTCCAATCAGAATGGATAATAAAATAGTTCTCTTTTTTTTCTTCATCTTATGAGACGTTATTTTTGCAGCGTCAAAGATAAGAAGAATTTGAATAGGAGTGGTTTCTTTCTGAGATGAATCTTTCTTCTGCAATATTTTTGTCTTTATATTAAGTATTATACCCGGAAAAACAAAAATGTCACATTGTTGATAATTAGATGTTTATGGGTAAAAATAGGGCTAAATTAAGATAAGTTTACAAAAAACGTCTAGATGTTTTTAGCTTTTTGAGAACAAAAAATGCATTTTTTCTGCAATGCTTTGTCACTGAGTTACTTATATGATTTTGTAGCTATTAATACTGTTCTATTGGGTTATAGTTGAACAACTGTGGAGAAGGACAAGTGTAATTGACAGGTTGCACAACAGTATCACGCTAGTTGCTCAACAGTAACAGCCTTAATATCTCGGCAGGTTTTATTAATATGCCGCAAGGTTTTATTAATATACCACCGGATTTTATTTATTGGTAAAGAAGAAATCAATCGGTTCACTGCATGATTTTAAGATATAATACGGTATTTCTGATTAATTCGGCCATTGGAAATAATCTGCTTCTGCTTCTATTTTATTTTCTATTTCATCGGGAAGGGCCGCAAAGAAATCCATGTTTGTAAGATGTTCAATACTATCTATTGTCACTGCGTATGTAGAAAGTGGCTCTACTGACTGTTTATTGTTGAATAAGAAACCGATAGCCCGCATAGGCTTTACGAAAGGGGAGAGGATTACCTTGAAAAACTGTTGGGGCACTACAACTTTATTTTTTCCGATCGTTTTGGGTTGTCTGGTTATAATAGGTCCGCATATAATGATAATGGCGCTGTCTGCTATCGCCCAATCCCGGATTTTCTCTTCCAGATTTTTCCACCCTCTTCTGTTTAGTTGCGGGTGTTGCGGACACATATTGCTGAAGTAAAATGATTCTTTCATAGCTTGCGGACTCCATTTCATATCTGCAGCCGGTGCCATGTGTCCTTTGTCGTATCCCGAATGTGCATAGTCTGTATTGGTTGCTATCAAGCCTCTGACCTGCGGGTCGGTAATAAAACGGTTACTTCTTTTCTCCTTTCCCTTTATCTCTTTACGAGTCAATTCGTATGAAACCCAATTGGGGAGTTTTAAATCTTTATTGTAAGAAACGGTGTATCCGGTGTGATGGATGATCTGTTCTTGACGTCGGGTAAGTGACACCGGTATTTCCAACTCTTTTGTTGTCGGATTTTTACCTCCCGACTTATTGTTCTCCGACTTCGTACCTTTTGTTTTTTTACCTTCTGGCTTCTTGTTCTCCGGCTTTTGGTCAGATGAAGTTTGAAATGATGTGCTGGTCTGTGGCTTTTCTTTTTGAGAAGTATCAATTCCCTGACAATATAAATAAACGCCGTAAAGAATAGGTATAAGTATAATGATGGTGATAATACATCCCAATTTATAATTGGAACGTGATTCTTTTTTGAATATTTTTCTGTTTTTGCCTTTCTTTCTTCGATTCATTGGTTTGCAGGTGATGATGGGATTGTTTTTATTCTTCTTTTCTCATGCTGAATTCGCAACCGCAATATTGCTGATTGTAGAAATTATATTCTTTGATGATTGCGATGCGTCGTTCACTTAATCCGCCTTTACGCCAATTCTGTTCCCAATATGTGACATCAGGATAATGTGTCATGGCATATCGTCCGGCTTCATTTATCTGTTCCAGGCTTTTCCAACGGCTGGAAGCAAGGGTAGTGGTAATTACGGAGAAACCATGCTCGTGGGCATAACGGGCTGTTTCCAACAAGCGGCTCTTGAAGCAACGCAGGCAACGTCCTCCTCTTTCGGGTTCCTGTTCCATTCCTGCCATTTGGCAACGCCAGGCTTCGTGGTCATAGTCGGCGTCTACAATTTCCAGTCCTAATGATTGCGCATAACGGGTGCATTCATCTTTTCTTATGTTGTATTCTTCCTGTGGGAAAATATTGGGATTGCAATAGTAAATGACAGGGGTTATATTGTGTTGCATCAGACATTCGATGATAGCTGACGAACAAGGAGCGCAACAAGTATGAAGTAAGATTTTGTCGGCTCCTCCCGGAACTTCGAGTTGGAATTTCTTTTTCATGCGGTAAAGTTAGTATATATTTTGTCATACCATGCAACACTTTATAATTTATTCACAGGCGGAATTATCATTGATTATTGGGACAAAAAGTATCGAAAACAAAAGTTGTTATAAAAATAGCTCAAAAAATAGGCGGATTCTTTTTGTAGTTTCAAATAAAGCTGTAATTTTGCACGCTGTAAACGAGAGACAAACGCCGCTATAGCTCAGTTGGTAGAGCAACGCATTCGTAACGCGTAGGTCGCCAGTTCAAGTCTGGCTAGCGGCTCTCAAAAGGAAGTCTATTAACTATCTTGTATTTAGTTATTTAGACTTCCTTTTTTATTTACTGGTTCTTCAATTTAATTAGCTTTCAAACATTCTGCTACGTGCCAGCATACATGCACCAACAATACCAGCCTTATCTTTCAACTTGGATGTGATAATAGCTGAATCCTTGTTGACCAGATTCAGAGAGTATTTACGTACCGCAGTCTTTATAGGTTGGGTTATATAATCACTAGTCAACGACAAAGTACCACCTATAATAACCAATTCCGGATTAAAAATATTGATCAGTCCTGCAATTTGTTTTCCTAGCTTCTGTCCGATCTCTTCTACAATCTCGATACAGAGTAGATCTTCTTTGTTTACTGCCGCAATTATCTCATCAAGGGTTATGGGATCTTCTTCGGCAGCGATTCTAGTTGATAATATAGAGCTTTCTCCGTTCCGGATGCGTTCTAAAAGGATACGGTGAAGGGCAGAACCGGAAGCTTCGGTTTCTAAGCACCCTTTTTTGCCGCAGTGGCAGATAATTTCATTATCATAAGTACTCATGTGACCGAATTCACCGGAAAATCCTGATTTACCTGTATAAATCTTGCCATCTATGATAATTCCGATTCCCAATCCCCAACTTACGTTTACAAAGATAATATCTTTTTCTCCTTTTACGCAGCCTTGCATATACTCTCCATAAGTCATAGCCCGCGTATCGTTATCGACAGTAACTTTGTAGCCCAGTTTCTCAGACAACACATCTGCCAATGGTCTTTCTTCGAAATTGAACTGACTGAAACTGTATCCAGATTCAGGATTCACGCGTCCCGATACATTTACATTAATATTTAAGATTTTCTCTTTGTTGATGGTGAGCTTTTTTATAAAATTGATAATCAGCTTGCATAATTCATTCATTCCCTCAATTGAATTCTCAAAATTATAAGGTATGTTCATTTTCAGTTCTACCATATCGCCTTTAAAATTTATCAGGCCGATATTGACTGCAAATCTTTTGATATCTACACCTAAAAAGTAACCGGATTCGGGATTAAGTCCATAAAGGTTCGGATGGCGCCCGCCACTGGTCTCCAATTTTCCATAATCATTAATATATCCGTCATCACACATTTCGCCAATAAATTTGGTGACGGTTGGTACACTCAAATCCAGCTCTTTTGAAAGATCGGGAATTGTAGAACTGCCATTATATATATAATGTGTAATAATTCTCTTTTTGACGAGAGCGCTTTTAGAGCCCTTTTCTATTTCTTTCAAGAATTGTTGGTTCATATGTTTGGTTATTTGGTAATATCTACAAAGATAATTAATTTTTTTATTAAATGTGGCGTTTTGTGTGGAAAAAATTAGAATCAAGTGGGCGATGTTCTCTTTATTGCTTTATGCATATAATAAGGTATAGGATTCACGATTCATTATTTACTTTTGTATATCAAGTGTATAGAGTCTCTATTATCTTTTATTCTGATCGTTTTTGAACTTATATTTGTGAATTATATGTTTAAATGCAACTTTATTAATAAAATATTTTATTATATATTGTTTATTTAATAAATATGCCTATATTTGTAGCGTGATATTAATTAAAACACATTGTGACTTCAATAGGTTAACATATATACAAAGTAGAAAAACCAAAAAATTAAAGCTATGGAAACAAATAATCGTAGAGATTTTCTAAAAAAGGCGGCCTTGGCCGGAGCGTCAGCTTTGGTGGCTCCTTCTTTATTTGCTACCGGTGAAGAGGGGAGTGAAATATCTATTCTTAAAAATGAGGAGAATGGTTTGGAGAATAATTTAATTGTTCCTAAAAATAATGGTCTGAAAATAACAGGAACTTTTCTGGATGAAATCTCCCATGACATTCCTCATCAGAATTGGGGAGAAAAAGAATGGGATATGGATTTCCAACACATGAAAAAGATTGGAATAGATACGGTGGTAATGATTCGTTCCGGTTATCGGAAATTTATAACTTATCCTTCACCTTATTTATTAAAAAAAGGATGCTATATGCCATCAGTTGATTTGGTAGATATGTATTTGCGTCTTGCTGCTAAATATAATATGAAGTTTTATTTTGGTTTATATGATTCAGGACGATATTGGGATACGGGTGATTTAAGTTGGGAGATTGAGGATAATAAATATGTGATAGACGAAGTCTGGAAAATGTATGGAGAGAAGTATAAAAGTTTTGGAGGCTGGTACATTAGCGGAGAAATTAGCCGGGCAACCAAAGGCGCAATCGATTCATTTTATACAATGGGAAAGCAATGTAAAGATGTTTCGGCCGGGCTTCCTACTTTTATTTCTCCTTGGATTGATGGCAAGAAGGCGATTATGGGAACAGGTAAACTGACAAAAGAAGATGCAGTTTCTGTACAACAACACGAAAAAGAATGGAATGAAATTTTTGATGGTATTCATGAGGTGGTAGATGCATGTGCTTTTCAAGATGGACATATTGATTATGATGAATTGGATGCTTTCTTTTCTGTCAATAAAAAATTAGCAGATAAGTATGGGATGCAATGCTGGACAAATGCCGAATCTTTTGATCGTGATATGCCTATTCGTTTTCTACCCATTAAGTTTGATAAACTTCGGATGAAATTGGAAGCTGCCAAGCGTGCCGGATATGATAAGGCTATAACCTTTGAATTTTCTCATTTTATGAGTCCGCAATCTGCTTACTTGCAAGCAGGGAATTTGTATAACAGATATATAGAATATTTTGAAATAAAATAATATTATGCAATCTACTATTAATTTTGGCTATCTTATATTCCTTTCTGTTGTGGCTGCTTTGGGCGGTTTTTTGTTCGGATATGATACGGCAGTTATATCCGGTACAATTGCTCAGGTTACTCAGCTTTTTCAACTGGATGCATTGCAGCAGGGATGGTATGTAGGGTGTGCGTTGGTCGGTTCAATCATTGGAGTCCTTTTTGCCGGTATTTTGAGTGATAAATTAGGGAGAAAATTGACTATGGTTATTTCTGCTATTCTCTTCTCCGCATCGGCTTTAGGATGTGCTCTCTGTACGGATTTTACGCAATTAGTGGTGTATCGTATAATTGGGGGTGTCGGGATAGGCGTTGTTTCCATAGTGTCTCCTCTTTACATTTCGGAAGTTTCAGTAGCACAGTATAGAGGGCGTTTAGTCTCTTTATATCAACTGGCTGTGACCGTTGGCTTCTTAGGAGCTTATCTGGTTAATTATCAGTTGTTGGCTTGGTCGGAAAGTGGTGCTTTATTGGGTGTTCCTCTATTAAATAAGATATTTATAACTGAGGTATGGAGAGGTATGTTAGGTATGGAAACGTTACCTGCGATATTATTCTTTATAATCATATTTTTCATACCGGAGAGTCCTCGTTGGTTAATTGTACGAGGGCAGGAGAGAAAGGCTATAAATATTCTGGAGAGAATCTATAATTCGATTACAGAAGCAACGAACCAATTGAAAGAAACTCAATCAGTTTTGACTGCTGAAACAAGCTCAGAATGGTCGTTATTGATGAAACCCGGCATTTTGAAGGCAGTAATTATAGGTGTATGCATTGCTATTTTGGGACAATTTATGGGAGTCAATGCGGTGCTTTATTATGGTCCTTCTATTTTTGAGAATGCAGGACTTTCAGGAGGTGATTCTCTTTTTTACCAAGTTCTGGTAGGACTAGTCAATACTTTGACCACGGTTCTGGCTCTTGTCATAATCGATAAGGTGGGCCGCAAGAAGCTGGTTTATTATGGAGTTTCGGGAATGGTTGTTTCTCTGATTCTCATCGGCCTGTACTTCCTCTTCGGAGATTCCCTGGGAGTATCCAGCCTCTTCCTGCTTGTTTTCTTCCTGTTCTATGTATTCTGCTGTGCCGTATCCATCTGTGCCGTGGTGTTTGTACTCCTCTCGGAGATGTATCCCACCAAGGTTCGCGGACTGGCCATGTCGATAGCAGGATTCGCTCTCTGGATCGGAACGTACCTGATCGGACAGTTAACCCCCTGGATGCTCCAGAACCTTACCCCCACCGGAACATTCTTCCTGTTCGCGCTCATGTGTGTGCCGTATATGCTCATCGTATGGAAACTAGTCCCGGAAACGACCGGGAAGTCACTGGAGGAAATTGAAAGATACTGGAACCGTTCGGAACAGTAAAAAAGATCATATTAACTTAACACTTTAAAGATATATGGATTTTAAAAAACTATCGGACCAATACAGGGATGAATTGTTGAACAATGTTCTTCCTTTTTGGCTTCAAAACTCTCAAGACAAAGAGTTTGGCGGCTATTTCACCTGTCTGGATCGTGAAGGCAAAGTATTCGATACAGACAAGTTTATCTGGCTGCAAGGGCGTGAGGTATGGATGTTCTCCATGCTTTACAATAAGGTGGAGAAACGCCAGGAATGGCTGGACTGTGCCGTTCAAGGTGGCGAATTCTTAAAGAAATACGGACATGACGGAAATTACAACTGGTACTTTTCCCTCGACCGTTCGGGTAGACCGTTGGTAGAACCGTATAACATTTTCTCCTATACTTTTGCGACAATGGCTTTCGGACAATTGAGTTTGGCAACCGGTAATCAGGAGTATGCCGATATTGCCAGAAAGACATTCGATATTATCTTGTCCAAAGTTGATAATCCTAAAGGAAAATGGAACAAGCTTCATCCTGATACACGCAATCTAAAGAATTTTGCTCTGCCGATGATTCTATGCAATCTCGCTATGGAAATAGAGCATATTTTAGGTAAAGACTACTTGGAACGAGCTATGAACACTTGCATCCATGAAGTTATGGACGTCTTTTATCGTCCCGAACTTGGTGGAATCATTGTCGAAAATGTAGATATAAACGGTAATCTTGTGGATTGTTTTGAGGGTCGCCAGATTACTCCCGGTCACGCGATTGAAGCGATGTGGTTTATCATGGATCTGGGTAAACGTCTGCATCGTCCGGAACTGATAGAGAAAGCAAAAAACACGACTTTTACCATGCTTGAATACGGTTGGGATAAGGAGCATGGCGGTATCTTTTACTTTTTAGATCGTAACAGTTTTCCTCCCCAACAATTGGAATGGGACCAGAAACTCTGGTGGGTACATATCGAATCTTTAATTTCATTGTTAAAAGGCTATCAGTTGACAGGAGACAAACAGTGTTTGGATTGGTTTGAAAAAGTACATGATTATACATGGGCACACTTTAGGGACGCTGAATATCCGGAATGGTACGGATACTTGAATAGAAGAGGCGAAGTATTGTTACCCTTGAAAGGTGGTAAATGGAAAGGATGTTTTCATGTACCTAGAGGACTGTTTCAATGCTGGAAAATACTAGAAACTATTTCGCTACAAACATTTCCCGGATTATTAAATATTGCTGAAACACAATTTAAATCTATTTACTAAATTCAAAATTATGAAACAATGGACCTTAAACATGTCTAAATACCATCGCGGAATTTTAGACTCAAAAAAAGGACTACAATGTATGATGCTGTGTATTGCATTATTAGCACCTAGCTATGCTACAGCAAGTACAAATGTAGGGAACGAGCAAAAATCATTCTATGAAGTAACACAACCTTTGTCAATGATGAAAGAGACATCAAACGTTTCTCCAATTGACAATTCTGTTCGTGGAACAATTATTGATGAAAAAGGTGTTCCTCTACCCGGTGTCAGTGTTGCAATTAAAGGCACATCCACTGGTGTGATTTCAGATATTAATGGTTATTACATTATTAACGCAAAAGCAGGAGATATTCTAGTATTCTCGTTTGTAGGCTTCAAATCGCAAGAAATCACAGTCGGTAAGAAACCGGCTCTTGACATCGTAATGAAAGAAGATGTACACGAACTGGAAGAAACGGTTATTGTCGGTATGGGTAAACAACGGAAAGCCAGCGTTATAGGTTCTATCTCTTCTGTTTCAATAAAGGAACTGGAAGTACCGCAACGAAATCTGACTAACGCTCTTTCCGGACGTATTGCCGGTGCAGTGGTCGTACAACGTTCAGGTGAACCAGGACAAGACAATGCTGATTTCTGGGTACGTGGTATCTCTTCGTTCGGAGCTAATCAAAAACCATTAGTATTAGTTGACGGAGTGGAACGGGATATGTCTGATTTGTCAATTGAAGAAGTAGAATCCATTTCTATCTTGAAAGATGCATCGGCAACGGCAGTATATGGTGTGCGCGCAGCCAATGGAGTTGTATTGGTAACTACCCGTAAGGGGGTTGCCCAAAAACCGGTCATAGAAGTAAAATTGGAAACAGGTTTCTCCGATCTCCCGACAATGCCGAAGTTATTGGACGGGGTCAATTACGCATTGCTAGCCAATGAAGCATTGGGTACTGAAAATTATACTCCGGAGTACATAGACAATTTGAGAAGTGGAACCAATCCTTTTCTATATCCGAATGTAAACTGGATGGATCAACTTTTCCGCAAGTATTCAACTAATACGAATGCAGCCATCAATATTCGTGGAGGTGGCGAAAGAGCACGTTATTATATTAGTGCCAGTTTTATAGAAGATAACGGTAACTTGAAAAATAATCCGGAAGCGGATTACAAATCAAACATTTCACTTCGTCGATATAACTTTCGATCAAACATTGATTTGACATTGACTAAAACAACCAATTTATCATTAGAAATAGGTGCCAATATGACAGATATGCATCAACCCGGTTTAGGAAATGAGTATGTAGACAACAGATGGTTCAGCCCTGTTGAATTACTTTATTACTATTCCTATTTATCCAATCCATTATCCGCTCCGGTTCGGGTACCTATCGGAAAAGATGCGTTTGGTAATACAGAATGGGGTTGGGGAGCACCATCACAGGTCGGTGAAGTGAATCCGGCAGAACGTTTGTTTGGCTCTGGATATAATAAATCATTCCGCTCACAAATCATGAGCCAGATTACATTAAAACAAGACTTGAGTTTCTTATTAAAGGGCCTTGACATACAAGCTTCTTTCTCTTTCGATGCCAATAATCAGACCATACAGAACAGACGCAAAAATTCTTCTACCTATAACATAACGGGAGTTGACGATGAAACCGGAGAATTTCAAGTAGCGGAAATTACCAAAGGAAATGAATTCTTGGGATACAATGTAACTCCATCCAGTAACCGCGCCGAAGAACTGAAAGTGCAATTGAATTATAATCAGATTTTCAATGAAACACACCGCATCGGTGCAATGGCGATGTATTATCAGCGTGACTACGTAGACCAGACTGCCGGATCGTCTATTAAATCATTGCCCTATAAAAAGCAAGGTCTGGCTTTAAGAACAACTTATGCTTTCAAAGACCGTTACTTTGCTGAATTTAATATGGGATATAATGGCTCGGAGAACTTTCCGAAAGGAAAACGTTTTGGTCTATTTCCGGCAGGAGCATTAGGGTATTTGATATCCAATGAGTCTTTCTGGCCTTTTAAAGCTATAAATGTATTAAAAGTCAGAGGCTCTGTTGGTCTGGTAGGTTCCGAATCATTGCCTGACAATATGCGTTTCGGTTATCTGTCATATTTTGGTGAAGGTTTAGGAGGATACTATTTCGGTATGGCCCCTAGCTTTCACGAAGGTATCGGAGAAGACCAAATCGGAGTAGCTGATCTGACTTGGGAGAAAGGTTTTAAGAAAGATATCGGTATTGAACTGAAAATGTTCGATAGCATGGTTTCTCTGGATCTTGACTACTTCCACGAAAAACGTTCCGATATTCTTATTCAACGTCAGTCTGTTCCTGCAACCATGGGAGTCATCAAACAGCCCTTTGCTAATATGGGTGTAATGGTGAATCAAGGTATAGACGGTACGTTGGAATTTAACCATTCAATTGGAGATTTCCGTTATAAACTCTATGGAAACTTCACCTACACTCATAATGAAATTAAAGAAATGGATGAAGCTCAGAAAAAATATGCATACCGTATGCAAACGGGACATCGTTACGGACAGCATTTTGGGCTAATTGCCTTAGGATTATTTCAAGACCAAAAAGAGATCAATGAAAGTCCTGAACAGAAATTCGGTGATGTACGTCCAGGTGATGTAAAATATTTGGATTATAACGAAGATGGCGTAGTAGATGAAGATGATAAATGTCCGATCGGTTATTCAAGTGTTCCGGAAATTGTTTATGGTTTTGGAGCTCAGCTTTTCTGGAAAGGATTCGACTTCGGTATTTTCTTCAGAGGACAGGCACATGTTACTTACGGTCTAGGGGGGGATACATTCATTCCATTCAATAAAGGAGTAGGGAAAGGTAACTTATTTGAAAAAGCACTTGACCGTTGGACGGAAGATAATCCTAATCCCAATGCATTCTATCCCCGTCTGTCCAATGGAGCTTCATCCAACAACTGGCAATCATCTACGCGTACCATTTATAATGGCCGTTTGCTGCGCTTGGCCGATCTGGAACTCGGATATACTTTCAAGAAAAACTGGATTGCTCCAATTGGCATGAAATCTCTTCGCATCTATTGCTTGGCGAATAATGTCGCATTGTTTGCACCATGGGATATGTGGGACCCGGAAACAGCTTCATTTAATGGTAGCAAATATCCTCTCCCGAGAAAAGTTAATATTGGAATTAGAGCTTCTTTTTAAAACACATCGAATATGAAAAAATATATTATAGTTTTATTTAGTTTGTTGGCATTGTCGACTAGTTGTACTGACTACTTGGACAAACAGCCCGATGATATGAAAACAGATGAAATGGTTTGGAGTTCCCGCATGGAAACGGAGAAGTATCTGGCCAATTGTTACGGAGGAATCCCCACAGGGCATTTGCATCAACATGAACCTTGGGTTGGAGCAGCCGATGAATGTAATATAACCTGGAATTTCTATCAGGCGGATAACTTCAACAGAGGTGACTGGACCCCTTCCAGTGAATTGGTGTGTGATAGATACGCTCGTTTTTATCAAGCTATTCGTGCTACTTTGACATTTGAGAACAATGTGGATCGTTGCGGCGAACTAAGTAGCGAATTGAAAACGCGTTATAAAGCCGAGGTCCGTTTTCTACGTGGATATTATTATTATCTTCTTCTTCGTCAATATGGTCCGGTAGTGTTAATTAAAGAATTGCTCCCTTCTGAAACAGATTTTGCAAATATGCAGCGTGCCCCCTATGATGAATGTGTAGAATATATTTGCCAAATGATGGACTTAGCAGCTTATGACCTTCCGATGCATTATTGGGATGACCAGACCCGTTTGGGACGACCGAACAAATTGGTTTGTCTAGCAGTAAAAGCAATTGTACGTAATCTGGCCGCCTCTCCTCAATTTAATGGTAATACGGAATATGCCAACTTCAAAAATCATGATGGTACCCCACTTATTAATACCACTTACAGTGAACAAAAATGGAAAGATGCGGCAGCCGCAGCAAAAGCCGTCATAGATATGGCAGAGAAATATCCGGACACTCGTTTGAAACTATACCGGAATGATGAGAATGGGGATACAGAGTTTAATCCGTATAAATCATGTGTGGATGTTCAACTAAAGGCTTGGAATTGTGAGGTAATATGGGCTAGGTCAGAAGGACAATATGATGATACATTTCAACGGTCATGGATGGTACACAATACACCCGGCCCGCACTGTTTGGGAGGAGTAAGTCCTACTTTACGACTGGTAGATGCTTTTCTGATGAAGAACGGAAAGCCTATCGATGTGGCCGGTTCCGGTTATGTTGAAAAAGGATTTGCGGCTGACGGTGGAGATAATTGGAATCCCAACGGACATGACATTGCTTCCGAAGAAGGTCGTAAAGGTATCATAGCAGATATCCGTGATAGTAAGGCATGGGGGCATTGGAAAGGTGACTGGAATATGTTCTGCAATCGTGAGCCTCGTTTCTATGCAGCTATCCTATATAATCACAGAGTGATACCTAGTCTGTCGGATGATAAAAACATTCGTAACGAATGGAGTACTGGAAGACAGAAAGATGGTTTCGGACGCGCAGAATTATATTTAGGAGGAGCAGCTCGTCCATCTATTAATTATGCGAACTACTCTAAAACGGGTATGTTAGTATTCAAGCGCAACGACCCGCAGGCAGACATGTATAACCGTGCTTATCCTCAAAACTATGCTTGTACTTACATACGCTATGCTGAAATCTTGTTAGACTATATAGAAGCGTTAAGCAATTATGATCCTACCAATGCGGACATTCGTAAATATTGGGATCAAATTCGTAAAAGAGCAGGTGTAGAAAGCGCGTTTGTCGCTACTCCTGAAATAGCTTCTGATCCGGCTTTAATGCATGAATACATTATTCGTGAACGTCAGATTGAGCTTTGTTTTGAAGGTGACCGTTATTTCACTACTCGTCGTCTTTGGAAAGCCCACACACCGGATAAAATTGTAACAGATCCTGTGACCGGTGAAGAAAAAGACGGTCGAATATATGGTGATGGAGGCAGTATGTGGGGAATGAATGTTGATGCCGGTGATGTAGGTTCAAATGATTTCAATTTTGAAGGTTTCTATAAACGTGCTGTTTTTGAAATAAGGGAATTCAAGAAAGAGTACTATTTATTCCCCATTCCGCAAAAAGAAATGGATAAGTGTCCGGGATTGGTTCAGAATCCATGGTGGAGTGGTAATACTGCTAATTAATAAAAAAGTATATAGTTATGAAGAAAATATATTTATACGCAATACTCGCTACATTTGCAAGTATGTCAATGCTGACTTCTTGTGATGCGGATGCGGAGTTTGAAACAGAAGTTCCCGTGAATCCTGTAATGCGTCCTATCATCAGCTTGACGGCAATGGAACAGGAAGATATTTTTGAAGGTGTCATTGATGATAATAAACGTACTATTAAATTGGAAGTCGAAGCTTGGACTGATTTGTCAAATATGACTGTTAATTTGAATATACCGAAACGAGCTACACTTATATCTCCGTCAAGCCCGGAAGGTGTATGGGACTTAACCCAACCGGTAAATGTTGTGATAAACAATATTGAAAGAGATGTGACTTATACAGTAACGGCTAAGAAAAAGGCGGAGTTTATTGAAAACCCGATTGTAAGTCTGGTGGCAAAAGCAGGCGGTGAAACTGCTACAGGAGAAATTGATCATACTAATCATACAATTAAATTAAATTTTGGTCCTTGGGTGAATTTGTCAGAAACGACACTGACTATTGAAGTGAAACCACATGTGAAATTAGTAGATCCTATTACTTTGGAAACGGTATGCAATTTTAGTGAAACTAAAACGAAATCTATCATCGTAAATGATGTGCAGAAAGATGTTACTTACAATTTAGTGGTAACTCAAACTGAACTAGAGGCCGTGGAAGTGGCTAGAGAAAATCTAAAAGAATACAAATTAGATAATGACGCAAATCCATTAACCGGAGATTTACCTGGAGCTTTTGGTGATCGTACAACAGCCAAATTATTTGATGGTAAATTTATGTCAGCAGCAAATCAATGGGGTGAAGTAGGTTGGAGTGCAGGCTCATGTGGTTTCCAACCTAATAATAATCCAGATGGTTCCGCTTGGATCACAGTTAATGTAGGGAAAATTATATATTTAGCAAAGTTTAGTGCTCACCGTTATCGTAGTGAAGAGTTAACTCATGTTACAAATTTTGATATATTTGGATATTGCCAAGAGGGACAACCCGCCCAAGATGGAAATTGGGATGGATGGATTAAATTAGGCACTTTTAAATATAATCCTGATACACATATAAACTTTGCAGAGGGTGACTGTATAAATATAGATAAGAATAGCACAAAACAAGCTCAGTATTATCGAATTGTAGCACGAGAAAATTGGTTTGGTTATACTCATACGCCAGAATGGCGAGAACACGTTTATACTTTCACCGAATTCCAATTCTGGGAATATAAATAACATTCAATAACTTTTAGATGGTTGGTAGAGCTGTATAATACTATCAGCCATCTAATTACATTTCATAAACTACATAACTTCACAAAATTGATTATGAGAAAATTTATCAAATTCAGTGTACTTTTTTTATGCTCTTTGATGGCATTATGTGTTTCATGTTCTTCTTCCGACGGTCCATCAGACGATAAAGAAGTTCCCCCTACTCCTCCGGTAAATCCGGGTGAGCTCTATCCATGGGAAGAGAATCGCACAGCACTTTTGAATTCCACTGATATGGTTCTTATTTATGGAGGAGGACATCACAGGGAACCTTATAATTGGGATGTAGACAGAATAAGTTCTTATGTAACTTATAAAGACAAGGCTGGAACAGAGCACTGGCTCTTCGACGCCTTTTTGTTTCTGGAATTGAAAGACACAGGTAATGGAGGAACCAATAAAACCTACACTTACGAAAATCAAGAAGGTTTGGATGCAGCCAATCAAAAGGATTGGAAAAGATTGGTTGATTATTATTTTGCAAGTAGTACCGGACTGGGAGCATTGAATCGTGCCATATCAAATGCACAAAAGCGTTTGGAAAACCCAAAAACGAAACATAGAGTAGTCATTGCCATTCCGGAACCCATAGCCCACAAGACACCGGCAAATGAAAATTCGACTACCGTATATTGGGGAAGCTTGGATGGACATATCATGGACTTTTCCATCGCACAGGATCGGGTAGATGCTTGTAAATGGTACATAGACTATGTCCGCAGCAAATTCAACGAGATGCAGTACCAGAATATAGAATTGGCAGGCTTTTATTGGTTGGCGGAAACAGCTGGAACTACCAGAGATATTATTTCCAAAGTAGGAGCTTACGTCAACCAATTCAAATATAGTTTCAACTGGATACCTTACCGTGGTGCAGAAGGACATGATAAATGGGAAACTTTGGGATTCAACAATGCCTACTACCAGCCTAACTATTTCTTCAATACAGAACAGTCATACGCTGTCTTGGAAGAAACTTGTAAAACTGCGAAAAGGGAAAATCTGGATATGGAATTTGAGTTTGATTACCGGGTGTTGGCAAGTAATTCGGAACACAATATTTATTATCCCCGTATGAAAGACTATATAAAAGCATTTAAAGCTCATCAAATATGGGACACTAAACGCTTGGCATATTATGAAGGCGGTGGAAACCTTCTTTCATTAAAGAACTCTGCCAATGAAGCTGATCAAGAACTGTATCATGAATTTTGCCAATTTGTGATTACCCGTCCCATTCGTTCCAAATAATAATTATCAGATCAATTAGGATGAGACGTATAAGAAAGCATATTCGTACATTGATTATAGTCAGTATCCCGTTCTTCACGACTCTGATAGTGAAAGCACAGCAAATGCTTCCCTATCAAAATCCGCAACTGTCCGTAGAAGAACGAGTGAACGACTTGTTAGGTCGGATGACTTTGGAAGAGAAAATAGGGCAGATTACCCATCTCCATTCGTACAAAGTATTTGACGGACAAGAACTGAATCCGAATAAGTTGGAAGTAGCATGTGGCAACATAGGATACGGGTTCTTTGAGGGGTTTCCACTCACAGCCTCACATTGCCGCAAGAACTTCCGCCGGATACAAGAATATCTGATAAAGCACACACGTTTAGGCATTCCCGGATTCTCGGTTGCGGAGTCTCTTCATGGAGTAGTCCATGAAGGGGCTACTATCTATCCGCAGAATATTGCATTGGGAAGCACTTTTAACCCTGAATTGGCGTATGCGAAAACCAAACATATTTCCGGTGAGCTGAACACGATGGGAGTTAAACAAGTACTCTCCCCCTGTATTGATGTAGCACGTGAATTACGCTGGGGACGAGTTGAGGAATCTTTCGGAGAAGATCCTTTTCTTTGTTCTGCTATGGCAGTAGCGGAGGTGCGAGGGTACTTGGATCATGGAATCTCCCCTATGCTGAAACATTACGGTCCTCATGGCAATCCATCAGGAGGATTAAACTTAGCTTCTGTTGACTGTGGGGTTCGTGATTTATTCGACATATATCTGAAACCTTTTGAAACGGTTCTTGCACAAACCCGCGTGATGGCAGTCATGTCAAGCTATAACGCTTGGAACCGAGTTCCCAATTCAGCTTCACATTTCATGTTAACGGAAATTCTTCGAAACAAATTTGGTTTTCGAGGGTATGTATATTCTGATTGGGGAGTAGTGGCTATGTTAAAATCATTCCATAAAACTGCAGGTGATGATTTTGAAGCTGCCCGTCAAGCTTTAGAAGCAGGTCTTGACGTGGAGGCCTCCAGTCCTTGTTTTGAAACATTAGCAAAGCAGGTGAAGAATGGAAACTTTGACATTCGTTACATAAATCAAGCTGTAAAACGCGTATTACGGGCTAAATTTGAATCAGGTTTGTTTGAGGACCCTTTTCAAGAGAAAGCTTCCTATCATCTTCCGTTGCGTGTAAAAGAAAGTATACAGCTTTCTCGTCAGATAGCTGATGAATCTACAGTATTGTTGAAGAACGAAGGAGATTTACTACCTTTGGATTGCACAAAACTAAAATCTATCGCGATAATCGGACCTAATGCCGATTGTGTGCAATTCGGAGATTATACATGGAGTAAAAACAAAAGTGACGGCATCACGCCACTCCAAGGCATACGAAATCTGCTCGGAAAACGGGTGAAAATAAATTATGCAAAAGGATGTTCGTTAGCGTCAATGGATACGACATTGATAACGGAGGCTGTTAAAGCTGTTCACGATAGTGAGATTGCTCTAGTATTTGTAGGAAGTTCCAGTACGGCATTTGTGCGCCACAGTAATGAACCCTCGACAAGTGGAGAGGGAATAGACCTTAGTGATATTTCCCTAACAGGAGCGCAGGAACAACTCATCCGTTCCGTATGCGCGACAGGCAAACCTGTTGTTGTGGTTTTGGTAGCCGGTAAACCATTTGCCATACCCTATATAAAAGAAAAAGTACCCGCTATATTGGCTCAATGGTATGCTGGAGAACAGGCTGGAAACTCCATTGCTGATATTCTGTTTGGCAAAGTTAATCCTTCTGGAAAACTGCCATTCTCTTTTCCTCAAAGTACAGGTCATTTGCCTGCTTATTATAATTATCTTCCTACTGACAAAGGATACTATAAAGAACCTGGCACATACACCTCTCCGGGACGAGATTATGTTTTTTCAAGTCCTGCCCCCTTATGGACGTTTGGACATGGATTAAGTTATACCCGCTTTGAATACGTGCAAGCTACTACTGATAAAACAAGCTATCAGCCTCATGACACAATACGCATATCCGTAAAAGTAAAGAATAGTGGGAAATTAGCAGGAAAAGAAGTTGTTCAGATATATATTCACGATGTGGTTAGTACGGTCATGACACCGGTCAAACAACTGAAGGGGTTTAAAAAGATAGAACTACAACCAGGCGAGGAAAAGCTGGTGCAGCTAAAAGTACCTGTACATGAACTTTACTTGACTAGTAATTTCGGAGACCGATATTTGGAACCTGGAAAGTTCGAAATCCAAGTAGGCACTTCTTCAGACGAAATATATTATAAATTACCAGTATGGGTAGGCAATAAGCCTATTTCTTTAGAGGAAAACAGTTTGTCAAAAGCCCCCGTAATAACCACTGGTAAAATTATACGCATAGAAGGAATTGTTCGCGATGTCCAAGCTACACCAATAGCCGGAGTGAAAGTAAAAACTATAAATTCTGAAGAGGAAGTTATGACTGATGCAAAGGGATCTTATTCCTTACCAGCACATTCAGATGATATTCTCTTGTTCTCCAAAAAAGGCTATGCGAGCCAAAAAGTACGGACAAACGGACAACATAAGATCAACATACAAATGATGAAAGAAAACTTTTAAAATTAATCTACTAAATAAAATGAGAAAATACAATTTTTTACTAGTAATGCTTGTGGCTATATTGGCCATTTCATGTTCACAATCTTCTTCTGATACACAAGTCTCAAATCTCGGAACAAAATGGCATTGGGATAAAGGGACTATTGTCATTGAAACTCCTGAACGTCCTACCGGACAAACTAGTGTAATAGGTTTAAAAGCTCCCAAAATGGAATTTGTTCGTGTAGGATTCGTTGGATTAGGGATGCGTGGTCCGGCAGCGGTAGAACGTTTCACTTATATTCCGGGTGTGGAGATTGTAGCATTATGTGATTATGAGAAAGAACGTGCGGAAGAATGTCAAAAGTTATTAAAGAAGGCTTCTATGCCCGAGGCTACTGTTTATTCAGGTGAAAAAGGATATGAAGAATTATGCAAACGGGATGATATTGATTTAGTTTATATTGCAACGGATTGGTTACATCATTTTCCTGTAGCTATGTGTGCAATGGAGAATGGCAAGCACACGGCTATTGAAGTGCCTTCCGCTATGAGTTTAAAAGAATGTTGGGCTTTGATTGATATGTCAGAAAAGACCCGTAAACATTGTATGATTTTAGAAAACTGTTGTTATGACTGGTTCGAAATGAATACCTTAAATATGGCTCAACAAGGGGTATTCGGTGAGGTCATTCGTGCACAAGGAGCTTATATTCATAACCTCGATGAATTTTGGGATTATTATTGGAAAAAAGGAAAAGATGACAAACTCGGATGGAGATTGGAATATAACATGAAACATCGCGGAGATGTATATGCTACTCATGGTCTGGGGCCTGTGGCTCAAGCCTTAAATATCCATCGCGGAGATCGTATGAAAACATTGATTGCAATGGATACAAAATCTGTCATTGGCAAAGATCTGGTTGAAAAAAGAACAGGGGAAACGTGTAACGACTTCCGCAATGGTGACCATACGACTACACTTATTCGTACAGAAAACGGGAAAGTTATTGAAATACAACATAATGTAATGACCCCACAACCCTACAACCGTTTATATCAGCTTACAGGCACTAAGGGACTGGCTAATAAATATCCGGTAGAAGGATATGCGTTAGATTCTAATCAGATGAGTGCATCCGGAATGAAGCCCAAAGTGGATAACTTGACCTCACATAACTTTTTGCCTGAAAATGAGATGAAAACGTTAGTAGAAAAGTATCAACATCCTATTTTAAAAAAATATGGTGAGATGGCTAAAGAAGTAGGTGGACATGGCGGCATGGATTTTATAATGGATAGCCGTCTGATTTATTGTTTACAGAATGGATTACCATTAGATATGGATGTCTATGATTTGGCTGAATGGTGTTGCTTGGCAGAATTAGGTGAATTGTCAATGGACAACAATTGTGCATCTGTCGCATTTCCAGATTTTACCCGTGGTGAATGGAACAAAATACAAGGTTACAAACACGCTTATGCTACTCAGGAAGAAGAAGCCAATAGTATGGAAAAAGCCAAGACTTTTACTAAAAAATTAAAAGAAAAAAATAGGAATAAACTTAGGTAGGTGATCTTTATGTACCGAAATTGAATTAACCCGTTGGCAGAATTACATTAGCACATATGTTAATAATCAGCATTATGCACAACTTTTTAGTCACAAATCTTTTATAATTTTAATTCCGCCAACGGGTTGAATTAATAAAATACAATATTATGATAATAATACTTTGTTAAACATTGAATTAACATTTATGCAGCAATAGCGGCAAATTTAATTTCCTTTTCCCATAGCTTCCGATTTGTTTCCTTGTCAGGCCTAATCCCTGATATGGAAATAAATCGTTGCATGAGCAAAATGTTGTGACATAGCACTTTTACAGATGCCATTGATAAGGCTGTCCCCTTTTTCGAAGCTCCAGATTCACGGCGTTCAATGCTACATTAAAATGGAAATTCAGTTTATCCAGCTCCCGCCTTTGGCAGTCGGTCAGCCCTGTAAACTGCTTTGAGTCGCGAAAGCAGCATCCGACCTGAAAACGCGTCCCATAATAATCCATTACATCTATTGCCTGTATCTGCGTGTCAGTAGAGACATACTGTTTACGTACTTTCTCGTCCTCACTCTCCCAAATGCATAATCGAATATTTCTTTTGAGGGAACGGGAATGTACGATTGTCGAGAGTATTCGTCCCTCCTGCCCATTTTTTATGGAATAATTTCAAAACGGTTTTCTTCGAGATGCTTCATGTCCATTTTCCCATCGTACAGTTTGGGGCATCTTGCCACCGGTAGGTTTATCCTTGGTCAGATAACGAAAATAAGCGTCATCGCGAAAACGACTGATTACATATAATCCCATATCCAGGACGCCAGCCACAAAAGATGATTTGGAGAAATAGGCATTGACCACCACATGGCTAGTCAACCGTTGAAGTATTTCCTTGCGGCTTCGTAACACATGCAAATACCAGTCTGTTAGTGTCCACCTGACTTGCTCCAGTATTTTTGCCGGTAGTGTTTGAACAGTTTCTAGATGAAAGCAGTTGTGAAGATCTACATCAATGAATCCAATGCCGGAAATTTCCAGACCATGTTTAGTCGATTTAGCACAACCGGACCAGAAACGCCCCAGATAGGGCGTGCATTTACTCGATTTGCTGATATAGCTCGGATCAAAAGCGATAGCAACCAGATTGTCGGTATGTGAATCAGCCAAGCAGGCATTAAAAGACAACCGGTCACACTTACGTTCGAACTGCTGACGGTAACGCTGTTCATCCAAACGGCCGTAACACCCTAATTGGAGGAAATTTATTCTCCCAGGAATAATCAGATATAAAAGTAGCATTTCATGCATAAAACTCTCACGCCATTCATTTATCTTTACTGCTGAATTTAGCAGTACGCGTTTTATTATCTCCAAATATTGGTCAAGTTCGTTTCTATTCATCATTATTAAAGATGTGGTGACCCTTAATATAATGAATCGGTAGGACTTGATCTACTTTTTATTTGTTAATTCAATGTTTAACGAAGTATTGTTATTAAGACTTATCCATATAATTATCAAAATGGCATTTTTCATTTTGATAATTATAAATTCTCTGCCGGACGTATTTCCATCCATTGTACAGAATAGAGGATAAAATGGCAGAGATTTGCCATTATAAGAAATCACTTTGTTGCAGATATATCCATGTATATGTTCTTTTTACGTTATTTCTCACACTATTCTGTAATACATCTTAATTTTTAATGTTACTTTGCATCATTATGATTAGTAAGGGGTTAATAAATGAAACACTCCCTATTTCAGGGCTAAAATACGTTCCTTTTAAACGTACTTAGCATTTTTTTTAAACCTAATGGGACGTTGGACGTTCCTTTAAAATCAACCTTATGTTTTGAACAAATAATACGGTAATTCATATGCAAACAACAGCTATTTTATGCACAATTCTGTAAATAAATTCTATATTTTAGTAGTTCCTCGCTCTAGTTTCATCTATTTATCAAAAGCATCAGTTATCGAAAGTGAAGAAAAATAGCATAAAGACATTCTATTCAACATAAGACAGTCATATTGATTATCGATTTCTCAAATAATACCATGATACCCCGTATCTCTAGCTTTGATGCAAAGATCATAATAATGTGCATTACTCTTTCCCATATAGTTCGTTGTCAGACAAAATTAATAGTGAATGAGCCATAAAACCACTATTTTTTAAGTAGCTTTTTAATCACTGGAGTCACCAAATCAGCATAACGCATCATACCCACATCGGTAAAATGAATGCCATCTACTGTTGCCTCACGATCGCTTCCAAGCATCCTCTTTGAGGATATATAGTATATGTTTTTCTCTTTTCCTTTTTTCAACTCATTAAATATACGACGCAAGGTGTCATTCAAAGTCTTAATTTTCCGGGCATTGGCGTTATTGTAGTAGGAGTCCATGAACTGTGGATCTTCAATAAAGATAACAGGTGTATGAGGATGCCTGTCACGAAGTATACGGTAAAACTTCTCCATTCGCTCATTCATCTGCTCAACCGTGACATTAGGTACAAAATCAAGCACGAAAACACCGGCATCTACTCCAGCCATCACTTGAGCTACTCCAAGATCAAGAAAAGCGTTGCCACTAAACCCGAGATTGATACATTCCCGATTCAAACGGCGTGAGATTATATTGGTGTGAGCCATGCCTGGGCGGGAGGCACATCCGCCTTGAAGAATGCTGGTTCCATAAAATACTACAGGTTTTTCACGTACAGGACTTTCTATTGCGGGCTGATTGATACTAGCGCCAGCATCGATTCCAATCGACAAAGAAACTAGTCCGTCGTATAGCGGTAAATAAATCATAAACTCCCGTTCTTTGGCTTCCATACCGCTGATGAGGCTAGATTCCGTACTTTTTCCTATGGGACGGGCACTATTCACAAAATACCAGTTCTTTCCTTCCAGACAGTAGAGGTCAAGTCCTTTCACTGCTACATCAGTCATATGATCCATATGGAAATTAACCAACGATTCCCATTTTACTGCAACTTGAGTCGAATTGCTTCGGAAACGCACTGCCATACCCGATGAATTCCGACTTAGTTGCCACAACGGTAAGCGAGAAACATGTTCCAATGAATCAGGCAAACGTACATACCGCTCTGTGGTAGCAGCGGTAGCCTTTCCCAATAGTTGGAATTCAGCCGCATCATAGTAGGTTACCTGAGCTGACAGATTACTTGCCACAAGTAATAAAATAAGGTTTGCTATCTTCCTATAAACTGAAAATGACATAGTATATATAATTAAAGTTCTTTACTTCACTAATCTGATATTAATATTTTTGCGTCCTTTCACCTCCATTTGTTGAGTGATGAATCTTGCTTTGACAAAAGCTATGGAATCATCAGTCCTAAGGTTTATAGAATAGAATCCCTTTTCATCAGTTTGAGTTTCCTGACCGGATGAAATGGCACGAACCGTGACATAAGCTACTGGAGTAGCTTGTGCATCACGTACAAATCCCTGTACAGTAATAAACTCGCCACTAGGCGTGACTTTAATGATTTGAGGAGAATCAATTACAGGAGTCTTCTCAGGTTCACGCCCTACTTCGATAGAAATGCGATGGGTTATGCGATCTGATGCAGTGCCCACTTTTATCTCAAAAGTCCCGGGTTCCAAGTAGCGATTACCGATATTATCGGTCAGGTAGAGTTCGTGTATGGGGACTTTCAATGTGATTTCTTTCGTTTCGGCCGGGTTCAAACTTACCTTCTCAAAAGCTTTCAGCTGCTTTATTGGTGTCATAACAGTACTGACAACATCACGTATGTAAAGTTGAACGACTTCTTTGCCGACAACTTCTCCACTGTTTGCAATCTTTACTTTTACGGCTATGGTGTCATGAGCCTGATAGTGAGTTTTGTCGGCAATCGCTGAAACCAGATCAAATGTAGTATAACTCAATCCATGACCAAAAGCCCAAAGAGGGTTCGGAGAAGAAAACACATAATCTCGTCCCGGCAATTCATAAGTTCCGGGCTCTTTATAAAATCCCTTATCAGTGGTCAAATGATTGTAAAAAGCGGGAAGGTGACCGGAACTTTGAGGAAAGGAAAAACTAATTTTCCCTGATGGATTTACTTTACCAAAAAGAATATCGGCAATGGAATTACCTGCTTGTTCTCCGGCATACCATTGAACTAAAATAGCAGGGACATTTTTTTTAGCGAAAGGTATAGCAAACGGTTTACCGGCTACCAATATTAGGACTACCGGTTTACCTGTTGCACAGACCGCTTCAATCAGTTCCTCTTGAGCACCAGTCAATTCAACACCACTAAGGTCAATTCCCTCGCCACTGGTAGAAGGGGCATTGCTGTGGCGTACAAAAGCGGTACTTGAACTGCCAACAAATAGTAATGCAACATCACTCTGTTGAGCCGCACGTACAGCTTCTTCAATACCTGACTGATTCAACGAAGAGATAGAACAGCCTTGGGCATAGTTCACTTTCACCTTTTTGCCTGCCAAACGACAGATGCCTTGTAACGGTGTGATACCATCTTCTTTGTTTTTACTCCATGTATAATCGCCAAATTGCACACAGTCTGCATTAGGACCAATTACTGCCACCGACCGAAGTTTCTTTATATCCAATGGAAGCAAATTACCTTCATTTTTCAGAAGTACTGTCGATTCATCAGCAATCTGACGTGAAAGTGAAATGCATTCTTTGGAACGTAACGGCCAACGATATGAATTTTTCTCAAGATAAGGGTCTTCAAACAAACCTAATTCAAATTTAGCACGTAACACACGTTTCACCGCCCGGTCGATGTAGCGTACATCAAACTCACCAGCCAGCACTTTACTCTCAAGCGACTTGAAACAGAGACTCGACGCTTCAACATCCAAACCGGCCGTAAGTGCTTGACTGGCAGCTTCAAAATCATTATCAGCTGTTTTATGAAAGTTCTTCAACATATCAATAACTCCCCAATCAGAGTAAACATAGCCCCGGAAGCCAAAACGGTCACGTAAAATATCAGTCAGCATGAATTTTGAAGCTGAATTGGGTTCACGGTTCCAGGCATTGTAGCTTGACATAACTGCTAAAATATCGGTTTCAGCCAGTATGGCTTCAAAAGGTTTCAGATAGACATCAAATAAATCACGAATGCCACACTCCACTGATGCCAGATTTAAGCCGCCCAATGGATTGCCGTGCGGTCCGTAATGCTTTGCCATTGGTGAAATGCCATGATCCATATATCCTTTAACCTCTGCTACAGCCATACGAGCACAAAGGAAGGGGTCCTCACTAAACGATTCCTCCACTCTGCCCCAACGCAACTCACGAGCTACATCTATACAAGGAGCTAACACTTGTTTTACCCCGATTGTATTAAGTTCACCCGCAATATGTTTTGTCATTTCATAAGCCAATGCAGGATTAAATGTACTGCCTATAGCTATATTTTGCGGATAGATAGTAGAACCTTCATGCACCACTCCATGAAGTGACTCCGCTACCGAAAAACCCGGAATACCCAGACGTGTCTGCTCCAGTAAATAGGTTTGAATAATGCGGAAGTTCTTCCTGCATTGCGCTGCCGTGAGTGGAAAGCCTTCGAAAAAGCCATACCCTTTATCACCGCACATCTTTGCTAACTTGGCGGTATTGAGCTTTTGTCCGTCAAATACATCCCACGATTGCAAATGGCTGATTTGAGCTATTTTTTCCTGTAACGTCATACGGTTCAACAGATCGTTTACCCGTTCTTCAGTGGGAAGTAATGGATTCTTGTATGGAAATGCATGCTGTGCATTCAATGAAGAGGCACAACAAAATAAACATATGATCAGAATATCTTTAATTATAAATTTCATAGTTACGAAAAATTAGTTAACAATTACGGATATAATGAGTGGAAGTCATCATCATATTTCAATATTAGTTCTTTAGCCAAAGAAATTGGATTTTCTCCAGAAGTGATTGGAAAATCTTCATTTTTCAATGTCCATTCATACTCAAACTGTGTAATATCCTGATGAAATTTCTCTTCATCAAAGTTTTTATGCCTGGTCATAGCGGCAATTACTTCTTCTGTGAAACGTTTCCAGCGTTCTCTGTAGAATGTACGTGTCAATCCTCCCCATCCTCTATTGGCATAATCGTTAAGCTGGGTATCTTTCTGTCCCCACACCGTAAGAATGCACCGTGCATTTTCTTCATAATATTTTTGTTCTTGTTCATTCACTGCAAAATCTCTGGCATCTTTTATCCATTTACCTATTGAGAGAACAGGACTGCAGCAGAGCAATCGATCTACATCAAGCAAAAGTTGGTCCATACGCTGTCCCCACACCTTAGTTCCTTCCAAATCTTTTTTCCGATAGCAATCGGCAAACTTATCACGATAGTCAGCAAAAAGATTGCCTAAAACTTGCCTTCCCACATTAATTACATCAAAATGATATTCAGAATGATATACTCCTTCAGCTTTCAGCAACTCCTTCCAAATTTCCCACAAATCGATATTTTTATAATCGTATCCGGGAAGTGTGTTCCATCCTTCTACGCCTTCTAACTGTGGACGAGCATTCATCAATACTGCTTGTCCGCAAAGGGCTGCTGAGGTATAGATCTTCTCATATAGTTGTTTCCATGCTTTAATAATATGATTATCTACATTCCCCCCTCTGCATTGGGCCCAATTTGCAATCCACTGGTGGACAGGTATTGAATTTTCCCATGCACGTTCAAAAACGAATTCATACATTAAAGGATTTACATCAAGACCTTCAAGCGTCACTCCCAAACCATATACGTTATCGCCTCCTTCTTTGAAAAGTCGATCAATTTTAAAATCTACATCATTCAGGTCACCAGCTAAAAAAGTGTTTCCACCAAAATTTCCTAAATAACACCAAATATAAGGTTTCCCGTAGTATTGCTCTGTATCACGCCATATTTCTGTATAATCACAATAATAATCAAGTAAAATCAGTTTATCTTGGGGAACAGCATTTAAAAAGGATTTGATACGGGGTTGAGTCCATTTCTCTTTGGCATGATAAAACATCCACGTCATCTGTAACCATTGAGCAGCGGAATCCACACTTTGGATCGATTTATAGATTTTATCAGATACATTGGACAAAAACTCCTCGTTCCAGTTGGGTGAGTCTACTTCGTTGAAAGGATCGATACCATAAATGTGGTTAGTGCCATACACTTTTGTTTGTTCCTCTAAAAAACGATGTTGAATGACTGAATAAAGCGAATCCATGGGATCAATGAAGTGACTACGATACTTTTCATCGTATCCTCCCCATTGACTCATTGTGTAGATTTTAGCTTCCGGATAAAGTTCTTTAAGTTCAGCGGGAACATGTCCTGCAAAAGCTGGTAGAATGGGAGTCATATCAAAAGCCCGTTCACGTTCTAGAATTAATTTCTGTAGTTTTTCTTGGTCTGCCAACCATGATTGAGGTAACGGACTTTGCCAATAATCTACGTTTGACATACGATGCCAGGGAAGGTGAGCCGGACCTGTAAAATAAGTACGAACCTCCTCGTCAGACAGTCCCATCTCCGTCCATACTTTATACCATATAGACTCTTGACCTGTGATAGCCAACGGCATGGTTACTCCATTCAGAGCCATCCAGTCAATAAGTCGTTCCCAATCACTCCATTTCCAGTAGGGCATAGAGTAACCAAAGGTGCAATAATTAAGAAAGAAACGATTCTTACACTTTGAACGTAAAATAACAGGAGTTTCTACTTCAGGCAGTTGAGCAGGCATTACTACACTATCCGAAGCATACCAAGAGACATGTGTCTGACAGTAATACTTCAAATAATGGTTTAGTCCTACGGCCAATGAATTCCGGTTGTTTCCTTTAATCAGAATCTTCCCATTGTCAGACTCAAGTGTAAAGCGGTCTATATCTACAGAATCAGTCAGAAGTTGAAATTGGAAAGAATGAGCATGTTGAGGAAACAAACGTTCGCACATTTCACTAAGTGTATTTGTGGCCGGATCTTGATTTCTTTGGCAACTCACCATAAAAAAAAGTAGTATAAGATAAAAGTATTTATTGTTCATAAGCATATCGTCTATTCAAATGCGAGAAAAATGTTTTGTATAAGAATTTTAAGGGTGTCCTTCTTTGGACACCCTCGATTGCAAATGTGAAATTTACTTGTTAATGTGAATCACGGATAGGGCGTTCTATAACAAACTTGCAGAACTTATGATAAAGAGCCACATCAGCCGGCTCACTAGAGTACTTCAAAGTAAGCAATGCGCTATTACTCTGATAGTAAGCCAAGCGGCATTTTTCCCATACACCATACTCCTTGAATTTTGCCATATAGTTTTCCAAACGGTAAGCTTTACCGTGAGCTGCCAACACATCGTCCTCGAACTCCATCTCCATCTGCATATTGCAACGCAAAGCTTCTTTGCAGGCTTCATCAAGACGTGTAAGAGGTATTTTATCGTCAAAATAGTAGTTGGGCTGGTAGTAAGCATAGTGAAATCCCAGTTCTTTCCAAGACTCGTGGCCATCGGAATTGAAGAATGGAATCCAGTTGAAACTATATTTCAGTTCGTTCAGATAGTTGGCAATGGGGGTAATGATATTTCCGGTATGTGAAGCATCCTCGGCAATCCAATAGAATCCAGCTAAGTCGACATATTGATACCCCTTCTCGTTGAAACGGGCACGTACTTGATCGATGAACCACTTACAAGCCTTCACACGGTCAGCAGGTTTGGAGAAGTCGAGCGACACATTATCAATCTCACCCCAATATACACTCGACGAACCTGGCACCAATTCATTCTGTACGTCAATAGGCTCAGGAATGCCAATTATTACCTGGCGTTTGTACACAGGCGCCCCAATGGTAATCATTGCTTTCTTTACACCGGCTTCGATAGCTGCAATACCAGTTTCTGAATTGAAATAACAATCGATGAGTTTCATCCACTCAGCCTTGGTGGCTGATTCATAGCGCATACCCTTGGTATACTCTCTCACCGTCTGCCAATTGTCGGAAGTATTGAGGATTTCAAGCATAAGGAAGCTATCAAAGAACCAGTGTGAAGTGTTTTGTTCGTCTACATAAGTAATATAAGGTTGGGCGCGTTCCTGCGTCCAAATGGGGCGTTGGTCACCACCCGAGTAAAAAAGTACCATATCGGTATTAGCCAAGATTGACTGACGGTTGATTTCCCAATCGTATTTTTGGTCGGGCTTAATTTCAATTTCTCCACTGCCGTCTTCTGGGAAAATAGGAACGGTATGTTCCTCATCGGAACAAGCTACTAATACTGAGCATAAGCCTCCCATCAGTAGTGATACAAAGGTAAGAACAATCTTTTTCATACGTTTCTTATTCATTGTTTTATTATGTTTAAATAATCGTTTGAATATCGTTTAAATGGAATTAAAAATAACATTAGGTACCGTTTACAGGCCTTTGAACTTTGTGAGTTCGAAAGCTATCAAGCCATGATCGGTAGTAAGCATATATACCTGTACGGCCAGTCCGTCCTGACTTTTGGCAAAAATTACATCACCTGTACAAGGAATATTCTCACCAAGCACACTGCTCACTCCATCGAACGCCCAAGGAGAGGTATATCCCGTAGCTGTATAACCTGACCCCGGTACGCCGCCCGGCACATCTGCATTTCCTATTGTATTGCCTTGCTGTGAATCGAAGATGAAGCCATTACTCATAGAATTAGCATTGGGATTTTTGGTGATGTCAGCTACATAAAGGCGTTGTGGTCCATTGAAGGAACCCGAACCATTCTGAACAGCTAACAATCTCGCGCCGTTAAAATCAACATAATCGATACCTTTAGTGAATCCTTGCCACCCCCAATAATGTGAATCGGGAACAGTAAAAGCAAAAGCTCTGTCTGCACTATCACCAACAGGAGCACAAATCACCATATTAGTTTCATTGGCTGGTGTAGATATGTAGCTGAAAGGTTTCTCCGTATTAGTTGTAAGGATCTTCGTATAGTCTTCTACACGTGCACCACTCACATTAGCAAATTCAACATGCGCCTTGCCACTCATTATGCCATCGACAAAGCTGATAAATACCATACGGTATGAGAAAGGAGACGTAGTGGTGAGTACAGCTTTTCCACTAGTAATGTCACCTGTGATGTGAATAGAACTACCCATATCAATATTATAGTTCCAGTTAACTCCCATAGGTGCCTGATCGAAAACTGGATCACTGAAAGGTTTATCAAGTATCAATGTGGGAGTGTTCTCTATACCATTTTTCCATACCCATACATTAACATCCGTATAAGGAGTGGCATAGCTTCCTGTACGGGTACTCACGTAAGCCATGGCTACCATGTGTCCATTATCATCGGAGGTAATAGCACGTATGATGCGATTAGATGGTATACCGGTCACATTCACTTTCACCTGATCAAGCAACTTGCCGTTATATCGGTTAAACACCGGCATGTTGACGAAATTATTGCTATTACTAAGGATGAGATAATCATCTACTACAGCCATAGTACGATTGGCACCCACTTCAAACCCATGCGAATTTTCTTTCAAAGTCTGGAAACCAAAGAGTCCGGCCACATAACCCACACCATATTCCACGAACTCAGGAGTTTTGTACACTGTTTCGTATACCGTCTTCTTAACACCATCCTGTGCAATGATAGTAACAGTAGGCATCACACTCAAATCGAGGATTTTTGTCACAGGATCGTAAGCATCCGATTCAATAGTCGCCCATGGAGCAATGGTGATAAGTGCATTTTGCAATTCTCCGTCGATACTTGACGAGGTCTTATAGATAATAATTTGTCCTTTTTTACCCTCTTCAACAGGATCAGCCACTACAATCTGAGCACGTACATTGGCTAGTTCGACCTTAATGATATTAGCACGTTCCGATTTTTTATAAATAGCTGTAAAAGTGTAGTTCTTCTTGGAACCATCGGCTTCAATTAAGGTAGAAGAGAATCCTTCTTTCAAATTGTGAATACCCGATAAAGGGGGATCAAAACGGGCACCCACAGGAAGTGTAGCTTTGAGTCGCATACGGGTAATATCTCCTTGAATAGGTTCTGTATCTGAGATGTAGTAGGGAGTCTGTACTACAGCAGTACCGTTGGCACGATCGATAACGGTTTCATACTCAGTGTTCTCATTACCTGCAAATCGTCCGGTAATGATGAGTTGATCGGTGATTTCACTTTCGGTTCTCACCAAATCGTCAGGGTCAACACATCCCGTCAGGCAGAACGAGAAAGCCCAAAAGCCATTTATGATATGTTTTAGTTTCATATTATCTACTTATTTAGATGGTAACCATAATTATTTCCAACTAGGAGTTTGCTCACACATTATGTTATTTCGAAGCTCGCTGGAAGGTATCGGGAAAATATTATATTTCTTGGGGAACTTACGATCCTGCGTGTCACATTCTACACGGGTATAAAGAAAGCTTGAACCGGTTTTTTCAATTTTGATACCATGCAGTCGTTGCCCATTGAGTACCTTTTGAGCAATATCCCAACGAACAAGATCATACCAACGATGTCCTTCGAGTCCCAATTCACATACCCGTTCCTTCGAGAGATCTTCAAGATAATTGTCCCAGGTAGACTGCTGAGCTAAAATAGGCAATCCCACACGAGTACGAATTTTGTTGAGATAGTCGTAAGCTTCCTTAAACTTATCCAAACGGGCATAGGCCTCGGAAAGGATAAGAACAATCTCGGCATAACGCATCTCAATCCAGTAGGATGTACTTTCAATGTCTACGTAGTTGATATTGTCGCTTTCATCCATAAATTTACGGAAGATATAACCGGTGGTACTAGTGCGCACATAGTCCTGGCTTGCCGATGTAGAGAAATCCATGTATCCGTCTTTACCACCTACGTAAAGTTCAAGTTGACGTCCTGTCCAATTGGCACCATTATAGAGAATAGAAGCATAGAAACGTGGGTCGCGGTTTCCCCATGGTCCTTCGGAATATTCATTCAAATGAGTCCAATCAAACGATTTCCAGTCCTTACCTACCTTGATATCAAATGCAGAAGCATACTCATCGGTAGGCGTAGCGGCTGCGCCCAACGTACCAGGTTGTAAGCCTGCTTTTTCTGTGTCATAGGGTGGGCAGAAGAAATGATTAAACATGTGTTGCTTAGTCTTCTGTTGAAAATAGACAGGCAAAATTAACTCCTTATTATTCACAGTATTGAAAATTTGCATATAGCTGTCCTTAGAAGTTCCTGAAAGTAGTTGATATACACCCTTTTTCTCCAGCTTTTCTACCTCTAATGCTGCATTAACAGCATCCTGCCAACGCTTGGCATAGAGAGCGGCACGGGCTTTCATGCCATAAGCAGCCCCCTTTGTAAGGCGGCCTGCCTCCGATCCTGTCCATTCTTCCGGTAGGATTTGGGCTGCTTTTTCATATTCGTCAAGGATAAAAGTCCAGCAATCTTCTTCTGACGAACGAGCTTTTGCACGCTGGTTATGATCATCCACTCGATCTTCGTTGATACGCAGGATTACACCGCCATGACGCAATACCAGCTCTTGATAAGCAAAAGCACGCATAAAACGAACTTCGGCAGTTCGAATGGCTAACTGATCGGAATCCAAATTATCAGCAAAGCCACTATGAACATCGTAAAAATACTCATTAAACCGGCGAATCTGCTCGTACATGTCATCCCAATTAGAGCGATAATTAGCATCAGGACTCATCATATTGTCGTAATAAAAAAGTTTGTTCACGCTACCCTCAGCTACATTGAACCAAGAATATTTAATGAGGTCACTCACACCATCGTCCATGGCCAGATTAGCTCCCACATTGATATCGGCATTGCTATAAAACACGTTATAGAAACTTTTGACATAAAGATCCAGGTTCTTTATAGAAGCATAGGCTGTAGATTCGCTATAAGTGTCAGTAGGATCGATATCGAGCACATTACACGATTGCAATGTGAGGGTCGACAGAGCCAATCCCAGTAATAGATTTTTTGTTTTCATGCTAATTTATTTTATTAGATGTTGTACATAGGGTTTAGAACGTTACGTCTACACCAAACGTAAAGGTGCGTTGCTGCGGATAGTAACCTTGAATGACATTGGCCGACTCTGGGTCGAGGTACTTAAACTCGGTGAGAGTAAAAAGGTTGTGGCCGCTGGCAAACAGACGAAGATTGCTGATACCGGATTTCTTTACCCATGACTGTGGCAAGGTGTATCCCAAAGTCACATTCTTGAGGCGTACGTAAGCACCATTACGCTTCCAGAAGTCAGATACCTGCGCATTATTAGCATAAGCTACTGTACTGAGACGCGGATATTCAGCATTGGTATTGTCAGGACGCCAGCTGTTCTCCACCAAGTAGTAAGGCGCGTTATCCCATCCGGCATAGAAAGGGCGCGTAAGTGGAGTCTGGTCACGTGCACCGTTGTTCCATTCGCCACAAAGCAACTTGTCGCACAAGGCAGCACCTTGCAACTGAACAGAGAGGTCGAACCCTTTCCAGTTGGCGTCGGCCATCAACGAGAACATCATCTCAGGCGTGGTGGGGCGTGCAATCTTTACCTCATCGTCCCAGCTAATGAGTCCATCACCATTATAATCAAGGTAACGGATGTCACCCAATCGGGGAGTTTCGCTGATGGGTAATGGAGCTGCGTCAATCTCGGCTTGTGTCTGATACAGACCTAGCGATTTCAACCCCCAAATGGACCCTACCGATGTTCCCAGACGGTTCTGCCAAGGTTTAGTATTGTCAGCCTGCGTCATACGCAGTATTTTATTGCGGGCAAACGAAAGGTTACCATTCAAGCTGTAATTGAATTTGCCAATGTGATTACGGTGTTTTACTGTCATCTCGAATCCACGGTTATCAAATGTACCACTGTTTTCAATACTCGGATAATGGCCTCCCAGCGAAGGAGGATATACACCGCCAATGGAACGAAGGATATCGTAAGTATATTTGTAGAAAACATCGAACTCAATGCCCAAAAGACCATTCCATGCCGAAAGTTCGAAACCAACGTTGATAGAACGACATTTTTCCCAAGTAAGATTCTCCATCGGGTAAGATACTTTATTATACAGAGTATTCACCGCTTGTGGAGTAGTACCGAAAACTGTACTGTTTTTGGCCCATGCGTACTGTTTGCGATAGAGGAAAGGATCAACATTGTCGCTACCTAAGATACCGAAAGAGGCTCTTAACTTGAAGCGTTCCACTTGAGGAAAGAGTTCTTTGAAAAAATCCTCTTCAGAAGCAACCCAGCCCAATGAAGCCGATGGGAAGAATCCCCAGCGATTACCCTTTTTAAAGTGATAAGAGCCATCGTACCGGAAAGTAAATTCAGCCAAATAACGGTTATTATAAGCATAGTTGAAACGACCAACATAACCGGCATAGCCCTGGCGGATGCTGCTGGAAAAGTTACCATCGGTGGGATGAATAGTAGAGCCAAAGGGTAACTCGTCAATATCGAGAAGTGCGAAATCGGAGCGATAGCCTGTCAGCGTATTTCCTTTACGCTCAGTCTGTTCATAAAGGAATAGTGCACCTACATCATGTAAACCAAACTTTTGGTTGTATGAGATAGAAGGGCGTAATACTACTTGCTGTTCTTTCTCGTCACCGACTGACATCCCCCCTGTTGGCTGCAGATTAGAAGCATATTGACGTACATATTTCTTGGACTCGGGTTTATAAAGCATTAATTCGTAAGAGTATTTGAAGCTGCGTGAATCACGATCTTGCCAGTCCCAACCCACAAACATACCAGCTTTCAAACCTTTGAGGAAGGGGAAAGAGTATTCTATCTTGGCCGATGTCTCCAGACGCATGGTGCGCGTTTTACTATAGCCCGAATGTCCAGCTGCATACTCAGGATTGGAAGCACCACGATAACCAGATGTCGGCATCCCTTCATATTCGAGTGGAACAAACGGAGCGGCATAAAGCAATACCCCCACCACATTATTCGTCGTTTGATTCTCATAACTGTCGCCACCTGGCTGATAATAGTCGTTAATTTTACCGGCCACGTTAAGTGACACACTGATATCTTTGGTTACTTGCGTATCGATATTCGAACGAAAGTTACCACGTTCCAGCTCAAAACCTTTAATGAAGCCATTCTGTTTCATAAATCCGCCACTGAGGAAGTAACGGGTTTTCTCGTTGCCACCACTGATAGAAAGATTGTGCTGATGCATTAAAGTAGTACGATAAATAGGTTCCTGCCAATCGGTATTTTCAAAGCCATCGGTAGGATCTCCATTGGTAGTCATGGCAATTTCTTCATCGGTAAAGTAGGCTTTCTCACCATCCATGCGACGAGCATAGTTATACCACTGCATATAGTGTGTACCATTCATAAACTTGGGTAGCGTAGTAGCATGTGACAAAGTGAGCGACCCTTTATAATTAATGGCAGTTTTGCCCTCTGTTCCTCGTTTGGTAGTGACCAATATTACACCTGCAGCAGCTTTCATTCCATACACAGCACACGAGGCGGCATCTTTTAATATAGTAACTGATTCCACTTCATTGGGATTGATATACGCCATGCTTCGTTCTACACCATCTACCAGAATAAGGGGGCCATCACCTCCATTATATGTAGAATGTCCACGAACCAACAATGAAACATCATCAGCTCCCGGGGCTCCGGTGGCTTGTTGAGATATCAATCCCGGCAACTTGCCGACCAAGGCTTGCGAAACGTTGCTTGTTGTTGACTTCAATAATTCTTTAGAAGATACCGAAGATATTGATCCTGTAAGATGGATCTTTTTCTGAGTACCATAACCGACTACTACCACCTCGTCGAGGCTATTAATGTCTTCTTGAAGGGTAACATTGATCATAGAACGGCTGTTAACTTTTACCTCTTGTGTTATCATACCTATATATGATAGTACTAATGTAGCAGACCTGGGTGCATTCAAGGTAAAATGACCATTAAGATCAGTAGTTGTGCCCGTTGCGCTCCCCTTTACGGTCACACTGACTCCGGGTAACGGCAACCCTGTCGCATCTATGACGACTCCATTGACTGTACTTTGCGCATAACTATTCGATGCGCATACAAAAAGTATTGTTAATGAGAAGAATAATATTCTCATAGAACAAAAACGACCTTTTTGCATAGCTTTGTGTTTCATAAGTTAGAAGTTTATTAATAATATGTATATATTTTATTTAAAGTTGGCGTGTTATCATTTCCTCAATTACTTTAGTGGCAACAGTAGAAACATCTTTTTGGTTAGCAATATCCCATAATGATGAATCTTCTTCAAGAACAAACTGTGTACCCACAATCCAACTCTGAATCCATCCGGTAAGAGTGCTCCATACCCCCCATCCGGCATCAGCATTCGAAGCCCAATAATTCCAATCTTCGTAATTGAAAGCCCTGAACCATGCACCATCTATGCTCTTGAATTTATCACTACGTACTTGAATACGAATCAAAAAATCGCGCATTTGATTTACAGCCTTTATGTAAGTAGCATCCTGAGTTGCCTTAGCTGCTTCACACAGACCCACAAAGGCAAAGTTTGTTGTATAAAGCATATCAGCAACCGGATCGCCATTGTCAAAAATTAGTGGTGCTTCGTTGTTGCCATATTCCGCATTGGAAGGAGTACGTCCAAAAAGACTTTTTGACTCATCACCCAGTTCTTCGCGAATACCTCCACAAGGCACTTGATTTCTAAGAAGTTCATTTGTCATAAAATGAAGCCAATCCAAGTGTTCCTCTGTTGGTTCCACCCGATAGAGCCATGCTAGCGGCAGAATCATACGGGCACGTTCTTGTTGAATTCCATTAGTCCACGACCACTGTTCCGGATATCCTTCCATCATCATAGTTATTCCACGTTTCACACGTTCAAGCAGTGGCTGATAATGTGTTTGATTATAAAGCCAAAGATAGCAAGCCCAATTCCAAGCCTCAAAGTGAGCATGCAGATTTACCAGGTTAGCATTATAGTATGATTTCCATCCGCGTTTCTGTAAATCAGACTCAAGAATATTTTGTCCTCTAAATCCATTTAATCCCGTAGTACGGAAATTACCTACAATGCCCTCAACAATTTGCTTATCCCATTTAGGGTTATTCATCAATGCTGATGAAGCGATAGAACCTAATAATGAACGGGCATTATCATCGCCATAATAAGTGCCTTTATGTGTATAAGCCCATCCTAATAGACCATATGATGGGGATTTTGGATCATTGCGTACTGAATCTCTATATTCAGTGAATGAATAGTCGAGTAAATTGGCAGCTACCTTTGTATATTGTGAATTATCCAGTAATGTACCGGCAGCAGCAAAAGCGAACGAAGTTTCTCCTTGAACATCATCACGCATCCAGTAACGATACATCTGCGCACCGTCATATTTAATACCTGACATATGCCCTTCCAATACACCCAACGAACCATCACCATCAGGCATGTCAGCTGGCAATTCAGGACCAACCGGCATCAAACCATCACCCATATACTGATCTGCCCAATCTTTTTTCCAAGAAGGATGCACCAAGAAGTGACCATTATAATACCATTCCACTCCCTTAGCAATACTTTGTTTTCCAGCCTCCTCTGGTAACGGCTCGGTAGCAGTATAGGATGGTGACACATATGTCAACCAAGAAGAAAATGTTACACCTTCTTTATGCAGCAACCAGTTCATAATATATTCAAACATAGACTGCACACGCTGCTCAGGAAGATAACGACAAACTGCAAAATTACTGATACTAGTAGCAGCTACCATCAACTGATTATTCTGCTGATACAACAATGGATGGACCGGTGTATTGGCCAAGCCATATACCGCTTTATCAAAACCTGCTACCCTAGCAGCTACCAAATACGTACTATCAGGTGTTAAATCCAATTCCTTCAACACGCATCGGTGAAAAGCCATCAAAGCCATAGAAGGAAGTTGAGGAGTTAGTGAATCACAAACCACTATCCGCTCCAGTTCCATGGTATCCGTCTTTACACACAAATGTTCACCGATCTGCTGAGGAAAGTCCATGAAAACACGCAGAGACTTCGATTGAATCAAGGCTAAATCCTCGCTTGTCACCACTGTACCCTGTTCTGGATAAGAAGGACAAAGCAATAAAACCGGAGCCTGCTCTGAAGCTATCCGAAGAGCCTCTGTTACAGAAGTACAGAAATGTAATTGATATCCCTCATCTGTCAACAACTGAGCCAGATTGCTATGTGCATCGCCATAACACACAATCTTCTCCTTCTTCACTCCACAAGAGAATAAGAACAGACAAAAAAATAGGATTGATATAATTCTTAATTTATTCATTATTCTTTATTTTTGACTAATTGCTTCCAATGTTTTCCAGCACTGATACAAGCCTCTAGGTACGTGGAAACAGCCTTTCCATTTTCCTCCTTTTAATGAAAGTAACACTTCACCGCGGCGGTTCAGATAACCAAACCATTCAGGGTGTTCCTGATCCTTGAAGTGTTCCCAAGTATAGTTGTGCACCTTTTCGAACCATTCCAGGCACTGTTTGTCTCCTGCAAATTGATATCCTTTTAATAAAGAAATAAGCGTCTCGATATGCACCCACCAAAGTTTCTGGTCCCATTCCAACTGTTGTGGTGGATAGCCATCACGATCCATGAAATAATAGATACCTCCATATTCTTTATCCCAACCATATTCAAGCATCGTAAGAGTGATGTTCTTAGCCTTTTCGATTAACTCCGGACGGTTTAGGCGTTTCCCCAAATCCATGATAAACCACATGGCTTCAATCGCGTGACCAGGGGTAATCTGCCGTCCTTCAAAGCAATCTATTAGATTACCATTCACATCTACATTCTCAACAATGATTCCACCAAGTTCGGGGCGAAAAAAGACGTCCATCACTTCATGGATGCAGGTATCCATAGCCTGTTCTAGGTAATCTTTCCCTAAAATATGCTCTATTTCCATAGCAAGATTGCAAAGAATCATCGGCAGGGCAAAGTTCTTCAAATTGCGGGTTCCCAGGTGAAGTTTGTTCCATTTGCCTTTCGGATTATCCACTTTAGACAGGATGATATCGAAGGTTTTCCTGGCAATGTCTGCATATTCCTGATTGCCGGTAGCAAGACTTAGCTGACCGAAAGCCATGGCAGCGAATGTATATGAAAAGATATTGTATGGTTCTACCAATGGTCTACCCGAACGGTCAAGGGAAAAATACCAGTTATAGTCTCCATTATATCCATATTTTTTTAAAAATTCACCACCTTGAACGGCACAATCCAGCCATTCCTTACGTTTTTCCACTTTATTGTAAAGCATGGAAAACATCCACACCTCGCGGCCTTGCAACCAGATAAACTTATCCGTATCGAAAACTTTTCCTTCACGGTCCAAACAGGTGAAATAGCCGCCAAACTCTTTGTCTTGAGAGTTTTCAAGCCAGAAAGGAAGAACATTATCCAAGAGTTCATCCTTGTATTGATTTGCCAGTTTCTTAAAATCCATACATCTTTTATTATTAAGTTATTAAGGTCTTTTTTGTTTTACTATTCCGAACGGGTCCAATATCTTTCAATCTCCTCCAGCGACTTCCCGGTGGTCTCCGGCACGAGTTTCCAGACAATCAGCATATACGGTACGCACATAACGGCGAACAGGAAGAATGTTCCGGCGGGGGTAAGGTTCTGGAGCATCCAGGGGGTTAACTGTCCGATCAGGTACGTTCCGATCCAGAGAGCGAATCCTGCTATTGACATGGCCAGCCCGCGAACTTTGGTGGGATACATCTCCGAGAGAAGCACGAACACTACAGCGCAGATAGACACGGCACAACAGAATACATAGAACAGGAAGAAAACAAGAAGGAAGAGGCTTGAGACATTCAGGGAATCTCCAAAGAGGAAATAAAGGCCGATGAGAATCAAAGAGACAACCATTCCCGAAACTCCGTAATAAACCAGCTTCTTACGACCAACTTTATCAATGATGACAAGAGCCAAAATGGTGGTCAAAGTATTAACAAGTCCTACCAGAACTTGGTAATAGAGAGAAAGTTTGTGGCTCTCATATTGTATTTTAAAGAAAAAGCTTAATTTGTATAAGAAAAATCCTATCTTTACCGCGTTAAACTAACTAATAACCCCATTATGAAAAGAAATCATTATTTTCTCCTCTTTATTTTATTAGGATTTTTCTTTAGTGTTCAAGCTTCAGATACTGTCCGAGCTTCAGATACAGTTTTTATCCGTGAAACACAAATCCCCATTCTGATAGAACGGCAAGACAATGTTTTGTTTTATATTCGTTTGGATGCTGAAGAAAGTAAGTTTCTGAATGAAGTCGTATTAGATTTCAGCAAAAGCACGCCACAGCACGATATCCAGTCAGTAAAACTCTATTATGGAGGCACGGAGGCATTGCAGCATAGAAATAAAAAGTGTATGGCTCCTGTAGAATATATATCCAGTTTTCATCCGGGAACTACCTTATCTGCCAATCCGTCGTATTCGGTGAAATGTGCGGAAGTAGTGAGACCTTCCAATAAAGTAGTACTTAAGAGTAATTATAAATTATTTCCAGGCGTAAATTTTTTTTGGATTAGCTTGCAGATGAAAAAAGGGACTTCTTTATATACCCGAATAAACTCTGAACTATGTGCGGTAAAAGTAGATGGCAGAGATTTGACTTGTAAATATCTTTCTCCTAAGAACATCTCTCATCGAATGGCTATCGGCGTACGTCACGCAGGAGATGACGGATCGGCAGCTTTCCGTATTCCGGGATTGGTGACTACGAATAAAGGAACTTTGTTAGGAGTATATGATGTTCGTTATAATAGTAGCGTTGATTTGCAAGAATATGTTGATGTTGGGTTGAGCCGTAGTACAGATGGAGGAAAGACATGGGAAAAAATGCGTCTTCCTCTTTCATTTGGTGAGTATGGTGGTTTGCCAAAAGCCCAAAATGGGGTAGGGGATCCTTCTATTCTGGTAGACACAAAGACAAATACTGTATGGATAGTTGCTGCATGGACACATGGTATGGGTAATCAGCGTGCGTGGTGGAGTTCACATCCGGGAATGGATATGAATCATACAGCACAATTGATGATGGTAAAGAGTACTGACGATGGTAAAACGTGGTCGGAACCAATCAATATAACGGAGCAGGTGAAAGATCCATCCTGGTACTTTCTACTTCAAGGACCGGGACGGGGAATAACGATGAGTGACGGTACATTGGTTTTTCCGACCCAGTTTATAGATTCGACACGTATCCCTAATGCCGGAATTATGTATAGTAAGGATCAAGGTAAGACATGGAAGATGCATAACATGGCCCGTACCAATACCACAGAAGCCCAAGTTGTAGAAATAGAACCAGGAGTTTTGATGTTGAATATGCGTGATAACAGAGGAGGTAGCCGGGCGGTATCCATTACAAAAGATTTGGGCAAGAGCTGGACCGAACACGCTTCTTCACGTAAAGCACTTAATGAGCCCGTATGTATGGCCAGCTTGCTGAATGTCAAAGCACTGGATAATGTGTTGAACAAAGACATCCTTCTATTTTCAAATCCGAATACAGTAAAAGGACGTGACCATATTACAATAAAGGCAAGTTTGGATAAAGGACTTACTTGGCTGCCGGAACATCAACTTTTATTGGATGAAGATTCGGGATGGGGGTATAGCTGTCTGACTATGATTGATAAAGAAACTATAGGCATTTTATACGAAAGTAGTGTAGCACACATGACATTTCAAGCAGTGAAGCTTACAGATATTATTAAAGAATAAGATAATTATATTATGAAGAAAGCTATTTTTGGTGGGTTATTGTGTTTTACCTGATTAATATATTTTGTTAAATTATCCGTGGAATATGATGGAAAATGTGAAATATGGCAGAAAAATAATATCTTTGACTCCATAAATTTATTAATAACTTAACACTTAATTTTTTAATTTATGAAACAACTGTTGAATTTAACCAGATGCTTGGCGGTGGCAGGGCTTTTTGCTTCTTGCCAGTCAGTTCAGCAAGAAGCTAATTATCAGGTAATTCCTTTGCCTCAGGAAATCGTTGTAGAGCAGGGAGCCCCCTTTATCCTGAAAAGCGGAGTAAAGATTCTCTATCCGGAAGGAAACGAGAAGATGCAGCGCAATGCGAAATTCCTGGCCGACTATCTGAAGACGGCTACGGGAGAAGACTTTACCATTGAGGCCGGAACAGAAGGAAAAAATGTCATTATCCTGGCTTTGGGAACAGAAAATGAGAATCCGGAAGCCTATCAGCTGAAAGTTGCCGGTGACGGAGTAACCATTACCGGTTCTACGGAAGCCGGAGTATTTTATGGTATCCAGTCTTTGCGTAAATCTTTGCCTATTGCTGTGGGAGCAAATATAGCCCTCCCGGCCGTAGAAATCAAAGACGCTCCCCGTTTTGGTTATCGTGGCGCCCATTTTGATACCAGCCGTCATTTTTTCACGGTAGATGAAATAAAGACTTACATCGATATGCAGGCATTGCACAACATGAATCGTTTGCATTGGCATATCACGGACGACCAGGGGTGGCGTCTGGAAATCAAGAAATACCCGAAGCTGACAGAAATCGGTTCCAATAGAACGGAAACCGTCATCGGACGCAACTCCGGTGAGTATGACGGTAAACCTTACGGTGGATTTTATACGCAGAAACAGGCAAAAGAAATTGTAGAATATGCTGCAGAACGTTACATAACCGTTGTTCCTGAAATAGATCTTCCGGGACATATGCAAGCTGCCCTTGCCGCTTACCCTGAACTGGGTTGTACCGGTGGTCCGTACGAAGTATGGAGACAGTGGGGAGTATCCGAAGACGTGCTTTGTGCCGGAAATGATCAGGTATTGAAATTCCTCGAGGATGTATATGGAGAATTGATTGAAATCTTCCCGTCGGAATATATCCATGTGGGTGGTGACGAATGTCCGAAAGTAAGATGGGAACAATGTCTGAAGTGCCAGGCACGTGCCAAGGCATTGGGCTTGAAATCGGATAAGGAACACTCTAAAGAAGAACGTTTGCAGAGTTTCATTATCAATCATATCGAGAAATTCCTCAATGCTCACGGACGCCAGATTATCGGTTGGGATGAAATCCTTGAAGGCGGACTTGCTCCGAATGCCACTGTGATGTCATGGCGCGGCGAAAAAGGAGGTATTGAAGCCGCCAAGCAGAAACACGATGTCATCATGACTCCGAATACTTATTTATATTTCGACTACTATCAGTCTAAAGATATCGAAAATGAACCTTTCGGTATCGGAGGTTATCTGCCGATGGAAAGAGTATACAGCTACGAGCCTATGCCAGCTTCTCTTACTCCGGAGGAACAGCAATGTATAAAAGGGGTACAAGCTAATCTTTGGACCGAATATATCGCTACATTCCCGCATGCGCAATATATGGTATTGCCCCGTTGGGCTGCTTTGTGTGAAGTTCAGTGGACGAATCCCGATAAGAAGAATTATGCAGACTTCCTGTCTCGGCTTCCTCAGTTAATCAAATGGTATGAAGCCGAAGGATATAATTATGCTAAACACGTCTTTGAGGTGCAGGTCCAATTTGAACCGAATCCGACAGAAGGGGCATTGGATATTATGTTATCTACTATTGATAAGTCCCCTATTCATTATACTTTGGACGGTACGGAACCTACCGTTGCTTCTCCTTTGTATGAAGGCGTGTTGAAAGTCAAGGAAAATGCAACTTTGTCTGCCAAAGCTATTCGTCCTTTAGGAGACAGCAAGGTGCTTACCGAGAAAATTGATTTCAGCAAATCTAGCATGAAGCCGATTGTTGCCAATCAGAAAATCAATGAACAATACATGTTCAAGGGAGCTGCTACATTGATAGACGGTCTGAAAGGAAACAGTAGTTACAAATCCGGCCGTTGGATTGCTTTCAACGGGAATGACATGGATATGACGATTGATCTCCAACAACCCGTAGAGATTTCAAGCGTGTCCATCTCTACTTGTGTGGCCAAAGGCGATTGGGTATTCGATGCGAGAACTGTGACCGTAGAAGTTTCGGATGACGGAAAGAACTTTACTAAAGTTGCTTCCGAAGAATATCCGGAAATGAAAGAAGATGATAAAGACGGTGTCTATGATCATAAGTTGACCTTTACTCCGGTGAAAACGCAGTATGTAAGAGTTATTGCATCACCGGAGAAATCAATGCCGGCATGGCATGGTGGAAAAGGTAAAAACAGTTTCTTGTTTGTAGACGAAATCAGTATTGATTAATGAATATAAGAAATAGATACGCTAAAGTTTGTCTTTTCTTATGGATATTAGGGATGTGCCTTGCGGTGCATCCCATCAAAGCACAGTCCGTAATTCCTGTTCCATTGAAAATGGAGCAGGGTGCGGACTACTTTTTTCTATCAGAAAAGACAAAGCTTTATACAAACTTAGAGGGGGAAGAAGCGAGACTTTGGGAGAACTGTCTGCAAGCACTTCCTGTTTCGTTGAAGAAAGGTTCGAAAAAGGACGTACGCCAAGTACTTTCACTGCTGATAACCGAAAAGAATGACCGGTTGCCCTCTCCGGAAAGTTACACACTGTCCGTCACTCCCCGACGAATCATTATCTGTTCAACTTCCGGAGCCGGATTATTCTACGGAATGCAGACGCTATTACAGTTGCTTACCCCTTCGGGCACGGGCTATTCCGTCGCATCCGTTGAAATAGAGGATACTCCTCGTTTTGCTTATCGTGGTTTTATGCTCGATGTTTCCCGCCATTTCTTCTCCAAAGAATTTGTGAAGAAGCAGATAGACGCATTGGCTTTTTATAAAATAAACCGGCTTCATCTGCATCTGACTGATGCGGCAGGCTGGCGCATTGAGATAAGGAAATATCCTTTGCTCACTGACTTTGCCGCTTGGCGTACGGAACCGAACTGGAAGAAATGGTGGAACGGTGGACGCGAATACGTTCGCTTCAATGAACCCGGAGCTTCCGGCGGTTATTATACTCAGAAAGACATTTGTGAGATACTTGAATACGCCCGTCAGCATTATATGACGGTCATCCCTGAAATAGAAATGCCTTCCCATTCGGAAGAAGTGCTGGCTGCTTATCCGCAACTGTCCTGTTCGGGCGAGCCGTACAAGAATTCGGACTTCTGTGTCGGTAATGAAGAAACCTTTACCTTTCTCGAAAATGTGCTGACCGAAGTCATGGAACTTTTTCCGTCAGAATATATCCATATCGGTGGTGATGAGGCTGGCAAGTCGGCATGGAAAACGTGCCCGAAGTGTCAAAAGAGAATGAAAGATGAACATCTTGCCAATGTAGATGAACTGCAAAGTTACCTGATACACCGCATTGAGAAGTTCCTCAATGCCCACGGCCGTCATTTGCTGGGATGGGACGAGATCTTGCAAGGAGGTATAGCTCCCAATGCTACTGTTATGTCCTGGCGTGGAGAAGAAGGTGGGATTGCTGCCATAACCTCCGGTCATCGGGCTGTCATGACACCCGGCGCTTATTGTTATCTGGACAGTTATCAGGATGCACCCTATTCACAGCCGGAAGCTATCGGCGGATATCTGCCATTGAAGAAAGTGTATTCGTACGATCCGGTTTCCGTTTCCCTGACTACAGAGCAGGCTAAACTTGTTTACGGTGTGCAGGGTAACTTATGGGTGGAATATATTCCCACTCCCGAACAGGTTGAATATATGATGTATCCCCGTATCCTCGCATTGGCGGAAGTGGCTTGGTCTGCTCCCGAGCGTAAGTCATGGCGGGATTTCCATGCCCGCGCCTTGAAAGCGGTGAGAGAGTTACAGGCAAAGGGGTATCATCCTTTCGATTTGAAGAATGAGATTGGCAGTCGTCCGGAATCCGTAAAACCTGTTGCCCATCTGGCATTGAGTAAGAAGGTAATATACAATTCATCGTATAGTCCCCATTATCCGGCACAGGGCAATACCGCTCTAACGGACGGCATACGTGGCGATTGGACGTATGGAGACCGTTGTTGGCAGGGATTTATTGACGGTGACCGGTTAGATGTGATAATCGATATGGAAACTGTTACTCCTATTCATTCCGTTACTGCTGCTTTCATGCAAGTGACGGGTGCGGAGGTGTTTTTGCCTGAGTCTGTCACAATCTCTGTCTCTGACGATGGAACCAATTTTACGGAATTGGAACACCGGACTTTTGAAGTCACCAAAGAAATTCCTATCCAATTTACGGACATCTCATGGAAGGGGAATGCTACAGGAAGATACATTCGCTATCAGGCTCAAGCCGGAAAAGAATTCGGAGGCTGGATATTCACAGATGAGATAATCGTGAAATAATCCGTGAAATAACCGTGAGGTACTCCGTGTCCCAAAAATAAAAAAAGAAGGAATCCACTCAACCAGATTCCTTCTTTTTTTGTTATATTTATAGTATTACCTTAAAAACTAACAATTATGATACGACGACACGGTAAACTAACATTGCTCACTCTTCTTTTGTCGGCTTCGTGTAGTGGTATATTCGCTCAGGAGATACCCGTTACCACGCCCATAGACTCATTGATAACAGTTGGATATGCCACCGGAAGTTTGAAAACCCTCTCCGGTTCCGTAGAGAAGATTACGGAGACACAGATGAATAAGGACCAGATAACGAACCCTTTGGAAGCAATCCGCGGACGTGTGCCGGGCTTGACTATCCAACGCGGGTCAAATGGTCCGGCAGCCTTGGATGCAGTACGCCTGCGGGGAACTACCTCACTGACCAGTGGCAATGACCCTTTGATAATCGTCGACGGAGTATTTGGTGACTTGAGTATGCTCACCTCCATTTACCCTACGGATATTGAGAGCTTCACCATTCTGAAAGACGCTTCCGAAACCGCACAATACGGTTCACGAGGAGCTTCCGGTGTGATCGAGGTCACCACTAAAAAAGGAATGAGCGGCAGAACACAGGTAGCCTACAACGGTAGCTTCGGAATTTCCACCGTCTACAAGAATCTGAAAATGCTGTCCGGCGATGAGTACCGCCGTGTCGCTTCGGAACGCGGGATTTCCATTCTGGACAAAGGAAATAATACCGATTTTCAGAAAGAAATTGAACAGACAGGACTACAACAAAACCATCACATCGCCTTTTATGGCGGTTCCAGTGAGTCCAGCTATCGCGTTTCTCTTGGTTTCATGGATCGTCAGGGAGTGATTCTGAATGAAGACATGAAAAACTTCACTTCGAATATGAACATGAATCAGAAAATGTTCGACGGCTTCCTGAACTGCGAGCTGGGAATGTTCGGTTCCATTCAGAAGAATCATAATCTGGTGGATTATCAGAAAACGTTCTATTCGGCAGCCACATTCAACCCCACCTATCCCAACCATAAAGACCCCGTCACCAATTCTTGGGATGGAATAACAACCGCCAGTCAAATCACCAATCCATTGGCATGGATGGAAGTGCAGGACGATGATGCCACTTCGCACATCAGCACGCATGCCCGTCTGACTTTCAATCTACTGGAAGGGCTGAAACTTAACCTCTTCGGTGCCTATACCTATAATATCGTGGAAAATTCGCAATACCTCCCCACCTCCGTCTGGGCGAACGGCCAGGCTTACAAAGGAACCAAAAAGCGAGAATCCTTGCTGGGCAACATGATGCTGACCTATAAGAAAAACTGGAAAAAACATTTCTTTGACGTGTTGGCACTTGCCGAACTTCAAAAAGAAACCTACACGGGATATTATACAACAGTAAGCAATTTCAGCACCGACAAATTCGGGTATAATAATCTTCAGGCAGGCGCACTCCGTTTGTGGGAAGGCACTAATTCTTACTACGACCAACCCCGTCTGGCATCCTTCATGGGACGTTTCAACTATACATACGCCGACCGCTACGTACTGACGCTGAACGCCCGTACAGATGCTTCCTCCAAATTCGGGGCGAACCACAAATGGGGATTCTTCCCCTCCGCATCTGCCGCATGGGTGATTAGTGAAGAAGAATTTATGAAGCAGTTGCCGATGGTGGATAATCTGAAATTCCGTATTGGCTACGGTCTGGCAGGTAATCAGAGTGGGATTAACTCATACACTACATTGAACCTTGTAAAGCCGAACGGTGTAGTCCCCGTCGGAAACTCCGCCGTCGTATCTTTAGGAGACTTACGGAACACGAATCCCGACCTGAAATGGGAAGTGAAACATACCTTTAATACCGGTATCGACGTAGCTCTCTTCGGCAACCGCCTGCTGCTTTCCGCCAACTATTACAACTCTCGAACCACAGACATGCTTTACCTTTACAACGTAAGCGTACCGCCTTTCACCTATAACACCTTACTTGCCAACATCGGTTCCATGCGCAACTGGGGTACGGAAATCGCCATCGGCATCACCCCCTTGAAGATCAAGGATATGGAGCTGAATATCAATGCCAATATCACTTTCCAGCGCAACAAACTGCTCTCATTAAGCGGTATGTACAACGGCGAAATGCTTTCTGCTCCCGAATATAAAAGTCTTGCCAGCCTCGATGGAGCCGGCTTTCACGGAGGATACAACCACATCGTATATCAGATGGTGGGTCAACCGTTGGGCGTGTTCTATCTTCCCCATAGTACGGGACTGGAATCCGACGGAAACGGCGGATACACCTATGGCATCGCCGATCTGAATGGCGGAGGTGTCAGCCTTGAAGATGGTGAAGACCGCTACGTGGCAGGACAAGCCGTACCTAAAACGATTCTTGGCTCCAACATCAGTTTCCGCTACAAGCGTTTCGACCTGTCTTTGCAGGTTAACGGAGCTTTCGGACATAAAATTTACAACGGAACCTCCCTGACCTATATGAACATGAATATATTTCCCGACTATAACGTAATGAAGAAAGCCCCGAAACAGAACATCAAGGATCAAACCGCCACCGACTATTGGTTGGAAAAGGGAGATTATGTCAACTTCGACTATGTGACGCTGGGTTGGAACGTGCCGATTGAGAAAGTACAGAAACTGAAGAAATATGTCCGTTCCCTGCGTCTGGCATTTACAGTCAACAACCTGGCAACTATTTCCGGTTATTCGGGACTTTCACCTATGATTAACAGTTCAACGGTGAACTCCACTTTAGGCGTGGATGATAAACGGGGATATCCGTTGGCGCGGACGTATACACTGGGATTGAGTATTAACTTTTAATGGAGGAGGAGATGATGAAACAATATATGAAAAATAAAAGTCGGTTAGGATTCTTTCTGGCAATGTGCCTGGGTTTATTCTCATGTAGTAAGTTTTTGGAGGAAAATCCGAAAGATAAGTTACCCGAAGATGACGTTTACAATACAATCTCGGAAGTATATCTCAATGCAGTAGCTTCGCTTTATACATACGTAGGCGGTTATAGTGATAGTCAGGGATTGCAGGGAACGGGTAGGGGAGTCTACGACCTGAACACCTTTACCTCCGACGAAGCCATTATCCCCACCCGTGGAGGTGACTGGTATGACGGTGGTTTTTGGCAAGGACTTTACCTGCACGATTGGGGAATAGAGAATGATGCCATTCAGGCTACATGGGAATATCTCTATAAAGTCGTCATGTTAAGTAACAAATCACTGGAACGGATAGACAAATTCGCCGAAACTCATTCCGCTACGGAACTGCCGACATACCGTGCCGAAGTACGTGCCATGCGGGCTATGTATTATTATTACCTGATGGATTTGTTCGGACGCATCCCGCTAGTTCAATCCTCTTCCGTAGCAATGAAAGATGTAGTGCAAAGTGAACGGAAAACGGTCTTTGACTTTGTTGTCAAGGAATTGCAAGAGGCGGCTCCTTTGTTGAGCGATGCACATAGCAACCAGTCCGGCCCTTACTATGGCCGTATCACTCGCCCCGTGGTAACTTTCCTACTGGCCAAACTGGCTTTGAACTCCGAAGTTTATACAGACAATGATTGGACGGACGGACAACGCCCGGATGGAAAAAATATAAAGTTCACAGTGAACGGCTGCGAACTAAATGCCTGGGAAACAGTCATCTACTATTGTGACCAACTCAAGACTATGGGCTACAAACTGGAACCGGAATACGAAACGAATTTCTCTATATTCAACGAACCGTCCGTAGAGAATGTCTTCACTATCCCGATGAATAAAACTCTGTACACCAACCAGATGCAATATCTCTTCCGTTCCCGCCACTATAATCACGCCAAGGCTTACGGACTAAGCGGTGAGAACGGTCCCAGCGCCACCATTGAAGCCCTCGAAGCTTTCGGTTATGAAACCGCGGAACAAGATCCCCGTTTTGATATTTGCTATTTTGCAGGAACTGTCCACGACCTGAAAGGAAACATAATCAAACTGGATAATGGAACGGTACTGGAATATCTGCCCTGGAAAGTATCTCTGGATATAACAGATACCCCATACGAACAAACCGCAGGAGCCCGCATGAAAAAGTATGAAGTCGACCCGACTGCCACAAAAGACGGTAAGTTGATGGAGAATGACATTGTATTGTTCCGCTATGCAGACGCTTTGTTGATGAAGAGTGAAGCGAAAGTCCGGAACGGAGCAAACGGAGATGAAGAACTCAATGAAGTTCGTAGCCGTGTCAACGCTTCTCCCCGCACTGCCACTTTAGAGAATATCCTTGCCGAACGTCAGCTGGAACTGGCTTGGGAAGGATGGAGGCGACAGGACTTAGTCCGCTTCGGGAAGTTTACAAGAGCTTACAGCAGCCGTCCGCAACTACCGGATGAGGCAAGTGGATATACAACTGTATTCCCTATACCGGAGAAAATACGGGTGATGAATGAGAGGTTGAAACAGAATCCGGGGTATTAGGAAGAAATCATAGTGAAAATATGAATACTTCTTTTGGTAGTGTTCATATAATTACTATATTTGTGCAGTAATTAAGTCCAAAGCGTTATGAGTTACAAATCAGTTAAAGACGTTGTAACTATGTTGCTGGAAAACGGTTTTGTTCTAAAAGGTCAGAAAGGTAGCCACATGAAGTTTGAGAAGAACGGTAGGGTAGTTATTGTACCGAATCATAATAGCAAAGGCGTTGAGAAAGGCACTTATTACAGCATTTTGAAACAAGCGGGGCTAAAGTAGCCCCCTTGTTTTCTGTAATTTAATATAGGAGGAGATATGAAAACAGTAGAAGTAATTGTGGAACACGCAGGAAAGAACTTGAGTGCTTATATTGAAGATGCTCCGGTTATCACTGTTGGCAATGACATGAGAGAGATTGAGGACAACATGCGAGAGGCGATTGAATTGTATTTGGAAGATAATTCCAATCCCTGTGAAGTATTGTCCGGAGAGTTTGAATTAAAATTCAAGATTGATGCTGCTACATTTATAAACTATTATAGCAACATCTTCACTAAAGCTGCATTGAGTCGGATTACGGGTATTAATGAACGGCAATTATGGCATTATGCTGCCGGAGTGCATAAGCCTCGCAGGCAACAACTTGAAAAAATACAAAAAGGTATTCAGGCTTTATCAAAGGAGTTATCGGCAATCAATTTATTGTAATACATAGAGTGCTATATATTCAACTTCCAGCTAGTGTGAGATAAAGACGAACCCAAATAAAAAATCCTCGATTTTCATCCGGAGAATCGAGGATTTATATTTTCTGTTGCAACACTTGTATAGATAATAGCTAATGCAGAAATCCATATTATATGTAGTGTGGTTATTACCCGATCCAGTCGAATAACTCAATCCAATCAAATTACTCAATCAAATCGAAATCATATTTTTCAAATTCACTCCCATTGATTATTATAGCGATTTGATGAAGCCCGAGATGGAATTTTCTCGTCGTAACCACACGGAAAGAGTGTTTTCGCATTATTCGTGTGGTAGAATTCCCGGTATATTCTTTTTCGCTGATTTTATGAACTTTCTTCGTCAGCGTTCCATTTGCTTTTTGGTAATAAATACCATATTCAAGCCGTATTTTGATTGTCTTATTGCTATGATTCAACAAGTTAAAACCAAACTCTAACGAATCTCCGACTTTAACCTTAGGACTTGAAATCTGAAAATCCTCCACACTAATATTATTTCTGATAGAATCAAAGCCAAACAACTCCATCACCTCTGGATTCCCTTGCTTTAAGAGCGTCCGGCAACCGTGTTTAATAATCCAGTCTACCTCTTTCGATTCCCCCTTCCATTTCTTTGCCAAATCAATGACAATTTCCGGATTATCTTTCGCAATATCATTCAAATTATTGGCAACGCTCAACCGTACAAATCTTGCCGGATCATTTTTAAGATTCTCCAAAATAGGAATAATAGGTGTCGGATCTTTCTTCAGATTCGGCAAAGCCATCGCCCAAGGTAAACGCGGACGGCAACCTTCTGACGCAAGCCGCCTTACTCCCCAATGCTCATGTTTCGACCAAACCAACATCTGCTTCATCATTTTATCCGGATATTTTATTATAAAAGGATGAGTCACAAATTCGCAACTTGTGAACTGTGTGATTTTCTCTATCGCCTTGACAGACGTTTCATAATCATCCAACCCATATTGCTCGACATAATTATTCAGAATCACCCCATACTCCAGCATCAATCCAAACTTCGTATCGTCTATCACCGAAAAATCAGGCCGCGTATTTTTTACATGATCCAATAACTCAAGAATCTTAGTGATCGCCTCTTTGTAATCTGTCGGCAAAAACTTTTTCAGAATGCTAGTGATATGTATCCAGCGCTGTTTTAGTTCCCTGCCTTCCCATTCATCATCCATTATTTGAGAAACAAACCCGTGAGCATCAAAATCATCGATAACAAGTCTCAAATCTTTCGTAAACAGATCGAAAAATTGCTTGTTGTACATATTCTTAAAAGGTTCTGCCATACTTGAAGTCTATATTTAGTATCCATTTATTTGCTACACAAATATATGTCTTTTTTTTAAAAGGACAAGCCCTAAAAACAGAAGTGAGCCACAAAAAAGATTGCAGCTCACTTATACCTTATATATTATAGCAAAAAATTAATCGAAGAAACTCTTGAACTTCTTGAAAATCTTCTCCTTCACCGACGTGTTAGGTTTGAAGTTGTCCGAAGCCTCCATCTTTTCGAGCGTGCTCTTTTCCTCTTTATTGAGCGCTTCCGGCACATAGATACTGATGTTGACGAGTAAATCCCCCGTTCCGTACCCGTTCACATTCGGCAATCCCTTGCCGCGCAAACGAAGCACCTTACCCGGTTGAGTACCCGAATCAATTTTCACTTTCACTTTGCCATCGATAGTCGGAATTTCTACAGCTCCGCCCAGAGCAGCAGTCGGGAAACTAAGCAACAGATTATAAATCAAATCATTATCGTCGCGAATCAAGTCCTGATGCGGTTCTTCCTCTACGAGAATCAGCAAGTCGCCTGCCACACCGTTGTGTTTGCCGGCATTTCCTTTGCCACCCATAGAAAGCTGCATACCCTCTGCCACTCCGGCAGGGATTTTCACCGATACCACTTCTTCACCGTAAATGATTCCGTCGCCACCACATTTCTTACATTTGTTCTTGATAATCTTACCCTCACCGCCACAAGTAGAACAAGTGACGCGAGTCTGCATAGTGCCCAGAATAGTCTGCTGGTTACGGATCACGGAGCCGCTACCCTTACACGTAGGACAAGTCTCCGAACCACCGTCACCTTCGGCACCCGTACCATGACACTGGTCACACGGCACATATTTTTTGAGTTTAAACTTCTTTTCTACTCCGGTAGAGATCTCCTTCAACGTCAGCTTCACTTTCACACGAAGGTCACTGCCGCGATACCGGCGTTGCTGTGAACCGCTACCACCGCCAAATCCGCTAAACCCTCCGAAGCCTCCCCCGAAACCGCCGCGGCCACCGAAGATGTCGCCAAACATAGAGAAAATGTCATCCATTGACATGCTTTCGCCACTGAAACCGCCGAACGGCCCTCCATTTCCTGCCGCACCGCTCACTCCCGCATGACCGAACTGGTCATAACGCGAACGTTTTTCCGGATTGCTCAATACATCATACGCTTCCGCAGCTTCCTTAAACTTCTCTTCCGCCTCCTTATCGCCAGGATTCTTGTCGGGATGATATTGAATCGCTTTTTTGCGGTAAGCCTTTTTTATTTCTTCTACTGTGGCCGTCTTTGTCACCTCCAGTACTTCGTAATAGTCTCTTTTTTCTGCCATGCTTCTTTAAAAAAAATGAGTTTTATGGGTTGTCCTTATTCCCCTACTACCACTTTAGCGTGGCGGAGCACTTTGTCGTTCAATGTATAACCCGTTTGTACACAATCCAGAATCTTACCTTTCTGTTCCTCAGATGGTGCAGGGATTACTGCGATGGCTTCGTGATAATCGGTATCCAACGGCTGGTCTTTAGTCTCGATAACCTTTACACCGTTTTGTCCCAATACAGCCATGAATTTATTATAAATCAGCTCGACACCTTCTTTCACGGCACTCACATCGGTTGCCGTCTCCATCGTTTTGATGGCACGCTCGAAGTCATCCACTATCGGAAGAATGCTGCTGAGACTTTTTTCTCCACCGTTCAGAATCAGTTCCGCCTTTTCCTTCATGGTGCGTTTACGATAATTGTCGAACTCGGCGGACAAGCGCAGATATTTGTCTTTCTGCTCATCAATAGTCTCCTGAGCCTTTTCCAATTCCTTTTCCAACTCCTCTTCGTGCGTCAGTGGAGCCGCCTCTTCAGCTTGTTCGTTTTGCGGTTGTTCATCCGCACCGTTCTGAGTTTCTTCAACATTCAGTTCTTCTTCCTTCACTTTTTTTTCTTTTGGATCCATTTTGGTATTTACTATTTAACTAGTTACTATTTATTGTTTAAAAACACGTTATCTTTTAGAGATACCGTCTATTCGACATACTGGACTGACCGGATGTCATTAGTTTTGCTTGCAAAAACTTTGCCAAGTCGGTGTTTTTGCCAGAAAACGCAGCAAAGGTAACACTTTTATGTCAGATTGGCACATATCGGATAGCTCATAATTCATTTTAAATGTCTACCTTTGCACGCTAAAACAATAAGTAGTAACTAGTAAAATAGTAAATAATAAGATGATTACAGTTTCAAACGTTTCGGTACAGTTTGGTAAAAGAGTGTTGTTTAATGACGTAAACCTGAAGTTTACAAGTGGTAACTGTTATGGTATTATCGGTGCGAACGGTGCGGGAAAATCTACGTTTCTCCGTACGATTTACGGAGATCTGGACCCTACAACAGGTACGATTGCGCTCGGACCAGGCGAACGTCTCTCAGTGTTGAGTCAGGACCACTTTAAGTGGGATTCATATACCGTCATGGATACCGTCATGATGGGACATACCGTGTTGTGGGACATCATGAAGCAACGTGAAGAATTGTATGCAAAAGAAGATTTCACAGACGAAGACGGACTGAAAGTATCCGAATTGGAAGAAAAATTTGCCGAGTTGGACGGATGGAATGCCGAAAGTGACGCAGCCATGTTGCTGAGCGGATTGGGCATTAAAGAAGACAAACACTATACATTGATGGGTGAACTGAGCGGTAAAGAAAAAGTTCGTGTCATGCTGGCTCAGGCGTTGTACGGAAACCCGGACAATCTTTTGCTCGACGAACCTACCAACGACTTGGATATGGAGACGGTAACCTGGTTGGAGGAATATCTTTCCAATTTCGAACATACGGTATTGGTGGTGAGTCACGACCGTCACTTCCTCGACTCTGTATGTACGCACACCGTAGATATTGACTATGGAAAAATCAATATGTTTGCCGGTAACTATAGCTTCTGGTACGAATCCAGCCAGTTGGCTCTCCGTCAGCAGCAGAACCAGAAGGCAAAGGCAGAAGAGAAGAAGAAAGAGTTGGAAGAGTTTATCCGTCGGTTCAGTGCGAACGTAGCGAAGAGCAAGCAGACTACTAGTCGTAAGAAAATGCTTGAGAAGTTGAATATAGAAGAAATCAAACCTTCTTCACGTAAGTATCCGGGCATTATTTTTACTCCTGAACGCGAGCCGGGCAATCAGATTCTGGAAGTTTCCGGATTGAGCAAGAAGACGGAAGAAGGCGTAGTGCTCTTCAACGACGTGAACTTCAATGTAGAGAAAGGTGACAAGGTGGTATTCCTGTCACGTAATCCGCGTGCGATGACTGCTTTCTTCGAAATTATCAACGGAAACATGAAACCGGATGCAGGTACCTTCAGCTGGGGGGTAACCATCACCACTGCTTACCTGCCGCTGGATAACACCGATTTCTTCAATACCGATCTGAACCTGGTAGACTGGTTGAGCCAGTTTGGAGAAGGCAACGAGGTATATATGAAAGGCTTCCTCGGCCGTATGCTTTTCTCCGGCGAAGAGGTGCTGAAGAAAGTAAGCGTACTCTCCGGAGGTGAGAAGATGCGTTGTATGATTGCCCGTATGCAGCTGCGTAATGCAAACTGCCTCATTCTGGACACTCCGACCAACCATCTGGACTTAGAATCTATTCAGGCTTTCAATAACAACCTGAAGACATATAAAGGAAATATCCTTTTCTCATCTCATGACCACGAATTTATCCAGACCGTTGCCAACCGCATCATCGAACTGACACCGAACGGTATCATTGACAAGATGATGGAATATGACGAATATATCACTTCCGACCATATTAAGGAATTGCGGGCGAAGATGTACGGTGACAAATTGTAATTTCACCACGGAGGACGCAGAGGTTGTTATTCAGAAATAATTAGAGTCTCTGTGTCCTCCGTGTCCTCTGTGGTTGTTCTATTATGATACTTCTTCCATCAGCACCAGCTCCCAGCTTCTCCATACGACCGTTGTCAGTTTCAGTTTCCCTTTCTGACGGGCTTCCGCCACACATTCGTCCTTGCTATAACGGATCAGCTGCTCCCGCGCTTCATCTACAATCAATCTCTTTAGGTTTGGCTCCGTGCAATATCAATGACTTCATGCAGTAGAGCACCATGTCCGAGTTGAACATACAATCCGTTAATTTATTTTCACCGAAGCAATAATTGTCATAGTTTGGTTTCATCATTGCCACCGTGTCGTCTATGGACATAGGAAGAACTCCTTGTTCTTTATAATACGCCAGCATTTCCCGCAGCTCCTTCTCGCTGAACCCCACCAGGTCGTTAAACCAGGGATCGTTTGTGATATTCGTTCCTATGTTGAATCCGCTTGTCACGTCGTCCATCGTTACCGGGCTGACTCCCGTGATAAACAGTCTGTTGACGGCGGATCCCATTCCCGTGGTGGCGGCTTTGATTACATTGAAGAATCTCCGGATATACCCTTCACCATGCATCGCTTTCCGATATAAGTCCATTCCGTAAGTCGATAGGATGGTATTCGTGAAATTATCGTATTCATCGATCAGTAGATATATTTTGATGTCCCCTTTGCGGGTGGCGTAAGTGTTGATGGCTGATAAAAAAGCGCCGGGCTCTTCTTTTGTTTTTTCATCCAGCACTTTCCAGATGTTTTTTCCCAGCAAATGTTCGTACCTGTAAACAAAATCAGAAAGCTTCCCGCAGCAATGCATCCGGAAAGATTCCTCCACCTCATTGATATTTCCCGAAGCGTCGGGGCGGATGAGGAAGAGATAAGACGGCTGCATTTCTATCTTTTCGATAAACATTGTCTTATCCACATAATAATAGTTTTCTTTTTGGATGCGTCCGAAATCCGTCAATCCGTATGGTATTTGTTTCATCATATCGCGATTCCCTTCTTTAATTCATATCGAAGCAAATATACGGAAAACGATGAAAGGGCATTTTTAAAGCTACTTATTTATTCGTTTATTTGTTATTTTGTAAGAAAACAGCTATTTTTATCTCCATTGTTGAGTTTTGATTAGTTTTTATTTGCCAAGAAACTCCACTGTATACTTCACTGCTTCATTGAAAGCTGTTTCTTGACCGGGCACAGTGATAAACAAATGCACTGCCGAGGGAAATTCGAGTCGGGTAGCATTTACGCCAAGAGAGGTGATACGGTCGATAAACTCTTTCCCTTGACAAGCCAGGATATCTCGTCCGGCTGCGATAAGGAGTGTGCGAGGTAGTTTTTTCAAGGTTTTGTCTGTAGCCGACATGGGGGATATTTCCGGATTGTGTATCCTGTCGGGTGATGGTTCATAACTTTGGTTGAACGCTTCCATTAAGTCTCCGTCCAGCCCGAATCCCTTGTCGTACTTCTGCCATGAAGGGGTATGGTCATTCCATGCCTTCACAACGGGATAGAAAAGCAAAAGCCCCGCTATATCCCCTTCGTTCATTCTCAATGTGGAAGAAATGGCGAGATTGCCGCCGGAACTATCACCGCCTACCATAATCCGGTTGGGAGAACATCCCCAACGGGCTGCATTCTTTATTGCAAATCTGATAGCTTCCTCACAATCGTCAAGCGGTGTCGGATAAGGGTATTCGGGGGATAAACGATAGTCAACAGCGAGGACACTTATGCCGCTTCTAGAACAGACTTCGCTGCAAAACCGGGCACAACTGTTCAAACTGCCGATTGTCCATCCTCCGCCATGCAGATAGATAAGCAATGTATTGTTGGTGGAAGTGGTAGGGGTGTAAAGCCTCAGATTACCGGCGGGCTCTGTCACTTTTACATTTGCGGGATAAGTAGGTTTGCTATTACGCGTATTTCTTACATTTTCCAACTTCTTCGTATTTCCGTTGATAGCTGTAAATATAGCGTCACGCTGTGTGGGTTGCAGCGTCGGACTCATCTGTGCCATGAACGCATCTGCCTCTTTCCACATCACTGAGTCTTTGGGCTCGTCAGCGACGGGTATCCCCATGAGAGATACCGCCATTATCGTTGTTAGAATCATTTAGTTCTTATAAATCAACTTGCTCGGCACTCCTTCGCCAAACAAACTGTCTCCGACGGTCGTAATCTTATCTCCAGTAGCCACTACATAGCGAAGATTGTCGCATCCCATAAATGCGCCGAACTCAATAGCCGTCACACCGGCGGGAAGTTCCAATGTGCCGCACAGACGGCCGCAATTACTGAATACACGTTGACCGATGGATTTCAGATTGCGGGGTAGTTTTATTTTCAGCAGGTATTTTTTCTGTGAGAAAGTGAAGTCGGGGATGGCCGTTGCGTTTGTTTTTGAAATGTCGACCGCTACCAGATTCGGCATATAGTCGCGAATTAGTTTGAAATCGGCGTTGTCTAGTTTGCCTTCTACAGTCAGGAAATTGATGTCTCTAGGTTGTAATCCGGCTTTCAGAATCTCTTCTTCCAATTTGCCCATCAGTCCCACTTGCAGGGTTGCTTCTACCGGTTCACCCTCGATGAAAGCGAAGTTCTGCCATCTGTCCTTATTACGGTAAGAATCGCTGCTGCCTAGAGGTACGAAGATTGCGGTAACGCTGTCCGCCAACGCTTCCGGCAACAGATTGGGGGCTGTCTTTTTGCGAATCTGACAGATTCTCAAGTTTTCGCAACCTTTGAAGGCTGCATCCTCTATGTTTTTGGTTTTTTCCGAAAGTATTATCTTCTCCAACGTCTTTTTGCCTTTGGTTACTCCGTCTACAACATTTGAGAATGCGTATGCGGGAATGAAATTCGGCATATAAATGTAGAATTTCCCGTTGGGATAAGTGCCCGCCTTGCCGCTGTACATCTTAATCTCGGCATTCGAGATGTCCAATACTTTTAGACTGGCGAATTCGTCACGCAGATGTCGGAAGTCTTCTGCATTCAGCTTGCCGGTCAGGGTGAGATGGGTGACGGTGTTGGCTTCCTCCTCCGTCATCATGGAAATAAGTGTGCCGGGTTTGCTTACATAATAGGTTTTACTCACTTGTGCTACTGCTCCTAAAGCGTTGGTTGCCAATAAAAAGCTTATCAATAGTAGTTTAATTTTCATAATCATGCGAATTTGTTCTGACAAATATAGGAAAAAACGAAATTATATGGTGTTTTTTTATGTTTTATATCTAATTTTGCAGGTGGATTAACAAATTGTAAAATGACGGCAGAAGATATTGTGGAGAAAAAAGAACCTAAGAGACTTCCTGTATGGGCGTGTATCCCATTGTTTATAGGAATATTTTTCATATTTATGGGATTGTACGGCACGCTGGCGAGAGGATTTTTGTCGATGGTGCTTGGAGTGGAAGCCCGTCATCCGGGATTGGTGGGGTATATTTTACTGGAAAGCAGTATGCTGCTGGCTGTTCTCACTGCCGCTGCTATCATGTTACGTTTTGAACGCTGTCCGTTCTCTGACTTGGGGCTGTCCGTCAGAGGACATACGAAAGGGTTGTGGTACGGGTTTCTGATGGCTGTCCTGTTGTATGTGGTAGGCTTCGGTCTGTCGTTGGCTATGGGCGAAGTGGAAGTAGTCGGTTTTCAGTTCAAGACTTGGGATTTGGCGGGAGCGTGGGTGTTTTTCCTGCTTGTCGCGGTGTTTGAAGAGATTCTGATGCGTGGCTATATATTGGGACGTTTATTACATACTCGTTTGAATAAATTCCTTTCCCTGTTTATCTCGGCATCGTTATTCGCATTCCTGCATATTTTTAATCCTGAAATAAATGCCTTGCCGATGATCAACCTTTTGCTGGCAGGCATGTTGCTGGGTGCTCCTTATTTATATACGCGGAACCTTTGTTTCCCGATTTCCCTCCATCTTTTCTGGAATTGGATACAAGGTCCGGTTCTGGGCTATCAGGTGAGCGGCAACAATTTTGTATCTACTATGCTGAAACTGAATATGCCCGAAAAGAATGTGCTGAATGGCGGAGCCTTCGGTTTTGAAGGCTCGCTCATTTGCACGGTACTGATGATTCTGTTTACTGTTCTTATTATCTGGTGGGGTGAGAAAAGAACGGCGATCAGTCTTGCGGTACACCGATCATGCTAAGCTGAATCCGTTTGCGGTCGGTATCTACGTTCATCACTCTGACCATGACATGCTGGTGGATGGAAACGATTTCCGTAGGATCGGAAATGTAACGTTCCGCCAATTGGGAGAGGTGTACAAGACCGTTCTCCTTGATACCTATATCGACGAAAGCTCCGAAATTGGTGATGTTTCCTACAATGCCCGGAAGAATCATACCTTCGCGCAAATCGGCTATGGTACGTACATTCTTGTCGAACTCAAATACTTTGATGGTTTTTCGCGGGTCGCGTCCGGGCTTTTCGAGTTCCTGCATAATATCCTGTAAGGTAGGCAGGCCGACGATGGGAGTGACGTAATTGGAGATATTGATTTTCCGGCGGAGTTCCTTGTCGGCTATCAACTCATTGACAGTGCATTTCAGATCTTTTGCCATCTGTTCCACAATATGGTAACTTTCCGGATGTACGGCCGTATTGTCGAGCGGATTCTTTGCTCCGGGAATACGGAGGAACCCAGCACACTGCTCGAAAGCTTTGGCGCCCATACGCGGAACTTTCATCAGTTCTTTGCGGGAGTTGAAGGCTCCATTCTCGGCACGATAATTGACGATATTTTGCGCCAGTTGAGGACCTAATCCGGAAATGTAAGTCAACAGATGGCTACTGGCTGTATTCAGGTTCACTCCTACGAGGTTTACGCAATTTTCTACGGTCTGGTCGAGCGCTTTCTTTAATTTCGTCTGGTCTACATCATGCTGATACTGACCGACTCCGATGGACTTGGGATCTATCTTGACTAATTCCGCCAACGGATCCATCAGACGGCGGCCGATGGAAACGGCTCCTCTGACCGTCACGTCGTAGTCCGGAAATTCGTCGCGGGCGATCTTGGAAGCCGAATAGATGGAAGCCCCCTGTTCGCTGACTACAAATACAGGAATCTGACGGTCGAATGTCTGTTGGTTGATAAAGTCCTCCGTTTCGCGGCTGGCTGTTCCGTTGCCGATGGAGATAGCTTCGATCTGGTAGGCTTCGACCATCTTACGGAGTTTCGAAGCGGCTTCACCGGTCTTGCCGACCGGAGGATGCGGATAAATGTTTTCATTATGCAGCAGATTACCTTGAGCGTCGAGACAAACAACCTTGCAACCGGTACGGAAACCGGGATCGATGGCGAGTACCCGCTTCTGTCCCAATGGGGCGGCAAGGAGTAGCTGGCGGAGGTTCTCCGTGAAGACGCGGATGGCTTCGTCGTCGGCTTTCTCTTTTGATTGTGCGGCAAATTCCGTTTCGATGGAAGGTTTAAGCAGACGTTTGTAGGCGTCGATAGCAGCCTCGCTCACTTGCTCGCTACATTCATTGTTACCACGTACGAATTGGCGTTCCAGACGTTCGATGCACGCCTCGTCGTCCGGAGTGATGGACACTTTCAGCAGCCCTTCGGCTTCGGCACGGCGGATGGCAAGCAGGCGATGGGAAGTGCAGCGTTTCAAAGGTTCGGAAAAGTCGAAATAGTCTCGGTATTTGGCGGCCTCTTCTTCTTTGCCTTTAACTACTTTAGCGTTGATTTCCGCTTGGCGGCTGAATTGATTGCGGACAGCATTACGGGCACGTTCGTCTTCGTTCACTTGCTCGGCTATGATATCGCGAGCCCCTTTCAACGCGTCTTCCACGTCTTTTACCTCTCCCTTGACGAATGAGGCGGCACGGGCACTCAGGTTGTTTTCCCTCTGTAATAGCAGTAGGGTGGCAAGCGGCTCCAACCCTTTCTGACGGGCGGCTTCGGCACGTGTCTTACGTTTGGGCTTGTAGGGGAGGTAGATATCCTCCAGTTCTGTCGGATTCCAGGTGTCGTTGATACGTTTCTTCAGCTCGGCGGTGAGTTTTCCTTGTTCGGTGATGGTGCCGAGAATAGTCTCTTTCCGTTTGGCTATGTCGCACAACTTATCATGTTGCTCTTTGATCTGTTCTATCTGAACTTCATCCAGCCCGCCTGTAGCTTCTTTGCGGTAGCGGCTGATGAAAGGAATCGTAGCGCCTTCACCCAGAAGGTGGAGGGTACTGCTTATTTGTTTTTCCGATATGCCTGACAGTCCGGAAATCATCTTGTGAAATAATTCCATAAATTGTATTTTTTGAGAATAAATGAGCGACAAAAATACACATTAATCCGTTAAAACCGACAAGTTTTGCTATATTTGCAACCTAAATAAATAAGTAAGCACATCAAAACTGCATAACTATGCCCAGATATTCAGGATGTCTTTTTGCTTTCTTCCTTTGGCTATCCCTGTCAATGGAGGTCCTTGCAACCTCTAAGGATATGAATCCTATTCTAATTATTTGTTCCTATAATCCGGCTGCCCATCAGACTTCAGTTACTATTTCCGATTATATGGAGGGATATACCAGACTGGGAGGGAAACGTGATATTATTATTGAGAATATGAACTGCAAGAGTTTCTCGGAAGCTCCTTTATGGAGTGGTATGATGACGCAAATCCTTGCTAAATATCAGGGGGGGAAGCAGCAACCGGCACAAATTATATTGTTAGGACAGGAGGCGTGGGCGGCTTATCTGTCTCAAAGGGATTCGATGCGGGTGAAAGTTCCGGTAATGTGTAGTCTGGTCAGCAGCAATGTCGTGATATTGCCGGAGGATACCGTTGGAGATTTAGATAGCTGGTTGCCCGGATCTGTAGATATCTTTGAAGATCATATGAATATTCCTGAATTGCAGTCGGGATTTATCAATCATTATAATATAGGAGATAATGTGCGTATGATTCGTGCGTTCTATCCCGAAACAAAACATATTGCTTTTATCTCGGATAATACGTATGGCGGCGTCACGATGCAAGCGTTGGTGCGAAAGGAAATGAAAAATTTCCCCGATCTGGATCTTATTCTGTTGGACGGAAGAAAACATACTATTTATACGATTGTAGAGGAATTACGGCATTTGCCGGAGCATACTGTTATCATCGTGGGCACTTGGCGGGTGGACATGAATGAGGGGTATTTTATGCGGAACGCCACGTATGCGATGATGGAAGCGGCTCCTGCCATTCCTACCTTTACACCTTCATCGGTGAGCCTGGGACATTGGGCTATAGGAGGTGTATTGCCCGATTATCGGAAAGTGGGAGAAGAGATGGCTATGGAATCTGTCCGGATGGATAATCAGTCCGGCAACACGGAAAAACATCTGCAGATTATTGGATCTAAGGCTGTGATGGACAGTAGGAAAGCGAAAGAATGGGGACTGGATCCGAAGGCTTTGCCGTTTAGCGTGGAGCTCATCAATCAGCCGGTTTCATTCTATCAGCAGTATACGTATCAGATATGGTCTGCTTGCACTTTGTTTGTTGTATTGGTGTTGGGGCTGTTTATTTCTCTCTTTTATTATTTCCGTACGAAGCGGTTGAAAGACGAACTGTTGAGGTCGGACAAAGATTTGCGTGTGGCGAAAGACAGGGCGGAAGAGTCCAACCGACTAAAAAGTGCTTTCCTGGCAAACATGAGTCATGAGATACGTACACCGCTGAACTCAATTGTCGGATTCTCGGATGTGTTGGCTGTGGAAGGAAGTACGGAGGAGGAACGTCAGTCCTATTTTCAGATTATCAAGACTAATTCAGATTTACTGCTTCGCCTGATTAATGATATTCTTGACCTTTCGCGACTGGAGGCTAACCGGGTGACGCTAACTTGGGAGGAGTGTGATATCGTACTGTTGTGTCGGCAGGTGGTTGCTTCCGTTAGTTTTTCACGGCAATCTTCGGACAATCAGTTTCTGTTTACCACTTCTTTTGAGACGTACCGGATGGAGACGGATATACAGCGTATGCAGCAGGTGATTATCAATCTCTTGTCGAATGCTGATAAGTTTACGAAAAAGGGGAAGATTACATTGGACTTTTCTGTCGATGAAAAAACGGGAATGGCGGTTTTCTCAGTGACTGACACCGGATGCGGTATCCCGAAAGAAAAACAGAAACTTGTGTTCGAACGCTTTGAAAAACTGAATGAGTATGCTCAGGGAACCGGATTGGGGTTGTCTATCTGTAAATTGATCGTATCTAAATGGAAGGGAGCTATATGGATTGATCCCGACTATACAGGCGGGGCACGATTTATATTCTCGCATCCTCTAAAAATAGAAAAAGAATGAAACGAATAACATTGATTTATGCTTGGCTTTTCTGTCTGACACTGTCCGTTGCAGCACAGGAAAAGGTAGTGAAGTTGAAGATTGTACAGACAAGTGATGTACACGGAAATTATTATCCTTACAATTTTATAACCCGTCAGGAATGGAAAGGGAGTCTGGCCCGGATATACTCATTTGTTGAGAAGGAACGCCGGGAGTATAAAGATAATCTGATATTGCTGGATAATGGGGATATTCTGCAAGGACAGCCTACCGCTTATTACTATAATTATATAGATACCGTGTCTCCGCATCTTTGTGCGGAGATGATGAATTATATGAAATATGATGCGGGCAATATGGGAAATCATGATGTGGAAACTGGACGTGCTGTATTCGACCGTTGGATTGAAACCTGTGACTTTCCTGTACTGGGAGCCAATATCATTGATACGTCTACGGGGAAACCTCATCTTCCTCCTTATAAAGTGTTGGAACGGGACGGGGTGAAGATCGTCGTTTTGGGGATGATTACACCGGCCATTCCTGCCTGGCTTTCGGAAAATCTGTGGAGAGGGCTTCGTTTTGACGATATGGAGGAGACGGCTCGCAAATGGATGAAGATAATCCGTGCAAAGGAGAATCCGGATGTGGTCATCGGGTTGTTCCATGCCGGACAGGATGCGTTTAAGATGTCCGGTAAATATAATGAGAATGCGTCTCTGAATGTGGCAAAGAATATTCCGGGATTCGATGTGGTATTGATGGGACATGATCATGCCCGCGAATGTAAGAAGGTGATGAATGTTGCCGGAGATTCGGTGTTGGTTATTGATCCGGCAAGCAATGGAGTGGTGCTGTCCAATGTCGACATCACTTTGAAGTTGAAGGATGGCAAGGTACTGAGCAAGGATATTCAAGGTGTATTGACGGAGACAAAGGATTATGGTGTCAGCGAGGATTTTATGAAACGTTTCGCTCCGCAGTATGAGGCTGTGCGGAAGTTTGTGTCCAAGAAAATCGGTACGTTTACTGAGGATATCTCTACGCATCCTTCTTTCTTCGGTCCTTCTGCTTTCATCGATCTGATACATACTTTGCAGCTCGATATCACGGGAGCCGACATTTCTTTTGCAGCACCGCTTTCATTCGATGCGGAAATTAAGAAAGGGGATGTGTTCGTCAGTGATATGTTCAACTTATATAAGTATGAAAATATGCTGTACGTGATGACTTTGTCCGGTAAAGAAATCAAGGATTTTCTGGAGATGTCTTATTTCATGTGGACTAACCGGATGAAATCACCGGACGACCATTTGCTGTGGTTCAAGGAAAAACGTCGGGATGGTGCGGAGGACAGGGCTTCTTTCCAGAATTTCAGTTTTAACTTTGATTCGGCTTCCGGCATAATCTATACGGTGGATGTTACTAAACCGAAAGGGGAGAAGATTACGATTGTCAGTATGGCAGATGGCTCTCCTTTCGATATAAATAAGATTTATAAAGTGGCGTTGAATTCTTATCGTGGTAATGGCGGCGGTGAATTGTTGACAAAGGGCTCGGGCATTCCTCAAGAGAAATTGAAAGACCGTATCATTTTCTCTACTGATAAGGATCTTCGTTTTTACCTGATGAATTACATTGAGGAGAAAGGGGGAATGAGTCCGAAAGCGTTGAATCAGTGGAAATTCGTTCCGGAGGAGTGGACTGTTCCTGCTGCCCGGCGTGACGCTGAATATCTGTTCGGGGTGGTCAATAAGTAGCCAAAAATGTTCATTTTGTCTGGTGATACTCTGTTTTGACTTGTATATCTGATTTATTGCTGGTATATTTGTCGCAAAAAGAGAGAGAGTATGGATATTCAAAATGTTCCTAAAGTAGGTATTTCTTCTGTAGTTCATTCTAAACATATAGATGCTGATAGCATTGATGTCATTGATAATGATATAGCGCTCTTCGATTCGGAGAGCGTTATTTCCTTATATAGCGGTCCCAGCAAGTTAGAGGTATTGACAATAGGACTTTGCCTGGAAGGTGAGGGGACTTTTAATATTAATCTGCAGGATTTTCAATTATCTTCGGGAGGGATGGTGATAGCCCTGCCGAGCCAGATTATAGAACACCGGCAGTTTAGTCCCGACTTCAAGGGAATCTTCTTTGCGGTATCCAAGAGTTTGCTGGAGACATTGCCTAAAGTAGGCAATCTGCTTGCATTGTTTTTCTATCTGAAGGATTATCCTTGTTTTAGCCTGACTCCGAACGAGCAGCGCACGGTGCAGGAATATCATACGTTTATCAGAAAGAGGTTGAGGAGTAAAGGGGATCTGTATCGCAGGGAGGTCGTGCTCGGACTGATGCAGGGTTTCTTTTTTGAATTGTACAACATTTTTAACAATCATGCGCCTGCAGTCACTGCTTCGGTGAAGTCGAAAAGCCGGAAAGAGTATATCTTTGAACGTTTCTATGAAACGCTGGTAGAATCTTATCAATCAGAACGTAGTGTGAAGTTTTATGCTGACCAGCTGTGTCTGACACCGAAACATCTTTCCGGAGTTGTGAAAGAGGTGAGTGGAAAGACCGTGGGCGAGTGGATCGATGAGTTTGTGATCTTGGAAGCAAAAGCACTTCTAAACTCCTCAAGCATGAATATACAGGAGATAGCTGACCGCTTGAGCTTTGCCAACCAGTCCTTCTTCGGGAAATATTTTAAGCATTATACGGGGATGTCTCCCAAAGAATATCGGAAGAACCGATAATGTGTTTACAGAACTCCGGAGCGTACGCGGCTCAAGGTCTCCGGTGTCATCAGCAGGTAAGAGGCTATGTGTGCCAAAGGAGCGCGTTTGATGATTTCCGGATGTGTCTCGAGCAGGAGATTATAGCGTTCGCGGGCGGATTCAAAGCGCCAGGAGTCAGCTTTGACTTGCGATACAATTAAAGAGTATTCCAATATTTTCTGATAGAACATATTGATTTCCCAATTTTCTCTCGCCAGCTTCTGTATCATGTCGCGGGGGAAAAGGTAGATAATGGAAGGTTCCAGTGTCTCCACTATAAGCCGGGTAGGTACTTGCTTCAAGAAACTTTCAATGCACATCACGATACATCCTTCGTAAGAGAAATGCTCGGTAACGTCTTTCCCGTTTTTGTAGTAGTATTGTCTGAGCATACCTTTACCGACGAATACAATCTCGTGAGCGACCTCTCCCTCATTCAGTGCAATGGCTCCTTTGGGAAACTCTTCACGGATCAGTATACTTTCTATCTGCCGTCTTCCCTCTATACTCATTTCCGGAAAGCGGGAATTTACAACGGCATTCACAGTTTCTCTTAACAATGTATCCATGTCTTTTTTGTTTTGGTGTGTGCAAAAATACTAAAAACGGTTGATATAAATCAATTGCAGCACAAAAAAGATGTATATTTGTTATTAAATCAAGATATAGAAAAGATTATGAATAAGATAATAGGATTAGCAGTATTGCTGCTATGCGTTTGTGGCTGTGCGAAGGATGATGATGCGATTTATTATCCGGTAGGCAATGTGGATATTGAAAGGGGGGATGTCGCTCTGGAAGATGGAAAGGGAGAATTGGTAGCCGGGAGTTATAATGAGGAGGATTATGTGCTGGATACGCTGGCGCAGTATCCGGGAGATCCTACTCTTGGCAAACTGACGTTTATGATTGATCTGAAGAATCAGTTGGCGAGACAGGAAGCTGGCGGATTTAACGGAATCGGTAAATCGGGATTGACAATGAGTCTGGGATATAAGAATGGTGACTATCCGTCGGAAAGTCAGATACCTGTTTATACTTCTCCTGATGTAACTGCTGCGTATGCGGTTAAACTCCGTTTAAAAGGGGAGCTTGCTTTGGCAGGAGATGAATGGATGATTGATTACATTTATGTGCAATTGGCTGGCTTATTTCAACCTTATCCGCCTGCGTCCTTTCCTGAAGTGTTTATGTGTAAAGGTGGTGAGCAGCCATTTGCTGCTTTTGACTCTTTTCGTAGGACTTGGACATTTGATATTACTTACAGCCGTTCCGGTCTTTCTTTCAGTCAGTTATATTTCAATTTATTCTTGAATTTGGCAGGGCAGAAACGGGAAGAGAGAATTAGGTTGAGGATTGATAAAGAATCTTTCTTTGAGGTGTATAAATTAAACGAGGAAATGAATTGATTCATTTCCTCGTTGTGTAGTGGGTACGAGAATCGAACTCGTATTACATGCGTGAGAGGCATGTGTCCTAACCGTTAGACGAACCCACCGGCTTTTGATAGATTTAAAAAGAGCCAAGTCTATAAAACTTAGCTCTTTTTATTTAGAGAATCTTGCGGAAGCTGGGGGATTCGAACCCCCGGTACGGTTACCCGTACGTCAGTTTAGCAAACTGGTGGTTTCAGCCACTCACCCAAACTTCCTTGAACCCGCATTCTCTCTCAAATGCGGTGCAAAGATAGGGGGAAGTTTTTGACTATGCAAATCTTTTAGCAAGATTTTTTTTACTTGTTTTTCAATAATGGAGATAACCCTCTATGTTTCAAATGTTAAACGAAATAATTTTTTTCGAAGTTTTTTAGGGCTTGTTTCATTTCTATTCAGAAACGTTCATAAAATGCCGCTATAAGTAAAAGATGCATTGGATTTATTGAATAAAAGAGGGGAGATAATGTAGGTGTATAAAAAAAGGCTATCTATCCCAGACAGCCAATCTTTTTGTTAACCTTAAATCTAATACTATGAAAAACACATTGCAAATATACGGACTTCTGTGATATCTGCAAATAATACAAGAAAAAACGGATGTTTTATAACATTGATTAAATGTTTACTTCTTATATTCTATTTTTATTAAGACTTTGGGTACTTGGAATGAGCTGTGCACGGTATTATACCATTAAATCTCAAGCGTGGGGATTTGCCCCTATAAGTAGGTAATTTCCTCCTGAAAAGTAGGATTTTTCAGTTTCAAGGGGAAAATTCATTCTATACTTTTGTCATATCGAAGGATAAATGATAGATATTAATAAACGAATCATTAAAAATAAAGGAATATGAAAACGAACACATTTAAATATTTAGGTCTGGCTTTGATGGCTGTATTGATGGTCGGTCTTACTTCTTGCGAAGTGGAGATAGACAGTTTCTACGATGATGATAATAACGGACCGGGTTATTACAACCGTTCGGCCGATTTGTGTAGCCGCACTTGGGTCAGTTTTTATCGGGATATAGACAACAACTACTGCTGTCAGGAACTGGATTTCTTTTTAGATCGTACAGGAATAGACTACATACGGGTGGAATATCCGGACGGATATGTGGAAGAATTTGAATATAAGTTCCGTTGGAGTTGGGAAAATTTCGCGCAAACTTCCATCCGTATGTCGTATGGGCCCAATGATGTTTCCTACCTGGACGACGTATATATTGGGGGCAACAGGTTGAGTGGCTATCTGGATGGGCGGAATAATTTTGTGGAATATCAAGGAAGATAAGAAAGATGATATAAAGAATATCAGCACGAGGCATGAGTAGGGCGTAAAATGAAAGCATAAAAGTTTTGAATGGGACTAAATAGTTTTTATCTTTGCGCCCTGTTAGTTTGAAAATACATGGAGTGGTTATATAGTCTGTTTCTCGAACATTCTGCCTTACAGGCGGTTGTGGTGTTATCGTTGATTTCTGCGGTAGGTTTAGGCTTGGGAAGAGTGCATTTCTGGGGAGTATCCTTAGGAGTCACTTTTGTTTTTTTTACAGGTATCCTTGCCGGACATCTCGGACTTTCGGTAGATCCTCAGATGTTGAATTATGCGGAAAGTTTCGGTTTGGTGATTTTCGTTTATTCTTTAGGTTTACAGGTCGGTCCCGGTTTCTTCAGTTCTTTTCGTAAAGGAGGAGTAACGCTGAATATGCTGGCATTGGGAGTCGTCCTGTTGGGGACATTGTTAACGGTCGTAGCCAGCTATGCCACAGGTGTCTCACTTCCCGATATGGTCGGTATCCTTTGTGGAGCGACAACGAACACTCCGGCGTTGGGAGCTGCTCAGCAAACTCTGAAACAGATGGGGCTGGAGAGTAGCACACCTGCTTTGGGATGTGCGGTAGCCTATCCGATGGGAGTCGTCGGTGTGATACTTGCCGTCTTGTTAATCCGTAAAGCATTGGTTCGCAAAGAAGATTTGGAAATAAAAGAGAAAGATGATGCGAACAAAACTTATATTGCAGCGTTTCAAGTACACAATCCTGCTATTTTCAATAAGAGCATTAAAGACATAGCACATATGAGCTACCCGAAGTTTGTCATCTCCCGCTTATGGCGGGACGGACACGTCAGCATTCCGACTTCCGACAAGGTGCTGAAAGAGGGAGACCGTCTGTTGGTTATCACTGCGGAGAAAGATGCTTTGGCGTTGACTGTACTTTTCGGTGAACAGGAAAATACGGATTGGAACAAAGAGGATATTGACTGGAATGCGATTGACAGCGAACTGGTTTCACAGCGTATCGTCGTCACCCGTCCCGAACTGAATGGAAAGAAGCTGGGATCGCTCCGATTGAGAAATCATTACGGCATCAATATCAGCCGTGTCTATCGTTCGGGTGTGCAACTGCTCGCTACTCCGGAACTGATACTCCAATTGGGCGACCGACTGACAGTAGTAGGGGAGAAAGCTGCCATCCTGAATGTGGAAAAAGTATTGGGTAATGCCATTAAAAGCTTGAAAGAACCCAATCTGGTTGTTATATTCATCGGAATAGTATTGGGATTGGCATTGGGAGCTATTCCCTTTTCAATACCGGGTGTCAGTACTCCCGTGAAACTGGGACTGGCCGGCGGACCGATTATTGTTGGTATTCTTTTGGGGACATTCGGACCACGGATACACATGATAACCTACACTACCCGCAGCGCGAATCTGATGTTGCGTGCCTTAGGGCTTTCCCTGTATCTCGCCTGTCTGGGATTGGATGCCGGAGCTCACTTTTTCGACACCGTATTCCGTCCGGAAGGTCTGCTGTGGATTGCTTTGGGAGCTGGGCTGACTATCATCCCGACAGTATTGGTAGGTTTTGTCGCCTTCAAAATGATGAAGATCGATTTTGGTACGGTATCCGGTATGTTGTGTGGAAGTATGGCCAATCCGATGGCGTTGAATTACGCTAATGATACAATACCCGGTGATAACCCTTCTGTGGCTTATGCGACGGTATATCCGCTCTGTATGTTCCTGCGGGTGATTATCGCACAAGTACTTCTGATGTTCTTCTTGGGCTGAAAAATGAAACTTTGAATAAAAAATAATAACCGGATAAATAAAAAAGTATTATATTTATTGCGAATAATCGAAAAACGTAAGTTTGGAGATTAGAACAATGGATTGTGAGCCGATAAATGGTAATTTGATTTTAGTAATTTGTAATTAAATAGAAATGACTGCTCAAAGTAACATAACTCCTGAAAGCATTGTGAACGATCTGCGTTATCTGCAACTGCTTTCCCGAAGTTTTCCTACTATTGCCGATGCAAGTACGGAAATAATCAATTTGGAGGCTATCTTGAACCTACCTAAAGGGACGGAGCATTTCCTGACAGATGTACATGGTGAATATGAAGCTTTCCAACATGTGCTGAAGAATGCTTCCGGTGCAGTAAAACGTAAGGTAAATGAGATATTCGGCAATACGCTTCGCGAGGCCGAGAAAAAAGAGATCTGCACGTTGATTTACTATCCCGAAGAAAAACTTCAACTGGTGAAGGCCCGTGAGAAGGATTTGGACGATTGGTATCTGATCACTCTGAACCAGTTAGTAAAAGTCTGTCAGAACGTATCTTCCAAGTATACCCGTTCCAAGGTACGTAAATCATTGCCTGCCGAATTCTCGTATATCATACAGGAATTGTTGCACGAGTCATCTATCGAGCCGAACAAGCATGCCTATATCAATGTGATTATCAGTACGATTATCACGACAAAGCGTGCCGATGATTTTATCATTGCCATGTGTAATCTGATTCAGCGTTTGACAATCGATTCACTTCATATCGTAGGCGACATCTACGATCGCGGACCGGGAGCGCATATCATTATGGATACCTTGTGCAATTATCATAATTTCGATATTCAATGGGGCAATCACGATATTCTGTGGATGGGCGCCGCTTCCGGCAATGACAGTTGCATAGCCAATGTGATACGTATGTCTATGCGATATGGTAATCTGGCTACACTTGAAGACGGTTACGGAATCAATCTGCTGCCGCTTGCTACCTTTGCTATGGATACTTACGCTGATGATCCTTGCACCATTTTCATGCCGAAAATGAATTTTGCCGATACTCATTATAATGAGAAAACGTTGCGCTTGATTACTCAGATGCACAAGGCGATCACTATTATCCAGTTTAAGCTGGAAGCCGAGATCATCGACCGCCGTCCGGAGTTTGGAATGGCAAATCGTAAATTGTTGGAGAAGATAGATTTTGAGCGTGGTGTCTTTGTCTACGAAGGTAAGGAGTATGCCCTTCGTGACACGAACTTTCCAACGGTAGATCCCGCCAATCCTTACCGCTTGACGGATGAAGAACGTGAGCTTGTGGATAAGATTCATTATTCATTTATGAATAGCGAGAAATTGAAGAAGCATATGCGTTGCCTGTTTACTTACGGCGGGATGTATCTGGTATCCAACTCCAATCTTCTTTATCACGCTTCCGTGCCTTTGAATGAGGACGGTAGCTTTAAGCATGTCAAGATACGCGGAAAAGAGTATTGGGGACACAAACTTCTGGATAAGGCCGATCAACTGATCCGTACCGCCTACTTCGACGAAGAGGGAGAGGAGGATAAGGAATTTGCGATGGATTATATTTGGTATATGTGGTGTGGTCCGGATGCACCTTTATTTGATAAGGATAAGATGGCTACTTTTGAACGCTATTTCCTGGAAGACAAAGAAATGCATAAAGAGAAGAAAGGATATTATTATACATTGCGCAATCGGGAGGATATTTGTGATCAGATATTGGCCGAGTTTGGAGCTTTAGGCCCTCATTCGCATATAATAAACGGTCATGTGCCTGTGAAGACTATTCAAGGAGAACAGCCGATGAAGGCCAATGGCAAACTATTCGTTATCGACGGAGGATTTTCCAAAGCCTATCAGCCGGAAACGGGAATTGCCGGATATACACTTGTCTACCATTCTCACGGTATGCAGCTTGTACAGCACGAACCGTTCCAGTCTCGTCAGAAAGCTATCGAAGAGGGACTGGATATCAAATCTACCAATTTCGTATTGGAATTTAATTCGCAACGGATGATGGTGAAAGACACCGATAAGGGAAAAGAATTGGTAACTCAAATACAGGACTTGAAGAAGTTGCTTGTTGCTTATCGTACCGGTCTGATAAAGGAAAAGGTCTGAATGAAGGTTACTTCTTTGCCATGTGACATTCAATAATTTTCAGTGCAACGAGTGGTTCGTTCCACAGTTATTATCTTTTAGTTCCACAGTTGTTTCCCTTTCGTTCCATATTTGTGGAACGAAAGGGAAACAATTATGGAACGAAATGTTTTTAGTAAAGCAAGAGAATAAATGCTATATATGCAGGATTTATATTAGAAAAGGACAATGCCTGCCTCTATAATCGCTCCTTTATCGTAATTGCCGGATTTATTATAGAATCTGGTTAGGCCATAACCGCCCGTTGCGAAGATACCGAATTTCTTGGTTAGCTGATATTCCAGATTAGCGCGTGCTTGTAGCGCATATAGACGTCCGGGAATCACTTCATCCTTATTGTCGAAAGTTTCGATATGCTGATAACCTAAGTCGCCGCTAATGGATAATCCTTTATAGATAGGAAAAGATAATCCTGCACGATAGGAAGCGCTCGCCGAAAACTTATCATTTAATCCCTGATACATAGATCCGACTCCAAGAATCGTATAAAACAACTGATTCTTGAAACGTACCCCGATATTGGCAGGAGTCACATTTCCCCCGTATACCATCATCTGTACTTTGGTGTCGGGATTGGCATTAACCAGTCCCAGTTGGAAACCCTTCAAGTCTTCCCTATAGTAATTGACCAGACCGATCTGAAGGCCGCGAACTTGTGTGGCATAGTTGCACAATGCCATTTGAACTCCACGTAGCTGTGTCCCGGTTATGTTGGCGATACCTGCTATCTGCAGGCCATTCATATTTTCACCTACCACATTCAGAAGACCGGAAGTAATCATGCCGTTGAAACTCTGTCCGGTGATATTCGCCGCACCGGAAAACTGTAAGCCTGAAGCCATATTCCCGGTAACATTCATAAAACCGCTCATCATAACTCCTGCGGTATTATCTCCACCGATACCAGTCAGTCCGGATATAACCACCCCCCGTGTCCCGTCTCCGGTAATATTTACCAGTCCGGCTGCAGAGAGTCCGATCGTATTGTTACCGCTGATATTGCTTATACCTGCTATCTGCACGCCTCGCATTGTCCCACCGGCCAGGTTAGCCAGTCCTGTAATCTGTGCGCCGTTCATATCTCCATGAACAACACTTCCCAGCGCATTGATGCCTACACCATTCAGGCGATTCATAGTAGACAAAAGACCGATATTCACATAAGTCGTCTGTGTACTGTCATACGGTTGCGTACAAATATCTTTCCAGATAGAAAGATTAATACCGGCACTTTTGTTCTGTGCAGGCAGACAAACGGCAGCCATCAGTATAGCTGCCGTGAGTATTGTTTTCTTCATTTTCATCCTTTAGCCTCCTGATACAAGTATCGTTTGATACTCTTCTTCGGTGTCTTTTCAAACTCTTCCGGGTATATCTTCATCTTTGAAATCTGGCTGTACGCCGGTAACATGGCATTCAATGCCACCCGGTTTTCTTCCATCACCCGCTCGATGTCTTCATTCTTCAGGCCGTGTGCGAAAGCGTCGTCGAAATCCGGATAAACCAAACCGACAAGTTTCTCATTCTGCTGAACGATAATGCTTTCGGATACATACGGCAGATTGTTTAATTTATCTTCTATCTCTTCCGGATAGATATTCTGTCCACTGGCGCCCAACAGAAGGTTCTTGCTACGTCCTTTGATGGTAACATTTCCTTCGGCATCCATCAAAGCCAGATCACCGGTATGCAGCCAACCGTCTTTGTCGATCACTTCTCTGGTAGCTTCCTCATTCTTGTAGTATCCCAGCATTACGTTAGGACCCTTACAAACGATTTCGCCAACGATATTTTCCGGGTCGGAGGAAAGGACCTGTACATCCATACGGGGTACGGCTTTTCCGCAAGAACCCGGTTTGAACCTCCTCCAGTCTTCGTAACAGATGATCGGACCGCATTCCGTCATTCCATATCCTACGGTATAAGGGAAATCGATCATTTTCAGGAACTGTTCAACCTCCTGATTGAAAGCGGCACCTCCTACGATTACCGCCTTAAATTCTCCTCCGAACGCCTTAATCATCTCTTCGCGTACCGTAGCTTTAATCTTATCGTTGATGATAGGCACTTTCAGCAAAATCTTCATTGCCGGAGTTTCCAGTTTCGGAAGTACACTCTTCTTGATAATCTTTTCGATGATAAGCGGAACAGCGACAATCAGATTCGGTTTTACCTCTTCGAAAGCCTGGAAGATTATCTTCGGACTAGGCATACGGGTCAGGAAGTAGATGTGGCAACCGACGGAAAATTCATAAAGGAATTCGAATGCCAGACCATACATATGCGCCATCGGAAGCATAGATACAATCTTGTCTCCAGCCTTCAAGTCGAGTACTTCGTAGGCGAACTTCGTATTTGACCACAAACTGCGGTAGGGGAGCATAACCCCTTTTGAGTAGCTCGTTGTTCCCGAAGTATAATTGATGACAGCCAGCTCCTCCGGCTCGTCCTTATGATAAGCGACGTGTTCTTTACGGAAGTTTTTAGGGAATTTCTTGCCGAACATCTCGTTCAGATGCTCGCGGGCGTATGTCAGGCGTTCGCTGCGTGAAACCAGCAAAGTGAAGTCATTCATCATCAGAATACCTTCCAATAGAGGCATTGCCGACTCGTTCAGGTTTTCCCATACCATATCGCCTACAAGCAGTAATTTCGCTTCGGAATGGTTGACGATATTGTGGACGTTGTCCGCCTTAAATTCATGAAGAATAGGGACGATAACCGCTCCGTATGTCAATGTGGCGAGGAACGTCACACCCCAATGCGAACTGTTTCTTCCGCAAACGGCAATCTTGTCTCCCTTGCGGATTCCGCTTTCCTCGAAAATGATATGGAGTTTCTCTATTTTGCGAGCTACGTCTTTATACTGTAAGGTGGCGCCCTTATAATCGGTCAGGGCATCCAGATCCCAATTATTCTTGATACTATTCTCAATGTAAGCTATAAAACTTTGTTCCATTGTTTTTTGCACATTTGATATTAAATTGTGCAAATATAGCAATTAAATTAAGAATGAAGAATTAAGAGGGAAGAATTTTTGAAAATGGGGGAAGGGTGATGTAGTGAGATTGCGACAGGCTGGTAGGAGGAAAGATTATGGTGATAGCTAATTTCATTATGCTATAATAAAAAAATATGCTATAAGCAAAACAAATTCTGCTTATAGCATATTGACGGATTCTTGGAATTCCCTATTTCAAGTACCATTCGTACATTCTTTGTACGCCTTCCTCGATTTCAATTTTGTGATGCCACCCCAAAGAGTGCAGTTTCGAAGGATCGGTCAGCTTGCGCATAGTGCCGTCCGGTTTGCTGCTGTCGAAGGTCAGTTTACCTTGATAGCCGACAGTTTCTACAATGCGTTCAGCCAGTTGGCGGATAGTGATTTCCTTTCCCGTGCCGATATTGATATGGCAGTTGCGGATGTCCTTGTCGCCTTCCTTATACGTGTCTTTGAAGTCCACATGTTCCATGACGAATACACTTGCATCAGCCATTTCCTCGCTCCAAAGAAACTCGCGAAGCGGAGTACCTGTACCCCAAAGAGTGACTTCCGTTTCGCTGATTCCGTATTTTTGCAGAATAGCTAGAATTTCTTCTTTCGGACTGTCTCCGTTGACGCCTTCTACCGGACGCAGGTTCATATCCTTGCGTACAGCTTCCCAGTTACCCTCTTTCAGGCAATGTGCCAGATGGATTTTCCGGATCATGGCAGGCAGTACATGGCTACGTTCCAAATCGAAATTATCATTCGGACCGTAGAGATTTGTCGGCATGACAGCGATATAATTCGTGCCATATTGCAGGTTGAAACTTTCGCACATCTTCAATCCGGCGATTTTGGCGATTGCATACGGCTCGTTGGTATATTCCAGCGGAGAAGTAAGCAATACATCTTCTTTCATCGGCTGTTCCGCATCACGCGGATAAATGCACGTGCTGCCTAAGAACAGCAGTTTCTTCACATTATGGCGGAAGCTCTCACTGATTACATTCTGTTGAATCTGCAGATTCTTGTAGATAAAGTCAGCACGGTAGATACTGTTTGCCATGATACCACCTACGAAAGCAGCGGCAAGGAAAACATATTCCGGCTGTTCTTCATCGAAGAATTTACGGACAGCTACGCCATCCAATAGATCGAGTTCCTTGTGGGTGCGGCCTACCAGATTGGTATATCCTTTATCCTGCAAATTTTTCCAGATAGCAGATCCCACAAGACCGTGATGTCCTGCTACATATATCTTTGCATTCTTTTCCATTCTATCTTTTATTTGTTCACTACAGAGGACACAGAGGACACGGAGGATTTTATGTTTTCCTCTGTGCCCTCCGTGTCCTCTGTGGTGAAATGAAATTCATTTAATGTTTGGTAGCAATCATTCGTTTTACTTTCTCCATATCGTGGCGTACCATGATACTTACCAGTTCTTCAAATGAAGTCTTGCGCGGATTCCAGTTCAGCAAAGTCTTAGCTTTTGTGGGGTCACCAAGTAGTTGTTCAACTTCCGATGGACGGAAATATTTAGGATCTACTTCTACCAAAGCCTTTCCGGTAGCCACGTCAATGCCTTTCTCGTTCACGCCTTCACCTTCCCAACGAAGTTCGATACCGGCTTCTTTGAATGCCAATGTCGCAAATTCGCGCACGGTGTGCATCTCACCGGTAGCAATCACGAAGTCTTCCGGAACGTCATGCTGCAGAATCAGCCACATGCATTCCACGTAATCTTTGGCATATCCCCAGTCGCGGCGTGCATCCAGATTACCCAGATACAGTTTGTCTTGTTCACCTTGTGCGATACGTGCGGCAGCCAGGGAAATTTTACGGGTAACGAAAGTCTCGCCGCGACGTTCGCTCTCGTGGTTGAACAGAATACCGTTTACGGCAAACATACCGTAGCTTTCACGATAATTCTTGGTAATCCAGAAACCATATTGTTTGGCTACCCCATACGGAGAACGGGGATAGAACGGAGTTGTCTCTTTCTGTGGAACTTCCTGCACCTTACCGAACAATTCGGAAGTGGAAGCCTGATAGATGCGGGTTTTCTTTTCCAATCCCAGAATGCGTACAGCTTCGAGCATACGCAACGTACCGACAGCATCCGCCTCGGCTGTGTATTCCGGAACATCGAATGAAACTTTCACGTGGCTTTGAGCAGCGAGATTGTAGATTTCATCCGGTTGCACCTGTTGAATAATACGAATTAACGAACTAGAATCTGTCATATCCCCATAATGCAGATTGATCGTACGTTTCTGTTTCATGTCGCGCACCCACTCGTCAAAATACAAATGTTCAATACGTCCGGTATTGAACGAAGAAGAACGACGGAGAATACCGTGCACTTCATAACCTTTTTGCAATAGAAACTCGGCAAGATAAGAACCATCCTGCCCGGTAATGCCTGATATTAGGGCTTTTTTCATACGCTATTATTTAATAAATCAAAAATATGGGTGCAAATGTCGGTATTTTTTGTGACCCATGCAAGCCACATTCTATTTATTTTTCAGCATGGTTATTCAGCACAGTTTTTCCCATCATTTTGTCGATAATCAGTGCGATAGCTCCGTCACCGGTCACATTGCAGGCCGTCCCGAAACTATCCATAGCGATGTAAAGAGCAATCATCAATGCCTGTGCCGATTCATCGAAACCCAACATGGATTGCAAGATTCCCAAAGATGCCATGATGGCTCCGCCCGGAACTCCCGGTGCGGCTACCATCGTGATTCCCAGCATGAAGATAAAACCGGCAAAGAGTGGGAAGTCGAACGGCATTCCCTGCATCATCATCAGTGCCAGAGCACAGGCTACGATTTTCAGTGTACTTCCCGACAGATGGATTGTGGCGCACAACGGAATCACAAAACCGGCTATATCCACCGAAACACCATTCTTTTTCGTCTGTTCCAGTGTCACGGGAATAGTGGCAGCCGATGATTGTGTGCCCAATGCCGTGAAATAGGCAGGCATCATCTTCCCCAATAGTTTGAACGGATTTTTGTGTACAAACAGCGCTGCGATAGAATACTGAAAGACCAGCAGGAAGATATGCAAAATGAAAATGACTCCGATAATCTTAATAAATACCATCAGAATGGAGTACACCTGTCCCGAATGAGTCATATTCAAGAAGATACCGAAGATATAAAGCGGAAGCAAGGGGAGAATTACCGCACTGATCATACGGACGATGATTGCCTGAAAATCCCGTGCTACGTTTTTCAGAGCATCGCTGTTCAGCGAAGCCAATCCCAATCCTAATGTGAAAGCGAGAACCAAAGCTGTCATTACGTTCATCAATGGAGGAATGGAAACGGAGAAATAAGGAAGAATTCCTTTTGCCTCGCTCACTTCCTCAAGCGGCACGCCCGGTTCAATCAATGACGGGAATACCGTGACTCCGGTGAAGTAAGAGAGGAACCCCGAGAACAGGGTGGCGAAATAAGCGATAAGAGCGGTGACGAGCAACATCTTTCCTGCGCCTTTACCGATGTCGGCAATAGCCACAGTGACCAATCCGACGATAATCAACGGAATGGAGAAATTAAGAAATTCACTGAAAATGCCGTTGAATGTTACAAATATCCGGACAAGAGGAGCCGGGAAAAAAGTGCCGATGGCGATACCTAGAATAATAGCAATAATAATGCGGGCTAATAAACCGATTTTGATTTTCTTCATCCTTGTTTCTATATAGTTAATTGCAAAAATAATATTTTAATCTAAATATAGCGAACAAATGTCTGTTTCAATTGTTACTATGGTAATCAATATTACAAAATATACAAGTTATGGCAAATCAGAATAAAACAGATATCGGACTTATAGGCTTGGCTGTAATGGGCGAGAATCTTGCTTTGAACATGGAGAGTAAAGGATGGAATGTATCGGTTTATAACCGTACCGTTCCGGGAGTTGAAGAAGGAGTGGTGGATCGTTTCATGAACGGACGTGCGAAGGGCAAAAACATTGAAGGATTCACAGATATAAAGGACTTTGTAGATTCAATCGCTACTCCCCGTAAAATAATGATGATGGTTCGTGCCGGGAGTCCGGTAGACGAACTGATGGAACAGCTTTTTCCTCTGCTTTCACCCGGAGATATTCTTATCGATGGAGGTAACTCCAATTACGAAGATACCAACCGTCGTGTCAAACTGGCAGAGTCGAAAGGTTTTCTTTTCGTCGGCAGTGGTGTGTCCGGTGGTGAAGAGGGAGCTTTGAACGGAGCGTCTATTATGCCCGGTGGCTCGGAAAAAGCATGGCCGGAAGTGAAACCTATTCTTCAAAGCATTGCGGCGAAAGCGTCTGACGGCACTCCTTGTTGTCAGTGGGTAGGGCCTGCGGGATCCGGTCACTTTGTAAAGATGATCCATAACGGTATCGAATATGGTGATATGCAGTTGATTGCCGAAGCATATTGGGTGATGAAAAACCTGCTCGACTTGAATAATGAAGAGATGGCAGATGTCTTTTCCCGTTGGAATGAGGGCAAACTCCGCAGTTACCTCATCGAGATAACAGCCAACATCTTGCGTCATAAAGACAAGACCGGAGGTTATCTTATTGATAAGATTTTGGATGCGGCCGGACAGAAAGGAACCGGCAAATGGTCGGTTATCAACGCTATGGAGCTCGGGATGCCGTTGGGACTGATTGCCACTGCGGTGTTTGAGCGCAGTCTTTCCGCACAAAAGGAATTACGCCATCAAGCTTCCCACCAATTCCCGCGCCAACATACACAACCTATATATAATAAGGTGGAGCTCGTGAAGGATATCTTCTCTGCCCTTTATGCTTCCAAACTCGTCTCATACGCTCAAGGATTTGCCGTGCTGCAACGTGCTTCCGATACATTCGGCTGGCAGCTCGATCTGGCTTCCATCGCCTGTATGTGGCGTGGCGGATGCATCATCCGCAGTATTTTCCTGAACGATATTGCCGCTGCCTTCGAAGCCACCGACAAGCCCAAACACTTGTTGATGGCTCCTTATTTCAGGGAAGAAATGAAGGCGTCACTCTCCGGATGGAAGAGCCTTGTAGCCGAAGCCATGAAAGAAGAACTTCCTGTTCCCGCTTTCTCTTCTGCCTTGAATTACTTCTATTCGCTTACTTCTGCCGATCTGCCCGCTAATATGGTGCAGGCACAGCGCGATTATTTCGGTGCGCACACCTTTGAGCGTAAAGACGAACTGCGCGGACAGTTCTTCCACGAAAACTGGACAGGACATGGCGGTGACACGAAATCGGGCACATATAATGTGTAAGTAGGATGTCTTTCGGAGTAATAAGACTATTTTATGAATTAAGAAATAAAAAGCGACAATGGATAAATTCGCAATGATAATTTTTGGCGCCTCAGGCGACCTTACCAAACGTAAGTTGATGCCTGCTCTTTACTCGCTCTTCCGTGAAAAGCGGTTAACAGGTGATTTTCATATACTGGGTATCGGACGTACGATTTATTCTGACGAGGATTATCGCTCGTATATATCAGGTGAACTTCGGACTTTCGTGAAATCCGAAGAACAGGATGCGGCACTGATGGAGGCTTTCATCTCGCATCTGTGTTACTTGCCCATGGATCCGGCAAAGGAAGAAGGATATGCCATGCTCCGCCAACGTCTGGTGGAGTTGACCAATGAGGTGGATCCGGATAATCTGCTGTTCTACCTTGCCACTCCGCCTTCACTTTACGGTGTTGTTCCCTTGCATCTGAAAGCTGCAGGACTGAATACTCCCCATTCGCGTATCATCGTTGAAAAACCTTTCGGTTACGACCTCGAATCGGCACGTGAATTGAATAAAATTTATGCTTCTGTTTTCGAAGAACATCAGATTTACCGTATTGACCATTTTCTCGGTAAAGAGACAGCGCAAAATGTGTTGGCTTTCCGTTTTGCCAATGGTATTTTCGAGCCTCTCTGGAACAGGAATTATATCGACTACGTAGAAATTACCGCTGTAGAGAATCTGGGAATCGAGCAACGTGGCGGATTCTACGAAACGGCGGGAGCTTTGCGGGATATGGTACAGAATCATTTGATTCAGCTTGTAGCTCTTACTGCCATGGAACCTCCTGCTATCTTCAATGCGGATAACTTCCGTAATGAGGTGGTGAAAGTATATGAGTCTCTGACACCGCTGAATGAAGAAGATTTGAATGAGCATATTGTGCGCGGGCAATATACCTCTTCCGGTACTAAAAAAGGATATCGTGAAGAAAAAGGGGTAGCTCCCGACTCGCGTACGGAAACATACATTGCCATGAAGCTGGGTATCAGTAACTGGCGTTGGAGCGGCGTTCCGTTTTACATCCGTACCGGCAAGCAAATGCCGACTAAGGTGACGGAAATTGTGGTTCATTTCCGCGAGACACCTCATCAGATGTTCCGTTGTTCAGGTGGCAATTGCCCACGTGCGAATAAATTGATTCTTCGTTTGCAACCGAATGAAGGAATTGTGCTCAAGATAGGCATGAAAGTGCCTGGTGCGGGCTTTGAAGTCCGTCAGGTGACAATGGATTTCAGTTATGCCCAGTTGGGTGGAGTGCCGAGTGGTGACGCTTACGCACGTCTGATAGACGATTGCATTCAGGGCGATCCGACTTTATTCACCCGGAGTGACGCTGTGGAGGCTTCATGGACATTCTTCGATCCGGTACTTCGCTATTGGAAAGAGAATCCCGACGCACCGCTTTACGGTTATCCGGTCGGTACGTGGGGACCTTTGGAAAGTGAAGCGATGATGCATGAGCACGGGGCTGACTGGACCAATCCTTGTAAGAATTTGACGAATACAGACCAATATTGTGAATTATGAAAGTAACTGTTTTTCCCTCGTCCATTGAAACTTCACGTGGACTGATACTCCGTCTGGTGGAAATCATGAATAATGAACCGGACAGAATATTCAATATCGCAGTTAGCGGCGGCAGTACTCCTGCTCTAATGTTCGATTTGTGGGCGAACGAATATATGGAAACTACCCCCTGGAATCGTATGTGTATTTATTGGGTAGACGAACGCTGTGTTCCCCCCGATGATTCGGACAGCAATTACGGAATGATGCGTAATCTACTTTTAGGAATGGCTCCCATTCCTTATGAGAATGTCTTTCGTATTCGTGGTGAAGTCAAACCGGTGAAAGAAGCGGCCCGTTATTCGGAGTTGGTCAAGCAACAAGTACCGTCCAAGCAGGGATGGCCAGAGTTTGATATTATACTGTTGGGTGCAGGAGACGATGGTCATACTTCCTCCATTTTCCCCGGACAAGAAGAACTGTTGACTTCCGCTTCTGTTTATGTAGTCAGTATTAATCCCCGTAACGGGCAGAAGCGCATCGCAATGACCGGTTATCCGATATTGAATGCCCGTCACGTTATTTTCCTGATAACCGGAAAGGGTAAAGCTGATGTGGTAGAAGAAATCTGTAAGTCGGGAGATGTAGGGCCCGCAGCCTATGTAGCTCATCATGCGCAGAATGTGGAACTGTTTATGGATGAAGGAGCTGCGCTATACATTGGCGACCGTAAATAATAAAGAGTTCGGAGGAGAGTTACACTTTTGTAATCTCCTCCACGATGTATTTATCTTCTACTTTTTTACAAGTACATACAAAGTACTCCGGGTGCTTCAAGGCTCCTTGCAAAGTATCAGGAAGAATGATCTCTTTGGTTCGCCTGTCTACTGCTACCATTGCATACAAGATACCTTCACTTTTACACTTCTCAATAAGTGCACTTTTTAATTCCTCTACGTTAAATTCCATTTATGTGAGATTTTATTGTTGCAAAGTTATGGAAATTATGAATATTTTGTGCAATAATATTCTTATAATATAAAATAGCTCCCTAGTTCGTCCGCTGACGAGGGAGCTATTTAACACAAAAACTAAACTAGACACATTTTTGGAAATCTAGTTGTATATTCTGTATATCAATTATATAGTCCTGCTTTTTTTTATGGTTCGACTATAATTCGACCATTTGATGTTTTATGTACTATCAAGATTTCTATATTTCATATTTTATATTACTTTAAATATTATATTTGCGCATTGTCAAACTAAAATAGTGCGTTTATGAAATCGTTATTAAAAAATGTCCTAAGAAGGATAAGTAAAAAACAATCTTCTAAAGAAGATAATGCAACAGCCTTTTATCCCCAGTGTTGTGCAAAAGTGGATGATTCCGCTCGTATGCGTATAAAAATGTCTTATGACCAAAATGTAAAAGAAACTATATCAAGCTTGAAAACACTTGCTAATGATATGTCTAGTGGCTTTGTTACTTTTAAAAAGTTTCAGACTAGGCGTTATCAATACAACCCGGATGCAGATGCAACTCTATATGCTTCAAGACTGCTTCGTGCAGCTTCTATATTGGAGTTCCTATTAACTGATCCTGATAATAAATCTTAGAGATTCATTTTTTCAGCTAGAGCAGAGAGCCCTATCAGTAGTTCAGTTATATTTTTGGCTTTTCCGACAACATCATCAACTTTTGCTGCTGTATCAGGGCTTAACTCCTTTTCTAATCGTTCTAGCTGCATTTGAAATGTATCAAAACTTAATATATATAAGTCTCTTTCAACAGTGAATCCCCCTTTTTCTGCAAAATTGAATATTTCAAAATTCAACGTAAGATATTCAATACCATATCCTTTATAGTCAATAAATCTCCTATTTTTGAACTCCTCTAAAACTATTTCATATTGTTCTTTACTGATCCTAAGGTCTGGTATATCTTTATAATTTAGTTTAGCTGTTCTTTTCCCGTTTGCTACAACCAAAATATAATTTAATACTTTATCCTTTTCTTCAGCCGTTATAACTAAAGGATATTCTCTTTCATCTTTGGGTGGTGCAGTTCTAATTTGGCACATATAATAATTAAATTATTTTTCTCAATACCTCTTTTTGTGAATCGATGTTGAATTTTGTATCATTTACTTTGGCAGCCTCTTCTTCAGCTATATTCATGTATTTTATAGCTTCATTTAGTTTACCGGAACTTATTGCCCAATATGCAAGATTTCTATATACATATTGTTTTTTAGTGTAAAATTTGCCGGAATCTACATCTTGTTTAGATATCTTGTATTCTTTATTCGGGTCTGTTGCTTCCCTGAACATTTCAACACACCAAAGGCTATTTTCCTTATTCAAATACATTACTACTATCATCTTTTTGTCAATATATTGTCCTGCTTTGTTTTTTATTTTACAGTTAATTATTGCTTTATATCCTTTAATATTTAATGTATCTGTATCAAATAATATACCTGTTGGCTCTTCATAATTTAGTAAATCATACATATTTCCTAGATTAAAAGAATATTTAGAAATAATTTCTTTAGATTCTTCAAATTCAAAAGTCTTACATGCATCTAAGAATTTAATCAAATCACTTTTTTGTCCCCATGTTATAATAGGAGTAAAAAGCATTAGTATTAACAGTATCTTTTTCATTCGTTAATGTGTTTATTTATCCTATATTACGTTCATTCTTCAACATAGCTAATTCGCCTTTCAGTTTTTGGTTCTCTTCAGTGAATAGTTGAATTGTTTTCATCTGCTCATTTATAGTCCCCTGAAGGGTTGCTATTGTATCAACTAAACGTTCCATGCGTTCAATATTTGGATCAGGTTTGATATCTGAAATCAGCATTGGACCTTTATTGCGTAGTAACCAATCTGCTGAAATATCCGTAAATGCGTTTAATGTGAGCCTAATTACTTTAGAGGAAGGTTCTGTGTTTTTTTGAAACATAGAACCAATCACCGATTGGGTTACCCCAATTTTAATGGAAAACTGCCTGTCTGACAGCTTATAATAAGAGATAATCTCTCTAATTTTTTCGTTTACGCTTGTTTCAGCCATATCTATATTAATAGTTAATTAACGTAAATACGATTATTTATCAAGTTTTATGTTTTGTAATTAACGTAAATACGTTTATATTTGCATCATAAATCAATCAATCATACAAACATACAAAAAATGATTGATAAAACCAATTAAAAAATAACGATTATGAGCTACAATTTATCACAAATAATGAAGTCTGCACACCGCAATTACAAGAAGGGTGGAAAAACATTTTCAGAGTGTTTAAAATCTGCATGGAGCTTTGCAAAACTCCAAGAAAGTTTCTCACCGGAAGCAGTGAAATCAAGAACTGATAAATTTTTAGCTGAAAGACATGAAGCTATGAGCAAGACTGCCAAAGCTACACCTAGCAAGGAATATAATAACCTTAATATTCCCGCTTCCGCTTACTACAACCCAAATAGTACTCATTACGGTGCACATTACGTCGGAGATTAATCAAATTATACAACAATGGATAAAAGAACCGAACTAGAAATACAGCGAGACAAATATGAAGCTGTGATTGAAGAACGAGACGCGTTGATCAGCTCTTTGAGAGGTGAAAATGAAAAACTCAAACGAGATTTAGAATCAGAACGTGGATTTTATAGAGAGAAAGTTTCCCAATGTGATGATTTGAAGAAATTTATTGAATCGCAACGAAACTTAATGGACATAGTTTTGAAGAACAACCAAAGTATTCTCTAACCCTCACTAAAGTCAAACCAAACCGCCGGTTATCCGGTACCCAGTCCGGCTCTTTGAGCCTGCCCTTGAAGGGAGACTGGGAACAACAGAGAAGAGTTCTTTGACATATTGGTAAAATGGTGTTTTGGAAGCCGACACGTGCTGAAAGGGATTACTGACGTAGGCGGGCTTCTCAACGATATAATGCTGTGGTTAATGGTCAAGCCGTATCGTTGTAAAACTAAATCAGTTAGACGTTTGTCGGCAAATCGAGGTATTTGCTTTATGTATATAAAGGTGATGTAGCTCAGGCAGGTTAGAGCGCTGTGTGTGGTGGATGGTTGAGAGTTCGAGTCTCTCAAGAAATACTCTTAGCTTAACGGAAGAGCACCACAAGCAGAGGTCGGCGGTTCGAATCCGCTCATCGCTTCAATGTTTAATTTAAAATTAGATTGTATGGAAAAGGATATTCAGAGACGTAACGTAATTGATGTATTACGGAGTATGGATGTTGGTGCAATAGAAGTATTTCCTATCGTTCAGAAACCGTCTGTAACTAATACATTGAATGCTCGGCTTTATAAAGAAAAAGCTGAAGGAATGGCTTGGAAAACAAAGTCAGATGTAAAAAATATGCAGTTTATAGTAACCAGAATTGCATAACTGAGATGATCAGAGGTGAAATGGCTGAAATATTGCTAGATAATATTCTCCGTCTGTTTTCTACAGAAACGTTTGGAAAAGATAAGTCTGCGTATTATGTGGGTGGGGAAAAGAAATTGATGAATCTTATAGAAGCGGGTAAGATTGAAAGTGATAAGCCCACTAATGTCCAAAACGGCAAGTGGCATTGTAATGCTGCTCAAGTATTACTTCATTGCCGATGTGCGGGAAGGAAAGTTAAATCTAAAAAACGGAAGAAATGAAAAAGATTAAAGTGATACAGTATGCCATGATGTTCATTGCCTTATGGACAACACTGTATCTTATAGATAGCATTGAAGTTAGCAAGAAAGAATTTATTGCTGCTTTTGTATTGGTGACTGTCGTATCAGTGAATTATATCTGTTTTCGATACTACGAAGATAGGAAACAAAATAAGGATAGCCTGTGAAGGTCTGCATTGCTTAATTTTAGTATTTGTCATGTTTATTTAGCCCGGTTCGCCGGGCATCTGCCGGGATAGCCCAGTTGGTTAGAGCGCATGTTTCTACATGAGGTCAGCGGTTCGAATCCGTTTCCCGGCTCAACTCAATCAGAGTTAAGTAACCCGTGAGGGTGAAAATATATTTGCATTATATATACAATCAATGTAGCCGGAAGCGTCTGGCTACGACCTGAAGGAATGGCGGAATTGGTAAACGCAAGTATGCAGATAGATTGAAGAAAGTCATACATAGGTAATCTATCATCCCGGTTCGAGTCCGGGTTCCTTCACAGAGAATTTTTCTTTTTATGTTTAACTAATGTTGCCAGCGAAAAGGACGCTGTAGGGTTAAAGCCCCTGTTATTTGAGTTTTAATTGTTCTATACTATTCCGGTGTGCTTTGAACGGCTATCCGGAAGCAAGAAGCTCGTGAGAGTGCTATTTAATAGTTAATGTCGTGTTTTATTTTGTGTTTGTGTTCTAAGTGAATGGTTCGTGAGAATAGTTCACTTTAAACGGATGGCTGGTGTAATTGGCAGCATATGCAGGTATGCGTGATGTGGGTTCGAGACCCACGCCATTCACCCTTTTGATCCTATTAAATTATAGTAGTTCATGAGTTTTGTTTTGTGTTTGTGATTGGGGTGTATGGTCTGTGAAGATAGTGCACCTTTTTAATTAATCGGGCGGATATGTATATCGTTGGCTGAAACTGCGGTGAGGTGCACCAATATTCCGTGAGACCGGTTCGACTCCGGTTCCGTCCACTAGCATTTACATTATGTATAAATCAGGGAGCCGTACACCCTTCAAGCGTAGCCGTTCCATAAGGTACATTGGATTATTCATTTTCTTATTTTTCTGCCTGTACAATACCGTACAGGCAGTTTTTAACTACCTGAAAATGGCGTTAAAATGGCGAAGTTTCTGTTTGCTAAACTTGTCAATAACGATTACCTTTACTGATGTAATAAACTAAAAGTCAAACCATTAATTCAGAATTATGAAAGAATTAGTAACCATTCAGCAAAAGCTGAAAGCCCCGAAAGGGCAATTTAATAAGTTCGGTAGTTACAAATACCGTAGTTGTGAGGATATTCTTGAGTCAGTGAAACCTATTCTGACTGAAACAAAGTGTTCGTTAACTCTCAGTGATGAGATGGTGCCAGTAGGCAATAGAATTTATGTAAAAGCAACTGCCACTTTAACCAACGAAAAAGGGGAAAAAGAAATAGTGACTGCTTTTGCGAGAGAAGAGGAAACAAAGAAGGGAATGGATGGCAGCCAAATTACCGGAGCCTCATCTTCTTATGCAAGAAAGTATGCTCTTAACGGTCTATTTTGCATTGATGATACAAAAGACAGTGATGCAACTAACACTCACGATAAAGAAGACGCACAACAGCCTGCAAAAACACCGGCTAGTATGAAGAATCCAGTTTATACTGGTGCCCAACTGAAAAAGGCTATTGCTGACATGCTTGCTGTCAAAAGCAGAGCTGAACTTGAAAAAGTATGGTATGCTAATCCGGCTATGCAAAATGATAAAGAGTTTGTAAATGCTTGTATGGAAATGGGCAAAATTTATCCTGCATCATGATAGAGTTGGTTAAATCGAGTGTGGTTTTCTCAGAAGAGAACCACACATATTTTCTTGGTGAAAAGCAACTGAAAGGTATTACCGGAATGATAAGCCGGCAACTATTTCCCAATAAGTATAGGGATATTCCAGAATACATATTGAAAAAAGCTGCTGAAAAAGGCAGTCGTATTCATGGACAATGCCAGTTTGCTGATGTTACAGGATTACCACCCGAGAGTATTGAAGCTATTAATTATATCAGGGAAAGAGTAAATGCCGGATATAAGGCTTTTGCCAATGAGTACACTGTTTCAGACAATGAATATTTTGCATCGAATATTGATTGTGTTTGGGAAAAGGACGAAAAAATCAGTCTTGGCGACATCAAGACTACTGCAAGCCTTGACCGTGAGTATTTGAGTTGGCAGCTATCAATCTATGCCTATTTGTTTGAACTTCAAAATCCACTAATTAAAGTTGATAAACTGTTTGGCATTTGGTTACGTGGAAATAAGTCGGAATTAGTCGAGATTGAGCGTAAGCCGGATGCAGAGGTTAAGAGATTACTGGAGTGTGAGATTAAAGGTGAACAGTTCTTACCTAATGCTCCTGTTCCAGCCGATGAGAAGCAGCTTATTCCTATGCAATTAGTAAATACTATTATTGATATAGAGGAACAGGCGAGTTATATCGCTGAAGTGCAGAAAGGTTATAAGGAACAGCTTAAAAGTGCCATGCGTGAGAACGGTGTTAAATCATGGGACGCCGGTCGGTTGCGTGTTAGCTATACTCCCTCTTCAACGGGTAAGAGTTTTGATGCAAAGAAGTTTCAGGAAGATCACCCGGAACTATATTCTCAATATTTAAAAACATCAACTAAAGCGGATAGTATTCGTGTAACTATAAGGGAGGAAGGAAAATGAGTGTTAATAAAGTAATTCTTATAGGGCGTGCCGGTAAAGACCCGGATGTGAGAACATTGGACGGTGGAGCGAAAGTAGCTTCTTTATCTTTTGCTACAACAGATAAGGCGTACACCTTACAAAATGGAACCCAGGTGCCGGAACGTACAGAATGGCATAATCTTATTTTTTGGAATAAGACTGCTGAAATAGTTGAGAAGTACGTCCATAAAGGAGATAAGTTGTATATAAAAGGTAAGTTACGCACTCGTAACTATGACGATAGCAAAGGAGTTAAACGTTACATAACTGAAGTCTTTGTTGATAGTATCGAGATGCTTACACCGAAAGTTCAACAACAGGCTGCTCCTGTACCACCACCGTTACCAACGCAACAGCCTACACAGAGACAGCAACAACAAGTACAGCAGCCTGCATATCAGCAACAGCCATATCAACAGGTATCACCGCCTGATGATTTACCATTCTAAATATGGCAGAAGCTATTCTAACAAAACAAAATGGGGTAGTCACAATGGATAAGTCGTTTGACTACCTCTGTTCCACGCTCAAGAATGGAACTTACACTGTAAGCATCAAGAGAAAGGTAGAACCACGTACCCTGTCGCAGAACGCGCTCATGTGGCTGTGGTTTGCCTGTATTGAGAGGGAGACAGGCACGGATAAGTTGGATGTACATGATTACTATTGCCGGAAGTTTCTTCCACGGCAAATATGTATGAATGGAAATATTGTTTCGGTTGTTGGAAGTACTTCTAAATTGAATACGATCCAAATGAAAACTTTCATGGATAAGGTTCAGGCTGATGCTGCCACCGAATTAGGAATCAATTTGCCATTGCCTGTTGACCAGTACTATAAAGATTTTATTAATGAATACCTGCATAGGTAAGTATTAACTCAAAGTTTAATTAAAATGGATTTGAATATTTCAAAAGCAAAATTGACCAAAAAGGGATGTCTTGAAGTGGTCTATGCAGACAAGGAAGGAAACGATATTGTTTTCAAGGGGATTAATCCTGTTCATCCGGATTTGAAGGATTCGCTAAACAAGCTCATACCCTACATTGTCGATATTACAGAACAGAAAGAATCCCAGTACATTAATTGGGAACGTCCAGAGTCATGTCTTGAAGATGAGTTCTTCAAAAAGTTCAATGTAACCGGCGTTAGCATTGGTGGTGATTCTTCTTTTGAGGTTTGTGTGTTGACAGGTAAGCGAACCCTTATGACGAGCAAAGTCCTTAATCTTTGTTCTCCTGGTATCGGTTTCGATCCGGACAATGAATCGTATGTGCATTGTGAGGAGTTTCGTGATGCGGTTTATAATTTCTTGTATGAAGCAGAGCTTTATGTTACAGAGAATAAATGTTCGGAGATTCAAAGGGAATTTGAATTTAAAGATGGTGAGGATCCGTTTGACAAGGTTGATGAAGCTGCTGATGCAATGAATGAAGATGGTGAAGATAACGGGATATGTTCAACAGTTGAACATCATGAATTAGTATTAGAACCTGCTTCATGAAACCAATTTATGTGACTAAGACGCCCAATCTGTACCGGATTCAGTTCGAGTATCACCCAAAGTTGGTCGAGGTCATAAAGATGATACCAAGTAAGCCACGCTATGACGGAACAGACCGGGCGTGGCTTGTTAGTATCAATGATACGCGTTATCCTATTGGACGTGATGCGAATTGGTATGTGAGAGCTTTTGCGCAATGGGCTGTTCAGATGCGTTATTGTTCTACTGTCAAGGAACGTGAGGTAACTGAAGATATTAATTATGATATTCCTCCGATGAAACCTTTTGTCGGTGAACACTATATGTTACTTCAACCTTACGAGTATCAACTTGAAGGAGTACAGTATGCAATAGAGCACAAACGCTGTTTTTTCGGTGACCAGCCCGGATTAGGTAAAACATTGCAAGCCATATGTGCAGTTGTTAAAGCACATAAGGAAGCGCCCATTTATGGTGAGTCTTTTCCAGTACTTGTAATTTGCCCTGCTGCGTTGAAAGTAAACTGGCAGCGTGAGTTTAAGAAGTTCGCAGGTATGAATTCGATTATCCTTGATGACAGAAACCGACAGTCCTGGCAATCATTTTATGAGTGTAAAAAGTCTGATGGCAACCCACTTTGTGAGGTGTTCATTACTAATTATGAATCGCTTAATAAATTTTTTGTAAAAGCTGTAAATAAGGAATCCAAGCTTACAATGAAAAGTATTGCTTTCGATCAGCGTGTCTCTCTGTTTAGGTCTGTTATCATTGACGAATCTCATAAATGCAAATCAAGTAAAACTCAACAGAGCAAATATGTTGAAGGTATCTGCAAAGGTAAACGTTATATATTCGCATTGACCGGTACTCCTGTTGTTAACAATAATACAGACTTGCTACAACAGCTAAAAATATTAGGTCGATTAGAGGACTTTGGAGGTTATAGCCGGTATGTTGAAAGATATTGTGATGGTCCCAAACAGGCATCCAACGTTAAAGAGCTGAATTGGCGACTATGGAATACTTGCTTCTTTCGTCGTGAGAAGTCAAAGGTGCTTACACAACTTCCGGACAAGACTCGTCAATACTTGACAGTTGATATCACTACCACCAAAGAGTATAAGGCTGCCGAGGCTGATATGGTAAAATACTTGAAGAAGTACAAGAACGCTTCGGATGAACAAGTGCAGAAATCAATGAATGGTGCCGTTATGGTGCAGATGCAGCTTTTAAAGCAGATATCTGCCAGAGGTAAAATCAAGGCTGTTTGTGAATTTGTCCATGATGTTATCGACGGTGGTGAGAAGCTGATACTTTTCGGTTACTTGAAAGAAGTTGTAGCAGAACTGAAAAAGGAATTTCCTAAAGCTGTTACTGTAACGGGTTCCGATAGTGTCAACCAAAAGCAATATGCCGTTGACTCTTTCCAAAATAATCCGGATTGTAAACTGATTATTCTGAATTTCAAATCGGGCGGTACCGGGCTTACTTTGACTGCTGCCAGTCGTGTTGCTTTTATAGAGTTCCCTTGGACTTTCAGTGATTGCGAACAGGCAGAAGATAGAGCACACCGTAACGGTCAAAAGAACAACGTTAACTGCTATTACTTCTTAGGTAAGGATACTATTGACAAGTATATGTATGATGTGATTCAAACAAAGAAGAACATTGCTAACGGTGTAACCGGAACGGATGACCAAGTAGAAGAGAATATGGTGAATCTTGCAATGGACTTGTTTAGGGATAAATTATGAAGCCATTTAGATTAGTTATAATTGGGCAGAGAACTCATATTCAGGAATACAAGAAAGAAATGTTGTTCGGTCCTGAATGGGAAACCATAATATCCTTTGTCGGTTGCAGGAACAGGTGTAAACAAATCGTTGACCTTCTAAATGAATGTGCTACGATTTCAAAAAACAAGCAGAAAAATGACTGAAGAAGATATTCGTAAATTGGAGGTGAAATATTCTGAAACCAAGATACAACACATTTGTGTAACTTGGTTCAGAGAAACGTTTCCCAATGTCGGCCCTCTACTCTTTGCTATACCAAACGGCGGCGTCAGGACAAAGAAAAGCGGTGCTATGCGTAAATATGAAGGTGCCATCGCTGGTGTTGCTGACTTGATTCTGCTTTTTCCTCGCGGTGGTAAGAGCAGTCTTTGCATAGAGATGAAAACTCCACATGTAAAAGGTAAACGTGCCGGAACGCAGTCTGATGAGCAAAAAGAATGGCAGGCATTAGTTGAGAAATATGGCAGTGTATATGTCGTTTGTCATGGGTTGATTGAGTTCATTAATAGCGTTTGCTATTATCTGAAAGCTGACCCTCAACCTTATATAAACAATGTCTTACGGAATTATTATAAATTGATATGACTTATATTGAACTTATCAATAGGTTTTGGGAACTTGACGAAAGCTGGCAATTTTCCTGCTGTGAAACGAGGCTTTATTTTTACTTGCTAAAAATTGCGAATCGTTTAGGCTGGGAGGATAACTGGACACGTAGTGATACAAAGGTGTCATCTGACGTGGGAGTGTCTGTAAAAGTATTCAAGTCCGCCCGAAATAGATTAGTTCAAGCAGGTCTTATTGAATGTAAACAAGGCAATGGAAGAGGCAATAAATCAACGTATTCTATAAAAGGTGTACAAAAAGGTATGCAAAATATACCACCTTTACGGCATCCTTTAGGGACACCTTTAGGGTACCCTTTAGGGACACCTTTTCAAGAAAGCTCCCCCATACCCCCTAAAGAAGAATATAAGACAGAGACAAAGAAAGAACCCCCTAAAGGGGGTAAGAAAGAAAGTAGCTCTGGCGAGCTTTTCCCACTCTCTAAACCGGAGAAACCTAAAAGAGTCGCAAAAGAATTTATAGCTCCTACGCTTGATGAGGTTATTCAACACTTCATCAAGCAAAATGCTCCGGAACGGTTAGATGACTGGCAAGAGCAAGCAGAAATATTCTTCAATCACTTTGACTCGATAGGGTGGAAGAATGCCAATGGAGTGAAAATAGAGCGGTGGGATTCCAAAGCAAACCTTTGGATACTGGATCGTATTCGTGAAAATCGAAAAAATGAATTAGACCATGACGGAAGAGGAAAAGAATTTATCAAGCAAACTTCAAAATTTGATGGAGAAGGAAGCCGGCAAGCGCAAGCTGACGCTCCAACAGATAGAGAATCTGATACAAAGGCACAAAGAAAGTATTCAGAACGTTTCTGAATATGACTTAACTGATACGCAAGAGTATTACAGTCATTGGAATTTAATTTCTAACCTTGGTACGGATTATACGGAACGGGAGTTTAGAAAATTTGATGTTGATGATAACAACTCTAAACTAATTCAGTTTCTTCTGTACTACTTCAACGGATGTCGGTATGCTCAAAATGTGTTTCCGGAAGAGAATTACAAGGTTCATAAGAATCTTTTGCTTGTTGGTGAACCTGGTACCGGAAAAACAATGTTGATGCAGATTTTTGCAGATTATTTGAAACTCACTTGTAACCCCAATGCTTTTGAAAACTTGTCTGTTACTCAAATGATGAATTATTATAAAATTCACGGGCATATTGACTTGTACACTTACAATGAGAATCAATCCAAAGGATTTAAACCAAATCCCTTTAATATCTGCTTGAATGATATCGGTCTGGAAACGGAAAATCAAAAATCGTATGGTACCAGTCTCGATTCAGTTATTGATGAATTTCTTTATGCCCGGTATGAGATTTTTCAGCAATATGGCAAGAAGTATCATATAACATCGAATCTTGGCATAGCCGAATTTAAGAAACGTTTTGGGCCAAGATTAGTGGATCGTTTTAAAACGTTTAATGTTCTCCCCCTGTGTGGCGAGAGTCGTAGAATATAGCTACTATGAAAGTTACAATTTACTGGGTTACTAAAGATTCGGATAAAATTGCTCGTATCAGAGAGCGTTTCGGTATTGGAACGTATCGAAGTGTGAACGGTGAAACGCCTGCTGAAATACGAGAAGAAGATATGGAACTTCTTCGGGAAACTGAAAGAAGAGGATTTATTCAAATACGTAATAAGCCCACATGAAAATGGCGTTAAAATGGCGAAGTTTCTGTTTGCATAACTTGTCATTTTACGATAACTTTACTGATGTAATGAATTAAAAGTCAAACCAATATAATTAAATTATGGAAGTACAAAACATTAGAATTGACCTTATTAGTCCTTCTCCTTTGAATCCGAGAAAGACTTTTGATGAAGCAGCTCTTGAAGAGCTCGCAAGCAACATTGAAAAGCAAGGCTTATTGCAGCCTATCACCGTCAGGGTAGCCAAATCCGAAGATTTTACTGACTTAGAGACTGGCGGTGTTACGACAATTCCCTGTTCGTATGAAATTGTTTGCGGTGAGCGTCGTTTTCGGGCTGTGTCACTTTTGAAAGCAAAGGAAGATGAAGCGAATGTTGCAAAAATCAAAGCCCATCGAAAAAAGTCGGAGAAATTTCAGACAATATCCTGCATTGTCAGAGAAATGACAGACGATGAGGCTTTTGAAGCGATGATTACCGAGAATCTTCAAAGAAAAGATGTTGATCCCATCGAAGAAGCTTTTGCCTTTGCGCAGTTGGCTGAGAAAGGACGGACTTTGGAAGATATTGCTCTTAAATTTGGAAAGTCTACTCGTTTTGTCTTTGACCGTATAAAGCTAAACGGTCTTATCCCGGAACTGAAAGAACGTGTAAGAAATGGAGACATACCATTATCCGGTGCTATGATTCTTTCAAAACTTGACGAAGAAACTCAAAAGGAGTTCAATGAGGAAGAAGATGAACAATGCACGACATCTATGATACGTGACTATGTTAGTAATTCCTTTTTAGAACTGGATAAAGCGGATTGGATTAAAGAAGACGCAGACAATTGGGAAAATGGCGAATTTAAGCAGTGCTCTCAATGTGAATCTAATACCTGTAATCATGGTTGTTTGTTCTATGAGATGAATAATAAGAATGCTCGCTGTATCAATGCTGCCTGTTTTTATAGAAAGCGGATTGCATATGTAATCCGAAAGATTCTGCTTGAGAGTGAGAATCTTGTTAAAGTAGGTGAACCTTTTTCATTCGGAAAAACTGTTATTGTAGCAAAAGCAGAATATTATTGGAGTGATGAAAGAAAAGCACAATATGAAAGTGCTTTAGAAGCCGTAAAGCAACTTGGATTTGAAGTAGTTAATCCAGATGAGGTGTTTAGGAGTTTATGTTATTATAGTGCTGATGATGAACGGACACTAAAAATGCTTGATGAAGGTGAAATTTATCGCTGTATCTCATTCTTTGGTAATTATAATCCAGAATTTAATGTAAAATTCTATTACACAAAGAAAGAACTGGTTTCTAGTACTGCCGCTGTTGCCGATCTAAAAGAGATAGAAAGGGAAAAAATAAACGCCCAATTAAAAAGAGCGAAGGATATAGTCAAGGAGAAGTCTGCTGAAGAAATGCGCAAGTGGGCGCAAGAGAAAACATATTATCAGAGAACAAAAGAATTCTCTGAAAATGAACAACTTGTTTTTGATGTGCTGGTTCTTAGCGGTTGTAGCAGTACTTATCTTGAAAAACTGAATTTGAAAAAATGGAATGGTGAGAGTGATTTTGTAAATTATGTCAAGAACAACCAAGCTGACCGACACCAATGGTATAGAGCCTTTATTGCTGAATGCTTATCATCGAATAATGTGAATTTCTACTCCTATTTGCAAAAGTGTCAGAAAATCCTTTTTGCAGAACAATATCCGGATGATTTCAAAGCGCTCTCTAAGAAACTTGCGGATTCATATGATAAGAAAGAAAAGAAGCTCAAAGAAAGACTGAAAGAGCTAAATAACGATAACACAGAGGAAGCCTAGCGGTTTCCTCTCTTTATTGATGCACTTATGAAAACATGGACTGACGAGCAACTTACTATACTTGACAGTGAGTACCCGACTGCTGATTTAAAAGAACTTGCCGGGCGTCTTGGTAAAACACTTGAAGCTGTTAAATCCAAAGCTTTGATTCGTAAACTGAAACGTTCTCCGGACGTGAGGGTTTGGAGTCCGGAGAGAAGACAAAAACTGATAGTTCTTTATCCTAATCATACAAATCTTGAAATAGCTTCGATGCTTGGCTCAACTGAAAGTGCAGTTTCCGGTATGGCTTTCAAACTTAAATTGAGAAAGTCGGCAAAGTTCTTATTTGAACATTCCTCAAAAGGGTTCTTTCCCAAAGGACACCAACCGATGAATAAGGGACGTAAGCAAACGGAATATATGTCAGAGGAACAATTAGCAAAAACGAAAGCTACTCGATTTAAGAAAGGACATATCCCCAAAAATCATAAACCAGTCGGTTATGAACGCATAACTCGTGACGGTTACATTGAAGTGAAAACTGCCGAACCGAATGTCTTTGAACTTAAACATCGGCTTGTATGGATTGAGCATAATGGAGAAATCCCCCCTGGTTATAATATTCAGTTTAAAGATGGCAACAGGCAAAACGTTTCCATTGAGAACCTTTACATGATTAGTCGTTCTGAACAATTAAAAAAAGAGAATTCTTTGTATGCCCGATATCCGGAAGATGTTCAGTACCTAATCAAACTAAAAGGAGCTTTGAATAGACAAATTAATAAAGCAACAAAAAAGAATGAATCATGACTGATGGAGCAATAGATAGATTGAAAGAAATGGTTAATAAACCATTCCTTTATCAGAATGAAGAAGTTGTAATTCTCAATTACTGTGACGGTACCGGTGATGATGGTACCGAAGTTGAGATATACTTGAATAATGGCAAAGTATTGGTATTTAGTATGTTTGATTTGGCTTCCAAATTGAATCGTTTTCGGCCAATAACAAACACAGTTGTCGTGTTGGCTAATGAACGGTTGAATAAGGTGTCTACAGTGAACCCTACCATTTTACAAGATTTGAGGAATTTGGTTCTTCAACAAATTAAGGATGTGAAAGAAGATCCTAGTAAAGTGAGCCAAGCAAAACAAGTTTTCCAAGGGGTTAATACCGTAATCAATCTTGCTAAGACAGAATTAGAGTACAGGAAATATTTAGATACAACAGACCCCTCAAAATAAATAATAGTATGCTGATAGATAAAGAATATGTTCATTGGTTTCGCATCAGAGACCAACCTAATAGAATCGTGTGAGATTATTCATAGTCTAACAATTTAACCCGATCGATATGATAACATTGAATAGGTTTGCCCAGAGATGCTTGAATATCATGAGGAAGCGCTTTAAGATGAATGAGCATAGCTCAAGAAAAGCGTTTAGCATAAGAATTGAAGCCGTTTGGAGAAAATTCGATATTGCTTCTAAATATAGGAGTGATAATCTTCCTAAATATTCGGAAGATGAAGAATTGGCAGCCGAGATGATAATTTACCTTGTTGCCTATTTAAAAAGATTTGGTTGTGAGGACATTGAACAGCTTATCAAAGATAAGATAGAGTTCGATGATAGAAAAAATGATTAGGTGTTGTTACTGACTGTTTGTGTTGTTGATTTTGTGTTGTTGATTTTAATATAGTTAGTTATGACAGAGATTATTCAAGTCTGCCTACTTGATTTTAATAAGGGGCAGCTCACGGGATTGCCGAAAAATCCACGTTTTTTTCGTGATTACCGCTTTGAAGCGATGAAGAAAAGCATTCAGGATTCGCCAGAGATGCTTGAGCTTCGAGAACTTATAGTTTTTCCCTACAATGATGGCAGATATATTGTTGTTTGTGGTAATTTACGTTTGCGAGCTTGCAAGGAGTTAGGTTATAAAGAACTGCCTTGTAAAATTCTGGCACCTGATACCCCCGTTAAGAAGTTGAGGGAATATGCCACTAAAGATAATGTCAATTTTGGTGAGAATGATTTGGACGTTATGGAAAACGAGTGGAATAAGGCGGAACTCCAAGACTGGGGCATCGAATTTGCCCCGGAGAAGAAAGAGGATGAATTTAAAGAGCGCTTCGATGCCATCACGGATGATACAGCCATTTATCCTCTCATTCCAAAGTATGACGAAAAACATGAGTTGTTTATCATCACCTCAAGTAATGAGGTAGATAGCAACTGGCTTCGTGAAAGGCTGGACATGCAGCACATGAAGTCGTACAAAACCGGGAAAATAAGTAAATCCAATGTAATTGATATAAAAGACGTTCGCCATGCCCTGCAAAATAGTAATACCAAGTCATAAACGCCATGACCGGGTGTTCGCTAAAAAGTTGGTGAACGATCCTATCATTTGCGTTGCTGAAAGTCAAGCTGACTTATATCAGCAATTTAACCCGGAATGTGAAATTGTAACTCATCCTGACGACGTTATGGGCCTCATCCCGAAACGTAATTGGATGGCAAAGCATTTTGGAGAACTTTTCATGCTTGATGATGATGTCCATGCCTGCAAACCTATTTATGTGGAAAAAGGAGAACCTAGCCGGATAAAGGATAAAGATAAGATAACTAATATCATTCAGTCATTATTTGAGATGGCCAGTATGATGGATGTACATCTGTTTGGCTTCACCGCTCGGATATCGCCGGTAATGTATGATGAATCCGCTTTTCTTTCTCTTTCGAAAATGATAACCGGTTGCAGTTATGGAGTAATCTATAACAAAAACACTTGGTGGAATGAGGAAATACGTTTGAAGGAAGATTTTTGGATTTCTTGTTACATGAAGTACAAAGAACGTAAGGTTTTAACCGATTTGCGGTATAATTTTGAGCAAAAGAACACTTTTGTAAACGCTGGTGGGCTTGCTTCTATAAGGAATCAGGAAGAGGAACGTAAATCTATCCTCTTTATCAAAAAGAATTTTGGTGATAGTATTTTGCTAAAGAGTGCAACCACTAATGGGAAAGACAAAACAAAGCAGCTCGTTCAATATAATATATCATGCAAATTCAAATTCTAATAGTCTGTAAAAAAGGCGTTTAAATGGCGTCCATTCTGTTTGTCATATTCGCCTTTTTTAGCTAACTTTACTGACGTAATAAACTAAAAGTCAAACCATTAAATTAGAATTATGATTATAAGAACAGTTTGCGGATATGATTTCTTTGAGGTGAGTTCTGCAATGCAGAAAGCCATTAGGCGAGCCGACACCGGGGTAGCCGGCTTTTTTGCATTGGAACTTTGGGCGAGTGGGTACCGCGACTATGTGTGGAAGCGTCTGTTTACCATTAGTGCTGAAGATTGCTATGGAATCATTACTAAAGAGATAGAAGCATTGTGGCAGGGGCATGAGCTGGTAAACAAGACTGCTACTGAACCCAAAGGGAGGATATTTGTCAGTAAAGCTGTTATTCTCCTTTGTGAATGTAGAAAGAATCGTGATGCGGATCATTTGCAAAACTTCATCTATGATAGAAAGGATATTGATATAGAAAAGTGGATAAATGATGTCAGGCGTTACCCTATTCCTATCCCAGATTACACTTTCGATGTACATACACGAAAGGGTAAAAAACATGGGAGAACCAAAGAAGAATTCTTTCAGGAAGAATACAAGGCGTTACAACCTCGTGTTCCTGGTTTATTCGATGATTTGGTTCAACCCAGTCAACCAAAGTTATTTAATGATGAAACCACGGCTAAGTAGCTGTGGTTTCTCATTTTTCATATAAGTCAAACCAATTTAATTAAAAAAATGAACACGTATTACAAATTTGCGCCAAATGTATTTTTGGCAAAGTGTGATGAGAAGCACGAAAAAGGTGAAACTATTGAAGTTACCACCAGGTATGGTAAGGAGAACGAAAGTATAGTATTTAACCTAATCTTCGAAAAAGATGGGTTTTACTATTATTCCATCGTTAGAGCTGACGGCTTTAATGTTCAAGAATGGGCTAAGCAAAGAGCGGAACGCAGGCATGAATGGGCGTCATCGGCAGTACAAAAAAGTAATGAGTATTTTCAGAAATCAAATAAGCATCGTGATTTCCTTTCTTTGGGTGAGCCTATCAAAGTTGGACACCACAGCGAACGAGGACATCGCAAAATGATAGATGATGCCTGGAATAACATGGGGAAAAGCGTTGAGTTTAGCGATAAGGCTGCCGAACATGAAAGAGTTGCGAAGTATTGGGAAAAAAGGGCTAATACGATAAACTTGTCCATGCCGGAAAGTATAGATTTCTACGAACATAAGTTGGAACAAGCAAAAGAATATCACGAAGGATTGAAGTCCGGTAAGTACCGACGCGAGCATACATACGCTATGGCTTATGCCAATAAAGCAGTAAAAGAGGCTAAAAAAAATTATGACCTTGCAGTAAAGCTGTGGGGCGATGTTTAATAATTTGTAGTATCTCAAATAATTTACTATGAGAGAATTATCTAAAGAAATCTCATTACAAAGGGTAATGAGGGCTTCAGGTCGTGTACCTGTACAATGCTCATGCAGTGTTTGTAAACAACAATGTCATACGCCATGTTTAGGTACTCCTGATGATATTGAACGAATTATTGATGCAGGTTATGCCGACAGGTTAGCGCTGACGAACTGGGCTGCTGGTATATTCTTAGGGGTTATTAATATTGCTATTCCGATGATTCAGCCCGTTGCTGGTAAGGAGTATTGTGCTTTTTTCGAGAATGGACTGTGTATCTTACATGATAAGGGTTTGAAGCCCACTGAAGGACGTTTGTCTCATCACACTGTCAGGAAGGATAACTTCAATCCTACTATGAGTATTGCTTGGAACGTTGCAAAAGAATGGCTGATGCCGGAGAATGAGGATGTACTTTCTCGTGTAGTAAATAAATTCTTGAATGCAAGGAAGCCATGAATGTGTGTCAATCAATACCTCGTAGAGATTGTAAGGTGTTTGCTAAATGTGGAGCAAAATCCTTATCACATTGCCGGCGGCACCGCGAAACTGATGAGAAGTGTAAAAGTTGTACTCTAATTCATCGTAAGCCGCGTAATCGGATTATAGATGATTCAGGACGTGAAATGAAAAGATGTACCCATTGCGGAAATTACTTCTACTTGAACCGGTTCTACAATCGTATAGTGGTGAGAAAAGGTAAGGAATATCATTTGTTGACTTCCTGGTGCCGTATGTGTATGTCACAGATTAATAATCAGAGGGCAAAGAAGAAAAAGTGATTTGTCTATTAAATTTTTTGTATGAAATATTATGCTTCAGTCAGCTTTGGAAAGGATTCCTTGGCAATGCTTTTCATGCTAATAGAAAAAGGATATCAGTTGGATGAAGTCGTTTTCTATGATACAGGTATGGAATTTCAGGCAATCTATAACACTCGTGATGCTGTTCTTCCAATTCTTAAAAAACTTGGCATTAAATATACCGAACTGCATCCGGAGCAACCTTTTCTTTGGACAATGTTTGAAAGGCCGGTTAAGAAAAGAGGGACCAATATTATTCATAAAAAGGGATATAGTTGGTGTGGGGGAACATGCCGGTGGGGAACGAGTGAAAAACTTCGTGCATTGAAAGCTCACACAAAAGACGGAATTGATTATGTCGGTATTGCTGCCGATGAGACCCATCGCTTTGAAAAGGAAAATCGACCTAATCGGGTTTTACCACTTCGTGATTGGGGTATTACTGAAGCAGATGCACTCCAGTATTGTTACACAAAAGGTTTTGTTTGGCATGAGGATGGAGTAAGGCTATATGAGCTACTTGATCGTGTGAGTTGCTGGTGTTGTGGAAATAAGAACTTGAAGGAGTTGAAGAATATGTATTTGTACCTTCCATGGTATTGGAAAAAGCTGAAAGAACTTCAGTTAAATACCGATAGGCCCTATCGGCGTAATAGTGGAGAAACCATTTTTGATTTAGAGGAAAGATTTAAACGTGAAATGCAACAAAAATAGTTATTATGATTCCCTTATGTATAAATGGAAAAGATTATTATGATCGAGAAGAAGCACTTGCTGCCTGGTTCGAGGAATGGTTAATGAAACAAGACTTTGAGCAAGACCTTATTGACCGGGAGAAAGAGCTTGAATATCGAAGAACCCATCCAGATTGGGATATTCCCTACGTAATGTATGGAGTTCGTAAAAAACACAAGTCTATTAAGAAGAATGAAATAGCTGTGTTTTATGACTTGTTACCGAGACAAAAGCGTGCTCGTACTGCTGAAACACATTGGTATAAAGTATTGTACAAGAGAAAGGCCACTCCTGAAGAAGTTGAGTCACTCAAGGCTGGGGAATATACCCGTAGATATTTGGTATATTCCTTGTTTATTGAGAAGAGGATGACTCTTGACAAGGCTTTGTCCCTTATAGTTGCCGATGACAAGTTGTTAGGCATTACTGATAATACCATCTCTGAAATTGTAACAGCCTTTGAGACTTTCTTTAACCGTAAATTTAGAATTTATAAACCTGAGTTTACAACTCAACTTAATTTATTTACGTAATATGAAAACAACAATTATTGCATGTGTGCTTTTGTTCGTGTTCCTGCTATATGTAGGACACTTTTCTATAACAATCAAGCCGTTCACAGTCCAACTTCCATACTGGCATCGTTCGCTCGGACTGTTTTTGTTGATCCTCTCTTTTATAGTATATAATGCCGGTGAACATGCAAAAGGCTACGTCGATGGACTAAAAGAAGGGGAAAGAAAAGTACTTGAATTGCTGAAGAAAAAGACTGAATAAAATGGCGTTAAAAAGGCGGAGTTTCTGTTTGTTAAACTTGTCAATAATGATTACCTTTATAGATGTAAAGCATTAAAAGTCAATCAATATGAAGAGGAATGAAAAAATAAAAAAATTAGAAAGACTAGGTATTTTCAATCAATGGAAATATAATACAGAAAGAGCAAATGAGACATTTAATATTGAGTGTCCTGACTTCTCAATGACAAATGAAGAACGGATGAACAATTTGTTAGATGTTGATTGCTGCTTTCATCGGTTTCTAGCTATTTCATTCCCTTTTTATAATACTCCTGAAGGTGCTGTTTTTTGGGAGAATATTGCAAAAAAATAATCGAACTTAATTGAATTGAAATTATGAGTAAAAAAGATTTAATAGAGCAGAACATCACAAGAGTTCAAGAATATGTGAGGGAACTTATTGAAGATGCAAAGTGGAATAATGGTGTTTCGGAAACTCTTGAATCTACTTCAATAATTGTAGGTAATAGTGATGATATCTATGATTTTGCAATTTTATTTGCTTCTAATAGTGAATGTGTTTATTGTGAATTCATAAATGGTAAAATAGAGTACATTGATTGTGAACTAGATTGTGAAATATGCCAATTTGAAGGAAGACTAATTTTTCAATATATAAACGGAAGTTTTCATAATCCTACTAGTCAAATTATCGAACTGTCAAAATTGCTGATGAAAGGCGAATTAAAAGACACAAAAAGTATCTTTTGTTCTATGGTACTTCGATTAATGGATACTGAAGAATACAGTAACAATTATTGCAAATCTTTGGATTTAGTTCTGAGGCTGTTTCCTGAAATAGATGGAGAATTATTAGAAAAGGAATTGGATAGATATATTTAAGCATTACAAGGATGAGTAAAATGAATTTAAATGAATTAAGAGACAAAGCATATAAAACAGCTTGTGAACATGGGTTTCACGATCAAGAGCTAAGTAACAATCATTTTCTTTGCCTTGTGATTTCTGAACTGATGGAAGCTGTGGAAGCAGATAGAAAAGGAAGGCGTGCTAATGTTGATCGGTATAATAAGAAGATTGCTAACAGCCGCATTTGTCAAGGATTGGATTCTGACATTCCCAAAGAGCGCGGTTACGAAGTTGCATATAACGAAACCATTAAAGGTTCAATCGAAGAAGAATTAGCTGATGCTGTTATCCGCTTGCTTGATCTTGCAGGACTTCGAGGAATAAACCTTGAACTTGCCAACGGAGATATTGATGACTGTATTGAAGATATGGCAGAAGCCTGTAAAGACGAAACTTTCACCGAATCAATCTATTCCATCTCTACACTTCCTGTTAGGTATGACGGAATATTTGATTTACCTACAGCCGTGAATGATATGATACTATCAATCTTCGGGCTTGCCAAGCACTTAGATATAGACCTGCTTTGGCACATCGAGCAGAAAATGAAGTATAACGAACTCCGTGAAAAGATGCACGGGAAGAAGTATTAACTCTCAAATCAAAAAAATGGATGATAAACGAAAACAAATATTGGTAGATTACATATCCTACCTGTATACGACGGGTAGGAGCTATGATAGCATCGGGAAATACATCAAATATGTGACTGATTTTCTTGAAAATTCCGAAGAAATCAATCGTCGTGGTTATTATAAATATAAACATAAAAATGCTGATGCTATGGTGCGCCATTCGTTTATGTGTGAGGCTGTTTGTGATTTATTGTCTTATCTTAAAATCGGATATGGCCGACGGGAAAAGGCTGTAAAGCCTTTGGAGAAACTTGAGGTTATTTCAGAGAAGAATAAGAAACTGCTTAATGATTTTATAATATGGTTGACTGATAACAATGATTATTCCTCTCACACAATTGATGTCTATTATACCTCGTTGAGAAAATATTTTGAATACGCCAATGAACTAAATATGGATAATTGCAGACGATTTATAAAAAGCCTTGAAGAGGAAAAACTTTCTCCAGCTACCATTCGATTACGTATTACAGCCATTGAGAAGTTCTCCAAATGGGTGAAGAAACCTATTGAACTGAAACGACCTAAAATGAAACGCAAGTTGGATGTAAACAATGTGCCGACAGAAGAGGAATATAATAGGTTACTGGAGTATCTGAAAACTAAACTCAACAAGGATTACTATTTCTTCATTAAGGTATTGGGTACTACAGGAGCTCGGCTCTCGGAGTTTCAGCAATTCACGTGGGAGGATATAGCGATCGGCGAAGTTGTTTTGAAAGGGAAAGGGAACAAGTATCGGCGTTTCTTTTTCCAGAAGCAATTGCAGAGGGAAGTGAAGGACTATATAAAGGAGACAGGCAAGTCCGGTACTCTTGCTGTTGGGAGATTCGGGCCGTTGACTCAAAGAGGTCTTTCACAGCATCTGAAAGTATGGGGTAAACATTGTGGTATCGATTCGAAAAAAATGCACGCTCACGCCTTCCGGCACTTCTTTGCTAAAATGTTCCTGAAGAAAACCAAAGATGTAATTCAATTAGCAGACCTTCTTGGTCATGGTAGTGTAGATACAACAAGAATTTATTTACAAAAAAGTTATGATGAACAACAAAGAGACTTTAATAAAAACGTTACGTGGTAGTGTAGCCCAGCTCAATGAATTGTCGGATATGACTGAAGGCATAGATGTTTATGACGCTGCCGGATATGTTGATACTGAATTTCTTATGGAAGCGCTTTCCTGTGTTAATACTTTTATGGATGCGAGTAATATGGTTATTACGAAAATATCCTCACTGTTAGCGCCGGACGCTCCGGTTGATGAAAGGAAGAGCCAGGCTGATGAAGGTAAGAAATGGAATGTGGAAGAGATACTGAAGCATTGTACTCTTGAGGATAGTGTTCTTAAACTTCCGAAAGTACAATTCAATAAGAAATCCTACGCTGAAGCAAAGAAATGGATAGAAGAAGCTGGCGGCTCATGGCAGGGAGGTAAGATACAGGGATTCACATTTCCTTTTAATCCGGAACGTGTGTTCTCCATCTTGAAAGAAGGTAAGCGATGCGATTTGCAAAAAGATTTTCAGTTCTTTGAAACACCTGCTGATATTGCAGACTGGCTGGTAATGCTTGCCGGGGGAATAAATGAGGTTGATACGGTGTTGGAGCCAAGTGCCGGACGTGGTGCTTTGATAAAAGCGATTCATCGATCGTGTCCGTCAGTAACAGTTGAATGTTATGAACTGATGCCGGAAAACAGAGAGTTTCTTCATACACTTGATAACGTAATATTGCTTGATGAAGATTTTACGAAAGACAGTGTAGGGCATTACACTAAGATTATTGCTAATCCTCCATTTTCCGGTAATCAGGATATTGACCATGTAAGACTTATGTATGAACGCTTGGAAGAAGGTGGAACTCTTGCGGCTATAACCAGCCGGCATTGGAAATTTGCGTCTGAAAAGAAATGTGTTGAGTTCCGGGAATGGTTGGAAGAAGTTCATGGAGAAGTTTTTGAAATCGGAGCCGGTGAATTCAAGGAAAGTGGAACAACTGTTAGCACTATGGCAGTTGTAATAAAAAAGTGATTTATAACAAATTAGAAAGGAATAAGAATATGTACTACAAAATAGTAAACAAAGAAAGCTCTATCTATCAAAAGATGGTAGAGTAGCGTGAAAAGGAACTTAAAACCAAAGAAGAAAACAAGGAGCTTCTTCGGCAGCATATTCCTTATGCTTATGAAAAGTTTGCTGGTTTTACAGATCAAGGAGCAAGGAGAGTTCCCATTCCGATAGGCTTCTATTTTCTTAATCCGGAAGAAGTGGACTTGGCTGTGTGGAAGGAAGATGTCAAGCGCAAAGGTTTGTTCTATCCATCTAAACGAACGAAAGCCGGAAAGGAAATGCAGAAGTTCCTTAATTCTCTCGATTCTTATTCAGCTTTTCGACTTCTTGATGAGATAGGGATAGATTATTATGGTGAGTTCCACACACCTTTCTTAGAGGTAGTAGGTGATGCCGTCGTTGTTCATTTGGACGATAAACATGAACCGAAAGACGAGAACTTTATTGAGATAACGAAGAAAGAGGCGTTTGACTTACTTGGATTGACTAAATAAAATTCAGATATGAATCAAATTGAGTTTAAGATAAAAGCCCTGCCGTCTATAAAGACAACAGGACTTGAAAGAAAATGGCAGCGACCTACTCTTCCACTGTTACGCAGTACCATCGGCGCTACAAGGCTTAACTTCTCTGTTCGGAATGGGAAGAGGTGGAACCCTTGTGCAATAACCACCTAAATTTAGGGACTTAGCTGTGCTAAGTAATTTTCTCTATTAACCACTATAAAAGGTCAATACAGTTTTGCACAAAGTCCCAACCTACCGTCTACTCAATTTTAAGCATTGCCATAGCCGTACGGTAGTAAAGCTATAGAATGCTTTTTCTAATTAATTTTTTCATAATTAAAAAAATTAGTCATTTGCAACATTGCAAATGAAGCCCAAATGTAATAATAAAAAATAATATATGAAAGCAATAACAATAAAACAACCATGGGCTTCTTTGATAGTTCATGGTATCAAAGATATCGAGAACCGTACCTGGGCGTGTCCATGGAAATACATAGGGCATAGAGTGTTAATCCATGCAAGTGGGAAACCTGTAGAAATGAGAAATCCCAATAGTGTATTTACAAAAGCTCAATGGGATAGTCTGCCTGTTGAGTTTCAACGAAAAATAATATGCGCAGAGGGCATTGTCAATTCTGCTATCATTGGAAGTGTAGAAATAATTGGATGCTCTATTAATCATCCTTCTAAATGGGCAGAGAAATCCGATGATAGTAAAGGCTATTATGAAAATCCTATTTATAACTGGGTACTAGCTAATCCTATATTATTTCCAGAGCCGATACCGGCTAAAGGGAAATTGTCATTTTGGGAGTATCCCAATATCAATTCAGAGGACGATATCTGCTTGTGTAATTTGGTCGTAAATGAAAGGAATCAAGTCGTTAGCTATGGAGAGTATGACCGATGTGTATACTGTGGTAGTAAATGGAGTAAATAACAATAGTACAGAATAATAGTAACATAATAGTTAGATATGAATTATACTGTCAATATCTTCTTCATTGTCAACATACATTTTGATGTATTTTCTTAATAAGGTTGGATTATTGACACATTCATCTGTTTTAATTATTTGGAGATTATTCAATCCATATAAAGATGTCAAATTCCAATTTGTCATTTCTTGTAGTGAGCGTTTTATCTCAATTTCCGATTTTGCGTCTTTAGTGAATATTGTAATATTCTTCTTTTGGGGATTAGTGGATGAAGATTGTCTTTCAAAAAAGGCTTTAAAATATTGGCTGTCATTTATGCCTAATGAATGCCCAAATATTGTAATATCATCAGCATCCATTAAATCATATACCATAGCAGGAGGATTATATTGAGAATCAAATGATTTCTGTATGAAGTCATAGTTATGAATAATTTTCTCGTCTTTTGTTCCTAATATAATATTTCTATCTAAGATACATCCATGTACATAGTTTATTGTATCATTAAACTCCATTGCAAAACTGGAATTAGGAGCTACTTCACTAAAACTCGTGTAGTTAAAAGAATATATGACAATTTGATCATTTGATTTATTCTGCATAAATGCTCTTGCGACAATTGCAGCTATAGAATTTTCGTTAATAGTTTCTTGTTGCACTTTTATGAGATATTGTATTAATCCATTTTTTATGAGTTGTAAGGCTTTTTGGTCTCGTTCAATAGGAGGATTTAATATATCTTCATGCGAGAAACTGATATAACAAGAAAAGCGTGGCAAGATTAATATTCCGTTTTTTAACAGATTATTAACAATATCTACATTAGATTTTATACATTCATAAGAATCTGTGACTGGTCCATTTGCTTGAATTTGTTCTAAAACGTTCCTTTCTTTATCGTTGTATAGGTCTATTATTTGCCCATTATTGTTTTTGATTCTTATATAATAATTGTATAACTCATTCTCCAAATCATACCATTTTACAGCATCTAAATTATCGTTCCATTTGTCATTTAGATGTTTGATTAAAGGAGATGGGTAGTCTTTGGGACAAAATTCAGATTGGCAAAAGTCCTTGTATGAAGTCTTTCTGCCTAAACAAAGGTCAAATCCGTTACCTATTATTAGAACTCTTTTTCTGTCTTTATTCATATTGCAAAGGTAAGGAAAGATTGTAATAATAAGAACTGAAATTTATATAATTGTTGAACCTTTGGTGTATTGTTTATTCGATACACCTTTATTTTTTGTGATGATGAGAAAAATAATTGTAACCGGCAGTGAGGGGTTTATAGGAAAAGCCCTTTGCCGCGAATTGACAAAAAGAGGTGTTGAAGTCATAGGACTTGATCGAAAGTCTGGTACTGAAGCCACAAAAGTATGTGAGCTCCTGAAGAATGGGGGGATTGATTGTGTGTTCCATTTGGCGGCGCAAACCAGTGTGTTTAATGGAAACCTGGAACAAATCAGGAAGGATAACATTGATACTTTCATGCGAATAGCTGATGTTTGTAATCAAAATCGTGTGAAGTTAGTATATGCCAGTTCGTCAACGGCTAATCCGGAGAATACCACTTCCATGTATGGAATAAGTAAGTATTTCGATGAACAGTATGCATCTATCTATTGTAAGGCTGCGACCGGGTGCCGGCTGCATAATGTATATGGACCTAATCCGCGAAAAAGAACTCTTCTCTGGTTCCTGATGGAAAAGGAAAACGTGTCATTATACAACTGTGGTCAGAATATCCGGTGCTTCACTTACATAGATGATGTCATTGAGGGGCTTATCTATTCGGTGGGTTGTAACCGGCAACTTATCAATATTTGTAACGTCCAACCTGTGACTACTATGTATTTTGCTTCTTTAGTAAAATACTACAAACCGCTTGAAATTGAGCTAATTAATGAAAAACGGGATTTTGACAATTTGGAGCAGTCGGTGAACCGGGATATCTATTTAGTACCTTTGTCTTACACATCTGTCGAGGACGGAGTAAAGAAGATCTTTGATGAAAGGAAAGGGAAAGATATGTCGTATTGATGACTGGGATAAGCCGGAAGCGGTGAAATATAAGAGCTGGTCTCATCAGGAACGGTTATGTGATCTGAAAGAAAAGGTATCACTTCATAAAAAGGGTGATATCTATTACATCTCCCAGTTCACCCGTTCCAAGACTGGTACCAGCTTTTCAGAAATTAAACAGTCGGAGGAACTTGCATCATTCTTTGCAGAGAGAGCGTGTGAGTTTCTCCACCGCTTCATTGTAGGGGGATGTGAAGGATGGTGTATAGTCACCACACCGCGACGGAGACACTACGAGGGCTTTCATTTTGCAACCTCTATCTGCACGAAAATAGCTGGGGCGGTGAAAATACCATTCTATGAGAATGCAATTCAGTGCCTAACTAAAGATAGATTGAATCCGGAATTCTTTCTTCTTCGTCCGATAAGGGAAAAGAAGATAATAGTGTACGATGACATATTAACAACCGGCAGTACATTACTTGCCACCTATGAGCTTTTAAAAGATAGAGAGCAGCTTCTTTTTCTTATAGGAATAAACAATAATTGATATGGGAAAGCGAGAGGAACCATTAACATTTAAGCAAGAGAAATTCTGTAAATATTACGTTGATACAGAAGGTAATGCAAGTGAAGCATATAGAATGTCTTATAATACTTCCAACATGAAGCCTGAAACGATTTGGAGCGCTGCCAGTAGACTATTAGCAAATAGCAAGGTTAGTACAAGGATAAATGAGATTAAGGCGCAGAGAGCGAAAGAGTCTGAAGTAGAGAGGAAAACTGTTGAGAGGGTATTAATGGATATAGTACTTGCCAATCCCGATGATCTTCATTTTGTTGACCCTGCAACCGGGAAAACAAAAATGAGAACTCCTTCCCAACTTCCCAAACGTGCCCGTAACGCATTGAAGAAGATACAGAATAAGAGAGGAGAGGTTACCTATGAGTTCAATGGCAAAACAGAAGCGGCCCGGATTCTTGGTGCCTGGAATGGATGGGAAGCCGATAAGAATGTCAACATCAAAGGTGGAGACGGAAATAAAGTCGGTGAACTTCGTATTGGATTTGAAGATAATGAGAATTCGGAAGAATAGAACAATTTTAACTGCAAAATCCGGTATTCACCCTACGGAGAAACCTTACTTTTAGAACAATATGGTTATAAATTATAAGAAGCTAAATCCTAACGGATTTTATCTATTGAAGTACTTGAATGATGAGACTATCCGTTTCATTATCTTGTATGGTGGCTCATCTTCCGGTAAATCGTACAGTGTGGCACAAACCATACTGATACAGACATTACAGGACGGTGAGAACACTCTTGTTATGCGTAAGGTAGGAGCTTCTATTCTCAAAACCATTTATGAAGATTATAAAGTCGCTGCGGCCGGTCTTGGCATATCCCATTTGTTCAAGTTCCAACAGAATACTATTAAGTGTCTGGTTAATGGTGCGAAGATAGATTTTTCCGGTCTTGACGATCCGGAAAAGATAAAAGGTATCTCCAACTATAAGCGTGTTCAGTTAGAGGAATGGTCAGAGTTCGAGCATCCGGATTTCAAGCAGCTACGTAAGCGTTTGCGTGGTAAGAAAGGGCAGCAGATTATTTGTACCTTCAACCCGATTAGTGAAAGCCATTGGATAAAGAAAGAGTTTATTGATAAAGATAAATGGCATGATGTACCGATGACGGTTACCATTGCCGGCAAAGAGTTGCCGAAAGAACTTACCAAGGTCAAATCCGTAAAGAAGAATGCACCCAGGCAAATACTTAATCTTCGTACTAAGCAAATCGAGGAACAGGCACCTAATACAGTTATTATCCAATCTACCTATTTGAATAATTTTTGGGTGGTCGGTAGTCCTGACGGTGCGTATGGTTTCTATGATGAGCAATGTGTTGCCGACTTTGAGTATGATAGAGTTCACGATCCGGACTATTACAATGTGTACGCATTGGGAGAATGGGGTGTCATTCGTACCGGTAGTGAGTTCTTCGGTTCCTTCAATCGTGGCAAACATTCCGGTGAACATAAGTATGTTCCGGACTTACCTATTCATATCTCTGTCGATAACAACGTGCTTCCGTATATCAGTGTATCATATTGGCAGGTCGATTTCACAACTGGTACCAAGGTTTGGCAATTCCATGAAACGTGCGCTGAAAGCCCAAACAATACAGTAAAGAAAGCCTCCAAACTTGTTGCAAAGTATCTGAAATCTATCCAATATTCTGATAGGTTATATGTACATGGTGATGCATCAACGAAAGCGGCAAACAGCATTGACGATGAGAAGCGTTCCTGGATGGACTTATTCATAGATACATTGCAGAAAGAAGGATTCGAGATTGAAGATAAGGTAGGCAACAAGAATCCGAGTGTTGCCATGACCGGTGAGTTTATTAATGCCATTTTTGATTGTACTGTTCCCGGTATAGAGATATACATTGACGAATCATGTTCGGTATCTATTGAGGACTACATGAGCGTACAGAAAGATGCTAACGGTGCCATTCTTAAAACTAAGGTCAAGAATAAAACTACCTTGCAGACTTATGAGGAGCATGGGCACCTGTCTGATACGTTCCGATATGTCGTTGTGGATTTGTGTAGTGAGCAGTATATAGAGTTTAGTAACCGACGAAAAAGGAACTTGTATGCTTGTAATGGCACTATTAATTTCTTTAATCCAGATACCGAATGTAAATACACTAAGAAGATTCTATATGTGATGCCGAATGTTAATGGGAAATTTGTCCTTATACAAGCGTTTAGATGTGGGAATAAATGGCATATTGTTGATGTCGTATTTATGGATACTACTTCAACAGAAGATATACGTTCTTCTATTTTGTCCCATGAATCTGATTCATGTGTAATTGAATGTACGGATGCTTATTTCCCTTTTATCCGGGAACTCCGTTCTAGTACAAGCAAAGAGATTCGTGTAATGAAAGAGTTCCCGGATGTAGACAAGCGTATTGCTGCAACATCTGATTATGTGAAAAATAGTATTCTTTTTTCTGCATCAAAAGTAGAATCTGATACGGAATATGTTGCCTTCATGAATAATCTGATGGACTATAATAAAGATAGTGAAACAAAAGAGGCCAGTGCTGTTTTGAGTGGGCTAGTACAGTTCGTTGTAAAATTAGGTTTGAATTGAATTGCGTTATATGTGATTGAAAATAAGGATGTTGTATTGTTGATATTATGTTTTCGTAATTTCAAGATTTTAGTGTTTTGGAAAACGGTTTTCCTTTTTACTTAGTTTTGCTCAAAAAGGAACCCAATGAATATTTTTTTTGATAATCTATTTGGAAAGAAATCTAAGACTAAAGGTGAAGTTGAAATAGTTACTTCATCTGAAAATAAGGATATAGATACTCAAAGTGGCAAGGCTGAAAAATGGTCAGTTGCATACATTGAGGACCTTACTAGTCCTATTGTAGCGGGCAGTAACTATCTAACGCTATTCAGTACGATACCTGAAGTCTTTTTCCCGATCGATTATATTGCATCGCGAATTGCAGGTGCTAATTTTCAATTGAAGAAAACTAAGGATGACAGTATAGTATGGGCGAATAAACGAATGAATGGCATACTTAGTCGTCCTAATTGTTTGATGCGTTGGAAAGAATTGATTTATCAGCACCATATTTATAAATTGTGTACAGGGAATAGCTTTATTCGTGCCGCTATGCCTGATGTCTTTTCTACAGCTGAAAAATGGAGATATTGCGATAATTATTGGGTGCTACCTTCTGATAAGACTATTGTAGAACCTGTTTACGGGAATATACCATTGTTTGGCATTGCCCAAACAGAAGATATTATTCGTAGCTATCGTTTGGAGTATGGTTGGAATGGTAGTTTGGAAATTCCTCCATACCAAATATGGCATGATAGAGACGGAAGTGCAGAGTTCTATTCAGGGGCTATGTTCTTGAAGTCCAAAAGTCGTCTTGCTTCCCAAAATAAGCCAATGTCAAATCTAATAGCTGTATATGAAGCTAGAAATGTGATTTATGTAAAGCGGGGTGGATTGGGCTTTATTGTAAGTAAGAAAACTGATGCTACCGGTTCAATAGCGTTGACTGACGATGAAAAGGAACAGCTTTTGAAGCAAAATTTTGAGAAGTATGGTGTAAGGAAGGGCCAGGTACCTTATGGTATTTCAGATGCAGACATTGACTTTGTTCGTACTAATCTTTCTATTGCAGAGTTACAGCCGTTTGAAGAGACTTTGGCTGATGCAATAAATATTGCAGGGGCATACGGCATCCCTGCCGTTCTTGTTCCGCGAAAAGACCAGTCCACATTTAGCAATCAGGCTACTGCTGAAAAGAGCGTATATTGTTCAACTGTTATTCCTATGGCCAAACAATTCTGCAAGGATTTTACAGCTTTCCTTGGTCTTGAAGGAGGGGGATATTATTTGGATTGTGATTTCTCTGATGTTGATTGTTTGCAGGAAGGATTGAAAGAATCCGAAGACGTAAAGACAAATATAAATAAACGTTGTCGTGAACAATTCTCATGTGGGCTTATAACACTCAATGACTGGCGTGCCCAAATAGGCGAAAGTATGATAGAAAATCCCTTGTTTGACAAATTGAAATTTGATATGTCAGATGAGGAACTGGATAAAGTAAATCGAGTTTTTAACACTAAAAGTGGAGATGAAAAAGATGGAAGAGAAAATCAAAAGCCTTCAGTACAAGACAAAGGCAAATGATGTTGATGAGAAGGGTATCGTTACCGTTGCGGTGAACGGTATCGGTGTGAAGGACTCACAAAATGACATATCTATGCCCGGCTCATTCAATAAGACATTGAAAGAAAATATTGGTCGGATGCGTTGGTTCCTGAATCATCGTACAGACCAGTTGTTAGGTGTTCCGTTGAGTGGTAAGGAAACAGAAGGTAATTTGGTTATGGTCGGTCAGTTAAATCTTGAAAAACAGATTGGCCGTGATACGTTAGCTGATTATAAGCTGTTTGCAGAGAATGGAAGAACCCTAGAACACTCTATCGGAGTAAAAGCCATCAAAAGGGATTCTATCGATCCTTGTAAAGTGCTTGAATGGCGTATGATGGAATATTCAACATTGACAAGTTGGGGGAGTAATCCCCAGACTTTCCTTGTGAATATTAAGTCTGCTACTGCCGACCAGGTAAAGGAGGCTGTTGATTTCGTTCGGAAAGCGTTCTTGCAGCATGGATATAGTGATGAACGTTTAAAAGGATACGATATGGAATTAAGTTTATTATTGAAGAGCCTCAACGGTGGTGCCGTTGTCTCATGTCCTCATTGTGGTCATCAATTTGATTATGATGCAGAAACAGAGCATACCTTTGCCCAACAGGTATTAGATTATGCTGCTGATTATCAGAGATGGATAACACAGGACATTGTAAGGGAAGAAATGGAGAAGCTCACTCCGGAGATTAGAACCCAAGTAATTTCTCTTATTGATTCTGTCAAATCAGAAAAGAAAGAATTTTCTCAAAAGGGTCTACAAGACCTTATGAATTATGTAAGATGTCCCCACTGTTGGGGAAAAGTATATCGTTCGAATGCTATTCTGCAAAACACTTCTGAAGATACCACCGGAAAAAATGAGCCGTCTGTTGACACTCAAGAAAAGAATGACGGGGAAAATGGGAACGATGAAGTGACGATTAAAGCCGCTGATAATGGCACTTTACTCGATTTCAAGAGTTTGAATAGCTGTTTCGAGAATAAATAACTTAAAATTTAAATTTTATGCCAATTAGAAAATTTACAGTATCAGATTTTAATCTGAAAACGGACGGTCTGCCGGCAGAACAGAAAACATTTATGGAAAATATCGCCGGCATGATGTGTGAAGTAGTTAACAAGTCACTTGAAGGATTTGCTTCACCGGAGGAGGTAACGAAACAGTTTGGTGACATCAATAATCTATTGAAAGCCTATGATGGAGAAAAGTTCCAGCAATTGGTAAAGGACAACGAGCAACTTGTAGAACAAGTTAAAACTCTTGGTGAAAGTATCGAGAAAATGAAGCAGAAAGGTCTTTCTATGGATACTATCAACAAGTTCGATGAGAAGTTGAACGAGATGCTTGATTCTGAAAAATTCAGAGATTTCGCAGAAGGAAAAACACGCAAATCAGGAGAATTTGACGGCTTCTCCTTGAAAGATGTCGTTTCCATGACTGACAATTACACCGGTGATTTGTTGATTACTCAACAACAGAAACGTGTTGTGACTCAGGTTGCCAACAAAAAGTTGCATATGCGTGATGTATTAACGACGTTGACTGCTGATCCTGCATACCCTCAACTTGCCTATGCACAAGTATATGCTTTCAACCGCAATGCCCGTTTTGTAACAGAGAATGGGCGTTTGCCTGAATCAAGCATCAAGGTAAAAGAGATACAGACAGGAACTAAGCGCCTTGGTACTCATATCCGTATCTCAAAACGTATGTTGAAATCAAGAGTGTACATTCGTTCCTACATCTTGAACATGCTTCCTGAAGCTGTTTGGATGGCAGAAGACTGGAACATCTTGTTTGGTGACGGTAATGGTGAGAATTTGCTTGGTATTATTAATAATACTGGGGTGACTTCTGTAGAGAAGATTATCAGTACAGCCATTGTTACAGGTGCCGCCGGTGCTGTAAAAGCTATTACCGGATATAACGGTGATAAGGATGTGATTGTAGAGTTTGCAGAACCACAGGATTTGATTCTTGATGGAATGAGTATCACGTTCGCTGGTGCCGCTGTTCTTACAGAACTGAACAAAACACACGCTCTTGTGAAAATGGAAGATGGTCGTATCCTTATTCCTGGTGTCGCGTTCTCCGGTGCTGAAACGGCTACGGATAAAATGACATTCAGTGTTCATGAAGCCGGCTTTAAGAACATTGAGGAACCCAACTCTGAAGATGTAGTGAAAACAGCTTTCGCCGCAATGACATATGCCCAGTATTTTCCGAATGCTATTATTCTTAATCCAATGACTGTTAACGGTATGGAATCAGAAAAAGATACGACAGGACGTAATCTTGGTATCGTTAAAATGGTTGATGGGGTGAAATATATTGCCGGTCGTCCGATTATCGAGTATGGTGGTATTCTTCCAGGTAAGTATCTTTTAGGTGACTTTAACCAAGCCGCAAATTTGGTTGATTATACCACTTTGACACTTGAATGGGCTGAAGATGTGGAGACCAAGCTTTGCAATGAGGTTGTGCTGATGGCACAAGAAGAAGTTATCTTCCCGATTTATATGCCGTGGGCTTTCGCTTATGGGGATTTGGCCGCATTGAAGACTGCAATAACTAAAGCGTAGGATTATGGATTACATACTTAGAGGTAACGATAAGGATGTAACCAATGTGCTTAAAGAGCAACGCATTCGGATTAATAGAGGGATGATTCAACTCATCCCTATTTCCGAATGTGGTCTTGTTACAGAAGAAGATGCCCGAAAGACATTGGAATGTATGCTTGCAGAAAAAAATGAAGAGATTGGCAGGCTTACTGCATCCATTGCAGAGAAAGATAAGACAATTGTTGAACTGACAGAAGAGCGTGAAACAATGAAAGCTCGCATTGCAGAACTTGAAGTACAGGTGCCTTCTGATGAAAAGAATCTTCCGGTTGCCGATTCAAAAGATTTGCAAGAGGAAGATGCCAAGGAGGTAACTGTTACAGATGATAAAGCCGTTTCCGTAGAAGATGAAAAGAAAACCGGGAAAGGCAAGACTTCTAAATAACTATCGCTATGTTGATTGATGTTTCATATTTTATGTCAGGTCCCAGGCATATTGAGAATGTTTCGGTCGCTGAAATGCCTTCGCCCCAATCTCTTGCTGTGAATGAGGTGATAAATGGGTATATTAAGGCATTTCAGCCCGAATTTCTCCGGAATGTTGTTGGTGTGACTCTTTCCCAAGCTATCACAGATTATTTGGAGCTTATTGAACGGGAAAAGGAAGATTCTTCAGATGAAGTTGATATTTCAGAAGAGAAGGAAGCCCCCCAGTCCGGATATGCAGTATTATGCGAGAAGCTGTGTGAACCGTTCGCTGACTATGTCTTTTATCATATTCTTCGTGACGCAAACACCCAGGCTACAATAACCGGGCTTGTCCGTTTGAAATGTGCTAATGAATATATAGCTCCTTTGAAGAGACAAGTAAGCACATGGAATAGCATGGTAGAGAAGAATAAACAGTTTGTTGAATGGGCTATGTCGAATGATTGTCCTTTCGATGTGAAAATAACCAAGAATCTTTTGACCCCAATTAATGCTTTCAATTTATGATAGATTTAGATATAACAGAACTGTTTGAGGAGATTGTAAAGGAACTTCCAGAAGGGCTTGAAATTCTCTATCCAAATGGGAAAGGGGGAACTAAAGTTATGAAGTCCCCAAGGTTGAATTACATCTTCGGTAGCAGTCAATATATCAAAGATATTTTAGATGAATACAGTAAGTCTTCTGCCCAGTCTGAAAGGAAGTTTCCATTGGTTGCACTATTCACTCCAATTAGTGAGGATAGAGGTGATGCGGATTATTTTTCAAAAGCAAAGGTTTCGTTAATTATAGCATGTTCTTCTTGTAAAGAGTGGAGCAATGAGATGCGCAGAACCACATCTTTTAAAAATATCCTTCGGCCAATCTATAAACGTTTATTGGAAGTATTATATGAAGATTCTCGGTTCGACTGCGACTATGACGAAAAAGTGAAACATAGTTATTCAGAAAACTATTCATATGGCAGATACGGAGCCTATACAGATTCCGGTGAGGCTGTGAGCGAGCCGATTGATGCCATAAATATACGCTCGATGGAAATAAAAATTAATAATCTTAATTGTAGAAGAAAATGAGAAAGATTAGAACGTGTAAGGGTTCCCGGATGAACACTGGTAGTTCTGCTTGTAGCATTGACTGGAAAAAGGTCAAAGGTGCTATCTTGACAGAACATGGTGTCAAACTCCCTGCTGATATAACAGGTGAGAAGTTGCTCGAATTGTGCCATGCAGACCGTCCCGGGCGTATTTACCCTATTTTGCCATTCCTGGAGTATGCCAAGAATGGTGGAGAGCCCCAAGTTAATGCTGTAGGGTACGGTGCAAGTGAATACAACGGGCTTAGCGCTCAAACAGACACCTTCACTTTGAAGAAATTTGATGAGGTTTTGAATGCCCAGCTTCTGAAATGTGCCAATAAAGGATGGGACGTTTACTTTTGGAATCAGGATAATATGTTGATCGGTTATAATGATGACACTGATATCCTTGCCGGTATTCCGATGTCTACTGTTTACCCGACCGTGACACAGTACCCGACCAGTAGTGCTAAGTCTGCGATGACTGTTAGTTTTTCACATGAAGATGTGGAAGACAGCCAATTGCACTTTGACTACGTGCAGTTAGACTTCAATCCCAAGAATTTCGTTAAAGGCTTGGTTGATGTTGTGTTTCAAAAGTTGGAGGCCGAAAATACTTACAAAATAGTTGAAGTTGTTGGTGGTTATGACCGTACAGAAGAATTTGGCAGTCTTATTGCTGATGGTGCTGCTGAAGTTATGAATAACGTAACTTCTGCTACATATTCGGATGGTATCATTACCATTGTTCCTAAAGCCGGGGCGGTTCCTTCGTTGAAAGCTCCTTCTGTATTGTATGAAAAAGGAATCAGAGGTATCGAGCAGGTGTCATGAAGGTAGATAATGTTACGTTCGTCGAGGTTGCTGTGAAGGGCATGACGAAGGAAGAGTTTATTAATGCGCACATTAAAGTCGTGTGGCAGGAACTGAAGGAAGCTGACCGCAAGAAGAAGCTCTCGGAAGTGTACGATGCGATAACTAAGTAACCGACGGGCTGGGGTGTGATTACAGCCCGGCCCGTTATATTTTTACTGTATGGCAGATTTTGATGAATTACATAGAGTTATTCATTCCATTGCATCCGGGTTTGAAGAGGAATGTATTAGGTGTATGGAAGAACATAAGAATGTGCTCGTTGATTGCATTCAGGAGCAATTATATTCCGGTCTGGACGGTACTGAACATCTATTGAATCCTGATTATGATACTGACACCTATTTTAACGAGCCCGGTCCCTGGCAGAACCGTGCGGAACAATATAAACGATGGAAGGAGAGGATAACTCCACCTCTTAGAAGTGAGATGCTTTATTTGCCACCGCGTCCGGTTGAGGTACCTAACCTCTTTATTACTGGTACTTTCTATGATAGCATAACTGCCGATAGAATTGATTCCGGGCTTCGATTCTCAACGAAAGGATTTACGGACGGTAGTTCTATTGAGAAGAAATACGGTGAGCAGATTTTAGGCATTGGTGATACAGCTAAAGAGTACTTTAATATTATGTATCTCCGTCCCTGGATGGAACGTTTCTTTTCAGAATGTGGATATCGGTAGAAAATGGCTTGTAGTTGCGAAATAAAAAAGATGCAGAGTGAACTGGAACGTATCAGTGATCTTGCAAAGAAAGCAGCTGTCTTGGATGGTTGCATGTATGTCGTTTATCAGAAAGAAGATGGTACCTATGCTTTTGATAAACTAGGAGTTGAGATAAAAGGAAAGATTGTTGAATATAGACATTACCTGTAATTATGGCAGATTTAAAATTAAAAGATTTCGTTGATGAGAACGATTTGCAGAAATTGGTGGAGCTTGATAATACTATTGAGCGTGTGAGGGCTGATTATGTTAATGCGGCCAAAGAATTAGCAAAAGGTTTGAAACTAAATGTAGAAGGCGTTGCTGATCTTGAAAAGTTGAGGAATCTTTATAATACTCAAGCAAAAACGGCTGGTTCTGCATCTGCTGAATTAACCGAGGCTCTTAGAAAACAGTCTGAAATAACTCAAACTGTCAGTAAGAAGATAGAGGAAAAGCTAAATGTAGAGAAATTATCTGCTGCTGAATTGAAGAAACTAACCAAGGCAAACTCGGATAATGCTGCGTCCTTGGAAAAGGCTGCTAAAGCGGAAGCTAACTTGACAAAAGCGCAGAATGCCGGTAATACTACTCGTAAGAAAGCTGTTTTATCTGAAGAAGAACGTTTAAAACTTATCAGAACTGCTATTACCTTGACTAATCAGGAAGTACATAGCCGTTCACAAGCAAAGGAAATGAATAAGCAGCTGCAAAAGGCTGTTGATGTTTTGAAAGATACGGATGAAAACTATATTCGTACACTTGCCCGTCTTAATTCTACTATTGGAATCAACACTGATTACATAAAGCGAAATTCCGATCGATATAGTCAACAGAAAATGACAATTGGTGCATACCGGGAAGAAGTGAAGGCTGCATGGGTTGAGATACAGAACGGTAATAAGTCCATGCAGAATATGGGTATTATTGCCCGGAATGCAGGAAGGATGCTTAAAACGGAGATGGCTCCTGGGCTAAGCCAAGTTAGTGCAGGATTGAAAGGATGGGCTGCTGGATATATTGGTGCACAAGCTGTTGTTGGAGGGATTGTTAAGATGTTTACGCAACTGCGTGAAGGTGTTGGTTCCATTGTTGAATTTGAATTTGCTAATAGCAAACTTGCAGCGATTTTAGGTACGACGGCTGACAATATTAAAGAATTAACCACTGATGCGCGTCAATTAGGAGCAACAACGAAATATACAGCTGCACAAGCTACTGAACTACAGATAGAATTAGCCAAATTAGGTTTTACACGTCGTGAAATATTAGATTCGACAGGTGCCATCTTACGATTCGCACAAGCAACTGGAGCTGAACTTTCGGATGCAGCCGCATTGTCTGGTGCTGCATTGAGAATGTTTAATGCTAGCACTAAAGAAACAGAACGTTATGTATCTGCTATGGCTGTTGCTACATCAAAGAGTGCCTTATCTTTTTCTTACCTAGCTACTGCCTTGCCTATTGTTGGTCCGGTTGCAAAGGCATTCAATTTCCAAATAGAAGATACTTTGGCATTGTTAGGAAAGCTTGCAGATGCAGGTTTTGATGCTTCAATGTCTGCAACAGCCACTCGTAATATTTTGTTGAATTTGGCTGATGGCAATGGCAAATTAGCTAAAGCACTTGGAGAACCTGTAAAAACATTGCCTGAGTTGGTTGTTGGCTTAAAGAAACTGAAAGAACAAGGTGTAGATTTAAATACAACTTTAGAATTAACAGATAAACGGAGTGTCGCCGCTTTCAATGCTTTTCTTACAGCTTCTGATAAAATTGTTCCATTGAGGGACCAAATTACAGGCGTGGATAAAGAACTAACAGATATGGCAGATACCATGAGTAACAATGTTAAAGGTTCTATTGCGGGACTTTCTTCTGCGTGGGAAGCATTTATGTTATCCTTCTATGATTCCAAGGGTATAATGAAGGATGTCCTGGATTTTCTGGCAAGAGGGTTGAGGAATGTTGCTACACAGCTGAAGGGGTATTCTGAATTACAAGATGAAGCAGACAATAAGGCTGTTGCCTTTGCACAGAAAGAGATGATGAAATCTGATATTTTGGAGAAGAATGCTAGAAATATGCAGAGGTTGTATAAAGAATATATAAATTCAGGAATGTCTGCTGATGAGGCGGCCAAAAAGGCTAAAGAAGATTATATTGAAACATTGAAGTCTCGTTTGGAATATGAAAATAGTGATTATCAATTAGCTATAGATAATCGTAAGAAATTGGAAGGAGAATTGAAAGACAGGGGATTCTTTACAATTCTGACCTCATGGAGACGTACAAATAATGTCATTAAAGATGAGATCGATGTTGCAACTAAAGTTGCTGCAGGTAAGAAGGCTATTTCATCAATAACAGAATCTCTTATTGAACAACTTGATACCATTGATTTGAAAGAGAATGGTGGTACAAAGGGGAATTCAGTAAAGGTACTTACTGATAAAGAAAAACGTGAACAGGAAAAAGCTCTCAAAGAGAAGCTGAAAATTCATGAAACTTATCAGGAGTCAGAACTAGCTCTTATGGATGAGGGACTGGAGAAAGAACTTGCTAAAATTGGTGTTGCTTACTCGAAGAAGATTGCTGCTGTTAAGGGTTATAGTAAAGAAGAAATCGCTACTCGTCAGAATTTGGCGAAAGAAATGCAGGATAAATTAGATGAATTCTCTATTAAGTATAATTCTGACCGTGAAAAGAAAGATGTTGAGAACGCTCTTGCTGTTGTAAAAAAGGGGTCCCAGGAAGAACTTGATTTGAAATTGCACCAGTTGGAATTGCAACGTGAAGCAGAAATTGATGCAGCGGAGAAAACAGGTGAAGATATTTTTCTCATTGATGACAAATATGCAAAAAAGAAACAAGAACTTTACGAAAGACATGCATCCGATCAGGTGCAATTAATAGCAGAGAATGCAGCGCATGAGCAGGAAATCCGGGATGCTGCCTATGTTATGGATACGCTTGCTCTTAAAAAACAGTTAGCTTCTAAGGAAATAACCCAGCAGGAGTATGCAGAACTTGAGTATCAGTTAAAATTAGATTATGTACGTAAAACCTCGGAAGCTGCCATTGACGCTTTGGAATCCGAACTTGCTACTGCCAACTTGAGTACGGACAAAAGGGAGAAACTTGAGGAGAAACTTGCAAAATTGAAAGCGGACCTTGCCCAAAAAGAAGCAGAAACAGAAATAGATGCTATCAATAAAGTTACTAAAGCGGATGAGAAAGCACAGAAAGAACGTCAGAGGAATCTGAAAAAATGGCTTCAAACTGCATCTCAAGCTGTGGGAGCTATTGGAAACTTAGTCTCTTCTATTTATGATGGTCAGATTCAGAAAATAGAAGAAGAGCGGGAAGCTAATGATGAGAAATATGATAAGGATGTAGAACGAATACAGAATCTAGCTGATTCGGGAGCAATCTCCGAAGAAGAAGCAGAAGCTCGTAAACGGGCAGCAAAGGATCAGACAGAAGCCAAGAATAAGGAGTTGGAAAAACAAAAGCAAGAGATTGCCCATAAACAAGCTGTTTGGCATAAGGGAGTACAAGTTGCAGAAACTGGAATTGCAACAGCTCGTGGTATTATGGAAGCTTTCCAGTTAGGTCCGATTGCCGGTGCTGTAATGGCTGCTGTTATTGGGGCGATGGGGGCTATGCAAGTAGCAACAATTCTTGCCACTCCTATTCCTTCTTATGCAGAAGGTACTAAAGGTAATGATAGGCACCCCGGCGGTGCTGCTTTGGTTGGTGATGCCGGTAAACATGAAGTTATCATGTATTCCGGAAAAGCATGGATTACTCCTGATACTCCAACTTTAGTTGATATTCCTAAAGGTGCGCAAGTCTTTCCTGATGTTGATAAGGTAGATATCTCTAATTTTGATATACCGGATTGGGACTTTCCCACATTTTCACCGACATATTTTGCATCTTCTTCCGGTGACACCATTGTTTTCAATGATTATTCCCGGTTAGAAAAAAGGGTTGATAGAACAAATTTCCTTTTGATGAAGAGTCTAAAAATGCAACGCCAAGATGCTTCTAACCGTGAATTTGAACTGTATAAGTTATCTAAACTGAAATAACTATGATTGAAAGATTAAATCAGATAACATTGAGTGATTTCATTGAACTTTCATGCGGAAACTATGCTTGTTTGCTTTCGGACTGCAAATCTATGTCCGAAAGCACGCTTAAAGAAATAGCGTCTAAATTACTTGTCGAATACAGAAGTATTGTTAACCCTTCAAATATGAAGGCTATGGTAATGGACAAAGAGGATATGCTGAAAGAACGTGCCAAACTATTGAGTCTTCGTATTTGTCAGGCTCTTGTTTCTCTTGGCTTTTATGATGATGTTCGTCAGGTATTGGACCAGCTAAATGTAGATACCCGAAATATGAGTGATGAACAAGTAATATCGAAGATTGATTATTTACTTCATTCTGCAATTTTTGAGCAAAAACGGAATGAGGAAAGACGCAGTGAGGAACATAAAGGAAGTAAGGCTACTCCTGAACAAATTCGTTCTTCTTTTGATGCTGAGATTGCTTTTCTAATGACATTCTTTAAAATGAGTATTGATTCCCGCGTAATTAATGCTGCTGTCTATGCGAATATCGTTCATCAAGCTGATGTTGAAATATCGATCAGAAAAAGAAGCACATGATAATATTGGTATTACATATATGCTGTAATTCGATTAATTTTTAATTAAAGCGAATTATTTCATACAGTCGTTTGTACATCTCCTTTAGAATCACAAACGACTTTTTTATGAATAGAAAAAACAGCATCCATTGTATAAATAGGCATTTATACAATGTTTTATTGTCAGAATTACGTACATTAGAGACGAAGTGTAATCGGATAACGGCAGAAGTGTCCGAGGTAAAAAAAATGATTGCCTTATTGCCCCCCGATATAGGCACTCTTATTAGTTCAATCGAGCGTTCTGCTAAGGAAATGCACGAACAAAGTATCATGCACCGGAAATATGTGGAAAGGTGCATTAATGGCGAACCGAAGATACACCTAATAAGGAGGGCTGACAATGGACTTTGAAAAGGAATTATCAGAAATATATCCTTGGATATTAAAGGTGGCAAGAAAATTCTGCTGTTCCATGCAAGATGCTGAAGACTTAGCCGGTGATACAGTTTATAAGCTACTTGTGAATCGTGATAAATTTGATTGTTCTAAACCACTTCAACCGTGGTGTCTTATTATAATGAGGAATACTTATATAATAAGATACAATAGAAATTCCCTTATACATTTTACAGGGCTTGATATGGTAGACGGAAGTGCCATTTCTAACTGTACAGCTCATTCAATACTGTTTGATGATTTGGTTTCTACAATACAACGGTGTGCTAAAAAATCTCGTTGTATTGATAGTGTGATGTATTATGCTAGTGGGTATTCTTATGATGAGATAAGTGAAATCCTGAACATTCCTGTTGGAACTGTAAGAAGTCGTATTTCTTCTGGTCGGAAAATGCTACTTCAAGAATTCAAATATTAATAGTGTGACTTATTAGAGAATTAACTTTATAATATCACGAAAATATATTATGTTTGAATATTTAATTTTGAATAATTTTTTTATAAACTATAATGGATGAAAAAATAATAACCACAAATGAATTGGAGGTACTTGCTAATGAATTTTATGGTTCTAAAATAACGCAAGAAGAGTATTTTTCTAGGTTGGATGATATAGATTGTTATCAGGCACATTATTTGAAAGCACGTGTGTATTTGGATAAGCAAGATTTATCTAACGCAATGATAGAAATTAATACTTCTATTCATATGATTGAAGCGTATGATGAAAATGATTTAAAGTGTGAGTTGGGAACTTTTTTCCCTTCTTTGCAAGCATATGTTTATAGAGCTGCAGGAGAAATATATGCAATCCTAGGTGAACAAGATAAAGCGACTGAATTTTACATAAAGTCACAGTATTATTCTATCCAATTAAAGTCTGATTTTGACGGTGTAAAGTCAGGAATTGTTTATTCATTTAGAAGTGTGAGTATTTATTCTTTGTCTGATTTAATATCAAATACTATAACAGTGTGTCATCCTTCTAAAATGAATGACCCCTTTGATAGTCTATTTCTTTTGTGGTCAAGTGAAAGTAATTTGAATAGAATTTGTAAAAATAATGCTCATATAAAGCCTTTCAGTGACTCTTTTCAATATTTTAAAATTAGAAGTTTTGTCGGAAATAAAAAATTAAGTTTAGATAATAACCTAATAAGAAAGGTGGTCATGTGGTCTCATTATGCTGATGCTCATAAAGGTTTTTGTATTAGATATAAACTTTCAACGGTATTTATAAAACAGGCTCAGGGTAATGGTTATTCTCATAAATATTTAAAGAGGGTGCATTATCTCTCTAAAAATGAGAAATGTGATATTTTAACTAAAAAGAAAGATACAAATAGTTTGTTTATATGGAAATCTACAGAATGGAAATATGAAAATGAAATAAGATTAATTAGTTATGACCCAAGCTGTAAAGATGATCATCTTCAAATTCCTCTTGATAAGAACTCTATGATTGAAGCGATTTATTTCGGTTATAGATGCGTTGAAAGTAATGTAAAGAATATAATGCAAATTTTAGGAGAAGGAGTTCAGTATTTTAAGATGGATTATGATCCTAATAACGTTTATAAGTTGAAAGTGAATAAAATCTTATATAAAGACTATATTGATACATAGTTTTTAAGTTGATTCCGGTTACCTTATAAATTCTATTTTTACTAGATAATTTCGTAATATGCTTAAAATCTGATGCTTACATCTGTGTTTTGTAATGCGTGATTTTCAAGAATTTAGCCAATCGGAAAACCGGTTGGCTTTTTCTATATATTTGCTCGTGAACGTTCAAAAGGAGTTAAAATGCTTTGTAAATATGTACTTACCGTTGATAGTATTTCCTATGATATTCCCAAATCTTGTATTCAGAATTGGGATGAAATAAAGTTTTCCCGTAAACGCTCCGGACTTGAAGGAATAACTAGAACCTTTACTTCAAAATTCCAGTTTGTGGGAGAAGCCTATGATCTCATATTGGAGGAGTATTTGAGCAAATACCTAGCTTCTAATGCTAGTATCACTGTTTATACTATAACTAATTCTCATACTTATGAAGAATTCTTCAGTTGCCGACTGGATTTCGGTTCATTGACCTATGATGGAAATACTGTTTCTATTAATTCGATAGATGATAGTGTCGCTAATATCATAAAGGCTAACAAAGGAACGCAGTACGAATATTCGGTAGATGAGATAAAAGATACATATCAGCTTTATTATGATAGACTACCGTTTAATTACTACGCGAACTATATATGTGGTGGATACTCTTTAGAAGATGGAGGGCAATATGTTGATTTCTCAAGAGATATAACAGGAAAAACTATATTCCAGTCTCTTCCATTGGAAGTCGTAGAAAAAGACTTACCAGAATCAGATAGTCCTGTAGAAATAAATTCTGTGACTTTAGATACTTCTGTACCTGCTTTTTTAAGGGCGCATAAACCAGTCAAGGTATATATAACTCCCGAATTCAACTTTTATTTAGGCAGAGGAGATGTAATGTTGACACTTGCTAAAGTTGATGGGAACGGTACCACAAGCACTATTGCGAGTTGGATAAATACCGATTATTCAGGAAATACACATACAACAGAAAAAGACACTTATAGACCCGAACAATATCGGGATGTTTATGCAATAGACCTTCAAGATGGTGAATGTCTTCAATTTGTCATACATGATCCGATAGGTAATATGAATGTTAACGGACCTGGAAAGGTGTATTTTTCTAAATATTCACTACAGATAAAATGGACTTCAATAGCATCACCTATCAATATAGATGTGGTAAAACCTATTACTGTTCTGAATAGTTTGCTCAAAAGTATGAATGGTGGTAAAGAGGGTATAAAAGGCGAGATAGCTTCCGGTGTAGACAATCGGTTGGACAATTGCCTTATTTTGGCTGCCGAAAGTATTCGTGGGATATTGTCTGCTAAATTATATACCTCATATACGAAGTTTGTAGACTGGATGGAAGCCTGTTTTGGCTTTGTTCAGAGGATTGAGGGGGATATTGTAAAGTTTGTCCATCGTGACAGCTTATTTACTTTTAATGGTAATAAGAATATATCAAGAAACATTTCAGATTTTCAATTTAAAGTAGACAGTTCTAGGATATATGCACGAGTTAAAGTTGGTTATGATAAAGTTGATTATGAATGCTTGAATGGTCGTGATGAATTTCGATTTACTGCTGAATATACTACTGGATTGCAAGTAACAGATAATACACTAGAGTTAGTGAGCCCTTATCGTGCAGATGCTTATGGCTTGGAAATCGTGTCACAGAAAAGGGGAAGTAGTTCTACTGATAACGAAAGTGATAATGATGTGTTTATCGTTGGCGCAATGCTCGCTTATAATAAGGTTATTGGGAAAGCGGAATATGTACTAGAAAGGAATGCGGATTGGAAGATTGCAGGTGTTCTAAATCCTGATGCAATGTTTAATGTTATGTATTGGCAGAAAGCTATGTTGAAAGCTAATGCTAAGTATATTGGCATGTTCGCTGATTCTCTTCATTATGCTTCTTCGGATGGGAATAGCAATGTTATAGTCAATGATGTGAAATTAACTGATGACTTTATACTTGAAGAGCATTTGGTCACTTGTGGAGATGTTTCATTTACAACCTTTGATGAGGATATTCCACAAACAGATGATGGAACGATTAAGATTCAAAAAGGTGGCCTTGTTTACGAAGGTTACATCAAAGAGGTGAGTAGTACAGTTGAGAGAAACGAGGGAGTGAAGTATGATTTATTTGTCCGTTCAATAACAAAAGCCTAGAATATGATTATAAGTCCGTTTACCCCACTGTTTTTTTCTCCGTCTACCGATAAATTTGGAGCGAAGAGTAAATATGTGCAATTATTCGCACGTACAGACAGGATTTTTGTTGAATTGATTTTGACAGCCAAAGAGCAGGAGCCTATAGTTTACATTAATAATCTTTTAAGTAATATATCTACACCTGTATCATTAAGCTCATGGAAGATGAATGATGATAAGATTCTTTATTTCTATAACATTTCATTGCTTCCATGTGGATACTATACTGTAACAGTTAATGGGAATACGAGTGAGATTTTTAAAGTTACGGACGATGAATGTGAGTTATCAGAAACCAGCCTTATTCAGTATTCAATGAAAGATAATAAGCAGCGTCTTGATGCTGTCTGGTGGATAGATGGGATGCAATACTTTTTTGATTTTCGCGTTCCTGGTGGTTTCAAAGATAACGGATGGACGTTCGGTGTGGATAATGAGCAGTTCGTGACCTCTGATGAGGATATTGTTGAGCTATTCAGCCACGAATATACAACAGTATTATTCACGCTTGGAAATGGGATGGGATGCCCTGTGTGGTTTGCTGAATTATTGAATCGTGTCTTATGCTGTAATTACGTCTACTTTGATGGTGTTCGATATACCAGAAAGGAAAGTAATGTTCCGGAACTTAACCAGCAAATAGAGGGATTGAAGAGTTTTGTGTTCAATCAAATGTTACAGAAGGTAAGAACGATGAATCCAGTTTTGGAATGGAATAACCAGCTTGCTATGAGGTGTGTACAAAGCGGTGCTTATAGGATAGCAGATGATGAAGGAATGCGTAGTATCAAGTATGGTTCAGAAAGTGGGGTTGCAGAGGTCGGAGCATATATCAATATGACTAAGGCTATTCCTAATACTGGAGTTTCTATTAATAGTGATACTATGGTTACTGTCAACAGTATTCATCACCCAGGTGTTGATAAAAATTCATATTGGGATTTGATTGCAATCAAGACGACTGACATAGATAACAAGTATATTGGTAGAAGAGGTTACGGTAAACTTACAGTTAATGGACTGGATAGACTAAAGAACGATTTGGACAACGGTTCGATAAATTTGCGTGCTGTACTATATAAAGGAGATTCGTATACTAACCTCATTGAAGGGAGTGTAATCAGTAGGGATGGTGTATGTGTCTTGAAAGGTATTAACGGTGGAGATATTGGTGCTCTGAAGGAGTTCCAACTTTATCTTGATAATGTCTATGATTGCGACATAGATAATCTTGGTATGACCATTGAGCTTGTATGGGTATATGAAAATGATTAAAAAAGAGAATTATGACAGAAACAGAAAAACAACAGATTATTAGCCTTGTGTTACAAGCGTTGAAGACAAACAGTCTTACAATAGAGCAACTGACTGATACAACAGAGCTATCCAAAGATATGTACGTTGAAGTTAGTGGCGGTCGGAAAATATCTATTGATTTACTTTCAAGTACCATTGCTAAAATGGTGAATGGTGATTTTGATGCATTAGTGGAGAATGTCAATAAGATTGCAAAAGATTTATCGGATGGAGACGCCGAGTTATTGAAACGTATAACAGGAGTGTCTGATAAATCCAATCCTTTGACTGACCCATTTAAAAGTATTGGCTCTTTTACTACTATTGGTAGCTTTAAAGATAAATTAAAAACAATGTATTCCGGGGATTCTTCTATTGGGAATTATCGGTGTATTTTGTCTGTTGATTCGTCTAAGATTCCTGTAAATATACAAATTGAACGGTTGGAGCTTAATAAGGTTTGTCAATCATTCACTTCGTGTATACAACTGGCTACCATGTCAGACAATGCCGAAGGTGTATATTTAGGTACAGTTTGTACAATCTCACGAATAGGTATTGTTTCCAATGAGAGTGTTACATGGGGCAAATGGACCTCTGTAATAAATGACTTTGAGGAAAGGATAGGAAAAGCGAACGGTATCGCTCCTTTGAACGAAGAAAGTAAAGTTCCTTCTGAATGTCTGCCTGAACCGTTGTCTCTTGGGGAAAGTGAAGATGAAGCCTTCCCCGGCGACCGTGGAAAGGCTTTAGAGGATGCAATGACAAATATCCCTTCCGACATAATCAAACCTGATTCATTCTCCGTCCTGTCTGACGCTTCCTATCTCAATGTATCTTTCAAAAAAGTGTCCAAAACAACCGGTAAAGAAACGGATGACAGCTTCCGTTTGCCTTCTGCTACCCTTGAACAAGCCGGCCTTTTGTCCGCCGAGGATAAGCAAGCCCTTGAGGATATGAAGAGCGGCACGCCCGCTGACGATGTAACACACCCCATCGTCATTGTTGATGAGATCCGCCCATTGAAAGACGGCTACTATACCCTTGAAACCGCTATTGCCGCCATTGTCTCCTATCAACAGGAATCTGGCGTCAAATATGAGCGAACGGGTCTCATCATTACTTACAAAACAGGCGAGTATGAAATGGAAACCCGGCAGTTCCAGGGTGCTGTGTCCGATTTTGCGACCCCTTCTCTTTGGAAACCCTTCGGGAATGGTGGTGGCAGTTCCGTTTTTGAAACTTCCGATGAACCGGCGGAAGGGGGAAAGGACGCCTTTTCAACTGGTGGCGCCTATGCCTATGTTCCGGCCAACCTCGACGTAAACGTGGAAACAGAAGGCATTGTAAAACTTCAGATGAAGAACGCTGCCGGTGAAACCCTTGGCGATGAAGTGCAGTTCGCTATCGGCACGGGTGGCGGCGGTCAGACTGGTGGTACCATTGTTGCCATTGCTTTCCAGTCGACACCTGTCTATGGCTCTTACGGCTCCACGCTACGAACCTTTGCCGCCATTCGTTCCGTGACCTCGAACGGTGTCGAATCCTCTGACAACCTGATTGAGAAACTGGAACTCGTAGACCGTGAAAGCGGGCTTACCGTCTGGACTGAAACCGTCAACAAAGCATCTTCCGGTGACATGAAGGACTTCTCCTTTGAACTGGACTTCACCACATACTTTACGGCTGCTGGTACTCGGAAATTCAAGCTGATAGCCACTGACGAAAGCGGCAACACCGGTTCCAAGAATGTCAATGTAACAGCTGTTGATATTACCTGTACCTGTGTGCAGGTGCTCAACTATACCCCTGAAACTCTGCTTACTCCGACAACTGAAAGTTTCAGCCTTCCACTCTATAAGTTCGGAAACAACACCTCTGATAAAGGTATCAGTGCCCAGGTTGACATCAAGATTAATGGTGAATGGCAATCCCTGTCTACCACCGTTGTAAATGACAACTACTCGCACTCCGTTGTAATCCGCCCTGCTTCCCTCGGCCTAGAACACGGTACCTATCCCTTGCGCATCCAAGGAACGGATGTCGCATCCGGAGTGAAAGGAAATGTCATCTACACGGCTGTCATGGTAATTGACCCGAATAGTTCCACACCTCTTGTCGCCTTGAGATACGATGATAAAAACGGTGGAGTAGTCCGACTGTACGAAACCGTAGAACTTGATGTTGCCTGTTATGACCCGTTGGAAATGACTTCACCCGTCAGCGTGAAAGCCAATAACGTGCAGGTAACACAAATTGCTGCCAGTCGTAACAAAACCTATCAGGTCAAACAACAACTGCAGGGCTACAAGGCTGACGGCACCGATACGGTCAACTATACTGCCGTATGCAAGGACGTGACTAGCGAACCTGTCCGGGTGACAGTTAGCGGTTCCGCCATTGATGCCGCCATAAAAGAAGGCGCCATCTATAACTTTGACTTCTCATCCCGTACCAATCAGGAAACTGACCATAGCATTGTCAGCGGTAATTATGAAATGAAAGTGGACGGTGCCAACTGGACTACCAACGGTTTTGGCACATTCTTGGGTGAGAACTGCCTTCGCGTAGCCGAGAATGTGGGCGTGTCATTAAACCATGCCCCGTTTGCCGGCTCGTCCATCGAATCCAACGGTGCCGCCATCCAGTTCGCTTTCGCTTCCAAGAACGTGACCGATGATGATGCCCTGCTCCTTAGCTGCTATGACGAAACGTCCGGTGCCGGCTTCTATGTCACCGGCCGGGTGGTCGGCATCTTCTGTAACAATGGTGTCGCCCGTCGTGAAGAACGCGCCTACCGGCAGGGTGAAAAGATAACCGTAGCCGTAGTTGTTGAACTTGCAAGCAACTACGTCGAACGTGACGGCACACGATATTCCATGATGAAACTCTTCCTCAACGGTGAGGAAGTCGCCTGTCTTGGTTATGTTCCGGGCGGCGGCTCCCTGATTCAAACCAAGTATATAACGATGGACGGCAAACTGGGTGATTTGTATCTTTATTACATGATGGCCTGGAACTCCTATATGGAATGGGCACAGGCGTTCAAGAACTACCTTGTCCGTCTGACCGATACAGAGGTAATGGTGAAGGAATACGCCTTTGAGGACGTCCTTAAAAGCCAGACAGCCGAGGGTAGTACCCAAAGCCGCCCGTCAGCTGCCGAAATCTATTCACGCGGTATGCCTTACATTGTCGAATGCCCCTATGAAGGCTCCGATATAGAAGCACTGGACGGCACCACTTCCACCAGTACGAAGATATACATCACGCTCTATTACTTTGACCCCGAACGCCCGTGGCGTAATTTCAAGGCCGTGAGTGTCCAAACCCGCAACCAGGGAACCACCTCTGCCAAACGCCCGGTAAAGAATAAACGCTACTACCTCGCCAAGAGCAAAGGCAAAAACAAGGACACTCGAATCATACTACTTAATCCGGACGATACGACGGAGGAAGGACGCCGTGCAATAGCCTTGGCTGCCATCAACAAAGTACAGGTCGGTGATAATACAATCCCGGTCGATGTCATTACCGTAAAAGTCGATTACTCCGATTCCGGCAATGCGAACGACTGCGGCGCCTGTGAAATGATGAACGTTACATACCGTGCCTTGGGTGGTAACTATATGACACCTGTCCAACGTGCATTTGACGGAACATTTGACAGCGGTGACTTGCATATCGAAGGCTTGCAGATGAACCACTCCACCGCCAATCACCCGGTAGCCACCTATCGGTGTAAGGATGACAGCCTGCAAAACGTCTATTTCCATGCCAAAGGCAACTGGAAAGAAGACAAAGGGGAACAGTTCGCCCTCGGTTTCAAAGATACCCCCGGCTATAATAAAGGTTGCCTGAATTATGGTGACTTCATAGAGTTCTTCGGTACTCCTGACGAAACTTTAGACGCAATTGAGATACGCTTCAAACAGACTGACGGACTCGATACGGACAGCGTGTACCTGCTTTCCCTATATTGCGGTAGTTCGTACCGAATAATGAGGTATCAGGACGGCTCATGGAAAAAGCAGTCCGGTTCCATGAAGTATGAAAACGGCAAATGGAATGTCACCGGTGATGTCCTTAATCCCGTTGAAGGCTTCGAACTTCTTAATTACCAAGGTATGGACTGGTTTCAGGGCGTCGGTTCTGTTCAGGATATGATGGCCATGAAAACGGACAAGTCCTCATGGGTTCAAAAACTCGTGGATAACGGAACTATCTCTGCTGATACCTTCCCGGCATGGACTTACTACTTTGAATCGCTTGTCGATGATGACCAGCTCGCCATTGATTACGCTTTGGGTAAGAAAGTGCCCTATAACCTCTACCGATGGTTGCGCTTCTGTGATTCCTGCGATTACTCCAAAGGCGGGAACTGGCAAAGAACATGGAAGGAAAACCTGTATAAATACGCCTGCCCGGAAAGTGTCTTGAGTTATGACATCTTCACCGACTACCTTGCCGCCACTGACCAACGCGCCAAGAATATGCAGCCGATGTGGTTCTTGGAAGAGTATGCTTCCGTAACAGACGGTGTGTACAGCTCCGAGGATGCCATGCGCATGTACCTGAATAAAATCTATGACTGCGATACGCTCAATAGCAAGGACAACGACGGTGGTTGCACGGTTGACGCCGAGGTGGACCCCAACCGGACGAGCGATGAAACATTCACTAACCCTTATGCTGGCTACGGCTCCGTTCTGTTTAATAACATCTATCTCCAGCAAGTAGTGTGGACTGACTCATCCGGTACGGAACTCTCCCTGCGTACCGTTGCCGCCGCCATGCGTAACGTTCAGGCGACCATTGACGGCGTCACCCTGCACCCGTTCTCACCCGAAGGAGCTACGCATTTCTTCATTGACAAACGGCTCAAAAAATGGCAGAAACTGGTTAGTTCTTACGACGGTGAACGGAAATACATCTCCTATACCGCCACCTCTGATGCTATTTACTTCTATGCCCTGCAAGGTCTTGGACTTACCGCCCTTCCGTCTTTCATCGAAAGACGTTGGCGTATTCGTGACGGCTATTTCCAAACCGGTGATTTCTTCAGCGGTGTAATTTCCGGGCGCGTATCTTCCAAATCAAACGCCACCATCCGGATTGTCGCTGCTAAAAACGGTTACTTCGGTGTCGGCAATGACGCTAGCGGCAACCTTTCCGAAAGCTGCTTCCTTGAAGCGGGCGAAGAATATGTATTCACCAACTTCTCACATGAGGAAGGTGCCTTGCTGTATATCTATCAGGCTGACCGCATGAAGTTGCTCGACCTGTCTGAAATCTCCCTGTCAAGTACGGTGAGCTTCTCCGCCATGCAACTTGTGGAAACCCTTATCTTGGGCTCTGACACCCATACAGAACAATCCATCGGTTCTTACGCACCGCTTACCTCGCTGAACTGCGGCGAAATGCCCTTCCTCGTATCACTCGATATCCGGAACACACAAATCGCTACGCTCGTTACCGACAAATGCCCACGTATCGCCCATATCAATGCGTCCGGTAGCAAACTGGAGAACATCACTCTTGCAGAGACTTCTCCGATTAATGACATCTCTCTTCCACCAACAATGACAAGCCTCCGTTTTGTCGGTCTTCCTGAACTGACCTATACAGGTCTTTCCGCCCCGTCCGGCCTGCAAATAGAATCCATGCCGAACGTCCAACGCCTGCGTCTTGAAACGTCGCCTAAACTTGACGCCATTCAGATGCTCCGTGACGTCCTCGCTTCACAAACGGCATCCCGTAAACTTTCCATGCTCCGTATCTCGAACATGACCCTGAAGGCTGACGGCTCCGAGCTTCTTGCCATTCTCGAATATGGAGTTGCCGGAATGGATGAGGACGGCAACAGACAGGATAAACCGGTAGTCAACGGCACGTATGAACTGACAGTTATCCGTGAAACGGATGAAATCGAATCCCTTGAATCCGGTATCGACGGCCTTGTCATCCTTACCGTCATAGATGCCTACATCGACCTGATCAACTGGTTCAATAATGAGTCTTATGGCGGGGAACCGTACTACGATAACGTAACGCTGGACAACATCAATGAAGTCCTTGAATATTATAACGGCGAAACCTACGAAGAATATCTCGAACGGTTTGCTGAAGACAATATGGATATTAATGATTTAATAAACAAGTAACTATGACTAATGAACAAAGCGCCACGCTGCTTCGCTTGAACAAACAGGCACAAGTAGCAGCACTGAACGCCGTTGGATTCTCGGATATCACCGAGAATTCCCGCGCATCTGAATTTGGACAACGTATCAAGTGGGCCGCCGGTCTGCTTGATCTGCATCTTGCCTGTAATCGTATTTCGGATAACTCCAAGGCATACTTTACTGCTGCCGAATGGAACTCCCTTACGCTCGCTAATAAGCAACTGTATATCAAACGCGGTCTTCGTATCCGGGCACATGGACACTCCTTCGTAATTTCCGCCCAGGAGTGCTATAATGCCGACATGACTACCACCTTCTACTGGGGCGGTCAGGGTAAAGCCATAGACGGCCTGAACCAAAAAGGACTGGGTGCCATGTACGGCTGCTTCACGGGTGAGGAAGATACCGACCTGATTATCACCGGCCTGAAAGACCAAAACAATAGCGGTGTAATCGGTGCGCCGGCTGCCGAAGCCGCCCGTGCATACCGTGCCTACACTTTGGAAAGTGACGGTATCGAGGATGAATCCAACTGGTTCCTTCCTTCATCCGGCCAAATGCTTCTGATGTACCGCTACCGCGATAAAATCAATGAGATGATGCGTACCTTTTGGAGTAGTGACAGTATGCTGATGACTGATAAATACTACTGGTCATCAACAATTTGGGATACTAACTCCGCCTGGGCGTTCGAACTGAATACCGGGCGTATTACGAATCAAAACAAAAATTCAGCCCTTCTTCATGTGAGAGCTGTTGCTTCCGAATAGTATTAACTTAATATTATACAATAAAATGGATAAAAATATCGCCAGCGCCATGCTTCTGCGCTTGAATAAACAAGACCAGATAGAAGCCTTAAAATCAATAGGTTTTACAACCGTGAATGAAAACACCCCCGCAAGCGACATCGCCAAATATATGCAATGGTCAGGTACGCTTCTTGACCTTTCTTTGGCTACGCTCCGGATTGAAGACGGTGAACAAGTCTTTTTCACGGCTTCCGAATGGAACTCCATGAGCGCGAATAATCGCTCCAAGTATATCCGTATCGGCATCCGACTTCGCGCCGAATGCCACCAGTTCATTATCGCCAAAAGCGACTGCGTTGACGCAGGCGGCAATAAAACGTTCAAATGGGGTGGCTACGGAACTGACCTACGCGGCCTGAAAAACTACGGCAGTGGTAACCAAGGACTCTATGATACCTTCGACGGCAAGGAAAATACCGATGTTATAATAGAAACCCTTGCAGGCGTCAAGGACACCCAGGGAACTGTCGGCGCCCCTGCCGCCGAAGTTGCCAGAGCCTATAAAGCCTGTACGCTTGAATCTGACGGAATTGAAGATACAACCGTGTGGAACCTGCCCGCATTGGGTGAACTTATGCTTATGGCCAAGTATAAAACCGAAATCAATGAGCTCATAACTTCTATGTTTGGCAATCAAAATATATTTACAAACGACTGGTATTGGTCTAGTACCGAATATGACACTTCCAGCAGTTGGTACGTGTTCTTCGACAACGGCGGCGTCTACACGAACAACCGCCAGGGCGCGTACCGGGTTCGTCCCCTCGCCGCAATAAACACTTTATCCCTTTAATTCTTTGTCCCTTAGATAGTTAGCTAAATAAAAGCCCCAGTAGGGGCTTTTTAGTTTCACTTTTTTGAGCTAAAATTGTGTTAATTGCTTTACAGTTATTAACTTTGCGCCCTCTAATACATACATTAAAATATTAAAAAATTAACATGGCACTTACACAAGACCTTCCTATATCAAATTCGATGTATAAGCTTCTGAACCTTATTATTGATGCCCGGCAACAATTCCCCAAGGCGTTCCGGTATGAATTTGGTACGGAGTTGATGATGCTTGCCGTTCATTGTTGCGAATATATCCGTTATGCAAATACAGATATGAACCTTGAGCATCGTGCAGATTATCTGATGAAGTTTTTGTGTGAGTTTGATGCATTGAAATTACTGCTAAGAGTGTGTGAAGAACGACATTTGACCAGCCTGACTCAAACTGCCGAAATCTGTCTGCTTGCAGAGAGCATCGGTAAGCAAAGTACCGGTTGGTACAAAAAAACGGTTGCAGATCTCCAACGGCAAAAAGCTAACGGATCGCAACAAGTCGCAAAGCCGGAGTCATAATCGCCAAGGGGATTATGAGTGAGCAATTAGAATTATTTATTGGGCATCCCCCCGGTGATGAGCCGGGAAAGACTAAGATAGCGGATGCAACGGCTTCCAGCAGTTGGAACGTGAACTTCAACAACGGCAACGTCAACACGAACAACCGCCAGAACGCGAACCGGGTTCGTCCCCTCGCCGCAACAGGTAATATAATCTATGACATACTTCTTAGCAGTATTTTCGAAGCATCCGAAGATTGTGCCAGACAGAAAAGAACGAGTACGGATTGTGTTGAGTTTTATAATGATTATCAGTCTGCATTGGTGCGGCTATGGTATTCTATTATTTACGGTGAATATGTACCGGACTTTTCAAAAGTATTCATACGGACTTACCCGGTATATCGGGAGGTTTTTGCCGCCGCTTTCATTGATCGTGTTGTCCATCACTGGATCGCTCTTCGTATCGAGCCGATTTTAGAGGAACGTTTTCGGGAACAAGGGAACGTCTCGAAGAACTGCCGGAAAGGTGAGGGATGTCTGTCTGCCGTGCACTATCTGAATAACATGATAGTCGAGGTCAGTGAGAATTATACTGCCGATGCGTACATTTTCAAAGATGACCTGTTCAGTTTCTTCATGTCTATCTCGAAATCGTTGGTATGGGAAATGCTGAACATATTCGTAAGGGACAATTATAAAGGCGATGATATTGAATGTTTGCTTTACCTTCTAGCCGTTACTATCTTTCATTGTCCACAAAATAAGTGTATCAGACGCTCTCCCGTCTCCATGTGGGACAGACTTCCCAGTAATAAAAGTCTGTTTCATAATGACCCTGACAGGGGAGTGGCTATCGGGAACCTGCCGTCGCAACTCATAGCCAACTTCCTGGCGTCTGTATATGATTATTTTGTGATGGAAATACTGGGATTCAGGCATTATGTACGCTTTGTTGATGACTTTTGTATCGTGGTGAAATCACCGGAAGAAATATTGTCCAAAGTCCATCTTCTTGATGGTTTCCTGAAAGAACAACTCCTTTTACGGTTGCATCCACGCAAACTGTATCTTCAGCATTATAAAAAAGGAGTCTTGTTTGTAGGGGCGTTCATTTTGCCTGGTAGAATTTATGTATCTAACAGGGTGGTTGGTAACACATATAACGCTGTCAGGAAATTTAATAGAATAGCTGAAAATGGATTTGCAGAAGCGTATGTTGAGAAGTTTGTGAGTACGATGAACTCTTATTATGGCCTGATGAAACACTTTGCAACGTACAATATCCGCCGTAAAGTTGCAGCGATGTTGCTTCCTGAATGGTGGGAATATGTTTATATCGAAGGACATTTTGAAAAGTTTGTATTGAAGAATAAATATAACCATAGAAAACAACTAATTAAACATATCAAAAAACATGGATCAAAAAAATATCTTACCGCGTGGGATTGCTAAGCCTATCGAGCAACAGCCGGACGGAACTTGGATTGTACGTCATCACTTCCGGGTGGTTGGTACCAGTGAGAATGGTGAAGAACTGGTAACTTTTGCCAGTTCGGAATATCCCGAGAAACCTACCTTGCAACAGATTCAAAGAAGTATTGACCGTTATCGGGTGTGTCTAACAATGTATGGAGATACAATTTCAGACGAAATAGAAAAGGTTGATCTTTCCGTGTATATGTTTACGGATTAATAGTTCAATCTGTTGGTTGTTTAGGGGTGCTTATCAAGCATCCCTTTTTTATTTATGGAAAAAGTGAAAATTATAATGTCTTGTTTTATAGATATTTATCATAGAATTGATTTCCAAGATTTTCCATTTTTGTAAAACTCGTTATTATACTCAATACATTTGTTCCATACAGAATATTTTATTAATAATTAAACGCTATGAGTATGGGTATAAAAGTATTGTATGATTGGCTTTTGCAATCTAACCGACCGGCACACGTCAAAGCCGGGATGTTCGTCTTTGTTGTAATGCTTGTTTTCTGTTTCCTTCTATTAGGCATTGATTTCTGTAAATCTGCTATTGTTTCTTTAACGACAACCGCCATTGCCGCAATAGTGGTTGAGTACATTCAGAAAAAGTGCGGGTTCATCTTTGATTGGCTTGACGCATTAGCTACTGTTTTGCTTCCTGGGCTGATTACTGTGTTTTCAATATTGGTAGTAACTTTATGATTAATATTATGAGATGGTTATATGAGCTATTTAATGTAGACCAGATACGAATTATTTTCGTTTCGATGTTCAGTTCTCTTCTTGCTTATTTAACGCCGACTAAAGGTTTTCTTATAGCATTAGTTATAATGTTTGGATTTAATATTTGGTGCGGAATGAGGGCTGATGGTGTTTCAATTATACGTTGTAAAAACTTTAAGTGGGATAAGTTTAAAAATGCCTTGGTTGAACTTCTTCTCTATCTTATAATCATTGAAGTAGTCTTCTCCTTTATGAGCTTGATAGGAGACGGTGAGAACTCATTGTTAGTTATTAAGACTATTACGCATGTATTTTCTTATGTATATCTTCAGAACGCATTTAAGAATCTGATTATTGCTTATCCTAGAAACAAAGGGTTTCGTATAATTTACCATGTAATACGTTTTGAATTTAAGCGGGCTACGCCTACACATGTACAAGGAATTATTGATAGAATCGAAAACGAACTAGATAAAGAGGAAAGATATGAAAATATTGATTGATAACGGTCACGGTAGCAATACTCCGGGTAAGTGTTCTCCGGATGGCAGGTTAAGGGAATACTCTTATACCCGTGAAATTGCTGGGCGTGTAGTATTTGAATTGCGTAAATTAGGTATTGATGCGGAACTGGTCGTGAAAGAGGAAATAGATGTTCCTTTGTCAGAACGTTGTAGGCGAGTGAATGAATATAAGACTTCTGAAGCAATTCTTATTTCTATCCATTGCAATGCAGCCGGTAATGGTTCAAATTGGATGCAAGCACGTGGTTGGGAAGCATGGACCAGTGTGGGACAGACAAAAGCCGATAAGCTGGCTGACTGTCTGTATGCTACTGCTGAAGAATATTTGTTTGGAATGAAAATACGGAAGGATATGGCAGACGGTGATCCAGATAAGGAGAGTAGTTTTTATATCTTGAAGCATACGAAGTGTCCGGCTGTTCTGACGGAGAATCTGTTTCAGGATAACAAAGAAGATGTGGATTTCCTGCTGTCAGAGGAGGGGAAACGGACTATTGTTTCTCTTCATGTGAAAGGCATTTGTAAATATCTAGGCATATGAAGTCTCTTCCGTGGATATTAGTCTGTCTATTGTTTGGCGTGATCGTGTGGATGCGTTGTCATCTGCACGATCTGTCAACTGTGTACATTAAGGGAGATACTGTACATGTCCGGGACACAGTAAGAGACACAATACCCAAACCGGCAAAGAGAACTCCAAAGCGTATCGATACGGTATATTTACCTATCTTGATAGATACTACGACTGACAGAACCGTAGAAGGTGATTCAATTCCGGTACTTGTACCTATTGTAAGCAAGGAATATAAAACTGATAATTACCGGGCCATAGTTAGTGGATATAAGCCTAGTCTTGATTTCATGGAGGTGTACAGAGACAAGGAAATTATTACTCTTTCACCTTTACAGAAGAAAAAACGTTGGGGATTAGGCTTACAGACAGGATATAGTTATCCGGGCGGTTGGTATGTTGGGGTGGGAATAAGCTGTAATTTGATTATGTGGTAATGAAAAAGGAAATACAATACACTAGTATTCGTAGATTACTTCTCCATTATTTTTTTTACTGCTAAATTCTTTTTGGATATTTCACATATTATTTATAATTTCGTATTTACATTTTAATCTAATCTTATGATGTAACTTATATAAATTATATTGAAGGTATGAAATATATATGTTTATTTCTTTTTGCGTGTATTTCAATAATATCCAAAGCACAAACTTTAATTCTATCAGAAAATGATTCTACGGTTATGACAGAATATAATGATGGGAATCTTTGGGCATATAGAAATGCGAATGGTTTTATCGTTGGCCTTACGACTTATGAAACGAAGGATGATTATGGAAAATATTATCGGATTGATGTTTTCATCAAGAATCAGTGTGATTCGTCGGTCATATTTACGCCGGACGATGTTACTTCTCATTTGCTGACTAATAGAGGAGATAATTATCAATTAATGGTATACACAAATGAAGCTTTTCAGAAAAAGATAAGAAAGTCTCAAAACTGGGCTATGGCCTTATATGGCTTTTCTTCTGGGCTTAGTGCGGGAAGTGCCGGATATTCTACATCTTATTCCACATCGTATTCGTCAAATGGTACCGCTTATACAACAGTGACCAACCATTATGATGCAAATGCGGCTTTTCAAGCTAATATGGCATCATCTTATCAACTACAAACATTGGGTAAAATGATGGATAATGATAGGGAAATAAAAAGGCAAGGATATCTGAAGAAGACAACGGTACATCCCAATGAGGGTATAATAGGATATATGAACATTAAAAGAAAAAAGGGAAAGATTCTAACTATAAATATACCTATCAATGGTTATGTTTATTCTTTTGATTGGGATGTAAGTAAATAATTGGATTGAAGGTAAATGAAAGGCAGCTTATTAGGCTGCCTTTTTTGTAATCCTTCCTATCAACAACACACGAATCAACAAACTCTCAAGAAGGGTTACATAAGATAGTACTAATATATAAATGAAAAGTTCGATCGTGGATATAAAAAAAGTGAGGGGAACCACCCCCTCACCAAAGTCAAACCAAAATAATCCGAATTATGTCCGTATTATCTTGATGTTGCAAAGATACAATTATTTTTCGATTAGACAATAAAAATCCCTGCATCGGCTCAATGCAGGGATGGTGTCAAATAAGAGCTTAACTGATCTTTAATGATGTCTGATGAATCATTTCGCTAACATCGTTCAAAGCGTTCAGAAACGTTTTGAGTTCATTGTCAGTAAAGCGAGCCTTTTTCCCGTTGACTATATTTCCGTTAATACGCTGATATAGCCAGTTTCTACTTTTACCAAAATATTTCTTTGCAATATAACTGAATGAGATTGCTTCGGGCAATTCTCCAAGTTTATCACGTAATATGGCTTCTTCCACTCTTTCTATATAATCATTGCAGGCATTTACCGTTGCTTTTAGCCCAGCTTCAGATGCTTTTTTGTAGGCTTCCTTTTGGGCTTCCGGTAGTTTATTATATTTATCCTGCATTTCCTTTTTGAAAGCTTCTTTTTCTTCTGTGGTTTTTAGTTCTTTGAATCTTTCAAAGTCAGCCTGCATTTCTTTTGTTGGCAGGCAATCATTCCAATCTATCATAGCTTTTAATGTTTGTCCCTCCCCGAAGGGAGGGATGTTAATTACAACTTTTTTAATTTCTCTTGGATTTCGTTCATCCGATCGAGTATGTCATTTATAAGCGCTTCCCGTTCTTTGGCATTTTCAGGAACCCCATAGGCCTCGTGAAAAGAAGCGAGAAGTTTTAAATTCTCATACTCTTGTTCTAATTCTTTTTTTTCTTCATCTTTCATCAGTTAAACATTAAAATTAAGAACTCTTATTTGACACTACAAAGATAATAAGCATTTGGTTATTATGCAAATTCTTAGTGATTTATTTTATATGTGATTATTCATTTTTCAAGTTGTCAAGTATTTCCCTGATTGCTTTATCAGCGTGTTTTCTCATTATTGTGACATAGTTGAAGATTGGTCTATCTTCTTTCATTGACTGCCCGATACAGTATTCCAGTGTACTAAGAGGAATTCCCAGGTCATATCCATGTTGGACGAAAGATTTGCGGGCTGAATATAGGGTGAATTTATGCCTGATTCCTGCCACCTTGCCTAATTGACTGATTTTCCTAGCCAGCAGGTTATAGCAGGAGGTATAGTTCTTGTATTTCCCGAATATAATTTTCCCCGTATTCTTTTTCATATACTTTTTTATAATGGGCTTTGCTTCTTCGGGAATGGAAAAGGAAATCAGGGAGTCCCCCTCTTTGGTGTTTTTGGTCTTTTTTCGGATGTAGTTTATTTCATCCGTCCGGAAATCGTATGCTAGTATGTCTACTAGGTTCATGCCGGCAAGATAATAAGTAAGCATGAAAATGTCCCGTGTGACGTTGAGATTGTAATGCTCTAAATTGGCGTCCCTGATTGTCTTGAGTTCTTCGACGGTGATTTGCGTTTCCCTCTTTTGGGCTGATGGAATTCTGGCTGTGATGAAAGGGTCGATATCGTAGGTGACGTATCTCATCTTTATAGCATAGTTAATGATAACCTTTAGGAGGGTTATGTAGATGTTGATTGTGGTGCTTGACAGCTTTGTCTTTTTGAGCCATGATATGTACTGGTTCATTCTGATAGGGGTAATATGTTCCATGAGAGAACCGTTCCCGATGAATTGCATAAACTTGTTTGTGGCCAGCCGATAGAGTTTGTATGTCTTGGTACGTTCTTCTTCATCTATTTGGGACAGATATTCATCCACGATATCCTCGAACTTACGATGCTTTTCTCCGTTTAACGGGTTAGTTATCATTTTGACTAATTGCGTGCACGTGAGCGAATCAGGGTAGTCCAGTTCCATGTATCGCTTGAAATAAAGGTTGTATAGCTGTTGTAATTTTGTATTGAGAAAATCCTTGTCTGGACGGTGTACTATTTTACCGTTCTTAAACTCGTTTTCCCTTACCACTATATCCGTGGTGATGAATCTCGTTTCAGAGTTGTGTGCGACTCGAATTCTTATTTTATGTGTCCCGTCTGATAACCTTTTTGCGGGAACTATTACCAATGTTAATGTAGCCATAATTTGTGTTTTTAGGGTAAAAATGGCGTTTTCGACCATTATTTTTTTAACATCCTATTGTAATTTACTTATAATCAGATTCTAATCCGGGAATTTTCCGACCATAATCCGACCATTTTATAGCGTCAAAAGTGACGTTTTTGCTCTCTATTATAGACTACTAATTGATAGGAAAAATAGTTCGATTGTGCTTTTAATATGCTGTGTATCAATAAAATAAAAATCGGAAGCTCATGCTCGCTCGCAGGCTTCCGATCAACACAAAAACTAAACTAGACTTAACTAAACTATTCTATTCTCGGAATTTCACAATCCCTTTCTGTTCGTTGCAAAGGTAGGGATAAAACAGGTTTTGGCAAACTATAATCGACAAAAATCTCGTTTTTACCGATAAAATAGGGAATCATCAACTTCTTTCATCAAGGAATGCTTGGAAAACCTGTTTGTAACTGTCACTGATGGGGATGTATGTTTTGTCAAAAACAATGCGTCCACGATCTATTACACGTATCTTATCCTTTTGAACGATGAAAGAGCGATGCACACGTATAAAACGGCTGGAAGGCAAAAGTTCTTCCATCGCTTTCATACTCATAAGGGACAGTATTGGCTTGGAGGCGTCTTCCGTATAGATTTTAATGTAATCTTTTAATCCTTCGATATACATGATTTTCTTTAATTCCACTTGTACCAATTTGTAGTCACTTTTTACAAAAATACTGTCTATCTCCTCTGGCTTCTGAACCAGTTCGAACCATTGAAGCGCTTTGTTGGCTGCCTGTAGGAAGTCGATGTATGAAATCGGCTTTAATAGATAGTCAAGTGCGTTGACACGATAGCCATCGATGGCATACTGTCCAAAGGCGGTAGTGAATACGATACGGGTACGGGAATCCACCATTTTTGAGAATTCCAGTCCGTTAAGTTCGGGCATTTGGATATCCAGAAACAAGAGGTCAACTTCCTCGCCAGGCAATTCTTTCATTGCCTGAACAGCGCTGGAGTATTTTCCTACGAGTTGTAGAAACGGGGTTTTGTTTGCATAACTTTCCAAAAGGCCGATAGCCAAAGGCTCATCATCTACGATTGCACAACGTAATACCATACTACTATTCTATTAATATAAAATTCTATACTTAATGTTTTCTCTCTACTCTTTGATCTTAATGCTCAATTTTGATTCGTAACACTTCCCGTCCCGTGAAGTGCCTTTCGACCAAGTGTAAGCCCCCGGATAAAGTATCTCCAGCCGTCGGCTGACTTGTTCTAACCCCACGCCCGAACCACTTTTATCCCACACTTCCTTGGGGAAATTACTATTGCGGATTTCGCAGATCACTTCTTGGTCGTTCTCGGAAATATGAATGTGGATGAAACTAGCTTCGGTAGGGGAGATACCGTGCTTGAAGGCATTTTCTATCAATGAAATAAAGATTAGCGGGGCGATCAGTGTCTGGCAGTTTGGGTGAATATCGAATTGAGTACTCATCTGTACATTAGCCGACAGGCGGATACGCATCAGTTCGATATAGTTACGGATGAAATCAACCTCTTTACAGAGCGGGACATACGTCTGCTGATTGTCATATAATACGTATCGAAGCAATTTGCTCAGTTCTTGCACAGCTTGTTGAGCTTTGTCCGAATCGAATGCGATTAAAGCATAAATATTATTCAGAGTATTCAACAAAAAGTGAGGGTTCAACTGATTGCGCAGATTTTTCAGTTCGGCTTCCGTGCGATTCCGTTCCGCTTCCTTGCGGGCAGCCTCGTTTTGCGTCCATCGTGCGCTCATACGGATAGCGGCACTCAATCCGATAGTGAAAACAAGGCTTAGCATATCTCGCAGGAAAAACAACCATCCCGGAGGCATACCCGGACGTCTGGGCTTGTTCTCAAATGACGGATCGAATGTCAGACTTTGCCAGAGATGAAGCAGTATCCCGATGATACACAACAAGATAATGTTGTAGACAATATATCTTTTTGATTGATTCTGAAAAAGATATCGGGGGACCAGAAAGAAGTAATTGACGTAGAACACAATCATAAAAGAAAGCGGTACGGCAAAATGGCGTATATAAGCCATCCAGTTAATGTTCCCGTTTCCGCGTTCTACGAAAAAGAACGGGAAACCGAACATAATCCCCCAGCTGATAATGTGTATCAGTATCTCCAGGGGACGACGTGCGGATGTAAAGGTTTGTTTCATAAAGACAAAGATAGCTCTTTATTCGTATCTGATAGCTTCAATCGGGTCTAAATCTGCTGCTTTTTTGGCAGGATACCATCCAAAGAAGACTCCGGTGACGGTACAGACGGCAAAAGAGAGGAATACACTCCACGGCTGGATATAGATAGGCCAATGCGCCACACTTTTGACTATCCAACTGGCTCCGCAGCCGATGACCACTCCGATGATTCCTCCTGTGATACTGATCATGATGGCTTCGATAAGGAATTGGCTCAGAATGTCGATTCCTCGTGCGCCGACCGACATTCGCAGACCGATTTCACGGGTTCGTTCCGTGACGGATACATACATGATATTCATAATTCCGATACCGCCTACAACCAATGAGATGCCGGCAATACAAGCAAGCAGGGTGGTCATTAAATCGGTGGTAGAGTTGAGCATTGTACTCAATTCCTGTTGTGTACGAATGGTGAAATCATCATCGTCAGAGGTCTTCAACTTATGATTGCGACGAAGAATCGTGCTGATTTCATCCGTAGCGTATTCTGTCATATCTTCGGTGAGGGCGGAGGCGAAGATACCTTGCAGATAGGTAACGGCAAGCAGACGTTTCATCACCGTTGTGTAGGGAGCAAGTACTACTGCATCCTGATCCTGTCCCATAGAATTGTATCCTTTCGACTTGAGCACACCTACCACTCGGAAAGGGATCTTGCTAAAACGGATAATTTTTCCCACCGGATCGCTGCCGTCGGGAAAAAGATTGTCTACTATTGTCTTTCCTATCACGCATACTTTTGCCGAGCTTTGTATGTCGGCTTCCGTGAACATCTCACCGTTCTCCACCGTTAATTGGCGGATCTCGAGATATTCCGTTCCAACCCCGTTCACGGAGGCAGGATAGTTGTTGTTGCCGGCAATAAGCTGCCCCGATGAAGAGACATTGGGGCTGATGGCTGACAGGAAATTGGTCTCGTCACGCAAAGCCTCGTAGTCGGTGAGCTTTAACGTTTGCATGGCAGACGGATCTTGGCGCACACCTCCACGCATATCGGCTCCGGGATGAATCATAATCATGTTCGATCCCATTTCGGAAATCTGTTGCTGGATACTTTTCTTCGAACCTTGTCCGATGGCAAGCATCGTGATGACGGAAGCGACACCGATGATAATACCGAGCATGGTGAGAAATGCACGCAATTTGTTGTTTGCCAATGCGCGGAGAGCTATCTTGAATAAATTGGTTCCATTCATGTTGTTAGTAATTAGTTATTTCGTTAAACGCGGTCTATCCTTCTTCGTCATTTTTTGGTAATGCAGCCAATGCTTCAGCAGCGGATAGTATTTCCGGATTAGCGGTATCCTCTATGACATGACCGTCGCGCAGGCGGATATTCCGGCTGCTATATTGCGCAATCTCCGGATTATGCGTTACGAAGATGATGGTGCGTCCTTCCGCATGAAGCTTTTGAAAGAGGACAAGTATCTCAAATGAGGTACGGGTGTCGAGGTTTCCGGTTGCTTCATCGGCAAGAATCACAGCCGGATTGTTGACCAATGCGCGTGCAATGGCCACCCGTTGCATTTGCCCACCGGACATCTGGTTTGATTTGTGTTCCAGACGGTCACCTAATCCTACGGCCTGCAGAGATTCGATGGCACGGCGACGGCGTTCGGCGGCACTGACAGAAGAGTTGTACATAAGTGGCAGTTCTACGTTTTCTACAGCCGTTGTTTTGGGCAACAAGTTATAGTTTTGGAACACGAATCCGATTTTCCTGTTCCGCAAGACCGCACGTTGAGGCTTGCTCATAGTGCGGACGGGGATGTCGCTGAGCAGATATTCACCGCTCGTCGGAGTATCCAGGCAACCCAGAATATTCAGTAACGTAGATTTTCCCGAACCGGAAGTACCCATGATAGTGACAAACTCCCCTTCGTGAATGGTGAACGAAACACCTCGTAACGCATGGACGGTTTCATCACCTACCTGAAAGTTACGCTTGATATTTTGTATTTCAATTACTTTCTTCATGGTGTTTGTCACTTGTTGTTTTTCTTCTTACTTCCCGGAGGGCCAGGCATGAACGGGCTTCTTTCTCCTCCGCTCTGTTGGTTGGGTCCGGCTTCCATATTTTCGCCCGGCATGGCACCGATAGTAGCTTCCGTCACAATTTTAGCGCCTTCGGAGATACCACTGATAATTTCCGTCGACATACCGTTACTGATTCCTATCTCTACCGGATGGGCAGTGAATGTATTTCCTTCGCGTGTCCAAAGTTTATGTTCACCTTTACAGTCATTTACGATGTCGTTAGCACCGATTAAGGGTTTTTCGGGTACGAAACGCAATGCTTTGTTCGGTACGGAAAGTACGTCTTTTTTATCAAGGATATAGATGGTGACATTGGCCGTCAGACGTGGTTTCAGTTTCAAATCGGGATTGGGAGCGGAGATTACCACTTCATAAGTAACCACCGTGCTACTACTGGTACTTGTACTGCTGGTACTGCTTGCATCGCCCAAACGAATCTGGGTCACAACGCCTTCAAAGGTATCATTAGGATATGCGTCCACCGTAAAACTGGCGCGCTGTCCTTCTTCTACGCCACCTATATCGGCTTCATCCACATCGGCCACTACCTGCATCTGCGTCAAGTCCGCAGCGATAGTGAACAGGGTAGGAGTCTCGAATCCGGAAGCGACAGTCTGTCCGGCTTCCACATCACGGCTGATAACAACTCCGTCGATAGGCGAAGTGATGGTAGCGTATGATAAGTTACGCTCTGCCTTTGCGAGAGAGGCCTTACTGCTGTCATAGCTGCTCTTCGCCTTCTGGTAGTTGTAGAGGGCTTGTTCGAAATCCGTGTCGCTGATGAGTGATTTTTCGTGCAAGCCTTTGCTACGTTCATAGTTTTTCTTCTGATATTCATATTCGGCTTTCGCACCGTCGTATGTCGCTTGTTGTGAAGCCAATTCACTTTGCAGTGTGACGCGGTCCATTTCGGCAATCAATTGTCCTTTGGTGACTGTTGAGTTATAATCTACATAAATCTTGTCGATGATACCCGATACCTGTGTACCGACTTCGACTTCCGTCACCGGCTCTATCGTTCCGGTAGCAGTTACCGAATTTGAAATATCGCCTTTGCTGACAGCGACGGTAGCATACGTGACTTTATGCTTGGCGGGTGAACCGGTGAAGAACCAGATTCCTATACCTACTACCGCAATGACTGCCACGGCGATTAGGATAATCTTTTTCGTTTTCATTCGTTTATGATGCTTTTAATTAATATACGTTTTATAATGTCAATTTGTCTCCTTGATAGAATTTCAGCAACTGTGTGTTTAGTATGGCCATATATTTAGCCTGAAGTTGCTCTTGTTGAGCTTGTAGCAAGTTATTCTTTTCGGTGAGGAGCTCCACCGTATTTTTCATACCCAGATTGAACTGTTCGCTGATCAGGTCATAGCTGATCTGTGTACTTCTCAGTTTTTCGTTGGCTGCCGCATAACGTTGTTGTGCGCTGTTTGCGTCCAACCAAAGACTTTCGATGGTCTTATAGAGGGCTTTTTGTTCGTCAAGTAAGGAAAGCATATCCGTTTCGCGTTGCAGCTTAGCTTTTTGTACAGCACTTTTTGTCTGGCGGTTATTAAAGATAGGTACACTGACAGACAATCCGATGGAATTATTCCATCCGTTTTTCACTTGTTCGCCGAAAGTGAAATCGCTTCCACTTGTATGGTTTGTGCCGATGCCTGCGCTGAGGCTGATAGTGGGGAAGTAACTCGATTTGGCAATATCAATGCCTAGTTCGGAAGCCTCTATATTCAACTTACTTGCTTCGATTTCGGGACGGATGGCAAGGGCGCTTACATAGACATCCTTTTTGGCAGGTAACGGAGCCAGTACGTTTTCATCGGACAGTTTAGGGAGGTAGACGTTCATTTCATTCTCTCCGTCCAGTTCGAGCAATTGTTTCAGTTGCAATTTGTAATCTTGTAAGGTGGCTTGCGCTGTGACAAGTTGATAACGGTCTGTGCTTACCTGAGCCTCTAACTGTGCGAAGTCACTTTTGGCAATACTTCCGGCATTGAGAAGTTCCTGTCCGCGATCACGCTGGGCAATGGAGACTTGCAGTGTGTTTTCATTTACCCTGACGGATTCGGCGGCATAAAGAATCTGGATATAAATTTGTGCAATCGACTCTTTAATCATATTTTCCGAAGTGGCTACATCCAATTCGGCCACCTGGTTGTTCAGCCGTTCCTGTTTGAGAGTTTTGAGTCGCTTACTGCCGTTGTATATAGTCCACGAGGCATTCAGGCCATAATTGCCGTTGTAACTTGTTTTACTGTTGCTGCTGATGATTTCGCTGCCACTCACCCGGCTGCTCGTCTCCTGATAGGGGCGATTCACTACTTGCTGGCTGGTAGAGAACGAAAGGCTGGGAAATAAAGCCGCTTTGGCAGTCTTTACGTCAATCTGTGTGCTTTCCGCAGTCACACGGTTCTTGCGAATCGTAATATTCTGTTCCAAAGCATAGTCGATACAAGATTGCAAATCCCATTGAGCGGGGAGTCTGGCTTCATTTAACGTATCGGCTTGCAACGAAAAATCTTGTGCAGATATGTCGGAAAGCATACCTGCACCAAGAAATGTCATCACTGCCAATCTTCTTACATTTATCATATTCATACTTCTATTGATTTATTGGTGACGAAGGTACGCACATATTATATTAGCGGCAAAAGTGATAGACGGATCATTGAATTTTACCGTTAAATGATTTTTTTCTGTCGATAGGGAGATTAGCTGGGAAAAACACAATAAATCTCGCAACAATTCGGGGGATTTGTTTGTTTTTATTATAAATATTGTATATTTGTACTCATTACAAATTCTAACAACGATATATGAAGAATGCACTGCTTGCCGTTTGGAACTTTTATTTGGAAGGTTTCCGCAGTATGACACTTGGTCGTACATTGTGGGTTATTATTCTTTTGAAATTATTCGTCATGTTTTTTATCCTCAAATTATTCTTTTTCCCGAATTTCCTTAGTGATCACCCTACGGAGACTGAAAAAGGAGCGTATGTGGGTAATGAACTGATAGAACGTGCCCTTCCGGAGAAACCGATTGATTTTTAACCCTTAAACAACATAAGATTATGATTGAAAGTATTGACACCTCGCTGATCGATTGGTCGAGAGCCCAATTTGCGATGACAGCTATGTATCATTGGATTTTTGTTCCGCTTACACTTGGACTGGCAGTGGTGATGGGAATCATGGAGACGCTGTATTATAAAACAGGAAATGAATTCTGGAAAAAGACTGCTCAGTTCTGGATGAAGCTTTTCGGTATCAACTTCGCTATTGGTGTAGCGACCGGTTTGATTCTGGAATTTGAATTCGGTACAAACTGGAGTAATTATTCGTGGTTTGTTGGTGACATTTTCGGAGCACCGTTGGCAATTGAAGGGATTTTGGCATTCTTCATGGAAGCCACATTTATAGCTGTGATGTTTTTCGGCTGGGGAAAAGTGAGCAAACGCTTCCATCTGGCTTCTACCTGGCTGACGGGATTGGGAGCAACTATTTCTGCTTGGTGGATTCTGGTGGCCAATGCATGGATGCAACATCCGGTAGGAATGGAGTTCAATCCCGATACGGTGCGTAATGAGATGGTAGATTTCTGGGCTGTGGCTACATCACCTGTGGCTGTCAACAAGTTCTTTCATACCGTATTGTCCGGTTGGGTGCTGGGCGGTGTGTTCGTGGTCGGCATTAGTTGCTGGTATTTGTTGAAGAAACGTAATCGTGAGTTTGCACTTGCGAGCATAAAAATTGGTGCTATCTTCGGACTAGTGGCATCGTTACTCGCCGCTTGGACAGGAGACGGTTCCGGTTATCAGATTGCACAGACACAGCCGATGAAGCTGGCTGCTGTGGAAGGCCTGTATGAGGGTGGAACGAATGTAGGACTAGTAGGAATAGGAGTGCTTAACCCTGAAAAGGAAACTTATGATGATGGGAAAGAACCTTTTCTCTTCCGTTTTGAGATACCGAGTCTGCTTTCTTTTCTGGCGGAACGTGATGCGGGCGGTTACGTTCCGGGAATCACAAACATTATTGAAGGCGGTTATCAAATGAAAGACGGTACGACGGCTCTCTCGGCAGCCGAGAAGATAGAACGCGGGAAAACGGCTATTGGGGCATTGGCAGCCTATCGTGCGGCAAAGAGTGCAGGTCATGAAGAGGACGCGCAAGTGGCATATAAAGTGTTGCAGGAGAATATCCCCTATTTTGGATATGGGTATATTAAAGATGTGAATCAGTTGGTTCCGAATGTTCCTTTGAATTTTTATGCGTTCCGTGTCATGGTAATTCTCGGAGGATATTTTATTTTGTTCTTTATTGTAGTATTGTTCTTTGTTTATAAGAAAGATTTGAGTAAGATGCGCTGGATGCATTGGGTCGCTTTGCTTACTATTCCTTTGGGATACATTGCCGGACAAGCGGGATGGGTGGTTGCCGAGTGTGGTCGTCAGCCTTGGGCAATTCGTGATATGCTGCCTACAACGGCTGCTATCTCCAAACTTGATGTGGGTTCCGTACAGACTACTTTCTTTATTTTCCTGTTCCTGTTTACTGTAATGTTGATTGCCGGTACCGGAATTATGGTGAAGGCTATCAAGAAAGGACCGGATACGGAAGATAATATGAATACTAATCATTAATTGTAAAGGCTATGTATATATTTCTACAACAATATTGGTGGCTTGTCGTTTCCTTGCTGGGAGCTATCCTCGTATTTTTATTGTTTGTGCAAGGAGGTAATTCTTTGTTGTTCTGTCTCGGTAAGACGGAAGAACACCGGAAAATGATGGTAAATTCTACCGGTCGTAAGTGGGAGTTTACATTTACTACACTGGTCACGTTCGGAGGGGCTTTCTTTGCTTCTTTTCCATTGTTTTATAGTACAAGTTTCGGTGGAGCTTATTGGCTTTGGATGATTATTCTTTTCAGCTTTGTATTGCAGGCTGTCAGTTATGAGTTTCAGAGCAAAGCGGGAAATCTGTTGGGCAAAAAGACATATCAGACTTTTCTGGTGATTAATGGAGTAGTAGGGCCGTTGTTGCTTGGCGGAGCTGTGGCGACTTTCTTCACAGGTTCCGATTTCTATATCAATAAAGCTAATATGACGGATACTGTTATGCCGGTAATCAGTCATTGGGGGAATGGCTGGCATGGATTGGATGCACTGACAAATATATGGAATGTTATTCTTGGATTAGCAGTATTCTTCCTTGCCCGTGTGCTGGGTGCGCTTTACTTCATTAATAATATTGCGGACAAAGAACTGACGGATAAATGTCGTCGTGCGGTGCGGAATAATACGATTCTGTTTCTTGTGTTCTTCTTGACATTTGTGATTCGTACATTGGTTTCTGATGGCTTTGCCGTGAATCCGGATACACAGGAGATTTATATGCAACCCTTTAAATATTTCATGAACTTTATCGAAATGCCCGTAGTTTTGATCTTATTCCTGATAGGAGTGGTGTTGGTACTCTTCGGTATTGGCAAGACGTTGCTTAGAAAGACTTTTGATAAGGGTATCTGGTTTACAGGGATTGGGACGGTATTGACTGTTTTGTCTTTGCTGTTGGTGGCAGGATATAATAATACTGCTTATTATCCGTCTTATACGGACCTGCAAAGCTCATTGACTTTGGCTAACAGTTGTTCTAGTGAGTTTACATTAAAGACGATGGCTTATGTTTCTATACTTGTCCCGTTTGTGATAGCTTATATATTCTATGCTTGGCGTAGTATCGACCGTCATAAGATAACGGAAAAAGAGATGGACGAGGGAGGACACTCTTATTAAGTTGAGAGTTGAAAGTTGAGAATTGAGAGTTGGCTGCGCAATAGTAATATTATTGCGCAGCCAACTTTTTGTTTTAATGTCGGACTGGATAGAAAAACAGTTTTTGATTCTTACCTATTTGACTACATTTTCCGGTGTTCCGGCGATGTATGCTTGCAGATTGCTGATTGCAATGTTCATCAATCTTTCGCGGGCTTCTAGGGTTGCCCATGCAATATGTGGAGTGATGTAGCAGTTCTTGGCTGTCAGCAACGGGTTATCAGCATGGGGAGGTTCGGTAGAGAGTACGTCTACTCCTGCTGCAAAAATCTTACCACTGTTCAGAGCATCTGCCAAATCTTGTTCATTGATTAGCGGTCCACGCCCGGTATTGATTAAGATAGCTGTTGGCTTCATCATGGCAAGACGACGGGCATTAACCATCTCATGTGTCTCCGGAGTAAGCGGGCAATGTAAACTGATAATATCACATTCGCTGAAAAGTTGGTCTAAATCCATCTTCTTGATTTCGGGTGGTAATTGGAAATGAGACTTTGAAGTCAACGCATACACTTGCATACCAAAACCTATGGCAACACGTGCTGTTGTATATCCGGTATTTCCCAATCCGACCAGACCTATTTTCTTATCTCTCAATTCTATCAGCGGCGTATCCCAGAAACAGAAATCTTTGCTGTTCGTCCAGCGGCCTTTATGCACTTCTTCCGAATGATGTTGCACTTGCTGGCTGATATTCAATATGTGGGCAAATACCATTTGGGCAACGGAAGCTGTGCTGTATGAAGGAATGTTAGTGACAACAATACCCCGTTCTTTAGCTGCAACTGTATCAACTACATTGTATCCGGTAGCTAATACACCGATATATTTCAATTCGGGCAGTGCAGCCATGTGTTCTGCATTAATGATTACTTTATTAGTCAGGAGTATTTCTGCTCCGGCTGCACGTTCTAATACTTCTTCGGGAGCAGTACGGTCGTAAATCACGCATTCTCCTAAGGCTTTTATCCCTTCCCAAGACAAATCGCCGGGATTGGCTGCAAAACCATCTAAAACAATAATTTTCATTTCGATTTTATATTAATAATATGTTATACGTCTTTTTTGAACTTGTCTCCCCACAGTTGTATCATCCGTTCGGCATGTTTCTGTTCTGCCGGATTATTCTGCGGTTTCCAGATACGTTTGTCTTTCAATTCGTCCGGAAGGAACTGTTGTTTCACAAAATTTCCTTCATAATTGTGAGCATACTTGTACTCTTGTCCATAGCCTAATTGCTTCATCAGCTTCGTAGGTGCATTGCGCAAGTGTAATGGGACAGGTAGATTACCTGTCGAGCGAACCAACTCCAGTGCATCATTAATGGCATTATACGCTGAATTGCTTTTAGGGCTGGTTGCCAGATATATGGTCGTTTCAGCTAAAGGAATTCTTCCTTCGGGCCATCCGATTTTCATCAATGTATCGAAACAGGCATTAGCAAGAAGCAAGGCATTGGGATTTGCCAAGCCGATATCTTCGGAGGCCGAAATAACCAGTCGGCGGGCAATGAAAGCCGGATCTTCACCGCCTTCCACCATACGGGCAAGCCAATAGATTGCTCCGTCCGGATCACTGCCACGAATAGACTTGATGAAGGCTGAAATAATATCATAATGCATTTCCCCGTCTTTATCGTATGCCAACGGGTTTTGTTGTAATCGTTCAGTCACCATTTCATCAGTGATCACAACGGTGTCTTCAGCTTCGGATTCAACGACCAGCTCTAATATATTAAGGAGTTTGCGTGCGTCTCCACCGGAAAAGCGCAGCATGGCAGTTGTTTCTTTTAGTTCGATTTTACGTTCTTTCAGTACAGTATCCGTAGTGATGGCACGTTGCAGGAGTTCCAGCAAATCTTCCTTCTCCAGCGATTTGAGTACATAGAGCTGGCAGCGGGACAGAAGCGGACGGATAACCTCGAACGACGGATTTTCCGTTGTTGCTCCGATTAGTGTGACGGTTCCGTTCTCTACAGCTCCCAACAAAGAATCCTGTTGTGATTTACTGAATCGATGGATTTCATCGATGAATAGGATAGGGCTGGACTGGGAGAAGAATCGGTTGCTTTTGGCACGGTCTATCACTTCACGCACATCCTTTACCCCTGAAGTCACTGCGCTTAAAGTAAAAAACGGGGTTTCCAGCTTATTGGCAATGATTTGTGCCAATGTAGTTTTGCCTACCCCGGGAGGTCCCCAGAGGATAAAGGAGGAGATGCGTCCTGCGTCAATCATCTTTCGCAGGATAGCACCCGGTCCTACTAAATGTTTCTGACCGATATATTCGTCTAATGTTTTGGGGCGTAATCGCTCTGCTAAAGGTTGCATAATTCTTAGAATGCCATTAATACCATGAAGCGGACACCGTTTTTATTGATACCCGGATTATCACGGTAGGTGAAACGATGTACATATTCAATGTGCAGCAACTTGAATATATTATAGATACCCACACTTGCTTCAACATACGGAATCTTCGGATCCATGACAAAACTAGTAAATTTTCCATCACGCATCGGGAAGCGGAACAAATCGGGGTTACTGCTTTTGAACGGATTGTTCTTGTCTGTCAGAGTACCCCATAAGGCACGGACACGGAACATTTCCCTCCATTTCAGATTCTTGATAAGGGGAATACGATTGAATAGTTTGCCATTCATATCGTAAGACAATGAAACTGAAGCGAAACGGTCGTTCAAGAACTCCATATTATTAATAAGGTTGAACGTCTCGCGTTGGGTGATGTATGATAAGTTGGCTTCCGGCAGAATCAGTAACGGGAAAGGAACGGTGTTCCACTCGGCCCCTGCCTTTATACTGCAATCTATCTTTCCCCACGAAGATGGAAGCCAGAAACGTTTCCATACACTCGCTTCCGTACGGTTGAAACTGTATTCGCCACCTAACACTCCTTTGAATCCCATGGCATGAGTGAGTGTGAAGATAGGAGCGTCCAATGACACGGGGATACGACGCTGTTTGGAGTTGACAAATGATTCGCCCGGAGCATAGCGTAGTGTCAGGCTTGCTTCGGCAGTAGTGACGTCATGCACACGGGTTTGTGCGGCATCGTTACGCAAATACTCCAATTTTCCGGCAGGCTCGTCATTACGGTGGCGGAGCATTGCTTTTATACCGAATCCTGTAAGTGTTTCAAGTTCATAGTTGATGGTAGCATCGCGCATATACGACATTTGGTCTACTGTCGTTGTTTTTAATGAAAGGAAAATGTTATCTTTATCTGTAAATAGGAATTTATCCATCGGAGACATTACATCATAACTGTAAGTTGCCGAAATGTAATGTTTCGGGAACTCCCAAACCACATAATCGCGTTTGTTGAATGAATATGTCAGTGTTCCGCTGTATTTCCATCGTTCATCTTTCAGACCGTAGGCTCCATAACCGTTCAAGAACCAGTGTTTGTTGAGATGAGCTGTTGTCATGCCACTTAACCGAAAACGGGTTCCATCAATATAGTTGCTCGAAATCATCGTATTGATAGGACCTATGTCTACTTTACTCGGATGTTTCTTGCTTCCTGTTTCTACGAAGTTTTCGATCACAGCTTTCGCACCGAAGATGATATACTTAAATCCCGGAATCTGTTCGAGTCTGTTGACGAATACATCCATTGTGCTTTCTGTTTTTGTCAGTGGTACTTGGCGAACACTAGCCCAGTATTCATCGCTTTTCGAGAGCATATCGGCTTCTTTTATCACACTGCCTTTCAAACGGAAAAGCCGTTGCTCTATAGGGTCGAACTTATAATTGCTATATTTTGTAGTTCGCTCTACCTGCAATCCCCCCACCGTTTTGTTTGAACTCCACGAGAGATCTACGGTCATATCGTCATCTGCCAATACCCAATTGCCATTTGGTAGTTGTTCATACTGTTGGACGATATCCATACGGTTCACAAAATTGACTCCGGTCTTTTTAGGCAGGTTCATTGTACATTTCTGGACTGCATAGGTAGAATCTTTCAATACATAGAGATGTCCTGTAAATCCGAAATCCTGCGAATTCTGTGGAACAAATGTCAGATGTACGCATTCGCGCCTGTCCACCATCAACGTATCCATCAGATAATACTTATAAAAAGAAATGGCATTGCTACCTATAGGACTGACGAAACGCTGCTGAAGCAGACGGATCTCGTCATCATAGATGTTGATATCCGCAAAGACGTCCTTCAATACAGTGCCGAGCATATCTCCTGTAGAGAAGAATTCTTCGATACCATTGGAGTTTTTTCCTTTGATAATCGTTTTCTTACTTTCGGGATCTTTGCGGAAGATGGTTTGTGAAGCCGTTTCTTGTACAGAGATCGGGAGAATCAATTTATTGGTAGTTTCCGACACTTCTACCTGATCTCTAAGGAAAGAATATTTTTTGTAGATACCTTTCTCTAGTTTTTCCGGAGTAAGGTCATTGATAGACATTTTCATCTTTTCGTACTTATCGTACTGATAATATTCGTTCACTTCGAGGGCTTGCGCCTTCTTATGTTCGATTACTTTCTTCATGAACTCCACTGCCGGATTGTTCTTGCGCGAATATTTTTCTTTCTTAGGCTTTACAACGACTTCATTCAGAATCACGTTATCCGGAGCCAACTGTACATTGACCGTCTGATTGCCATAGTTCACTTTTACTGTCTTACTGATATAGCCCACTGCGGAAAAAACAAGTGTCCCCCCGTTTCTACGGGCTTCGAGACTGTATTCTCCGTCAATATTGGTGATCGTACCCATATCCTTTTTTTCTTGGTAGTAAACAGATATATACATCAATGGCTCATGGGTCACCGAATCTGTAACTACTCCCTTTATCTGCTGCGCAAAAACGTTTGAGGCTGCCAATATGAGTAAGATCAGTATAAGTATTTTGCTATATCGTTGTTTCATAAACGTTCTTAGTAGAGCTACAAAGTTAACAAATAACTCTGAGGATGGTTGAATATATAACTTTTTTTACCCATCATTGTTGGTTATTTACTCGTAAGGATCTGTACGATACGCTCTGCTGTGCGCCCATCCCAGCGTTCGGGAAGCTCGCCTCTTTTCCATTCGCCTTTCATTAATGTGTCCATTGCTTTGGCGAGAAGAACAGGATCTTCACCGACAAGTTCGTTTGTTCCCATACGCCATGTTTCCGGATGTTCGGCGTATGTATTGAGCGTAATACATGGAATGCCTAAGAATGTCGCTTCTTCGGCTACGTTGCCTGAATCCGTTATGATTCCTTTTGCCTTGTTTATCAGATAACCGAAAAATAGATAATTCTGAGGAGGCATGATATGCAGGTTCGGTGCTTCGATTCCTAATTCTTTAATGGCATTGCGTACATACGTGTGCATTGGAGCTACGATAGGCATACCGGCAGACTTTTCGATTAATGTTTGCAAAAGTTGTCGGAGATTCTCCTTATCATTGAGCAGTACACGCCGATTCAGGGTAAGTAGGAGGTAATTACCTTCTTGCAGTCCCAATACGGAAAACCATATCGGCTTGAGTAACCGGTTTCTATTATATCGGATAGTATCTATGAGGATATTACCTACATAATATACGTTTTCGTTTTCTGTTCCCGTCTGGTTCAGATTACGGTTGGCAACCATACCGGCAGTGAACAGATAGTCGGATAGCCCGTCTGTGATCATACGGTTTACTTCTTTCGGCATTTTCATGTCGAAGGAACGGGTTCCCGCCACCAGATGCGCCACTTTGATTCCTTGTTTTTTAGCGACGATGGCACAACTCATCGTTGCTGTCAGATCATCCACTACAAGGACTACATGAGCAGGATTTTCGGTTAGTTCCTGTTCAAAAGCTATCATGATTCCGGCTGTCAAGCTCGTAGGATTACTACTTTCCACTCCCAGATAGACATCGGGAGCTTTCATGTCGAGGTCCGAAAAGAGAGAAGCGTCCAAACTTGTATCCTCTTTCTTGCCTGTATATACCAATCGGTACGAGATACTTTTACCCAGCGCCCGTGCGGCTTCAATAGCGCGTGTAATGGGGGCTATCTTCATGAAATTGGGGCGTGCCCCGGCAACAATTGTTATTTTCATACTGTTTCTATCTTATTCGGTTTAATTCGTGAAGCAAAAGTACATTTTCTTACGGAATTTATTCGTTACTTTGCATACAAAATAACAAATATATGCCCACATTCGTTCAAATTCTTGATTTTATAGGCACATTTGCCTTTGCCATCAGTGGTATCCGGCTTGCGTCGGCTAAGCGTTTCGACTGGTTTGGAGCCTATGTTGTAGGTCTTGCTACTGCGATCGGTGGTGGTACTATCCGTGATGTTCTGCTTGATGTTACTCCCGGTTGGATGACAAATCCTATTTATCTGATATGTACGGGACTTGCTTTGCTGTGGGTTATTTGTTTCGGACGTTGGCTGATCCGGCTCAATAATACCTTCTTTATTTTTGATACTATCGGGCTCGCTTTGTTCACTGTGGTAGGTGTGGGAAAAAGTATCGCTTTGGGATATCCTTTTTGGGTAGCCATCATTATGGGTAGTATAACGGGAGCAGCCGGTGGCGTGATTCGTGATGTGTTTATCAATGAGATTCCCCTCATCTTCCGAAAAGAAATTTATGCGATGGCCTGTGTGGTAGGAGGCATTGCCTATTGGATTTGTGACCTAGTAGGGATCGAATCATACGGTTGTCAGCTGATAGGCGGATTAGTAGTCTTTCTAACCCGCATCTTAGCTGTGAAATATCATATTTGCCTACCTATATTAAAAGGGGGAGAAGAGGCGGAAGACTAGGCTAATCCTCCATCTCCAGTTCGCCTTGGAAACTGATAGATTGACGGTTCTGCATATTTACGTTGATGCTTGCCTCACCATTCGTATATACTTGGGCTCTGAATTCATATCTGTCTTCCGGATTCCGGGCAACGAATTCGATAACGGCATTTCCTTTTTTATCCATTTTCATATCATATTCTTTAAGGGGAGCTTTGAAATCGAGTCCGTCACCTCCACCATACGGGATACTGTAGGCCCGTCCGAAATAAGGCAAGTAGGAGATAACCGAGTCATTTCTGATTTCCAATGAGTAGGGAGACGTCAAGGGAATGGAGCGTCCGCGCATCGGCATGGCGGTCCTGACATCTATCTTGTAATTCTCTGAGGCAATGAGCTTCTTGACAGCCTCTTTTTTCTGCTCTTTCTTCTCTTGTTTGCTTTGAGCGGAAAGGGGGAGCCCCACTAGCAAGGCTAGCAATAACATAAAGATTTGTTTCTTCTTTTTCATATCCGTTGTATTTAGGTTGATATAAGTATAACAACCAAATTTACTAAAAAGTCGGGAACTCCTCTGTTTTCTTTAATGAAAATTAAATAGAAAATTCGATCTTCCTCCGATTTGCACCACCCAAAAACTATCAAAAAACACCTAGAAACTATCATTTGATAGAATTTCCCCTCATAAATAACGGAAATTACCCTTCCGAAGAGGGAAAATACCTTTAAACTTGCAAACATCGAGAAAAACGAATATTAACCATTAAAACCTTTAAAGTATGAAAAGTTTAAGTTTCAGAAAAGATTTAATTGGAGTTCAGGAGGAGTTGCTTCGTTTTGCTTATAAATTAACGGCTAACCGTGAAGAAGCAAATGATTTATTGCAGGAAACGTCTTTAAAAGCATTAGATAATGAGGACAAATATGTTCCGGACACAAACTTCAAAGGATGGATGTACACTATTATGCGCAACATCTTTATTAATAACTACCGAAAAATAGTACGTGACCAGACCTTTGTAGACACTACTGATAATTATTATCATTTGAATTTGCCGCAAGATTCCGGATTTGACAGTACGGAGGGCGCGTATGATTTGAAAGAGATGCATCGTGTAGTCAATGCATTGCCAAAAGAATATAAGGTACCTTTTTCCATGCATGTGTCGGGATTCAAGTACCGTGAAATAGCAGAGAAGTTAGGTTTGCCATTGGGAACGGTGAAGAGCCGTATCTTTTTCACACGTCAGCGTTTACAGCAAGAGTTGAAAGATTTTGTATAAATGGGGATAGCACACAGTCGGACAAGTTTATCAGTGAAAGGAGCATGAGAGATTTCTCATTGCTCCTTCTTCGTTTTCTTGTTTTTACCTTGTTGCTTTCTTATAGTCTTTTCTTCCGGTGGGAACTTGGGAACCAGATTCATTAATCGTAATATCTGTTTTTGACGTTTTAGGATATATGGCGAAGGCTTCGCAGAATTGAAGCGTATCGGGTTAGGGAGGGTAGCGGCGATAAGCGCACATTGTCCCCGTGTCAGTTTGGCGGCTGTTGTTCCAAACTTTATTTGGGCGGTAGCTTGTGCACCATAGATACCATTTCCCATTTCAATGGAGTTGAGATAAACCTCCATGATTCGTTCCTTCGACCAGAATAATTCGATCAAAAAGGTAAAATATACTTCAAACCCTTTTCGTACCCATGAAGACTTAGGCCATAGGAACACATTTTTGGCTGTCTGCTGGCTGATGGTGCTTGCTCCCCGTTTTCGCTTACGTGTTTTGTTCTCTTTCATTGCTTTCCTGATCTCTACGAAATCGAACCCGTTGTGTTCCGCAAAACGGTTATCTTCGGAAGCTATCACCGCCATCGGGAGGTTAGGGGATATCTTATCAAAAGAAACCCACGTGTGTTTCCACGTGGGTTTATCTCCTGAGAAAATCTGCTGAACACTTCGAATAACCATCAGCGGAGTGATATAAACCGGCATAAACCGATAGATAATGACCGTCAGTAAGGTCGATGCGAAGAAAAAAATCAGCAGGTTGCGTGTATAACGCAGTAATTTTTTAATTAGCAGCTGCCTGTGCATCTCTGATCATCTGTTCGCTAGCGTACATATATACTTCTACACGGCGGTTCTGTTCGCGGCCGGCTGCTGTATCGTTGCTTGCAACGGGATCGCTTTCACCCATACCTTGCACACCTTTGATCTGGTTGCTGGACACACCGCAATTCAACAGATAGCTTGCTACACTCTGTGCACGTTCCTGTGACAAGTTCAGGTTTTTCTGGCGACTTTGTTCAGCCGTACTGTTTCTCCATCCTTGATTGTCGGTATATCCATAGATAGATACGTCCATATCACGGTTCTGGTTAAGTACATTATTTGCGAATTTGCTTAATGCGGATTTAGCGGCAGGACTCAAACTTGCGTTACCTGTTGTGAAAAGGATACCCGAGTCGAATGTTACTTTTACGGCTTTCAGTCCGTTGTTATCCGTAATCTGTTCTACTTGCGCACCTTCTATTTGTTTTGCTTCGGCTGCAGCTTTATCCATTTTCTTTCCGATGAGGGCACCTGTACCTGCGCCTACTGCCGTACCGATGGCAGCGCCGATAGCCGCACCTTTACCTTTACCGATAACGCCTCCCAGAATAGCACCCAAAGCAGCGCCCGAACCTCCACCTATAGCCGCACCTTTACCGGTGTTATTCATACTCGCACAGCCACTGAATATCATGGCAACACTCATAAAGAGAACCATAAACTTCATCTTGTTCATAATGTTGATGTTTTTAATTAGTAAAAAAATAATTTCATACGAATCATATCGTATGATGAATAACACCGCAAAGATATATATTATTTAGCAAAGGTGTACTTTTTAAGTTAAAATAACGAGTGGAATTCCGACCGTCTGTTAACGAAGGAGAATCCTGAGTTATTCTTTTGTTACAGAAGGGATACTCAGACATTTCTTTTTAATAATCACAAACCAGCTTAAAAGTACCAATCCTTTGGCAACGGTAGTGACGCAGACAGCCCACCAGATTCCTTCCACTCCCATACCCATTTGCACGAACAAAATAGCAAGCGGAATGCGCATATAGTTGCAGACAATGCTGATAATGGCAGGAGGTATCGTCCGGCCGATACCGTAGAATACTCCTTGCATGGTGATTTCGAGCATCATGAAGAGCTGTGAATATCCGTCGATGCGAAGGAAAACACCTCCGGCTTCATAAGCAGCCTGTTCGGGGACGAAAATAGAAAACACCTCATTTCCGAAGAAAACAAATAATAATGTGCAGAATGTTCCGAAGATACCAGTCATCCATAGTGTAGTATGCCAGGCCTTGAGTACCCGTTCAATCCGTCCTGCTGCATAGTTTTGGGCGATAAAAGCACTTAGTGCGGTAGAGAATCCCTGTGAGGTATTCCAGGTGATAGCTTCGATTTGTCCTCCGGTCGTAAAAGTCATCAATCCGATGTGCCCTCCTTGTTCGGAAGCGGTGCGGCAAAGGAACATATTGACAAAGGCGAAAAGAGTATTTAATGTTGCTACGGGTAATCCAAGTTTTAAGATTCTCCGTGTGTATTGTCTCTTCAGTCGTGTGAAAAAAGAGAACCCGCCGAGCAATGCATCTCTATAACGCAACTGATAGACGAAAATAAGAAAAACGCTTGCTTCTGCAATCCAGGTAGCGTAGGCTGCGCCGTTAATACCCAGCCCAAGACCAAATATCAGCAAAGGATCGAGAATGATATTCAATATCAATCCGGTGCCACTGATGAAAAAAGGAATCTTGCTACGTCCGGCTGCATTATAGATTCCGGTGAAAGCTGCCGACAGAAAGACGAAAGGCAGTCCGGTAGAGACAATCCGTAAATATTGGATAGCATTGGCGGTAATATGCTCTTCGAGTTCGTAGATGCGTATGATAGGATCGGCAAAAACAAGAAGCAATCCACCCCAGCAAAGAGAAACGATAAGTGCGATTGTGATGTTATGGGATGCAAAGTTCCGGGCGGCCTCCTGGTTCTGTGCACCGATAGATTGACCGACGCTGACTTCCGAGCCTACCTTATTTAATAAAGATATGGACCCCGACATCCATGTCAGAATTCCGACAGAGCCGATGGCGGCTACAGCTTCACTTCCCAGTCGTCCTACCCATGCCATATCCGTGAGGCTATACGCCATCTGTATAAATGACGTTGCCATGATAGGCATTGCCAGATTGAACAATTGGCGGTTGATAGGCCCTTGCGTCAGATTCTTTATTCCTTGCATATCTTTTTATAATCAAAATGAAGTGCAAAGATATGGAAAATTACTATCTTCGCACATCTAATTATTCATTAATCAAAGTACATAGATACTATGAAACAGAAATTTTCTACTCTTTTTTTCCTGTTGCTTTTCCTGTTGGCAGGTCAGCAGACGGTAGCCCAGAAGGCTCCCAACCCTTTTGATATTGAACAACCTTCACTTCGTGTATTCCTTCCGGCACCGGAATTAGCTACGGGGCGAGCAGTGGTAGCCTGTCCCGGCGGAGGATATTCCCATCTGGCAGTTGACCACGAAGGTTACGATTGGGCTCCTTACTTTAACAAGCAAGGCATTGCTCTTATTGTGCTGAAATATCGAATGCCGAAAGGCGATCGCACGCTTCCTATTTCGGATGCCGAAGCAGCAATGAAGATTGTGCGTGACAGTGCTGATGTATGGAATCTGAATCCAAATGATATTGGTATTATGGGATCTTCTGCCGGTGGTCATTTGGCGTCGACGATTGCCACCCATGCCAAACCCGAACTTCGTCCTAACTTCCAAATCCTGTTTTATCCGGTGATTACGATGAATCAATCGTATACCCACATGGGTTCTCGCAATAACCTGTTAGGAAAAGAAGCTTCTGCCGAGCTGGAGAAAGAATATTCCAATGAAAAACAAGTGACAAAAGAGACACCGCGTGCCTTCATCGTATATAGTGATGATGATAATGCCGTTCCTCCTGCCAATGGCGTTAACTACTATCTGGCATTGAATAAGAATAAAGTTCCTGCAGTTCTTCATATTTATCCTTCCGGCGGGCATGGATGGGGAATCCGCGAAGGTTTCCTTTATAAAAATGAAATGCTGGATGAACTGACAGCTTGGTTACGTAGCTTCAAGGCTCCCCGTAAAGATGCGGTCCGTGTTGCTTGCATTGGCAACAGCATTACTTATGGAGCCCGGATTAAGAATCGTAATCGCGACAGCTATCCTTCCGTGTTGGGACGTATGTTGGGTGACGGTTATTGGGTTAAGAACTTCGGAGTCAGTGCCCGTACCTTATTAAATAAAGGAGATCATCCGTATATGAAAGAGAAAGCCTATCAGGATGCGTTGGCTTTCAATCCCAATATCGTAGTAATCAAGCTTGGAACAAACGATAGCAAATCATTCAATTGGAAGTATAAGGAGGATTTCACAAAAGATTTGCAAACAATGGTGGATGCATTCAATGCTCTGCCTGCCCAACCGAAGATTTATCTCTGCTATCCTTCCAAATCCTATCGGACTGGTGACAATATCAATGATGATATAATTTCCAAAGAAATTATTCCGATGATAAAGAAAGTTGCCAAGAAAAATCATTTGCCGGTTATTGATCTTCATGCGGCAATGGATGGAATGCCCGAACTTTTCCCGGATAAAGTTCATCCGAATGAAGAAGGAGCGAAGGTAATGGCAAAAGCCGTTTATCAAGCTTTGAAAGAATGAAATAGAAGAAGTGGCCTTTGATATACATCCGGTTGAATTTACTTCAGAAGAAGATTTATTCAATCGGATGTTTTTAGTCTATCGATAAATAAACTTCTTATAATGTGTTAAAAAATATCTTTTAGAAAGTTATAGATTGCCTGCAATATTTAATTTTGCATCTTTAACTATCTTTAGAAAGGTGAGTTAGCATAGCATTATGAATAAACAGAAAGATTTTATATTTTTTTCAAAATTGATGAACGCTGCTGACATGGGTTGGTGGAAGGCTGATCTGACAACTTTAAATTATGAGTGTTCGGAGTATATCTCGGAATTGTTGGGTTTGGATGATTCGGGTATTATTAGTTTTGAAGATTTTAACAAACGCATATTGAAGGAGGAGCAACGCCCTACAACTGTTCATTCTTTTAGTGAGCAGCAGATGTCGGAAGTAGTGTATTTACTTGATACGGTAAAAGGGGCTGTTTGGGTGCGGAGTAAGGTCTGCTTTCAGGAAACGGATAAAGAAGGGCATACAAATGTCTATGGGATAGCCGAATTGCAGGAGGCTCCTAATATGACATCAGCTTATCAGGCCTTGCAGCACAGCGAACGCATCTTGCATAATATTTATAAGCACCTGCCGGTCGGTATCGAATTATACAATGAGGATGGGATATTGATAGATTTGAATGATAAAGAGCAGGAGATGTTCCATCTCGAGAAAAAGGAGGACCTTTTAGGACTTGATATCTTCAAGAATCCAATGTTCCCGGAAGAAATGAAAGAGCGGTTGAGAAGGAATGAAGATGCAGACTTTACATTTCGTTATGACTTCTCTAAGATCGGTTCATATTATAAAAATTCCAAAAGGGAAGGTACGATTGACCTGGTAACTAAGGTAACGACACTGTATGATGATGAGGGCAATCCGATTAATTACCTGTTGATCAATGCTGATAAGACAGAAACGACCATTGCTTATAATAAAATTCAGGAATTTGAAGAGTTTTTTGAGCTGGTGGGAGATTATGCCAAGGTAGGATATGCCCATCTTAATCTTCTGACCGGAGAAGGTTATGCCCAAAAGAGTTGGTATAGGAACATCGGTGAAGCGGATGGAACGCCGTTGTCCGATATCATTGGTATCTACAGACATCTCCATCCGGACGACCGTAATTGCATGGTTCAATTCTTTGAAGATGTACGAAACGGATTGACGGCTAAATTAAGTAAGGAAGTGCGTGTCCTTAGAAGCAACGGTGAATATACATGGACGCATGTCAATTTGTTAGTTCGGAAATATATCCCGCAAGATAAAATTATTGAACTGATCAGTATAAATTACGATATAACGGAGTTGAAAAAGACAGAGGAAATGCTTGTCAAGGCGCGTGATAAAGCCGAAGCGTCCGACCGTCTTAAATCAGCTTTTCTGGCTAATATGAGCCATGAGATTCGTACGCCGTTGAATGCGATTGTCGGCTTTTCAGCCCTATTGGCAGCTACGGAGGATATGGCTGAAAAAGAACTCTACAACTCTCTCATCAGTCATAATAATGAGCTTCTGTTGGAGCTGATAAACGATGTTCTTGATTTGTCCAAGTTAGAATCCGGTTATCTGGAGCTGCATCCGAGTTGGTTTAATCTGGCAGAACTTTTAGATGAAAGTGTTGCGGAATATACTCGTCAGCTAGCTGCGGGAGTTGAACTTCGGACCCATTATCTTGATCAGGGTTTTCTAGTAGAATTGGATAGGTTGCGAATCAAGCAGATCTTAAATAATTTTCTTTCCAATGCTCTAAAGAATACGACTAGTGGATATGTGGAGGTTTTTTATGAGATAGATTCGTCCTATGTGCGGATCGGTGTTCGAGATACCGGTCGTGGTATTCCTCAGAATATGTTGGAAAAGATATTTGAAAGATTTGAGAAAGTCGACTCTTTCACTCAGGGAGCTGGGTTAGGTTTGCCTATTTGTAAATCTATTGTTGATAAGATGAACGGACGGATATGGGCTGATTCCCAATTGGGAATAGGTACTACTTTTATGGTTGAGTTGCCTTGTTCTGTCACTCCAATTGATGCATAAGAAAATGAGGGTGTGTCAAAACGTGATTTGATGAAAGGACAACTTTTAATCTGAAACTTGACTCCCTAAATCAATTATAAAAGAGCCATATCATTACTCAAAAACAGAGTTTGATATGGCTCTTTTATAATTGTTAGTTACAATCTGTAACTTTTTAGAGTAGTCATTTTAGTTTTGACACACCCTCATTTTGCTTTTCATGATCCGCCTGGGGCTTTCACCGTAGCGGTCTATATCTTTTTTATAAACTCTTGTAAACCTTGAAAAATTGTACTATAACGAATTAGTAGCGATTTATAGGAACGCTTGTTGTCAGTGAGAGGCATTCGTTTGTCAGCCGTTCTCTGATACCGTAAAGATAGAAGATCACTTTTTATTTCCCAAATATTTGATTATTAAATCTTTAAAAAAGATTCCCAGTGCAAGGGTGAACCTATATATATGGATAGGTTTGCCCCTTGCACTGGGCGGATGCTGCATCAGTCCTACAGCCTTGCCGTCCGCCTCGATACCGCCGTTTATGTGAAGCGGTTCCCCCTCCTTTTTCGCTGAACCGAAAAAAATCATGGTGTAGTACACGTATAGTATCCCATGCACTGCCTTTTATTGTTATTCTTTTGCAGCAAACATTGAAAATTAAGTTTGTTATGGAAGTTGTTACATTTGAAAGTGAAGCGTATAAAGCGCTTGTAGGGAAGATTGAAAAAATCGCCGGGTATGTAGCCGAAGCGCAGCTGCCTTCGGGAGAAAAAAAGGAGGCTTGGCTGGACAGTAACCAACTGGCGGAAGCTTAGGGATCAGTACACGTACATTGCAACGCCTGAGGGATGAAAACCAGATCAGCTACTCCATGCTGCGTGGACGGTGTATGTACAAGCTGTCGGAGGTCGAACGCTGTCTGGAAGAGCATACCATTCGGTGCAAACCTCAAACATTGGAGGATTTTCGCAAGAACTACTTAATGAGAACCGGCAATGATAAGAAAGGATGATATACTGAAAATGACGGAAAAGGGCATTTCCGTATTCCGCTATTACCTGCCGGTGGACTTCAAGGTGGAAAAGAACTTCCTGAACCCTTTTTATAAGGATACGAAGGCTTCGTGCAATATTTATTACGAACGCAAGGCCGGTGTGTTTAAAATGAAGGATTTCGGGAACGAGGATTATTCGGGGGACTGCTTTGAGCTGGTGGGCAGGCTGAACGGCCTTAGCTGCAAGGAGCTTAAAGAGTTTGTCGAGATCATGGAAATGATAAACCGTGCTCTGCATTTGGGGCTGTCCGCACATGAGGAATATCATGTGAGCCATAGCAAAGTACCCCAAAAGAGTGAAGTGGTATCGGAAGAACCGAAAGCGAAAAGCGTCCGGCCTTATACTGTCGTGCAAAAGCCCTTTACGGCTGCGGAACTTGCCTTTTGGGGTAAATCGGGAATCGGGGAAAATGTTCTGAAAGCGTACCGGACGGTATCGCTGAAGAAGTTCAGCAGCGAGAACCAGGAAAGGAAGCCTTTTTCCTGCATGACAAGCGTCGATGAACCGATGTTCGGATATATGGGGAAACAGCATATCAAGGTTTACCGTCCGTGTTCACAAATGCGGTTCCTGTATGCCGGTGATTTTGGCGACAACTACTGTTTCGGGTTGGAGCAGCTGCCGGCAAAGGGTGATCTGCTCTTTATCACAGGTGGGGAAAAGGACGTAATGAGTCTGGCGGCACACGGCTTCCATGCGATCTGTTTCAATTCGGAAACGGCTTTTATCCCTGCGGCTGTCATACACCGGCTTTCGTTCCGGTTCAAACATATCATCCTCCTCTATGATGTGGACAGTACCGGGCTGAAAAGCTCGGCGAAGCGTGAAGAGGAGCTGAAGGAATACGGGGTTAAACGATTGTTGCTCCCGCTTGCCGGTACAAAGACGGAAAAGGATGTATCGGACTACTTCATGCTGGGGAACAGCCGTGAGGATTTGATAAAGCTTTTTCTGGACTATCTGGAAACCTTATACAGCGAAACCATGTCGGCATTGAAATCCTGCGAGGTGGATTTCAACAACCCGCTTCCCATTGCACAGATGATCGTATCGGTAAATGATGTGCCTCTCGGAACTCAAGGCAACCTGCTTTGTATCACCGGCGGAGAAGGCACGGGAAAAAGTAACTATGTGGCGGCACTGATTGCCGGAGCTATCCGTCCCACCGGAACGGATGTGGATGCGCTGGGCGTTACGCTCCACGAAAACGGCAGGAACAAGGCGGTACTGTTCTATGACACGGAACAGAGCGAAGTACAGCTGTATAAGAATATCAGCAACCTGCTGCGGCGATGCGGACGTGAGGCGATGCCGGAATGGTTCAAGGCGTATTGTCTTACGGGAATGAGCCGGAAAGAACGCCTGCTTTCCATTATCCAGAGCTTGGACAAGTACCATTATCAATACGGCGGTGTTCATCTGGTGGTGATAGACGGGATTGCGGATTTGATAAAATGCGCCAACGATGAAGCGGAGAGCATAGCCGTCGTGGAAGAACTGTACCGGCTGGCCGGTATCTACAAGACGTGTATCGTAACGGTACTGCATTTTATCCCCAACGGGCTGAAGCTGAGGGGACACTTGGGAAGCGAGTTGCAGCGGAAGGCTGTGGCAATCCTTTCCATAGAGAAGGACAGCGATCCGGTCGTATCGGTGGTGAAGGCTCTGAAAGTAAGGGATGGAAGCCCATTGGATGTGCCTATCATGCAGTTTTCGTGGGATAAGGAAAAGGCCATGCATGTCTATCTGGGCGAAAAGCCGAAAGAGGAAAAGGACAAGCGCAAAGAGGGTGAGCTTGTAGCGGTGGCCGATTCAAGGTCATCGAAACGGTTCCGTGACAGTGCGGAGAAGGCGATGCCGTCCTTGGCCGCCGAAACCTTTATCTGGAAATATTTCCGGGGTACGAACTGTTTGTTCTCCCGGTATCGTGAGCAGATCATCGCCAATGTGGGTGTCTGCACCCGTCCCAAAGAGAACACGCCCTGCCCGGTGGCAAGGCTGAGCGCCTGAGAACTGTTGATGCTCACGAGCCAGTCCGCCTCGCTGCGGGCTTTGGCGGAGAGGTAAAGATTGTCGTAAAGGCTTCCCTCCCTGAGATTCCGCAACCCCTCACGGATGGCCTTGTCGGTGAGCGAGGAGATCCACAGACGGACAAAGGGTTTGGTACAGCCGAGATAGTTGTACACGTAACGGAAAATCAACTCTCCCTCACGACCTGTGTCGGTGGCGACGATGATGGACTCGCACCTGTCGAACAGCTCCCGGAGCACTTCCAGCTGCCTGACCACTCTAGGATCGTCCTTGTACACCTTATCCTCCCGCACCTGACGGGGTACAAGCCTGAACTCCTGCGGCAATATGGGGAGGTGTTCCCGGTGGAAGCCGGAAAAGCTGTAGCTTTCGGGCATGGCAAGACCGACCAGATGCCCGAATGCCCATGTTACGGCATATCCGTCCCCATTAGATACCCGTCTTTCCGTTGGCGTGTGCCCACTACGGACGCTATGCCCTGTGCCACGCTGGGCTTTTCTGCAATGATAACTTTCATATAATTATTGTATTATTCATGTGAATGATCAGATGATACCCCTTTTTTATCGGCTTTCTGTACCGGGCGGTTCCGGCTGACGGCGTTTGCCGGCTTCGTTCCGTCCTGACGGACGGCCGCCTGCTGCGACTGTTCCTGTTTCTTGCTCTTGTCCGGGTTCCATTTGAAGAAATCGAACTTCGCCCGCTCCTGGTTGACACGGACGAAAGCACTGAACAGGTTCCCCCTCGTTGTCGGTCATGTCCTTGATGTAGGTCGCCTTGCCCTGTGCCAGTGATGCCTGCTGTTCTTCGGTAAGGTCTTTTCCCTTCAGCCGTGCGGGGATTACCAGCCCACGCTCCTGCTGCCGGTTCTGTTCCTGAGCTGCGGTCTGCTCTTGCCGGTGGGCGATTCCCTTGAAGTCATAGTCGAATCCGCCCTTGCACGCATTGAACTGCAAACGTGCATCATAATGACGCCGCTTTTTCTCCGACCACATGTTTTCGACAAGGACGGACTCGCCGCTTGCGATGCGTTTTCTCTGTTCGTCGGTCAACGCCGTGCCGTTCACCTCTGCGGGAATGGTTATCCCGCTGACCGGTATGTGATGGAGCCGGTTGGTCTTGGGATTGAGCGATACCAGACACGGCTCACGCACGCCTCCGGCCAGTTCGAGTTCCACTACGCAACCTGCATTGCCTTTTTCCAGCAGGTTCTGTTTCACTTCGGGAGTGAACTCCACGTTGAAATACGGCGTGTCCAGATCCGGATAACGCTTGCAACATTCGATTTCGTTCCGGAGCGTACCGTCGGGATTCTCCGCCAGACGGATGCAGGCGGGAGTTTCAAACTCTATCCCCTTGATAACGGTTTTCAGGGTGAGTACGGCGGATTCGTTGCCGTTGAGCAACCGTCTGAGCCCCGGTTCTCCTAACGTTTCGGGTGTTACCCCCATGCGCTCAAGCTGCTGCCAGTCCACCTGTTCCATGCTCCAGCGGGTGGATTGCTCCGTTCCGCCCCCGCCGGACTGCTGTTGTGCCTGCTGCCGGCTCTGTACGTACTGTTCCGTGTCAAGACGGTATTCGTCCAGCAAGGCAGAATTACTTTCGGACTGCTTGAACAGGCCGACAAGCTCCTTGGCGGAGGCAAGCAAGTCCGCCGGAAGGTGATAGAAGCGGAAGTCGGACGGCCGCTCGAACTGTCGTTTCATGTTGAGGAAGAACGTTTCGAGTATAGACACGTTGCGGTCTATCCGCATGAACTGATCCGAAGGCTTTGCCCCTGCCAACGGTCTGGTCTTGAGTCCCCCTTCGGGTTCGATGTCCTCCACCACGTGCGGGGTGTTGCCTTCGGCGGCGTTGGTCACCACCAATACCTCGCCTTTCAGATCTTTCAGTTTTTTGTCCATAAAGTGAATGAGTTTAATTATGATACAATCAGATTAATTGCGGCACGAAAGTAGAGGTAAGAGGCTATGGCGCAAAAGGAAAGGAGGGAATGGGGAATGAGTGGCTACGGGATGGCATGAAGTGGCCTGCCGGCAAGAAAGAATGGCGTTCCGATACAAAAACTTCAAAATAAAAAGCGTACCTTCGCAAAAAGAAACATAAAAAAGGACAATCCGATATGATTACCAACCGGGAAGAAGTGATAGACAAGGCATTCAAGGTGTTTTTGAGGATGAATTACGAGAAAGCGAGTATCAGCACGCTGGCAAAAGCCTGCGGGGTGGTAAAGACAGGGGTGGTATATTATTTTCCCCACAAACTCGATCTGTTCATGGCGGTAGCGGACAAGTATGCCATACAGATGCAGACACCGGCCAACAAGTTTGCTGGGCCGACGGAAACACTGGCAGGATTTATAGAGCAGTATGTGGCAGGGGTGAGTACGGCCATGAACCGTATCATCAAACAGGTGCGATGCTGTGCGGACGACAATGAATGCTGTCCCAACTTCTACTATTTCCATTTTCTTTCCCAAGTGAGGATGTATTATCCCGGAGCCCGTGAGAAAATGGAAGAAATATTCCGCAAGGAACACGAGTTATGGAGGACAGTCATACAGAAGGCAAAGGATAGCGGTGAAATAAAGCAAGATACGGATGTGAAAAAGACCGCTCCGCTGTTCCGTCAAGTGTTTCTGGGCATGTCCTACGAGCAATCGTTCCTGAACGGTCTGGACGTAGAAGAATTGAAGGAGAAGTTCGATTGTCTGTACTCGCTCCTGAAAGCCTGACTCCTTTTAGCAATATTTAAAAGACTCCGATAAAAATATTTTCTGAACAATCGTTCAGATTTTAATATATTATTTATCTTTGGCACATGATTTAACTGCCAGAGATATGGACAAGGTACGTAAACAGCATGGAAGTATCGTCCTGTACGAAGAAAAAAAGGATGGTGAGCAATACATACGGATAGCATATGCTGATAACCCAGCAATTGCCCCGATGCTATCTCAAGAACTTGGGATAAGCCTGGACGGAAACGGGAATGCCTATATAAAGGCATCGGACTTCCGGCTGCCGATTTTTCATGATCGTTATTCTCCTCACACCTACATTGATTATAGTCGGCTGTATGTAGGATACCCCAAATCCAAACGGGAATACACTTTTCTGAAACTCTATTCTGATAAAGATACAATAACAGATAGAATAGAAAGATTAAAAGAATTGATTAATCAAAGCAGTATGGGACATTTGCCTTTACCGCTAAGGATTGATTTGATGAAACGGATCAGTGATATACGTGTCGTACAGAAAATACAATGCGAGTGTTGCAAGAAGATTTATTTTTTTGCCGGAAAGAAAAACAACGTTCATGCACAAGTACTCTCCTGTATAAACAGCTATCTATATAAAGCTGAAAACTCTGTCGAAGATATATTGTTAGAAACAGAGAAATTGAGGATTCATGTGGAAAATAATCATAAGGAAACGGATACAGCCGTGGGTTGGGCTATTGTGATGCTTGGATATACAGTGTGTTATGATGCAGCGTCTATATTGAACATCGAGGATTATTGCGGAGAAGATGACGGTTCTTTCGATCATGAAAGCTGGAATGCTGATTTTATAGGTTCAATTGTCTATTCAGGTGGAAATCCTTTTGTCAATGAAGGAAACGGTGATACGGGAAAACGAAAAGAATATTGGCACTGGTATTTGGATATGATTCTTTCCATATATGAAAATTCAGAACGGGAAATTATCACTTTTGTCTTGCCGGAAAAGGCAACTGAAATACCCGATTTTCCGGAGGAATTGATAAAAGAAGGGTTGGAAGAAATTGCCAGTTCACCACAAGGTCACCTGTCCCGCCCGTTAAGATATAAAATTTTACAGGCATTTCGGTCTCCCCGTATAGCAGGAAGAGTCGGTATATTGTGTGCGCTTAAAGTTTTACCGATTTGGAGAAAATATTTTGGAAAAAACCATGAAATTATTGAATTGCTCCGAAAAGCGGAGTATTGCTTAGGAGAAAAAGCAACCCCGGATGAAATAACAAAAATAGCGGACTACATTTCTAGTCTTGTAGAAGGACATGATTATGGAACCAATTTTGCCCCACTTATGGCAGGCATGGCAGCTGTACAAGCAGCTTATACAGTAACAGACGGTAACGATTGTGAAGAAGTTGCGGAAAATGATGAAGAACTTGCCTCCGACGAATGGGATGCAGCGTTTTTGGCAAGTCTTTCCTGCAATGGAGGTGCGGCAGACTTATCGGAAATCAATCCCGAATCGAACAGGGAATTTTGGAAATGGTATCTTACCGACTGTATTCCATACGTTTATGAAAACGAAAAATATTCCGGATGCCATGCCAGTAACAAAATCCGCATACCGACACCGACAAATTGCAATGTGACGCTGTCTGATAAAATCAACCGACTCAACTCTGCGCTTGATTCTTATATTCATGCCCCTACCAACAGAAAAGAAATATTGCGCATGCAACCGTACGCGACAGACGGAGAACTTATCCGCATAGTGGCAGATTTTCTACAAGGTTATCCCTGTATACCTTTCACGGCACAAGAGTTGGAAATTTATTGCATGGTCGGACTTTTCGATTACGATATTATAAGATTCTGGTATTGCGCAGCTTTGCTGGCCTTGTCTCCAGATTCTTGTGCCATAGCTTATCTGTCAAAACTCGCCCATACCCTTATGGAACAAGGTCCGGGAGATCTTCATATATTGTATCGCATTGTGCTGCTATTGCCGGAACAGAAGCATCTGCATGAACTGAACCGGGAACTTACCGATTATTACGAGAGGATAATCCCCACTCTTGTGAGCGCAAGATGGTTGGCAAAGGCCAATATTCCTTACCCTGATGATTTTGAATGGAGTATATCTTTCCATTTTACTTCCGATGGGGAAATGTTCCCCGTATCGGACAATAAGAGAGACGAACAAGCGTGGTTTGTTCTGACAGTCCGATTATTCGGACCAAGATCTCTTTTTTATGACTATGTCCGTTTCACGAGTTATCAAATTCACGTGTGCAACGGTGACAATAGCATTCATGGGGACTGGAACGAAAAAGACGGTTTTCTTGTATGCAATGGAGAATGGTTAATGAAGAATGAACTTTATACTCCCGACCAACTTGTACTTCTGATGCACAAACTCTCAAATAACGGTATCCGGTTCTCAAAAATACCTGCCAGTATATATACTACAAAAGGAATATCCAGAAAGGCTGTGGAGGAATGGATTAAGAGCGAAATGAAACTATATGAGAATGATCGGATGGAAGAAGTCCGCAACAAAGCCCTAGGACTACACAAATATGATGGAGATGTAGAAGATACGTTGGCAGAAATGAGAAAAAGATGGGGAAAAGATGTTCCCATATTGAAAGACAAGCGTTTTGATGAAATCATACCCCAATATTACTGTCTTTCGCATGAAGCGGGCATAGCTGCCTTGGGGCAGGAACTTACCGCCTACGGATACGCTCTCTATGACTTGGACGGTGATGAGATTTACCTATTGGAGTTGCTTCCACAAACGGAAATGCAGGCCTTTGAGAAGAAATGTAGTAAGTATGGTCAATATTGCCAACTTCTCAAACAACCACACCGTGACTTTGGGATTACAGCCCGACATATCAATCCACGAAAGCAAATGCCCCGTGAAAAAATGGAATGGCCGGATGACGGTATCTGTTATATCGTAAGAGGTTTTGCCGGATATTTCGCCTATGGAGAATGGGAACCGAAGGATGAAGAGCAATGGTTGGGAACATTCATAGTCGATTTGCGTATTGTACCTCTTCAGCCTGTAAAATTCAAAACGAGGAAAATCCACAGTTTCAGATACTCGAAGGAGCTGGACTTTTATGCTGCACTTTATTCTACCTCTTTGGGAGAAATGCCTATTGGGGGAAAGAACCCGTTGGAGGCGGACAAATGGCCACGTCTGTGTGATTTGAGTGTCTATGAAAAGTATGAGTTTCGATGGTACGGACATTATCTCTGTCTGGGGGATGTCAAAAGTGCTATCATTCATACAATGACGGAACGGGGAATAAAATATGTAAGCCGTATCATATTGCCGGATGGCTTGATGTATCCTCCTGGTTTCGGGATAGACGGGAAAGGAACACTGTATATAACAATGGGGGATTATTGCAGATCAGGCATCATCCGATATGACGATAACGGGAAATATACCACCCTACCATTCTCCATGTTCGGGTATGAAACGTTCCGTGAAGGTTGCATCCCCGTACCAGACACCGCACGCATTATTTTGCTGCACGAATACAATGCAAGAAACAATAGCGGAATATGGTTGGAACCTGGATTGCTTGATCTCGATATGGCGACACGAAGATGCCGTATCGCTCCGTTGCACCACATTGGGGATGGTTTATTCAGATTGCACATATTTCAGGAAGATTGGATTTTGGTAGAGGGAAACAGTGACAATGGCAACCGTTCCGACTATGCCCGTCTCTGGAACCGGAGGACAGATGAAGTATTGCGCATTCGCCCCGGTGTGTTTGGCAGCGAATCATTCAAAAAGATTCATGTGTTACCTGACGGTACTATCGTAGTAAATACACATCAGCATACCGATGACATACTGAGTCTGCCGGAAGACTTTTGGCATTTCCTTCGTACGGCAAGCCGTCCGAATAAATTGGGATACTGGCTCAATTACCCAAAGCCATATCCGGAGATAGACCTTTTATTACCTCCTATTTCAGAAGATATAACTCTGATGTTTGCACCTCCGTGCGGAAAGCTGCCGATTGCCAAACCACGGTTGTCGGAAAAGGATGGTAAAGAGCAAGGAGAAAGTCCCGAACTATCGGAGGCAGATGGAGTGGAGATTGCGGAAGGCAGATTAAGGATAAACGGGAAAAATGTCGACCTACCATTGTCATATACAGCTATGACAGATATCTTCGGCAAAGAGAAAGTCGTATTTACCCACCAGACCATGCAAGATGACAACGGCAAGACCATACAATATGACAGACGCAGCTTTCTTGTCTGGGAGGATGCCGGAGTGACTGCCGCTCGAAACGAAGAGAATGTTTATAACATTTCTGCCATATACTTGTGGATAACAGAAAATAAAGTTTCTGTCTTGCCAATTCCTGCCGGACTATTCGGTGGAGAAATTATGGTGAACGGAACAAAGTGGGACAAAATTTCCGATATGACAGCTCGCAGCGGAACAATGGAAATCGCTACGTCTGTGTCGGGCGGTTACATGGAAATCACATTCGCCAATACCCGTAACCGGAAATCCACCTGGCAGAACTGGCGGAAGGTTATGGTTGAAAACCTTCAAGTTGCACTTGTAAAAAGAGACCGCATCAGGCAGTTGGAAAGAAACGGTCATATAGGTAAGTTCATAGCTCCGGATAACACCCGCTTGTTGGCAGAAACGAGTGAATCCTTTCTCTACCATGCGATTCAGGCACTTTATGCCGGGTATTCCATGAGACGAAGCGAACGCTATCTAAAAGCGAATCTGCTTTTATGCCTGATAGAAGCGGCAATCAAATGTATTGCATATAGCACCGTCCGGATTTCCGATATACTCTTCGTGTATTCAGGTTGTGTACTTCTCGGCTGTGAAAAGGCGAACATGAAACGGTTGGGCGAAACAATGGCCCAAAAGGGCGTTCGCGATTTCGTATTTGACACACTGATTCGCTGCTGCGTTCCTGATTGGGAAGTCACGGAATATACCGTATTTCCGGAAATTAAGAAATGGATCCTCTCACAAGTGAAAAGTGGAAGCATAACAGAAGCGAAAGCTGCATTAAAAAGTATTTCTTGTATTTCAGAGAATATTCTGATAACAGATGCGCTGATTACATCAACTTTAAAAATATAAAACAGTATGGAAACAACAAAAACAACCGAAAAATTCAAGAGTGTGCATAAAACTTTCAGTTACACTCCTCAAAGTGCATTGACCAACCAATGGTCAAGCCTGGCGTTTGGGATAGGTATGATCGTCGTACCTTTGATTTACCCTTTTGGGTTACGTATCAGGCGGGCAGTCATCCTTTCTCCAGAAGTCTTTTCCGCGATTTTGATTATTGGCGGTGTACTACTGCTTATAATGACATACTTTGACATTCGCAAGGCCCGGGTACTGGCGGCACAGGGAGGAACCATTACCGTGGATAAAGGACGGGTGACATATCCTGAGGTAAATAAAAGCAAAATCGAGTACAACTCTTTCCTTATTTCCGACATCAGCTATATAAAAGACGATGATGAAGAAAACCAGTTTAAAGTAAGTCTTCCTGATAAATACATCGTATTCGAAACCAAATATTTTGCATCGCAGGAAGAGTTCGAAGGATTTCGCTCTTTATTCAACTAGTCAATTCTTTATTTATAACTTAAAAAATAAAAAAATATGAATGTAAAATTATTGAAGAACCTGTTTGTGGCATTGGTCACAGTAATTTTTATCTCTTCCTGTTCATCTGCCGATTGTACAATGGCTTCCGATGAAGGTGTTGCTAAAGTAAAGGAACTTGTAAAAGCCCATGTGGATATAAACGAATGTAAAATTTACCGCATAGAATGGAAAGAAGACAGGACAGAACGCAAATTGGAAAACATATTGAGCCAAATTAGCGTGGATTACATTGACAAGAAGGACAATGACTATAATTTGACCATTAATTATACGGATGGTGAATTTGTACCTGAAGAACCGAGAAAAGGAAAATCCGTATTAAACTCTTATGAATATACTACCGCCATTGAGATTGACGGAATGAATGCCGAGGAAATACGGCACAATATTGCCAGTGGCGGTGAATTGGTAATCCTTCAGGAAGAAGGCAAACAATATGAGTTCAAATCGGTGGAAAAATATATGCTGTATATGCGTCCTGTCCCCAAAGATTACGAAGACCGCTGGAAGAAATGGGGTGATGACAAAAAACAGGAGTATCGGCAATTGCGCCAGATGTTCGAACTCAATTTTATCAAAAAGGACGAACAAAAGGAGGTCAGGGGAAGACACGTTTGGACGAACTATTACACCGTGCCGTTTGAAACTAATGAAGCCGGTGAAGTTGAGATAGAACAATAATCCTGCTTGCCCATGACACTGTTTACCAATACACCAAAGATAAGCGACAGCGAAGCGGAAGAGCTGTTCTCTGCCGGAATGTCACTTCTGTCCTGCAAGGCTTTCCCTGCCGCTTATTTGTGTTTTAACCGCATTCCGAACAAGGATTTCAGGCTGTTGTACAACAAGGCGCTATGTTGCTTCATGGTAAAATGGCATGATGAATGTTACAGGTTGCTTTGTGAGGCGGAACGGCTTATGTCCGGTGGGGATGTTATCCGCATGGCAGAGTTACCCGAAGCATTCCTTCGTTATGATTATGATGAAGGGCATCCTTTTTATCCCATGCCGCAAGGTATTCCGGTATCTTTGGCATACAGGCAACTGTTGCGGTTAAAAGCGGAAACGGCTTTTAAATTGCATTTGCATAGTGAAGTTAAGGCCATTTCCGCCCGTTTGGGAGGCAGATACAAGCATATCGAGAAATTGATAAATAAAGGAAACGATAATGATAACCTGTGAAGAAATATATAGCCTGCATACAAGCAAGACTCCGGAATCCGATATCCACGTAGCATATAGGGATATCCCGCTTGACAGTAGGAACGGAATGCGGAAAAATGATACTCCCCTGCATGTGGCTTGTACATTTGCCGATGAGGATGCAGTACGCATATTGTTGGAACGTGGAGCGGATGTAAATGTAAAGAATAACGACGGAGACACTCCGCTATGTGTGTTGGCAAAACACAATTATTGTCGGCAAGAAGCTACATTTGCCGATATTGCCGGACTACTGCTTTCCAAAGGAGCAAGAGTGTTACGCTCGGGGAAAAACACGACCGCCCTGATTGAAGCAGTACGTAACCGGCATTTCCTGATGGCGGATGCCCTTTTGATGTCAGGCTACCGCATCGATACTGCCAATTCAAACGGCGACAACGTGCTACACGCCATTTGCCAGTCTGCTGGCGACATTGCATACGATATCAAGCGTACAGAGGAACGGATAGCGGATTTTTCCGAACGGTGGTATTCGGAAAGGGATAGACGGGAAATTTATGAAAACATGGAAAGTTTGCGAGAAGCAGACAAGTTATGTTTTCTCACCGCAAAACGTATTTTAGAAAATGGACAAATAGATCCGGAAGACAAGAATAACATCGGAAAGACCGCTTTCGACATCGCAGTAGAAGAAGGCGCACGACGGATCGGCGCATTATTGTCCGGTCAAGATCCTGAAACAGATGAACTTTCTGCATTGGCTGGAGGATTGAATGTTTTTCAGGCGTTATGGTACAAGGATATGGTAGCCTTGGATGCAATCTTGCGTTCGGGGGTAGAATTACAGACCGTATGCGAGGATGAAAAGTTGCATGATTTCAAAGGGAAGTCTCCTTTGGCCTGTGCCCTGTCATGGGATAATGTTAAAGCTGTAGAAATGCTGTTAAGGAGTGGGGCTGATCCGAACTTCAGAGACTCGGAAGAACGGACGGCTTTTGCCGTGTGGTTAAAGAAAAAAAAGCATGGCAGCGAAAAGAAAGAAGAATGTCTGTACCTTCTCCAATGCCTGATGCAATGCGGATGGCATCCGGAAAGTCCTGCCGATAAAGAAGGCAACACATCTTTGTCTCTTGCCTGTCGGGAAGCAGGGTATGAGCTAGGAAATTGGGCTGTGCGCTATCTTGTAGAGAACGGAGCAGATGTCAATGCGATTAATCTGCAAGGACAGACACCGGCAATGAACCTTTATGGAGGATGTTCTTGGGACGGGAACATTCCACATCTTGCCGTTCTGCCGAGGTCATATCCTTATGGAGGACGTTACTGCACGGAGGAGGATGCCGATGTGCTTGAAGTCTTGCTTGAAGCCGGTGCGGATATAAATGCGAAAGATAAATGGGGCAATACTTTGTTGCACTACATTGCAGGTAGTTCCCAAAGGGGAGCAAAAGAAGCTGTCGATTTGGTCATGGATTTCGGAAAACCGGATGTGAATGCCGTGAATAATGAAGGAAAGACAGCCTTGGATATTGCAACGGAAAAGAACGATGAGTCCCTTGTAAAGTTTTTATTGAAATATGATTGAGTATGGATAATAACATGACTTTTTTAAATGCGTGCCGCAACGGACAGAAAAGTATTGTACAGATATTCCTGAAAAAAGGAGGAATTGATGTAAACAAACGGGATGCGGAGGGTAATACTCCGTTGTATTATGCTTGCCTGAAAGGATTTCGAGATATTGTGAGTCTCCTGCTTGACAGCGATGCGGATGTTTCCATTGCAAACAACTGTTCGGAAACACCCTTGCATGCGGCTACCAGGAGCGGAAACAAGGAAATAATAGGAAAACTGGTACAATACGGGGCGGAGCTGGATGCAACAGACAAGGAAGGGCGTACCCCTTTAATCCGCCTCCTTGACAATAAGCGCACCGACGCAGCCTTGTTTTTGATAGAGCAAGGTGCGGATACAGAAGTTGCGGACAATTCGGGGCATAAGGCGATAGACTATGCTACAGCTCACGGATTGCGGGAAGTCGTGATGTTCCTATCTGTGGGAACAAGCGATATTCATGGTAACACACCTCTTCATCAGGCTGTTTTTAACGGGCAGTCAGAAACAGTTCGCATATTGCTTTCCACATCAGACGATATGCTGAATATTCCGAACGACGAAGGGGAAACACCGTTGATTATCGCCTGCATGAAAGGGAATCTTATAGTGGCGAAATTGCTGATTGATGCCGGAGCAGATGTAAACAAGGCTCTGTTAAACGGTAATACTCCTTTGCATTTTGCAGCTTGGTCGGGAAACAAGTTTGTTGGCCGAGACTTAATAGGGGCAAGTGCACAAATTGATGCACAAAATGAAAATGGAGAAACTCCGCTTATTCTTGCAGCCAGAGAGGGTAACAATGAATTTGTCGCACTTCTTGTGGAACACCAAGCGAATGTGAATCAGGCAGACAATTTTCAACGGACGGCATTATATTATGCCGGTGAACGTGGCTACAACGAGATTACGGAAATTCTATTAGCGGCAGGAGCCGAAGGATAATTTATTAACATCATTAAGAATTAGACGATATGACAAAAGAAAAAACAACCCCTCAAAGTCCTGAGGATATGGCAAAGGCGGCACAGGAAGCCGCAGTGAAGGCAGCAATGGAACAGGCGCAGTCCATGTTCGGAAACATTCCGGGATTCCAAATGCCGGAGGGTATGCAGGAGCAAATAATGACGCAAATGACAGCCGGCGTTCCTAATATGGCTGAAGTGCAAGCGCAGCAGGAGGCTATGTTGAAAGCAGCCGGAATAGACATGGGGACGGTGGCGGAAGCAGGCCAGCAGAACATGGCATTTGCACAACAGATGATGCAAGACTTTTATGATGCAGACGACTTGGATACAGGATGGACTATCAACAAATCCGGTGAGGGAAAACTGAATGTAAGACAACTTCGCCTATTGGCTTTCGGCGCACCCATGTTAGTGTACAATGACGAAAACGTGGACACGATTGATTGCGAAAACGATATTGACAACATTAAATGCACACTTCGGGAATGGTGGAATGTGACAGACCGGGAAAGTACACTGGATATCGTAAAATGGTTGCTTGAAGAGGGACATCATGTAGAGGCGGACCGGGTATTGGTAAAAATCCGTGAATGCGGATTGGAAAATATATCAGCAGAGGAATGTTGTAGTGAGGATAACAAGATGGAAGATGTCTGTTTAATTGCGGAGGAAATGCAGGAAAACGGTTGGTGTCCTACTGGACAAATACCGCAAAGCGTCATCGCTTGGGATTTGGTGCGTGTAGTGAACTTGGGGCGTTGGGCATATCTTTGCGGCTACGTCAGCGAAAACGAGATGTGGCAGATCATGCAGGTAGCGGCAGACATCGCACTCGAACACTTTTCTTCATGGGAAGAATACGGACGGAGTTTCATCATGGGACGTGGTGTATGGCATGGTGAACCTGCTGACAGCGAAACGGCATACGAGATAGTAGAACTCTTGCTGGAGAATGATGAATCGCCGTGGAAGCAGTCGAATTGGGGAGAATAACAATAAGAACCTTAAAAAGCATGATAACAATATGAGCAATGATTTTTGGATATCCATTACGATAGCTGCTGCCGTGGGCGGTTTTTGGCTTTTCAAGAAAGGGAAAAGCGCATTTTTATTTATCAGGAAAATACGCAGATCTTTCAAAGGCGTATGCCTAAACCCAAATTCGAAATTGAACGATGAGCAATGCAAGAGGATTGCTGTTGGAGCCATGTATGCCTCTCAACAAGGGGCTTATCAGAACTCGATAGAAACCGGTATTTCCGATATGCTGCCCAAGATACTCGGAGAATGGTGGGGTATTGAAACTACGGAAGCTGCCCATAAAGAATTGAACTACCTTTGTGGAAAAGGATATCGGTATTATTTTCCTTTTGTCTATCAAGCATTTTTGTTGGACAAACCTGAAGAACAAGATGAAATCTTTCAGCAGAATATGACTTCTCAAGAAGATTATGACAAAATTGTTATGCAGTTTCAAAACTTGCAGGAAACCTATGAGGAACTGCTTGCCTGCAAAGTGATTGCACAAAAGGAAGATTTGAAACGTTACGGTGTTGCCGGTTGGGATGCAGGACGCATCTGCTTCCTTGCCCGTGCTTGCTGTGAAATGAACTATATTTCCGAAACGGATGTTTGGAAATATATAGACATCGCATACGATATGGTACATTCCGAGTTCTCTTCATGGGGAGACATGGCTATGAGCTATGTTATCGGACGTTCCTTATGGGGCGGCAAGGGCGCATACAATTCTGTGATGAAAAGTACTGCCGATGAATTGTTGACACATGAAAACAGCCCGTGGAGAAAATACGCTTGGTAAGCGGCTTCTTTACACGTCCACTTTAGTAAGAAACCGCCTTTTGGCAGATGCTACATTTTCAGAAGTGTCCGTATGAAATGCGGTTTCTTTATTCTTGTCAAGGCATATCGCACCTATGGCAATGGGCAATGATTATTACGATTTTGATATACTCTATACGGTAATCTACTTTAACAAATAAGATGCGCTGAAAAAATATGCCCTTCCCCGATATAAGGACATTAATGATAGAATATATAGTGATGAATATGGGCTAACGCTTCTGGCATACACCTGCAAATTGTCTCATGTGAAGTTAGCCCATATCTTGCTGGAGTATGGTATTAACGTAAATGGTTGTCAAAGTCCATACGACACCTGCAAAGTATATCCGATTATGAAAGCTATTACCAATCATAACATAGAACTGGTGCAGTTGCTTTTAGAGTATCATGCAGACCTTGATATAAAGGATAGTGACGGCAGCACCCTCTTGCTTTGGCTAAGGAAACAGGTGCAAAAGAGATTGAAAATTTACTTTTGCAATGGATGAAACAAAAAATAATGCTAACAACGCAGGATAACGGACAAACCGTTCCCTGCTAACTATTACTAACAATACGAATAACTCTTTATGATAAAATTCATTTTAGATGCGATGTATTATCAGATATTCATATTTAATAGGGATAAATTTATATTGGAAAATCCACATGAGCGGACGATACAGATAATATGTGGAATATTATTTCTTCCTGTTATAGTATTGACGTATCTACTGATAAAGGAGAATTTCAATTATAAAACCCCTTTTGTGTTTTTTATCATAATCTATGTTTTACTATACAAGACATTCTGTTCGTATTATATCAAAAGGAAAAAAGGTATGGAAATTATAAGGAGTAAACCTCTAATATTTAATAGCCAAAAGATTTCTTCCTTCATATCATGGATGATTTATCCCATTTTGGTTGTATTACTTTATTTTATAATAACACATCGTCATTGGCTAAAAATTATACAATAAAGATTTAATAAGTTAGAACAACGAAAGATAGCATCGTCAGATGCTACTTTCTAACCATTATCAATAAAGTAGAAACTAATTAAAGAATAGAATTATGTTATCACAGAAAGTTTTAGATTTGTTGAAGAACGAACCAAAGTTGCTTCCGGAAAATCAAGCAAAATACAAAGAGATTTTAGATAGAAACGGGATAAAAAAAGACTCCGACTTTTATGTATTTATGTCTGAATATGGTGGAGATATGGACGGCAGTCTCGGCTACATGATAAATGTACCGGAAGATTTGTCCGATACAGACAATAGTGTAACATATTCTTTGCGGCAAAATGAAGGAATACCCGATGAATATATCTCTTTGCTTGATTTTGGGTACGAGGATTATCTATTATATAATCTTGTAGATGATTCAGTCGTATTTTTACCGGACGGAAATATTGAGTGCCTGAACAATAAGACACTTTCTAAAAAATGGGATAACTTTAATAGTTTTCTTGAAGACTTCTTAGGATAGAATACTTCACAAATATTGATAACAAGCCGGGATAACGGACTAACGCCGTTCCCCGTCAACCCATTGACATCAAGACAGTGTACCATTATGGAAGCAAGAGATAAGTTTAGTACAAAAGAAAATTTTGCAACTCTTATTAGGTTGCAAACGGAATTTATTGATGATTGTAAAAAGGATATACAGGATTTGAAAGACAGTGAGGATAAAGGCATTCAACTATACAGCCTACCAAACAAAGAAGTTATTCAGAATAAGCATGAAACAATTTTAATGTATGAATATGATAATCTACTTGCAACTTATTCTATGGGAGAGAGTATAGATAAGATATTGCCGCTATACAAAGAAATCGTTTCGTTGATGCCTATTGCATGGAATAAAGACAATGGGTATATCCTTATGGTAAATATGCTTTCTATCGGTATATTGTTAGGTGTAGAAGATACTATATTCTGTCAATTAGCAATGGTTTCCCAAAAGGAGAAACTGAACGATTTCTTAATAAATTATTTTCTTCACTACACATGTAAAATAGATGTTTCAGTGAATAGCGTTAATTTTTTATTTTCTCGCCCTTATGCAGCGACAAAAGAAGTTATCTCGTTTGCAGATAAAGATAAGACTTTAAGTGTAGATAGGTTAAAGAAATATCTTTCACAAGAATGGTACAGAGGTCATTCCGGTTGTGGTTGGCACAACATGCACAAGATAAATATATCTGTACACTCCGGCTATTGGAGCTTTGAAAGCGGTGCATTGGTCAAGGTTTTGAAGCTGGATGATAGCAGCTTGAAAGGATTACCCTACTATCCATACGACATGGTACACTGGAATGAAATTAAATATGATGTTAACGAAACGTGATAACGTCTTACAGCGTTCCTTGCTAAACCATTAGTTACAATATGAGAATGATAATAATACTTTATATTTTATTCTTGCTTTCACCTTATACTTTTGCACAAAGCTATAAGGAAACTATTCGAACAGAGATTAATGCAATAAATAAAATGCCTTTGTGGATTGCATACCTTGTTCCTTCAGATAGTTCAGGAAAAGTGATAGAGGATGAATATATGGAATTTAATCAAATCCATTCGTATAAAATCTTAAATGATGATCAAATTAAAAATGCCAATATATTGTTCACTATGTATTTAGATAGAGATAACAAAATAAGAAAAGTATTTAAGCGATGGGCTGACGGGGGTGCATTGCATAGTATCGCATATTATAATTCTAATGGGCGATTGATATATGGTGTATATAATAAAGGTGATGAAACTCACGGAAAGTTGTATGCTGACGCTTCGGGTTTTCACATCGAGCAGTTTCCTGACGAAAATGAATGTAAGAATTGTTTTGAAGCATACCTGTTCCTATCTACGAAATGTATAGAAGCTCAATATAATATAATATTACAGAGTCCTCCAAATGCTAAAAGGACGATTTTTACGCCACAAGTTGGAAATAGTGCCATACTATGCAGTTCTTACATTTATTCTTTGCCTAATGGAGAAAAAACTACCAAAGGCGAAGATGGTATAGCAGTCAATTTTGGAATGCCTGTTGTCATAAGTAATTTAACAAATGACTGGTGCAAAATAAATTCCATTTTTAATGTTCCTATAGGTTATATACCTATTCAAGACATTGAAATCATTAAGTAAATATAGTCAGCAACTAATAAGGTCGAGATAACAGCTAAACGCTGTCCCTCGCCAAACCATTAATAACAACTTAAAGATGAACATAAAAAACAAGATATACCATACAGTCTATTTTCTCCTATTCGGAATAATAGTAGGTATTTTAAGGTGGTCTATATGTATAGTAGATACAAATGGGACAATGGATTTCACCCCATTTTTACAAGCGTTTTTGTTGATAGTCGCATTGTTATTGTTTGTAATATTGGATATTATTTTGCATAAAGTAGCCTTGAGGGCGATTTCGATAACCATTCTATTATGTTTCAATATATGGTCTTACACTTACTATTTCAAAATAGAAAAATTGCAAGAATATTGGAGTGGACTTAAATATTCACCTTATGACGCATATCTTCCACCCAATATTGATGATTTCATTTTTGTATGGTTGGCGAGCCAGATTCTTGTTTTTTATTTGTTCTTGACGATAGGTATTTCATATCTAATGAAAAGAAAAAAGTTATTAACAAATCGGGATAACGCTTAACAGCGTTCCCCGCTTAGCCATTACCGACAACGAATAAAGTTATGGACATGAAGCATATGCAAATGATAATAACAATAGTGTGCATACTTTATGTAACCGCAAGTTGTACAACGCAAAAGGTTGCATATAGAGAACGGCTTGAAGAAGCAAAAGGATATGCCCTCTATGTTTGTGTCGCACACATGAACAAGTTTGTTGATAGTACGTCAGTTATCAACAAAGATTATTCCGGCGAATATTTTGTTCAATTAAGCAGCTTATCGCTGGAAGAAATTATTAGAATTAAGGAATATGTAGATAAAGAATGTATGAATTATTGGAGCATATCTCACAATCCGGAAGGTAATATGATTGCATATTCATCATGGAAATTCTATAACTCCAAAGAATTGGATAATTTTATTCGTAAGACATTAAGAAAAAATACCGGTAACGACGAAAGATAGCATCTGACGATGCTCCTTTCTTACCATTAGCGAAAACAGAAACCTGTATGATACAGAAAGTAGAAAAACTGAAAGAAATAATCAATCAAAACAGCATGGGGCATTTGCCTTTAGCCTATCGTGTTGATTTGATGAAACAAGTAGGCGACACCCGGACAGTACAGAAAGTGTTTATGTTTAGCATCACTTCTTCTAAAGGAGATATAATAACATTAAATACAAGAAATACAGATAAAATCTGTAATGCGTTTAGAAATATACGTGAACTAATGTATAATAAAAACTCAAAACAAAGTGCATGGTTTCAAGTTGAAATGTTCTTAAAAAGTAAGGCTCAATATATTCTCAAGTTCAATTATGATAACCTTGAGCAAATTCCTTCTTTTTTTCAGAAACCTGATTGGTTGTTGGAGATGTTTAGGGAATATCCTCGAAGCAAAGAATATACACCTCTCTGGCTAAGAGAAATAGTTGGAAGAAGAAAGCTGTATTTGACTTAGTTTCTATGGGTATATAAAATAATTTCGCTAACAACGCAGGATAACGGACAAGCCGTTTCCTGCTAACCATTAATATTAAATCTGTTATGAGTTGGTATAAGTATTGGTATTACACAATTTTCTTTATTTATGATTCCTTTGGTAAAGACAGAGAACAGAATAAAGCATTTTCTGTTGGGTGTTTTAGTCTTATCATATATATGGTATATAGCTTATTGGGAGCTTATACAAATATGATGTTTGAAAATCCAATTCTAAAGTATATTGCGCATCCTTGTTCACATTTCATCTTTATAATAATGATTTATTGCCTTAATGGATTCTTGTTTTGGCCGGAAAAGAAAGCAAGGATAGGAAGAAGCATTTATCGGGAAAAGAATGAGAAAAAGAAGAATGTGATTTGTATCATGCTAACATTAGTAATTTTTGTAATATACTTTATTTGTGCGTTTTCTTACAAAGGAAAATTTATGTATATACCAAATTGAAACATCCAACAAAACAATATTAACAAGGAAAGCTAACCCTTAAATGGTGTTCCTTTCCAACCCATTATAAACAATAGTGCAAAATATGAAACAGAAAATATACCATATCATTATCT
>ERZ1673753.38-NODE-38-length-207172-cov-7.493518_pt1 | contig 207172 bp, 188 predicted proteins | sample MGYA00580201_ERZ1673753 | MGnify/ENA primary metagenome ERZ1673753 (study PRJEB41218, sample SAMN15661747) | gut metagenome | host: Homo sapiens | place: Canada: London | collected 2015-08-20/2019-03-30 | study: EMG produced TPA metagenomics assembly of... | reverse complement strand
AAACAATTTCATACCCTTTTCCAAATTTTAAACCATATTTTTATAACAAAATTTTTTAACTAACTTAATTTGCTCTGTTACAAGCATTAATAAAAAAGATTTTAATAAAATCTTTTGTAAACCACAAAAAAGATGACCTTAACTGTTACTATACAAAAGCACAAGTCGCCTCATAAACTGATTAACGAAATCATGTAAAATAAAAAGGATGAGACATTATTGTATCGGTAAACCAAGGGAAAGACAGGAGAAGAATCATAAAATGAAATAAATACATTATCTTCTTTTTTCATTGTCCAATTATGCTTAAATTTGAGAAATACATTTCAATGATTATGAAAAACCATTTATCAGAAACAGAGAGAATTCGGACGTGGAAACATACAAATGAAGAACGGCTCCTGCGTCAATGGAATAAAAAAAACCTACGCTTCTTTTGGGGAGTTATTTTCAGTATGTGGGGATTTGCTTTAGTCTATCTTATCCTCTACGGTTTTCACACTCCTCTTACCACTAACTATTATTTCTATTTTGCTTTATTTTATCCTCTTTTAATGGGGTACATATACAGAAAAAGAATCCGTACTATCCTGCGGAAAAGAAAAGAAGAACTACAGAAAACGAAAAATACCGAATACTAATTTTATTCTGCATTCTTTTGTACTACATACTGATTCTATACTCACTGACCCGGAAGCCACGCAAAAATTCTTCAGTCTTCATCCTTTTCTTTCCTGAAAGCTGAATTTCTTCTAAACGGATCCGGCCATTGGGCACACATACTTCCCACTTCTTTTTACCATCCGTCCTGATTTCTCCCGGGACATCCCCCGGCTCTCCAACAATCTTTTGAGCTGATATCACTTTCATAGCTACGACTTCTCCCGTTTCCTTATGCTGAAGCTCAGTCCAGGCCGAAGGGAAAGGAGATAAACCACGGATATGATCATAGACCTGTCCGACGTCAGCACCCCAATCGATCTTCATATCTTCTTTGAAAATCTTGGGGGCTAAAATAGCCTCCCGCCCTTTTAATAATTGCTTCTGGTCTAGCAAAGGATAAGTATTATTTTCGATTGCCTCTACTGTTTTCAAAAGCAAATCTGCACCTGTCCCCATCAAAATGTCGTACAGTTCCCCTGCTGTCATGTCAGCTCCAATCTCTACTTTTTGCTGAAATATGACATTACCGGTATCTACTTCATGCTTCAATAAAAACGTAGTCACCCCCGTAACCCGCTCCCCATTCATCAAGACCCGGTTGATCGGAGCAGCCCCCCGGTAATCCGGTAAAAGAGAAGCATGCAAGTTCACCGTTCCCAAAGGAGGCATATTCCATACGACTTCAGGCAACATTTTGAAAGCAACGACTAACTGCAAATCAGCCTGTAATGCCTGCAATTCCTGCAAAAAATGTTCTTCCCGGAATTTCTCCGGCTGCAAAATCTTTAAACCGGCATCCTTTGCATATTTCTTTACAGCAGATTCCTGCAATTTCTGTCCTCTCCCGGCAGGTTTATCGGGATTTGTAACGACTCCCACCACATTAAAACCGGCTTCGATTATCTTCTTTAACGGCAATACGGCAAATTCCGGAGTACCCATATATACGATTCTCAACTTATGCTCAGACATTTCTTTTCCGTTTAAAAAAGCCCGTAATCTTTTTAATGAAATTAGAATATGCTTCTCCGTTCAGCACTTCGGAATCCGTCACGGATTTATAAGTCAGTAATACTCCTAAAGGTAAAAGTATAATCGATGACATCCAGGCCCCGAACCATACGCTTATAACTGCTTCCCGGGCAGATCTTTCTCCTATCATAGAGATGACATAATAGATAATAAACAGTAATACGGACACTACAACCGGCATCCCTAAACCTCCCTTACGGATAATACCTCCTAAAGGCGCCCCAATAAAAAAGAAAATAAAACAGGCAAAAGAAAGCGTAAACTTCTTATGCCATTCAATCTGATTTTTCCGGATCTGCTCCTCTTGCTTCAAAGTATAACTCATACTGTTCTGAGTGGCAGCTTTCACATTCCGGGCATATTCCAAACCACTTGCCACGGCTCTCTGCTGTTCTTCCGGATCAAAACTAGTAAATAAACTGTCCACGTCAACTACCCAATTCCGGGTCTCCAACCGCAAAATGCTATCTTTTTTTACACTGGAAGCTTTACTTTTTTCGAAACCGGTACTCAATATACGGGTAGCATCCATATTCTTCCGGTCGTCTACAATTTTTTGTAAGGAATCTATCGTATATTTTAACTGATTCAAATTCAACATAATAGCAGAACGAAACATATCTTCATCCGTCCTTTTCAATTCATTACCCGGTAAATCGATTAACAAACTCTGTTTATCAAATTTCAGTCTCCTGAAAGGGAAAGTTCTCCGGTTGGTAGCTTTCATTCCTTCATCCGTATAAGTACGCCCGTGAAAAAGCACCAGTTCCATGACATTATCGTGTGGATTACTGACCATAATACCGGAATCGGCCCGGGTTACTTCGTAATTTCCGGGTACAGTTTTATGATTATATATCAACATATTATACATCATTCCGGTTTCCTTGTTGATCTTATCAATTTTTATACTATATCCTTCCAGGTCGTTTGTAAAAACTCCTTCTTTGAAAGACAATTCCGGCTTATGTCTTTTTATATCATACAAAAGGCTACCCGCTTTCAGATTCGCAACCGGTAATATATTGTTCGAAAAGAAAAAAGCAAAAATGGTGAGGAATACGATAAATACAATCAGGGGATACATGATCCGGTAAAGAGAAATACCGGCTGCCTTCAGTGCTATCAACTCGTAGTTTTCCCCTAAAGTACCGAAAGTCATAATTGAAGAAAGCAGTACGGCTAAAGGCAATGCCATAGGGATCAAAGAAACAGAGAAATAAAACAATAATTCTGCTATAACGGAAAAATCCAACCCTTTTCCTACCAATTCATCAATGTAACGCCATAGCATCTGCATCAATAGTACAAACATACTGATAAAGAAAGTCGCCACAAAAGGGCCACTAAAACTTTTCAGCATAAACACATGTAATCTCTTCATCTGCAAACCTTCGTATTAAGCAGCCACAAATGTAGAAAAAATTAGGGAATTTGAAAATGAGAAAGTTGGGTTTCGGACGTTTCTATCCATTATTTATAAAAACAATTCAGATACTTCTTTCTTTAAGCTCCCAAATTACGATGCAAAATATCCATTTGTTTATCCCACAATCCAATCGTATCCGCTTCATCTTCCGGATCTGTAAAATCAGTAATTAACAAGGCGACATCTTCTGTCAAAGGATGAACCTGAATACTGAATTGAAAATATTCTTTCGGATCGTCACTATCTTCCCAACGGAAACGAACAAACACATTGTTTTTTTTATCAACCAACACAGCCGGATGCTCTGTCCCATTCCAAATAAAGATAAATTTTCCCTCTTTTTGTATTACGTCATCTGCAAACCATTCAGATAAACCGGCAGCGGTGCTCAAGCGTGAAAAAAGTACTTTTACAGATGATGAAAAAATATATTCCAACTCTATTTTTTTCCGCATATTTTTTAAATTTGAGCACAATATACTAAAACTATTTGTAAATGCAAAATCAAAAGAGCAGGATAAGTCTTCCGCAACATTAAAATCAAGCGAATTTTTCATCCCCAAATTCCTGATAAATAGCCTTTACAAACCGTTTCTCCCATTCATCCTCCCCCCCCTTTCCGACATTGGACAAACGGATAATGACTTCCGCCCAAGAAAGCTGATACAGGTCGATTGCCGGCAAATACGTATGATCGTCGTCTTTTCCCGTTTCCGCCAATATCCCTTTATCGATCAATTGTTGCAATACAACTTGCAATTTACTCGTACTCATACACAGTTCATCACAAATCATTCCCAAGGTCGGGATGTTATGGTTTTGTATATATATTCTGGAAATATAGGTAAGTATCCGTAAAGAAATTTCTACATTATCTATCCACCGGCTTTCTTTATCCATGACATCCCGGAACATAAAATGCCGGTTCTTTATAATATAACATAATTCCGTTCCCCACAATACGATACTCCAGCTCAACTGTAACCACACCAATAATAAGGGTAATGCAGCCAGGCTCCCGTATATTGCATTATAAGAACTGACCCCGATTTGAAAACGGATATAAAACCACTGTACAATCTGATAAACAGAACCAGCCACAATCCCTGCAACTAAAGCATATTTAAACTGAACCCGGGTGGTCGGCATAAACATATAAAGAAATATAAACAACATCCACACCAGGATAAATGGCAAAAAATTCAGCAAAGTAATGATCAGGGAACTGGCATAGCTCAAAAATCCGTCCTCCATGGCAATCGTCTGAAGATTGGATGTAAGAAAAACGTTTATACTACTGATCAGTATGATGAAAATAGGAGCAATAAACATAATCGAGAGATAGTCGGTAAATTTTTTAGTAACACTCCTTCCTTTTACCACTCCCCATATCTGATTCATTGCCAGTTCAGTATTCCCCAGTACTCTTATTACAGCCCACAATAAAAAGACGATGCCGATTCCGGTGATCAATCCGCCCTGCGTATTTTCTAAAGCTTGATTAGCAAACTGAAGGACAAAATCCACAATCTCCGGATTTGTCAAAGTTTGCTGATGCAACTGGTCTTCCAATAAAGTATAAACTCCAAATCCCTTAGCAATTCCCAATGCCAAAGCCACTATAGGTACAAACGATAAAACCGAGTAAAACGTAAGAGCCGAGGCCGAGATAATACAGGAGTCTTTCACAAACCGGTGTAACGATATCACCAATACAGCCAAAATTTTTAAAAAGATATCCCCTAAAATGGTCGATTTCTTCCAATCTTTTCGTATGACAGCATAATAAAAATCCAGAGAGCCGTATTTTTTTAGTCTGATTTTGTATTTCTGCATTTCTCGGAAAATTAAAACTTTTACAATCAGTCAGGAAAATTTTGTTTTGCGGAAAAAAAGTTCTCTTTCCCAAACAGAAAACTTCCGGCTTACAGTGAAGGAGGTTTTCCTCTTAAAAGGCAAAGATATAACATATCGGGTAACAAAAAAAGAAGGAATCCTCCGAAAATCCTGTTCTTTTGAGGAATGCGGCAATAAATTTCAGAATACGGCAACCTCCTGAACCTACTCCCCGATAAACAGAATTATCCCGGGATACCGTTTGCAGAATAAAATAAACAATAAGCTATTACGCTAAAAACAGGATTCCCGAGCCCCTTCCCCTCTTTCCGGATCAGGCAAATAATCCGGAAACAGTTTCTTTTACAAAATCAGGTTCAGCATCCAAACGGAAAATATAATCCGCTTGTTTGTATACTAATTTGTGTTCCTTTTTAAAACGGTCAATTCCTCCTCCTGTAATATTCAGCATAATTACAGCCTCCTTTGCAACTTTCCCCTCTTGTACAGCTTTTATCAAAGAAGCGATTGCCACACCAGCAGCAGGTTCAATATCACATCCTTCCAGACGCCAAAATAATTCCATAGCAGACAACGTCTCATTATTTGTCGCCACCAGAACGTCTCCGCCCGTTTCCGTCAAGGCATCGAACAATCCGCCTTTCACTGCATAGGGAGGTTTCCGGTTGGAAAGAACTTTTGCACAAATTTCTCCCACTTGTTGACGGGATACTTCATCTGCTACCGGTAACAAATTCCGTGACCCTCTTTTCCAGGCATCGTATATAGGCGTAAAAGGGATATTCTGAGATACCATCAACTTCATCAAATTTTTCCCGTAACGTCCGTCTACAATGAAACGTTTATTGGCTTCCCAGGCAGCAATAGCACCTGTGCCACTTCCTACGGCCTGAAAATAATAATCCGGAATCCGGCCAATGGTTGTCACGGCTGATAAGACCGTAGTACCCATGCCATCCCGGCGAGCTACATTCTTTGCTCCTCCTTCCGGATAAAATTGTTCCATCTGACAAACAATATTGGAAAGATGTATGGCGTCGAAGTAATCACTCCCGCTTTCAGTGGCGATTACTTTTACACAAGGATTCAGAGGACGGGCCGCCCACATCGCATCCATACAATCTGCGGGGATACATAATAAAAGCGGAATATTATTTTCCGAACATACCCTGGCAAAAGCCCGGGCAGTATTCCCGGCCGATGCTACCACCATTACTTTGTTACTATTCTGATTGATACGGGCACAAACGGCATAAGCTTCACATTCCTTAAAAGCTCCCGTCATCATAAAAGCCCCTTTTTCAGGCCAATATCCATTAAAAGTGATATAAAGATTAGACAATCCCAATTCCTTTGCCAACCCGACACTCTTATAGGTAACAGGAGCACCGGAACCTTCTAAAGTCCGGCAAATAGGCAACCAATCTGAAAACTTATAAAGACCAGGCAAATACTCTTTTACTTCTAATTGTTTCTTGGCATACTGTGCAAAAATCAAAGCAGCACCGTCTTTATTCGGGCAGTCTAATTCCCAGTCCCCATCTCTAAACTTCTTCCCACAACAACGGGATTCCAAGACATAATCGGTCATTTCCAATGTTTTCACTTTAAAGCATATTTCATTCAATATGCAAAATTAAAGTATTTTGTTATACCGGACTTGGGTATAAATACTACTTTTTAACCATTCCTTAGGAGAGCGGCAAAAAGTTCAACGATATTTCCGGTAGATGGTATATAATTCGAAAGGCATTTTCAGCAGATGGGAAAAGCGAATTTTACTCCCTCCTTTTTCTTCCCATCTATCCAGGGGAATTTCCTTTACTACCACATTATAGTCCGCATGTCCCTGCCGTATCCGAAGCAAAAGTTCCACATCAAACAACCAGGGAGAATGAAAAGGGCGGGCAAATATTTCCCGGGCAACTGAAGTCGTAAAGATTTTAGCTCCGCATTGGGTATCGTATGCATTTAAACGGAAAAGTAAACCCACAACAGTTGCAAAAATACGTCCCATATAATGGCGTAAGGGTTTTCTGCTTACCCTGACCCCCATCCTTTTGATCCTCGATCCCATAACGACTACTACATTTTTTTCAGTCTCCAATACCTTGGCCAACCGGTACACTTCCGGAAGCGGAGTTGCCAGATCCGCATCCATAAATCCCACCCACTCATACGTATTCTTTTCCGATACCTGTACAATTCCGGAACGTACAGCTTCCGCTTTCCCCTGATTCGGTTTCTTATTTACAGCCAGAATACGGTCCGGAAAAAGAGACTGCATATTTTCCAATACCCTCCACGTTTCATCCGTACTCCCGTCGTTTACAAAACAAATATCCATATCCGGATTTTCCTTTAGAAAACTCAGATATACGTCTACAGCCAAACGATTTGCTTCATTGTAGCAAGGTACTATGATACAGATTTTTTTCGGCATAATACATAAGTTGATAAACCCGGCAAACGGATCCCGATTGAATTAAAAATTCTCCCTACATGATAATCAAAAGTCAATACTTTCTTTAACAAAGATGTCCACCCATTTTTCCCTTTCCATTCTACCAATCCCGTAGTTTCTTTTCCTTTTCCCAGTATTTTTTCTTTTCCTTTTTTCAATATCCGGGGCAGCAATAAAGACGTATAAAAATACCCGGAAGTACATATTTTTAAATCTGCCTGCCGGACGAGATCCTTCAATTTCCTCAAAGAATAGCGGCGGTAATGTCCCAGAAAAAGATCGTGCGAAGTATATAAACTTTGAAAAGCCGGAACTGTAATTAAAATTTCCGTATGTTCCGTAAAAAAAGGCCGGTTTGTCAATTGTTTTAAAAACGCCTGATCAGTTTCAATATGCTCTACTACATCCAGCAATAGAATAAAATCCATCTGTTTTACCTTATCTGCCACAGCTGTAAAATTATTGAAAACCTTTACCTGTTTATTTTTCTGACTGAGCAGAAGGACTTCTTCCTCCGAATAGGCAATATCCACGCAATAAAAGTGAAGCCGGGGATGTTTCCCAAGCAGATATTCCTCTAAAAACAAATCCCCGCATCCAATATCTAAAATCTCATACTCCCGCTCCGGTTCTAATTTCAACAAACTGTCAATTATCCCGGCCCGCGACATTTCCCAGGGATGCCGTCTTACTGTTTCAATTTTCCGCCTTTCTTTCAGATCCATGCCGAATTTCCTTTCTTTTTATACAAAAGTGCTTCGCGGTTGTCCGGGTCCAACTGTAAGGCCTTATCCAATAAAGTCAATGCATTTTCAGATTTATTCAAAGCCTGCATATACAAAGCCCTTAAAACGAATAGTTCAGCATCTGTATTTACCCCGGATAAACGGCTCAACAAATGCGCTGCCTCAGCATAATTATGCTGCATCAATTTCAACCTCAGCTCCACTTTTAACAGGGGAAGATAGTTGGGTTCTGCTTTCAACACTTTTTTCACAACCTGCTCAGCCTGAGCATAATTTTTTATCCGGCAAAGGCAATCTGCCAAATGCGTCAAAGCCGATATATCCGGAATAACTTTCACTACTTTACTGTATAATTCAGCAGCCTGCCTATAATCACCATTTATACGGATAATATCGGCAGCTAACAATAAAGCTTTTCCATCATTAGGACGTATATTCAGTAATTTATTCAGACAATTTATAGCTTCCTGATAATTTTTCATAGAAAAATAAACCAACGCCTTCAGGTAATGGGCGTCGACTGAAACAGAATTCTGTGCCAGCATCCGTTCCGTTGCAGACAATGCAGCCGGGTAATTCCCCCCTTTAATATAAGCCATTGCCTGCATGTAAAGGGCCTCATTCAGCGCCGGATGTAAAGACAAGGCTTTCTCTGCACTTTCCAGTACTTTATCATATTGTTTAGTTACATAATACAATTTTGCCATTCTGGACCATACTTCCTCGTTTCCCGGATATTCTGCCGTATATTCTTCGAAAACCTGTAATGCCTCCGGTATCCGATTTTCTTTCTCCAATTCAAAACCTTTCAATTCTTTTTTAGTGGGCCTTCTTACAACGCAGGAAACGGGATAGCCGTCTACAGCCGGAGAGTACAGATTTCCGTCAGGCGGATATAACCCCTGCTGCAACTGAAACCGATTCACATATACATTTCCAAATAAAGCGTAATCCCAATCTTTGGAATATTTTTCATAATAACGGCTATAGATCACCTTCACATTGGTATCTTTCCTAAAGTAATAGGAAACTCCGTCCGGGAACTGCGTAACAATAACAGTTTTCCGGTCCGAGGGAAGTTGCACATTTTTTTTAAACCAGTCTGAAGAAGCTTTGAGCGAATTGAAATAATAATCCGTTTCATAATTTCCATAACTTTTCTTCAGTCCCCCTGCCAGCTCGTTAAAATATACATATTGATTAGGATGATTCCGGAAAAAATGGATAACCGGCAAAACCAGCAATCCCATAAGAATGAGCAGCACTATTGTTTGTATCTGCTTATTCCTCCTGTATTCCAACAGCTTTGTCCAGAAAAAAGCAGATAAAACCACCATGGGAGGAATAACAAATAATAAATGCCGGATTCCTCCGTATAAATTAGAATTTTTATAGATCACCCAAAACAAGGGAAAGAGGAAAGCAAAGAAAATAAAGTAAACCGGCAATACAAAAGCTTTCCGCTTGACCAATACATAAATACCGGATCCGATACATCCCAATACAGTAATTAAAGGCATTCCGATTAACAAGTATTTAGGAGCATATTTCCACGGTAACATATTAGACATCATTTGCTCCCCGTCGAAAATGGTTCTCAAACCGATGCTGTAATTCGTAAATTTCTGCAGGGAAAATAATACATTGGACAAGGGTTTCTGAAGGGCAAAAGGCCACAATAAAATAGCCAATATATAGCTGGATACAATGACAATCACGAAAACCTGAAGGATATTCCATATCGATTGACGGTATTTACCGATTTTATAAAATTCTCTCACTCCATAAGTAGAAATATAATACAAACCGCCGTACATAAGCAGCATCGGATATAAAATCAATCCTCCGGAACGGGTTCCCAGCGCCAGGGCAATCCCCAGTACCAAACCGATTATATGACGCAAACGAAAGAAAGGATAGTAATCAAAAAGGCGTATGGTATAATAAACAGCCATCAAATAGCCTACGGCAAAAGGAATATCTTTCAAATTATTCATACTGTGTCCGAAATACCGGGGAGTAAAAAACATCAGCAATACAGACAGCAGTCCACACAAACCTCCCCCCAGCCGTAAGCCGAGCAATCCCGCAAATAAAATTCCCAAAGCTCCGTTCAATGCGCAAATAACATGCCGGGTTTCGTAATAATGATCGATATGGAAGAGCTCACATACAGCAGCAGCGATCACCTGCATGGAAATACCATATAAATGTAATGCAGTTTTAGGTTGATTGATTGCTGCCGGATCGCCCTTGGTAAAATAATCCAAAACATAGCCCGCATGCCGGGAATCCACCGGTTCATCACCTGTAATTCCATAATCCTGGCTGATATAAGGCATAAATACAAAAGCAAAAGCAATAAAAAGGAACATCAATGCCCGGAAAGTCATTTCACGGGGAACCCTCCCCTTTTTCTGAAAAAATTCCCTGAAAAATTTACCTGAAAACAGATAGGTAAAAGGAACCCCGAAAGCATAATTCCAAAAAAGCTTCGGACGATGTCCTTCTTTCAAAGGGGGATTCTTTCGGAAATCACCTTTTGTTTCTATCCGGCAAAAATTTATTCCCGAAGTTTTATAGAGGCTGTATCCGATAGCTTCCATTGGATCGGCTGCCAAATCCCCTCCGGCATAAGCTTTTAGAAAAAGAGATTTAGGACCGATTAAAAGCGGACTATCGACCACTTTTTTGTCAGCTTTCCAAAGATTGAATATTCCTGTAAATCTCTCTTTTTTAACAAAATTATTTATATACCCGACGCTATTATTATTCTTTCCATCCAGATATTTCTCTATTCCACTGGCTATTGCCGGCCAGGAAAAACGATTGTCCTGCAATAAAAGTACTGTCTCTGCTTCCGTCGTATTCAACAATTGTACATATTCCTCCTGAGTAACGGATGCTGACAAATTTTTTATTTCCCATTCGTAATTTTCCGCTTTCTTCTCCTCTTTCCCCTCCAGCGGTAAACGATATAAAAGCAAAATCTTTTTTTTGATACTTTTCGTATTCATTCTAAATCTGACTTATTTTACAGAATAATTTTCCCGCACCAACCCGGCTTATTGTTGTAAAACCTCTAACCCATTAGAATACAAAGATAGAAAAAGAATAGCGAAAGAAGAAAAAACAAAGAATAGGGAAATGAAAAAATTAGAGGGGAATGACTGAACCCGTCCTGACGGGATGCGTATACCTGTAAATATGACGTTTTGGCACAAAACATGACATTTCACAACTTAAATTATATAAAATCCGACATTTTTACAAAAAATGAAGCAGATAATGAAATGGCATAAGGTTTGTTAAAAGATAATCGTACTCAAGGGAAAACCTTAAGAGGGAAGAAAACGAATAATATAAACAAATAAAATAAAACGCACTATGGGAAAAATAATTGGAATTGACTTAGGAACTACAAACTCTTGCGTAGCCGTAATGGAGGGTAATGAGCCGGTAGTGATTCCGAACAGTGAAGGTAGACGCACCACTCCTTCTATTGTAGCATTTGTAGATAACGGAGAAAGAAAAGTAGGTGACCCGGCTAAACGTCAGGCGATAACAAACCCGAAGAAAACGATTTACTCTATCAAACGGTTTATGGGGGAAACATATGATCAGGTCACCAATGAAATCAATCGCGTAGCTTATGAGGTAGTAAGAGGAGACAATAACACTCCGCGCGTGGTTATCGACGACCGGAAATATTCCCCTCAGGAAATCTCTGCCATGATCCTTCAGAAAATGAAGAAAACTGCAGAGGATTATCTGGGTCAGGAAATTACGGAAGCAGTGATTACAGTACCGGCTTATTTCAGCGATTCTCAGCGTCAGGCAACCAAGGAAGCCGGAGAAATTGCCGGTTTAAGCGTTAAACGTATTATCAACGAGCCGACAGCTGCCGCTTTGGCTTACGGGCTTGATAAGAAAGACAGAGATATGAAAATTGCCGTATTCGACTTAGGCGGAGGTACGTTTGATATCTCTATCCTGGAATTAGGAGACGGCGTATTTGAAGTGAAATCAACAAACGGGGATACCCATTTGGGTGGAGATGATTTTGACGATATCATTATCAATTGGCTGGCTGACGAATTCAAAAAAGACGAAGGCGTAGATATCCGCAAAGATCCGATGGCTCACCAGCGTTTGAAAGAAGCCGCAGAAAAAGCAAAAATTGAATTGTCCAGTTCGACGACCACGGAAATCAACCTTCCGTATATTTTCCCGGTAGACGGTATACCCAAACACCTGGTCAGAACACTCACAAGAGCCCAATTTGATCAACTGACGTATAAATTAGTAGAAGCCACAATTGAACCTTGTAGAAGAGCATTGAAAGATGCCGGTTTACAAGCTTCCCAAATTGACGAAGTTATTTTGGTAGGGGGTTCTACCCGTATTCCTGCCGTCCAGAAAAAAGTAGAGGAATTTTTCGGCAAAGTTCCTTCAAAGGGCGTGAATCCGGACGAAGTTGTAGCTGTAGGTGCCGCTATTCAGGGAGGTGTATTGACCGGAGAAGTAAAGGATGTATTGTTGCTGGATGTTACTCCGCTTTCATTAGGTATTGAAACCTTAGGCGGTGTGATGACGAAATTGATTGAAGCCAATACGACTATTCCGACGAAAAAATCCGAAGTATTCTCTACAGCTGCCGACAACCAGCCTTCTGTAGAAATCCATATTTTACAGGGAGAACGTCCTTTGGCAAAAGACAATAAAACCATCGGTCGTTTCCACTTGGACAGCATCCCGCCTGCCCCGAGAGGAATACCACAGATTGAAGTGACTTTCGACATAGACGCAAACGGTATTCTGAATGTATCGGCTAAGGATAAAGCAACCGGCAAAGAACAGTCTATCCGGATCGAAGCTTCTTCCGGATTGTCTGACGCCGATATCAAACGGATGAAAGACGAAGCAGCTGCCAACGCCGAAGCCGACCGTCAGGAAAAAGAACGGATCGATACCATCAATAAAGCCGATTCTATGATCTTCCAAACAGAAAAACAACTGAAAGAATTCGGAGACAAATTACCGGCAGATAAAAAAGCACCGATCGAATCAGCTCTTCAGGAACTGAAAGACGCCCACAAAGCTCAGGATGTTGCCCGCATTAACAGTGCTATCGACAAACTGAACAATGTTTTCCAGGCTGCTTCCCAGGAAATGTACAACGCCCAGGCTCAACAACAGCAACAACAGGGCGGTGCTCAACAAGGTCCTCAGGGAAATCCGAACGCCGGACAACAAAATAACGGCGGAAAAGACCAGGAAGTCACTGATGTCGATTTCGAAGAAGTGAAATAAGGCTTCAAAATAAACCATAATAAAAATCCCGTTGTAAATTTACAGCGGGATTTTTTATGGATTTATATTCAAGATGCCTATCGTTCCGAACCAAATTTTGACACACGGCCCCGTTCCCGGAGAATAAAATTTATTGAGACAACTCCTTTGAAATATTGTTGCATTTACAGACATTTTTTATCTTTGTCTTGCTATTCGATTTTCAATTTATAATAAAAAATTATTTATTTTATTAGAATTATAGGAGAATACCATCAGTCAAAGCTTTCGTAAACCGTACACCTTTTACGACCCTTTAAGTTCTCCTTTAGCTACAAAGTATTTAAATTCTGAGGCATATATATAAGTAAACAGAATAACAAAAAAGCAAAAGTAAAATATGAAAAATTTAATAATCTTTTGTATATTGTGTTTAAGCTTTGGTTCTTATGCACAGGAACAATACGTTCCGAAGGTAGATCTTGTTCTAAGTCTTATTTATCCTAAAACGAATGTCCAGTCGATCCGGATTAACATTGAGAGCAAATGGGGACCCAAGCAGATTCAATTGAAAGATATTCAATCTATTTCCTATCAAAATTATTGTCTGATTTTTGCAGAACCTTCCGGTTACTATGGTGCTATCGACATTTTGGGGAATAAAACCACGTTTAAATACAAGTCTGCCGATAAATTATTGTCAAGTAAAGAATGGGCACGCCGGTCGGCTTTTATTTCAACGCATCAGGAGGAATATGCGAAAAGAGATGCAGTTTTACGCTGGAAAGCGATGAACCAAAATTTTAATCGGATGTTAGCCTATCTGAAAAAATCCCGGGCCTCGAAGTATACAGAGTCGGTTTCAATGGTCAGGGGAACTGCACAATTAAAACGCATAAAAATGGGAAATAAATTCGGTATTGTGGACTCAGACAATAATCTGTTGTTCGGAATCCGGTACAATGATATCAAATTGACAGAATACGACCATGACTACGACAAAGCTTTAAAAAACAGATATTCTTTGAATAATGTAAGGCAACCTTACAATCGGTTGTTTCCGGTAAAAGAAGAGGGAAACGGTAAAAATTATAGTTTCGTCGATTATATAGGTGAATATGTCTGGAAAAATGCGAATATAGAAGTTTCCACAAAATTGTGTAATAACACGGATGAAGGCAAAGATTGCTACTTATTCAATTATCGGGGAAAAACAGAAACTTATTATTATAATGGTGACCAGCGCAGCGTAGATCTCAATAAATTCTTTATGCACTATGTAACGCTGAATATAGAGCAATGGGGAAAAAAGGATGAATTCGAATCCTTATCCGAATATGAATTGCGGCAGTCTCCCCTTTATACGAAATGGGCAATGGAATATTATTCCCGATGTGCAGTAATGCTTTACACCCAGTTATATCCCGATATAAATCCATTTGAATTATGTAATTATGACAGGGATAATGAAACTTTTCTGATTAAATCAGAAATCGGAAATATCGCTATATCCGTACCGTTCGAAAGCAGCATGCAATTCAAAAACGACTGGATACAAAACAAAGTAAAATGTCAGGATGCCAGTTTTAACGCAGCCGGTCAGGAAATTTCCCTGGCAGGGATTACATTCGGGAAGTTTAGTGGAACCTCCCTTACCAATTATCATTCTTATGATATTGAAAACAACAATAAGAAAATTACTGTAGTACTCCCTCCAAATTCATCGACAGAAATAATCCCCTCTGATGTCGATATCAATATTCCTCAGACATATACCAAAAAAGAACGGACCTTTGCCGTCATTATTTCAAATGAGAATTACCAAGAACTAGCTTCTGTTCCCTATGCGTTGAACGATGGAAAAATTTTCAGTGAATATTGTCAAAAGACACTGGGTATTCCGCAATCCAATATCCGTCTTTATAAAAATGCTACTTATGGCACAATGCTGAAAGCCATGAAAGATATCCGGGAGTTAGCGGAGGTAAAGGAGAATATTCAGGTATTGTTCTATTATTCCGGTCACGGAGCACCGGAGGAAGGTACGAAAGAAGCTTACCTCCTGCCCATAGACGCTTACGGTGTACAGAGCGAAGTATGTTATCCCCTGGCACGTTTATATAAAGAATTAAATGACTTGAATGCTTCCTCCGTCACAGTATTTCTCGATGCCTGTTTCTGCGGTTCTGCCCGTGACGGAAATATGCTTGCGTCAACCCGTGGTGTGGCAATCAAACCTCAGACGGAATCTCCACTCGGAAATATGATTGTCTTCAGTGCCTCGTCGGAAGATGAAACAGCTCTTCCTTATACCGAAAAAGGGCACGGATTATTTACCTATTTCTTATTAAAAAAATTACAAGCCACAAAAGGCATAGTAACCCTCGGGGAACTACGGGATTATATCTGGACGAATGTGCGGGAACGCTCCAAAATGGTGAACGACAAAATACAAACGCCGACAGTAAAAACCGGCCCTTCCCTTACCCCTAACTGGAGAATGCTTAAATTATAAACTGAAGCCGGATCGAAAAAGGCATTGTAAATCCCTGCTCTTTACAAAAAGCTGTATACTTTTTATAAAGGGCAGGGATTTATCTCTATTTTTGCAAGATTTCCGGTCTATTATAAAAGGGATATCACAATTTCCGAATATGACAATAAACGAATGGAAAGGTCATGGGGCCATGCTGGGGGCCGAAGTGATGTGGGGACTTATGGCCCCGGTTTCAAAATTAGTCCTGGCCAGTGCCGTAACTCCCCTATTACTTACAGATTGCCGTATATTAGGTGCCGCAGGTTTATTTTGGCTGACATCGGCTTTTACAAAACGCGAACACGTAAACACCAAAGATCTGCTCCTTCTCTTTTTTGCATCCTTATTGGGGATAGTATTTAATCAGGGGTCTTTCATATTTGGTCTGAGCCTGACCTCTCCGATCAACGCCTCTATTATAACCACCAGCTCTCCTATTCTCACCCTGATTATTGCAGCTTTTTACCTGCATGAGCCGGTCTCAGGCAAAAAATTAGCGGGAGTATTCCTCGGGGCAACAGGAGCTTTAGTATTGATTTTAAGCGGACAACAAAACGACAACGGAAACGGTAATCTCTGGGGAGACCTACTTTGTCTGTTCGCTCAACTCAGTTTTTCCTTGTACCTCGTGTTGTATAAAGGACTGACAGCCCGTTATTCGCCTATTACGCTGATGAAATGGATGTTTACTTATTCTTCTGTCTGTCTGATTCCTTTTTCTTACCATGAGATCCTCTCTGCAGATTGGCCGTCTCTCAATAAAAGTGTAATCGTCGGACTTGCTGCTGTTGTCTTTTGTGCCACTTTTGTCAGTTATCTGCTTATTCCCCTGGGACAACGTTATCTGCGTCCGACCGTAACCAGTATGTACAATTATATCCAACCCATTGTTGCCAGTATCGTGGCTATCTACTGGGGAATGGATAATTTCAATATACTGAAAGTAATCGCCGTCATACTGGTGTTTACTGGCGTATTTTTTGTCTCCACCAGCCGGAGCCGGGCGGATTTGGAAAAGCAAGAGACGGAAAGTCCCAAATAAACAAATCACTTGTATTTCACCCAATCCGACAAAAAAGTTCCCACAGCTTCATACAGGATAGAAACCGGACAAGTATAATTATTGACAAGAAGGGTAAACGCCAATCGTTTCCCCGAAGCGGTTGTCAGATAACCCGCTAAACAGCGTACCCCGGAAAAAGAACCCGTCTTCGCACACAACTTTCCCTTTAAATCCGGGTGATGCCGGAGATAAACATTCAGATTCCCATCCCTGCCTGCTACAGGTAAAGAATGAACCCAGGCAGCGTTGTTCCGCTGGACATAAAGCAAATGAGTTATTGTCTCTGCCGGAATAGCATTTTGAGGAGAAAGTCCGCAAGCATCTTTTAAGATTACTCCTAAAGTATCTATCCCCTGTTCTGCCAGCCATTTTTTCACAGCATTTTCGTAATGCAGGGGGGCCATTAGTCGTCCCAGGGCTTCTGCAAAAAGGTTTACACTGGATTTATTCGTATGAAAAACAATTTTTTCCAGACAGGGAGAGGTATACACATACAACTCTTCTCTTTCCGGATATTCCGGATTTTGTCCTTCTATTTTTATTCCTGCTTCTGCCAGACGAACTGTTAGTTCTTTTATAAAGCAATTTTCAGGCTGTTGCATAGCACCTTTCACCTGAAAAAAAGCCTGATGAGCAGGCAATGTTCCTTTCACATAGAACACTTCACTATACGGTCCGCCGAATATCCAGGCATTATCACCTCCAGCTACCGCAGCTTTCACCTGATTCTGAAAACGAATTCCAGGCACCTCCGGCTCTACCGAAAGCAAACGGGCAGGCGTGCCGGCAGCTCCAGTAGTAAAATTTAAATTATAAGTATTGTCCCGATAATTGAAATCGTGGCAAAGTGCCCCGTAATAATTGGAAATATCTTCCCAGAGCCAGGAACCGGGAATATTTACTTCTTTTTCCGTCTGTATAAGGATACGGCCTTTTATGGTATGAATCTGTTTCTCCTGTAGAACAGAAACCAATTTACGGATAAAACGGGAATCCGGGAAATAACGGGAATCCGGCGTCGGGTCCCCCGAAGGAACAATAACCACATCTCCTGCAATAGCTTGTCCGCGGATACCCCCCGAATAAAATACCCGGGTTTCATAACAAAAATCTGCACCTTTCTTTTCCAAAGCCCATGCAGAAGGGAGCAATTTGGCAACGGAAGCAGGACGCAGCGAAAGTTGTCCCTGATAGTTGAGCAGCTCTTTTCCATCACTACAATCCCGGATAGTTATTCCGACGACCGCATTTTTCAAACTTGAATTGTTCAAAAAATTTTCCAATCCGGTTTGGAACTGTGCAAACAGAGAGGTTCCCAGTAAACACAATATACCCCACGTACACCAGAAAAGTCCCGGATTCCGCCTCACTCTTCCATCGTTTTTAAAATATTCTCCACTTCTTCTTCTGTATTGTGAAGTTTTGATTTACAAAAAGCAATCAACTGCGAGACCCGCTTTACCTTCGCACTCAACTCGTCTACATCCAGTTTATTCTCTTCCAGCATCGTTACAATACTTTCAATCTCAGCCATAGCCTCCTTATAACTCAATTTTTCTTCCATCGTACTTCTCATTTTTAGGACGGGCAGCCTGGACGCTACTCTCCAACTTCCCGTCTTTTAATATCGTTTCTACTATATCCTTATCTTTCACTTCCGTTATACTTTTCACAGCTTTCCCTTTCAAACGGGTAATGGAATATCCTCTTTCCAAAACATTTTTCGGATCTACGTATCTTACCTTTGTTTCCGCCAACTCCAGCAAATGCGAATCACGTCCCAACCGATTCTCACATTTCCGCCTTATCTCCTCAAGGTATTGTATATAATTGTTTTTCTCCCGGTCGAAGATAGAATTTAACCGATGTTCCATACGGTCCCGGATCCGCTCAAAACCATTCAACCGATTGTAAATATACACTTTGGAATGATGTTCCAATCTACGGGAAAGAAATTGCAAAGCAGTATTCCGGTTTTGCAACAGCGTTTGGGTCAAACGTTTAAAATCATTCATCTGCAACAATAACCGCTTATTCTCTTCATTCAATAATTCGCCTACTCCTGTCAAAAAATCCGCTTTTAAATCTTCTAAAACAGCGTCCGTATGCTGAAACCTTTCAATCAGAAAAGCTGCCGCGGCAGTCGGGGTTTTCACCTTCAGATAAGCCACCCGGTCGACTACCGTATCGTCCCTTTCGTGTCCGATTCCGGCAATTACCGGCAAAGGAAACTGGGCTACATTTGCCGACAGTTCATAGGAATCGAAACATCCGAGATCGGTCTGAGCTCCTCCTCCCCGGATGATTACCACCACATCGAACAAATTTTCATAAGCATAAATCCGGTCGAGAGCAGCAATGACAGAATCGGCGGCCTGTTCTCCCTGCATGACTGCCGGAAATAACTTAACGTGAAAACGATACCCATACGAATTGTGTTCCAGATGATTCCGGAAATCCCCTAATCCCGCCGCCGTCGGAGAAGAAATAACGGCAATTGTCTTCGGTAAAAGCGGTAATTCCAGATTCCGGTTCATATCGATAATCCCATCTCTCTCCAATTGTTCCAGGATCTCCCTCTTTTTCCGCTCCAAATCCCCTAATGTAAAAGTAGGATCTATATCCCTGATATTCAATGAAAATCCATACACCTCATGAAAAACAACCTCCACATTCAATAATACTTTCATCCCCTTTTCCAGACTCCTCCCGGTAGTCGTCTCAAAGTAAGGCTTTAACATCCGGTAAGTAAAAGCCCATATCGTCCCTTTAGCTACAGCAGTTATCTTGTCCTCCTCCGTTGGCTTATCCACTAATTCCAGATAACAATGACCCGAGCGGTTCTCTTGTACGGAAGCGATTTCAGCAGTTAACCAAACCGTTTCCCCAAACCGTTCTTTTAAAGTTTGTCTTACCTGCCTGTTTAATTCATATAAAGAGATAAATTCCATAGATCAATGGACTAAACTTATAACACGATTTCCTTTTTGCAGATTTATTCCAGACTTACGGTTCGATTCAATTCATCGATATAATCCAATACTTCTTCTCTTCCAAGTCGTTTCTCCGAAGAAGTCATAAAAGCCATGGGGGTAGTTTCCCAGGTATCCAGCATTACCTTGTGGTAGTCTTCTATACATCTTTGTCTTCCGGCAGCAGAGAGTTTATCTGCTTTGGTAAAAACCATAACGAATGGCACCCCGTTTTCCCCTAACCACTCCATAAATTCCAAATCGATTTGCAGAGGTTTATGCCGGCTGTCTATCAATACGAACAAACAAATCAGATTCTCTCTTTTCAAAATATAATCCCGTATAATTTTTTCAAATTTTCCCCGGGAACTTTTAGAAGTACGGGCATACCCATATCCCGGTAAATCGACCATATACCATTCGTCATTTATCAGGAAATGATTGATAAGCTGTGTTTTACCGGGCTTTGATGCCGTTTTGGCCAACTCTTTCCGGTTCGTAAGCATATTGATCAAAGAAGATTTTCCGACATTGGATCTTCCGATAAAGGCATATTCATGCCGGTCTGGCGGAGGACATTTAGATACATCCGTATTACTAACAATAAATTCAGCCTTTCCAACTTCCATAATATCCGGTTTAGAATATCTGACTTATGACAAGGTTAAAGTTAATGTTTTTTCCCAGAACGGCGGCCATTATCCACACCTTTTTTCTTTTCTCCAAACCGTCCCCGGCTGCTTCCATCACTCCGGCGGCGTTCACTTTTCCACTTATTATCGGCCGTAGAACTGCGTTTACCGCCTTTTTCGCCTCCCTTTCGCAAGCTGCCCGGACGTTCTCCCGTCTCCCTGACCATAAAAGGCAGGCCATTGAAATTTACATTGCGGAAATAGTCACTAAATCCTTTTATTCCGTTTACATCAACTTCAAATTTTGTAACATTATCAAAAATACGTATACCCCCTATTTCCAAACCTTTCTGAGGAGCATATTTATTGATGATAGCCATAAGATCCCGGGGACCGAAATCATCCTGACGCCCGACATTTACACTGAAAACAGTAAATTGTCCTGCTGTTTCACGTTCCTTTCCGCCTCTTTGCCTTTCGGAAGTAAATCCTTTAATTTCCGCTTCGGATAAATTCAGGTCTTCCACCCCGGCATATTTCTTCAGCAATCTACCGAATTCATAAGATACAATCTTCTGTATCAGTTCTTCCTTCGATAATTCTTCAAATTTGTCAAATAATTCCTGCTGGTACGGACTCAGGGTTTCTTTCTGTTCAGCAGCCAGAATTTTATCAGCATAATACAACAACTGGGCCCGGCATACTTCTTCTCCTCCCGGCACTTCTCTGTATTCGAATTTCTTCTTTAAAATTCCTTCTATACGACGTAGTTTGCTTTTTTCTTTGGAATTGATGATAGCCACCGATATCCCTTCCTTGCCTGCCCTTCCGGTACGCCCGCTGCGGTGTGTATAACTTTCCACATCTTCCGGCAGATTATAATTGATCACGTGCGTCAGATTATCGACATCCAACCCCCTCGCTGCAACATCCGTAGCGACCAGCACTTTCAGCCGTTTCGAACGGAATCTGGACATCACTTCATCCCGCTGCGCCTGACTCAAATCGCCATGTAAGGCATCACAATCAATTCCATCCTTTTGCAATTTATGAGCGATTTCCCGGGCATCTATTTTAGTACGGGTAAAAATGATGGCATACATATCCGGTGCACAATCAATGACACGGTGCAATGTCTCATAAAAATCTCTTGCTTTAACCTGATAATACTGATGCCTCACCGTATCCGCCCCCTGATTTTTTTTCCCTACCGCAATTTCCTGGGGATCCCGCAAATAATTCCGGGCAATCCTCTCTACTTCCCGCGGCATAGTAGCTGAAAATAAATAGGTATTTCTCTCACGAGGCGTAGCATCCAGAATAAAATTCAAATCTTCTTTAAATCCCATGTTCAGCATTTCATCCGCCTCATCCAGTACAACAGCCCATACCGCCTCGATATTTACCGCCTCTCTTTTAATCAAATCACACAAACGTCCGGGCGTAGCCACTAATACATGTACCCCCCGCTCTAATTCCCGTATCTGTTTCCGGATATCTGTACCTCCGTATACACAGGTAACCCGGATATCCGGACGATATTTTGAATAATTTTTCAGGTCATTTCCGATTTGCACACATAACTCCCGCGTAGGGCTCAATATCAATACCTGAATTTTATTTTCTGTACTATCCAATTTTTGCAACAAAGGCAAACCAAAAGCTGCTGTTTTACCCGTACCGGTCTGGGCCAATGCAACTATATCATTCTCTTCCCCCAATATGACGGGAATTACTTTTTCCTGTACCGGACTCGGTATTTCAAAACCGAGGTCAGCTACGCCTTTCAGAATTTCTCCTTCTAAACCTAATTCTTTAAATTTTTCCATTCAATTTTATTAAATTACAACTGCTTCACAGCATGTTTCCACACACACCGTCTTTTAAATTATTTCTTTTTCAGCTAACGGACGTCCCTCTTTTCTCTCTAAATTATTCTCACATTTCTCCTCCGCTCAAAAGCAGGAATATCGGACAACTCCTCAATTTCTTCCGGCGTCAATCCGGGTTTTAAAACCACTTCCTCTTCCGACAAGATCAATCCATCCCTCGATGGCCGGTTACTATTTTCCTCGATTTCAATATCGTCTTTCGGAAATCCCGTAGCAATAACCGTCACAGAAATGGCATCTCCCAAACTTTCATCCGTCCCGACACCCCAAATCACGGCTGCCGTATCTCCTACCCGATGAATAATAATAGAAGTAATCTCCGTCATCTCATTCATTGTTACTTCATCTGTACCGGAAGTAATATTCAGCAAAATATCTTTGGCTCCCCGGATATCGTTATTATTCAACAAAGGACTATCCAAAGCTTCTGTTACCGCTCTCTTAGCCCGGTCTTCCCCCGACGCCTGAGCTGCTCCCATAATGGCAACCCCGCTGTTTGTCATTACCGTCTTAACATCTGCAAAATCGACATTGATATATCCCGGTAAAGTAATAATCTCCGCAATTCCCTTCGCTGCAATATTCAAAACATCATTCGCTTTCGCAAAAGCTGCTGAAATGGTCTGGGAACCATAAATTTTCTTTATTTTTTCATTATCGATCACAATGAGGCAATCCACATTGTCCCTCAGCAACCGTAACCCTTCCCGGGCCTGATTCAGCCGCTTGGGACCTTCAAAACGGGCCGGAATAGAGACAATCCCGACCGTCAGTATATCCATTTCCTTGGCCAGCCTGGCAATCACCGGAGCCGCCCCCGTTCCGGTCCCTCCTCCCATAGCTGCTGTAATAAAAGCCATTTTGGTATTTTTCCGAAGCATCTCTTTTATCTCTTCCAGACTTTCTTCGGCTGATTTTGCTCCCCGTACCGGATCATTTCCGGCTCCATGCCCTTCTGTCAGCATTTTACCAAGTTGTATTTTTAAGGGTACAGGGCTGTTTTCCAGGATCTGGGCATCCGTATTACAAACGACAAAATCGACATCACATATTCCCTTGGAATACATATATTCTACAGCATTTCCACCTCCTCCGCCAACCCCTATTACTTTAATTATAGTAGGGGAAATCTCATCCAGATTAAAATTTACCAATCCGTCAAACATGATAAATAAGCTATTTGTTATGCTCCATATTTTCTTTTACCAGGAATTATTTTCCTTTTATCTATTTCATTTCCGCATCCCGGTTTGAGTCCTCTGTAAAAATATTTCCGAGTTTCCGTTTAAACCAACTGTCTGAATCCGGTAAATCGTTTATTCCTCTCCCTTTCTTGGAGCTTTCTTCTTCCCTCCGTCTCATCTCTTTCTGCTTCCTGGCTTTTTGTTCTTCCTGCTTCAGACGTTTTTTCCGGGCCTGTTCTTCCAATTCCGCTGAGTTAACCGTAATCATTTCCAATTCTTCAGGCATTTCTTCAACCTTGAAAACGACCTCCGTTGCCTTTTCTCCCTGTACTGTTTTCCCGGATATGTGCGGAGTACCTACACTGCTATTCCGGTTAAAACCGACGGCAATGACAGCTACCCGTAATTTATTGCCCAAAGTCTCATCTTCTCCGGTACCCCAAATGACATTCACATTTCCACCAACTCTCTCCTGCAAATTCTCCGTAATCAAAGTGATTTCATCCATTGTCACTTCCTGCTCTCCATATAAGATGTTGAGTAAAATATTCGAAGCCCCCCGGATGTCGTGGCTATTCAGTAATGGAGAAATCAAAGCTTCTTCCAAGGCCTGCATGGCCCGGTTTTCCCCTTCAGCCTCAGCTGCCCCCATTAATGCAACCCCACTGTTACGCATTACTCCGTCTACATCGGCAAAATCGACATTTACATAGCCCTTTACAGTAATGATCTCAGCAATACTCTTAGCAGCTATTGTCAATACATTATCCGCCATGGCAAAAGCCTCCGAAAGCTTTAAATCCCCGTAAATATCTTTCAATTTATCGTTCTTTATGATCAGCAAAGCATCTACATATTGCTCCAACTCGTCAATTCCGTCCATCGCCTGTTCCATCTTTCTTCTCCCTTCGAAAGAAAAAGGCAAAGTCACAATCCCGATAGTCAGGATTTTCAATTCCCGTGCCTGTTTTGCAATCTCAGGGGCTGCCCCGGTTCCGGTTCCTCCACCCATACCTGCAGTTATAAAGACCATTTTCGTTTTATGCGAAAGTAAGTTTTTAATAAAATCCATACTTTCCATAGCAGACTGCCTTCCTTTCTCCGGCACACATCCAGCTCCCCTTCCTTCGGTCAAATCTTTTCCCAGCTGAATTTTATTCTTCACCGGACTAAGACGCAAAGCCTGAATATCCGTATTACATACCACAAATTCTACGCCGTGAATACCTTGCCTGCACATATGATTTACCGCATTACTCCCTCCCCCTCCTACTCCGATTACCTTTATAATCGACTCCTGCTGCACGGGCAATTTCAACGACAACAATCCATCATTTTCCATACGCTACCGCATTAGATTTATTCAATATTTTTATTCTTTGTCCCCTCTTTTTCCTCCCCAAGCATTGTCTTATAATCCATTTATTTAAATATACCGGAAAGCCAGTTCCCAATCCCCCCTTTATCCTCTTCCGGTTCTGTATGCTCACACAACAATAATCCTAAAACGGTCAGACAGGCAGGAGCACTTAATATTTCTTCATTACCGGAAGTTATTCCTTGTACCTTAGCAATCCTCACTTTGTGTCCGCTCAATTTTGCCAGTAAAGTATCTGTCCCGATCAGCCGGCTTCCTCCCCCTGTCAGCAAAATTTCTTTCTCCGCATCGTTAAAACGCCATTGCTGCAGCTGATAGATAGCTCCCTCCAGTAATTCCTCCATACGGCACTGGATGATCTTCGACAAATCCCGCTTCTCAATTTGTTTCTTGACCTCCGGAATAGCCACTTTCTCCGTCTTACACATTGATCTCAAAGCAATTCCATACTGATGCTTCATCTGTTTGGCCGTCTGAACGCTTTCAATACGGAAACCTTTCACAATATCCGTATCAATAGCACGGGTTCCCAAAGGCAAAACAACTTCCTGTTTCAGCATCCCTTCCCCCCATAGCACTACAGTCGTATGCATAGCCCCCATATCAATTAAAGCAAAAGATTTATCTGTACGATACACCTCCAATGCTTCCATATAAGCCCTCACCGGAGGAAAAAATTCCACCTCTTCAATCCCACAATCTGCGAACAACTTTCTCACTTCCATCAAATAAGCCCCATCTGCCAAATATACCCGATAATGTACATCCAAACTCCGGCCAGTAGCACCAACCGGATGAGCAATAGCCGCTCCCCGGTCAATCTGATAAGAGACCGGGATAATATCCACTAACTCATCTTCCCGGGAAACAGCCGATTCAATACATTTATTCTCTGCCCGGGCTAAATCGCTTTCCTTTACGCTCTTTCGCTGTAATAATACATTTACTTTATGTTCGCTTACCCGTAAAGCTGCCCCAGATAGCGATACATTGATCCTTTCAATCCCCTTATCTTTCGCCAATTCCTGAAGCAGATACTTAATATAAGATTTTATTTTTGCTTTATCGGTAATTACCCCGTCCTTTACCCCCTGTAATGCAATCATTTTGATACCTGCCAAATGGTAATTCCCGTTTTCCTGGCTAGCTACCGCCATAACCATTTTTTCGGAACCAATATCCAAAGATGCTATCAAACCCATAATTGTAAACTTTTTTTTCAAGGATTTACCGTCCTATTCCCCCTACTTCCACGTAAATTCCCTGACTTATCCAACGATCTACTTTCTTACACAAACGATTTGTTTGCTGAATTTTAAATTGATTTCCTTATATCTATTCCACCCTTTCCGGGAAATACCTTCTTCCAGGAAAAGACGCAATTTCTCCATCTTTTCCTCCTGATCTTCCAACTTTCCGAAACGGATCTTAAAATTTCCCACCTTTGGAATCAGCGTCAATTCTTCATTTCTGACAACAATTTGTTCAATCAGGGCATTCCAGAATTCGTCCTTTTCCAAAGAGATCACAAAAGGATACAATTTATCACAAGCAAATTTTTGAGATATATCCCCGGTAGCAACTACTACCCGAGAGGTATATTTTCGAGATAACGGCATTATTTTTCCTTCTTCATCAACGTAATATCCCCCACCCGATAATATCCTGAGTACAGGCTTACGTTGTGTGATTTCCACATGAAAATAACCGTCCAAACTGTAGTAAACCTGAGCCGACTTAATAACCGAATTCCGCACCAGTAAGCGCTCCACACTGTCTTTATCAATGCGGGCCACCGGCAAATTGACAATCTCTCCATATCCCCGTTTCAAAATCTTCAGCACCTCTGTATCGTCAATAAACGAATTGGTAGCAGTACCCTTTACAGAAACTTGTAATCCCTTACATTGTATGTCTCCTAATTTTGCCGACACAAAGGTAAGCACAATTATCAGGTATACAAATAAAGTAATGAATAATATGTAAGGCTGGATCTTACGCATATCTGTATAGAGAATTCTACTTTTAATTTCTGTTTATTTTTATTTGCCTGCAAACATCTGAGTAAATACCGGTACAAAGCGATCTATATCTCCAGCCCCCACTGTCATAAATATACCTTCACTCACATGCTGACCCACAAATTTAGGAAATTCTTCCCTAGGGACGATACAAGCCGGTACGTTAAGTTTATTTAAAATAATGCCGGAAGTTATTCCCGGTACAGGTAATTCCCTGGCCGGATAGATGTCTAATAAAATCACCTGATCTGCAATATTTAAACTATGGGCAAATTCCGACTGGAAATCACGCGTACGGGAATATAAATGAGGCTGAAAAGCGACCGTCAGCTTTTTCTCCGGCCACATCTCCCGTACAGCCTTCAAGGCAGCTTCTATTTCCCGGGGATGATGAGCGTAATCGTCTATATACATCACTCTCCCGAAAGTATGTATATTAAAACGCCTCAATACGCCCCGGAATTCCGGTAAGGCTTTCCGTATCTCTTCGGGCTGGACACCAGCTTCTAAAGCCATGGTAATAGCTAATGTCGCATTCTCAACATTCATACGTCCCGGAATCCCCAATACCAGATCTTTTATTTCAGCCTTCTGCCCGTGGTAATCAAAAACATATTGACTCCTCTGTACCCGTAAATGATCGGAATAATTATCTGTTATCTGTCCGGCAGCATAATATCCATCCACCTGTGAACGTTCCAGTTGTAAACCTTTTTTCAAAAGGATTTTTCCCCCTTCCCTGGTTCTTTCTGCAAACTCCTCAAAGGCTTCTATTAAATTTGCTTTATCCCCGTAAATATCCAAATGATCCTCATCCATAGCCGTAATCGCAGCTATATAAGGAGAAAGGTGCAAAAAAGAACGGTCAAATTCATCCGCTTCTACAACAATGTACTCGGAATGAGTATCTATCAATAAATTGGATCCGAAATTCATGGAAATACCGCCCAGGAAAGCATTACAGCCTACCCGGGAATTCTTCAGCAGAAAAGCCAGTAAGGTAGTAGTGGTGGTTTTTCCATGTGTTCCGGCCACACACAAGGCCTTGCCTGTACGCGACAACAATCCCAAAACCTCTGAACGTTTGTGTAAAGAATAGCCCTTACTCCTGAAATAGGTTAATTGTTTATTATCCGGTGGAATAGCCGGAGTATAAACTACTAATGTCCTGGCTTTATCGCGATACCGGCCTTCGATTTCACTCTCCTCATCCTGATAATTGACTTCAATCCCCTCCCTCTGTTTCATCTTTTCAGTTAAGGCTGAAGGCGTACGGTCATAACCGCCGACATGGCAGCCAATAGCTTTAAAATACCTCGCTAATGCACTCATGCCAATCCCCCCGATTCCCACAAAATAGACATTCTCAATATTTTCCAATATACTTGCCATACCTCTTCCCTTTTACTTATGTATATAAATCATCTTTTTTCGCCTATTAGCTTCAATATCTCCTGCGCAATTTTCAGATCCGAATCCTCTATCGCCAACCGGGCAATATTTTGCGACAATTCTTTCCGCTTTTGTTCGTCTTCCAATAATTCCGTCAATACAGGAATTAACTGTTTCCCGGCTTCAGCATCTTTAATCGCTACCGCCGCCTGTTTGTTTACCAAAGCCATCGCATTTTTTGTCTGATGATCTTCCGCAACATTCGGAGAAGGTATTAAAACAGCCGTTTTCTTCAGTAAACACAATTCGGAAATTGTTCCTGCTCCTGCCCGGGCGATTACAATATCCGCACAGGCATAAGCCAAATCCATCCGCTTCAGAAAAGCCGTAAGTACTACATTAGCCGGTAATTTATCTTTTAATTCCTGCCTTAACTTTTCATAATAATATCCCCCGCACTGCCATAAAACCTGTACATCTTTCCAATTCCCGATAGACGGCAAATTCTCCTGCACTGCCTTATTAATCATCCCGGCCCCTAAGCTTCCCCCGGTAATTAAAACTGTCTTTTTTCCCGGATCCAATTTATAATACGCAATTCCTTCCCGACGCAATTCCCCGGCCATCAACAAATCTTTCCGCACCGGATTCCCGGTAAAGACAATCCTCCCTTTGTCGAAAAAACGCTCCATTCCGTCATAAGCAACACATATTTTTCTGGCTTTTCCGGCCAATAATTTATTTGTGACTCCGGCATAGGAATTCTGTTCCTGCAACACCAACGGAATACCGGCTTTAGAAGCCACCCGTCCTACAGGACCGCTGGCATATCCCCCCACTCCTACCACCACATCCGGCCGAAACCGTTTTATAATTTTTTTCGCTTTCCGCAAACTCTTGTATAAATTAATCAGCACCTTTATATTTTGCCAGGTCAACCGTCTCTGCAACCCCCTTACCGGTAATCCTTCAATCGGGAATCCGGCTTCCGGCACTTTTTCCATTTCCATTTTCCCCTCTGCCCCCACAAATAAAATTTCAACATCTTTATCCAGACGTTTCAATGCATTTGCAATCGATAAGGCCGGAAAAATATGACCTCCCGTTCCGCCTCCACTGATTATAATTCTCTTCATATCTTATCTGCTTAAATTTTCTAAAACTTCTTCCGGTTCAGTCGTTTCCGTTTCCCCTATTTCTGCTTCTGCTTCCTCTACCACTTCTCCCTCTCCCTGAAAAGTATGACTTACGCTCAAAATCATCCCGAAAGCGGCACTCGTAAATAATAATGAAGTCCCTCCCATGCTGACCAGAGGTAAGGGCTGTCCCGTTACCGGAAACAGACCCACACAAACTCCCATATTGACAAAAGCCTGAAAAACAATACTCAACCCCAGACCTGTCACCAGTAAAGCGGGAAAAGTACGGGTACACCGTTTTACAATCACCCCGATCCGGTATAAAATAATCAGATACAACAACAGCATCAGTCCTCCTCCCAGCAATCCGTATTCTTCTATTATTATTGCAAAAATAAAATCGGAATAAGGATGAGGTAAGAAATTCCGCTGCTCGCTATTCCCGGGCCCTACTCCCATTAATCCTCCTTTTGCCACAGCAATCTTAGCCTGATCGGACTGATAAGAATAACCTTCTTTGTCATTCTCTTTTACCCCAGAAAAGAAATTTGTCACCCGCCCTTTAATTGTCGCAACGCGTCCTATTTTTTCAAACTGAGGAAAGGTGAATGCCAGAACCAGAATAATTCCCACCAAGCCAATTAAGGCTCCCATTGATATCGCAATCAGCTTTAAACGCAACCTCCCCACGAAGAGCATCGTCATACAAATCAATCCCAATAAAAGAGAGGTCGAAAAGTTATCCAGAAAAATCAGGAAAATCAAAGGCCCTGTAAACAGCAATACACTTTTCAAAGCCTCGTCGCTGCATCCCCTATCGGTCTGATAAAAAGCAATAACCCGGGCCGTATACATAATAATTCCCAATTTAGCCAGTTCCGAAGGCTGAAACGATAAACCCAAAGGCAACGGAATCCAGCGGTCGGCATCATTTAAATTCGTACCGGCAAACTTTGCCCACAACAAAAAAATAAAAGACATTCCCAGCACCACTTTTGAAAAAGTAAGGAAATATTTGTAATGAACGGACTGTAAGCCGATAATGACTCCTATACAGCCCAGCATCAGGATAAGCTGCTTGATCAGATAGAAACTGGTATTACCGTCCTTTTCCCGGTAAGCCAGCCGCCCCGTAGAGGAATATACGACCATGACAGAAGCAAGCATCAGAATGATAATGACGTACCAAAGTACTTTATCCCCTTTGAAATCCAACTTTAATTTTCCTTTGAACATAGTACGAGTAGTTAATGGATTAAATGTATACCTCACAGGCCTGACGAAGCATTGCCTATTTCAAATGCCTTACTTTCTCCTTAAAAAGTTCCCCCCTCTGTTCATAATTCTGGAATAAGTCAAAGCTGGCACAACAGGGAGACAACAGGACGGTATCTCCTTTGCCGGCATATTTCCGGGCTTCTGCCAATGCCTCATCCAGACTATGGGTATCTGCCACCGGACAAATCCCGGAAAAATTTTCAATCAGTTTCCGGTTATCCACACCCATGCATACCAAAGCTTTCACCTTTTGTTTCACCAAATCGTAAAGTACTGTATAATCGTTTCCTTTATCCGTTCCTCCGGCAATCCAGACAACAGGCGTAGTCATACTATCCAGCGCATACCAGGCTGAATCAACATTGGTCGCTTTCGAATCGTTAATGTAAGTGACCCCCTCTATAAGAGCTACTGTCTCCAAACGGTGCTCTACCTGGGGAAAACTTCTCAACCCTTCCGCAATAGCCTCAGGACTCACTCCCGCATGCATACAAGCCAGAATAGCTGCCATGGCATTGTATACGTTATGACGTCCTTTTATACTGACTTCATCTTTACCGATACGGAAAATCTTTCCGTCCAGTTTTACAACAATAGTATCTCCCTCCATATAAGCACAAGCCTCCTGCTCCGCCGGTTGTATGCCGGCCTCTTTTCCATAGGTAAAAGGAACCGGCTGTGAAAGGATTTTCCGGTCTGCCACCCGGCGACGGACTACCTCACAATCATAACCGTAAATAAATAATCCTGCTCCATCCATATTATTCAAAATACGGAATTTCGAGTCCACATAATTTTCAAATTTATGATCATAACGGTCCAGATGATCGGGAGTAATATTAGTGATAATAGCCGTATCTGCCTTAAAATGATACATACCGTCCAACTGAAAACTAGACAATTCGACTACATATAACGAATGTGCCTTCTCTGCAACCTGAGCGGCCAGGCTATGCCCTACATTTCCAGCCAAACCGGCATCTTTGCCCGCCTGCACTAAAATATGATGGGTCAGTAAAGTAGTAGTTGTCTTCCCGTTACTGCCCGTAATACAAATCATAACAGCATCGGAATGCCGGCCGGCAAATTCGATTTCGGAAATTACTGCTATTCCTTTTTGCCTTACTTTTTGAATCAGGGGAGCAGAATCGGGTATTCCCGGACTTTTTACCACCAGATCAGCAGCCAAAATCCGTTCTTCCGTATGTATTCCTTCTTCAAATGGAATAGCTTCTGCTACCAGAATTGCCTTATGAGCTTCGTCTATATTTTTTTTATCGGAGAGAAAAATCTCATATCCGAGCTTTTTACCCAGCAGAGCAGCTCCTGTTCCGCTTTCACCCCCTCCCAGAATGACCAGTTTCATAATTCGTATTATTTAATCTATTTGAATATAACAATTCCGCTGAATTTCCCGTCCCTTTATCGCATTTTTAAAGTTACAATTGTCAATACCGCCAATATTATTCCCACGATCCAGAAACGGGTTACAATTTTAGGCTCGGGAATTCCTTTTTTCTGAAAATGGTGATGCAAAGGTGCCATCAAAAAAACCCGGCGCCCTTCTCCATATTTTCTTTTCGTATACTTAAAATAACTGACTTGCATAACAACAGACAAGTTCTCCATCAGGAAAATTCCACATAAAATAGGAATTAGTAATTCCTTGTGTAAGATAATGGCAAATACAGCAATAATCCCCCCTAACGACAAGCTTCCCGTATCTCCCATAAAGACCTGGGCCGGAAAAGAATTATACCACAGGAATCCGATAGTTGCACCGATAAAGGCAGCCCCGAAAACGACCAACTCTCCCGAATGCGGAATATACATAATATTCAGGTAATCGGCATATACCATATTTCCCGATACATAAGCCAATATTCCCAGTGTAACTCCGGCAATGGCAGAAGTACCGGTCGCCAGACCGTCCAGGCCATCCGTCAGATTGGCTCCGTTAGAAACCGCTGTTACAATCAATATAGTGATGAACACAAATACGACCCATCCCAATTCATCCGCATATTTTCCTGCAAAGGAAGTAAACCAGGCATAATCGAATTCGTTATCTTTAAAAAAAGGAATAGTCGTCTTTGTCGATTTCACATCCCGGGCCAATATCCGGGTCGCATTTTCCTCCCTGAAACCTTCGTCTACCATACTGGTTACCATACCGGCACTTCCGACAGCGACTTTTTCCCTGACAACCACATCGTCACTGACGTATAATGTAATCCCCACAATTAACCCCAGACCAATCTGTCCAATCACTTTAAAACGTCCTTTTAACCCTTCTTTATGCCGCCGGAAAACTTTGATGTAATCATCTGCAAACCCAATTGCTCCCAGCCAGATCGTAGAAATAATCATCAACTGAATATAGATATTATCCAAACGGGCAAACAATAATACCGGTATTAATATAGACAATAAAATGATGATCCCTCCCATCGTCGGTGTCCCTTTCTTCTGCATCTGTCCTTCCAGCCCTAAATCCCGGATGTCCTCTCCAATTTGTTGGCGTTGCAGTATCTTAATGACTTTTTTCCCGATAACAGTAGCTAAAATCAAAGATAAAATAATAGCACAAGCCGAACGGAAAGTGATATATTGAAATATACCGGCCCCCGGAAAATCCAATTTATCGAGGTATTTAAAAAGATAATATAACATAATTCTAAAATTTACTCAGTTCAACCGAAGAAATCTTCTCACAATCCAAAAATTTCCTTTACCACTTCCTTATCGTCAAAATGATGTTTAACCCCTTTGATTTCCTGATAATTCTCGTGCCCTTTTCCGGCAATCAATACAATATCTCCTTTCGATGCCAACAGTATCCCCGTCCGGATAGCTTCTTTCCGGTCAGTAATGGCAATCACCTTCCTCCGGTACTCGTCCTTTACACCCGCCTGCATATCGGAAATAATAGCTGTCGGATCTTCACTCCGGGGATTGTCCGAAGTCAGGATAACCCGGTCGCTCAAACGACAGGCAGCCTCAGCCATTTCCGGCCGTTTGGTTTTATCACGGTCGCCTCCGGCTCCTACCACTGTAATGACTTTGTTATTTTTCCCCTTTAAACCTTTAATTGTCGACAACACATTTTCAATAGCATCCGGAGTATGGGCATAATCTACGATGGCCATAATCCCCTCGGGTGAAAGTATGGTTTCAAAACGCCCGGATACCGGAACCAACAGACTCATACAACGCAATATCTCATCTTTTTCCAGATGAAGTAAGCAGGCAGATGCATAAACAGCTAACAGATTGTAAGCATTAAAATCCCCTGTAAACTTTGTCCATACTTCCTGACCGTCCAATTGTAACAAAGTACCATCCAAGTGTTTCTCAACCACCCTGGCATTAAAATCAGCCATTGTCCGGCAGGAATAAGTATATTTCCGGGCAACTGTATTCTGCAACATCACCATCCCGTTTTTATCATCGGCATTCGTAAGAGCAAAGGCATCTTTTTTCAGGTTGTCAAAAAAAGCTTTTTTAGCTTCAATATATGCTTTGAACGTTTTGTGATAATCCAGATGATCATGTGTAATATTGGAGAAAATTGCTCCTTCAAAATCCAATCCGGCAATCCGCTTCTGGTGAACGGCGTGTGAACTTACTTCCATAAAACAGTACTCACAGCCGGCGTCCACCATCCACCGCAAATACTGATTTAATTCTAAAGGATCAGGTGTCGTATGCGTAGAAGGATATTGTTTCCCGTCCACATAATTACAAACAGTCGATAATAAGCCGGCTTTTTTCCCCATTAACCGGACCAATTCATACAATAAAGTAGCCGTAGTCGTTTTCCCGTTTGTACCCGTCACTCCGACCAGCTTCAACTGCCGTGAAGGATTGCCGAAAAAAGCCGACATTATTTTTCCCAAAGCAGAAGCAGAATCCTCAACTGACACATAACATATTCCGGGATAAAGCCGTTCCGGTAACCGTTCGCATACCACCGCCACAGCCCCGGCCCCAATAGCCTTTTCTATATATAAATGTCCGTCTGCATTTACACCTTTCTGAGCTACAAACAAATCCCCCTGTCCGGCTTTCCTCGAATCAAAATGTACCTCCCGTATCTCAATCGCCGCAGACCCGCAGATCTGTTTACAATCGATCTCCTTTAATAATTCTTTCAGTTTCATGATTATATCAAATTACGAACACCGCCACTTACCTTTTTTCCAACCTTATCTCAATTCAATATGAATATAACTTCCATTACGGACCTCTGTCCCGGGCTGAAGCGATTGGGACATCACCATTCCTGCCCCGCTTACGCCTACAGATAAACCAGCATTTTCCAATAAATACAAAGCATCTTTCAATCCCATCCCTTTTACATTCGGCACCTGAGAATTCGAAATCCGCCGGGGTTTCAGCACCACCTTTTCGCCTTCATTACTGGCAGTCAAAACCCAATCGTTTTGTCTGACATCCGCTTTTCCTTCTATTCCGATGTCCAAATCGTCAAATACCGTCAGGAAATCCTCCTTCAATCCATTTTTACAAACCGGTAAAGATTTGTCAGCTTCCACCTTTATTTCCCCATACTGCCGATAAGCAATAGAATACACTTTGTCGGCTATTTCCCGGAATACCGGACTGGACACGGAACTGGCATAATATCCCTTGGATAAGGAAGGTTCATCTATCACGACAATACAAGAATACAAAGGATGATCTGCCGGGAAATAGCCGACAAAACTGGCCCTGTATTTCCGGACCTGATACCCTTTTTTCCCGGTGGCGATACGAGCTGTTCCCGTTTTGCCCGCAATCCGGTATTTATCGGTATAAATCTTCCGGGCCGTCCCGTTTTCCACTACTCCTTCCAGCATCCGTTGTAATTTTTTCAATGTACTCCGGCTGCAGATCCTTCCCCCCACCTCTTCCGGATCAAACTGTTCTACCAATTTCCCCCGGTGCCGGATTTCTTTCACAAAACGGGGACGCATCCGCTGACCGTTATTCGCAATTGCATTGTAAAATGCAAGAACCTGTAAAGGAGTAAGCTTTACCTCATATCCGATACTCATCCAGGGCAATGAAATTCCACTCCAGGTAGAATCCCCCGGATGTTTAATATAGGGATCTCCCTCCCCTTTTAGCGGTATCTCCAACCTTTTATCCAGATCTAACCCGCACAAACGGTTTACAAACCGGTCCGGTTCATCCTTATAAAAATCATTTACCAACTTAGCGATTCCGTTGGAAGAGATTTCAAAAACATGCTGAACAGTAATCTTCCCCGGTTTCTTCCCGTCCGAGTCTGTCAAAGTCTTATCAAAAAACTTATACTCTCCTTTTCCGCCTAAATCCACTGTATCACCCGGTTCCACATGCCCGTCTTCCAGCATCGCAATCATCGTAGCTGCTTTCATGACAGATCCCGGTTCCCCTGCATCCCCTATGGCATAATTAAACTCTTCACTATATCCTCCTAAGGGCTGCCGCTTTAAATTAGCAATTGCCTTGACATCCCCTGTTTCTACTTCCATCAATATGGCTGTTCCCCGGTCCGCATCGAATTTTTCCAACTGCCGCATCAAAGCGTTTTGTACAATATCCTGGTAATCAATATCGATAGTAGTAATAATATCATTTCCATCTACAGGTTCTTCTACCGTTACCGGTACCCACGTACCGGACATCATCTGCTTCATACTCCGTCCCGGAATGCCTTTCAATTCATTTTCAAAAGCCCCTTCCAAACCGACTCTCCCTTCAAAACTTCCGTCTTCCGCTTCATTCAGATACCCGATCGTACGGGTAGCCAGATTTACGTGGGGCTGTAAACGAACGCTATTCATTTCTTCTATCAATCCCCCCGAATTCCGTCCTTTCCGGAAAATGGGAAACGTTCTGATCTTTTTCAATTCATTAAAAGACACTTTCCGCCGGTTAATCAGATAATACGTTTTTTTCCGGGCACGGGCCTCCTCCAAATGCTGCTTGTAAACCGCCTTACTTTCATCCCCGAAAAACCGGGATAAACACAAGGCAAGACTATCTACTTTTTTACCGAAAAGCTTACTATCCACTACCGATGCATCCCATCGTAATTCATAATAAGGCACGGAACTCGCTAACTTCCGCCCGTCACAGGCACAAATATCCCCCCGGTTCGGAGCTACTTCAAAATCCTTTACCCGTACTGCAACTGATTTCTTCCGCCACTTTTCCCCTTCCCACATCTGCACATGAAGAGTCTTAAAAATAACAGCTCCCGCAATTACAGTCATCAGGACATATACCAGTCCGATACGCCATATAATTTCGCCCTTCATCGACATGGCTACTACTTTTTATATAATTTTAAAGGAGGCTCTTTACTTTCCTGCAAATCCAAGCCTGCCTCATTTATCCTTCTCTTTACTTCCGACTGCTTACTGATAAACATCAAACGAGCTGCCGTCGTTATCGATTCAAAACGCAGCTCCCTAACTTCCCTCTCCATCTTTACTTTTTGTTTATATAACTTCTCTGTACTATACCCATTGGCAATATAAAATATCCCCAGAAAAGTCAGAAAAAGAATAAAAGCTATATTTTTCCTGATTACTTTATCCGCCAATATGCGGCCGTCCAACAGCTCTTTCACCGAACTTTCTAAAGTTTCCTTCAGTTCTTCGTTCGGCGAAATAAAATCTTTTGCTTTACTGAACAACTTCATATTCCTCCTCTTAAAAATTTACAATTCTCCCCCATTTACCGGCTTCGCAGCTATTCTTAATTTCGCACTTCTGGCCCGCGGATTTTGACGAATCTCCTCCTCTGAAGGCAGGATAACTTTCCGGTTGATCAGTTCAAACCCTTTCGTTTCATGCCCATAAATCGGATCTTTCTCTATCTTCCCCTCTACATTTCCCGTTTTAAAAAAATTTTTTACAATCCGGTCTTCCAAAGAATGATAAGTGATCACAACCAATCGCCCCCCAGGCTTCAAAACTTCTTTAGCCTGCTCCAACATCTCTTTCAATGCCTCTAATTCACCATTTACCTCAATCCGCAGGGCTTGATAAACTTTAGCCAGGTATTTCTTTTCTTTCATCTTCGGAATACAGGACTGAATCCCTGCGTATAAATCCCCAGAAGTAATTAAAGGGCGTTCCTGCCTTTTTTTAATTATTGCCCCCACCAATCTTCCTGCATTTTCTACTTCTCCGTAATTTCTGAAAATAGTCAGCAAATCCTCCTCTCTGTAAGTATTCAATATATCGGAAGCCCTCAAACGGCTTTTCCGGTTCATTCTCATATCCAGTTCCGCATCAAACCGAAAAGAAAAACCGCGTTCCGCCTCATCGAACTCATGAGAAGAAACCCCCAAATCAGCCAGAATTCCATCTGCCAATTCCAATCCATAATACCTTACAAAATTGCGAAGAAACCGAAAATTATGGTGTACCGGAATAAACCGTTCGTCTACAGGCATATTCGCCACAGCATCCTCATCCTGATCAAAACCCATTAAAATTCCCTTACTTAGCCGCTCTAAAATAGCCCGGGAATGCCCCCCTCCACCATACGTCAAGTCCAGATATACTCCCTCCGGCTGAATATTCAACCCTTCTATAGATTCTTCCAATAACACTGGTGTATGATACTCTGACATACCCTATCCGATTATAAAATTTTGACCATAAAACGATTCCAGCGACCAAACGGTTATTTCCCGTTTCCAAAGATTTGTTGTGTCAACACGGCAAAGTCCGCCCCTTTCATTTCCACCCCCTTATACGCTTTAGCATCCCACAATTCAATTTTCGTATCCACCCCCGCTAAAACAATTTCTTTTTCGACCCCGATCTCTTCCAACATACGCCTAGGCAATAAAATACGGCCATTCCCATCCATTTCCACCTGCTGAGTCCCCCTGTATAACTCCCGAAGAAATGCCGCGTGAGTACGATCGAATAAATTTAGTTTCTCCCTCAGATCCGCCACCAGCATTTCCCATTCCCGATAAGGATACATGTCTATACAAAGTTCGAAAATATTCTTTCGCAACACAAATACCTCCTGTTGCTCCGTTTCCATAATTCTACGGAAAGACGAAGGCACTACCACCCGGTATTTACTGTCCGCTTTACACGAATAATCTCCGATAAATGATAACATATCTTCCTTTTTCTTTAGAGTACAATATAAAATACTAATAATCAACCATTTAATTCAACATCTCTCTTAGCAATTAAAAGGTACTTTCAAAAGGTAAAGGTAAAAAAAATTCCCCACTTCAAACCACTTTATCCCACTTTTTATAAAAATTATTCAAATTTTTCCAAATACTGCGTCCTGCGCAGGTTTCCGATTTTTTTATTTTTCAGTTCTTATTTTTTACTTATTATTTTGGTATTTTTGTCACATGATTTCAATGAATAACATAAAACACTTTTATAATCGGATTAAACAATTATTACTTTATCCGGGAAGAGAATGGGCTATTATATGCCGGGAAAGAGACAACGTTTCCAGACTTTTTAATATATTTTTCTTTCCGGTAGCGCTGATTGTTTCCCTGCTTGTCATTCCCGGCGGAATATACCGCTTCGGTACTTTTCAGGGCATCCTTTACGGCCTCATCAATTTTATCTCAGTAACAGCAGGCATTTATCTGGCTTTTTTAATTGTACGGGAATACCTGAACAATAAAACGCCGGAAGCAGAGAACACGGCTTTACATCTCACCGTATACAGTGCATCCGTTTTTGTTGTATTTCACAGTTTATCGGTAGCATTGATCAGTGGTTTTTTCAGTCAGTTACTGAGTTTGATCAGTCTGATATTTATCCGTACCCTTTATGCGGGTATTGCTGCAATCACACGCTTAGAAACCAATCAAAAAACCAATATCCTGATTATTGCGGCTTTATCTATAATTTGTATTCCGGTAATTTGCAAAAGATTGCTGATGATTTTATTTCATATACCCATTTTTAATTTGTAATCCATGTCAGGCGATATCAACATACGGAACAAACGGGCTTCTTTCGACTACGAATTTTTGGAAGAATACAATGCCGGTATTATCCTTACCGGTACAGAGATCAAATCAATCCGGGCAGGGAAAGCAAGCCTGGTAGATTCTTATTGCTATTTTGATAAAGGCGAATTATGGGTAAAAGGTATACATATTGCCGAATACCGCTTGGGCACTTATTACAACCACGAAGAAAAGCGGGAACGGAAGCTTCTTCTCACCCGTAAAGAATTGCGCAAACTTGAACGGAATGTCAAAGAAACGGGCCTGACCATTATTCCTGTCAAATTATTTATTACCGATAAAGGCTGGGCCAAACTTCGCATCGCCCTCGCCAAAGGGAAAAAAGAATACGACAAACGGGAAACGCTGAAATTAAAAGACGCCAAAAGAGATATGGAACGGGTACGCAAATTTTAAGGGGAAAAGGAAAGCCGTGCTGCAGTTTACAATCCGGAGATTCAAATTTCAGACGGAATATTCTGTAAATTAGAAACATAAAACGAAAAGAGAAGCTTGAATATTAAGAATTAAAATTGGGTAAATCAGAAAAAAAGCGGCACAAAAATGTCCAAAACAGGAAACATTTGTAAGGAGAGGCAGGATATATATTGAAAACCAAATCCGATAAGAACAAACCATTGCCGGAGATCCGGAACGAAAGATCATTTTTTTCCCTGTTTGGCTTCGGGTTTTTACTTTTATTGTTTACCTTCGCATTCGTTTGAAAAAGTCTTAGATTTAATCATAAAAATAACAGAATCATGTATCAAGGAATAAAAACAGTATCGTTTGAAGAGGCTGTGAAAGTGGTAAAATCCGGCGACCGGATCCACATCCATAGCGTAGCATGTGCTCCCCAAGGTCTTATCCAGGCCCTTTGCGCCCGTGGACGTGCCGGAGAGCTGAAAAATATAAAGTTACAGCACCTTCATACAGAAGGTTGTGCTCCCTATGCTGAACAAGAATTCGAAGGCGTTTTTTCCCTGGAATCTTTCTTTGTAGGCGGAAATGTACGTAAACCGACTCAGGAAGGATGGGCCGACTATATTCCTGTACATTTAAGTGAAACCCAAAAATTAATCCGTAGCGGGATTACCCCGGTAGACGTAGCCATGATTCAGGTATGTCCGCCCGATAAACACGGCTACGTATCTATGGGTACTTCCGTAGATGCTACTTTAGCTGCCGTACAAACGGCTAAAACCGTTATTGCTGTCATTAATCCCAACGTTCCGCGCGCCTGGGGAGATGCTATTATCAAATTATCCGATATCGATATTTTCTGTGAAGATAATACTCCCCTGATTGAAGCCCATCAGGCAAAATTATCGGAACAAGATATCAAAATCGGACAGCACTGTGCTGCTTTGATCGAAGACGGAGCTACCTTGCAAATGGGCATCGGAGCTATTCCGAATGCTGTACTTTCGCAATTGGGAAATCATAAAAATTTAGGTATCCATACCGAAATGTTTGCCGACGGCGTACTTCCCTTATATTACAAAGGCGTTATCAACAACCTGAACAAGAAATACGATAAAGGAAAAATTGTTTCCACTTTCCTCATGGGATCGAAAGAGGTGTACGATTTTATCGATGACAACCCTGCCGTAGCCATGATGGACGTAGGGTATACTAATGATCCTTTTATCATTGCCCAGCAACCCAAAATGACGGCCATTAATTCCGCTCTCTCTATCGACATTACAGGTCAGGTAAACGCTGATTCCATCGGTTGTAAATTCTACAGTGGTTGCGGGGGACAATTGGACTTTATCCGCGGAGCAGCTGCCAGTGAAGGCGGGAAACCGATTATTGCCATGCCCTCTGTAACGGCTAAAGGAGTCAGCAAAATCTGCCCGACTCTGATCAATGGGGCCGGAGTCGTTACGACCCGTTTTGATGCCCATATTGTAGTGACAGAATTCGGTTCAGTAGATTTATACGGAAAAACGTTGCAGGACCGGGCTAAAGCATTGATATCAATCGCTCATCCGGATCATCAGGAAGAATTGGATAAGGCCGCTTTCGAACGTTTCGGCAGTCATTTCCATTTTGTAAGCAAATAAAACGAATTTTAAAACAGAGAGAATTTTAAAGCTGTTCAGGGCAATAAAATTCCCTCTGTTTACATTTTTTGAATTTTCTGCCTTTCTTCTGTTTCCAAACGATTTATTTTCCATATTTTCTTTTTACCTTCGCTTTCCATTTATATCGGATATATTATGATGGATTGGAATACACTTTTATCTGCACATCGCTATCACCCGGGAAGTCCGGCTTCTCTATTTCATTCGCACGACCGCTCCCAGTTTCAACGGGATTACGACAGGCTGATCTTCTCTTCTCCCTTCAGACGGCTTCAGAATAAAACGCAGGTATTTCCTTTACCTGGGAATATTTTCGTACACAACCGTCTGACGCATAGTCTGGAAGTAGCCTCCGTCGGTCGCTCTTTAGGAAATAAAATTGCCCAATTTTTAAAGCAGAATAAGATAAAAATGGAAAATCCGGAACTGTTGGAAGAGATCGGCACAATTGTCAGCAGTGCCTGCCTGGCCCACGATTTGGGAAATCCCCCCTTCGGGCATTCCGGAGAAGAAGCCATCTCCTATTTTTTCAGCGAAGGTGAAGGCCGGTATTTTAAAAAGTTACTCTCCGATGAAGAATGGACGGATTTAAGTCATTTTGAAGGAAATGCCAATGCCTTTCGTCTGCTGACCCACAGTTTTAATGGCAGAAGACCCGGCGGTTATACGATGACGTATACCACTCTTGCCTCTATCGTTAAATATCCTTTCGAATCGACTTGTGCTACCCATAAAGGATTTAAATACGGTTTCTTCCAAAGCGAAAAAGAAATATTCCGTCAGGTTGCCGAAGAACTGGGATTGCTACAACTAGAAGAACGTCCGCTGCAATATGTCCGGCATCCGCTGGTATATCTGGTAGAGGCTGCGGACGACATTTGTTATCAGATCATGGACATCGAAGATTCCCACAAAATGCGGATTCTCTCTTACGATGAAACAACGGCTATACTCGAAAATTTTTACGATAAAAATGAGGACAAGGAAGACTTGAAAATCATCGCCCGTACGTTTAAAGTCGTGACCGACAAAAACGAAAGGATCGCTTTCCTGAGAGCCGGCATCATCAATAAATTAATCAATGCCTGCGCGGAAGTATTTTGTAATCATTATGAAGCAATTATGAACGGTACGTTTAAAAGTACCCTCATCAAAAATCTTTCCGGTACGAACAAGGAAGCTTATGACAAATGTACTGATCTGGCCTACAGTCGTATTTATCATACAAATATCGTTACCCAAATTCAAATCGCCGGCTTTAAAATTCTCGGTACGATTCTGAAAGAATATACCGACGCTGTCTTAAAACCGGAAACTTATTATGCCCGGAATATTTTATCCGTTATGCCGGAACAATATCAGGTCAGCAAAGAAGATTCCATGTATACTAAAATACAAACGGTAGTCGATTATGTTTCCGGTATGACTGACTCTTATGCTTTAAACCTTTACCGTAAAATTAAAGGAATCGAATTACCGGAATTGAAGTAATCTTTGAGATGGTTTCCTGTAAATTTTCTAAAAAACGGGTATACAAATCTCTTTTATAAAAGAAAACAGTGTTGTAATTTACCGTTTTCAGAAATAAAGAATCTCCTCCGATTTTATCCTGAGGAGATTTTTATTTTAAACGTTTTTCCTTTTTTTCGTTCAGACTTTGCGAACGTTTTTACTGAAGAATTGTGCTAAAACTTTTACTCTGGTTTCCCCAATATTTTTGAATTATATTTTAACAATGTTTCTCCGGATTTCTTTACCGGCATATTTCAGAACAATGACATAAGTTCCCCCGCTCAATTTACTCATATCTAAAACTCCGGGTTCAAAAGGCCGGACAATGATATTCTTCTCCATTACAAAAACGCCCGCCGTATTGTATAATTTTACTTCTACATTTCCATTCACATCCTGCCCCATGCGGATATTCAATTTATCCGCTACCGGATTAGGATAGAGATCCACTTCTTTAGAACCATCCCGGGCCATTACAGTAAAACTTCTGCTGACATGCTCCCCGAAATAATCATAAGCGGTAACTTCAAGGGTCACCTTTCCGGACTTCAAAGCATTCACGATCAATTGTTCGCCGCTCACAGTAGTCTTCACAAAAGTCGGCGAAGTGTTTTTTACCGCGTATCTCAGCGTTTCTCCATCGGGATCCCGGAAATATTCGGATAGCTTTATCGTTTTTACCTCCCCGATTTGATCAAAATATAAATTTTCCAAAACGTTGGAAGTAATAACAGGTAACCGATTGGGCAATACAGTGTAAGGGATCTTTACAATGGCAGCAGCTCCTGCCTCATCCCTAACAGTCAAAGTCGCTTCATATGTTCCGGCTTTTGTTTTAAGTGCCGAAATAGTAACTACTAAGTCCCCGTTTTTTTCAACAACGGTAGCCGCATTAGCAGGATCCTGTATTTCATATCTATAAGACCGCCCCTCCAGATGGGTAACCTCAAAAACAATTTCCGCTGTCTCTACAGACGTTAAAACAATATCACCGGGAGTTTTCCGGGTAACAATCAGGACTTCATTGGACAAGGTCTGACCTTTAGCCAAGGTAACAGCTGAATAATTTCCAAAGCGGTCTTTCCCCCTTATGGCCAGATAATAAAGAGTGCCATTTTCCAAATCTGTAATTTTAAACGATACCTCCTCTCCCGGGCTTTTCCCGATAACATTTACTGTTTCCGTTTTTATATCTGCAGGCAACCCGTCAAAATCTATATTTTCCAAAGGTTCTGTACTCCAGTAAACCTGATAATAAGCCGCTGTTTTATTATCTTCATCCCGGGTTACACTCCATGTCAGGAGAGCAGAATTGTAACTCCACTCTATCTGTAAATCTGTTACCGGGTCAGGAGCAATCCCTTCATCCGATTGAAGTGCAGCGGCAGCATCTACATATCCTGCTCCCAAATTTCCGCGGAAACTCGGATTATAACGGTCAATATTTCCGGCACTTTCCAGGAGTATGGATTTTAAATCCTCCGGCGTAAAACCGGGATGTCCTACTCCAAATTTAGACACGACTAATGCCGCAACCCCGGATACATGAGGACAAGCCATAGATGTACCCTGTTTATACCCATAACCGTTTCCGGGTACAGTACTGTATACAGGACACTCATTACTATATTTGGACATATACCTGTAAGTTCCTCCCGGAGCCGTAATATCTACCCAGTCTGCATAATTGGAATAATAAGCCTTCAGAAAATCAGGCGCCATAGAGGCTACGGAAAATACTCTTTCATATTTGGCAGGATATGCATCTTTATTTGAATTATTGTTCCCCGCAGCAAAAATAACAATTCCTCCCTTCATCGGACCTGTCTGATTCCCATTTTCATCCAATCCTGCATATTCGATAAAATAATCAATAGCTGCTTTTGTAGATTCATTCAAATAAGGGGTACCCTGTTCAAATTTATAGGACCAGCTGTTCTGACTGATGACGGCCCCGTTATTGGCTCCATAAATAATAGCTCGCGGAATGTTCGCACTTCCTCCGCTCCCCTTCTCAGCAGGCTCAAATATCTGACAACTCATGACCCGAACCCCGTCGTACAATCCGGTTCCCCCAGCAATACCACATACCCCTTTCCCATTATTATTCACAGCAGCAATCGTTCCTGCCACATGCGTCCCATGCGAATCAGGTATAATCGTAGCAATATTAGAGACAAAATTCCAACCGTATACATCCCCGGCATATCCATTGTTATCATTATCTGTATTCCCTGCCACTTCATCCTCATTTATCCAGACATTATCTTTTAAATCTTCATGTTCGTAATCGATTCCCCCGTCCACCACTGCAACTATCACTTCCCGGGAACCTGCCGTTACTTTCCATGCATCGTATAAATTAATATCTGCCCCTGCAACCGAATTAGGCAAATTTCCCTCATTGTGGTAATGCCACTGCAAAGAAAGTCCAGGATCATTAAAAGGACTTCCTGCAGCAGTTGGCTTTATCTGCTCCAGAGTTTTAACCGGAATAATAACTTCATTCTCCCCTGCTCTTTGCGCCTGAAGCACAGGTTCCACTACCTCAATTTCAGCTAAATCCGAAAAATCCGAAACCGCCCGGCTTACCGGAATGCTCTCCTCAAATTCAATGTCATACCATAAATGTAACCCGGCTTTTCGCATACGGGGTTCAAATTTGCCGCCATACGGAAAAACCCGTTCGATCTTGACAGCCCCTAATTGAGCCGTAATTTCATCAATAGCCGATACCCCGGTTCGGGTCATCCCCTGAACGGTATTTAATTGCATTTTCCCCTGAATGTCTTCTTTCAACTTGACCCGAATCATCCCTTTACAGTAATTGGCTTCATTTTTCAGAATTTCTTCCGGATTAATTTTATTCCCTTTGGTGTCCAAAGGATCGTCCTGACAAGCAAAACACACAAACAAGAAAAAGAAAATAATAAGTCTGGAGTTCATAAAGATTATTTTATATATAAAGGCTTAAAGATATAAAATTAATTAACATTTAAAAATTATTAATATATCAAAAAATCATTTCTTAACCCGGTTCATTAGAAAACAGAAATATCCCAAAAAAGTTTATCATCAGAATTTATACTCTTTTTTATTCCCTGCTCATTCCGGAAACAAAAATATACTCCGATATTAAATTTCACTTCTTTAGGATATCTCTCTAATAAAAAGGCAATAAATGTTTATTTTTTATACGGAAACATTTTTACAACTGTGTTTGCTCTGTACGACAAATAATTTCGTTTTGTAAATCTTCCCCTAAATCATTAAAATAATCACTGTAACCGGCAACGCGGACAATCAAATCTTTATATTCTTCCGGATGTTTTTGTGCATCCCGTAATGTATCCGCATTGACTACATTAAACTGGATGTGATGCCCGTCCATACGAAAATACGCCCGGATTAAATGTACCAGATTCATAGCCCCTTCTTCGGTTGCCAGTAAAGAAGGCGTAAATTTCTGATTTAATAATGTCCCTCCGGTTTTAATGTGATCGATCTTGGCTGCCGACCGGATGACAGCCGTCGGACCGTTTACATCGGCTCCTTGTACAGGTGAAATACCTTCCGACAAAGGTTTTCCGGCATTTCTTCCGTCCGGGGTTGCTCCGGTAACCCGTCCAAAATAAACATGGCAAGTGGTCGGCAACATATTTACCCGGTAGGTTGCTCCCCTCGGGGACTTATGCCCGTTCAAAACATCGTAATACAAATCGAAAACATCCACTTCCTGGCGATCTGCATAATCATCGTCATTACCATACTTGGGAGTTTTATAGACCAAACGGTATTGCAATTCTTCATATCCCTTAAAATCACCTTGTAAGGCCTCCATCATCTCCGACATTTTAACGTCTTTCCGGTCGTAAACGTGATAACGCAAAGCGGTCAGCATATCGGTAATACTTCCTAATCCCACTCCCTGCACATAGCTGGAGTTATAACGGGCCCCTCCACACATATAATCTTTTCCGTTCCGGATACAATCCTCTATCAGCACCGACAGAAAAGGTACCGGCATATATTTCATAAATATTCGTTCAATGATGTTATTGCCAGTCAATTTTATCCGCATAAAATGAGCCAGCTGCAGCCGGTAAGCTGCAAACAATTCTTCGTATGTTTTATAATCAGTGGCCTTGCCGGTTTTTAATCCGATTTGTTTTCCCGTCCTCCAATCATAACCATCATTTAAAGTCAATTCCAATATTTTCGGTAAATTAAAATAACCGGTTAAAATATAAGCTTCTGTACCGAAGGCTCCCGTCTCCACGCAACCGGAACAACCTCCGTTCCGGGCATCTGTGATACTTTTCCCGGCCCTGAGCATCTCCTGCACTAACGCATCTGTATTGAATACAGAGGGCTGACCGAATCCGGTTTTAATAATTTCTACCGCTTCCCGGATAAAACGATCCGGGTTCTTTTTACTGACTTGTATCATGGAACTGGGTTGCAAAATCCGCATTTCCCGAATGACATCCAGTAACATAAAAGAAATTTCATTCACCCCGTCGCTTCCGTCTTCTTTCACTCCTCCTATATTAATCAAAGAAAAATCCGTATAAGTATTGCTCTCTTCTGCTGTCACTCCCACTTTGGGCGGAGAAGGATGATTATTGAATTTTACCCAAAACGACTCGAGCAACTCGTATATTTCTTCTTTTGTCGTACTCCCTTCTTCCATCTGCTTTTTGTACAAAGGGTATAAACTTTGATCCAAACGCCCGGGATTAAAAGAATCCCAGGGATTCAATTCCGTTACTACCCCTAAATGAATAAACCAATAATGCTGCAAAGCTTCCTGTACCGTCTGTGGGGCATTTGCGGGGACACGGTGACACGTCCGGGCCATCTGCAATAATTCAGTCTTCCGTTTCGGATCAGACTCCTGAACCGCCAATTCTTCCAGCCTACGGGCATGTCTCTCTGCATAAGTAATCATCGCATTACATACAATCTCCATTCCCCTCAATTCATCCCGTTTATCTACTCCTTCCGGATCATCCAGTAAGTCTAATTTATCCATAGCTTCCTGTATCTCTAATTTCAGGTCGTTTAAACCTGTACGAAACATCTTCATGCCCAACACAGTATGCCCCGGAGCCCGCTGTTCCTGAAATTCGGTAAAAATACCGGCTTCATAGGCATCCTTCCACTCGGGAGTGACATTTTTAAAAATCCGGTCGCGGTTGGATTTTCCGGTCCAATAAGGAATAATAATATCCCGGTAAGCCGCCCGGGTTTTTTCATCCGACTTAAAAGATACTTTTTTCCGGTTGTGTAAAATTTCCAGATCCTGCAGGGAATGTACACAAATCTCCGGATAAGTAGGCGTTGCTTTGGGCGCCGGCCCGCGCTCCCCGACAATCAACTCCCCTTCATTGATACAAATGGCCTTATGCTCCAGAATATACTGGAATGCCAATGCCCTCTGAACCGGTACCGGTTCAGCATCCGCTATTCCCGATTGGTAAAATTCAGTAATCAACAAAGCCCGCTCAGCCGAAATCCTGTTCTCAGCATTTAAACTTTGCTCTCTCAATCGTTGTATTCGTTCAGTTAGTTTCATTATCTTAAATATTTAAAATGATTATATTACAAATCCTGAATGTCCGCTATTCTTTAAATTCATATTTTATGGAAATACATTCCTACTTTACCCACCAGCGTTTTTAATTTATCCTTTCCTCCTGCATTTTAGTCCGGTTAAGTCATAAACCTTCCGGCATATACCTGTCAGCTGCGACCCACCAGTAAACATTTTGAACTGTTTGACAAGGAATGTATCATAATACTTCATATCCGTTTTTCCGGAAATACTCTTTTATTCCGCTAATTCCGCTTTCCGTCAGGCCAGCCGTTTCTCCCATCTCATATTTTCTGCCCAGCCTGCGATATTTATCAGCCCCTGTCCGGTGAAAAGGCAATAGTTCTATCCTATGTAATGCAGGCATCGTACTCAACCGGCTGACTATAGCTGAAAGATCCGCTTCGGTATCGTTCACCCCCGGAATAACCGGAATCCGTATCAATACTGAAGTACCATACCGTACAATCCGGTCGAGATTCTCCCATACCTTTTCATAACCTTCCCCAATAAATTCTTTAAACTTACCCGGATCCGCCGTCTTAACATCGTATAAAAACAAATCTGTATAACGGCATATTTCTTCCAATTCCTTAACTTGTACCGCTCCGGCTGTATCAACACACGTCCGGAAATGAGCTGCCCGGCAACGTTTTAACATTTCCAGTAAAAAAGCAGATTGTAAAAGAGGCTCCCCTCCGGAAAATGTTATTCCCCCCGCCGATTCTTCAAAAAACACCTGATCTTTACGTAGCTCCTCCCACAATTCGTCTGCAGAGATACTATACCCTACCATTCTTTCTTCCCGGAATTCCTTCTCGCCTAAACGATAAACCTGAGACATATAACAAGGGCCTACAGACTGGCTTTCCGGATTATGACACCAACAGCAATGCAAATTACATCCTTTTAAGAAGACAGTCGTCCGGATTCCGGGACCATCATGGATAGCATAGCGTTTAATATCAAAAATATTACCACGCATAATAAAAAAATAAATTGAAACAATTGACAGAATAACTCAGAACTCCGGATAAATAAACTCACAACCGGGCATAAGAAAAGAAAGCGCTAACAAATCCAGCACTCATAAAGCCCCTTATAGGAACGGTTTTGCAATATCCGGTGAATCTTCAACATAATAACGCCCCTAATATAAAAGAAAAATGTAAGATTTAAAAGAAAAGAAGAAAAGAATATAAGTCAAAAAGTAACAAAATGCTGTTCTCCTTTTTCAGGAATGTTTGTCTTTTTTGGGGGTACATTTTTATTACTTTTTGACTCAATAGAAAGCGTATTATTGTAACAACTCTTTTACTTTAGCAGAGATAGCTTTTCCATCCGCTTTTCCGCTAAGCTGCTTAGTAGCTACTCCCATAACTTTTCCCATATCTTTCGGAGAAGTCGCCCCTACAGAAGTTATAATAGCTTTCAGAGCTTCCGTCAATTCAGCCTCAGACAACTGTTTCGGCAAAAAAGAATTCAATACTTCCAATTGTCCGCTTTCTTCTTCATATAAGTCCAGCCGCCCTTGTTGTTTATATATTTCTGCTGCATCCGAACTTTGCTTGGCCAATTTCTGGATAATACGAACACATTCGGCATCGTCAATTCCCTCTCCGGCTCCCGGACGGGTCTTGGCTTCCAATATCACTTTTTTAATATTCCTCAATGCTTCCAGCCGGACTTTCTCCCTGGCTTTCATCGCATTTTTAATGCCTTCGTTCACTTGTTCTTCAATCGTCATAGCTTTTCAGTTTTTAATGTATACTTGTTTTTCCCCTTTCAATTTAGCTTTACAAATGGGTTTGAGGTAAAAAGTCTTTTATATATCCGGCTTCTCCTCAGAATTTCCTCACATCGTTCAAAATTAACACTAAAATTTCAAAACCAATCCATGAGAGCTCCGTAATTTAACAAATAATATAAATTAACACTGAGATTATTTTTTGATACATTTTTTGGAGTAAATTTGGAACATTTTTAAGACAATCATGAAAATAATATTATTCATTTCCTTTCTTTTTTCTGCACTACCTGCTTTTACGCAGCAAGATACTGTAACGAAGATCATAAATCCGGAAGATACGCTGATGATAGTCACCGACCAGTTGACCGACCGTCAGCTCAAACAACTTTATCGTCAACACAGGCGCGATTCGATCCGCGCCCATAAGAAAGTATGGCTTTCTATTCTGGGGGGTCCTTCCTATAATCCAGAAGCTTCTTTGGGGATCGGAGGAGCCATGTTGATGACTTTCCGGATGAACAAGTACGATTCCATCAGCCAGCGTTCATTCATTCCGGTAGGATTTAACATCTCTATCAATGGTACTTTCGTCGCAGCCGGTGCCGGAACTTTGTTCTTTAACGAAAATAAATTCCGTATCTACATTAAATACGGTTACCGGACAGAACCAGCTAATTTTTATGGTATCGGTTATGATGAAATTAAACAGGCAGAAGAATTGAGAGACCGTTTTAAAAAGGATTCGGTTACTTTCCATAAAACAAGTGTTCAATTTTTCCCCCGTTTTGTCTGGGAAGTACGTCCGAATATTTATGTCGGTACCTTACTGGACTACAATTATTATTACGGTAAAGACATGCCCCACTGGATGAAACAAAATGCACAAGTCATTAAATACGGAAACCGATTCCATAATATCGGTATCGGGGGACTTTTCCAATACGATACCCGGGACGATGTTGCCACTCCTTTTGCCGGGATGTTTTTAAGTGCTACGGGAACCCTTTATGGGAAATATTGGGGAGGGGATTTCAATTATGAAATGATAGAACTGGAATACCGTCAATTTAAACAAGTGTTTAAACGCCGGAGTGTATTAGCCTGGACAGCCAAAAGTCAAATCGGAATGGATAATGTTCCCTATACCGAATTACCCAATTTCGGAAACCCTTTTGACCTGCGTGGTTATGCCTGGGGGAAATACCGGGACAAATCTATGGCTTATGGCATCGTCGAATACCGGCATATGTTTATGTCTCAGTCAGCATACGAAAGAGGCGCTTTCTGGTCGAAATTCGGTGCTGTAGCCTGGGTAGGAACAGCTACCATCGGGAAAACTCCGGCCGACTGGAACAAATGGAAATTAAATTACGGATTTGGTCTCCGCATTCAACTGCAACCCCGGAAAAACTTCCGCCTCGATATTGGTAAAGAACCCGGTCAGAAATGGGGAATCTATATGAATATGACCGAAGCATTTTAAATATTGATGAAAAGCTCCATAAAAAATAAAGCGATCTGGTCAATTGCTTATCCGATTATATTCGGCAATCTGGCTCAGACGTTGATCACACTTACCGACACGGCCTTTTTGGGACGGGTAAGTCCTGTTGCACTTGGAGCTTCCATGATGGCCGGCATTTATTATTATGTATTTTCGACCCTGGCCTAGGGATTCAGTATAGGAGTACAGATTATTGTGGCCCGCCGTCTCGGAGAAGGAAAATTAAACCGCATCGGGGTGATTTTTGAACACGGATTGGTTTTTGTATTCTTATTGTCTACAGGACTCTTTCTCATTCAACATTATTTTTCGAATGCTCTGTTGCAAAAAGTAATACAATCTCCCAATATTTATGCCGCTGCTATTGAATACATGGAATACCGGCATTATGGGATTATTTTTGTTTGCTTCAATTTTCTCTTCCGTGCCCTTTATATCGGTTTATCCAGCACCAAAGTGATCAGTTTCTCTACCTTACTGATGGCAGTAGTGAATATTTTTCTCGATTATGTACTGGTTTTCGGGAAATGGGGCTTTCCGCATATGGGCGTAGGAGGAGCTGCACTGGCTTCCGTATGTGCGGAAATTTCAGCTTTATTGTTTTTCGTTCTTTATACCCTGGCCCGGCTTCCCCTTAAAACATATGCCTTATTCGCCTTTCATAAACTGGAAGGCTGGCTGATGAAATCAATATTAAAGCTGGCTTTTCCGACAATGATTCAAAAACTACTTTCTTTTGGCACCTGGTTTATATTTTTTGTACTGGTGGAACATATGGGCGAACTACCTATTGCTATATCCGGGATCGTCCGGAGTGCATATATGCTCATCATGATTCCGGTTTTTGCTTTCGGTGCAACGGCTAACACCCTGACGAGCCGCCTTATCGGCGCAGGGAAGCAGGCAGAAGTGATGTCAACTCTGCTGAAAACATGGAAACTGAGTTTTGTTTGCATCCTGCCCGTCCTGTTATGCAGTATTTTTTTCCCGTACAGTATTCTATCTATTTATACTAACGACACTTCTTTAGCCGTAGCTTCCATCCCTTCTCTCTACATCATTTGCATCGCTTCTGTTTCAATGAGCTTCGGGATGACTTTTTTTGAAGCTGTTTCCGGAACCGGCAATACCATACAAGCCCTCTGGCTGGAATTTATAGTACTGCTTGCATATACTTTTTCGGTATGGTTTTTTGCATACAAAATCGGCACCCGGGTAGAATTGGTATGGACAAGCGAAATCACTTACGGAACAATTATCGGACTCGTCTCTTTAGGGTATATTAAATATGCCCACTGGCAAAAGAAAATAATCTAAATAGCACCTGGGGACGGGGGAAACTGTGCTAAAAACAAAACATTTACATTTTTTGAATACTTCTAGATATTTCTTTTGAATTATCCGTTGAAACGCTACTGATAACTTATTTAAAATAGCACCTACCCCCGTCCCCTAAAAAGAAAAAGCAGCTACATTTTCATGTAACTGCTTCATTTTAAATGAGCGGAAAACGGGACTCAAACCCGCGACCCCCAGCTTGGAAGGCTAGTGCTCTATCGACTGAGCTATTTCCGCAAGACATTCCCCTAAACAGGACAGGCTCACTTTGCCCGCCGGTCCGGAAGGGAGAAACTCACAAATTTTATACGGCGAAAGACGGGATCTTTCTTACTAATTTTAAAACTTTTGACTTACAAAAGTGTGCTTTTGACTGCAAAAATTTTCAAAATCACCGGATGCTACAGCATCCGCCGTTTAAAATTTGTGGGGAGAGCAGGATTCGAACCTACGAAGACATAAGTCAGCAGAGTTACAGTCTGCCCCAGTTGGCCACTTTGGTATCTCCCCTTTTATTCAAAGAACTTTCTCTTTTTGCGCTTGCAAAGATACATAGTTTTACAAAAAAAACAAAGATTTCTATAATAAAAAACGAAGTTAAAACACGGCAGGAGGTATATTGAATGACGCTATACATTTTAAGTTATGCTCAAAAGCCATGCCCTCAGGGGGAAATAATCGTTTTACCGAAGTCGGACGATCAGAGAAAAATAAGGGGCAAACTGCGATAAACAAAATAAAACCACCGGCAGCGCAGGAAAAAGAAGAAAGAGCTACAGCCCCTAAAGGCAGAGGTTGCAATGCCGGAGCGAAAAATTCAACTGACACCTGCATTGCCCCAGCCCGAAGCCGGACAGGAACAAGGCGAAGGGCAAAATGCACAAACAGCCGACGACCAGCAGGGAGTTTCGCTATCGGACGTAACATTCACGAATACCGGGCTGCGGACACCACAGGAAAGCATGCCTGTACACGCAGACGCTCCTTCTTTTACCCGGGAGCATATTTATTTTGTGCGGCTAAAACTTCTGCCGGTAAACGTTACACGCCTAATAACATAAAGTTATAACAATAAACAGCTGCTATAAAAAAGACAGCCATTTATTGCTATACAAGGACTTAATTCCTTCTGTTTACAAAAAATCAGGCATTTGGGAGCCTATATACTTACTTTTACTTACTTTGCAATCGTATGAATGTGATAATGGCCGGAGGGTACGGACATGCCTGGTGATTTTAATGAAGACGGCAGTTTCATTTATAAACGAGAAGAGGCAGCGCAAAGTGCTACCCTTTTTCTCTATATTGTCAATGTTGACTTGATCAAGCAGGAAAAATAGTTTTCATATTCTGGTACCCCGGCCAGAAATCCTCTGCTTGTACAGAGTTATTTGAAAGAGATGCCAAACGCAGCAATTCAAAGTAATTGCATATGTGCTAAAACATTACTAACCTCTTTTTAAGACCATATCCTGTGGTTTATTTTCAATAACTTATCTTCTTTTGGAGATTTTTGATTAAAAATATATCCGTAATTTCTGCAAATAATTTTTCCTTACTTTCAGGATAATGATATAATAATCCCCGGACCATTCCCGGAATCTGACAAATATCCGTCACCGAAACCCTTTTATGTCCCTTTTCCAGTAATAACTTAAATTTCTGTTATAAAATAAAAGACTTTGTATTCATACTGAACATGCATTCATCAAAGACAAACGGGAAAATTTAATTTATAAAGAGTGAGACATTTGGCATTATATACCGTATATTTGTGAAGAAAGCAGTAAAAAAAACAAATTATGCAAGAAATCCTCAACAATTGGGTTATTTTAATCAATGACTGGATCTGGACTTTTCTGATTATAGTTCCCTTAATTTGTACAGGTTTATATTTTACTTTTCGTTCCCGCTTCGTCCAATTCAGAAAAATAAAGGAAATGTCGCGTCTACTTGGAGAGGGTGTTGCCGGAAACAACAGCAAAAATACAGTTTCCTCTTTCCAGGCCTTTTGTATTGCCACAGCTTCCAGGGTTGGCACAGGTAACTTAGCAGGAGTTGCAACAGCTCTGGCTTTAGGGGGACCGGGAGCTGTATTCTGGATGTGGCTGATTGCACTGATTGGTTCTGCCTCGGCCTTTGTCGAATCGACTTTAGCTCAAATTTATAAAGAAAAAGGAGAAAAATCTTATATAGGCGGACCGGCCTTTTATATGAAGAAGGGCCTGAAACAAAAATGGATGGGTACACTCTTCGCAGCCATCATCATTGTCACGTTTGGGATGGTATTTAACTCCGTACAAGCCAACACTATTTCACTGGCTTTTAACGAAGCTTTAGGGGTGAACCGGATATGGCTGGCAATAGGACTGACTTTTTTTACAATTCTGACCATATTCGGAGGTATTCACCGGGTAGCCCGAGTTTCCGGTATTATCGTACCGATTATGGCCATTGCTTACATTTTGGTAGCTTTTTTTATTCTGATCACTCATATTACAGCCCTCCCTTCCCTGATCGATCACATTTTTGCCAACGCTTTCGGATTTGAACAAATACTTGGGGGTGGCCTAGGGGCCACTATCATGCAGGGAGTAAGGCGCGGCCTGTTTTCCAATGAAGCCGGAATGGGATCTGCTCCCAATGCCGCTGCCACTGCTTCTGTATCTCACCCGGTAAAACAAGGACTAATTCAGGCCCTCAGTGTATTTACCGATACGATTGTCATTTGTAGTTGTACCGCATTCATCATTTTACTTTCAGACATTCCCCTGGATGGAAGTATAAAAGGAATCCAACTGACACAAGCCGCCTTAACCGGAGAAATCGGAATTTTCGGAAAATATTTTGTCGCTTTTTGCATTCTGTTGTTTGCTTTTAGTTCTATCGTCGGGAATTATTCCTATTGCGAAACCAACCTCTTCTTTATCAGTCCCCATCCCCTCTATTTGCAACTTTACCGCCTAGGCGTCGGTGCAATGGTTCTATTTGGAGCAATTGCAGGTCTGGATTTAGTATGGAATCTGGCTGATCTCTTTATGGCGATTATGACCATAACCAATCTGATAGCCATTTTACTGCTGGGGAAAATTGCACTTAAAGCTCTCGCAGACTATAACCGACAGAAAAAAGCAGGAATAAAAAGTCCGGTTTTCAAGTCGTCATCCATTCCGGAACTCGATGAAGAAGTTACCGAATGGAAATAAAAATTTCTTCATTTATTTTTATAAATTTGTCCTAACGAATCATTAATAAAGATTTTCATTCAAAACATCATGAAAAAGATCATCAATTCTCCAAAAGCGCCGAAAGCTATCGGTCCTTACAGCCAAGCTGTTGAAGTAAACGGTACCCTTTATATCAGCGGTCAACTTCCTGTCGATGTAAACACCGGTAAATTCGCAGAAGGAGGTATTAAAGAACAAACCGAGCAAGCGCTGAAGAACATCGGCTATATCCTGGAAGAAGCCGGTTATACTTTTGAAAATGTAGTAAAATCTACTTGTTTATTAAGTGATATCAGTGATTTTGCAGCCATGAACGAAGTATATGCCCGATATTATAAAACCGATTGTCCGGCCCGGGCTGCATTTGCTGTAAAGTCACTGCCGATGGGAGCATTGGTAGAGATTGAAACAATAGCTGCTAAATAAACTCATTTGGATAAAAGGGGTATCCGCAAGTCTAATCTTCCGGATCACCCTTCCTCTCTTTCTATTTTTACTTTTCAAAACTTCTACAGGAAAAATTCAAAAACCATTTTTTTGCGACAAAAAACAAAATATTTCGCTCTAATTTTTTGTGAATCAGTGATTAAAAGCGTTTCTTTAAAAAGGCAGGTAATGTAATAGTCAAGACTTGCCCTGACACTTGGTTCACTATAGGATAAAAAAACTGTCAGATGTTTGTTGAGAGGTTACACAACTTTCTTCACTCACACAACCGGATGATATTTTATCAGTATCATTCTGTTGTATAACTTCCTCATTTGTTAATTGATACCTTCTCGCCACGGCAATCCCTTCGATAAAAGTTTGCAGGGGAGTTTTCCCGAAGCAGTACTTTCCGGAGTGCGTTCTTTGCGTGTTGTACGAGTTCATCCACATATCGGGGGCGATCTGCAACTGTTCGATGGAGGTATAAATTTTCTTTCTGAATGCAATGGTATAGAACTCATTTTGTACAGTCCTGTTAAACCGTTCGCAAATGCCGTTTGTCTGCGGGCTTTTTGCGGGTTGAGTTCTTGGGAGGCAATAAAACCGTATACCGAGTCATCAATTTCTGCTTCCGGGGTGGTAGGACCGGTAAGAACACGGCTGGAGCGTACCACCAGAATGCCGTTACGGCTAGCTTCGGTCAGACCGGGAAGCAGGTTTTTGTGAATATTCCCGTTTCCTACACCGGCATGTATGATTCCCTGGTAACGATTCCGGATCAGAGCGTTCAATGCTTCCGGTTCTACGTTGGAATAGCTGTAGAGGATACCGACTTCGGGAGCTGATTCAGGTCCGTCACGTCGAAGACAGATTGAGTGGTGTGTAATTTGTCGGTGCTTTGGTTATAGTGAACTTTGCCATTGAATACATAACCCCCGTCCCCTTGTGCTATTATAAAAGGGAGTAAAGCATATTAATACTGAGTTATCAATTTTGAAAAATCCGGAAGAGTTTGACAAAAGGAAGACAGAAAAGAAAAAGCAGAAAGAAAATAATGAAGCATAAAATAATGGGACTGTTAGAGAATAGACGGTTCCTTTTTGAAAATGATATAAAGGATACGCTTACCTTATCATATTTTCCAACATCAGGATTATTCAGTGATTTTTACTGTATAAAAATACAAAAATAAACACCTAAATCACTGCTTTCCTCCCTCTGATATTATATACACACAAAAACAAGTAGCTAAAACATATTTAATTGTGTCTACATTCACTACTAAAAAATTAAAAATGGGTAATGAATCAATTATAATTACAACAATGCTTGTTTGATCAACTCTTCTTTTTCATCAGATATTATATGCTTGATCTTGTTTTTAAGTATGTCAAATTCATCATTCCTGTAAACATGATTTATTTTACCCTCGGATAAAAGATAATATTTGTTGCATAATTCTTTTAAAACATCGATTATATGCGAAGTAATAATAACGGTTTTAGCCTTATTTTTCAGTTCTTTTAAAATCAGGATTACTATTTGGCAACTTTCTAAATCAAGACCGTTAAAAGGCTCATCAAATATATATACTTCTTTATTTGTTTTTAAGCTGGTTAGTATACTTAATTTTTTTCTCATCCCGGTTGAATAGCTACTAATATAGGTATCCAAAGGAATACCCAAAATATTGCTCCATAAATTTTCATCGAAGTCGGGATTTTTAAACAGACTTAAATGTTCTCTCCCTGTAATGCGCGAAAAGAAATAGTTCTCCGTTCCGACGAACGATGAATTTTTTTTCACTTTGTGACTTCCATTATATAAAATGGAACCGGCATCTGGCTTAATTAAGCCATAGATAAGATTTAACAATGTTGTTTTACCTGAGCCGTTTATGCCAATAATGCCAAATATTCCTTCTCCTAACACCATAGAAATATCATTTATTACCGGTTTTTTGTCATAAGCAAAACTTAAATTTTCAATTGTAATCATCCAAATATTTTTTAAGATTTTCGATAGCCCCGAGGTAACTGATCAGTAATATGGGAATTGTTATTATCATTAGCGGGGAAAAAATTATACTCGTGAGGATAAGTGTGCTTATAAGATTAAAACCTACCGAAGTATGGTTCGGAATATAGGTTGCATATTTTGACACAATAATCGCAATGAAACCAATCACACAGGATAAAAGGACCATACATAGCATAATATATTGGCCGGGGTTAAATAACAGGCCAAGAATAAACAAAGGGGACATAAGTATCAGATATTTATAGAGATTCCGGCCTATCTTATAGTGTATAAACTTTTTTTCACCGATTTCATAACTGAGAATGTATGAAAGAGGTTCCGGTTCCAAAAAGAAAGAAGATAGAATAAATGCGCAGATGATCATAGTGATCACAGAAACAAAAGGGAAAAAGGACAGCAGTAATCCTATAAAATAAATAATGAAAAAAAGTGGATTTTTTCGTAGGCCGGATATCCATTCAAAAAAGTTTGGTGAAATGAGATATTTATGCCAATTAAATATTTGTTTCTGGCTTTTTTCTTTGATCCTGATTATAAAAATATTAGATATCAAGAAAATGATTATGATACAGAAAGCAAAAACAATAAAATGTTTGGCAAAAAGCAAAGTAATTATCAATATGGGCAATGTAATAAAAATATACTCTATGAATAATAGTATGTTTGCATTTGCAAAAGATGTCCGTATGAATAATAGGTCTTTTCGATTAAATTGAATTGTTGCAGGTAGGAGGGACAAAATCAAAGCAGATATTTCAAAGGTAGAAATAATTCTGACACATAAACTAAAAAGTAAGATAGCTATCCCGATGATGAATAAAAATCGAAAAACACCTAACTCTTTAAGTAGTCTTAGAATTTGAAGAATTCTGATTCTGAAATAATTCCGCATTTAATAATATTTTATTTATTCTTTCGTTATTATTAGGGTATAGTTTTGTAATTATTGAATATAAAGGCAATAATCTATATTTTATATTATTCGTTTTTTTAGAGCTGAAATTAAAAAAAGTTTATTACTATGTTTATCGATTGTAAAGTTAATAATATAAGAACATAAAAGGGGAATATAAAAGAGTTGTTTTGTCTTGAAGCAGAATTGGACGCAGGTATTAGAGAGCTTATAATGAAATTATCAGTAAACAAAAAGCACTAGTGTCGCCGATAAGGTGTTAAAAACTATTATCTTTTTTCGTAACTTAAAATACAAAAAGAATGGAAGAGAAAAATCTTACGATGGAGCAGAAAGCTCTGATTAAGAAAAGAGTGTCGAAACTGAAAGAGGAAAAGAATCTGTGCAAGGTACATGCTATGGTGGTGTTCGGGGATGTGGATAACGGGGAGAAAGAGTATTATATGTCAAAACCGACTTTTCCTTAATTCAGCAAATTTATGGCAGCTTCAAAGAAAGAGGAGGTGACGGCTATACGAACGCTGGCGTGGGATTGTTTTATTGAAGGTGACAAGGCGTTGATGTAGCCCACAGGGACGGAGCTTTTGGGCTATTTTACCAATTTTCTTTCTATCTGAAGAATACAGTTCTTTAATCTGAAACATTTTTATACTTTTGGCTGTACAAAAACAAGAATCTAAAAGCATTCCTATGTTATTACAACTCGCTTTTGTTTTGACTGCCATTATCGTAGGTGCCCGTCTTGGAGGTATCGGTTTAGGAGTTATGGGTGGCATTGGCCTGGGAATACTGACTTTTGTATTCGGCCTGCAACCTACTTCGCCTCCCATCGACGTGATGCTGATGATCGTAGCGGTAATCACTGCCGCAGCCTGTATGCAAGCTGCCGGCGGACTGGACCTGATGGTAAAAGGAGCCGAACATCTGCTCAGAAAGCATCCGTCCCGGATCACCCTGCTCAGTCCTTTGGTGACCTATCTTTTTACCTTCGTCGCCGGCACCGGGCACGTCGCCTACTCTGTATTACCCGTTATTGCGGAAGTGGCGAGGGAAACCAAGATACGGCCGGAACGCCCGCTGGGAATCGCCGTCATTGCTTCCCAGCAAGCCATCACCGCCAGCCCGATCTCCGCAGCGACAGTCGCCTTACTGGGTTTATTGGCAGGATTCGAAGTATCGCTCTTGCAAATTCTGATGATTACCATACCCGCTACCCTATTCGGCGTATTCCTGGGAGCGCTTTACTCCTTGCGGGTAGGGAAAAACCTGACTGACGATCCCGAATACCAAAGACGTTTACGGGAAGGTCTGCTGGACGATGCTCATTACGAATTAAAAGATATACACAACAAACGCCAGGCAGCAATTTCCGTTATCATCTTCATTTTAGCAACCATCTTTATAGTTGTATTCGGTTCTTTCGATAACTTGCGTCCTACCCATATCATCGACGGCAACACAGTAACTGTCGGTATGGCCGCTATTATCGAAATCCTGATGCTCTCGGCAGCAGCCCTGATCCTGCTTTTCACCAAAGCCAACGGCCTGAAAGCAGCTCAAGGCAGCGTATTCTCCGCCGGGATGCAAGCCGTCGTCGCTATTTTCGGAATTGCCTGGATGGGAGATACGTTTCTGCAAGGCAATATGATCGCCCTGAAAACATCCATCGAAGGCATTGTCACACAAATGCCCTGGCTGTTCGGGATCGCCCTGTTCGTCATGTCCATTCTCCTGTACAGCCAAGCCGCTACCGTCCGCGCATTTATGCCTCTCGGCATTGCTTTGGGCATCTCTCCCTATTTACTGATCGCCATGTTCCCTGCCGTCAACGGTTATTTTTTCATCCCCAATTACCCGACCGTCGTCGCAGCCATCAATTTCGACCGTACCGGAACGACCCGGATCGGGAAATACGTACTCAATCATTCTTTCATGATGCCCGGACTGATAGCGACATTGGTATCGGTAACAACCGGACTCATGCTAGTAAAACTGATATTCTGATCCTACAGAAAAACAGAAATACACGATTACTAACGAACTAAACCGACATTCACGATGAAAACACTCAGATTCCTTTTCCTGCTTCTTGTTCCGGCCCTCCTGCTTTTTTCACAAAGCCTTGCACAAAAGTTGCCCAACATTCACATTTTAGCCACCGGAGGCACGATTGCCGGCAGCGGGAGCAGTGCGACCGGTACGGCCTATACAGCCGGACAAGTAGCCGTTAAAGACCTCATCGATGCTGTACCGGAATTACAAAAGATAGCCCACATCACAGGCGAACAGATCGTTAAAATAGGATCCCAGGACATGACGGACGAAATATGGCTACAGTTAGCCCATTATCTAAATACGTTACTCAAACGTCCGGACGTCGACGGAGTGGTTATCACCCACGGCACAGACACTATGGAAGAGACGGCTTTTTTCCTGAATCTCGTATTGAAAAGCGACAAACCCGTCGTACTAGTAGGAGCCATGCGTCCTTCCACCTCCCTGAGTGCCGACGGGCCGTTAAACCTTTATAACGCCGTAGTCACAGCCGGCTCGCCGGAATCCGCCGGGCGGGGTGTGACGATCGTCATGAACGGCAGCATTCTCGGCGCTCATGCCGCCACAAAAATGAATACCATCGACGTTCAGGCATTTCAGGCCCCCGACTCCGGACCGCTGGGTTATGTATTCAATGGCAAAGTTCACTATAACCAAAGCACCGACAAATTACACACCACTCAATCTGTCTTCGACGTGACGGACCTGAATCAGCTCCCGAAGTCGGTATCCTCTACAGCTATTCCAACGTAGAACCGGAAGCATTGAACGCTCTGATCCGGAATCGTTACCAGGGAATCATACATGCCGGTGTAGGAAACGGGAATATTCACAAAAACCTGCTTCCCGGTCTGACCGAAGCTAGCCGTAACGGCATTCTGGTGGTACGCTCCAGCCGTGTTCTTACCGGTCCTACCACCCCGGAAGCAGAAATTGATGACTCGGTATACGGTTTTATTGCCTCCCAGGAACTCAACCCGCAAAAAGCCCGCATCCTTCTTATGCTGGCTCTGACCCGTACCCAAAATCCGCAACTCATCCAATCTTATTTCAATACTTATTAAAACAACCCCGGGACACATTTACAGATAAGCGCTAAAAAAGAGGCTGTCCAATTATGAAGTGCACCCCAAAAGTTGGACATAAAACTTTTGGGGTGCACTTCAGATCTTCTGAGTGAATACAAGGAAGGCGGAACGAGCGCTTACTATCCCCGGATGCTGTTAAAAATCCTGCTTTACGGATATCTTAACAACCTTTATTCCAGCCGCAAGATCGCTCAGCAGTTAACGGAGAATATTCATTTTATTTGGCTTAACGGTCGTCAGATTCCTGACTTCCGTACCATCAACGACTTTCGCAGCAAACGTCTGAAAGGGCGGGGAATAACCGTTCCAAAGCTGTAGAACTATTGAATATAAGCCGTACTACCTTTTATGAAAAGCTAAAGAAATATCACATAATCAAATAACATTCAGTTTTCGACAGCGGGATTACAGAAAGTGTACGGTTACTTTACAAAAGTGCAAGGTGACCGGATTGCTTTCAAATCAGCAAAGGCAAGGCCTGTGAAGCACATGAAAAGTAACATGTCACGCATCGCCCGTTGACGTTTGTATCTCAGTTCTATATGTATAAGTTTTTGCAGGTCCTCTTCGGATTTCCCTTTTGCCCTATTAGCTTTAACATCCCATAAGGTCAGGGACACCTCCTTTTTACAGCTAAAACAAGTTATAGTTTTATTGATGGTTATACGCCTCATTACAGGTACTCTACCATTTTTAACCAATTGATTCTTAGTGTAAAATAACACTGAAAATGTACTGCTCATAACTCATTTTTTTAATTACAAAATTATTGAGCATTGAGCTATTTGAAGTTATGTATAATAATGCAATATACTGAAATTTAATACTTTACATTCAATAATCAGGCAAATTGGATAAAGTAACGGATAAGTAAAGCAACTCACTCCCAAATATGCGTTATTTAACTTTATTTCCCGTATCTGGCTAAGAAATAGCTTATATAACTATTTGAATTTAATCAGTTTGCGTTATCTTTGCACATCTTTTTGAAACACTTTTTTGCCAGTTTTAAAAGAGAATATTCCGGAAACAGGTATACTTCCGAAGGCAGTTCTATCGAAAAAAACTATAATCTTATAAAAAATAAAGATTTGTTTTATAAATAGAATCCTTGTATACTTGCAATATCAATTGAGAGGTGTGTCTAAATAATTAATAATCGAATTATGAGTATCAAAGGAACTAAAACAGAACAAAACCTGTTAAAATCATTTGCAGGTGAATCACAAGCCCGGAGCCGTTACACATTTTTTGCCAGTGTAGCTAAAAAAGAAGGATATGAACAAATCGCCGGTGTTTTTATGGAAACGGCAGAACAGGAAAAAGAACATGCAAAAAAGTTTTTTAAATACCTGGAAGGCGGTATGGTAGAAATCACGGCATCCTATCCTGCCGGAGTTATCGGGACAACAGCCGAGAATCTGAAAGCAGCTGCTGAAGGTGAAAATGAAGAATGGGCGGATCTATACCCGGAATTTGCCAGGATTGCACAAGAGGAAGGTTTTCCTCAGATTGCCAATACATTCAAACAAATTGCTAAAGTAGAAGCGGAACACGAAGCCCGTTACCGTACACTTTTAGGCCGCGTAACCGAAGGTAAAGTTTTTGAAAGAGAAGAGGAAATAGAATGGCAATGCCGGAATTGCGGTTATGTTATCAAGGGCAAAAAAGCCCCGATGAAATGCCCGGCCTGTGAGCATCCTCAAGCTTACTTCGAACCCAAAAAGAATAATTATTAATCATTGGGAAAGAAAATATTTCCCCGGTAACAATCCGGGGAAAATTTCAAACAATAGTTTCTTCTGCTTCTGTAATTTTCCCGAGCGTAAATTCTTTTCTATCCACAAAAGAATGCAGGCGATAACCGCAGTCTGTCAGCATACAATAAGGGCACTGGTCTTCTTTGCAAGGATCGGTATGAATATTCAGCCGGATGTGTTCCGGAAATTTTTCAGCTATTACTTTTCCGACTTCCGTACATACGGCATGTCCTTTCCGGATATTATAATACCAGGGCAAAGTCAGGTTACAGTCAATAAAATAAGCATTTCCATATTTCAGTATCTTTACGTCCCGGATATCGATCCAGTCTTCTCTCCGGTTTATGACAAGTAAACCCAAAATATATTTCAGTAATTTCATATCGGCTTTATCCATCAGATTGGCTATTGTCTTACGTAAAATAAGAATGCCCGTGCGTACAATTATAAAACCAAAAATAAGTGCTAAAGTACTATCAATCCGGGCTATTCCGGTCCAGTACAGCAAAAGTAAACCGCTGACCAGACCGATGGAAGAATAGGTGTCAGATTGCAAATGTTTTCCTCCGGCCACCAAAGCAATGGAGTCGTATTTCTTTCCAATGCGTATACTATACCAGCCCAACAGATAATTTACCAATCCGGCCAGAGCCACCAGAATAATACCTACATCCAACTTTTCCAAAAGCGAAGGATAAAACAAACGTCTTATGCCTTCGTAAATAATAGCCAAACCCGCTAAAAAGATTAAAATTCCCTCTATAGAAGCAGAAATCAATTCGACCTTCCCATGTCCAAAAGGATGATCTACGTCCCGGGGTTTTGCAGCCACATTCAAGCTGTACAAACTGATCAGTCCGGCTACGACATTTACAATACTTTCCAAAGCATCTGTCAAAATACCCACTGAATTCGTGAGCAGAAAAGCAAAAAATTTTCCGCACAATAATAGCACGGAAACCGTCACAATCTGCTTTTGTACCTTTATTTTAATCCGATCTTCCCTCATACCCCACATACGAAGATGCTCCTTTAAAAGGTATAAAAAATCGTTTTTAATATTTTTAAAACCCTTAAACTTTATTGCAATATCATATATTTCTTTTAACTTTGGCTGTCTTGCTGGATAATTTAACTAATAAACATATTCAATCATGATCGAAAAGATACATCAAACATTAAGAGATTCTGCTGTAGCCCGTTGGTCGGCTCTGGCAGTAGTCGCATTCACTATGTTGTGCGGCTACTTTTTAACAGACGTAATGGCTCCATTGAAACCGATGCTGGAAGCCCAACTTTTATGGGATAGTACAGATTACGGGATTTTTACAAGCGCCTACGGCTGGTTTAACGTCTTTTTGCTGATGCTGATTTTCGGCGGTATTATATTGGATAAAATGGGTGTCCGGTTTACAGGATTGGGAGCTTGTTTCCTGATGGTAATCGGTGCAGGAATTAAATACTATGCCATTTCGGATTTATTTCCGTTAGGAGGACAAATTTTCGGTATTAACTCGCAGGTGATCGTTGCCGGATTGGGGTATGCCATTTTTGGCGTAGGGGTAGAAACAGCCGGTATCACCGTTTCTAAAATCATTGTGAAATGGTTTAAAGGTAAAGAAATGGCATTAGCCATGGGATTGGAAATGGCCACTGCACGTTTAGGAACTTCTCTGGCGCTGATTATTACCGTGCCCCTGGCAGATGCTTTTCAAAGCGTATCGGCACCGATTTTGCTTTGTCTGATTATGCTTTGTATCGGAACGATTGCCTTTATGGTTTATACGGTTATGGACCGGAAACTGGACAAATCCATAGACGAATCGGATGCAGAACCGGAAGAACCTTTCAAGGTAAAAGATATTTGGGAAATCATGACGAACAAAGGATTCTGGCTGGTAGCTTTACTATGTGTACTATTTTATTCTGCCGTTTTCCCTTTCTTAAAATATGCCACAGACTTAATGGTCAACAAATATGCGGTTGATCCGAAACTTGCCGGGATTATTCCCGGTCTCCTTCCTTTCGGAACGATCATATTGACCCCGTTATTTGGTAATTTATACGACCGGAAAGGAAAAGGAGCAACGATCATGATGATCGGAGCCATTATGCTCATCTGTGTACACGGTTTATTTGCGTTACCTTTATTAAACGAATGGTGGTTTGCGACTATTGTCATGATTGTCCTGGGAGTGGCTTTTTCCCTGGTACCTTCTGCAATGTGGCCTTCTGTTCCGAAAATTATTCCGGAAAAACAGTTAGGTACAGCTTATGCACTGATTTTCTGGGTGCAGAACTGGGGATTAATGGGAGTACCTGCTCTTATCGGATGGGTACTGGACCGTTATTGCAAACTGGGAGGAGAAGGTCAGCCGGCTTACGATTACACACTTCCCATGGTTATCTTTACCAGTTTCGGAGTATTAGCGCTTATCATTGCCATTTTATTGAAGCGGGAAGATAAGAAAAAAGGCTACGGTCTGGAACTTCCGAATATAAAAAAGGATTAAAGATTTACTCTTCTGAAGAAAGATAGCGGAAACCTTTAAAAGTTTCCGCTGTTTTTTTGTAGTTTTGTTGAAACAATCATTATCGGTCATGAATAGAATTACACAACTTTTTCATATTCAATACCCCATCATTCAAGGGGGAATGGTATGGTGCAGCGGTTGGAAACTGGCTTCTGCCGTCAGTAATAACGGTGGACTCGGACTGCTAGGGGCAGGTTCCATGCACCCGGAAGTTTTAGTAGAACATATCCGTCAAATGCATACTGCAACCCGTCATCCCTGGGGAGTAAACGTTCCCTTACTTTATCCGGAAATGGACCGACTTATTCAAATCCTGATAGAAGAAAAAGTAAAAATTGTTTTTACCTCTGCAGGAAGTCCTAAAAAATGGACACCTCTGTTAAAATCTCACGGTATGACAGTTGTACATGTTGTCAGTAGTGCTCTCTTTGCCCGGAAAAGTGAAGAAGCCGGAGTTGACGCTATCGTTGCCGAAGGATTTGAGGCAGGGGGGCACAACGGAAGAGAAGAAACCACCACTTTAACCCTGATTCCCAATGTAGTTGCCCATTGCAGCCTGCCCGTTATTGCTGCAGGTGGTATAGCCTCCGGGAAAGCCATGGCAGCCATGAGGATGCTGGGAGCGGAAGGGGTACAAATCGGGAGCCGTTTTGCCATAGCCACTGAATCCTCAGCCCATCCGCTCTTTAAAGAAAAAGTAATTCAAAGTGTAGAAGGCGATACCGTGCTGGCATTAAAAAAATTAGCTCCTACCCGCTTCCTGAAAAACGAATTCTATACGCAGCTAAAACAACTGGAAGACGAAGGGGCTGACGTTTCCATTATCAGTCAATTCCTAGGGAAAGGCCGTGCTAAAAAAGGAATTTTCGAAGGAAACCTTCCGGAAGGGGAATTGGAAATCGGACAAATCGCCTCTATGTTAAACCAAAAAGAATCCGTAGCGGATATCATCTGGAATATTGTGACAGAATATAATCAATGTATAGCAAACTGTAAAAATTTTGAATTAGAAAACTAAAACCGGATTATTCCGTTAATTCTATCATCACTTTAATTACTGAACATTCTATGATAAAATTTTCACGTCATATTTTAGAAAATGGACTCACAGTATTGTGTAATACAGATTCCGGAACTCCTTTCGTATCTGTAAACATACTGTATAAAGTAGGAGCAAAAAACGAAATCCCCCAAAAAACCGGTTTTGCTCACTTATTCGAACATCTTATGTTCAGTGGTTCGGTGAATGTAAAAGATTTCGACCGGGAAGTCCAGCTTGCCGGAGGGGACAGCAACGCCTATACAACCAATGATTATACGAACTATTATATTACGATCCCGGCAGAAAATTTAGAAACAGCTCTTTGGTTAGAGTCCGACCGGATGCTGGGATTGAATCTTACCCCCCAGGCATTAGATGTTCAGAAGCATGTGGTCATCGAAGAATTCAAACAACGCTATCTGAATGCTCCCTATGGAGATATCTGGCTCAAACTCCGTCCACTGTCGTACCGGGTACATCCTTACCGCTGGCCGACTATCGGGATTTCTCCCGAACATATCGAAAAAGCGACAGCAGAAGATGTAAAAGAATTTTTCCGGCATTATTATGCACCAAACAATGCCATCATCGGAATCAGTGGCAACGTTTCTGAAGACAAGGCATTAAAACTCGTACGGAAATGGTTTGGAGATATCCCTCCTTCGGACTACCGTCAAACGCCACTTCCGCAGGAACCGGAACAAACAGAAGCCCGCAGACTGGTTTTAACGGACAATCCGGTTCCGGCTGATGTAATTTACAAAGTGTATCATATGGGAAGCCGGAATTCAGAAAACTTTTATCGCTGTGATATCATTTCGGATATCTTATCCAACGGCCAATCTTCCCGGCTTTACCTTCATCTTATCAAAGAATCCCGTTTATTTTCAAGTATCGATGCTTATGTAACCGGAGATATAGATCCCGGCCTGTTCGTATTCAGCGGCAAACTATCTGAGGGAAGTTCTGTGGAAGCAGCAGAAGCATCTATGGAAAAAGAATTGAAAAATTTTATAGAAGACCCTATTCCCGGCCACGAACTCCGGAAAGTCATCCATAAAACAGAGGCCCGGATAAGTTTCAGCGAAATCAATTACCAATCAAAAGCGAATAATTTAGCTTTTTTTGAATACCTGGGAGATGCAGAATTAATTAATAATGAGAATAAAAAATACGAACAAATTACGCCGGAAAAAATGAAAGAAACGGCCCGGAATTTATTCCGTCCTGAAAATTGTTCTACTTTAATATATCTCAAAAAATAGCCTGAATAAAAATATACAACCGATTTATATGCCTTTACCATTATGACCGTTAACCGAAAAATCAGTCCTCCTCTTTCGGAACTAAGCATACCGAAAGTTTTGCCTTATACCGTCCATACACTTCCCAACGGAATGGAGGTGATTCTCCTGAATGATCCGGAACAGGATGTTTTTAAAATGGATATCGTCTTCAATGCTGGGGTTTATTACCAAAAGCAGCCATTGGTCGCTACGACGGCTATTAATATGCTCAATGAAGGAACGACCTGCCACAACTCTGCAGAAATAGCAGAAATATTTGATTATTACGGAGCATGTGTAGATTATAACAGCGGGATGCATAAAGCAGAACTGAATCTGTTGTCCTTGAATAAATTTGCTGAAAAAACCATCTCTCTGCTGGCAGAAATTCTATCGAGCAGTATAATTCCGGCTCACGAACTGGAAATCTACCTCTGTAATAAAAAACAGCAATTTCTAGTAGAAAAACAAAAGACAAACTGGTTGGCCAGAAAAGAATTAACCCGTCTGTTGTTCGGTCCCAGCCATCCTTACGCCAACACCATACAAGAAGCTGATTACGACCGGATTACTCCGGAAATTATCCGGGAATTTTACCACAACAGATTAAATACAGGAAATAGCTTTATTCTCTTATCCGGGAATATTACTCCTGTTATTCAGCAAATTACAGCAAATGCATTCGGAGAACTTCCCCGGCCTGCAGCCGCTCTCCAAACTCCGGTTTATACTTTACAACCCGCTACCCCAGGACGTTTCCCCATAGAAAAAGAAGATGCCGTCCAGACCAGCATCCGGATCGGGAAAAAAGGAGTACGCCTGAATGAAGAGGATTATGCCGGATTTTTATTGTTAAATACCGTCTTGGGAGGTTATTTCGGTTCCCGGCTCATGTCTAATATACGCGAAGAAAAAGGATATACTTACGGTATTCACTCTTTCAATGTATCCCTTCCCGAAACAGCCTATTGGTGCGTCGCTACAGACGTGGACAATACTTATACAGAAGCAACGGTCGAAGAAATCCTGAAAGAAATCCGTAAAATCCGGACCGAACTTATTCCGGAAGCAGAATTAAATCTGGTAAAAAACTTTTTTCACGGCGATTTACTTCGGGAAATCGATGGCGTATTCGCTCAGGCAGATGCCCTGAAACACAAATTGTCCTATGGCATAGACAATCGTTTTTATAAGCAAATCATCCAAAGAGTCAAACAATGTAATGCATCTTATCTGCGGGAACTGGCAGAAAAACACCTGAACCCGGAAGAATTATACATTGTTACAGCAGGAAAACACTAACCCGATGTCCATAATTTAAATTGATTCACTATGAAAAATATATTCCTTCTTTTTCTGTTCTCCACCAGCATTATACTTAGTGCAGCAGCACAGGGGAAACAGAAAGCAAAAGAGTCCGGCTTTGAAAAAACAATCGCTTTAGTAGAAAGTAACCGTTTTCTAATAGAAGTAAAACGGGCATTCCCACTGGGGGGCAAATCAGTCGATTTATTCTCTAACCGGGGCAGGATCACAATAACTGACTCCATAGCCAAAGGTTTTCTACCCTACTTTGGGAGGGCTTTTTCCGCTATCCCGGGAGAAGACGGAGGAATTTCTTTTGATAGTAAAATGAGAAAAAAAGAAGTGAAAGTGAAAGACAGCAAGAAAAAGAAACACATTCTCTATAGTTTTACCGTCAAAGGCAGAAATGACACTTATCAACTTTTTCTGGATATTACTTCGGACAGTTCCTGTTTCGTATCTGTCAGAAGTAACCGTAAAAGTCAAATCGCTTACGATGGCATCATCCGTCCTCTCCCAGGCGAAACTCCTGAACATTAATTTTCTTTCATCGTATACGGAGATAAAAACTCCGTACCGATGAAATTTTTTCTAATCGCACTTTCCCTTTTTATCTACCTGACCGGAAACGGTCAAACAGATAAAATCCGGATCGAAACAGAATTCCGGCATACACAAGAAATCGTAGAAAGCGAAAAGTTCAGGATAGATGTCCATATAGCTACCCCCCTCAACGGTATGAATATTACCGTTGATAGCGCATACATTATCATTGACGGAACACAGGCTTCCGGTTATCTTCCCTATTATAGCAGCGGTTATTCTTTTCCACGGCTTGGCACAAAAGGGATTAATTTTGATAATATGCCTTTTAATAAAACTTTAAAAATAAAAGGCCGGAATATCAAGAAATCACTGAAATACAGCTTCGGTATAGTGGGTAAAAACGATATTTACCGAATCCAAATAGATATACAATACGATGGCACTTGCTATATATATGTTACAAGCAACAACCGCAGCCCGATATCCTATGTCGGTGAACTCTCCAAATTAAATAATTCCAACTAAATTACTGATTTTTCCCCAACGGTACATTTTTCTTTTTAATCAGAAAAAACTTTCAAAAAAATAGTACTATGTATTGCATAGTATTATATTTTATTTATATATTTGCAATACAGAATAGCTCACATGTCATCAGGCATTTGGAATTTATATAAAAAACGTAAACGATGAACCTAGAGAACACACAATCTCAAATGCGCAAAGGGATTCTCGAGTACTGCATTTTATTAATTATCTCCAGACAGGATGCGTATGTTTCGGACATCATTAATAAATTAAAAGAGTCGAAAATCATTGTTGTAGAAGGAACGATCTACCCTATGCTTACCCGTCTGAAAAACGCGGGCTTATTAGCTTACCGTTGGGAAGAATCCCCCCAGGGACCTCCCCGCAAGTATTATTCGATTACAGAAAATGGCCGGCACTGTCTTGCGGAATTGGAAAATTCTTGGAACGAACTTACCCAAGCCATTGAACAACTGAGAAATCAGAATTTTTAAAAGGATAACAATCAAACCATTAAAAATTACGATTATGAAAAAAACATATACTGTCAGCATAGGAGAAAGAATCTTTCATACAGAAGAAGACGCCGGAAATAAACTTCAGTCTTATATTCAGACTTTAGAAAGGCATTATTTCAAAGAAGAAGGAGGGCAGGAAATCATGAACGATATCGAAGGCCGTATCGCAGAACTTCTTCAAGAAGCCATGCAAAAACAAGGCAAAGAAGTCGTTACACTGGGAGATATACAACAAGTCATTCAGATAATGGGAAATCCGGACGACATTATTTCAGAGGATTATACAGAACCGGTAAAAGAAAAAACTTCCCGGAAACTGTACCGTGATCTCGATCGCAACATGCTGGGCGGAGTGGCTGCCGGTATAGCCAGCTATTTTAATATCTCCCTGGCCCTGGTCCGGTTCCTATTCTTGTTTCTTACTTTCTTTTATGGTATTATCCTTATCGTTTATATTGTTCTTTGGATCGTATTACCTCCGGCACTCACTGCCAAACAAAAGCTGGAAATGAAAGGGGAAAAAATAAATATATCCAATATTGAGAAAAATATAAAAAACGGAATCCAGGATATGAAAGATAACGGAAAAGTACGGGAAGGATTAAAAAAGACCGGAGGTTTTGTCTCTGAAATCTTACTGGCTATCGGAAAAACGATCGTTAAAATCCTGAAAATTATCCTGAAAATTTTAGCCGGTATCGTATGGATCTGTTCTATAGCTATTGTTCTCCTGCTCATTATTGCCTTTATCCCCATTCACCTTACGGGATTGACTTTTTCTATACCAGCCGCCTTGAGTGTTCCGGGATTACCCGCCTTTTTATTAATCATTGCTATATTATTTGTATGTATTATTCCTTTTCTTCTCTTGATCTGGTTAACATCTAAATTCCTTTTCCGTTTTAAAAGCCGGAACTATTATTTTCCCCTCACCCTGACTATTCTATGGATAACAAGTGCTATTATCCTTTGCTTTCTGGGCCTTACCCAAATGAGGGATTTTTCCGGAAATCTACATAGCATTACTTCCCAATCCTTACCTGTTTCCGCTAAAAAAGAAATCGTAGTAGTAGCAAAAGAAACTTATTCTCCGGAATACCGGAATCATTTTAACAAAAAATATATGCGTGATAAAAATACGCATATTGTTTTGGGAGTTCCCCGGTTCAGAGCGACATCTACTTTGGATGAAGAACCGGAACTTTCAGTAACGAAAAGAGTCTATAATAACTTCCAGGATACCGGAGAAATGGATTATCATTGGAAATTGAAAAACGATACATTATGGATAGACAATTATTTTTCTATTCCCAAACGGTTTGTTTTTTACAAACAACCTGAAGTTACGCTCAACTTACAGCTACCGGAATCTTATTCCCTCGTATTGGATTCCACAGTAAACCGATACCTGCAAGTAGAATATCTGCCGGAAAAAGGACATACAAATCCTTTTGATACCAACGAAGAAGAGAAAGCAAAATTCAATTAAATAACGGTTTTTAAAAGCTTTTCCAGACAGCCAGGCGAATATATACAAACGGGACTGTTTAACGCTCTGCTAATTAATGAAATTAATCCTGACTCAACCCATCAGAGCTTTAGTTTCATTAATCAGAGCGTCTTTCGAAAGTTGATCAGCCGGATATAAATATTACCCTTCCTTCGAGGATTTTTCCAGTGTTTTCCTCAATGAGCCGGTAAATACTTATCGTAGAGATAAGATAACATTTTTATATGAGCGGAGCGTTCTTCTTTAGAAGAAGCATCAATATGTCCAAAAAAGTGATGAGCTTCTATTTGCATACCACAAAAATCAAAAATACCGACATCACTCGTTTTTTTCATTGCATCCAGCATTCCGTTTTTTTCATATTCTTCAAAAGGCATTCCAAAATTATTGAGAATGATAATTTTCTTACCTTTCAATAATCCTTTAATCTCCCCTAAACCCGTAATATCATAAGCAAAACCTTTGGAAAATACACGGTCCACATACCCTTTCAGGATAGCCGGCATACCTGTCCACCAAATCGGATAAATAAAAGTAATTAAATCCGCGCAACGTATATAATCTTGTTCCAGTTTGATATCATCCGGCACATCTCCTTTACGGAAAGCCATAAAATCTTCCATATTCAATACTGGATGAAAACCCAGATTATACAAATCCCGGACTACTACTTCATTATTCGTATCTTCCGTCAATTGGACAATTTCGTCTTTATAAGCAACACTCAATGATCTGGGGTCCGGGTGCGCCAACACAATCAAATGTTTCATTCTTTCTCCGTTTTTATCTTTAAAACCTGTATACGCTTTTGTTGTTTCCATAAATTACTCCCTTCTTACAATTTATCACTCTTTATTCTTTTCTCTTTAACGTACAACCTTCCCTGAAGTTACCCTCTGGAATGTAGTTAGTGGAATAATTATTAAAACCGAAACAACAGAAACACTGGGTTATGTAGCCCCCTCTCTGTACGCCCCCTTCAACCAGACCAACACAAACGGCATGTTGCCCGCAGCAAAACTAGCCCGTAAGGAAGGATGGATAAAAAAATATTCCATGCATTTGCTCTCGTGTTTACCGACAGAAGTCGGCGGTACTGATTCAACCTATTTTTCTGATTACTTTTATCCTAATACAACAAATAGAGAAGAATATACTCTCCTCCTGGCCGGGGGCTCTGCCAATAATGGAGCAACAGCAGGTACATTTACAAAGTATGCCTATTATGGGGCAAATGTACCCCAAGAATTCGTATCCTCTTCCCTTTGTTATTTTGTAGAAGACCCACAAATTACAGAATAACCTCACCCCATTTTACACATTAGGGACGTGCCCTAATGTGTAATTTTTACTCTTCCCCTTCTTCCCTCCAAGAACTTCGGCACCCAGCTGGAACATGATTTTAACTGTATTATTATATTAAACAACGGCTGTATATTACATTTCGAAAAACAAGGAGTAAAATTCTTTTGAACAGCTTTCACAAAATAAAATTCCAATGATCTTTTTTCCTGATCCGTGAATATTTTTTAGTACAGCTTATTTCATTAAAATAACGAAATATCAACTTAAAAGGTTCCCATCCAAAAATCGGCTGAAACGAATAAAATATCACATAACTCAAAAAAGATTCCTGTTGTCAATATATAAATCCTCCCCTAAAAGATATCCGAAAAGGACGGAAACTATCAGCTTTTTATAAGCTTCTCTTCAGTAATTCAAAATATAAGCCTATAAAATTACACAAAAGGGCACGTCCCTAATGTGTAATTTTTGATTATAGAAAAGGAGGGAGAAAATTTATCCTTCACGAACAAATATATTATTGTTTAAATATCTTTTTATCAATTCCTTTAAAACCTACAATTAATTCTTCATTTGGAATACCCTAACGGAGGGGGTAGGAGGAAATTATTTTTTTAATCATTTTTTTTTACTATCATTGTCGTTGGAAAATGTGTCCAGTTTGTTAAAGGCTGAGGTGCAATTAATTAACAAAATTAATAAATATGTCACTTAAAAGGAATATTCTTGATTTAAGGAAGAGAAAAGAAATCGTCCTCCAAGGTGGTGGTGAAGAAGCGATTAAGAAGCAGAATGCGATGGGGAAATTGACTGCCCGTGAGAGAATTCAAGGGATTGTCGATGCCGGTTCTTTTCATGAGTACGACATGTTCGTAGAGCATCAATCCAAAGATTTTGATATGGATAAAAAGATCCTTCACGGCGACGGTGTTGTCATTGGTACCGGGACGGTATACGGAGAACCAGTTGCCATTTATGCACAGGATTTTACAGTTGCAGGGGGCTCATTGGGGCTTATGCATGCCCGGAAGATTACCAAAATCATGGATCACGCTATTAAAATGCGAATGCCGATTATTGGCATCAACGATTCGGGAGGGGCTCGTATTCAGGAAGGGGTGGATTCCCTTGCCGGGTATGGGGAAATATTTTTCCGGAACACGATGGCTTCCGGAGTTATCCCGCAATTATCCGTAATATTAGGTCCTTGTGCCGGTGGTGCGGTATATTCTCCTGCTTTAACGGATTTTGTTTTTGTAGTGGACAATATCTCCAAAATGTTCATTACCGGTCCGGAAGTCGTAAAAACCGTATTGGGCGAAGTCGTCTCCATGGAAGATTTAGGAGGAGCAAGGGTACATGCCGCTATCAGTGGGAATGCCCATTTCTTTGCTATGACTGAACAGGAATGTTTTGAACAGATCAAAAAATTACTCACCTTTATTCCCTGGAACAACCAGCGTAAAGCCAAAGCTTTCCCGGCAAAACCACCCAAACCCGAATACAAAATCAACAATATTTTACCGGCCGATCCGACTCAGCCGTATGATGTACGTGAAATCATCATGGCAGTAGCAGACGATTCCGACTTTATGGAAGTACAGCAGGATTTTGCCCAGAATATTGTCATCGGATTCGGACGTATTGACGGAGAGACAGTTGGTTTTGTTGCCAACCAACCTTTAGTATTGGCCGGCGTTTTGGATTGCGACTCTGCTGATAAAGCAGGCCGGTTTATCCGTTTCTGCGACGCCTTCAATATTCCGATTGTTACGTTCGAAGACATGCCGGGTTATTTGCCGGGTGTAGAGCAGGAACATATGGGGGTTATCCGGCACGGAGCCAAAGTCCTTTACGCCTATAGTGAAGCAACCGTACCGAAAATCACCGTTATCTTACGGAAAGCATACGGGGGTGGTTATATTGCTATGAATTCGCGACACCTGAAAGCTGACTTTATGTTTGCCTGGCCGACAGCTGAGATTGCGGTAATGGGACCGGAAGGTGCTGCTAACATCATCTTCAAAAAAGAAATAAAAGAATCTGCTAATCCGGAAGAAACCCGGAAACAAAAAGTAATCGAATACCGGGAGAAATTTGCCAATCCTTATGTGGCTGCCTCCAAAGGCTATATTGATTCCGTTATCGAACCGGAGGAAACCCGCATGCTATTAAAGCATTCTATTGAAGTTTCCAGTAACAAAACCGTTATAGTACCCCAGAAAAAACATGGGATTCCTCCATTTTAGCAGAAAAGAAGTATAAAATTATGGCTAATATAAAATACGAAAAATTACAGATTGATGGTGTAGAATACAAGACCACTTTTACGGAAAAGTGGATCAACCGCAAAAAGTGGGAAGAACCCAATCCCAACCTGATAGAATCCCATATTCCGGGTACTATCTTACACATCAATGTAAAAGAAGGACAGGAAGTTGAGGCAGATGAAGTACTGCTGACACTTCAAGCGATGAAAATGGATAATAAAATTACAGCTCCGTTTTCAGCTAAAATAAAAAAAATCTACGTTAAAACCGGTGATCAGATCGCCAAAAATACTTTAATGATAGAATTAGAAGAATGATATGAATACAAAAAGACCGTCTCCGGACGGTCTTTCCGTCTTTTATTAACCCAAATATTGTCAACATGAGTTTTTTCGTCGCTCAAAACATTGTCAAAAATTATTCCAATCACCGGGCTTTAGATGATGTATCTATAGAGATTCCGGAAGGTGCTATTTATGGTTTGCTCGGTCCGAACGGAGCCGGGAAAACTTCTTTAATCCGGATCATTACCCAGATCACGGGCCCTGATTCCGGTAAGCTTTTCTTCAAAGGTGCGCCTTTAGTACCTTCCGATATGAACCGAATCGGTTATTTACCAGAAGAAAGAGGGTTATACAAAAAGATGAAGGTAGGGGAACAAGCCGTCTATCTGGCACGCCTAAAAGGAATCAGTAAAAATGAATCCATAAAGCGACTGAAAACCTGGTTTGAAAAATTTGAAATAGAGGGCTGGTGGGACAAAAAAGTAGAAGAACTATCCAAAGGTATGGCTCAAAAAGTTCAATTTATCACTACTGTTCTGCACGAACCGGAAATGTTGATTTTCGACGAGCCATTCAGTGGATTTGACCCGATCAACGTAGAGTTATTAAAAAAAGAAATTCTGGATTTAAGGCAAAAGGGCACGACCATCATCTTTTCGACTCACAATATGGCCTCTGTAGAAGAAATATGCAGCCACATTGCTTTAATCAATAAATCGAAAAAGATCATAGAAGGACCGATCAATGAGATTCGGGAAAAATATGCTAATGACACTTATCAACTGAGCTTCCGGTATATACCGGACTTAAAACCGGAGCAGTTTATCGGAGAAGAATTTGAAATTCTTTCCCAGAAGACAGAAGGAAACCGTCAAGATATAATATTACAGCAAATTAAACCTTGTAACGCCAATGCTCTTTTAAGCCGTTTTTTACCTTATACCGATATTCTATCTTACCAAAAAGTAATTCCCGGCATGAATGACATTTTTATTAATCTGGTTAAAAATCAATAGTTTTACCTCTATTTGCTCCAAAGCATTCCAATACTAAAATAGTGCATTATGAATAAAACCTTTATCATTATCAGTCGGGAATTTTCGACCAGGGTTCGAAAAAAATCCTTTCTGTTGGTCACCATATTTGTTCCCATTCTCTTTATTATCTTCTACGCCTTTCTAATGTGGCTTATGTTAAAAGACGATACGCAAGAGCGAAGAATTGCCGTCGTGAATGAATCTGCCCTGGAAGCGCCCTTAGAAACGATCAACAATACGAAATTTGAATATATATCTGAACCGGTCACGGAAGAAAAGGCTGCTGATTTCCTAAAAAATGAAGATTATTATGCAGTCATGTGGATTCCTTTGAATGTAATGGATAGCGCAGAAATTCCCATTTACTCTTTCTCACAGGTCACGATGGATTTAAAAAACACAATTTCTTCCCAACTTCGGAAAAAAATTGAAAACATCAAAAAGAGTGCTGTCATTGCAGAATCCCAGATTCCCGATCTGGAAGAAAAGTTAGATGCCACCAGAACCCCGGTAATTGTGCGCACCCTGATGATCACAGAGACAGGAAAAGCCAAAGAAAGCTCGTCTGAAATAGCTTCGATCATAGGGGTAGCTGCCGGATTTATCATATACTTTTTTATTTTCATCTATGCCGCCCAAGTTATGAAAGGAGTGATTGAAGAAAAAACCAACCGTATCATAGAAGTTTTGGTTTCTTCCGTCAAGCCGTTTCAGTTTTTATTAGGCAAAATCATAGGAGTAGCATCTGTCGGATTAGTACAATTTTTAATCTGGATTGTCCTGATCGGAGGGGCAATTGTAGCTCTTCAGGCTGTATTTTTACCCGATATCGACATGGAAGCCCTGCGCAATACAACCAATCTGGCAACCATGGCGCAAGCCAACGAAATAGGTGCAGAGGAATTAGCAGTGATACAAAGTGTTGTCAAAACCATTGAACCTAAATTTATACTCTCTTTTCTGGGAGCATTTCTTTTCTATTTTATAGGAGGTTATTTATTATATGCTTCCCTCTTTGCTGCCATAGGGGCAGCAGTGGATAACGAAACGGATTCCCAGCAGTTTATGACGCCCCTGTCTATCATTTTGGCGATCGGCGTGTACATCGGTTTCACAGCTATGAAAAGTCCGGAATCGCCCTTAGTATTTTGGAGTTCCCTGATTCCTTTTACCTCACCAACAGTAATGCTGGTCAGAATTCCTTTCGGCGTTCCGGCTTGGGAAATCATAACTTCCATGGTCTTATTAATCGGAGCTTTTATCTTTTTCACCTGGCTTTCCGGCAAAATTTACCGTACAGGTATTTTAATGTATGGCAAAAAGGTCACTTGGAAAGAACTCTATAAATGGTTAAAGTACTAAAAGGGAAGCGTATAAAAAGTTCTTTTAAAGGGGATTACTTCCGTACGGAAACTGATTAAGGATTCGCTGATGAATGGGGCTATCGTTCTGACAAAACCGTCAGGAAGTTTAGTTCCGTTAATCAGCGAATCAGTAAAGGGATATTCATAAAATACGATTAATTGGTAAGGACTTTTCCTTTACTCCCATTCCGGCGGATCTTGATTTAAAAGTTGTTTTACAAAAAAATCATGAATCCGGTGCATGACAAACTTTCCTCCCAAACTGTGGGTATGATTGGGAAGATAGAGTTGTTCGAAATTTTTTCCGGCATTTATCAGGGCGTTCACTACCTGCAAAGTTGAAGTGGGATCGACATTATCATCCAATTCTCCGTTTATCAGCAATAATTTTCCTTTTAAACGCCAGGCATTGTCTACATTAGAAGAAGCACTGTAAGATTCATCTAAGGGATATCCCATCCATTGTTCATTCCACCAGATTTTGTCCATACGGTTATCGTGACATCCACAAAGGGCTACTGCTGCCTTGTAAAAATCATTCTGGAACAATAGAGCCGCCATTGCATTTTGCCCTCCGGCCGACCAGCCGTAAATCCCTACCCGGGAAGTATCCATATAGGGATATTTTTCTGCTGCAACCTTTATCCAGGCAATCCGATCCGGAAAGCCGGCATCTTTCAGATTCTTCCAGCATACATCATGAAAGGCTTTAGAGCGGTTTGCCGTTCCCATACCATCGATCATAACCACTATAAATCCCAGTTCACATAAGCGGGAAGTCAAATGATGATAAGCCCGGAAATCCTTGTCTACATGTGAATCATGAGGACCTGCATAAATCATTTCTACCACCGGATAAGAATGGGAAGCATTGAAATGAGAGGGACGCAAAATAGTTCCCCAAATATCCGTTTTCCCATCCCGGCCTTTGGCCTGGAACACCTCCGGCATTTGCCAGCTCGTCTGTAGCAGGTCTTCGACATCCACTTCCGGTAATGCGGCTATGACACTGCCGTCGCTTCCCTTACGGATCACCGTACCTCCCGGTAAATCCGGACGGGAATACCGATCGACCAGATACTGCCGGTCTTCTGAAAATACAGCGTGATGATTGGCCGGCTCCGGAGTTAAATCCACAAATCCGGTACCGTCCAAACCGATCCGGCAATAATGTACCTGATAAGGATCTTCTCCTTTTTCTATACCGGAAGCTGTAAACCATATCTTTCCGTTTTCCTCATCCACCTTTTCCACTTCCCTTACCACCCATTCGCCTTTTGTAAGCTGCCGTTTTACCTGCCCCTTTTCTCCGTCAATCAGATATAAATGTCTCCACCCATCTCTTTCGGATATCCAAAGAATTTCTTTTCCATCTTTCAGATCATAGCGGAAATTCCGGTTATAATGGATAAAAGTTGGCGATTGCTCGTCTATTAAAGGACGGATTTCTCCACTTTCGGCATTTACTTCTGCCACAATATACCGCTGATGTCCCCTCTGGTTAAACTCAAAAGTAAAAGCCCGGCTATCTGCTCTCCAGCCGGTAAGTTGTAAATAAAACTGATTTTCATAACAGCGGGTATCCAAAGGAATCTGCAATTTTTTCTCTACATCAAATAAAACAGGCAGATAAACAGGCAATACGTCTCCCGGTTTTGCATAGTCCCGCCACTGCAAGACAGGCTGTTTTTGGTTTACCGGACTGGATTCTATTAACGGAATACGTCTTTCCGGAATATCCCGTACTTTTACAACAGCCAGTTTTTTGGAATCCGGAGACCATACCAGGTCACCACTATAATAAAAATCCTTTGTCCCATCCCAGCTCAAAGCATACTCCTTCTCTCCTGTCCGATCTTTAATGTAAATATTATTATCCTTATTATAGGCTTCCCAACGCTCATCCGGTGATAATACGCGTTTCATAGCTTTCGGGTCCGGACGTTCCCACGGCATCCGGCTCACCACTATTGTATCCCTTCTGGTCAGCTTATTATGTTTTACTGAATAATGCCATTTCCGGTTATTCCATTCAAATTCAAATCCTTTCCGGTCTGTATCGTAATCCAGACTCCGAAAAGGCAATTTCCGGGCTTCGATCTTCCGACCCGCTACACGGCTTAAAGCGGCAGCCAGTTTCTCTGCCTGAAATGCTTCTTCCCGTTCTCCATTTTCCGCATTGACCATCCAAAATACGTCTTTGTCCCGTCCGTGATCCAGATACCAGAAATAATGGGTCTTACCGATCCACACTGGCTGATTTACGGCATGATATACCTGTAAATTCCGGTTCCCCAACGTATCAATCCGCCTATAATCGGCTTGGGTCACCTGTGCCTTTACCTCCTGTCCCTTCAGGCTGCAAAGTCCCAAAAAACACAAAGTACACATAAGGCGGGAAAAGCGAGCGGAAAAGAGAAAATTTACAAATCCGATATTTTTCATCATCATTTAGCCTTAAATTATTTTCACTTTATAGAAAAAGCCGCTCTAAAGCGGCTTTTCCATTAATCAATCTTGTGAATAACAAGTCCTGAACGCAATTTCGGTTCAAACCATGTCGTCTTTGGCGGCATAATATTCCCCGAATCTGCTATATTCAGCAGTTGTTGCATAGATACCGGATAGAGGGCAAACGCCACTTTCATCTCTCCGTTATCCACTCTTCTCTTCAATTCTTCCAATCCCCGGATTCCTCCGACGAAATCAATCCGTTTAGAAGTTCTCAAATCCTGGATATCCAGAATATCAGCCAAAACATGTTTCGAAAGTACCGTTACATCCAGTACTCCAATGGGATCATTGTCGTCATAACTTCCTGGTTTAGCAGTCAGTTTATACCATTTGCCCCCCAGATACATACTGAATTCGTGCAATTTAGCCGGATGATAAATTTCAGTACCTTTACATTCTACTTCAAAATTCTTTTTCAATTTCTCCAGCAACTGTTCTTCGGTCAAACCGTTCAAATCTTTTACAACCCGGTTATAATCGATAATATTCAATTGGTTATCGGGGAAATGTACAGCCATAAAGAAATTGTATTCTTCCTTCCCGGTATGATTGGGATTTTTAGCTTTATATTCTGCACCGATACGGGCAGCAGCAGCAGTACGATGGTGTCCGTCAGCTACATAGGTATAAGGCACTTTTGTAGCAAACAATTCTTCCAGCCGTTTATTGGTTTCCGGACAATTAATGGCCCAGAAATGATGTCCGAAACCGTCTTCTGCTACGAAATCATAATCAGCTTTCTGATTTTTTACAATATCTTCAACAATAGCGTCTATTTCAGGCACTGCCCGGTAAGAAAAGAATACCGGTTCAAGGTTCGCATTTACATAACGGGTCAGCACCATACGATCTTCTTCCTTATCCGGCCGTGTTAATTCGTGCTTTTTAATAATCCCGTTCATATAATCCTCGCAGGCTGCACAACCGACAATTCCATATTGTGTTCTACCGTCCATCGTCTGGGCATAAATATAGAATTTCGGTTCTTCATCCTGTACCAGCCAACCTTTTTCCTGGAACATTTTGAAATTTTCCACACTCTTATGATATACCGCTTCAGAATGTATATCTGTTCCGGAAGGGCAATCAATCTCTGCACGGGTTACATGTAACAATGATTTCGGTTTTCCGCCAGCCATCTGGGCTGCCTCTTCCGAATTCATCACGTCGTAAGGAAGACATGCTAATTCTTCGCAAACTTCCTGGTTAGGTGTACGTAAGCCTTTAAATGGTTTTACAATAGCCATAATATTCAGGTGTTTTATATTGTTAATTAAAATAGTCCATAAGAAAAACTTCCTACGGACTATTAAATGTCGTGCTATAAACGGAAAGGATTTTCCTTTTTCACTAAACAAATGCCCACAGTCACAAATCCAGACAATATAAGCACTATCGCTATTCCTTCACAAAACCCTAATTGGAAATCCGATAATTCATGGCGTAGCATACTGCTCACAGAGAAGAGTAAAAGCCCTGCGGCATAAAGAATCATAAAATATCGTTTTCTAAACTTCCAACCGTGTTTCATGTTTTATTGGAATTACTTATTCACTTTAAATTTAGCATCTCCGTGTTCCAGGAATGCAACAATTTGACGGGCTGCAGCAAGTCCGGCATTAACATTTGCCTCTTCTGTCTGAGCTCCCATTTTTTTCGGAGTAAAGAAGTAACGTCCTTCAAACTGAGCAAATTCGGCAGCATTATCCGGAGCAATATCGGAAATGTATTTGAAATCCGGACGATCAGCCATCAATTTTATAATACCTTCTTCATCAATTACTTCTTTACGGGCCGTATTCACCAGCACAGCACCTTTCGGCATACGGTTCAATAAATCGTAATTAATCGATTTTCTGGTCTTGTCTGTAGCCGGGATATGTAAAGAAACATAATCACACATTTCATACATTTCTTCAGCCGAATGCAATGGAGTTGCACCGGCAGCTTTGATTTGCTCATCTGTCATAAAAGGATCGTAAGCATATACTTCCATACCAAATCCATGAGCTACACGTCCTACATTCTGGCCTACATTTCCATAAGCATGAACACCGATTTTCTTTCCTTTCAGTTCATGACCTGATTTTCCGTTATAGAAATTACGGGCCATATAAACCATCATACCGAAAGCCAATTCTGCCACAGCATTGGAATTCTGTCCCGGGGTGTTCATGGCAACAATCCCCTTATCTGTACAAGCTTGTAAGTCGATATTGTCATAACCGGCACCGGCACGAACGATTACTTTCAATTTTTTAGCAGCATCGATCACTTCTTTCGTCGCTTTATCGGAACGAATGATCATAGCATCAACGTCAGCTACAGCAGCGATTAATTCTGCCGGAGAAGTATATTTTTCCAATAACACAAGTTCATATCCCTGTGCTTCAACAATTTCACGGATACCGTTCACAGCCACCGGAGCGAAAGGTTTATCTGTTGCAATTAATACTTTTGTTGCCATACCTTTATTATTTTAAAGTTTACGTCCGCCCTACGGACGTTTTACATTTTAATTATACATTCAAAAATGGAAAACAGCAAAAAAATACGATTGATGATTTACGATTCCGAAAAAGAACCGTAAATCAAAAATCGTACACCATTTTTTTATTTATGAGCAGCTTCGAATTCTCTCATAGCAGAAATCAAAGCGTTCACATCATCCATTGTACAAGCATTATAAGTAGAAGCGCGGAAACCGCCTACAGAGCGATGGCCCTTCACACCTACAATATTCTTTTGCTTACAGAAATCCAGGAATTCTTTTTCCAAAGATTCATATCCTTCTCTCAGTAAGAACGGGATATTCATACGGGAACGGGAACCTTCTTTCACAACCGGACGGAACATCTTACTGTTTTCCAATTCGTTGTAAATAGCGTTGGCTCTTTCGATAGCCCGTTCTTCCATAACTTTCACACCACCCATTTCTTTTATCCATTTCAATGTTTCTTTTACTCCGAAGATATTAATACAAGGGGGAGTATTATACATAGAATCTTTGTCCACATGGGTCTGATATTTCAACATAGTCGGGATGGGTCTGTCAGCTACTACATGTTTCAGGAATTCATCCTTAATGATCACAAAAGTAACGCCGGCAGGTCCGATGTTTTTCTGACATCCGCCATAAATCATAGCATATTTAGAAACATCTACCGGGCGGCTGCAGATATCCGATGACATATCAGCCAATAAGGGCACAGGAGAATCGGGATCCTTGAAAATTTCAGTACCACGGATGGTATTATTAGAAGTGATGTGCATATAATCGACATCTGAAGGGATGGTGAACTCCGGATAATATGTAAATCCGTCAGCTTCAGAAGAAGCTACAATCTGTACTTCTCCCCATAACTTGGCTTCTTTAATAGCAGCTGTAGACCAGGTACCCGTATTTACGTAAGCAGCTTTCGTTTTCAGAAAGTTAAACGGAATCATACAGAATTGCATACTAGCACCACCTCCTAAGAAAAGTACGTGATATCCTTCCGGGATATTCAATACTTCTTTGAATAAAGCAACAGCCTCATCATACACTGCCTGAAAATCAGCAGAACGGTGAGATACTTCCATGATAGACTGACCGGTATTACCGAATTCCAATACAGCAGCAGCCGTATTTTTCAACGTAGAATCGGGCAATTTACATGGCCCGGCATTAAAAATATGTTTTCTCATATCGATTAATATTTAAGTAAAACCATGAATAAACTTTCCAGCGAAAACGTTACAAATATGCAATCTTTATCTTTAAAAACATTATTTTTATAGATAATTATTCGCTTTTTCTTTAAAATTTTAATTAGAACTAAAAAAATGCTTTAGTATTTTTATTTTCATCAAATGAATGAATCGTCCCTGTAACGTCCGTCAATTAAAAAAATGGCATTTTTACAATTTTTGCCTTCAACGCTTTATTTCGAACCCGGATATAAATTTCCGTATCCAATTTATGGAAACCGCTTTTCACATATCCGGTACCGATTGATTTACCAGTTAAAGGAGAAACGGTACCTGAACAAACGACTCCGATCTGATTTCCTTCTGCATCTTCAATCGGATAATCCTGACGGGCAATACCTTTATCCAACACCTGAAAGCCCTTTAAATACCTACCCGGTTTCTCTTCTTTCAATTTTTCATGGAAAGCCCGGTTTACGAAATCATTTCCCGGTACAAATTTAGTAATCCATCCTAATCCGGCCTCTATCGGAGAATGCGTATCATCTATTTCATGTCCGTACAGGCAGAACCCGGCTTCTAAACGCAATGTATCACGGGCTCCCAGTCCTATCGGTTTAATTCCGAATTCTTCTCCGGCTTCAAACACAGCCTTCCAGAGTTTATCAGCATCTTCATTATAAGCATATATTTCACAACCGCCGGATCCGGTATAACCGGTAGTAGAGAAGATCACCTTATCTATTCCGGCAAAAGGGATTTCCTTGAATGTATAATATTCCATATCGACAACATTTTCAGTTGTCAATTTCTGCATAGCCTTCAGAGCCAAAGGTCCCTGAACAGCCAATTGGCAAATATTGTCGGATGCATTTTCTAAATCCACTCCGGGTTTCATGCCCATTTCTTCAGCATATTTCAGAATATGATTCCAGTCTTTTTCAATATTAGCAGCATTTACAACCAACAAATATTTCTCCGCGCTAAAACGATATACCAATAAATCATCTACAATCCCCCCTGTTTCATTCGGCAAACAACTATACTGAATTTTTCCGTCAGTTAAAGCAGCTACATCATTAGATGTCACTTTCTGTACCAAATCGAAAGCTTTCGGCCCCTTCACCCAGAATTCTCCCATATGAGAAACATCAAATACCCCGGCTTTTTCCCGAACAGTTATATGTTCATCTTTAATACCTGTATATTCAATAGGCATATTATAGCCGGCAAATGGTGCCATTCTTGCTCCAAGAGCTTCATGAAAATGTGTAAACGGAGTTGTTTTCATCTTTTATATTTTAAAATTTAATAAATCATTGATTTGTTTTCATTTCAATCGTCAGCATAGATTTTCCCTCTCCTCTCAAAATAAATCCGACACATAAACAAATAACCTTTGGCCCTTTCTACAGAACCGCAGGTTTTCCCGTCAACAAAATATCGACCTCATTTTTTCCTTCGCTGCAACTTTACAAAGATACAAGATTTATTCATTTTTACATTTCCTTTCAAAGATTTTTTAATTTCTCCAGCTAAAATAATTCCCCTGCTTCCTTTGAATTTTTCACTTATTTATTTTACCTTTAAATTTTAAATGAATTATGTACAAAACAATACAATTAAAAAGAAATTATACTTATATTCGACATAATAATAATCGATAACTAATTAAAGATAAAGAAATGATCATTAAACTTGATGAAAGGGACGGCATTAAAATTGCAACATTCGCAAGCCTTTCCCTATTTACTTTAGCTGTGACAGAAGAGGTGAAAAATGAACTGAAACCCGTTTTGAATCATCCGGGAACAAAATTAATTTTCAATCTGGAAAATATCGATTTTATTGATAGCAGCGGTATCGGGTGTATTATTTCGTTAGTGAAAACGGCCAAAAGCAGTCATTCGGGAATCAAGATCTGCAACCTTACCAAAGATGTCGAGAGTGTTTTCGAACTGTTACACCTGCAAATGATACTGGAGATCGGAACAGACGTGGAGAGCTGTATAAAGAGCTTCCAAAAAGAAAATTGACAGGTTTCACAACATAAGAAAGGCTGATTGAGTTTCCTCATTCAGCCTTTTTTTCAAACTCGCATCCGCTTTCTATCCGGATTACAATTTTCTAACAGGTTTTTACCCGGCTTTCAGTCAGTTTTACTCTTTCAGACAGCTTAACATCCCAGCGTAGCCACCATGACCGCTTTTATCGTATGCATTCGGTTTTCAGCTTCATCAAACACAATGGAATGAGGAGATTCGAAAACGTCCTCTGTAACTTCCAGGGCCTCCAAACCAAACTGTTTATATACGTCCCGGCCGATAGACGTTTCCAGATTATGGAAAGCGGGCAAACAGTGCATAAACTTGCAATTTTTATTGCCCGTTAATTCCATTACTTTTTTATTTACCTGATAAGGCAATAAGAGATCAATTCTTTCTTTCCAAACGTCCTGAGGTTCCCCCATGGACACCCAAACATCCGTATATAGGAAATCGCAACCTTTAACTCCTTCTGCAACATTATCTGTAACAGTAACTTTCGCTCCCGTTTCAGCGGCAATCTCTTTACAAGTAGAAATTAATTCCGGATCCGGTTGTAATTGTGCGGGAGCAATGATCCGGACATCCATCCCCATTTTAGCCCCTCCTACCATTAAGGAATTTCCCATATTGTAACGGGCATCCCCCAGATAAGCATAAGTAACCTGATTCAGCGGTTTATCCACATGTTCCATCATAGTTAAAAAATCAGCCAATATCTGGGTCGGGTGAAATTCATTGGTCAAGCCATTCCATACGGGAACGCCGGCATACTTAGCCAATTCTTCCACCGTTGCCTGAGTAAACCCTCTGTATTCTATGCCATCAAACATTCTCCCCAACACCCGGGCAGTATCTTTCATAGATTCTTTTTTACCAATCTGAGATCCGGAAGGGCCCAGATAAGTAACATGGGCTCCCTGGTCATGAGCGGCTACCTCAAACGAACAGCGGGTACGGGTAGAGTCTTTTTCAAAAATCAAAGCTATATTTTTTCCCTTTAACCGTGGTTGCTCTGTACCGGTATACTTAGCCTTTTTTAAATCTGCGGCCAACGTCAACATGTATTTGATCTCTTCCGGAGTGAAGTCGAGCAACTTCAAAAAATTCCTGTTTCTTAAATTAAAAGCCATATTCTGTTATTTTAATAGTATTAGTTTTTCTCTTTCCTGTCTGCCTCTACGAATATATTTACTTTAAATCTGATCCCTTACTGTTTTCTCCGCTCCGATTAGCACTTTATGTTTTAAAACAATCGCGGGGAAACAGACAAATGTATATTAAAATTCGGAGAATTGAAATGAAACCTTAAATTTTCAGTCTTCCCTTCCAGCTTAGTCGTACTCCATTGTAATCTTAGAGCCGTAACGTCTGTCCTCCAATTTAGTCGCTTCCGTAATGACAGATTTTTGCCCGCCATTCTTTATAAAATGGAGGCAAGCCCGGATTTTAGGAGCCATACTGCCTTCCCCGAACATGCCAGCTTCCAGATATTTTACCGTATCGGCATAATCCAAAAATTCCAATATTTCCTGAGTCGGTTTCCGATAATCTTTGTATATATAAGGAACATCCGTTAATATATACAATTCATCGGCTTTTACCCGCACTCCAATCATGGCTGAAGCCAAATCCTTATCGATCACCCCTTCTATAGGCTGTAACAGTCCCTCCTCATCAATATACACCGGAATTCCTCCTCCGCCACCCGTTATGACAATACTTCCTGCCCGGGCCATTCGTTCGACCAGGGAAGCATTCTTAAAATCGACCGGAGCCGGTGAAGGTACAACCCGTCGCCATCCGCCCTCTACTTTTATTTCTTCTTTAAATACCCATCCATGTTCTGCATGTAAGCTGTCTGCCTCTTCTTTGGTGTAAATTTTCCCCACCCGCTTCGTCGGATTTTGTAAAGCCGGGTCATGCTGATCCACGACAACCTGAGATATCATAGACACCACATGCCGGCTCAAATTATGTTCTTTCAGGATATTCCGTAAATTCCGTTCGATCATATAACCGATCTGTCCCTGGGAATAAGCAACGCACATATCCAATGACATCGGAGGTAAGCCGTACATCTTTACCCCTGCATCATCACTCAATAAAATATTTCCCACCTGCGGACCATTCCCATGCGTTATTATCAAATTATACCCGTCCCGAATTAAATATACCAAATTTTCCAACGTTTCCCGTATATTTTGATTTTGCTCGGCCATTGTCCCTTTTTGATTTCCCCGGAGAATGGCATTTCCTCCCAAGGCAACCACTGCTAATTTCTTATCCATTTTTACTATTTGTTAGATTGTGTTTTTGTTTTGATCACAACGTTTACAAATTTAAAGAATCCCCGGGTGCGAAAAAAGTCAAAAAACAAGTTTTTTATAAAATTAAATCATTGAAAATCAATTATAAGTATAATTATTCCGTCATTATTTATAAATATGCAGCGTAAAAAATCATTTTTTATGAAAACGTTTGAATTACTATAAAAATTAAAATATTCCGATTGGAAAGTAAAAACAGTATTATTGTATCTGTAATTACTTTTTTATAAATTTGCAGCATGCTGGAGGATCAAAAATATAAGTTGAGGCAAGTATTCCGGAAATTTACGAACAAGTACCTTTTTGTAGGTATACTTTTTTTAGTATGGATTGCCTTTTTCGACAAAAATAGTTTTGTCGAAAAAATGCAGTTACGGCATAAAATCAAAACCCTTACAGAACAAAAAGAGTATTATCAAAAAACCATAGAGGACGATAACCGGAAAATACAAGAACTCCTCAGTAACCGGGATAATTTGGAAAAGTTTGCCCGTGAACAATACCTGATGAAAAACAGCAATGAAGATATTTATATTATTGTAGACGAATAAAAGTGGGAAGAATTTTAGCTATTGATTACGGAAAGAAGCGGGTAGGTATTGCCGTTACAGATCCCGGACGCATTATTGCTACTGGTTTACAAACCGTACTTTCCCATGAAGTTTTAAAATTCCTTCAGGAATACATTGCCAGAGAAAAAGTCGACCTTTTCGTTGTGGGTTATCCCAAACAGATGGACAATACGGATTCAGAAAGTATGACGTATATTATCCCTTTTCTCAAAGCGCTCCAACGTAAATTCCCGGATATACCGGTAGAAATGTACGACGAACGTTTTACTTCAGTAATGGCACACAAAGCCTTAATTGAAGGAGGAGCAAAGAAAAAAATACGGCAGGATAAAGCTTTAATTGACAAAATGAGTGCAACGATTATACTGACTTCTTATATGGAAGCCCAGAGAAGAGGAAACACAGAAAACTAAAATAAAACGAAATTATGTACTTACCAATTTATATATACGGACATCCTGTTTTAAGAAAAGTTTCTGAAGATATTCCGGCCGATTATCCCGGACTGACCAAATTTTTAGAAGATATGTTTCAGACCATGGACGAAGCTGACGGCGTAGGACTTGCAGCCCCCCAGGTCGGGAAAAATATACGGATATTTGTAGTAGACGGAAATGCTTTTGAAGAAATAGATCCCGATTGTAGAGGTTTTCGTAAAGCTTTTATCAATGCCCATATCCTCGAACGTTCCGGTGAGGAAGTCAGCAGAAATGAAGGTTGTCTGAGTATCCCCGGTATACACGAAGATGTCAGACGCAAAGACAAAATACGAATAGCCTATCGGGATGAAAATGGCGTACAACGGGAAGAAGAGTATGAGGGAATTAAAGCCTGGATTATCCAGCACGAATACGATCACCTGGACGGCATACTCTTTACAGACCATCTTTCCGCCCTGAAAAAGAGAATTCTGAAAAATAAACTCAATAATCTCTCTCTGGGAAAATTCAAAGCGGCTTACCGGGTTATTCTGCCCAAATAAAGATCCGGATATGCAAATAGAGGGAAGCTTATGGCAGAACCGAATACTGGATGGAGAGCACGGAGTAAAGGATTAGGGAAGTAAAGGTAATTCCTACCTGATAAAGGTTTATCTGACGACCCGCTGATTTATAAATCTTTGTCCGGATTTATTTTTAATCCAGAAGGTTTGTCTTGCCAATCAGCTCCTAAAGGAAATACTCCCCCAGATTCTAATCATTGACATGCTTAAAATTTTTATGCGTTTACATGCCTGAACAATTCCCCATTTAAATATTTATACGCCTGAACACTTAAACATTTTACCATTTAACCGATATGACTTTCAGTTATTTTTTGTAACTTGTGTAACTGATTCATTCTAAAGAGATGGTGTAAGCAATAAATTTCATATTTATCCTTTTTTCTTCCCCCTACTCCTTTTGATAGCAGGCATAGGATGCGGAACATTATTTTATTTACCGTTTCCGTTTTTTTATACGGGCCTCTTTTCGGCTCTTTTCATTTCTTTTTTTAAATCCTCAAAAAACATATTCAGTATACTTCTCTATATCAGTATCTTTCTATGTGGTTGGGTAAATGCCGCTCAGGATGCCCGGCATTCCGAAATACAAGGAGAACACTATATGCAATGCGAATGTAAAGAGCCGTTAGGGAAAGGGAACTATATCCTACAAGCCTCCGGCCGGCTTTTCTATTTTCATTATACTGACAGTCTCTCTTTTATTCCGGGAGATTCCCTGAGTTTTGCCTGCAAAATCTATCCCCTCCGCACTTTTAATACAGAAGGAGCCTTTCATTATCATCATTATCTGAAACAAAAAAAGGTGCATTTCCGACTTCTCCCTCTCAGTCGTATCGGGAAAAAAGGACACTCCCGCACCCTTTTCACTTTTTTTCAGCGTCTCCGCCACCGGATGCTCCGGAAAATGGACAAGTTGATTTCCGACCCAACTCACCGGGCCCTTCTGGAAGCTCTCTGCCTGGGTTATAAAAACGATTTGGACTCCAATACGAAATCTCTTTTTTCAACCACCGGAACCATACACTTGCTCGCTGTCTCCGGACTACATACCGGCGCTATTTACGGTTTACTTGCTTTTTTATTCGGGATAACCGGAATCCGTAAACCTTTAACCCGCTTACTCATTATTCCCCTGTTAGGAGCTTATGCCTGTATAACAGGACTTTCTCCTTCCGTAGTACGCTCAGCCACCATTCTTTCCTTTATACTTATCGGAAAAGCTTTCGACAAAAATTACATTCCCCTCAATTCTGTAGCAGCCTCTGCTTTTCTAACCTTAATCGTACAACCCGACAGTCTGTACTCTATCAGTTTTCAAATGTCCTATGCCGCTTATACGGGGATTCTCATTTTCTACCCTTTTTTAAACCGCTTTACCCGGCAATTTCCCAAAATAATTGCTCATTTCTGCTCTTTAGCCTGGCTGTCCATTGCAGCCCAGCTGACCACCCTCCCCCTTTGTATTTATTATTTTCACAACATCAGCTTAAACAGCTTTCTGCTGAATATAATCGCTATTCCTTTAACCACCCTATTATTATACATAACAATCATTATCCTGCTTTTGCCCCTGACGATAGGATTAAAACTTATCTTTTTAACCGATTCTCTCTGCAGACTACTTTTTATAAGTCTCCAGCATTTTACAGCCATCAACTGGCAATGGAAAAATCTCTATCCTACTTTTATTCACCTCCTTCTCGCTTATTCCAATCTTATCTTTTTTTCCTTTTTCTGCCAAAAGAGAAAAAAGAAATATTTTTGTCTCACTGCCATAGCGCTTATCTTTTGGTTAATCTTTGCCTGTTTTTATAATCTGCAACTCCATTCTTCCCGGGAACTAGTCCTCTTTCATCGCCAAGGCAAAAGTTGTATTCTTCTCAATTATTGCGGAAAGTATAGCTTTTTAAAGAACGAGCTGGATTCTTCCGAGTGGAAGTATATACTGCCGTATATTCAAAAAAACCGGCTGCTTCCCTTTCCTCCCAACGACGGTTTGCTAAGCCGCGAATGGAAGTATGTATCCCACACTCTTACTTTCTCCAACAAGCAGATCCGGCTGATCGAAACAGCACATCCGGCAGATGACCTTTCCGGAACATTGATTATCACTGGAAATATTTTCCCTCAAAAACTCTTTCAACATACAAATTTTCCAATTCAGGCGGTCTTTCTGGATGCATCCAATTCTTTCTTTTGTACACGGGAATGGGAAAAATACTGCAAAAAAAGACAAATTCCTCTTTATAAAACAGAAGAAAAAGGATGTATCCGGATACCCCTGCTATAAAACCGGAAAGAGATACCCGAAACAAACGTTTAAATTTAAAATGTTTATAAAACCAGCTGGCAAAAGGAAAACAACATGACTAAAATAAATAACCGTTTATTGCAGATTCAATTGCTTTTAGTTTAAATTTGCAGTCTTAATCACTCGGAAAAACAGACCTTATGAATATTGTGATAGCAGGAGCCGGAGCTGTAGGAACGCATCTTGCCAAGATGCTCAGCAGACAGGAACATAACATTCTGCTCATCGACTCGGATCCGGCAAAAATCGAAAATCTGGAAAGTCAACTGGATATAATGTCAGTAGTCGGATCCTGTACTTCTATAGGAGCTCTTAAAGATGCAGAAGTGGGGAAATGTGATCTTTATATCGCAGTTAATCCTTCTGAAGACCAAAATATCAATTCCGCAATCCTTGCAAAAAAACTGGGAGCAAAGCGTACAATTGCCCGGGTAAATAACAGCGAATACCTGGAAAGCGAAAACGCCGAATACCTGAGATCCATAGGAATTGACACCTTAATTTATCCCGAACGGTTAGCTGCAGAAGAAATTGTCGCTTCCTTAAAACAAATCGGTTCCCGGCAATTACATGAATTTTCGGATGGCCGGCTGATATTAATCGGCATCAAATTATGGGATAATGCCCTTATCCTCAATCATACCCTGGCAAAAATGGGTGAAATTTACGGTGCCGACGAATTTCGTCTGGTAGCTATTAAACGCGATAACAGAACGATTATCCCCCGGGGAAACGATACCTTAAAATACGGGGATCTCATTTTTGTCGTAACCAAACCGACTTTTGTTCACAATGTGTTTGCTTTATGCGGAAAAGAACAATTCGAAATCAAGAATATTGTTATTGTCGGAGCATCCCGTATCGGAATCAAAACAGCCTCTTTGCTGGAAAAACACTATAATGTGAAGATTATCGAAAAAGACCGGGAAAAATGTATACAGCTGGCAGATAAACTCAAATCCACCTTAATTATTAACGGAGACGGACGGGACATGACGCTTTTACGGGAAGAAGGGATTAAAAATATAGATGCTTTTATCAGTGTCACTCATTCTTCTGAAACCAATATTCTCTCCTGTTTACTGGCGAAAAAAATGGGAGTGAAAAAAAGCGTAGCCGAAGTCGAAAATATCGATTATATTGATCTGGCCGAAAACATAGGAATCGGTACTTTAATCAATACAAAACTGATCGTAGCCTCCCATATCTACCGGTATACCATGAATGTAGATGTAAAACATTTAAAGTTTCTTACATTCTCAGAAGCCGAGGTATTTGAAATGGAGGCTGAAACCGGTTCTAAAATTACCAGGCATCAATTAAAAGATATGAATTTCCCGGAAGGTGCCATTATAGGAGGGGTGATACGGGGGACTGAAACGATCATTGCAAAGGGAGACGTACAGATCCAGGCCGGAGATAATGTCGTTATTTTTGCTCTTCAATCGGCAATTAAGAAAGTTATAAAATATTTTCAAAGATGATAAATATCCGGTTTATCATAAACCTTCTCGGCAAACTGATGCTGATTGAAAGTGCCTGTTTTGTACTTTGCGTACTGCTTTCTCTCCTCTATGGAGAAAAAGACACACCGGCTTTTTTTTATTCCGCTTTAATTACCGGAGGTACGGGAGCAATCATGGCTTTTGGCGTAAAAGCCAATGACAAGGTATTAGCTAAAAAAGACGGTTACTTTACAGTCACTTTTATCTGGGTCTTTTTCTCTTTATTCGGTTGTCTCCCTTTTATTCTGGGAGGTACGATTCCTTCTTTCCCGGATGCTTTTTTCGAAACAATGTCTGGTTTTACAACAACCGGATCTTCTGTATTAAATGATATCGAATCCCTTCCCCATGCTTCTCTGTTCTGGCGGTCCATGACGCAATGGCTGGGAGGATTGGGAATTGCAGTACTGTTCCTGGCCATATTGCCCAGTTTAGGAATAGAAGGAAGGGATCTTTATGTGGCAGAAGTACCGGGACCCACCCATAATAAAATGGCTGCCACTTTTTATTCTTCTGCCCGGAAATTATGGCTATTTTACCTCTTTTTTACCCTTCTGGAAGCGGTATTGCTTTTCCTCGGAGGAATGGATATCTTCGATTCGGTCTGTCATTCTTTTACAACCATGGCAACCGGAGGTTTTTCTACAAAACAGGATAGCCTTGCCTATTGGAATTCTCCTTATATCCAATATGTCATCATCATTTTTATGTGTATTGCGGCCACCAATTTCGGTCTCTTCTATGCAGCCTTGAAGGGAGATGTGAAAAAACTCTTACACGACGAAGAATTCCGTTGGTATATGATTCTTATTCTGGGAGCTACAGTTATTATTGCTTCCGGCCTTTATTGGATAAATTGGGGAGGAGGAGAAAAATGTTTCCGGGATGCTCTTTTCCAAGTAGTCAGTATTATGACCACTACAGGATTTGCCACGGCAGATTATTTATACTGGCCCACATTATTAGGATTAATTCTCTTTCTCCTGATGTTTATCGGTTCTTGCGCAGGTTCTACCGCCGGAGGAATTAAAGTTATCCGCGTAGTTTTATTATTCAAGAATTCCTTTACAGAAATGAAACGGATAATTCACCCCAACGCCGTCATTAATGTAAAATACAATACCAAAAGTGTGCATCCTACCATTATGACCGGGGTAATGGGATTCTTTATATTATTTATGATTGTCTTCAGTATCGGAAGCATTATCATGGCTTTTTTCACAGAAGATATTGCAACAGCCTGTAGTGCGGTTATTACCAGTCTAAGCAATATTGGTCCGGGTTTTGGGAGCTTAGGCCCTATGGACAATTTTTCGCACCTCAGTGACGCGGCAAAACTGTTCCTGGCCGCCTTAATGCTGATCGGACGTCTGGAAGTATTTACAGTTCTTGTTCTCTTTACAAAAGCTTTTTGGAAAAAATAGAATCGAAACGGAGTTCTTACAATTCTCCTATTCCCTGTCTTACGACCTGCATCTCCTCTCCTGTAAAATCCACAATTGTAGAGGCGACATTCTGGCCATATCCTCCGTCTATCACTACATCTACCAGTTTACCATACTTTTCGTGAATTAATTCCGGATCCGTCATATATTCTACAACCTCATCATCGTCGTGTACAGAAGTCGTAAGCAAAGGATTTCCCAATTCCTCAACAACCGCTCTGACAATATAATTATCCGGAATCCGGATACCTATCGTCTTTCGTCTGTTCATCAGCACATTGGGCAATTTAGAAGTAGCATTCAGAATAAAAGTAAAAGGTCCCGGTAAATGCCTTTTCATGATTTTAAAAACCTCATTACTGACTTTGGCATAAAGCGCAATATCGCTTAAATCCCGGCAAATCATCGAAAAATCGGCCTTTTCGGGTTTGACTCCTTTCAAAGCACACACCCGCTGAACCGCTTTCACCTGGTTGATGGCACATCCGATAGCATATACCGTATCAGTCGGATAAATAATTACTCCGCCTGTTTTCAGTATATCTACAATTTTGAGGATATCCCTTGTGTTGGGATTATCCTCAAATAATTTTATAAGCATGATTTTTATGAATTTACCTTGCGATAATCTTCTAAAAATTTGGCCAGGCCACTATCTGTCAGCGGATGTTTCAACAATCCCTTAATAGCACTTAACGGACAAGTAGCAACATCTGCTCCGGCTTCTATACATTGGATAATGTGCTGAGTAGACCGGATAGAAGCTGCTAAAACCTGAGTCTGGAAACCATAATAACGATACATATCGACTATTTTTTCCACTAATTCTATACCGTCACTGGCAATATCATCCAGACGACCGACAAAAGGAGAAACATAAGTAGCCCCGGCCTTGGCAGCCAATAAAGCTTGGCCCGGAGAAAATACCAAAGTACAATTCGTACGAATCCCATTGTCCGTAAAATATTTGATCGCCCGGATACCATCTGCAATACAAGGCACTTTTACGACAATATTCGGATGCAACGCAGCCAGCTCAGTCCCCTCTTTGATCATTCCCTCATAGTCTGTGGAAATTACTTCGGCACTAACGTCACCTTTTACAATCTCACAAATAGCAATGTAATGCTTTTTACAGTTTTCTTCCCCCTTTATCCCTTCTTTAGCCATCAATGAGGGATTGGTTGTCACTCCGTCCAATACGCCAAGGTCATTAGCTTCGCGAATTTGATCCAAATTAGCCGTGTCGATAAAAAATTTCATAATCTGGTTGAATTTATTAGTATCAAAATACAAAAATTTATTGTCAGTAGCGGAGCAAAATTAGGATTTTATCGGCAATAAAACTACTGGAAGAATATAATTTATTTTATCCTTTATTGCTGAACCGGTAATATTTCAATCCAGTATCCATCGGGATCCGTAATAAAATATAGTCCCATTTGCGTATTTTCATAACATACCCATCCTTGTTGCCGGTGATACTCCCTGATTTTCTCATAATCCCCTTCCACCCGCACACAGAGATGAAACTCCCCTTCTCCCAAATCATAAGCTTCTTTACGATCCCTCAGCCAGGTCAGTTCTAATGTAAAATCAGTTTTCCCATCTCCCAGATATACCAGTATAAAAGAACCATCCCCGCCTGTTTTACGCTTTGTTTCCTTTAATCCCAAAGCTTCTGCATAAAAGTGTATACTCTTTTCCAAATCCATTACATTGAAGTTGTAATGATCAAATCTGCTTTTTATTTCCATTTCCTTAAAGTTAATCTATTCTTTTTAAGATACTTATATAAGTTCAAAATTCTGCACTTTGTCCGGGATGCGTCCAGGTTATAAACCGGCAACCCTTTTTTTCCGCATATTCCCGTAAAGCATTCGCCTTATCATACTTTTCCCAAAAATGCATGGGAGCAAAACAAAGGGGATGAATGCGGTCAATAAATTGACGGGCACCCCGCATATAATCTTTTCCAAGCCGGGGATCTACAGGGAAAAGAGCCAAATCTAATTCTTTTGTATCCCGGGCCAATATTTCCAGTTCCTGTAAAAAATGATTTTCATATTCCTGAACTTCTGTTGCTGTGGATTCCTCTGCCCAATGCCAATTATTTAAATCGCCTGCATGAAATATACTTTTCCCCTCTCCTTCTATCAAAAAAGAAATTCCGACATCCGTCGACCCATAAGCCTTAACTTTCAATAGCTCATCATTCCAGCTATCCGATTTTTTCATAAAAACACAATGTGACGGCAAAGAATCTATAGGCACTTTCACATCCCCTGAAAAAATATATTGCAAATCCGGCCGCTGCTCTGCCCACTGCAGAATTTCCGGATTATAATGATCCGGATGTGCATGAGATACCAACACATATAAACGACCCGGGTAATGATTCAATAATTCTGAAATAAGTTTTTTATTTTCCGTTTTTCCCTCTCTGTAATAATCTATCACCACAACAAAATACTTGCCTTGAAGAATAAAACCACTGTGATAAATATAGATCAGTTTCATAATTTCCTCAACTTCATGTGTTTTTCAATATAAGAACGGATAAAAGGACAACTGGCAACAATTTTCATATGTTTCGTCTCAGCAACTTGCAAAGCCGCTTTTGCCAGAGCAGAACCTACTCCTTTTCCACGCAGTTCTTCGGGAACAAAAGTAGCAATAAAATCCATTCCGCCCGGAATTATTTTATACTCTACATAGGCCAGAGAACCGCCTTCCTTATATTCAAAACGATGCTCTTTTTCATTCTGCTTTATTTCTGTTTTCATTTTCTTAAATTTTATTTTCCTTTATGTACGCTATATCCTCCGGAATAGATACTTTAAATTTATTCCCTAGGCAAGCTCTAAACAAACAGGTCTCATTTTTACATTCTTATCTCTACTTAAAAACAGACTTATACGCCATTCTCCGAAAAGGAATTCAGTTCGGAAAATTAACGGATAAAAGATAAAGAATAAAATACTTTTCCAAACCAGCAGAACCCTGGAAATGAGGGACAATCCAGCTTTTTGCTATTTTCGAAGTCCCCTTCACACACTTTAGAATTATATAGTACAATTTATTGATGAACAACACAATAATTAATAAACATAATCGATTATTGGGAAACATTCTGTCACTCAATCCGTTAAAAACTATACAATTAAAATAAACTAATTATTAAATCAGAAAGTTATGAATAATTTGAGAAATGACGAAAACAGATTTCAGAGTGAAGAAGAAAATAGAGTTCATTCTGATCGGGTGGAGAGAATGGAAAATAATCTCAAAGGAAATACTACTGACTATGCCGACCGGCAGACAGACAAAGCAGAAAGAAAAATGGATAAAGCCGACAAGAAACTAGACAAAGCCGATGAAGCTCATAACAAAGCCGATGAAGAACGTGCAAAAGGGAACTACAACAGTGCTGAACGTCAAGAAAATAAGGCTGATAAAAAAATAGATAAAGCAGAAAAGAAAATGGATAAAGCGCATGAAGCCAACCGGGAAGCCGATCGTTCCGACTGGAATACAAACGAAAATGATCGTACCTATAATACCGGTACTTTCAGAGATCAGGATACCATCCATGGAAAAACCCAACATTGATCCTCTTCTGAAAACTTCTTTTTATAAGAAATCTTAGTAGATCAAAAATCCCTCTGTGCATCATTGCATAGAGGGATTTTTACAAGGTAAGGAAACGCAAATCTTTTGTACGGCATTAGGTGACAAAAGAACCGTCCCCCTGTCACATTTTAGGGCGGAGAGAGGGGGATTCGAACCCCCGGTACCCTAATCGGATACGACAGTTTAGCAAACTGTTGGTTTCAGCCACTCACCCATCTCTCCAGGGTGCTGAATGATATTGCATACTTGCGGTCACAAAAGTAGTGCTTTAAATTGAACTAACAAATTTTTATGTCATTTTTATACCGGATACTTCAGAAAAAAGTTATTAAAGAGAATATTTCCATTAAATAGGAGATCCGGCAATCTTTTGTAAAATCTATTCTTTTTCCGCTAACGAATAAAATTATTCGGAAACAGACAGTTGTAAATACCTTATACAGTTACGATTAACAATAAGAAGGCTGGCCGAAAATTTACTTTTCGGCCAGCCTTCTTTTTATGGAAGGACAGAATTAATTAATTCCATCCGGCTTCAACGATAGCATCATAATCGGAAAGTCCCGTACAACCCGAAAAACAGGTTTGATAAGAAGTGATTTCCGAGAAATAATTCAAATAAGAATTACGTTCGTAAAGATGCACTTTCTTACCGTCGATCATTGTATAGGGAGATTCCCCTTTCAGAGAAGATCCATAACGGAAAGCAAAGCGGAAATCCGTTACTTTACGACAATCATCAAATATATCTACCGGAACAGATTCAAGTTTTCCGCAACCGGTAAATATTTGATTGAAAGAAGTATTTTCCGTACAACCTTTAAAGATATCTTTTCCTACTGTTTTCAAATTAGAACAATAAGCGAACAATCGTGTAAACTTCGTTACTTTAGAATGCCCTGCAAATAAACCGTCGGGTACAGTAAGAAGCTCGGAACAACCATAAAATGTTCCATAAAAATCTTCTGCAGATTCACAATTCGCAAATAAACCAGCAGGTATTTCCTTTATACCCTTACAGCCGTCAAAGCAACTACCAAAATCTATAGCTGCTTTTGCATGCGTAAACAAACCGTCAGGTATCGTTTCCAAGGCTGTACATCCGTAAAAGGCATTGTAGAAAGTAGTTACACCGGCAAAAGCCCCTTCAACATCCTCCGGGATACTCTTCAGGTTCGTCAATTTATAAAACGCTTTTTCCATCGAATTAAGTGAGGTATTTCCCCAGCTCAAAATGGCTGTTATATAATCTTTAGCCTCCCTGTAAGGATAAGTAAATTTGGAATCCTGACTGAATATCCTTTCCACTCCGCCTTTTACCGCTACCTGATATACACCAGCTGCTGTATATACGTGCGAAGGAATTTTTTCAGTTGGATGATCGATTTCACTTCCGTCTCCCCAATCGATCGAACAGTTTGTCAATCCAATCAGAGGTAACAAAGCCGTGACGCCTTCTTCCTGAGGGGTCGGAATGGTTAGTTCGAATACTAACGCTCCGGCATTTTCCCAGCCTTCCTGATGAACAGTAATGGTGCGTTCATCATAATTATAATTTTTATCTCCGGCGTACACCAATATCTCGGCAGATGGAGTATTTGCAGAAAGATTTACAGGAGCAGTAACAATAAGGTTATTTCCCTGACGTTCAACTTTCAACCATTTATCACTACATTTGAAATCCCAGTCTTCCACATTTTCTGCAGTCACAGCTATCGTTTCTTCCCCACCTTCATATGTAAAGTTAAGTGAAGATTTATTTACTTTCACCGTTACCCGGGGAGCAGCTTCCTGAGTGACGGATACTTCAGCGTCAATGGTATTCTCGCCTTCACCGGAGGTGATGATCAGTGTGCCATTTAAGGTCAACGGAGTACGGTTTTCCCTTGCCATTATCATCACCTTACCGTCTATTTTGGACACGAACATAAAATTATCAGTATTATTGTCTGCTTGTTTACGTATAGTCCAATGTTCCCGATTCGTCGTAACAGTCAGCTCTGCCTCACCGCCTTCAGCAGGGAAAACGACACTGCCTGGTTCTATCTTAATTTCAGGGTCCGGTGTGGGATCCTGAGAAAGTGATAACACACAGCTGGCAAAATTACCTTCACTGCCCGTATTTAAAGTAACGGTAGCCTTATAAGGAAGAGAGGTCTTATTCTCCGGGACAGCAATCGTCAGTTTATCCCCTTCACTTGTAACCGAAAAATGATCTGCGGGTTGTTCTACAGCATACCCCCAATCTGCTTGGTTCGTTTTTACCTGAATAGTAACAGAACCTTTTTCATAAGAAAACCTCACAGTGCCGGTTGTACCATCCGGGTCAACCATAACCGCTGCGCCTTCTCCCGGAATCAGTTCGAACGAAGCAGGAACAAAAGCAGGTTCCTTATCGTCGGAACATGCCGCAAAAGCTAATACCGCAAACAAGGCGGTTATATATCTTATATATTTTTTCATTTGTCTTAATTTTTGGTGTTATCAATTTTACCTCAGATAAGGTTTCGACCAATCGGCATAATTTTGTTGCATATATTCGTAATCCAACAGTTCAGTGCAATTACTGAAACAATACTCATAAGCACTGGGGGCTATAAATTGTCCCGCATACCTACTTCGTTCGTAAAGATGTACTTTTTTCCCTTCTATCATAGTATAAGGCGTCTCACAATTTAATCGTATACAATTCCGGAAAGTCGCCTGAAAACTTTTAACAGCCCGGTTGGAATCGAACAATCCGGCGGGAATTTCTGTCAGGGAAGTACATTCTGTAAAACTATAATTAAAATTCTCGGCTTGTGGATTATTTGCAAACAATCCTTCGGGAATACTTTCCAAAGAATAACACATCGTAAATATGCCTGCAAAATTTTTAGCCAGTGGACACGGCTTGAATAAATCTTCCGGTATTTCAGTCAGCGATGGGCATCCCCGGAAAGCATACGTAAACACTTCAGCCTTTTCACAGCCTTTAAACAAATTATCAGGAATACTTTGCAATAACTGACAGTCGTAAAACACACTACTAAGTGTTTTTGCTAAAGCACATTTGCTAAACAGTTCATCCGGTATGGAGATAAGGGGACAGCTGCTGAATATGGAAGAAAAGGATTCCGCTGCAGTACAATTATCGAATAATCCAGCGGGGATAGATTCCAGTCCTGCATTATCAAAACAGAACGAAAAGGATTCCACTTTGCTGCAATTTACAAACAGGTCGGCGGGAATCTCGGTAAGCGATTTACAACCATAAAAGGCATTGGAAAAAGTTGTCACTTCCGCAAATGAATTGTCAGTATCCCCGGGAATACTACTCAGATTCACACATCCCTGAAGCGCTCTCTGCATAGAGACAAGACCTGTATTTCCCCACTGAATCACAGAAGTTATACACGCCAGTTCAATATCGGTAAAAGGAGAGCCGATTCCCATTCCGGGCACAAATCCGGAAATACTAATTTGATAGGTTCCGCTTTTTTTATAAAGATGTGTAGGCTGAAAAGAGAAAACACCATCAATATTACCACTGATCGGCTCGATATTACCGTCTCCCCAATTAATTTCACAATCCACTCGTCCTAATATAGGAGCAACCATTGTCGACCCATCCCGTTCCAGTTTTATTTCGATAATGAGAGAAGCATCATTCTGCGTCACGTTAACAGTAGCAGAAGCGGTGTTATCCTCCCCTTCTCCTGTTACAGTAACGGTAATAGTAGCGGTATTCCGCTGAGAGTTCGTATTTTCCTCAGCTGAAAGAGTTAGTTTATTCCCTGACTTTTGAACCGAGAGCCAGGTTTCATCACATTTATAATTCCAGTCGTCATAGTTTGCAGTAATGTTTACTTCAGCAGAACCACCGGATCGGGGAATCTGCACATTCGTTAAGTCTAGTTCAACAATCGCTTCGTCGGGTTCAGTAGGTACAGGAGCAGGAGGTTCCGTATTATCGTCATTACAGGCAAATAGTGCGGCTATCCCCAATATCAGATAAAGTTTTTTCATAACGTAGATTAATTTGTATATTTATTCTGGTTAAAATTACATGCCGAACGGGATGCAATCGTTTCCGCCGGACACAAAAAAAATAAAAAGTTATCTGTCTAACTTTTTAATAGTGAAAAGATTTATAAAAATAAATTTTATCTGTTATGGTGATGAGCAGACACCAAAGATAATCATCAACAAAGTTAATACGTTTTTCATAGGCAATTGAGTTTAGTAAATATTAAGTCTATTTTTTTTAAATAAATATTTAATAACATATAAGTAGATAATTCTTCCATTAAGCCCATTATTAATTATATAAACGACTATAAACGTTCGTTAAAATTGGATTACGTCCCTTTTGAAGAAAAAAAAAGACTTACAAATAATATTTTGATCTGCAGAGTTTTGAAATTTCAATATAATGTTTAATTTTGTTATGAAAATTTAAATGAACTCCTATATAAAACGAACGTTTAAATCCGGTAAAACAGATAAAACAATTTTCCAATTGACTTATTAAAAATATTTTCTTTTCCATATTTGGAAAATTCAATTTAATTCAGGGATAATATTCATAAAAAATTTATGTTACAGGAATAATAACTCCTATAGAAACAGTTTATTATATACACCGTCTAATGGGTAAAAAACAGAAACCCATACGTCTCTCCAACAGCATACCGGTCTCTGCAGTATAAGGTAATATGACGCATCTCAAAATATTGAAGGCCCCATTGGTTAAATTATTATTCAGGATCTTAGAAATACTGTAAGCTTATTTTTTATCCGCATCATTCAAACGGATTAAATTAAAATAGCTGTAAAACCAAAATGACAAGTGAAAAGCGAATTAATAAATCTAAAATATCCGGAAATCAGAATGAAAAGAGGAAAATGAATCTGTAAAATAAAAACAGAGTAAAACCAGAAGACACCTATAACATAAATCTTTAAAATAAAAACCGACCGGAAAATACATTTTCAGCCGATTTTTATTCTTCCCTAAAATACACTAAAATTTATATTGAAACAATTCACTTCGTTTTATATACATATATTAAAAGATTATTTGGGAGGAGCCTGGCACTTACGCATCTTATCCAGCAACTGTTTATGGAAACTATGCTCTACCCAATCCAATTTTAAAATTTTTTGAGAAGGAATAGTTTCCAACAATTTTTGATAATACTCCCTTTTAATATCCAGTATTTGTTGTTCCGTACTCAAATTTTGCTCCACAACTTTCAATACCTGGGCATTTGACAGACTTTTAGCCTCCCGGACTTCTTTTGTATTTTTCCGGATTTGAAATTCTTTATCCCGGATTTTTTTCACCATTTCATTATAGAGAGGCCAAAAAACGGCAGCTTCCTGAGGAGTTAAATCCAAAGCCTGCGTAAAAAAAGCCACTTTTTGAGCTTCAAATTCATGCCATTTTTTTTCGGTCAGTTTAGATTCCTGTCCCCAAAGGGTTATTCCATACAGAGACAATAAAATTGTTATCCAAAATTTCATATGCTTTTTAATATAGTTCTGCATAAATCAAATCGTAATCGCTCACTTCTGTCGACAAATACTCCAGGATTTCTTCACTTGTCGGATTAAAACTTCCATCCAGCACAAAATTATCCGAAGTATTTTCCTCTACACTTGTTACCATTTCCGTATTCACTTTTTTCAACATTTTGTTGTTATCAATAAAATGGGGTACGACAAATTGAACGATGACGAAAGCCAACAAAAAAATAGCAGCTAATCCCATATAAGGTTTCAGCAATTGTACAAAAGACACTTTCTGGGGTTTTTCTTCTTCCTTTATTTTCTCCAGCACTTGATTCGTCAAATGTTCGAAATATCCCTCCGGTACGGAAAAAGGATTTTTCTTTCTATATTTATCATCAAAATTATCCATAATTCAAAGTTTAGAAATTGAACAATTCAGAACTGACTATCAATTATCCTCATATTTTCTTCTATCTTCTTAACTGCGTTATGATAAGTAGCTTTCAGCGTTCCAACGGCGACTTCCAGAATGGCAGCAATATCCTCATAAGGCATATCATCAAAATATTTCATATTAAATATCAGGCGCTGACGGTCCGTCAGCTTTAAGATTGCTTTTTGTAACTCTTTCTGAATTTCATCTCCGCTGAAATAGACATCACTTTCGAGAATATTTTCCAAAGCTTCTGTGATTTCTCCGGAATTTCCATATACTTTTCTCTTTTTCTCATTTAAAAAATTAATGGACTCATTTGTGGCAATCCGGTACATCCAGGTATATAATCCGGATTCATACCTGAACTCTTTTAAACCTTGCCAAATTTTTACAAACGTATTCTGAAGTATGTCATTTGTATCTTCATGGTTCAAAACCATTTTCCGGATATGCCAATAGAGTTTCTCTTTGTATTTATCTACAAGCAACCGGAAAGCTTCTTCATTTTTATTTTTAAGATGAAACAATTCTATTATTTCATTATCTTCCATCGACATACCGACAGTTTTTGTCTTTTTCTCAATCATATTGACAATAAAGTTTTTAAAAGGTTTATTGTCCCCAATCGTTTTCTTTCAAATTGCAAAAAACAGGAAAGGCCTATTTTCTTTTCTTCAAAGCTGTATAAGTTTTAATCCCTTTTATAAAATAGGCCAATACAATACTTCCTTTGTATATACACGGATCTTCTCTACACGCAGGGGAAGGATGATATTCTTTCCGCAAATAGAAAAATGCCCGGTAAGCCCGGAATACAGAACGGGCGTTTGCCAGTTGTCCGCGGAGAAGAAAAATTAAAAAAGCGGCTGAATCCATTAAAAACCGGACCAAAAATAATTTCCGCCACACTTGCCGGTCCAGATTTTTATAAAGCATCAGTAAATTATTTCTGTAATTTAAAAATAATTTTCTGGGATGATTCATTGGTAAAGAAGCTCCTCCCAGGTGATACACCACAGAAGCCGGCTGGACTTTTAAAATATGCCCCTGATTCCGCATCCGCCAACAGAAATCGATCTCTTCCATATGAGCGAAAAAACGTTCGTCCAACCCGCCACAATCCAGATAAACTTTCCGTTTTACACATAACGCAGCCCCGCTGCACCAAAAGACTTCCGCCACATCTTCATATTGCCCTGCATCCACTTCTGTCGTATTCAGTATTCTTCCCCGGCAAAAAGGAAATCCGTAACGGTCGATATATCCTCCGCATGCACCTGCATATTCAAATTTATCTTTTTCTTTCCAGGCTCTGATTTTAGGTTGCACAGCGGCCACATCCGGTTCTTTTTCGAATAATTCTCTTACCGGAGTCAACCAAGCGGGAGTCACTTCCACATCACTATTCAGCAATACGACATAAACAGAATCGAGTAAAGCAACCGCTTTATTATAACCCGCAGCAAACCCGTAGTTTTTCTCAAAAGCAATCACCCTTACAGCCGGGAACTCTTCTCTCATAACCTGTAAGGAACGATCGGTAGAACCATTATCTACCACAATAATTTCCGCTCTTTCCGGATCGGTATTCCGGATCACAGCAGGTAAAAATTGCCGCAGCAATTTTTCTCCGTTCCAGTTCAGTATGACGACAGAAAAAAGAGTCATTTCTCTTCTTTAATTTTATCCGCTTTATCTGTTTTCTTCCCTTTATTTTCTTCTAAATAGACGGCCTCTTCTCTTTTGTGTTTCCACCTGCGATGCGACCACAACCAGTATTCAGGAGCTTCCCGTATTTGCTGCTCCAAAAAATGAGTATGCATACGGGTTAATTCTCCCGGTTCTAAAAGAGCCGGTTCTCCGCAAAGGTCTACAAAATCCACTTCGTAATATCCCCGCTTTATCTTTTTCATCCGCAAAGAAATAACAGGCAAATTAAATTTCCGGGCAATTTTTTCGGTCCCAATAAAAACCGGCGTGTCCTGATGCAAAAATTCCATCCAAAAATTCAAGTTATTGACATTAGGTGTTTGATCTGCAATAAAACCGGCCAGAAACAAACGCCCTTCCCGCAAATTTTTTACAATCAAACGTAAAATATCATTTTTCGGCACAGGTTGCGCTCCGAAGCGGGAACGGATCTCACTCATCAAACGATCCATCACTTTATTGTGCATCGGTTTATAGAGTGTAAAAAAATCGATATCATCCTTTGCCCATAAAGCATAAGAAGCCATCCACTCCCAATTGCCGTAATGCCCTAAAACCCCGATGACACTTTTCCCCTGATCATAATATTGCTGAAGGATTTCAGTATGTTTAAACACACAACGACGTCTCATTTCCCGCTCCGACATATGCCAGGGTTTGTAAAGTTCAACAAAAATATCACCTAAATTCCGGTAAAATTTCTTTTCAATCTGTATCAGCTCCGTTTCTTTCTTTTCGGGAAAAGCATTTCTCAAATTTATACGAACCACATTTCTCCGGTAACGAACGATATAATATAAAAAATAATACAAAATATCTGAAAAAAAATACAATACCCTCAAAGGTAAATAACTAATTATCCAGATAAGACCCCGTAATATATAAGATACCATATATTTCATTTAAAAAGTCAAAGATAAACGCTTTCAAAATCATATCCAAAAACCAGCCTATTTATCAACGCTCCTCATCAGACATAAAAAATATTTTTTCTTTTATTTTCTAAAGCCTCAATCATTTTTAAGATTCCGGAATTTTAACTAAATTGCTCCCCGTTTTACCTGGGAACAGGCGATCTGAAAAATAAGTACATTGTTAAATATTTTCGTAAATTTAAAAATAGATGAAAGCACACTTAACCCTTCTTTTATTGTTCCTGACCACTTTATTCTCTCAGGCAGCTTCCCATACCCAACAGATAAGCTCTCCTGACGGTAAATTGAAATTGACAGTTGAAATCGGAGACATCATACGCTGGTCTGTGCAGGACGACAAGCAAATTTTTATTGCACCTTCTCCGCTCTCTTTAACTTTAGCGAATAATGAAATTTGGGGAGTTCATCCGAAGTTACAAAAAGTAAACAAGCAATCTGCAGACAACATCATCACCTCGCCCTTTTATAAAAAATCTCAGGTGATCGATCAATACAATCAGCTTACGTTAAAATTTAAAGGGAATTGGGCTCTGGTATTCCGAGCTTATAATGACGGAGTTGCTTACCGTTTCCGTAATCTTTCTGACAAGCCGGTCACCATTCTGACGGAAGAAGCTGTTTTCAATTTTGATAACGATTACGAGACTTATGCTCCCTATGTAAATCCGCGCGACAAGAAAAACAAAACTTTCGAAGCCCAGTTTTTCAGTTCTTTTGAAAATACCTATACCCATAGCAAAATTTCTGCTTTGGACAAAGAGCGGCTTATGTTTTTGCCTTTGGTAGTAGACTTAAAAGACGGGAAAAAAGTTTTACTGACAGAGGCAGACCTGGAAAGTTATCCGGGTATGTATCTGAATACAGCTAAAGGGAATAATTCTTTTTCGGGAGTATTTGCCCCTTATCCCAAAACGACAGTACAAGGAGGACATAATATGTTGCAACGTCTGGTTACCGAAAGGGAGCCTTATATTGCCCGTGTGCCCGCAAAACAGGATTTACCCTGGAGAGTTGCTGTCATTTCGGCTGAAGATACACAGCTGGCAAATTCGGACATGGTTTACAAATTAGCTTCTCCTTCCCGTATCGGGGATATTACCTGGATTAAGCCGGGAAAAGTAGCCTGGGAGTGGTGGAACCATCTGAATATTTACGGAGTTGATTTTAAAGCCGGTATCAATAACGACACCTATAAATACTATATCGATTTTGCTTCCCAGCATGGAATAGAATACGTCATTTTAGACGAGGGCTGGGCTGTAAATAAAAAAGCGGATATGATGCAAATCATACCGGAAATCAATATTCAGGAATTAGTGGATTACGCAACGGACCGGAATGTAGGAATTATACTTTGGGCCGGTTACGAAGCATTCAAGAAAGATTTGGAGAACATTTGCCGGCATTATGCTGACATGGGAGTAAAAGGATTTAAAGTAGATTTTTTCGACCGGGATGATCAGGAAATTGTAGACTTTGTTTATCAAGCTGCTGAAACAGCTGCCCGCTATAATCTTTTACTGGATTTACACGGAATATACAAGCCTACCGGTTTACAGCGCACTTATCCGAATGTATTGAATTTTGAAGGGGTATTCGGTTTGGAAAATGTAAAATGGGCGCCGGATTCCGTAGATCAGGTTACCTATGATGTCATCATACCTTTTATCCGAATGGCCGCAGGCCCCATGGATTACACGCAGGGAGCAATGCGGAACGCTGCTAAAAAAGCTTTTGCTCCCATTTATACGGAACCAATGAGTCAGGGAACCCGTTGCCGGCAACTGGCTACTTACATTATTTTCGAATCTCCTCTGAATATGCTTTGTGACAATCCCAGTAATTATAAAAGAGAACCCGAATCCCTTGCTTTTATTGCCCAGATTCCCGTTACCTGGGACGAAACGAAAGTGCTGGACGGTAAAATCGGCGAGGAAGTCATTATCGCCCGCCGGAAAGGAAACGATTGGTACATTGGGGGACTCACCAACTGGACGCCCCGTATTGCAGAGCTGGACCTCAGTTTCCTTGGGAACAACACTTATCAGGCCATTCTTTTCAAAGACGGAGTAAACGCCGACCGTGCCGGACAGGATTATAAACGGACAACCTTTACCCTGGGAACAGAAAAACACCTGGAAATTGACATGGCACCCGGAGGAGGTTTCGCTCTTATCCTTAAACAGCAATAAGCGCCACCAAATTCTAAAACCATACAAAAAGGAGTAATGAAGAATTTCACTACTCCTTTTTTGCACCCTAACTGTCTCTGATAACATACGTTTGCGTGAAAAAATATATATTTTTTCACTTAACTAAACCAAAAATGCGGTAATTTCGTACAATTGAACGAAAAGAATGTTTAATTTCCGAACACTTTATGATTGAATTCAAACCTATAACCATAACTGACAAAGCCTTAATTACATCTTACACTTTAACATACGCTCCCCAGGACTGTGATTTCTCTTTTTCAAATTTATGTGCCTGGCATTTCAGTAATCAAAGTAGTTATGCCGTAATAGATGACAGCCTTGTCATTCGCTTCCACACAGAAGACAACCGACTTATTTATCTAATGCCAATCGGTAAAGGGAATCTCATCAATATCATCGAACAACTGGATAAAGAAGCCCGGAAAGCAGGTCATCCTTTACGTTTACAAGGAGCATTCCCGGAGACCCAGGAAAAACTCGAAAAAATTTTTCCTACCCTTTTTGAATACACGTCTTACCGGGATTTTGCCGATTATATCTATTTACGTAAAGACTTAATCGAATTAAAGGGGAAAAATTACCAGCCGAAACGCAATCACGTCAACAAATTTATCAAGGAATATTCCTATTGTTACACCCCCCTTACCCCGGAAATACTTCCGCAATGTTTGGAATTTGAATCCCGTTGGTGTTTTGAACACGATTATGTGGAACAAATCAGCTTAAAAGACGAACGTCGGGCTTTGACCTACGAAATTCATCATTACGAAGATTTGGGGCTAACCGGTGGAGCAATTTGGGTAAACGGCGAAATGGCAGCCTTTACCTTCGGGAGTCCCATTAACCAGAATACCTTTGATATTAATGTAGAAAAAGCCAATATTCACCTTGACGGTGCTTACAGCATTATCAACAGAGAATTCGCTTCCCACCTTCCGGAACAATATACCTATATTAACCGGGAAGAGGATTTAGGTATTCCAGGCCTGCGTCAATCCAAACAATCCTATCATCCGACAATTCTTCTGGAAAAATGTATCGCAACAAAAAAATAAAACTATGATAAAAGAAGAGGTGATCAAATTATGGCGGATCTGTTTTCAGGATCCAGAAGAATTCATCCGCTTTTATTTTGAAAGAAAATACAAGGAAGAATATACGCTTACCCTAAGTGAAAACGGACAAATCGTATCTGCTTTACAAATGCTCCCTTATCAGATGACCTGGAACGGAAATCTGATCCCGGTTTCCTATATTTCAGGAGCTTCTACCTTACCGGAAGCCCGGAAAAAGGGCTATATGTACAAGCTCTTATCGGAAGCTTTCATTGCCATGAAAAATAAAAAAATTGTTTTCAGTATACTGATCCCGCAAGAAAATTCTCTTTACGAATATTATGCCAAAACCGGCTATGCCTCAGTTTTCAGTTATACTCCGGAAAATTATTATTTACCGGTAAAATATACCCATAAAAGGGTAGAAATTCTTTCCGAAAGAAACTGTTTTTCCTCTCTGCCGGAACTCTATTGTTATTTTAACCGGCAAATGTTAAAACGTCCCAATTGTGTTCAGCATTCTGCCGAAGATTTTAAGATTATCCTGGAAGATTTATATTTATCCGGAGGAAGTCTGATTTTATTCCGGCATTCTTGGGGGGCAATCGGAGGACTGGCTTTTATTCAGCCTTTACCGGATAAACTTCATATCAGTGAACTATTAGCCGATTCGGAGGAGGAAAAAAGTGCTCTTCTAAACACCGCTGCAGACCAGTGGAATAAAGGAGAGATTGAATTAAAAACCCCGCCCAGGCCCGGACATTCTGTCCGCCGGGGGATGGCCCGTATTATAGACGCTCTGCAGGTCCTCAAAATATATGCCCAAACACATCCCCGCCGTTCTTTACTTCTTCGGCTAACAGATGAAATTTTACCCTCGAATAACGGATTTTATCGTTTAAAAAACGGGTTAGCCTTCCGGACAGGTTCCGGAGTAAAGCGCCCCGACCTGATACTTGACATTCGCGAATTAACACAAATGGTGTTCAATTATCCGGCTTTTATCAGTTTAATGCTGGATTAAAATTTCGGATAATTAAACCGGATCTGCCCTACTTTCCTACTTTTGAAACCGGAAAGCTATTCTTTAAACAGAAAGAAAAGGACTTTTTATCGCTAAATATTGTCATTTTCAGATTAATTGACTATTTTCGTGTGCTAATGGAATTGAGAATATTAACGGCTGACTAACTATGGACCAAGACAACACGTTACTGAACGAAGAACAAACTAATTCTTCAGAAGTATCAGCAAATGAAGTAAATGACGTCAATCCTGCAGAGGATAACAATGCTACGGCAGAAACTAAACCGGAACTTCCGGAGATTGATTTTGCTGTTTTAAAGACAGAAGAAATTGTCGCAGAATTGCAAAAACTTATCGAAAACTACCCTGCAGGGCAAGTAAAAGACGTAGTTGAAAAACTTCCGGAAATCTTTGAAAAACAATACAAAAGAGAATACGAGCAAGCTTTGTCAGCCTTTACAGCTGACGGATCTCCGGCAGCGGACTTCGATTATAAAAATGAAAACAAAGAGAAATTTTACGATCTTTGTAAACTCTTCAAAGAAAAAAGAATTAACGCAGCCAGACAACAAGAAGTCGACCGGGAGAAAAACCTTCAGGTGAAGCTACAATTGATTGAAGAATTGAAGGAATTGGTGCAAAAAGAAGAGGCCCTCAACAAAACATTTCAGGAATTTAAGGACATACAGGAACGCTGGAGAAATACAGGACTTGTTCCTCAGAACCGGGTGAACGATTTATTAGAAACCTACCATCATCATGTAGAGAATTTCTATAATTACATCAAGATCAACAAAGAATTGAGGGATTTAGATCTGAAACGGAACCTGGATGCTAAAAATAATTTATGCGAAGAAGCCGAAAAACTAGTTGAAAATAAAGATGTCAATGATGCCTTTAAGCAATTGCAACTTCTTCACACCCGTTGGAAAGAAATCGGTCCGATTCCGAAAGAACAGCAAGAACCGGTCTGGGAACGTTTTAAAGTCGCTACCGGTAAAATTAACGATAGCTACCATAAATTTTTTGAAAGCCTGAAACAGGAGCAAGAAGACAATTTGAAGGTAAAAGAAGAAATTTGTGAAAAAGCAGCTGTCCTTGCAAACGCAGAATACAATGGCATAAAAGAATGGAATGTTGCGGCCCAAAGTATTATCGAACTTCAGGAAGAGTGGAAACATTCCGGGACTGTACCCCAGAAAGAACGCAACCGGGTATTTAAAACGTTCAGGGCATCCTGTGATACCTTCTTCAACCGCAAACGGGAATTCTACAAGCAAATGCTGGAAGAACAGGAAAAAAATCTGGAACTGAAAACCAAACTTTGCGAAAAAGTAGAGGCCATTAAAGACAGTACAGAATGGAAAGTCACTACAGATAAAATTATCTCTTACCAAAAAGAATGGAAAAAAATAGGACCTGCACCCCGGAAATATTCCAACAAAATCTGGTTCCGCTTCCGTGCTGCCTGTGACGAGTTTTTTAATAATAAAAATGCTCATTTTAAAAGTATTGATTCCGAACAAGAAAAAAACCTGGAAGCGAAAAAAGCATTAATTGAAGAAGTAAAACAATTCGAACTAGCAGACAATAACGAAGAAAATATCAAAAAACTGAAAGAATTTCAAGCCCGCTGGAATGAAATTGGATTTGTACCCATCAAGGAAAAAGAAACGATACAGGAAGAATTCCGAAAAATCATCAATACTTATTTCGACAAGATGAATCTGGATGAATTCGATAAAAATCTTGAAAAATACAGGGCAAAAATTAATTCTTTGGATAGCAGCGAAAATAAAGAATTCAAAATCATCAACGAGCGTGAAAAACTGGTGATCAAGATTCGTCAATTAGAAAATGATATCAATACCTGGGAAAATAACATCGGTTTTATTGCAAAATCAAACAAATCCGAAGGCCTCATCCGTGAGCTGCATTCTAAAATAGAAAAGACAAAGCAACGTTTGGCTTTATTACAGGAAAAACTGAAGGCTATTGACAGCCTCATTTAATCCGGAAATAAATATTTCAATCCCTAAGGTACTCTTTTGGCTTTAGGGATTTTTCGTTTTTAACTAAGCCATTAAGGGGGATATTCACCTTTTTTTCTTGTGTACTCCGCTCTTATTTTTTACATTTGCAACTTCGAGAAATTAATAAAATTAAGATATCGTGTCAACAAAATATGTTTTCGTTACGGGTGGAGTGGCCTCTTCTTTAGGGAAAGGTATAATCGCGTCTTCTTTGGCAAAATTGCTTCAGGCAAGAGGATATAAAGTAGCCAACCAAAAACTGGATCCTTATATTAATATCGATCCCGGGACATTAAATCCTTACGAACACGGGGAATGTTATGTTACCAATGACGGGGCAGAAACAGATTTGGATTTAGGACATTACGAAAGATTCACCGGTTGTCCTACCTCCCAGGCAAATAATATCACAACTGGCAGAATCTACCAGAACGTCATCAATAAGGAAAGACGGGGGGATTATTTAGGAAAAACGGTACAAATTGTTCCTCATATCACGGACGAAATCAAACGCAATATTAAATTATTGGGAAACAAAGGAGAATACGATGTCGTAATTACCGAAATAGGTGGTACAGTAGGAGATATTGAATCTCTGCCTTTTCTGGAAGCTGTCCGGCAGTTGCGGTGGGAATTGGGAGAAAAATCTGTTTTGATTCACCTGACACTTGTCCCTTACTTATCTGCTTCCGGCGAATTGAAAACCAAACCTACCCAGCATTCTGTAAAATCTCTTTTGGAAATAGGAGTACAACCGGACATACTGGTATTGCGTACGGAACATAAATTAAACAACGACTTAAAACGGAAAGTTGCCCTATTCTGTAATGTACAACCGGAAGCTGTTATTGAATCCATTGATGTTTCAACAATTTATGAAGTCCCGATCAAAATGGAAGAAGAGAAACTGGACGAAATCGTACTGGAGAAACTGGACCTTCCTTTAAATAGTGAACCGGATTTGGATTCCTGGAAAAAATTTCTTTACAAATTGAAGAATTACCGGCAGGAGGTTCAAATCGGATTAGTCGGTAAATACGTCGAATTACACGATGCTTACAAGTCTATTGTTGAAGCTTTTATACATGCCGGAGCTGTAAACGACTGCAAGGTAAATATTCACTGGATCCACAGTGAAGCCTTAAATGAAGAAAATATTGAAGGGACGCTGAAAAATCTGCATGGCATTCTGGTGGCTCCCGGATTCGGTCATAGGGGGATTAACGGAAAATTACTGGCGATTCGTTACGCGCGTATCAATAATATTCCATTTTTTGGAATTTGCCTGGGGATGCAAATGGCAGTCATTGAATATGCCCGCAATGTACTTCATATGGAAGGAGCAGACTCTACCGAAATGGCCGCCAAAACGAAATACCCGGTTATCGATCTGATGGAGAGCCAGAAGAATGTAACAGAAAAAGGAGGGACGATGCGTTTAGGAGCCTATAAATGTGAATTGAAGGAAGGGTCCAAAGCGTATGAAGCATATGGTCAAAAAATGGTAGAGGAAAGGCACCGTCACCGTTATGAATTCAATAACGAATACAAAGAAATATTTGAAAAAGGAGGAATGATAACCACTGGTATCAATCCGGATACCGGTCTGACTGAAATTATTGAAATTCCGTCCCATAAATGGTTTGTAGGCACTCAATTCCATCCGGAATATAAAAGTACTGTGGTGAAACCCCATCCTTTATTTGTGGCTTTTATAAAAGCATGTCTTTCTTAACTTGAAAAATAAAATCGTAAATCAAAAATAGTAAATCATATATGGATAGAAATACAATCGTCGGTTTAGTACTTATTTTTGTCATCCTAATCGGATTTTCTTACCTCACCCGTCCGAATGAAGAACAATTAAAAAGAATACAGGAACAACGGGACTCTATTACCCGGGTAGAGGCAGAAAGAATGGCTCAGGCTGTTGAGCAGGAAAAAAAAGATTTTGAATTATCCCAGCAAACGGATTCTTTAAAAATACCTTCGAATGCGATTTTTGCCCAGGACAGCCTGAAAGAAGAAATCATTACCCTGGAGAACAATAAAATCCGTTTACAACTCAGCACAAAAGGAGGACGTATCGTCAACGTAGACCTGAAAGAATATGTCACACACGATTCTATGCCACTCGTTTTGTGGAAAGAAGATAAAAGTACCTTCGGCTTAAGCTTTTACGCAAAAAACAAACAGATTAACACCGAAGATTACCTCTTCGTTCCCAATACGGCAGAGACAGTTTTAAATGCAGAAAAGGACGTACAAACATTGTCTCTGAAACTCTTTTCGGAAGAAAACAAATACGTGGAGTTTATATATAAATTGGCTCCGGACAGTTATATGGCGGATTTCAGTATCCGTACCTATAATATGAACGACGTCATCGCTTCCAATTCCTCTTTCCTGACTTTATTCTGGGGAGTCGATATGCCACAATTGGAAAAAAGCAAGGATTTTGAAAACCGGTATACCGGAGTTTATTATGATTTTCTAAGTGATGACGTAGAGAATATGTCTATGAATTCCAATGAAAAAGAAACGTTATCCACTAAAATCAAATGGGTGGCTTTTAAACAACAGTTTTTCTCTTCTATACTTATTGCCCAGGAAGCTTTTACAGATGTCACACTTTCTTCTGATATCAGTAACGAACCGCAATATCTGAAAAAAGTTTATGCAGAAATTCCGCTGCCTTATGCAGGAAATAGCAATGAGGTTTATGATATGCAATTCTTTTTCGGACCCAATTCTTATCCTATTCTGAAAGAATACGGGGCTGATATTGAGTTACCAAAACTGGTAAACTTAGGCTGGAAATGGGTCGCCTGGTTTAACCGTTACATTGTAATCCCCTTATTCAACTTCCTCGAAAATCACGTGACGGGAAACTACGGACTGATCATCCTGTTGTTAACTTTAATTATTAAACTGGTCCTTTTCCCTCTCACCTATAAATCATACCTTTCGCAGGCGAAAATGAGAGTACTGAAACCCCAGATCGACGAAATAAACAAAAAATATCCAAAAGAAAAAGCCCTGGAACGCCAAAAAGCGACCATGGCTCTCTATAAACGGGCAGGAGTGAATCCGATGGGAGGTTGCCTTCCGATGATATTGCAAATGCCGATATTGATTGCACTATTCTGGTTTTTCCCGGGAGCCATCGAACTCCGGCAAAAGAGTTTCCTTTGGGCTACAGACTTAGCTTCTTACGACTCGATCGCCACCCTCCCCTTCAGTATACCTTTTTATGGAAATCACGTCAGTTTGTTCTGCTTGCTCATGACGGCCGTCAATATTATCTATATGGTTATGAATAACAAAAACCAACCTCAAAACGACCAGATGAAAGGTATGCAGACGATGATGTATATTATGCCGGTCATGTTCCTATTTATCTTTAATAACTATTCTTCAGGTCTGAGTTATTATTATTTTATTGCCACTTTAATTACAATCCTGCAAACCTGGGCTATCCGTCGTTATGTAAATGACGAAAAATTGCTCAAGCAAATCGAAATAGCTAAAACGAAACCGGCAAAAAAATCGAAATTCTACGAACGCCTGGAACAAATGCAAAAAATGCAGGAACAAAAAACGCGGGAACAAAGAAAGAAATAAAACAGGTTTTACCTATTCTCTACAATAGCTTTTTATGCAATGGATGCATGCCCTCTATTTCATTGATTAATGAAGCAGAGGGCATGTTTTATCAGATATGACAAAGAAAACGTAAAAGCCGACTGTACAATCAGCTGCATTTGGCCAGCATACGGCTGACCAAAACCATACTGAACCAAACGTCAATATATTATCCCCATTCAAATCCTCGGATGATTTGCTTTTAGAAATAAACCAGATAAAATTTATAAAATAATTTGGTTTATATTATAAACTAATTTATATTTGTATCGTTAAATCAATAGAAACCTGAAATTACAAAACAGAAAAACAAGCTGATAATAGTAATTTCTATACAAAAACAATAATAACGAACATTTATGGAAACCAAAGAACTCAATGAAAAAGAAAGTCTGGAACTCATCGCCCGGATGATCCGGAATACACACGATAATCTGGAAACACGGGGAGGAAAAACGATGCTGATTTATGGCTATACCACTCTCTTTACTTCTATCGTTATTTATTTTATTGTAGGGTATACGCTCAATCCTTACTATTATTTCTTATGGTTCGCCATTCCCATCGTAGGAGGAATAGGAAAGTATTTTGATAAACGCTCTCATCCCAGGAAAGTCACTACTTATATCGACCGGATGGTGGGATATGTATGGTTAGTGTCAGGGGTCATTGTATGGTTATCGGCTTGTGCAGCTTTCTTCACGGTTTTCAGGATACTTCCCATTCTTTTTATGGTAGCCATAATGATAAATACAGCAACTATTATCACAGGATTGATTATAAAATTCAAGGCCCTGACCATAGGGGGATCTGTAGGTGTTATTCTCAGTTATTCCTTGCTCATCGTTTTGGGCCTGAAGAGTATATTGATTTTTGCTGTAATCTTCCTGTTTTGTATGATCATCCCCGGGCATATTCTGCAATATGCTGAAAGAAAGAAACGTTTAAAATCAGAAAAACATGTTTAAAGAACTGGATCCTTTGCTTCATTCAGAATTACGGCTGGCAATTATGTCAATTCTGATCTCGGTAGAGGAGGCTGATTTTGTATTCATCAAAGAACAAACAAAAGCTACCGCAGGTAACCTCAGCGTCCAGATTGACAAACTCAACAAAGCCGGATATATTGAAGTCACAAAAACTTTTAAAGGCAAGATGCCGCAGACAATTTGCCGGATTACGGCTAACGGTAAGCATGCCCTCGAAAATTATATTGAAGCGTTGAAAAGCTATATCGGCAACATCGGATAATCCGGTAAAGACATAAACAAATATACTATTAATCAATTAATTATGAAAACAAATTTCATCATTCTGGGAATATTATGCTTTTATTTAAACGCATCGGCACAATACGACAATCAATTTTACCGCCCGCAAAAGGAGTGGATCTCTTGCCAGTTACCGACCTACGAAGAACTTTATTTTTATCCGGAGGCAGACAGCTTACATACGATTTTATGTAAGCCTCAGGGAAGTCCCCTTGCCACCATATTTTATATTCACGGTAATTTTGGAAATATCTCTTATCACTCTGCCGTCATCAATACATTAGTCAAAGCAGGTTTTCAAGTCTTTATGGCCGATTTCAGGGGATACGGCAAATCTTCCGGACAGCCGACTCACCTCAATATAGCCGCCGATGGACAGCTGATTCTGGATTCCCTGTTAAAACGCCCGGAGGTACAAAATACCAGAATCATTCTCTATGGAGCCTCTATCGGAACGCAGCTCGCTGTTAAGTTAGCAAGAGACAATCAGGAGAAAATCCATGCTTTAGTATTAGAAGGAGGGATGAATTCTTTTACGGATATCGCTTTACGAAACATACCGGAAGAACAAAGGGAAATGGCGCGCCCTTTCCTGCTTTTCCCTTATTCCGCCAAAACGGATATCACCTACGTCGACCGCATTCCCAAACTGATCATTCACAGCCCGGATGACGAAGGTATTCCCTATAGCCAAGGTCAGGAAATATTTCAAAATGCACCGGAACCCAAATTTTTCCTGCAATGCCGGGGAAGGCATCTGGAGGCGATAAAAATCGAACCGGACACCATTATTCATGCCATTCAAAATCTTATTCAACTTTAAATTTAATACCATGAATACAATTCCAAACATTTCGCACAAACAACAAATAAGGGTATTCTACCGCCAGTTACTCACTTATTTTGTCATCATGTCCTTCCTATCCTTTATCAATTACGTCTGTTTTCACGGGTACTGGTGGGTTATCTGGCCAGCTGCCGGCTGGGGGATACATCTCATTATACAGGCTATTTACGTCTTTATCCCTTTAAACAAAGAAAACGAGGAGCAATCCTGAAAAGGATTTTCCGGACGCTTCAGTATTTACCTGCTCCTAATCGATTTACTCACTATTAAATTATAAACCCATGAAAACGTTTATTTTATCTTTTCTATTCTCCTGCCTAACCGGCATTCTTTTGGCAGAATCTGTCCCCCAGGAACTTCCGATACAAAAACGGATCGAAAATAAATTGTATGCTTGTTTTACAGAACAATCTGTTCAACCGCTGACCTCCCTTTACCCGGAACTGGAAAAGCAAAATACGCAACTTACACCTTACTGGATAGCTTACACCAAATTTTATGAAGCTATTTATTACCTGAAAACGCAAGACACTGAGCAGGCTCAAAAATGTTTAGCGGAAGCAAAATTATTACTTGAAAAAATAAAAGACAAAACTTCAGAAGATTATGCGCTCTTAGCTTATTTAGAAAGTTTTTCTCTACAATTCAAATCGGGTACAGAAGCCGGTAAGATTTCCGCAAAAGTCACAGCAAACGCCCAGAAAGCAGTGCAAATGGATTCAACCAATTTAAGGGGTTGGTATGTATCCGGCAGCCACGACTTTTATATGCCTGCCGCATACGGCGGCGGACAGAAAGCAGAAAGTTATTTACTGAAAGCCATCCGGCTTCCTGCCCAAAACCTGCCCCATCCCTGGCTTCCCTCCTGGGGAAAAGCAGAAGCTTACGATATGCTCATCCGGCTATATCTGGGAAAAGGAAATACAACAGAGGCCCGGAAGTATTACGAATCATTAAAAACAGCTTACCCCGAAAGTTATTTAATTTCTCAGTATGCAGAAATATTCAACTGAACAGGAAAATCGTGTTCTTTCCCCTGCTTTCCTTTGGAGAACATTCGCTGTAAAAGCACAAAAATGTATACAAGGGAAAGCAGTGGACTCCAAACTCCATCCGCCATTTGCTGTCAATATATATCTGAATAATCCCCTTCCGGGAAGGAACCGTTTCAGAGGAACAGGAAGACTTCAAACTATTCTATACTGATGTTTCTCCTTCGGACATACTAGTCGTATTTTTTATCGGATACCAGAAAATCAGTTTGTCCCTGAGCAAAATATTTCCGATTATCCCTTTGCAAATTATACTTCGGGCAAACAAACGGAAGCTGACAGAGAATGCAAGGCTGCAAACCGAAAGAATTGGCTTTTCAAGCTTTCTGCCATTTATACATCCCCGTAAAGGGGATTGGTTTCTCTCTTCGGTATCCTCAGGTTCGGGTTTATACCCCTATTCTTTCTGCCGCTCAGATACAAAAGATTCCTTTTCTGTTTCCCATTCTTCTCCGACCTCTCCTTTTACTCATTACACTCAAAAAATTTTGTATTTTGGTTGGTAATATAATTTTTAAACATTAAATTGCTTTTTACGTAAAAAAAAGAAAAAACATATGGAAGAAAGAAAAATTACGATGCATGGCAATCCTCTTACACTGGTAGGAAAAGCGATTCAAGTAGGAGAAAACGCCCCTGTATTTTATGGATTAGGGAAAAAACTGGAACCCATCAGTCTGGAAGAATTTACAGACAAAACGGTAATTGTATCAGCATTTCCTTCTATCGACACTCCGGTTTGTTCGGCTCAAATGCACCATTTTAATAAAATGGCGACCGACTTAAATAAAGATGTTGTGATTTTAGCTATTTCCTGTGACCTTCCTTTTGCATTAAACCGGTATTGCGCAGCCGAAGGCATCGACAGGGTAATCACATTATCCGACTATAAAGATCTGGAATTCGGATTAAAATATGGCTTTCTCATAGAAGAACTACGCCTGCTCACCCGAGGAATCGTTATCATCGGTAAAGATCAAAAGGTGAAATATGTAGAATATGTTCCGGAAATCACAGAAGAACCGGATTACGAAAAAGCCCTGGAAGTGATAAAACAACTTTAAACCCGGCTGATTTAAAAAACAAATATATTCCTTTAACTGCCTGGACGAAAGACAGATACTCCTTCGGGAAGCGGATTACCGCTCCGCTGATTAACGAAACTCCCGTTCCGGATGCATCCATAATAGAACGGAAGGTTCGTTAACCGGCAAGCCGGAATCCGATACGAAGCATCGCCTATCCAATCAGCTAAAGGGATGTTTTGTTTCAAAAGACGGATTAAATTTGCCGGAGCAGGTTGACCATTTCAATAGCACTGCTCACCGCGTCGAATCCTTTATTACCCGCTTTTGTACCCGCCCTCTCTACGGCCTGTTCAATAGAATCCGTCGTCAGGATACCAAAAATAACAGGTACTCCTGTCTGTAAACCAGCCTGAGCAACTCCCTTTGTCGCTTCCGCTGCCACCATATCAAAATGAGGAGTAGCCCCCCGGATCACCGCTCCCAGGCAAACCACAGCATCGTATTTTTTACTCTCAGCCATTTTTTTCGCCACCAGCGGAATCTCGAATGCACCCGGAACCCATGCGACCTCCAGCTGACTTTCATCTCCCCCGTGACGTACAAATGCATCCACAGCCCCTCCCAACAATTTAGCCGTAATAAATTCGTTAAAACGGCCGGCTACAATACCGATACGCTGACCTTCCGCTAATAATTTTCCTTCCAAAATTTTCATGATATTGAATATTATAAATTACGATTTTTATTATTTGTCTCTATTCTTTTTTCCAATCGTTCCGGACATGTAAAATATGTCCCATCTTTTTGTACTTGGTATACATATAGAATTCATTCTTCTCATTACAGGTCATCTCAATAGGCTCCCGCCCCACAATTTCCAGCCCATAACCATCCAATCCTTTAATTTTCAAAGGATTATTTGTCATTAAAATCATCTTCTTTACTCCCAGATCTGCCAATATCTCTGCTCCGGTACCGTATTCCCGCAAATCAGCCTTGAATCCAAGAGCCAGATTGGCCTCCACAGTGTCCATCCCTCCGTCCTGCAAATGGTATGCTTTCAATTTATTAATCAGGCCTATACCCCTTCCTTCCTGACGCATATACAACAATACTCCGCGGCCTGCCTTTTCTATCCGGCGTAAAGCTTCTCCCAACTGTTCCCCGCAATCGCAACGGAGAGAACCGAAGGCATCTCCCGTGAGACATTCCGAATGAACGCGGCACAATACGGGTTCTCCGTCAGCAACATTTCCTTTTACCAAAGCGATATGGTGTTCACCACTGATTTTATTGACATAACCATATGCTTTGAAAATTCCGTATTTTGTCGGCATCTCCGCTTCCGTAACCCTTTCGATCAGGATTTCGGTTCTCCGGCGGTAAGCGATCAGATCGGCAACAGAGATAATCTTCAAATGATGTTTTTTAGCAAAAGCCACTAATTCGGTCGTCCGCATCATCGTGCCGTCTTCCCGCATGATTTCGCAACATAAACCGCACTCTTTCAGTTTCGCAATTCTCATCAAATCCACTGTAGCCTCTGTATGTCCCATCCGTTCCAATACCCCTCCCGGTTTTGCTTCCAGAGGGAACATATGGCCGGGACGACGGAAATCAGCCGGTTTCGCTCCCTCTTCCACACATTTCATAGCTGTCACGGAACGTTCTAAAGCAGAAATCCCCGTGGAAGTAGAAATATGATCGATAGAAACAGTGAAAGCGGTCGCATGATTGTCCGTATTATTGGCTACCATCTGCTGAAGGTTTAATTTTTCCGTCAACGCTTTACTCATCGGCATACAAATCAAGCCTTTCGCATAAGATGCCATAAAATTTACATTTGCTAAAGTAGCATGCTCAGCTGCACATATTAAATCTCCCTCGTTTTCCCGGTCAGGATCATCCAACACAACAATCATCCTTCCGGCCCGCAGGTCAGCCACAGCTTCTTCTATCGTATTAAACTTAATTTCTTCCATAACGTTTCAGTTAAATTTAGGCTCATTAAATGATTCAATTTTTATAATTTCTTTCTCTTAAAATCCATTCGCTTCTAAAAAAGATAAACTCAATCCATTTCTATTTTCTTTTCCGATCAACTTTTCCACATAACGGACAATCATATCGTTCTCTAAATTCACCACCTCTCCGCTATGCTTACCTGTCAGCGTCGTCTCCTCCTGCGTATGAGGGATCACAGACACCCGGAAGACAGCCTCATCTACGTATGCAATTGTAAGGCTTACCCCATCTACAGCTACAGAACCTTTGGAAACAATATATCTTAAAAGGTCTGATCCGGCACTAACCGTAAGCCATAAAGCATTATCTTCCCGCTGTATATCTACAATCCGTCCGGTTCCGTCAATGTGTCCGGCAACCAAATGACCTCCCAAACGGCTATTTAAACAGAGCGCCCGCTCCAAATTTACCCGGTCGCCAGGCCGCAATAAACCAAGATTACTCCGTCTCATCGTTTCCGGCATAACATCCGCCCGGAAAAAAGAATTTCCCAGAAAAGTCACAGTAAGACAAACCCCGTTCGTGGCAATACTATCTCCCACTTTCGTATCTCTCAGCACTTTTTCTGCCTCCACTTCCAGTATCACACTTTTTCCCCCCCGGAGGATACTTTTTACCTTTCCTATTTCTTCAACTATACCTGTAAACATATTCTTTTATCTATTTTTTATCTTTCCCCGGATCAGAAAATCCGTTCCGATCTGTTCTGTCTTAACATCCTGCAAAATCACAGCATCGGCCATCCGCTTAAACCCCTCCCCTTCTACTGCCGTCTTCGCTTCTTTCCCTCCAATCAGTTTCGGTGCAATAAAAGTAAAAACTTCATCCACCAAGTTCTCCCGTAAAAAAGCATAGTTCAATTCCCCTCCCCCTTCCAGCAACAGGGAATCAATTCCCGACTCTCCCAGCTTACCCAACAGATCTTTTACAGCTACCCTTCCTTTTTCCTCAGCACAAAGCATCGTCTTTACTCCGGCCTTCCGTAACTTTTCCAGGGTTTCTTCTCCTGCTGCTGCCGTATGAGCAATAAGGACAGGATATTCCCGGGCAGTACGGATGATCTGCGAATCGAAAGAGATATCGGCCTTTGTACTGATAACAATCCGGACCGGTTGCCGGCATTTACCCTCCATACGGCAATTCAAAAGAGGATCATCAATTTTTACGGTACCGGCACCTACCATAATTCCCATAAACTCGGCACGCATCTGATGCACCCGTTGCCGGGCAGCTTCTGCAGTTATCCATTTCGAATCCCCGCTTGCTGCCGCAATCTTACCATCCAATGTCATAGCAGTTTTCAAAGCAAGCCAAGGCAACTTTGTCCTTATATATTTTAAAAAAAACCGGTTTTGTTCTTCCAAAAATTCTTGTTTCACTCCTGTGACCACTTCAATTCCCGCAGCTCTCAATTTTTCAATCCCTTTACCGCTTACCAGCGGATTGGGATCCAAAAGTCCTACTACCACCCGGCCAATTTTTTTCTCCATCACGATTTCCGTACAAGGGGGCGTTTTCCCATAATGGCAACAAGGCTCCAAAGTCACATACAAAGTAGCGCCCCGGGGATCTTCCGCACAATTTTTAAAGGCATTCCGCTCCGCATGCAAACCGCCGTAATATTCGTGCCACCCTTCCCCGATTACTTTCCCGTCTTTTACAACGACAGCTCCCACCAGTGGATTAGGGTTGACGAATCCCTTTCCCCGCTCCGCCAATTCCATTGCCCGCTGCATAAACCGGCAATCCTCCGTAGAAAAATTCTGCTTTTCCATAACCGACTTCCGAAAAATAAAAAACCCGAACGTTATCAGTCCGGGGCAATATCATACCAATCTATATAAAGACAAATCCATCTTTATCCTTATTCCTTCTACCATCCGGACTATACCGTCGGTACCGGATTTTCACCGGTTCAGTCTTCTAAAAAGAAGAGTCGCGGACTATCACCGCCGGTAGGGAATTACACCCTGCCCCGAAGAAATATTTATATTTTCTACAAAAATAATGATTCCGACAGGAATTGCAAAACTTACATCAAGTTTATTTTTTATTTACAAAAGCTGCTAAAAACCGAAATCGTCGATCTGAATTTCTTTTTTCTCTGCTTCTTTAAAACGCAGGGCTTCCACCTGAACAGGATTTCCTTCAATATGAATAGCTCTGAAAGGCCTGACCGGACAGACATACTCGCAGCCTCCGCATCCCACACAAATTTCAGGGTTCACCTGAGGAATCGTCAATCCATTTTTATAGGGAACCATCGTAACGGCCTGGGTCGGACAATGTTCAGAACAGGCACCGCAGCTCGTCTCATCGGTATTGACAATACAATTCTCAATCAGAAAGACAACCCGCCCGACTTGGGTCAGCTGTTTTTTCTCTTTTGTCAAGGGTAAAATGGCTCCGTTCGGACATACTTCAGAACAAACAGTGCAGTCAAAATTACAGAAACCTTCGTCAAAATACATCATCGGTTGCATCATCCCTCCAAAACCATATTCCAGAAAAGCAGGTTTCAGGACATGAGAAGGGCATTTGGCAATACAAAGATGGCAAGCTGTACAATTTTTTAAAAGATGTTCTGCACTCCCTGCACCCGGAGGACATATAGGGTGTTCCCGCCGATAAGCTTTATTCCGGCTGAATACTTCCACTTTTTCCCGAGCCACCGCTTTGGGTACGACTAAAGCCGTAGCCAATGCAGTTGCCAGAAAATGCCGTTTGGATTCATCAGTCGTAACCGTATTATTTTCCACAGGCTTTCTCCTCCTTTTAGAAGAAAAAACAATTGCCTGCTGACGGCAATTTCCGATACAGTCAAAGCAATCTACACAACGGCTATAATCAACGGAATGCTCTCTGCTATTTATACAGGAAGCCTTACATTTTAAAGCACATAATCCGCAACCGTTACATTTGGCAGTATCTATGCGAATTTTAAACAGAGCATAACGGGACAAAAATCCGAGAACAGTACCTACCGGACAAACCGTATTGCAATAGCTCCTGCCGGAACGCCAGGCCCAAAAGCCGATAATTCCCAAAGTAAATAAAGCGATGACAAAAGCAAACGTACTCAGAATAGCTACATGTACATAATAAAAAGTATAATTGCCAAATTTGGTAAACAGCCATGCCAGACCATTATTACCAATCAAATAGAAAGGCCTGAACAAATCGGTCGCTATTCTTCCGTAGGCACTATAAGGATCAAGCAAACTCAATAAGAAAGTAAACCCGAACAAAAAAGCAATGCTGGTTCCCGCCACAATCAGCCAGCGCAAAACATTTTTGCCAGGTGCATAACCGTATTTTTTCTTCTTATTCCGGCGTCTGGAAACCCAGATGACAATATCCTGAAAAATGCCTAAAGGACAGACAGAAGAACAATATACCCGTCCTAAAAATAACGTCAATACCACCCAAACGGCCAGGACCGCCACGCTCAACGATAACAGAGCAGGCACAAACTGAATACGGGGTAAAAAAGACTTTACTCCGCTTATTCCTGCAAAATCCAGAAAATAAAATGTAATCAGGGTAAAAAATACCACCGACACCAGAATACGTAACTTTCTCAGCATATATTTATCCTTAGGAAATAAAAAATCCCGTCCCCCTTGTCCTTAAATCCTGATCCTTTTCACTTTCAATTTCTGAATATCCATTGTACCGATCTGCAATTCTTCCCCTTTTGCCAGATGTCCGACAACATCGAGCGGCATGCTCTCTATCTGATTAAAAAATTTCGTCGCAGCCGTATCCACCGCTACAATATCCGTAGAAATAAACAATCCCTTGGGATTCACTACATCAGCAGCCGATTTACCCCGGGGACCATTCGTTTTCATTACCCGGTAAGCGTCTACAATATTCAATACGGCAGGTTTATCCAATGTACAGATATCCGCTATACATTGCTGCAAATCATTTTTATGGAAAAAACCGCGGTCCCAAACAATGCCCATATGATTTTTCATCGATATGGTCATTTTCGCTCCGCCATGATTTTTTAAGATAGGAACATTTATCCATACATCGCAATCCAGCAAAGAGGCATGGATTTTAGCCTTCTTTAAATTTTTTGCCCTCGGCAACTCCACTTCCCTGTAATAACTCTCTTCATGGGCAGGTACGACCTTAGCCCCTGCAGCTTTAGCTGCCTCCTCAATTCCACTGTTTTTATAGCATTTCCGCCAATCGTCACAGGTATGGTCGAATACGACGACCTCTTTCGCACCGGCAACAAAACATTGGCGAATAATTTCTGCTACCAAATCCGGATTGGTATTCCCGGCTAATTCAGGCGTTTTATCCCATCCGATATTCGGCTTCACGACCACTTTTTGCCCCGGCTTCACAAATTTTTCCATCCCCCCCATTTCAGTCATGGCTTTCCGAAACATATCCACCGGTTCACCTCCCATAACAGCTACCAAATCGTAAGGTAAACCAGTAATCTGGCTTTGTCCGCTTTGAGCCAATACACTCAAAGGATTACTGATTTTTATAGTAGCTGCCACTCCGGCAAGTGCTATCGCTTTTAAAAATTCCCGACGTTCCATTGTTTACTTATTTAATCCATTACAAAATCTATTTCCCCTGTGTCATCCTTTTCCCGGGAAACCAATCACAGTATCCACGGAAAACGAAAACAAGCTTCATTATACAGACTATAATCTGCCTCCCCATTTACTGCAAAAGTTTTCACCAGTTCTGCATCTGCAAGCAATTGACGGGCATAATGCAAGGTAGTCCCGGTTTTTACCCGGTCTTCAACCAATAGAATAGTCTTCCCTTTCACATCAAAGCTGATTTCTTCCAGCAAACGGGGTTGGGGATACAACTGTCTTTGAGTAGCATCCCGCAGATTCAGCTTCAATAATTGAATCCCGACATTTAAACGCTGATTGAGCAATGCTGCCGGAATAATTCCTCCGTTAGCTATAGCCACAATCATATCGAAAGACTCCTCAAATTTGATCTCCCTGAATCTTTCCAAAACTTCAGAAAAATTTTTAGAATTCATACTTTGCCAATCCTCTAAGGGCCAGCCAGCCACCTGTAATTTGAAACAAAATTCCGGGTAATCCCCACCTAAAATCCTGCACAGCAACCATAAAACTACCGGATAATAACCATTCTGCCAATCCTCCGGCTAGCTGATAACCTAAGACAACGACAGCGATATAAAATAAGGATAATTTCCGGGTATAAAAAGCAACACCAGCAGCAATACCAGCCAATAAAGAAGATTTGATCAGCAATACAGGTAAAACAGCCAAAGGAGGCATTCCGAAAAACAGACAGTTTAACAGAGGGGAAAGTACGGCTGTCAGTAAACCCACCCGGACTCCGAATTTATAGGCGGCAATTAAAGTAAAAAAATAAATAGGTAACCACATTTTCCCTCCGTCCGGGATAAAATGACACAATTGAGGTAAAAGCAGATTCCCGAATACAAAAGCAGCACCGAATAAATAGGTACGTGAATTAGCTAAACCCAAGCTTATAGGTTTAAATGCAGTTGTCATATTCATACTCAACAGATTAAGAGATTCAGTTTTCTAATTTTTAAATTTAAATAATGTTCAAAGTTATTTTTTTTCTCTTATTTCTGCAGTTTATAAAGAAAAATTAACCTTTTTATCTTAAACTATTTTTATGTTAGCTTATCATTTTTCTCTTTCTTCTAAAGAAAAAATCAAACATTAAAAATAATAACGATTTCGTCTTTCAATTTTTAAGCATCCAATAGTATTTTGATTAAAAATTATTTAATTTTGTCTTTCAATAAAACATAAATTTTACAGATATGTACGGAAAATTTCAAGATTTCTTGAAGACTGAGATTCAGTCTATAAAGGATGCCGGTTTATACAAGACCGAAAGACTGATCGCCACCCCTCAGGGAGCAGAGATCAAATTAACCACAGGTGAAACTGTATTAAACTTTTGTGCAAACAATTATTTAGGTCTTTCTTCTGATCCCCGTGTAATTGAAGGTGCCAAAAAAGGGTTGGATGCTCGCGGCTACGGTATGTCATCAGTACGATTTATTTGTGGTACTCAGGATATCCACAAAGAACTTGAAGCCAAAATATCCAAATTCTTCGGAAAAGAAGATACCATTTTATATGCTGCTTGCTTTGATGCCAACGGAGGTGTTTTTGAACCTTTATTCGGCCAGGAAGATGCAATTATTTCAGACGAGTTAAACCATGCTTCCATTATCGACGGGGTACGTTTGTGTAAAGCTGTACGTTACCGTTACAAACATGCTAATATGCAGGATTTGGAAGAGCAGTTAAAATTAGCTCAGGCACAACGTTTCCGTATTATTGTAACCGACGGTGTATTTTCTATGGACGGCGATATCGCAAAATTAAATGAAATTTGCGATTTAGCTGAAAAATACGATGCCCTGGTGATGGTAGACGATAGCCACGCTGCCGGATTTATCGGTAAAACCGGAAGAGGTACAGGCGAATATCACGGCGTAATGGACCGGATCGACATCCTTACCGGTACATTAGGAAAAGCTCTCGGAGGAGCTATGGGCGGCTATACAACAGGTAAAAAAGAAATCATTGAAATGTTGCGTCAACGTTCCAGACCTTATTTATTTTCCAATTCCCTTTCTCCGGCTATCTGTGGCGCTTCTATCGCCGTATTCGATATGTTAAGTGCCAGCACTGAATTACGCGACCGGGTAATGGAAAATGCAGAATATTTCCGTGGTAAACTGACAGAAGCCGGTTTCGATATCAAACCGTCAGAATCTGCTATTGCCGCTTTAATGTTGTACGATGCTGTATTATCTCAGGAATTTGCAGCTGAACTACAGAAAGAGCACATTTATGTAACCGGTTTTTATTATCCGGTAGTACCGAAAGGTCAGGCTCGTATCCGCATTCAGCTTTCAGCTGCACATACCCGTGAACAATTGGATCGGGCTATCGCTGCATTCATTAAAATCGGGAAGAAACTGAACGTTATTAAATAAGTGGGTTTCGGCCTGTTCAATTTTATAAAAAACGGAGTTTAAAAGCTCCGTTTTTTATTTTTATCACTTCCCGTTTTTATTCCTCAATCAAATCATTTACTAATTTTTCAAAAAAACCTTTGTAAGAAGAAACTCTTACTTTGCCTTCCTGCCGTTCTTTTTTCTCGATTTCTGAAACTGTCCAGGCAAACCAGCGGGCAGCCTTATAACGTATAGATTTATCCCGACAATTGTCTCTGATTTTTACTCCCCAACCGTAAAGTTCTGCTTCCGGAATCTGTTCTTCCGTCCATCTTTCTTCAGCTAATTCTGCAAAAACCTTCCAATTTCCGGTCTTTTCAGCAGCATTCATACGGGCCTTGCGGACGATTTGCCGCCAATTTTCTATTTTTTCAGCCTTTAATCGTTTTACATACGCTTTAAAGCCCGTTTCATCGAATTCATATTTCCCATTTTGTTCCCGGACAAAACTCTCCGCCCCAGCCGTCCAGACCTCCTGAATTTTACCCATAACTTCTCGCTCTCCGAATAAAGAGAAAAAATCATTTCTATGCAATGAAATATATTTAAACAATCCGGAATCCATATCGATCACATAATCCCGGAACAATTCCCAATTTTTCCTATCTTTCAACTGCCCGGGGTCCAACGCTCCCAGATAACACTCCGTCACTTGTGCTGCTCTGTTTTTTAAACCTGCTTTCCCCAACATCCGGATATATTCTTCTACAAAAGCAGATTCCCGGCACCCCTGCTCATATTTTTCCGAAAGGAATTTCAGTCCTTTCCCTTCCAAAACCCTATAAACCATTCTTTTGAATTCAGAAGTATCCGGAATACCGGCAGACAAATGTACCCATTCTCCTACACTATCCAAAAACACCTGACAAAAAGGAGAATTCAGTCCGGATTTTTCTGTCCAGCGTCTCCCTTCCTCACTTTTCTGATCCAGAGTATAATTAATAAAATGATCATTCAATAAAGCCGCAATTTCCGGATCCCGGTATACAATTTCCGTCAAAGGCCTCCGTTCTCCTCCAACTAAAGCATAACAATCCACATAAATCCCCTTTTTTTCCTGCCGGGCTTGTGTCAGGACCTGCTCCCAGCTTCCTTCGGAAAATTCTACTCCCTTTGCTTTATGAAGAGCTTCTTCCCCCATCTGTATGATCTCTTCCGTCTGCTTCCGTCCACAGTCAGAAGTAATGACTTTCCCCTCCCCGTTCACAAATAAATAAGCGGGTAATTCCTCAATCCTGTATGTTTTCAATAAAGGTTGTTCAGCTGAAATATCAACGCGGAAAGGGACAAAATTCCGGTTATAAAAATCCGCCACCCGGTCTAAATTAAAGATATTATTCTCCATCAAAAGGCATTCCCGACAATTCTCTCCGTGAAAATAGATAAACACAGGTTTTTCTTCCTTTTTTGCTTTTGCCAGGACATCCTGCCAGTCTGAGATTACAAAATTCACGGAACGGCTGTTATTTTTTTTAACCTCCGCCAACTGTTGCGCTTCCCGGGCAGCATCCAGCAAAAGGAGAGGATCCTTTGCGACTTCCGCTGTTCCAACCGTTAATAGTAAATCCCCGAAAGGCATAAAAAAAGCGTATACAGGATAAGGAGTTAACAGTAATTTCGGTTCTATTTTTTTTCCTTCTTCACTTTGCATATCCATATAAACAGGAACCAGATTCCGTTCAAAAAAAAATTTTACCGTTTCATTGGAAAATATTTTTTTATCCGGCATTATATCTACAGCCACAAACACGAGTTTATTATCCCGGGCAGCCTGCAAGTTAGCTTCTTCCCAGCTTGCTACTGGCAAATTCTGCTGGGCAGCAACAGGGAAAACTGCAAATCCCCATCCCAAAATCCAATATATAAAAAAATAAAAGGCATTTATAGGTTTCATCCTTTTTCTGTATTATAGTATTTTCCCCAAATCAGCGACAGTCTCTGCAATAGCATCCGCTCCCGCTCTTTCCAATTCTTCCCGGTCTCCGAATCCATACAACACACCTACGGAATCTATCCCGTTCCGTTTCGCCCCTTCTACATCGTACTTCCGGTCCCCGACCATAACCACTTCCTTCCGGTCAAAAATAGCATTTTTCTGTAATACATACCGGACCACATCCGCTTTCTCCTGACGTAAACCGTCAAAAGTCGCTCCCCCTACAAAAGTAAAATACGTTTCCAGCCTCAATTCTTTTAAAATCTGTACAGCAAAAGGCTGGGGTTTAGATGTACATAAAAAAAGTTGTTTGCCTGCAGACTGCCACATTTTTAAAAGGGCCGGCATTCCTTCATATACCTTATTTTCAAAGATTCCCTTGGTACTATAACGTTTCCGGTATTCCTGAATAGCGCGTTCTGCCTCTTGTGCACTGAGGTGATAGAATTTACAAAAAGAATCCCGCAAAGGAGGTCCGATAAAGCAGTACAAATCCCGCAAATCCTGTACCTCAATACCCAACTGTCTCAATGCATAACGAACGGATTCAGTAATCCCTTCCCGGGAATCTATAACTGTTCCGTCCAGATCAAGTAAAATATATTTCTTATTCATATATTCCATTCCCTACAAAAATACCGGAATATTTTTAAATATAAATTCTCTTCCGGGAACCTTGGGTTTCTTTGTGATATTTTAACAGGATCACCGTAAAAAAACAGTTTTCCCGGTTATACTTAAATATCCCTTAATTTCAAAATATTATAAGAGATGTGCTGATCGTATACATCTGTCTGCTCTATTTTTTTGATATACCGGACTACTCGTATCGTTAAAGGAAGGACAAGCACCTCATAAAGGGATTTAAGCACAGCCTGGGTTATAATCATAACAAACAATTCTTCTCCCGGAATAAGTCCCCCGAAAGCAATAGGGAAAAAAATCAATGAATCGGCACTCTCCCCGAACAAAGTAGAGACAATGGCCCGTAAAGAAAAATACTTTCCCCGGGAAGCCAGTTTCATTTTACTCATAATGTAAGCATTCAGGAAAGAACCGACCAGGAAAGCACAGAGACTGGCAATCACAATGCGGGGAGTCATCCCAAACACAAAATTAAATCCTTCTTCCTGCTGCCAAAAGGGGGCTGCCGGCAACAGAACAGCCAACTGGGCAAATCCGACAACCAGAAAATTCATCGCAAATCCCGTCCATATAATCAAACGGGCTTTTTTAAATCCCCATACTTCGGCAATACAGTCGTTTATAATATAAGAAATAGGAAACACGATCAAGCCGGCCGTAGCCGTTATCCCACCGATCTGGACAACTTTTGTCTCCAATAAATTAGAAGCAATCAGACATACATTGAACAGTATACCTAAAAGCATAAACGGAATAGTAACAGTCTTTTGCATCTTTCTTGTTTTTTACGTGGTTTATCAAGCACACGGAGAGATAAATTTCTTCTCTCAATGAGGCGGCAAAAGTAACTGTTTTAAATCAAAATATCAAGTTGTGACGAATGTTTGCGCGATGAAATGCTGAAATGTAAAAATGCACAAGAAATGAATGCTTCCTTACAGAAACCGGTTAAGGTTTTACTGATTTACGAAACCTCGGTTCCGGATTGGATTTTTTATCCGGCACAAAAGTTCACCTATCCATGTGCCTTTCTGTCCGTATTCATCCGGCATGAAATACCGCAAATCTTTCCCATATCTAACTTTTTTACTTTTGAACTTTTCTACTCATCCAACGGCCGGCCATTGTAAAAATCGAGGATTTTTGTTCTGAAAATAAAATCGTACTTTGCCTGGGCTGCTTCCGAAAGAGATTTGGCCAAACGGGTTTTTGCATCATTAAACTGATAGCTGGTAGAGCGGCCGGCATTGTATTTCTGTTCTTCATACCGAAAAGCTATCTGAGAAGCTTCCACAGACTTTTCAGAAGAAAGGTATTTTTCATGAGCAGCAACAGCATTATAATAAGCCTGCTGGATTTCTTTGTACAAATTCTGACGTATATTTTCCAATACCAACTCCTGGTTTTCTACAGAAATCCGGGCAGAACGGACCTGATTACGGGTAGACAACCGGTTAAAAACAGGTATACTCAAACTCAGGCCCACCGACTCACTGCCATTCCGGCTTAACTGTGTCGAAAAAGAAGGATTACTCTCCCCAGCCCCTAAATTATAGGTATGATAATAGCTATTGCTATAAGAAGCCCCCAGAGATAATTGAGGATAATAAACTGACTTTGCTATTTTCAGGTTTTTCTCACTGCTGCGCAAACGGAATTCTGCCGCCTTCACCGCCGGACGGTTTTTCACTGATGCTATATAGACAGCTTCCGGAGTCATCAGATTAGCTGTTTGTTCAATGAGGACATGCCCGATATCCGGCATTTCGATTTTAAACCCTTCCACAGTTTCCAAGTTTAAGAGTTGACTCAAATCGAGTAAAGACAATTTTAAAGTATTTTGTGCCTGCGTTTTATTCAATTCTTCTTTAGCTAAGGCAGCTCTGGCATCAAATAATTCGGATTCCGGCACCTTTCCCCCCCTCACCAATACTTCAGTATTTTCCACTTGTTCCCGGCTTAAATTCACCTGTTCTTCTGCAATACGGAACAATTCGTTGTTGAAAAGTACTTGCAAAAAATAAGAGGTAATATTTAAGGCTAAATCTTCTTTTGCCCGGTCCAGTTCTGCTATGGTAGCCTGCAAATTCAATTTTTCAAGCTGGATCTGATGATGAATTCGGAATCCTGAAAAAACCGGAACTCGGGTATTGACATCCAGAGAACTGGAAGACTGGCTCTGATCCTGATAAGTTCCATCCCGTCCCGGTCCCCTCCCAAAATAAAAATTTTGTCCCACTCCTGCATTCAAATCCGGTAAACGACTGAATTTAGCTGTACTGACACTTAATTCCTGATCCCTTTTTTCCAATACTCTTTGCCGGATATCTATATTATGCTCTATGGCATAATCAATACATTCTTTTAATGTCCAGGCGCGGGAAGGCTGTGAGTGAACGGTCTTTCCTGTTTCCGCACTTTGTCCAGAAACCGTCAGGCAAACCCAAATGAGAAGTCCAGCCAGGCTTATATATTTCCTTATCATACACAAATTATTGATTTAGATTCCTTTATTTTTTTAGTATTTTACTGCCCCTTACTTTATCAGAAGCGGTAAGACCGTCTATCACCTCTATATTTATTCCATCCGATAAACCCAATCTGACAAAACGTTGTTCCAACTTCAGGTCCGGCTCTTCAGCAACGACAACCTGTACAAAAGTCGAATCCTGACGAAATTCTACAGTACTTTCCGGAATAGTCAAAACATCCGGACGACGGTCCAGAATAATTTCAGCATTCGCACTGTAACCCGCCCTTACAAATACAGAATCCGGGACCTCTGCAGCAGCTTTTATTTCGAATAAAATAGCTCCGTTCTCCTCTATACTTTTCGGAGAAATATATTCCAGAACCGCATTGAATTTCATATCCTGCAATGCACCGATTGTCAGCATAAGCGGCATTCCTTCCTTAATGCGTCCCACTTCCGTCTCATCAATTTTCCCTTTAAAAATCATATCGCTCATATCGGCAATAGAAGCAATAGTAGTACCGTCATTAAAATTGTTAGACTGGATAACGGAATTTCCGACTTTTATCGGTACGTCCAATATCATCCCCGTAATGGTCGCCCGGATTTGGGTATTACTGAACTGGGAAGAACGTTTGGCAATGCCGTCCCGCACGATTTCCAGGTTATCCTGTGCGTTCTGTAACTCTTCTTTCGCCCGCATCAATTCCGTCTCTGCCTTTTCGAATTCTTCACTCGCCACAACTTTTCCCTGATACAATTCTTTAGTCCTATCATATTCTTTCTGCGTTTGCCTTAAATTTATCTGAGCCACGTTTACGCGAGATTCCGCTGCACTCAAGGTCCCCATTTCCGGAATAACTTTTACCTTCGCCAATATATCACCTGCTTTTACAGACTGTCCGGCTTCTTTACATACTTCCGACACAATTCCTGAAATCTGTGGTTTTATCAATACTTCATCCCGTGGCTCGACTTTGCCCGTAGCAACTGTTTTCTTTTCAATCGTTGCCACTACCGGCGAAACAATCTGATATTCAATTTTTACCGGACGGGATTTCTTCCATAAAAAGAAAAAAGTCCAGATCAGCACGAACACAAACAGTCCTATAAAAATAAATTTGATATACTTTTTCATATTTGCTTTATTTATTTTTTATTTCTTATCTCCTATTCTTATCCGGTTATTCCTCGCGTATTGCATCGATCGCTTTTACCTGCAAAGCCCGCCAGGCCGGAATAATTCCTGCCATTACTCCGCTGATCAGCAATATAAAAGCAGACACAATTGCCATCGAAAACGGAATTTGCGGATGCCGGAAAAAAGTATCACTGTCCACATTGCTCACCACCTGATCCACTAACGATAATATACCGACCCCGCAAGCCAATCCCCAAAATCCGGCCAGTGCTGTCAAAACCAAACTCTCATACATGATCTGCATCAGTATGGATTTCGGTTTTGCTCCCAAAGCCCGCCGAATACCGATTTCCCTCGTTCTTTCCCTCACCGTAACCATCATAATATTACTCACCCCCACAATACCTGCCAACAAAGTCCCAAGGCCTACAATCCAGATCAGAACATTTATTCCCAAAAACAACATTTTAAACATGCGGAACTGTTTTTCTACATTCATACTTTGTACGGCCATCGGATCCGTAGGAGAAATAGAATGCCGCGCCTTTAATAAGCCTCCAATTTTTTCTTCCAATTTCCCAATCCGAACCTCTTCCACAGCAGTTAATGCAATGCAATCCAATTCATTTCCCCGGTTGTATGTTTGCTGCATCACCGTAAAAGGCAAAATGATACTTTCTTTAGAATCCCCGCCAATATTGACCTGTGTCACCGGTTCATTCACTCCGATCACCTGATAATATATGCCCCCTACTTTTAATAAATGTCCCAAAGGATCTTCCCCTTTTACAAACATCTCTTCATAAACTCTTTTCCCGATTACACATACTTTCCTTCTGTCCCTGATATCAATATCATTCAAATAGCGTCCGTATAACATGCTTTGCGGTTCAATAAAATTATATTCCGGATTCAACCCCTTTATATAATAGGTCCCGTATTTATCTCCCCTTACTACATTATTATCCTCTTTCCCTCCGAACAAAATAGGAGAAATGTATTTCAATTCAGGTATCTGTGCCCGCAACATTTCCATGTCCTCATTCCGGAGCTGCCATCTACGCCCTTTCCGGAATCCTTTATAAGCCTCGGTTGTCGTACTGGCAAAAAAATAGGCAGAGTTTTCAGCAAATCCTTCCACTCCGGATTTCACACCGTTTTCCAGTCCATAACCGGCTCCTGACATTACAACCAACATAAATATCCCCCAAAACACACCAAATGCGGTCAACACACTCCGCATTTTATTCCGCGTTATGGTAATCCATATTTCATGCCAACGATCCAGATCAAACATCTTATATCAAACTTTCTGTTTATTGAACTCTATTTATGCCGACTCTGCTTTTATTCATACCGTAAAGCTTCAATCGGCTTTATACTTACAGCTTTCCTGGCAGGGAAATATCCGGCTAAAATTCCGGCAACAATCAAAACAAAGGTTGCAGCCAGAACAATAGATAAGTCTACAGTAGGATTTCTGAAAACACTCATTTCGTCTGTCGCCCCTGCGCTTAGCAGTACATGATTCACCAGCTCCGTCAATCCTACCCCGGCAACCATACCGATATAACCAAAAAATCCGGTAATCAATAATGCTTCCAGAATAATCAACTTCAGTATAGAAAAAGGGGTTGCCCCCAAAGCCTTGCGTATTCCAAATTCCTTAGTCCTTTCCTTTACCGTAATCAGCATTATATTACTGATACCCACAATACCAGCTATCAAGGTGCCAATTCCGATAATCCATACAAAAAGATTAATTCCATTGAAGATCCCCATTGTCTGCATATAAGACTTCAATTTATTCCAAATCCATACAGCCTGTCGGTCCTGAGCATCGAAGATATGTTTTTGCCCCATTTTTGCCCTTAACTCCGCATCGAATACCTCATTATCCTGAGAAGTAGACAATCCCTCTACCATAAAATTAACATTTTGATATCCCTCCGACGGATTGTATATCCGCTGAGCTGTACTTAAAGGTATATATACATCCGGTAATTGATCCACATCTTCCCCCTCATAAATACCAATAACCTGATAAGCTACGCCATCGACAACCACATATTTTCCAAGGGCAGCCTCTCCCCTGAATAATCCTTCTGCAGTTTTCCGGTGAATAACAATTACTTTCCGCGCTTCTTTCATATCCACCTCATTGATAAAACGCCCATCCCCAGCCCTGACAACCATATTTTCAATCTTTGCATAATCAGGCTCAATTCCCCTTACAGTATTATTTCCATATTCTTTCCCGTAAGAAATAACCGGATTCCAATGGATTATACTGGCTGAAAAAGAAGAAATAAAAGGAAATTCCCGCTTCAGATACCCTTTTTCGGTTTCGTCGAACTTTATACGTCTTCCTTTTTGTAATCCTTTATAAGGCATGCTGGTACGCCCTGCCCACATATAAACAGAATTTTTCGCGGAATTTCCGAAATTCGCAGAAACTCCGTTTTTTAATCCGTTTCCGGCACCCAATAAAAGGATTAACATAAAGATGCCCCAAGCCATCGAAAAACCTGTCAAAAAAGTCCTGAGTTTATTTTTCCGGATCGTACTGAATATTTCCTGCCAAATGTCAAACATACCGTATCAAACTAAAAAACGTTGGGAACATATCTTCATAAAAAAAATCCCGTTATTTATCCTTTACCTCTATTGAACCGATTAACCCATCCTTAATATGAATAATTTTTCTTGTCATCGCTGCAACGTCAGGAGCATGCGTTACAATAATCATCGTCATCCCGCTTCGGTTTACTTCCTGCAAAATATTCATTACTTCTACAGAAGTTTTACTGTCCAAAGCTCCTGTAGGCTCATCGGCCAATATAAGCTGTGGACTGGCTACCAGAGCACGGGCAATGGCCACCCGCTGTTTCTGGCCACCCGATAATTCATTCGGCATATGCATCGCCCATTCCTTCAATCCCAGTTTTTCCAAATACTCCATAGCCATGGAATTCCGTCTTTTCCGGGATATTCCTTGATAATAAAGCGGAAGTGCCACATTTTCCAAGGCATTTTTAAAAGCAATCAGATTGAACGACTGGAAGACAAACCCAATCATTTTATTGCGGTATTCCGCAGACTGCGTTTCAGAAAGATTCTTAATTAAGGTGCCGTTCAGATAATAATTCCCCAAGTCGTAATTATCCAAAATCCCCAGTATATTCAAAAGCGTTGACTTCCCGGACCCCGAAGCCCCCATAATAGAAACAAATTCTCCTTTTTCAATCGTCAGATTTATCCCCTTCAATACATGCAAAGGAGCACCGTTATTATAAGTTTTGTTGATATTCTCCAGATGTATCATGATTCCAGGTTTACGCAAATAATTAATTCACATGCAGAGTATGTTCTCCGCCTTTCTTCTTGTCCGCCAAAATATTTTCTTTAGAAATATTAATACTTTTTAGACGCTCAAATATAGATAAATGTTACAATCTATATTAAAAAAAAATAATAAAGATTGAATAAAATATATTTAAATCAAAGTGTCTTGTTCTTTAGATAAGAAATATTTACCCTTCAAAAACAAATTATCTGTGAGAAACAGTATCCAAATAGAAAGGTAGGGAAAGAATCGTAGAATCTGCTGTACCTGTATAGGTCCATTTCGGACCATTATTCAGCAAACGGATAGCTTCATGATTGCAGGAATTTGTTATCCATTGAATCACGCGGATTCCGGATGGACGGCCATATTGGTTCACTATAAATGAAAGTTTTATCACCCCTTCCTTACCTGCGAGTCTTGCATCTTCCGGATATACCAGAGAATCCCGGATATAACGCTCAAAAGCCTCTATTCCACCTTCCGGCATAGGCCCGTTCCCTCCTTTATTTTCCACCTGTATTTTTCCTCTTTCCCTGGCAACACTGGCAAAAGCAAGCCGGTTTCTGAAATTCGGTTCAACAACAGCTTCAGCCGAATCCTTTTCTATCCTATCCAAAACTACAGAATCAGCCAATGCATGCCCTGCAGTATTTTCTACCGATATTCTCTGTTTCAATTCCTGCTTTTCCTCCCGCTTCGCTATAGGGATAACTTTCAGTGTATCCGCTTCCTCTTCACTAACATATTGAGTAAAAATCATTTTTTCAGCAGGCTCTTTTTGCCAGAAAAATACACCCAATACAAGGAATACAAGAAAAATAGCAGCAATACCTATTCCCTGGCGGATGATTCGTTTCTTTCGGGGGAAAATCCGGTATTCTATCTTTCTAGAAAGTTTTTCAATAACTTTTAACGGATCTTCTTTTGCCTCATTTAAACCTTCCAGAGCTTCAAACAAAAAAGGATCGGACAAAGCATTCCGTTCAAGACGGTTAGCCGCCTTGCCTCTTTGCTTTCCACGCAAGTATTCTCCTAAGTCTTCCCCGTATTTCATATTATACCAACCCTTTTTTCTGCATACATAATTTTAAATTACGTTTCCCATTCTGAATAAAACTCTTTACTCTTTTCAAAGAAAATCCGGTCGTCTCTTCTATTTCTTTATAAGAACGCTCTTCCATAAAAAAACGATATACGCTTATGCGTTGCTTTTCCGGTAAAGATTCTATGCATTTTAACAAGGCTTTTTCTTTATCATACGCTTCCCTTATATCATCAAGATTAAAATCATCACAAAATTCCATAAAGTTTTCGTCTAAAGTAAGGGTAGGATTTAAAGAACGTTTCCGGAGTTTCGCCAGGCAATGGTTTCTCACACAGGTATACAACCAAGGCCTAAACATACGGATATCATTTTTTTTGACTTTAGCCAGCAGTTCCTCGAAAATATCCATTACCACATCCTGAGCATCTTCGCTATACCTGAAATATTTTAAAGCCACTCCATATACCAGTGGGATATAGCGCTTATAAAGTTCAGCCAATTGTTCGGTTTTACCCGTCTCCCGATAACCAGCCAATAACTCCTCATCAGTAATATTTTCACACAGCGTTTTCAATGCAATTCATAAGGTTCTTTACAAAGATGATTTTTTTAAAAACACCATGCAACATTTTGGGGGAAAATGTTTAAACATTTAATGGATTAAGGGTACTTTCTACCTGATTAAGGTAAGTCAAAAGACTCGCTGACTATTAAACCTGCGGTTTAGAGAAAAGAAATTAATCCGGAAAACCTGTTCCGTTAATCAACGAAGCGTTAATCAGTTTCCTCGCGGAGGTTTCCACACTTTCCTCCACTTTAATTCTATAAAAAGAGAAGCAATACCAATTGGGCAATTATAACCCGGATAAACATTGTCAGGGGATATACGGTAGCATATGCGACAGAAGGGTTATCTCCGTTTACAACCATATTGGCATAATTTAAAGCCATCGGATTAGACATGCTGCCACAGAGCATGCCAGACACAGCCCCGAAATCCATCTTCATCATTTTTAAAGCAACAAATGCTACCATAAAGACAGGAACAATCGTAATAGCAAAGCCAAGTCCCAGCCATAATAAACCTTCTGAACGAAAAACAGTTTCAAAAAAATGCTCCCCTGCATCCAATCCCAAACAGGCTAAGTACATGGATAAACCCAATGCCCTTAACATTAAATTGGCACTACGGGTAGTATAAGTGACCATATGAAGCCGTGGTCCGAAAGCCCCCATCAAAATTCCCATAATAATCGGGCCGCCAGCTATACCCAGTTTAACCGGAAAACTGACACCCGGAATAACAAAAGGAATAGTACCTACAATCAATCCCAATACAATTCCGACAAATACGGCCACCAAATTGGGTTCTTTCAGGCTCATCACTTTATTTCCTAACAATTTTTCGACATTGGCTATTGCATTTGCCTCTCCCACGACAGTCAACTTATCCCCTAATTGAAGCACGAGTTCCGGAGTAGCTAATAACTCAACTCCTGCGCGGTAAATACGGGTAATATTAATACCAAAATGATTACGTAAACGCAAAGATCCTAATTTTTTACCATTAATTTCTGAACGTGTCACTAAAATCCGCTGTGATATCAACTGGCTATCGATGGCATTCCAATCAATATCATCCTTATTCCAATCCACATGTTCCTGCTCCCCGAATAACATGGTAAGTGTATTCACTTCTGCCTCTGAAGTAATCACCAACAAACGGTCCCCTTCCTGTAAAACGGTATCGGAAGTGGGAATACTGACTTTTCCATCCCGCCATAATCGGGATATAACAAATTTATGATAGGCTAACATAGCCGTTTCCTTTACCGTTTTACCAAATATGCCGGGATTGCATACCTGAAAACCGACAATAAAAGTCGTATGCGATTTGACCTCTTCCCCATTGGCAGGAATTGCTTTATTCAGGAATATTTTCCGGATAACGACCAAAGCGATGATGACACCAACTACCCCCAAAGGATAAGTAACAGCGCACCCTAAAGCCGGATCTGTCCCCTCCATTTGCAATTGCTTCAATGTTTGCTGAGCAGCTCCCAAAGCCGGTGTATTGGTTACGGCACCACTAAGAATGCCGACCATATCGGATAACGGAATTCCTGTCAAGATATGAAAAAGAACCGTCATAACGGTACCTAATAACACAACAGCCAAAGCCAGCATATTCAACGTAATCCCCCCTTTCCGGAACGAACCGAAAAAGCCAGGTCCAACCTGCAACCCCAAAGCATATACGAAAATAATCAATCCAAAGCTTTCCGCATAATTCAACATCTGTGGATTAATACTCAATCCCCAATGACCGGCCAAAATTCCGATAAAAAATACGAAAGTTACGCCCAGCGAAATACCCAGAATTCTTACCTTCCCCAATACCAATCCGACAGCCGTAATCAGAGAAACGACAACTACTGCCTGTATCACTGAATGGTCTATAAAAAGCTCTTTTAACCAATCCATTTTTCTACGATAAAAACGAGGTAAAGGTAGTACTTTAAAACAGAGCAGACAAATCCCTTACTGTTTTCCCTATCAGACACCCAAACTTTCTGTTTACTGCCCGCTTAAATTACAAATCGTTAAAAAGTGTTGGCATTTAATAAGTTCCATCGGAATTAAAACTATTTTTCTTATTTTTGTATTCGTAAAAATTGAGCCTATGAATTTTAGAAAATCATTCCTATTTATTCTTTTATCAGTTTCTCTGTTTTTTACGTCTTGTTCTTTCCGGCATATTCCGGAAGCTCCTTTCTCCACTCAGTTGCATGCCTTTTCCACTGAAGGAATGCTGATCCCTTCTCCCCTGGCTTATTCCGATTATTTACCCAAGCCAGCAGAATTTATCGCTCCGGCTCCTCAAATTACGGATATTTTCAATGGGGAAGAAAGGTATCTGGTAAGGGCAAAAACAGAAAATCTATTCGATAAATGCAAAGAATTATGGATAGATTTCGGACAGATTGCAGAAAATTCTTTTGTTTTTCCTCTCCCCAATGCCCGTATTTTATCTCAGTATGGAAGACGGCATAACCGTCCGCATACCGGTATAGATATCAAAACTTTTGCCAACGACACGATCCGGGCTGCTTTTGATGGCATCGTCCGGATTGCCGGACGCACGAGAGGCTACGGAAATGTCGTGGTGATCAGGCATTATAACGGACTGGAAACCGTTTACGGACACAACTCGAAATTTTTAGTAAAAGCAGGAGATAAGGTAAATGCAGGAGACCCGATCTCTTTGGAAGGACGCACAGGGCGTGCCACAACAGAACATTTACATTTTGAAACCCGCATCAACGGACAGCCTTTCGATCCCAGTCTGATTATCGATTTCGTAGAACAAAAATTACACAATAAATGTCTCGTATTTACTCCCGATGAAAAAGGAAAAATTCATATCGATAAATATCATAAAATGTATGAATAATCCCATTCTTCCTCTATACAGCAGATTCCTTGCCTTCATCCACTTTTCCCGGATGTATAACTAACAAAGAAGGCAGGGAAGAAAACAAATCAGCATTTGAAGCGATATGCACACAAGTGTCATAACTCAGAATAGCCAGATGACTTACTCCCTGTATACCTTCATTATTTCGTAAAGATCCATCCGGAATTAAATTATCGGGATACTGGCTGTATAACTGATCCAAATGACTCTGCAAAGAAATATTTCCTGCAATTTCTTCCCTATAAACAACCCGGATATTTACCCCCTTTGCTAAAAGGACAACGATATATTCTGCAAGGAACAAATCTTCCCCACTTCCGATAATCCAATAAATATGTTCTGGACGATAAAAATGACGATTTACAAATATTGCAACAGGACAGTCCACCTCCCGCATCATCTTTTCTATTTTTTCCCGGTGAAGGATTCCCGGCAAAGCATAAGTTCCCCGGCTAAGCATCCGGAAAAAACGATACAGGACAGGTAAACGCTGCTCCGTCAAACGTTCTGCATATTCCCGCATAAATTGCTGGCCAGCTCCGACAAACAGGAAACGGACTTTTTCCTTCCCGGCCATACGGGCGATTTCGTATATTAATTTATCCGTAACCTTATAACGCTCCGTAAGTTTTATTCCCAACCGCTCAGCTTCCTCCCGGACCGGCTGAAAACTTTTACAGGCATATTCTTCTGCCTTAACCGGATTAACATCCGCCCCTAAAGTAAAATGAGCAGCGATCAGTTCTGTATCTTTCAACTGTTCTCCCAGGAAAAAATGGATGACAGAAAGTAATACTTTCCCGCTTTCGGGCTTTCCGAAAGAAAGAAGGATTTTATTTTTAAAATCCACCAGGCCTTCTTTTACATGGAAAATTTTCTCAAAGAAAACCAATAAAGGAGTGGTCATAAAAGTCGTAATCAAAGCCATCAATATAAGAATGACAAAAATAGAAGGCGGCAATACCCCCATTTCATAACCGATGTTTAAAGCGATCAATTCCATTAACCCCCTTGTATTCATCAAAGTGCCAATAATGAAACTGTCCTTCCAGCTTTCGCCTACCAATCGGGAAGCAATGGCACATCCTCCCAGTTTCCCGACAATAGCCATACCTACAAATAAAGCGCATACGCCCCATAATTCCGGACTATCCAGTAAACCGATCTCAGTACGCAGTCCTGTAAAAGCAAAAAATAAAGGCAGAAAAAATACCAAAGCGACATCTTCTACCTTTTCCATCATCACTTTCCGGAAGCCAATATTGGAAGGCATAATAACACCGGCAATAAAAGCACCGAACAAGGCATGAATTCCGATAATCTCTGTAGTTACAGCTGATAATACCAATACTATAAATATAAATGCCACAAAAGTCTTATTGATGACCTCACTGGTAGCATATACGTTTCCTATTTTTTTCAAAAAAGGTCGTACGACCAGGAACATAAGCAGGATATAAGCCAGCGTCAAGGCTACAGTATAAAGAGCACTTACAAAAGTTCCGGCCTTGGCAATCGCAATGACTACGGCCAATAAACACCAGGCTGTTACATCATCATTTGCAGCCGATGCGATAGACAATATTCCAATGTGTTTTTTGGTTAATCCTCTTTCCTGTACAATTCTGGCCAATACGGGAAAAGCCGTAATACTCATTGAAATACCAATAAAAAGAGCAAAAGGTAAAAAGGCCGCATGAGTCATGGCATACTTTTCATACACCCAAAAGGAAGTGACAACACCCAGGAAAAAAGGCAGAACGATCCCGACATGACTGATTACCAGGGTTTCATTCATCTTGTTCTTCAGGACTCCGAAATCCAATTCCATGCCGATCACAAACATAAACAAGACTAAGCCGATCTGACTCAACAGATTCAAATTCATCAAAGATGCCGGAGGGAAAAGTACTTCAAAAAAGTTCGGAAAAAAATACCCCAATAAAGAAGGTCCCAGTACGACTCCGGCGATAATTTCTCCCATAACTCCAGGCTGGCCGACATAACTGAAAAGCCAGGAAAAAATACGTACCGTCGCCAATATTACAATAATCTGAAACAAAAGTACAGCTAAAGGGCTTGTCAAATTATCAGCAACAATACTCTGGAATAATTCAAAAGCCCTGCCTTCCTGCTGCACAATAGGAGCTGCTCCCAATTCTGCAAAGCGTTCTCCTCTATGTAATGCCGCATAAATTAAAAGCCCGAACAGCAGGAGCATCAATATATAAATCAGGTAATTTTTTCTCGATTTTTGCATCGGAAATTTTCTAACAATTTCCTACGAAAATAAAGTTTTATAACTAATTGAATATTTTTATATTTTACTTATTTTGATTTACCCAATCAATAACCTGTTGCATTTCTGCTGAAGTCACCTGACCTGCTTTAAAAAAACGGATAATCCGGTCTTTATCCACAGCTATTACACAGGAAGCATTGTTCACATTGCCTAAATTCCATCCCCTGCTTAAATTATTGTTGGGGTCGAAATAGACCTGTGCATCCGTCCCTTTTATCCGTTTCCGTGCCATACGCTTAATCATCCCGTTGGGGAGTAAAGGAGCTGCTGCCATGTTTACTACTCCATAGGACTCAATCTTCGAACTATTCATCGGATGAGCTTTAAAATAATCCTGTAAATCTTCATTCTGACCAGCATGACTGGGATCCTGATAGAATATCAATAAAGCTTCTTTACCCAACATGGGCAAATTGATCGTGTCATTTTTGACATTCAGAACTTTTACTTCCCCAACTTTCTCTCCGACCTGTGCCCAAGCTATCTTTCCCGATAACCCTAAAGCCACTAAAAGAATCAAAAAATACCGCATATCTTTTTATTATTAAGTTTTATAACGAAAAATATACGGCAAAGCCACCTTTACAGTTACACTCTTTAAAGAGATAAAAATAAAACTCAACACTTACAAATCTCGTATGAATCCATAAAATACAAACATGAAATCACGGGAGCTTATAGGTAATCTGATGGTATTGGCAACTATACTTATTTATAGTTTCAATACAAATTTTATGAAAGTACTTATGCCGGAATGGATCGGTCCTCAGGGCCTAGTTCTGGCCCGTTGCCTGATGTGTGCCATCGGCTTCTGGATTATCGGACTATTTCTTCCCCATACCCCTGGAAACAACCCCGGACGCCGCGACATCGGCATGATGATGTTAGGAGGCGTCCTCGGTATTGGAGCAAATCTGTTATTGTATATTTCCGGACTGAATATCACCGGACCAGTAGATAGTTTCGTCATTCGCACCCTTCAGCCGATTATGGTCCTGTTACTGGCAGTACTGATTTTGCATGTAAAATTTACAAAATACAAAATGATCGGGATTATTCTTGGCCTGGGAGGCGCTGTTTACGTGTCTATAATGCCTCATAACGGACCGGTAAAAGACTCTTTTTTAGGTGATATCATGATTTTCGCTTCTACTGTATCCAAATCCCTTTTTTTAGTACTGATCAAACCCTATACACAAAAGTATAACGCATTCGTCGTTATGAAATGGATGGGAGTAGCAGCACTCATAGTTACCTTCCCCTTCGGCATCCGGCAACTTTTACAAGCTCCGCTTTTCAGTACGACCACCCCTTTACACATTTGGATGGAATTCGGGTTTATCCTGATCGTAACTACCATGGGAGCTTATTACCTGTCAGTAAAAGCCTTGAATTACATTACTCCTTTCGTAGAAAGCGCTTATATCTATTTGCTCCCCATAACCGGAGCTATCGTAACCATACTGATGGGACTACAGAAATTTTCCTGGCACGATCCCATTGCACTCGCACTCATTGTACTCGGTTTTATTTTTATCAACAAAAAAGCACATCCTTCAGCCACCATAACGCCTTTGGGAACTAAAAAATAAAAAATGAATATCCGGAAAATTCTTTCTTTGGATGCTGAACCGGACAAAAATTTGCCTGACAACCGATTGCTAACAGGATACTCATTAACAATCTGATTCCGTTAATCAGCGAAGTACTCCTCCAAAGAAAGAATTTTCCGGATATTCACCTACTATAAAATTACACAAAAGGGCACGTCCCTACAGTGTAACTCCGATAATACCCCTTTCAGAAGATTCAATAAAATCGAGCATATATGCCAGTTCGGGTCCGATTTCAAGCAGTTCTCTGATCCGGTGAAGGGCATTTTCCAAACTGGTACCACACTGGTAAATCTGGCGGTAAGCCTTAGCAATATCATCGATTAAAGTTTCAGAAAAATGCCCTTCCCTGGCCAAAATTAACGCATTAATTCCGTAATAAGCAATCGGATTGTGAGCTGCTACAATATAAGGAGGCACATCCCTGTTTGCCCGGCAGCCGTCCCGCACCAACGACCAACTTCCTACCCGGCAGCCGTGTTTTATAATCACTCCGCTTCCTAAAATGGCCATATCGTCAATAATGCAATTTCCGGCCGTCTTCGCCCCGTTTCCCAGCACGCAATTATTTCCCAGATGAGTATCATGAGCCAGATGTACTCCTTCCAGCAGGAAATTCCCGTCTCCCACTATCGTACAATCAGTAGTGTCGGTCCCCCGGTTGATAATTACTTTTTCCCGTATTGTATTATGATTTCCGATTTTCAATATTGTATCTTCTCCTTTAAATTTAAAATCCTGAGGAGTCGCTCCGATTATAGCTCCCTGATAAACAAGATTATCTGTCCCCATACGCGTACCACTCAGAACACTGGCGTACGGCATAACTGTACAATTATCGCCGATTTCTACGTTTTTGTCGATATAGGCGAAAGGATGAATCGTAACATTATTACCGATTTTAGCTCCTTTATCTATATAAGCTAATGGACTAATCATAATTTCAGATATTAAAGTTTAATTATTTTACTCCTCCCCCCAATGCATGGTACAGGTTGACAACCGCCTGTATCCGCTGGAATTCATCGGAAATTCCGGACAATTGGGCACTTAACAGAGATTGTTGAGCCGTCAGGACTTCCAGATAAGTAGAAGTTCCTAAAGTTAACAATTCCTGAGTATATTCCACAGATTTCTTTAAAGATTCGATCTGTTTTTCCCGCTGTACAATCTTATCCTCCGCCGTTTGAAAAAGATTCAAGGCATTGCTTACCTCGCTTCCGGCATTCAGGATAGCTTGTTCAAAACTCAATAAAGCCTCTTCCTGCTGTGCCTTTGCAATTTTTAAACGGGCAATATTAGCTCCCCGGTAAAAAAGAGGCTGAGTAAGGGAACCGATCACAGAAGCAATCATTTTTCCCGGATTCAAAATTACATTTCCGGCTTGGTTGGTCCAGCCATACGTCCCGCTGAGGGTAATCTGGGGATAAAAAGCTGCCCGGGCCTCATTCGCATTGTAATAGGTCCCTGCCAACGCCATCTCCGCAGCTTTTACATCCGGCCGATTCGCCAGCAACTGAATAGGTACTCCGGCCTGCAATACCGTAGGTAATTGCTGATGATCCATTTGCCCCCTCTTAATCTTTTGAGGAGCTTGTCTCAACAACAAAGACAACGAATTTTCTGTTTCCCGGATTTGATTTTTCAAATCAGCTATAGAAGCCAATACCATATAATAATTGGCTTCACTCTGTACCACTCCAGCTTCATTCACCATAGCAGCCTCTTTCATAGCTCTCATGGTTTCCACATTTTTCTTCCACAGCACAGAAGTTTCTTCCGTTATAGCCAGCTGTTTATCCAGCATAAGTAACAGATAATAATAATTGGCTATAGCTGCGATGACCTGAGTCTGAACAGCCTGCTGATAAGCTTCACTCTGTAGCAAAGCAGCCTTTGCAGCTCTTTTGGTATTCAATATTTTACCGAAAAGATCGATTTCCCAACTACCTGCTACAGGTAACGACCAGCTCCAGGATCCATGCGAATGATCAAAACTGCTGACCCCTCCCTGCGGAGCCAAAGCCAAAGAAGGCAGATAAGACAAACGGGAAGTCATCAAACTGGCCTCTGCTTCTTTCACCCTCAGTAAAGCCGTCTGTAAATCCATATTCCTTTCCAACCCCAACCGAATCAAAGCCTGCAGATCGGGATCGGTAAACACTTGCTCCCAGGGAAGATTGGCCATATTCGAGGTATCGGAAACCAATGTATCCGTAGCAGAAACGGGATCCCTGAATAATCCTTGCGTATCTACTTCCGGCCGGCTGTACTGTTTATATATATGGCAACTACTCAACAGCAATGCCATACACAGCGGATATAATATGATTTTTATCTTCATTTTATTTATTATTTCGTATACTGTTCAATCTCAGATTCTATTTCCGTATTATCCGTATCATGCCATTCCATTGGCTTGAATTTTTCTTGCAGGTATTCAAAAGCAACAAACAAAGCAGGCACAATAAATATCTGGCAAATCATACCGATAAGCATACCTCCGATTGATCCCGTACCCAAGGTACTATTTCCGTTAGCCCCAACGCCATGGGCGAACATCAAAGGAAGTAAACCGATAATCATAGCAAAAGAGGTCATCAAAATAGGACGCAAACGGGCAGACGCGCCGGATATGGCAGCATCTTTGATACTCATGCCGGTCTTTCTCCTGTCCAGTGCAAATTCTGTAATCAAAATGGCATTCTTCGCCAACAAACCGATCAACATAATCAAAGCAATCTGCATATAAATATTATTCTCGACACCCATCATCTGTGCAAAAATAAAACTTCCCATCAAACCTGAAGGCACGGAAAGAATTACGACCAAAGGCAACAGGTAACTTTCATACTGGGCACTCAGTAAGAGGTATACAAACACCAGACAAAGAGCAAAAATCATAGCTGTCGTACCGCCGCTGCTCCCCTGCTCTTCGCGGGTCATACCTGAAAATTCGTAGCCGTATCCGGTAGGCAGTTCTGCTGCAGCGACTTCTTCTATGGCTTTAATCGCCTGCCCTGAGCTATAACTATCCGCTGTAGAACCGTTTACACTCATAGAAGTAAACATATTAAAACGCTTGATATTATCCGGGCCATATACTTTTTTCAACGTCATAAACTGAGTGATAGGAGCCATTTCATTCCCATTTCTCACTTTTATTCCCTGTAAAGATTCCGGACTAATCCGATATTTCGGATCAGCCTGTATCATTACCCGATAAAGCTTTCCAAAACGGTTAAAGTTAGAAGCATAAATACCGCCATAATAGCCTTGCAAAGTCGTCAATATATCATTCGGACTGATGCCTGCCTGTTTACATTTCGCGGCATCAATTTCTATCATGTATTGCGGGAACGTCGGATTGAAAGATGTCTGAGCAGTAGCTATTTCCGGCCTTTCCCTCAGCTTCGCTAAAAAGTTTTGTGCCACTTCGTAGAATTTATCCAGATCCCCTCCTGTTTTATCCTGCAGGTTCAATTCATAACCATTCGTAACACTATATCCGGGAATCATCGGGGGCGCGAATAACAATACCCGGGCATCCTTGATAGCCGTTTTAGCCTGCATGTAAAGGGAACCGATAATCGTATTCAGATCCTGTCCTTTCTTCCGCTCCGACCAATCTTTCAGTTTCACAATAATGGTTCCGTAGGAATTACCCTGTCCGGCCAGAAAACTGTACCCCGTTACCTGGGTCCGGTTTGCCACAGCCGGATTCGCTGCCACCAAACTGTCCACCTGCTGCATCACGTACTGGGTTCTCTCTTGCGAAGTCCCGGGAGCCATATCCACCACAACGAATAAAGTTCCGGTATCTTCGTTCGGTACCAGTCCCGTAGGCGTAATATTCATTAAAAGAACCAATAAAATGACCGTTGCGACCACAATGCCAAAAGCCAATATTTTCCGGTGTATAAAAAACAAAATACTCTTCTCGTATTTCTTTAACAACCTATCGTAGGCAACGTTAAAAGCGATATGAAAACGCTCAATCCAGGACGTTTTTTTCTTCTTCTCTCCTTTCTGATGATGCGGCTTCAGGAAAATGGCACACAAGGCCGGACTTAAAGTCAAAGCATTAACAGCAGACAATCCGATAGCAATTGCCATTGTCAAACCGAACTGACGGTAAAATGTTCCAGAAGTTCCTCCCATAAAACTCACCGGAATAAAAACAGCCATCATCACCAGAGTGATAGACACAATGGCACCTCCCAATTCACTCATCGCATCGATAGAAGCTAAACGAGCCGACTTATATCCCTGATCCAACTTAGCATGTACCCCTTCCACGACCACAATGGCATCGTCCACCACAATGGCAATAGCCAAAACCATAGCACACAATGTCAGCAAATTGACACTAAACCCAATCAGATACAAACCGAAAAACGTACCGATCAAAGCGACAGGAATAGCTATTGCCGGAATCAAAGTTGAACGGAAATCCTGCAAAAATATATATACAACCAAAAATACCAGGATAAATGCCTCTATTAAGGTCTTCAGCACTTCGTGTATAGATGCAAATAAAAAATCATTGGCATTGATAAGGGTGGCAATTTTAACACCAGAAGGTAAATCCTTTTCAATTTTATTCAAATAATCACTAATATCACTGATAATTTCAGTTGCATTCGAACCTGCTGTCTGGAATATAATAGCCGTTACTCCCGCATGCCCGTTTACTTTATTGTCAAATCCGTAGGTTAATCGTCCCAATTCTATATCGGCTACATCTTTTAACCGTAAAATTTCACCATCAGCCGTCGCCCGGATTACAATATTCTCAAATTCCTCTACCGTTTGCAGACGGCCTTTATACCGCATAATATACTGAAACGACTGGTCACCCCTTTCTCCGAATTGCCCCGGAGCAGCTTCGATATTCTGCTCTGCTAAAGCAACCGTCACATCTCCCGGCATCAGCTTATACTGAGCCATCACATCCGGTTTTAACCAGATACGCATGGAATAATCCGTTCCAAAAACCATTACATCCCCTACCCCCGGAATACGTTTAATCTCCGGAACGGTATTAATGTTCAGGTAATTTTCCAGGAAATTAACATCATATTTATCATCGGAACTATAAAAAGAAAAACCCATCAGCATACTTGTCTGCCGTTTCTGGGTAATTACCCCTACCTGCGTCACCTCTGAAGGAAGATATCCCTGAGCCTTTGCCACGCGGTTCTGCACATTTACGGCTGCCATATCAGGGTCCGTACCCTGTTTAAAATACACTTCTATGGAGGCATCTCCGGTATTCGTTGCCGTAGAAGTCATATACATCATATCCTCTACACCGTTGATTTGTTCTTCCAGGGGTGCGATCACACTGTTCAGAACCGTCTGAGCATTTGCTCCCGTATAAGTGGTATTCACACGTATGGTCGGAGGAGCTATATCCGGATATTGGGATACGGGCAAAGACACTAAACCCAATAAGCCCAAAATAACGATTAGAATAGAAATAACCGTCGAAAGTACCGGACGGTTTATAAATTTATCTAATTTCATTTTTCTTTTCTTTTTAACACGAATTATTTTTTATCAGCCTCCCCTTTTGTTTGAGTCATTGCGCTGATTTTAGCTGCCGATTCCTGCGGGGTAATCGGCCTGATCCGGGTTCCGTCTCTCAAAGAACTTACCCCTTCAACCACAACGCGGTCACCGGGATGTAAACCGGAAGTAACGACATAATTCTTCCCGTCATCCAAATTAAATATTTGTATTTCTGTATTCTTTATGGTAGAATCAGCTTGCAATACATATACAAATTTCTTATCCTGCAATTCATAAGAAGCTTTTTGAGGGATTAAAAGAGCGTCATTTATCACAGAAGGCATCCGTATTGACCCTGTTCCCCCGCTCCTTAACAGATAGCGGGGATTATGAAAAGCTGCCCTCACACTTACAGCCCCGGTAGTCTGGTCGATAACCCCGCTGATTGTTTCAATCTTTCCCTTCTCCGGATAAAGCGAACCATCTGCCAGTACCAGCTCAACCTCAGGCAATTTTTGCAATATTTCCTTAGAAGAACCGTCCTGCCGAATCAAATCCAGAAGTTGTTTCTCCGTCATAGAAAAATAAACATACATTTCCGAAATATCTGAAACAGTAGTCAGGGGAGTTGCAATAGTAGGTCCTACCAATGCCCCCACCCGGAAAGGGATAGTCCCGACCACTCCGTCCGAAGGACTTTCAACTTTTGTATAAGAAAGATTTTTCTCAGCATTTACCAACTGGGCCTCCGCCTGCGCCAAAGCAGCCTTCTGAGAAGCCAACGTATTTTCAGCCATTTGTAAGTCGTACTGACTGATAATATTCTTTTTTGCCAATTCCCGTTTATTGTCAGCAGTCAGCTGAGCCGTCGCCACATTTGATTTGGCAACATTCACAGCCGCCCGGGCAACATTCACAGCCTCCTCATATTGCACAGGATCAATCATAAATAAAGCCTGTCCTTTACGAACGGTAGCCCCTTCATCCACACATAATTTAGTAATAAAACCGTTCACATTGGGACGAATTTCTACATCCTGCCTTCCCCGTATCGTTGCGGGATAAGAAGTACTCAAAACGACAGATTGAGGGTCCAAAGTAATGACAGCATATTCCGCTGCCCCTCCCTGACCTGTTTGCTGTTTTGAACTACAAGCAAAAAGCGTCACACCTAATGCAACAATAAACAACTTGTGAAACTGCATCATCATTAGTTTTTGAATTTTCATATTATTTTAATTGAGATATCCGGAAGTTTAAATTTTAAAAAAAGTTCAAAATTTATAGGCGAACCTATGCAAAATTCATGCAAAACTACAATGATTTATGTTTATAATTCTAATAATTATTGAAAAAATTTAATCCAAAATCATTTTTTTTAGAAATAAATCTGATTTTAGTTTAAAATGAAAAAATCATTTTCTTTTCAATATTTACATTTTCCCTCATCCGACATCTTTTTTTCAACAAATATTCTCTCCCCATTTGTCTTCTTTTTCTTCTGAATTCCCTTTCTCCTTTTCACTTATTTGGTTTTTCGAATTTACTTTTCCTTTTTTATAAACAGAGGTATGAAATTCCTATCTTTGACCTTCGATAAAAAATCTGGACATGGGTAATAAAAACACACTTTTCCATCTATTAGCCGCCTTTACCATTATCATCTGGGGGATTACTCTGATTTCCACTAAAATCTTAATTTTAAACGGCCTGAGTCCGGCAGGCATTATGCTTTACCGCTTTGTAATTGCTTATGCTGTACTCTGGTTGTTTTATCCTCATTTACCCCAAGTAAAGAATATGAAAGACGAAGGGATATTTTTTGCTGCCGGATTTTTCGGGGGGACGGTATATTTCCTTACAGAAAATACAGCTGTCGGAATGACCAACACCTCCAACGTCGCTTTGATCGTCACTACAGCTCCCTTACTTACGGCTTTTATAGCAAATTTCACTTTGAAGAATGAACCTTTAAAACGCAATACACTGACAGGATCCCTCATTGCCCTGGGAGGTGTTTTTCTGATTGTTTTCAATGGTAATTTTATTCTTCAACTGAATCCGGCCGGAGATCTGTTATCATTTTTCTCGGCCCTGTCGTGGGCAGTATACTCTATCCTTATAAAAAAAATCAGTCATAAATACCCTGTCTTATTTACAACCCGGCGGGTCTTCTTTTACAGTATCCTCACCCTTTTACCCTGGTTTTGTTACGAACCTTTCCCCCGGGATTTTTCTGTCCTGCTCCGGAAAGAAGTCCTGTTCAACCTGCTTTTCCTGAGTATAATTGCCTCTTCCCTCTGTTTCTACATCTGGAATATCATCATTAAAAATTTAGGAGCCGTACGTACGAATAATTACATTTATTTTATCAGTATTGTTACGATGGTTGTTTCCTGGCTGGTGCTGGATGAAACAATCACCGCTTACGCCATCCTGGGTGCAATGCTTATACTTTCCGGGGTATATCTGGCCGAACATTCCCCGAATCAGATAAAATGATAAAATTTAACATATTTTCAAATGGGCGGTTCTATTTCCGCAAAATTTATTCACAAATTATATTTAATTTTGCTAGGTATTCAATAATGCCCATTAAAATTACTTTTTCAACCGACTAAAAGTATAATTTATGTTCTTTACTACAGAAAATATTCTACTTATTGGTTCTATTCTTTTATTTGTCAGTCTTATCGTTGGAAAAACCGGCTATCGGTTTGGAGTACCTGCTTTGTTGTTGTTTCTCCTGGTTGGAATGTTATTCGGAAGCGACGGTTTAGGTATACAGTTCAATAGTCCGCAACAAGCTCAATTTATTGGTATGATCGCCCTGAGTATCATTTTGTTTTCCGGTGGAATGGATACTAAAATGACAGAAATCCGGCCTGTATTAGGAGAAGGTGTCGTATTAGCTACAGCGGGAGTTTTTATGACCGCTTTAGTAACAGGTGGATTTGTGTACTGGATTTCCGGAATAACCGGACAACATATAGCGCTCACGCTGGTAGAAGCCCTTTTGTTGGCTTCCGTAATGTCTTCTACCGATTCTGCCTCCGTTTTTTCCATCCTCCGCTCTAAGAATCTGCATTTGAAACATAACCTACGTCCGATGCTGGAATTGGAAAGCGGAAGTAACGACCCGATGGCTTATTTACTAACAATCCTTTTTATCCAAATGGTACAGGCAGAGAATATGAGTATCGGTTCTCTGGCATTAGAGCTTATTATTCAACTGGGTATGGGAGCCCTTTGCGGTTATTTCCTGGGACGTCTAGCCGTCCTGACCCTGAATAAAATCAATATTCAATACGAGTCCCTTTATCCTGTCTTACTGCTTGCTTTGGTTTTTTTCGTTTTCTCGTTTACCAATTTACTCCGGGGAAACGGTTATCTGGCAGTCTACATTGCAGGAGTTATTGTAGGAAACCGTCCTTTTATTCATAAAAAAAGTGTTACCTCATTCTTCGATGGTTTTGCCTGGTTATGTCAGATCATTATGTTCCTTACCCTTGGACTGCTGGTAAATCCTCATGAATTACTCGAAGTAGCAAGTCTGGGGTTGCTGGTAGGAGTATTCCTGATCCTGATAGCCCGTCCCGTCAGTGTCTTCCTCTGTCTTTTACCTTTCCGGAAATTACCGATAAAAGGACGGATTTTTGTTTCCTGGGTAGGTTTGAGGGGAGCTGTTCCCATTATTTTTGCTACTTATCCCCAGATTGCAGGAGTTCCGCATGCCGACCTAATATTCAATGTTGTATTTTTTATTACCATACTTTCTCTGATTGTTCAGGGAATGAGTATTCCCTGGGTGGCAAACCGGCTACATTTGGCAATGCCGGAACCTAAAACCGGAAATACCTTCGGAGTCGAATTGCCCGAAAGCATAAAATCAGCAATGTCCGAAATTACCCTTACAAACGAATTATTGCAAAAAGGGAATCAGCTGATGCATTTATCCTTACCTGACAATACATTAGTCGTTATGATCAACCGGGACAATAATTATATCGTCCCTACCGGAAAAACACAATTAAAAGCCGGCGACAAATTGCTAGTCATTACAGACAACGACGAAGCCCTTAGGCATACTTACGAAAGTTTAGGAGTAAAAGAATATACATTGGAGAAAAACTGAACTAATTTACAAATAAAAACAGAAAGACTATGTGGGATTTAATATTAAGGCTGGTCGTTGCTTCGTGTTTCGGGGCACTTATCGGGCTCGACAGGGAATACCGGGCCAAAGAAGCAGGACTGCGGACCCATTTTCTGGTATGTCTGGGAAGCGCCCTGTTTATGATCGTATCCCAACACGGTTTTGCAGATGTATTAGGAGCTAAAGGCGTGGGACTCGATCCCAGCCGTATAGCTGCACAAGTTGTCAGCGGCATCGGTTTTCTGGGTGCCGGAACTATAATTATACAAAAACAATTTGTCCGGGGGCTTACCACGGCCGCAGGTTTATGGGCTACCGCAGCTATAGGACTTGTTATTGGCGGAGGAATGTATTATATCGGCATTACCGGTGTCATCCTCACTTTGGCCGGACTGGAACTGACTAATTTATTCCTCCGGAAAGTCGGACTTCATAGTATTTTGTTAATCTTTACGACCAGTAAAAAGGAAAACCTGGGAATTATTACGAATGAAATCAATAGTTTAGGGCACCATATTACGAGTTATACAACCGACGAAGAGCATTTTGGAGATGCCAAAACCTATCACGTGACAATGGTCATCAAAACCCGTAAATTCGGAGAAGAAACCCTGTTATTCCAATTTATACAATCCTTACCGGATCTGACCATCAATAAAATGGAATAAACAGAGAAACTTCTACAGTATATTTTTGAATCCTCCTAAAACTGAAGCAACATCGCCCCACAGGAATATCCTCCTCCGAATACGGTCAGTCCTACTAAATCTCCCTTTTTAATCCGGTGTAAATTTTCGGATAACGAAATAGCACAACTGGGGCAACCTGTATTTCCCCGGGTTTCTATATTCATCAAGAAACATTCTTCGGGAAATCCTGTCTGGTGAGCTATATTGCGGATAATGCGCCGATTTGCCTGATGAGAAGAGATATAATTCAAATCAGAAAAGGCCTTTCCACATGCCTCTCCGGCTTTTTCCAAAGCTTCCACCATATAATGACAAGCATTGATAAACACATCCCGTCCTTCAGGCATACCGATCCCTCCATTTCGGGGCCGCAGATATACCGCACTGGTGGATTTACCGATATGCCCCAATCCATGCGTATATATACTCAAAATCTGCGGATCACTTTCCTTGTATTTTTCCGGAGAGACAAAAAAGGCAACTGCCCCATCTCCCCACAAATGTCCGCTCTGAGGATCCGTTTCATTTGCATAAGCCGTATTGTGTTCCGAAGCGATAATCAATGCCCGATGCGCTTTTTTCATGGCAAAATAGCCTTCTGCAACTTCCATCGCATTAATAAAAGAGGAACAAGCTGAAGAAACACTTATACATTTAGCCCGGTCTGCCTGATACCGTCTTTGTACCATATGTGCCATCGTCGCAACCGTATCATAAGGAGAATAGGTAGCAGCCACAATTAAATCCACTGTATCCATAGGATAAGGCAAATCACTCACCCCATTGTCTACCGCTTTTATACCCATCGTATTTGTATTTTCTTCCTTGCCTGCTTTACTCCGGGTCCTGATTCCGGTACGGGAATATATCCATTCCTCATCCAATCCGTTCACCTCTTTAAAATAAGAATTCTCTACCACCTCTTCCGGAATATAGTGCGAGATTTTATTGACGTATAAATTCATTTTATGCTTTACTATTACAAAAATTTCACAATTACGAGGATTTTGTGCAACAAGAAGTATGCCAAATTTCCCTATCCCCATTCAGTAGGGCTGGAATTTCGAAATTTGAAAAAGTTTACACAAAAATTAGTTATTTTCCCGGAAAGACAGACGGCCGCATGAAGTCCGTAACAGGAATACCGGTTCAGTAAACCATTATTTCCGTTCTTCGAACTTTACCACTCCTTTTACGTAAACATTACACATGCAAGGATCATAAATTGAATAGCCATGGAATATAGAAAATTAGGAAATACAGATTTAGAATTGTCCGTTATCACATTCGGTTCGTGGGCAGCCGGCGGCTGGATGTGGGGAGCGACAAATCGTCAGGCTGCAGTAGATGCCATACGGGCAGCCTATAACGAAGGGGTTACCTCTATCGATACAGCTCCCATATACGGTCAGGGAACCAGCGAAGAAATTGTCGGCCAGGCCATAGAAGGAATAAAACGGGATAAAGTTCAAATTCTGACAAAATACGGTATGCGTTGGGATCTAGCCAAAGGAGATTTTGCTTTTAAAAGTCAGGACAATAACGGACATCCCATTGATATTTACAAATACGCCGGTAAAGAAAGTATCATCCGGGAATGCGAAGACAGTTTACGCCGGCTGAAGACAGACTATATCGATCTTTACCAAATTCACTGGCCGGACAAGACAACTCCCATGAGTGAAACGTTCGAAGCTGTTGAAAGATTGATCGAACAAGGGAAAGTCCGTTATGCAGGAGTATGCAATTATGACGCTCAATTATTGGCAGAAGCGGATAAATATATCTCTCTGGTCTCGGATCAAATTCCGTTTAGCATGGTAAACCGGGAATCAGAAAAAAAGACGATTCCCTGGTGCACCCGACACGGCATATCAGTACTCGTATACAGCCCTTTAGAAAGAGGTTTGCTGACCGGCAAAATGAGTCCGGGTTACAAATTTGCAGCTGGAGATCACCGTACCAAAAATCCGTTTTTTACAGATGAAAATATTTTACGCACAAACGCTTTTCTGGAAACGATACGGCCGCTGGCACACGAGAAACAGGCCTCTCTTTCTCAATTGGTACTGCGTTGGACAATCGATCATCCGGGAATAACAATTGCTTTAGTAGGGGCCCGTAATCCGGAACAAGCCATTTCCAATGCACATGCCGCCAATATTACATTAAAACGGGATGAAATGGATTTTATCACGAAACAAATAGAATTGCTTTTATAGTCCTCATAAAAAGAACTGAGATGTTATTTTCTACCTATGAATTGAAATCCTTAACTTTAAAAAACAGGATTGTCATGTCGCCTATGTGTCAATACAAGGCAGAAGACGGATATGCAAATGACTGGCATTTAGTACATCTGGGCAGCCGGGCTGTCGGAGGGGCCGCTCTCATTTTACAGGAAGCCACAGCTATCTCTCCGGAAGGAAGGATTACGCCGAATGATTTGGGCCTGTGGAAAGAGGAGCATATATCGAAACTCCAGCAAATCACAAGCTTCATCGAAGCACAAGGGACGATCCCCGGTATACAGTTAGCACATGCAGGCCGAAAAGCAAGTGTTGCAGCCGAAGGAGAACAAAAAGGGAAATTTCTGAAACCCGCTGAGGGAGGGTGGCAAATTGTTGCTCCTTCAGCCATACCCCAGGAAGCAGACAGCGCTATTCCGGAAGTTCTGGACAAAACCGGGATAGAAAAAATTGTAAACGATTTCTCCGCGGCCGCCCAAAGAGCATTAAAAGCCGGTTATAAAATGCTGGAAATTCATGCTGCCCACGGTTATCTTTTACATGAATTTCTGTCTCCTTTATCAAATTTACGTACCGACGAATACGGAGGTAGTTTTGAAAACCGGATACGGCTACTGACAGAGGTAACCGATGCCATTCGCAAAGTATGGCCTTCCGACTTCCCCCTAGGAGTCCGGATATCTGCAACGGATTGGGCTAACGACGGCTGGGACTGGGCCCAATCCGTGCGACTGGCCAACGTATTGTATGAAAAAGGAGTGGATGTCCTGGACGTCTCCTCAGGAGGCCTGATCCATAGTGCTCCTATTCCGGTAAATTACGGTTACCAACTTCCCTTTGCCCGTCAGATAAAAAAAGAAAGTTCTATTAAAATAGCTACCGTCGGCATGATTACCGACGCCGTACAAGCAGAAACAATACTCGTAAACGGAAATGCCGACCTGATTGTCATCGGAAGGGAATTGTTAAGGGATCCTTATTTTCCTCTCCACGCTTCACAAAAGCTTCATGCAGACATACCTTGGCCGTGGCCTTATAAAGATGCTTTACAATAGCCATACTCTTAAAAAGCAGAGGGTTTGTAACCTGCACAAAACCCTCTGCCCGCTTTCAAAATCCTTCAATTCTCCTTTTCTGAGCTCTACCCCAGCAGCCGTCTCCGATTTTATTCCAGTCTTATCCGTATACCCTTTCCCCAATACCAATTTACCGACACAGTGCAAATGTTTCCATACCTACGCAAATCTGAACCTTCCGCATTAAACACGTACATCCGGAAATCCACTTCCCGGAAATCGGTACAAAAAACCGTCCTACCTTTCGGGCCCGCCCTCTTTCCGCTTTACTGTTCGTTTCAATGGTTATACTACAGCCATACAGCAGCAATTTATTACATACCTCTGCAGCCAAAACAGCTGTTAATACAGAATCAATTCCGCCAGAACCACCTCGTATCAAAGCGTTTAAATCATGACTCAGAACATAAGTTTCCTGGTACTGACGAAGGCATCCGGCTATAGATAACCAATCATTTTTTTGCGTATATATTTTCATAATAATTGATAAAAGCATTATTTACCAGGCGGTTTCCGCCGGGAGTAGGATAATTTCCCGAAAAATACCAATCTCCCGCATGTCCTTTACAAGCCTGCCGGAGATTTTTTATCGTCTGATAAACAATTTCTATTTCGATAGGACTTTCCTCCGGACGTACCATACGGGCAATGCGGGCCGAGATTTCTTCATCCTTAAAAGGAGCATAAATTTCCCTGACATAATTTACAATCTCTTCTTTCGGTAAATTTTCCTGTTCTTTACATTTCCGGTATACTTCCTCAATGATCTTTTCCTGTCCCCTTTCTCTTAAAAGTTCAATAGCAGCATTGAAAGCAATAAATTCTTCCATCCGGGACATATCGATCCCATAACAATCCGGATAGCGTATCTGAGGAGAAGAAGAAACAATGACAATCTTTTTCGGATTTAACCGGCTCAAAATTTTAATAATACTCTGTTTCAGAGTAGTTCCTCTTACAATACTATCATCTATCACCACAATATTATCCACTCCCTCGGCGATAGTACCGTATGTAATATCGTAAACATGTGTCGCCAGATCATTGCGGCTATTGTTTTCTGCAATAAAGGTGCGCAATTTAATATCCTTGATTGCCAGCTTTTCAGTACGGATCCTCCGGGACAAAATCCGATCGGCCCGGTAAGAAGAAACATTGCCCGTCGTATCCAGCAACTCTACGCTCTTTCTCGAATTCAAATAATCTTCCAATCCCTCCAACATACCATAATAAGCTATCTCTGCTGTATTCGGGATAAAAGAAAACACTGTATGATCTGTATCATAATGAACCGACTTCAATATCTGATCCGTTAACAAATTTCCCAGCATTTTCCGTTCCTGATAGATATCCCGGTCACTCCCCCTGGAAAAATAAATCCGTTCAAAAGAACAAGGGGTTATTTTATCCGTAACGGCAATCCGGGATAATTTCATTTCACCGTTTTTCTTTATCATAAGCCCCTGTCCCGCTTCCAGTTCACGGACCTGCTCTGTGCGCACATTTAAAATTGTCTGTATAACAGGACGTTCGGAAGCCACCACAATGATTTCTTCATCAGCATAATAAAAAGCAGGACGGATCCCCCATTTATCCCGGAAAACAAAAGCATCCCCACTGCCTGTCAACCCACAGATTACAAAGCCCCCGTCCCATTTTTCAGAAGCAGTACGGATAATCGCCTCCAGATCCAGTTTCTCTTCTATAATACGATTCAATTCCATGCCGGAGACTTCCGGAGCGCTGTATTGTTCATACAATTTTTCTACCTGACGATCCAGCAAGTAACCGATTTGCTCCAAGATAATAAAAGTATCTGCATTGTGGCGCGGATGCTGACCTTTAGCTACGATATCCGTCAGAATTTCATCCACATTTGTCAGATTAAAATTACCTGCCAGACAAAGATTCCTGCTCCGCCAATTGTTACGCCTTAAAAAAGGATGTACATAAGATATTCCGGATTTTCCGGTCGTACTGTAACGTAAATGTCCCAAATACAATTCCCCGACAAAAGGCAGCTTTTCAGGAGGTAGCTGCCCGTCAGTCTGCTGAAGGGTCATCTGCTGATTTATACGATCGAAAACCGCACTGATGGCCCCGCTCCCCAATGCCCTTTCCCGGAAGATATATTCTTCCCCCGGCTGTGCATTCAATTTGACACAAGCCATTCCCGCTCCTTCCTGTCCGCGGTTATGCTGCTTCTCCATCAAAAGGTAAAGGGTATTCAACCCGTATACGGCAGTGCCGTATTTCTGACGATAATAGTCCAGAGGTTTTAAAAGCCGGACGAGTGCTATACCACACTCATGTTTAATCGGATCACTCATATATTATTTTTTATTCAACAGAAATTTTTCCCTGACGTTCGGCAGCCCATGAGGGCCGAAACAGTATTTTTCTTTCACAGATTCCTTTCTATCAGCAGATAAATAACAATTTCCGGTATTCAGGCAAAAGCCGCATTTCATCGTCAATATATCATTCCAGTTTATCAATATGATAACATATTTTATCGAAAAAAGGGAATACGGTATCGTAATAAGCAATCGCTTTTTCTCTTTCATCAACCCTTTTATTTCCTTTTTCCGGACATTAGATAACTGTTCTACGATATTTTGCATCTCTGAGATATGTGCAGATCACCATCCAGCCTTTTCCTTCCCCCATAATTCCCTTATTCCCCTTTTCTTTCCCTTCCTTTTTCAAACAATTGAACATTTATCCTCTTTTCCCCCCGATCAAGCCTCTTCACTATACTTTACATGCACAGCCAAAATCCGGACTAAATTTAATAATTCAGAATTCAAACCTTTATTGTTTTTTATCGCCTTATTAAAAGGCACATGCACAATTTTACCTTTTACGATCCCGATCATAATACTTTTCTGATCATCCAGTAAAGCTTCAATTGCAGCTGCTCCCAAGCGACTGGCAACTTCCCGGTCGAAAGAACTGGGATTCCCTCCCCTTTGAATATGTCCCAGAACAGAAACCCGGATATCAAACTCCGGATGCTCTTTTTTCACTTTCTCAGCAATTTTATAAGCTCCTCCGGCTTCATCCCCTTCTGCAACAACAACGATCCCGCTGGAGTGCTGCGGATCGTACACCTCATTTACATATTTCTCCAGCTCTTCCAGATCTGTTTTCAATTCCGGCACCAAAATCGCACCTGCCCCACTTGCAATGCCGGAACGCAAAGCGATAAAACCAGCATCCCGCCCCATTACTTCTACAAAAAACAACCGATTGTGAGCGGTAGCGGTATCCCGTATCTTATCAATAGCTTCTACTGCTGTATTCACTGCCGTATCGTATCCGATCGTACAATCCGTTCCAAATAAATCGTTGTCAATCGTCCCCGGGATACCGACCACGGGTATACCGTGTTCCTGCACCAATAAACCGGCTCCGGTAAAAGAACCGTCCCCTCCGATTACAACCAAAGCGTCAATTCCCCGGGCAGCCAACTGTCCCGCTGCTCTCATACGCCCTTCCGGCATCCGGAACCCAGCGCTCCTGGCAGTTTTTAAAATCGTCCCTCCTCTTTGGATAATATTACTCACATCTTTCGAATTCAACCTTTTTATTTTCCCGTTTATCATTCCCTCATAACCGTCATATATTCCGAACATCTGACAGCCATTATATACGCCTGCACGCACAACAGCCCGGATAGCAGCATTCATCCCCGGAGCATCACCTCCTGAAGTCAGGACACCGATTTTTCTGATTTTTCCCATAACTGATATATTTATATTCCCTTCATGATAACGCCGGAAAAACTTAAAAGTTATTTATCCTCTCCCTACTGTTTCCATTTCTTCCTTATTTTTTCATCTGTTTCTTACGGCAAATATATAATTTTCCAAAATAACCTATTATTTTTACAGGGTTCTATTTTTAAAAAGTATATATTTTATTCATATACCCCTCATAAATTTTATCGTATTATTTCAAAATATACTAATTTCTAAACCTATTCCTCTTTTTGATACAATCCCCACCTTTTTCTTTATTTTCTTTTGAATAGGATACTGCTAAAGCCTCCTTTTTCTTAAACATTCTTTTACTCAAAACTTCAGATTAAATACAGAAATATTTAAAAGTAAAAACGTAAAAATGATCCGGCCGTCTTTTAACGGACAGGGGTTCCTCCTACGGAAACAAGCTGATACTTTACCGGTTCACGGGAGGAATATTTGTGAAGAATTATTTCCCTGCTCCGTCAGTCTGTTAAGCAGTAAGCTGGCTGACGGGCAATTATCAAAGTGCAGTCAGTCTTTTGAACGTTCTCACGTTTTTACATTTTATCTCGCAATAAAAATAAAATATGGTATCTTTGGAGGACAATAGGAAACGTACAGAACTATAAAATAATCATAAATGGATAAATTTTTAAATCCGGATTTTTCTGCTGGTTTTTCTTTGGAAGAAAAATTACGGTACTACAGAAGGCTCGGGCATACTGTTCCTCCCCGGAAAATAATCAAAACCCCGGAACAAATCGAAGGCATCCGCCGGAGTGCCCTTATCAACACAGCGGTACTCGACCATGTAGCTGCCCACATTCATTCGGGGATGAGTACAGAAGAAATCGATAAGCTGGTATATGACTTTACAATTTCTCATGGAGCCGTTCCGGCCCCTCTCCATTACGAAGGTTTTCCCAAAAGTGTCTGTACTTCGGTCAACGATGAGGTATGCCACGGCATACCAGACAAGGGTATTCTGCTCCGGGACGGGGATATTGTCAATGTTGATGTATCTACTATTTTAGACGGCTATTTCTCCGACGCTTCCCGGATGTTTTTGATTGGCAATGTCTCCCCTCAAATCCAGAAATTAGTAAAAGTTACCCGTGAATGCCTGGAACTGGGCATCAAAGCTGCCCGTCCCTGGGGATTTCTGGGAGATATCGGGGAAGCCATACAAAAACATGCTGAAAGTCAGGGCTATTCCGTCGTAAGAGATTTCTGTGGACACGGAGTAGGCCTGGCATTTCACGAAAAACCGGAAGTAGAGCATGTCGGTAGAAAAGGCACAGGTATGTTGCTTATTCCCGGTATGATCTTTACCATAGAACCTATGATTAATATGGGCAGTTACGAAATCTTTATAGATGAAGAAAACGACTGGACTGTTTATACAGCCGACGGATTACCTTCTGCTCAATGGGAAAATACAATATTAATTACAGAAGAAGGTCACGAAATTCTGACTTATTGATTTATCGTTTATAGTGTATAAATGTAAAAACGTACAAGAGTATAAGTAAAAGTTTGAGAAAGGTTCTTTCTGTTTAAAAGCTACATTTTGTCATTTTCATAAAAAATAAAACTGAAAAGCTGGCAAAAAAAATGTCAATTTTTCCGTTTTTCTGTATTAAAAACCTTTGGCACATCTATTGAAATATTTCTCATTGAATTTGAGTTCATAGTAAAACCCAAATGAGTAAAATTGGAATGTTTAACTAAAAATAATAGGAGGATTTAATTATGATGCCTGTTAAAAGATCTCAAAACTGGTTACCGGGAATTTTCAACGATTTTTTTGGAAACGAATGGCTAGAAAAAGCAAATATGAATGCTCCGGCCATCAATATCCTTGAAAACGAAAACGAATATAAGGTAGAATTAGCCGCTCCGGGTATGACAAAAAACGATTTTACCGTCAAAATTGACGATGAAAATCAACTTTTGATTTCCATGGAGAAAAAAGAAGAACACAATGAAAGTCAAAAACAAAATAAATACCTGCGGAGAGAATTTTCTTATACCCAATTCCAACAGACAATGATTTTACCGGATAATATCAACAGAGAAAAAATTGAAGCTAAGGTTGAACACGGGGTATTGACGATCGATATTCCTAAAAAGAAAATCGAAGAGATCAAAATGAGCGAAAAGAGTATTGAAATCAAATAACCGGTTCCCGGTTTACCGTTGAAAGAGGAGTTTTTCAGAAAGGGCTCCTCTTTTTCTTTTCTCTCTTTCCGCCTTTACTTTTCAGACATCTAAGTATTCCATTTTTGAACAGGGGAACATTTAATTCTTTTCAAATATTTTTCTATGTTTGCATTTACGAAATCAGTGATACATTTTTAATTTCAACATATCATGAATAAAGTAGGATCTTTGATGTTTATTTCTCTCCTCTTTTTATGCAGTTCCTGTGTTTCCAAGAAAAAGTATCTGATAGCTGAAAACGGCCGTCTGTCCGCCATCGAAAGAGGGGAAATATTACGTAAAGAATTGTCCGGTTCCAGGGAGGAAAATTCCCGTTTGTCTCTTCGTATAGACAGTCTGCTGACAGATACGACAGAATTGGGAGGGATCATCCGGGCCTATCGAAATCTGCTTTATTCCAATAAATCGGAACAGGAGAAATTAAATGCCATGATACAGGAGAAACTGTCGGTTTTAGACGATAGAGAAAAAACAATACGCGAATTACAAGGGCTGATTGACGCTCAAAACCTGAAAGTAAAAGAATTATTAAACAGCATACAGGATGCATTACTGGGTTTCGGAAGCGATGAACTGAGTGTGCGGCAAAAAGACAGTAAAATATATGTAGCGATGTCCGACAAACTTTTATTTGAATCCGGAAGTGCCCGGGTAGACAAAAGAGGAAAAGAAGCGTTGGCTAAACTAGCTGTTGTATTAAATAAACAGGCAGATATCGATGTTTTCATAGAAGGACATACCGATTCCAAACCAATTAAAACAGTCCAATTCAAGGATAATTGGGATTTGAGCGTCATCCGGGCCACCTCTGTCGTCCGTATTTTAACAAAAGATTTTAAGGTAAATCCTTTACAAATCCAACCTACCGGAAGAGGGGAATATAAACCGGTTGCCGACAACCAAACAGCTGAAGGCCGGACCTTAAACCGGCGGACAGAAATCATTATCGCCCCTAAACTGGATAAATTACTAAAGCTTTTACAAAACGAAACGACAAAATAAAAGAGATCATTACTCCTTTACGTCTGCAATCCACACCAAACAAATACCCGGAAAACACTGTTCCGATCAGGTATATTTCATGCCCGGCGAATACTTGTCTGTCTAACCGCTGATGAACAGACTTCCTTCGGCAAATAACAGAAACTTCTGTTCGGTCATTCGATGAAATAAAATCCATAATTCTGAAAAAGAGTTTTCCGGATATTCCTATTGTTTCCTGTATTTATAACTTATTTTGCCCAGCCAGCAGCCTTGATCTGTTCAAAATCGGTAAGATCTGTACAACCGGTAAAACAATCATTAAAAGAAGTCGGTTTTTTGAAACGATCTGTATGCTCGGCCCGCTCATACAAATGTACTTTTACTCCATCCACCATTGTATAAGGAGACTCTCCTTTTAATTTTGTTCCCGAAAAGGTAAAACTAAAATTAGTGGCACTGATACAATCATCAAAAATACCTGCAGGTACAATCTCTAAAGAAGAACAGGAATAGAAAATCTGTGCAAAACTTGTCACTTTCGAACAATTCTTAAATGTATTAGCCGGAATTTCGGTTAAAGCACACCATTTAAATGTTCCAAAAAATTCAGTTACCTTGGGATTATTAGCAAATAGTCCGTCCGGAATAGAAGCTAATTTCGTACAACCGTCAAAACAACTTCTAAACGTAGTAACAGCTTCACAAGCAGAGAATAATCCTGCCGGCAATGCAACTAAAGAAGTACAGCCATTAAAACATTCTCTGAAAGAGGTTACCTTCGGACAATTATGAAAGATCCCTGCTGGAATTTCCTTCAAAGCTGCTGCTTTATAAAAAGCTCTTTCAAATGAGGTAACAGTCAGGAAAGACTCGTTAAGATCATTTGCAACAGATTCCAGATTCACACAATTCCAGAAAGCCTCTTTTAAAGTTGTTAAACCTGTATTTCCCCATTGTTTTACAGCAGTAAAATAGTTTAAAGCATCTTTATGCGTCACATTAAAAATAGCCTTGTTTGTTCCCAGTCCTGTCACTTTTCCCGCAATTTTCACTTCATATATACCTTCCTCAGCATAAACATGGATAGGGGTAACACTCGTAACTGTTTCTGCTGTACTTCCGTCTCCCCAATCGACGATACAATCGACAGTCCCTTGTAACGGTAATACAGCCGTAGCCCCTGCAGGCACCGTTAACTCAAGAATCATCGCTTCTGCAAGAGAGGAGGCTTCCTGAATGACCCTAACGGTCTGCCCGGCATAATTTTGTTCAATACCTGCAACTATCATCACTTCTGCCGTCAAAGGGGTATAAGAAGAATTCTTGGCTGCTGTTACGATCAAATAATTATTTTCAGCTTTTAACTCCAGCCAGTCTTGCTCACACAGATATTGCCAGATGTTTGTATTCTGCATCGTAAGGCGTATCGTATCTGTTCCTCCGGCCATAGGGAAATGGATTTCCGCGGGATGTATTGTCAAGGATACTGCCGGAGCAGCTTCCTGTACAAGCGGAATAACTGCTGATTCCAAATTTTCGCCTTCCCCTGCAACAACGGTAAGTTCTCCCGTCATCGCAACAGGATATAAATTCTCTTCAGCCGTAATTGTTATTTTATTGTCCGTTTTTATTATTGTGAATACATCATTGGAAATATGCATACTCCATAATTTTTGATTGGTCTTCACGTCCACCTCCAATGTCCCTCCTTTTACTGGAAATTCTATTTTTTCAGGAGTTACTGCCAGGTCAGCTCCTTTTACCCCCTTCTGGGTTACTGTCAGTTTACAGGCCACATTATTCTCTGTACTTCCGGCCCGGACGATGATTACAGCCTCCCGGGACGTCACATGTTTATTTTGAGCAATTGTCAAAACAAGTGTATCCCCCCGCTGAGTCACTTCAAACCAGTCTCTCTTTTCTTTTACCTGATAAATCCAATCTGTCTGATTGGTTTCTATAATAACCGGCAATACTCCCCCGAGGTCGGTAAATTCAACTTTTCCGGTCGTGCCATCTTCCGACAGGACAATCGGAAAATCATCGGAACCGGACACTAAATCCAGCCGGGCTATTGCCACCGTATTATCATCATCGGAACAAGCTCCGAATAACAGTACTATTCCTACCAGAATAAAAAACAACTTTTTCATATTGATATATCTATGTAAAACCATTAATTAACCCATCCGGAAAAACCGGCCTGCATCGTTTTATAATCACTTAGTCCTTTACAATTACGGAAGCAGGAATTATAATCGTCAGGAGTAATAAACTCTCCGCCATAGCTCTGTCTTTCATATAAATGTATTTTTTTACCATCAATTTCCGTATAAGGAGATTCTCCAGCCAAAGAAATACAATCCCGGAAAGCGCCTTTAAACGAACCTGCTTTCCGGTTATTATCAAACAGTCCGGCCGGTATGGAAGACAAGGAAGTACAAGAAGTAAAGCAATATGCAAAACTGGAGACTTCCGGACAATTCCGGAACAGTTCTTCGGGAATGGAAGTCAGACTATAACAATAAGTAAATACACCAATCATTTTCTCAGCCAAAGTACAATTCCGGAATAATCCTGAAGGAATATTCAGTAAAGATTGCGTATTCCGGAAACAATATGAAAAATTAGTTGCTTTTGTGCAATTGGCAAATAAATCCTCCGGAATAATCCGCAAAGCCATACAGTTTACAAAACAATCACTGAAATCGTCTGCTGCAATACAATCTTCAAAAAGATCTGCCGGTAATTCTACTATAGGGCACTCCCAAAATGTCCCGACAAAAGCTGTTGCCTTCCTGCAATTGGCAAACAATCGGTTCGGAAGAGAAGTTAAAGAGAAACACTGATCGAAACAAGAACGAAATGTCTCAGCATTCACAGCATTTGCAAAAAATCCTTCCCCAATTTCTTTCAAACCGGTACAACCTTTAAAAGCGTATTCAAAAGAAGTTACTCCGGCAAAAGATTCATCTGTATCGGAAGGCAGAGATTCAATATTGATGCAACGGTAAAAAGCATACCTCAAGCTAGTGAGCCCGGTTTTCCCCCACTGTTTAATCCTGGAAAGATATACTCTTTGTTCATCTGAAAAACCGATCATAGAATACAATTCCGGAACAGTACCTGAAATCCGGACTTCATAAGTTCCGGCAGAAGTATAGGTATGATTCGGAGGGGCAACTGTCAAATTATCGATTTTGGTATCTACTTCTTCCGTTTGTCCGTCCCCCCAATCTATGGAACATTTCACTTGTCCGCATATCGGAAGCATAACCCGGGAACGGGCCGGTACTGTATATTCCAGTACTAAGCTGTTGTCATTTTGTATAACCGTAATGGTAGCTGTATCCACATTTTCTTCTGTTCCTGCAGTTACCAAAACTGTAGCCGTCAATTGTTTTCCCGTTTCATTTTTTGCGGCACTCAACGTTAAAAAATCGTTCCCTTTTGTCACTACCAACCAGTCGGCAGAAGGAACAGCATCCCAGATTTCCTGATTCGTCTCCACTTTCACCTTCTCTGTACTTCCCCCACAAGCTAACATGACCTTATCAGCACTAAGAGTTAAAGAAGCATCCTCTGTCAACGGGGTATAGACGACTTCGTCCTTATCGTCCGAACAGGCCCCCAAAAGAAGGAATACTCCAAAAATCAAATAAAAAAATTTCATAACAGTAATTTTAGGTTAATAATTAGATAAATAGCACATATCCCAAAAACAAAAAAAAGATTCCCTGGTCCTCCACAGGATCTCCCCTTTTCATTTTTTACGATATATTTCTAAAGAAACAAATATATAATTTAATCTTAAAAATTAATAAATTTTATCTTAAAATATCTTTTTGTTATATACCTTTTTGCTGTAATCTTATCGGATAAGGAGAAGAAAAATTCAAACCTGAGGCAAAGAAGAGGGGGCAAATTGCTTTTACAACATTCTCAGAATTTAAAAGCATACGTGCGGTACTGCCCGAAACAAACACAAGAATTTTCAGGCAAAATTAAAACAGGCTTAATCAAACAATAAAAATGATTACCGATTATTTGAGAAACGGGGAGATGAAATTATTTATGTTCTCCAGTTTTATGAAGTCATTTTCTTCCGAACCGGATACAAATATAAGTAATACAGTTTTTAGCCGAGCTATAAATTAAATCCGGGAAAATGAAAGCAAAAGAGTAAATAACATACCCTATCAATTTCTTTTCTCATAAACCTTCGAGCAGCATCAGCATAATCGTAGTCAATAGTGTTACAAACTTATGATCCGTGACACAGGAACAGTCCAACGATTGCTTTCGATTCCTTCAATGCCTGTCTTATACCGGCTAATACCAGCAAAATTTTTGCTATATAGCCTTACAACCGATTTTTTATTACAGGTTTCCATGATGATATAAATACAATTCAATTACTACCTGTTCGGGGGTATCTAAAATAATTCACATTTTCTATAATTTAGAGCTTGTTTTTGTTCTGTCTATAAAAATACCGCCGGCCTCCTGCTATTAAGTTTTATCAGGAGGCCAACGGATATAAGGTATAAATCCGCAAACAAAATATATATAGTTCCAAAAATAGGGTGCTTTTTTATTTACCAATTTATCGGGTAAAAATCATAAGGATTCACCCGAAGTGTAACAGCGTCTATAGCTTCACCGGATTCAATAAGGTTATCCAGGTCAAAATGGAACCGATAAAGAAGGTTGTATATGGTTTTCATAATCTTGTGAGTAAAGGGAACAGTACTTTTATTTTGAAAATAATGGAATAAAATTTCTTTTATCACTTTATGTCCGGGATCCGTTTGTATAAGAGAAAAATAGTCTGTCAATAATTCACTGATAATATCTAAGAAATTTATATAGGTACCATTTTTTACTTTTACAAAGGAATCCAAGTGATTCAAAGAATAAAGAACAGGTTTATAAGCTGTATCCGTATAGAAGATTTCAGTTTCTTTATGCCAAGAATCTTCCAGAAGATAAGTGCTTTCATTAAGCATTTTAATTCGATAAATCGTACTGGAGACAGAAGGATTGATTACCCTTACATCATGAGGATAGTAACTTTTCATAATTTCTTTATTCATATTCCAAAATTTTAAGAGTTTTTATCTAATCTCCTAAAACTGGTGTAAATGAACTTCTAAACATAATTTTTATAATATTATTTTTAATAATAACATAAGATAAAACAATGATATAAAAATCCCCTCAGCTACTACGGGGAGGATAAGGGTAAATAGAGGAATTCAAATTAATGTATATGCTGAATTTTCAGAAAATTAACATCTGTTACCTTATAGGAATAAAAACAAAAAGATGAGAAGTAATACCCACAAGTCAGAAGGGCATAAAATAATGACACACAGAAGCAAAAATTTCGTGTAACATTATTCAATTTAGACTTATAAAATTGAAGCAGGCTTATTTTTAACACAAATAGGGGATCAAATACAATGTATCTGACCCCCTATTATTTTGTAAATCATTTATTTTCAACAGAGCCACTTGCGAGACTTGAACTCGCGACCTACGCATTACGAATGCGTCGCTCTACCAGCTGAGCTAAAGTGGCATTAGCGGCTACAAAAGTAATAATTATTTGATAAGAAAAAATCAATTCAATAAAAATTATATAGTTATAAAATTATTTTTATACTGCGGAAAGGAGAATCTCCGTTTCAGACCTCCCTTTATTTCCCAACCACCTGGAACACCTGCCGTAAAGTATTGCCATCGTTATCCACAATAGTCAATACATGACGTCCTTCCGGCAAATCAACTTCCATTTGGTGAATATGCCGGGTAAAGCCTAAATAATGATCGTCAATATGCCAGTACACTTCTGCCAAAGGGTTCCGGTGAGCGAGTTCAAATACGGCGGCACCTCTTCTTCCGCCAAAATCCCGGGGAATAAATACCCGCATCCCTTTCTGCGGATAGATCATTTCCATAACATCTCCGCCAAGCGGTTCACATCCGGCACGATACGGGGGCAGTTTCCGGTAATCACTATGAGTACGAGAATAATACCATTCCTGTACAGGAGTTAATACAAACCAAGGCTTCACCTGTATATTATAAACCGGTTCACAATCTGAATTTACCTGCCATTTTCCTGTAAGGTCTAAATTTATCAAACGATGGTAAGGACAGAGGTTTGTTTTGCTCCCGGCCTCACATACTTCAAGGGTATCTTTTTCTTCACAGATCATGGAAGCCCGGTAGCCGCTTTTGCGGCATATTACCGCCTCACGCATTTCTTCCGACGGCTTATATAAATGTCCCTGTACAGGCAACAATCCCGCCACTTCAAAAAGAATAGGTGCGGCAGCCCTCACGCCGACAAGTCCCGGACGTCCTTCCCCGTCGGAATTGCCAACCCAGACGCCAACAATCCAATCGGCATTTACTCCAATTGCCCAGGCATCCCTATACCCGAAACTGGTTCCGGTTTTCCAGGCTAAATCCAAATGCGAGGCAAAATTCTTCCATCCCGATTCCAGCTCAGGTCGCTCAACCTCCCGCAGGGCCTCCAAAGTCAACCAAATAGAGGCAGCACTTAAGGGAGCTTTGTCGGCAACACAAGGAGTTGATAAAAAAGATGTTCCGCTTTTCCGGCATTCCGTTTTTTCTTTCCATATTTTCAAACGGCTATATTCTCCCTCATAGTATTGTCCGTCCGTCTCATTATAATGCCGTAAAACGGATACCATTCCTCCATACATATTACATAAATCCCACAAAGAAGTCTCTCCTCCTCCCAGAATAAGGCTTAAACCATAATCATCCGGCGGTCGGTTTAAACTATGTATCCCCAACAATTTCAATTCTTTATAAAAACGGGAATAATTATACTCCTTTAATAAACGTACGAAAGGGATATTCAAAGACATTGACAAAGCCTTATCAGCAGGAACGACCCCCTGAAACGTACGGTTAAAATTAGAAGGCGCATATCCTCCGAAACGGGAGGGAATATCCGGGACTAACGTTTTGGGTAAGATATATCCGTTCTGCTGCATCAGAGCATACAAAGCCGGCTTTAAAATACTTCCCGAACTCCGGACGGACGGAATCATATCAACTTCATTTCCCCGGCTATTTCCCCAAGCCGGTGTATTCCCCACATAAGCCCGGACTTCCCCGCTGGGAATATGGGCTACCAATACAGCTGCATTATAGATATGATTTCCCCCCAACAAGCGGTTATGCCGCAAAACAATTTCATATACAGCTTTTTGTAAACCGGCATCTATATACGAATCACAAATTTCGCCCTGCCGGTTTATATCTGCATTTGCTAATAAATGAGGCGCAATATTTTCCGGATAATATACTTTTTCAGGCATGGGCTCTTCCAAAGCCAAATGGTAATCATCCTCTTCGATTTTACCCAACAAATACAATTCCTTTAACAAACGATTTCTCTTCTCTCTCAGGACCCGGACATTATTCAAAGCCGGAGCATTGGGTAAAACGGCCAAAAATGCAGCTTCGGCCCAACTCAACTGCCCGGGATCACGGTTGAAATATTTCAAAGAAGCCGCTTGCAGTCCTACGATATTTCTACCGAAAGGGGCATGGGTCGCATAGAGTTGTAAAATCTGTTCTTTTGAATAACTTTGTTCCAGGCGAAGGGTCAAAAAAATTTCCCAAAATTTCTCCGCATAGGTCCGGGGAGGATTTTTCCGGGCCAACCGAATCACCTGCATGCTGACAGTACTCCCGCCGCTTACTACTTTTCCTGATTTTATATTCCGGTACATCGCCCTTGCCAATGCATACCAATCCACCCCTTTATGCACCCAAAAACGTTTATCTTCAAATGTCAATAAAGCCTCCCGGTACTTTTCAGGCAATACATTCGTTCCCCGAAAACGGAATTGCTCGTCCCGAGCCACCTTTACCCCGATAATTTTCCCTTTTCTGTCAAATAACAGTGTAGAATACGGCACATCAAACAAAGGCCGGGGTAATACATTCCACCAAAAAATAAAATAAAACAGATAAAGGATAAAAAATAATATATAGAACCGGTAAAATCTCATTTTTCTATTCCGCTAAATCAGGTAAATTTTTACCTTTATCGGGTAAAGATAGTAAAAGAAAAGCTTCGGGGAAATACTCTTCCGTTAACTCATTTATTTCCTTTTCCACCTTTTTCTTCCAGGTAATTCTCAACCGGTAATAAAACGCACAAAACGGTCCGCAAACTGAAGGTATAATAAAGTCCAAACCAAAAAACGCGCAAAACGTCCCAGCAACATGTAAAAAGCAGAAAGCCTGAAACTCACTTTATAAAAACCCAAAGCGATTGCAAAAATATCTCCGATAAAAGGTAACCAGGTAAAAAAAGCTAATCCGGATCCATACTTGCCGATCCGGTTCTTCTGACGGGCTAATTGTTCTGGCTTTACCTTAAACCACCGTTCCAGCCATTCCCATTTTCCCATCCAGCCAATCCAGTAAGATGTCAATCCTCCCAACCAATTTCCTAAAGTAGCTATAATCAAACATCCCCATACATTCCCTCCCAGGGCCAAAATGCCGATTAAAAGTAAATCAGCACTGAACGGTACAATGGTAGAAGCTAAAAAAGAACCGATAAATAACCCCCAATATCCGAAATCAATCAATGAATCCATAATACTTCCAAAAATAGAAATAAATGCATAAATGTTCAAGCGTTCAAAGGGATAAAGGTTCGAAAGGATAAAATGATTTCAGAAGGCCATTTTAACAGAATTTTCCGCCGTTTTTCCGGATATTTTAAAATTATCGGGTTGATTATTTTTCTTTTTATTAAATTTTCGTACTTTTGTGACCTGAAAATTTAACAACAAAAATCAAATGTGTTAAATTTATAACTTTTCAGGGTTTTTACACCATTAAAATAACATATTATGAATATCTATTTTAGTTTTAAGGAAATCTTCAGTGCTTTTATTGTATTGTTTGCAGTCATCGATATTCTTGGATCTATTCCGATTATATTAGCCTTAAAAGCTAAAAATAAAACGATCAGTGCAGAAAAAGCCGCTATTTTTTCTTTCGTCATATTAGTAGCTTTTTTATTTGTAGGAAATTCTTTACTGGCACTTTTTAATGTAGACATTTCTTCTTTTGCTATGGCCGGAGCATTAGTGATTCTGGTGCTGGCAGTAGAAATGATTTTCGGAATAGAAATATTCAAAAATGACGGCCCTACGGATTCGGCCACACTGGTTCCTCTGGTATTTCCGTTAATTGCGGGAGCGGCATCTTTTACCACTTTATTGTCGTTGCGGGCTGAATACAATATTTTGAACATTATCATTGCTTTAGCTTTAAACTTATTATTTGTTTACTTTGTATTGAAAAAAGTCGATTATGTACAACGGGTGATTGGAAAAGGTGGAGTGTATGTCATGCGGAAATTTTTCGGGATCATATTGCTGGCTATTGCAGTACGGTTATTTACAGCTAACCTGAGCACATTACTGGATTCTCTAAAATGATCAGAAATGATCAATAAAGTTGACGAAACGGTTGGCATAAATCAGGTATAAAATGACCCACAACAGAAAACGCAGCATACGGCTTATGAACATCAGAAAAAGAGTAAGCTTGGGTTTTGTCCGGTAAAATCCGAGGGCTACGCTCGACACATCTCCCACGATGGGGATCCATACGAGCAAAGCCAATAAGCTACCGTATTTGTCTATTTTTTTCTTTTGTTTTTCCAGTTGTTCGTCTCTCAAATGAAACCAGCGTTTCATTTTTTCTTTATTTCCGGAGTAGCCGATATAATAAATAATCAAACCTCCCAGCCAGTTGCCCGTTGTTGCAATAAAAAGACACCCCCAGGGATTGATACCTGCAGCCAGCATACCGACAAAAAGGATATCCGCCCCTATGGGTAAAAATAAAGACGACAAAAAAGATCCGGCAAATAAACCGTAATATCCGTATTTGGTAAGCCATTCGGCTATTGTAAGGGTGATTATGTCAAGCCCCATAATTTACTATTTTATTAGGAGGCTTACGAAAAACAGATAATAAGGTTTATAAAGCAAAACAAGGAAAAAAGAGGCAGGCAATTTATTCCCTAAAATTCATTTTGGTTATGTACGGGGTTTGCATATATCTTTAAAAAAATATTCATTAGATCCATATTTCCCCGATCAAAATACGCCAAACGTTTGTGCATACGACTGGCAAAGGCCCGGTAATCATCCAAACGATACCGGTTAGTATATTCAAACGTATTGTAGAGCATATCGTAAGCGATATAATTCGTATCCCACAACTTATATCCTTTATAAATCCGGTTATCCGTCAAACGGGCTACTCCGTTAAAAATATCATTCCGGTCCAGTTGTTCCAATTCCCTCAATTCTTCTTCCGTTAAAGGAGCACTCACTTCAATATGAACCTTTCCTTTGGGTTCCGTTATGCCGGTAATAATACTCCCGAAATCTTCTCCGGGAGCTTTTATATATTTCTGATCCTGTGAAAGATAAAGTTCGCGGGCTTTCAAATGGTCGCAAGGTTCATACTGATAGGAAATAGCTACCGGAACAATATTCAATTGAGCGATATTCTCTCTTTTATTTGTCCCCCCGCTGAGCGCAAGCATCTTCAACACTGCCGGATCCGTCAGATCACATCCGTCTTTTGTTCGTCCTCCCCGCTGGGCAATCCATACTGATTCTTTCTTTTCTACCAGAACATGACGGATATAACGGGACAGATGCACGGAATGCTGATAAAAATCCCGGGGATTTCCTCCCCTTATAACTTTAAACATTTTATTCGACTTTCCTATATCTATGGCCATTTCGCCCTGCATCAGATTACTTCCGAATGTGATTTGTGTGGTATTAAAACCTTTCTCCACCAGCGCAATTTGTAAAAGAGCCGAATCGAGCACAATATCCCGGTGATTGGATATAAAAAGATAGGGCCGGCTGGCATCCAGACGATCCAGACCGTGACAGGTAAAACCATCCATTGTCTTTCTGACAATGGATTTAACCGCACTGTCCATAATCTTCAGCTGGAAATCTCTTACAGAACGAATTCTCCGGATCTCTTTCATTTTTTCCAGTAATATATCCCCTGTATACAACCATGACATCAGGGGGAGGAAATAAGGATTATCAGCAATCCTATTCATTGCGGGCATAATCTCCTCATCCCGGTAAGGACGTAAATCGTCAAACTGTTCTACCATATCGGTCCCGGTTAAATTTTTTTCCGTTTATCAATAAATTTCATCGGTTTCCGGTTCATATCGGGTAATTGTATTCTGTGGATTTCCTCTGAATTTCCGATTACAATGTCCGGAGCAACCCTTAACTTAGCCCGGAAACGGTCTTTTAACTCTTTAATCGTCTCTATCCCCCGCTCACCTCTGCATCCGACCCTAACCGTGACGGCATCATTTCCGCAATCATCACTATCCACTTCAACCAGATAATTCTCCACATAATCCACATTATCCAACACGTCAAAAATGGCAGCCGGGTAAAGGGTCGTTCCCTTGTATTTGACCATCTGATTCCGCCGTCCGACAATAGGGCTGATACGCAGGGTTGTACGCCCGCAGGCACAAGGTTCCGAATGAAAACAGGCCATATCTCCCGTACGGAAACGCAACAAAGGCATGGCCTCAACACCCAAAGTAGTTATGGTCAATTCGCCGACCTCTCCCATTCCTACCGGTTCTCCTTCTTCATTGAGTAACTCTGTAATAATCAGTTCCGGATGGTGATGTCCACCCCGGCCACATGCGCATTCTGTAAACGTCGTCGCCATCTCCGTAGAGGCATAAGTAGAATACAACTCAATATCCCATTTTTCCTTAATCTTTGTCCCCAATAAATTCAGCGAAAAATCCTGCTCCCTTAAATTCTCCCCAATACAAACAGCTTTCCGGATACTGGAATGCCGGTAATCAATTCCCTGTTCTTCAGCATAACGGACAATTTTCAGAATAAAAGAAGGCACAACAATAATAGTATCCGGTTGGATCCGCTGTATGGTATCCCATTGCAGTTCAGGGATTCCGTTTCCAACCCGGATAATACTTCCTCCCAAACGACGGATACCTAAAAAATAGGCCAATCCAGCCATAAAGCGTTTATCAATCGTCGTCATGAGTTGAAAAATATTCCCCGGTTTTCCTCCTGCACAAGCGAAGGAAATCGCCTCATTGTATGCCAGCCGGTCCAGATCCCGATCACTCATCGCAAAAGTCACCGGATCTCCCAATGTTCCGGAAGTCGTAATATAATCTACAATCTTTTCCCGTGGCACACAGATAAATTCCTTATTATATATTTGTAATTCTCTTTTCCCGGTCAACGGAATATACCGCAAATCTTCCAGTGTCCGGATTTTTTCCGGACGGATTCTGAATTCTTCAAACATCCGTTTATAGTAAGGAGAACGGGCAGCCAGATAAGCTAATGTATCTTGTAAGCGCCCTTCCTGATAACGTTGGATAACTTCCAATGGCTGTGTTTCTATTTCAGGTATCAACATCCGGTATTGTTTTCTAGTTTTACATTTCTGATTCAGTGGGTATGCCTATCGGCACCATTTATTTTTTCAATTAAAGGTTCTATTCCTCCTATCATACTGGCAACCGTAATCATTGCATTCAGAGGTACTCCTAAAATTCCGTGCAGATTGAGATTCTGTCCTGTCAGTAAAAGGTTTTTTACCTTTGTATAAGGAGAAATATGAGATTGTTCCAAAGCCCGAAAATCTTTTACATATCCGTAAAGCGCTCCTTCTTTTGAGCCGGTATAGTCCCTTATCGTCAATGGTGTCGCACTAAAATAATGCTCAATTTGCCCGCAAATACCAGGGAAATAGCCTTCAAGTTTACATAACACCCGTTCTTCACAAGCTTTTTTAAACGATTCATAATCTTTCCCTCTCTGCCCGGTAGTTGTATTTTCCCAAAGCCGTACATCTTCAAAATTCATCAGGCAATTAACGATTATTTTTTCGGCATATTTTTCTTCACTTTCGGATTCCGGAGGAGTCATTACCATCATTCCCATAGGCCATTCTTCCGGCTTATAATTCCCGACTTTCCAGATCTGATCGTAATCGTCGGTACAATAAATATTACTATTCAGATAAGGAAATGTATTTTTCCTGACTTTCGCAAACAGGATAAAAGCCGAATAAGTGTTCGGCATACTTTGTATGCGGTTCCGGTAAGCTTTTGTAAATTGTGCCGGATCGATCAGGTTAAGCGTAGTAAACGGATGTAAAGCGGAAATATATTGCAGGGCCTTATAACGCTTTCCTTTTTCCGTAACCACATACTGTACTTCGCGGTCCCGGGTTGCGATCTCCCTTACGCCATCCCCACAAATCACCTCTCCCCCGTGTTTCCGGATGAGAGCACACATTGCGTCTGCCAATTGCTGACTTCCTCCGACAAAACGGGAGGCTCCTTCGATAAACAAACGGTTGATGATGGCATGTACATAGAGGGGTGTCGTATCATACTTACCTGCGTAGAGCGCATTATTCCATGCAAGTAAATTCTGTAAACGGGGATCCCGGATATAACGAGCAATAAATTCCCCAACCGGACGGATAATCGTTTCATCCTGATATAAATCCGTCCTGCCTTGATCCGGCAACCGCATATTACAAAGGTAAAATCGGTCTGCCACAGCATAAAGGGCTTCCGTATAAAGGCGGATATTATCCTTCTCCTCCGGAAATAACTTTGCCCAACCGGCTATAAAATGCTCTTTCCCTTTTCCTATCGGATAACTTTTATTTTCACTTTTTACATAGACCCGGTCGAAAGCTTCCGGATCCAAAGGTTTAATCTTCAACTGATCGAAAATACCCAGATAGGAATAAAATTTACGCAAAACCCCTCCCGGCTGAAATCCGCTGATATAATGAATTCCAGTCTCATACCGTACACCTTTTCTTTTAAACATATGCAATCCACCGCCTGCTACAGTATGTTTTTCCAGCACTGTTACCCGGTATCCTTCTTTACATAACAGGCAAGCTGTAGTCAACCCTCCCAATCCTCCTCCTATAATTACGACTGTTTTTTCCATTTCCCGATATTTTTCATACTTCATTAATGGCACGAATAATCGTATTTATTCCTACTAATTCGGCACAAGTAAGCATAGCCCCGGTCGTCACGCCCAGCATCCCGTGAGAATTGGTATTTTGACCTGTCATAAATAAATTGGGAATATATGTCCGTTGTGAAACAACCGTCTGTACCGGACTATTCACATCACGCATAATCCCGTACATAGCCCCGGCCGCTGTTGCCGTATAATTCTCATATGTCAAAGGGGTAGAAATTTCGTAAAATGCGATTTTTTCCCGAATACCAGGAAATTCACGGTTCAGAGCCTCAATCAACTGTTGCGCCCGTTTTTCCTTAAATCCGGCGTATTCTTCCCCTCTTTTTCCCACCCTTGTTCCCTTCCATTTCAAAACTTCATCGTAACGCATATAAGAAATCAGCAAGGCTCCCTCACTGAAATTTCCCCCATCCTCAGGAGCCTGATGCATATAAAGATATCCACGGGGCCAATCCGTCTGGGTATACCCGGCACAACTCCATATATCCGGCACATCATAATGAAAAAAATTACTATTGTAATAAGGGACCATCCCTTTTTTAAAGCCCAGGTAAACTGTAAATCCGGCAATCGTATTTTCCAGGTTACGGATGCGCCGGCAATAAGAACGCTTTACCATACTCTCCTCCAATAAACCGATCATCGCCTGCGGGTGAATGGCAGAGATAAAATATTTTCCTTCCACAAAACGTCCGTCCCTTAGTTTTACACCCTCCACTGCCTGAGCTGTCCCGGTCAATGCGGTTACTTCACTCTCTAACCAGACCTCTCCTCCCATACAGCAAACCGAATCACTCAAAACATCTGCTATCTGTTGACTCCCGCCTACAATACGGTAAGCACTCTGAATGTAGGAATGATGTAAAAAAGCATGTACATAAAAAGGAGTTTTTCCTTTCTCTCCGGCATATAAAGGAGCATTTCCGGCCAAAACATTCCTGAGTACGGAATCGGACGTAATATGACTGATATAATCACTGACACTGGTTTTAACATATTCCGTTTCCAAAGGCAAAGTTTGCACGACCTCTTCCAAACGGGAAACCGGCGAACTAGTCGCGATCCTCCGGATGACTTCCACATAATGCTCCAAAGCTTTTCTCTCTTTCGGGAAAAAAGCAGCCAACCCCTCTATGTAAGCCTTATATCCCATTGCTGAAGGATAATGTTGCCCACCGTAAGAGATGACATCGAATGCCTCTTCATCCAATTTTCGCAATTGTACCCGGCCGGTCAAACCAAAATACTTCCAAAAACGGGAGAGCGGCTGTCCCTCTTCCATACTTCCGATATAATGCATCCCGGTATCAAAAAGTGTCCCTTTCCGCCTAAAAGATTGCAAACATCCTCCGATAACGGCATTTTTCTCTAAAACGACCACGCTATATCCCTGTTTACACAAGATATAAGCACTCAATAAACCGCCTAATCCCCCACCGATAATCACAACGTCGTATTTCATGTCACTCATTTTACCGTTCAAATTACACAATCAAACATCTCATCTGTTAGAGCTGTACTTTTTCCCACCCGATATTCCAAATGCCGGGGGCGTAATGGACAACGGCCGGCCACTGCAATTTTATCAGCATCCTCGTCCAAAGCTACTATTTTTATATCTTTCCGCACCAAAGCACAAAGTAAAGCGAAAGCCCCTATTCCGCATTGTCTTATCACAATTCGGGCGCCAGCAGGAATTTCTGCAATCTGTCTTTCCTGCTCCGTCCTGTTTTTCAATTCCCGTTGGGCTTCCCTTTTAATTGCTGTTCCCTTATAACGATAATTTGCCAGCACGGCATCCTGCCAATAGGATGGAGTCTCTGATTCTTCAACCATCCGGGCATACTCGTTTATAAAAAGGCGACGAACCTGTTTCGACCGATCCGCATATCCGAGACCGTAAGAAACATCATCCGGCAGAATACGAGGCAAAATATGAACCGTCACTATACCTTTACGTAATAAAAATTCCCGTTTAGGCAAAACATGCCCCATGCCATGGAACACCACAGGAATTATATCTATATTCAATTGTTCTGCCAGATAAAAAGCTCCCCGATGGAAACGCCGTACCGAACAATCTTCCGAACGCGTACCTTCCGGGAAGACTACTATGGAATACCCTTTGTCCACAAAATTCCGTAAACGGCCGATGCTATTTTCAATGCCTTCTTCTACCGGCCAGAAATCCGCAAACCGAATGATCCGGCCGTAAAAAGGACAATTCCAAACCCATTCGTTTGTAAGCACAATGAGTTTAGGTGACAACATTAATACATACATCAAATCGATATGAGACTGGTGGTTACAGACAATGACGGCAGGCTTGGAAAAATCCTCTTTCCCTTTATTCACAATATTACTGGAAATACCGGGCAAATGATCCACCACCCAGCGGGACACGCGGCATAACAACTGATGAAAACACAATTTCCGCCCCATCGTCGGCTTTCTTATTCCCAGCAAAATAGATCCATACACCGTCAGTAAGGCACTTCCCGCCAGAAAAACGGTAAATGCATAAACGGTAACCAGTAAATCCCGTAAAGTTACAGGCCTTAACCGTAAACGTCCGTTCTTTTCGGTCAACCAGCGAAAAATCAAGGGAGGAACAATAAACGCAATCCCCACAACACACAGCATACCGATTACAGTAATTACAGCCAAAGAACGCATAGCCGGATGTACAGCCAGAATCAAAGTCCCCAGCCCGATAAACATAGTCAGTGCCGATAAAGTAACCGACGTTTTATAAGAAGCCAGCATCTTTCGTCCGTAAGCATACTCATACATCAGTCCATCTACAATAAAAATTGTATAATCATCACCCAATCCGAAGATAAAGGTGGCCAGAATAATATTCACGATATTAAAATGGATACCGGCTAATCCCATGAAACCTAAAATCCATATCCAGCTCAATGCCATGGGTAAAAACGCAATAAATGTCAACTCCAGCCGTCCAAAGGCAAACCAAAGAAAAAACAACACCAGAAATCCACAGATATAAAAAACGGCATTAAAATCGTCAGAAAGGGCATAGACCATTCGTTTTGTTACGGTAGTTGTATCAAATACGAAAGCCTGCGGCTGCTTGTCCAAAGCCTCATAAATCTGTTCCTCCTTCCCCGGTTCCGCATAAAGCAATGTTACAATAGCCGATTTATCGGGCTGACAGATCAAGTATTCTTTTAACAGGGTTTCCTGTATCAAACCAAAATAGGAAAGAGACTCCACCCGGAATTCTTTCTCCCACAATGCCCGGAAAGGCCTGAATGCCTCCGGACGGAATCCGGCCTGTTTCCCCCAATTATCCGTCAGATGCAGTAAAGAATCTCCATACTTCTCTTTAAAAGCATTCCAACGGCTGATTTTTACCTGCTGTAAAGAATCTGACGGGAAAAAATAACCAATCCCGTTTACTCCGCTCAATACTCCCTCTTTCAAGAACGCATTAATACGGGGGATTTGGGCTTCATACTCTTTCAGAGCCTCATTTAAAGTCGTGCCTTCTGAAATATGATACATACTTTTTTCTCCCAAAGTAGTATATTTACTCAAAGTCTCCAGCACATTCCGTTGTTCCGGAGTCATATAATTAATTTCCCGGAAATCGGTTTCAAAGGTCACATCATTACTGTAAATCCCTAAAACAAGGGTTATTCCTGCTACAATCCATACCAACCAGGTTTTTTTTTCCGGCCGTAAATTTACCCAGCATTCCAGCCAGCGGTTTTTCTGTATTCCGATTCGTCCTCCCACCCAATGGGGCATAAAACAAAGAACAAAAAGAATTGTCCCGACCAAAGCAAAAGCCGCAAAAAGTCCTAAATCCCGCATTGCTGCAGCACTGATAAACAGAAGACTCAAAAAAGCGCCTACTGTCGTGATATTCCCGATTAGCATCGGACTGACAATATCCTGTAAAGCCATACGGGGATCAGGTTCATGCTTCAGATGGATCAGGTAATGCAATGAATAATCCACTGCAATTCCGAGAATAACAGCCCCTGTACCGATAGCAATAGCGGAAACATTCCCTTTAAAAAGACAGAGTAATGTTAAACTCAGGGCAACACCGAAAGCCACCGGCAAGCAAACCAAAAATAAAGGCCATATGCTTCGGAAAAACCATCCCAGCAAACCGACCATCAGAACAAGCGCCAAGAGCATTGTCTGCCAGGCATCGGTCTTAATCCGTTCGGCATTTGTAACGGCCACCAGGGAAGGACCAAAATATTGCACCTGAATATCCTGTGGCAAGTAAGCTATTGTTTTTTGTATCGCTTTTGCTAGAGCAGCATTCTGCACTGTCTCACTACTTTTATGTGCCAGTGTAATAAACAGCATCAGATGATCTCCGTCCTTTGAAAAAATATAATCGTCGACTAATGTATAATAATCATTTAACTGAAAATTTTTCAAGCGCTCCAGAACAGGAAGAGCAAAATGAAACGGATCCGTCTGAATACTTTTTTTGAGGACGGAGCCGGCAGGAGAGATCAGCAACTCCCGGTTTGAGGCAAATAAAGCTGCAAATTCCCCGGCATTTACGATAGAATCAATTCTCCGGTAATCTTCCGCTTCTAAAAAGTAAGGCATATTTTCAGTTAAGAAACCTGCCACAGCCGCCAATTTATCAATATTCACCCGATATTGAATATCCTTTACCAGATGTTCGTCCGTCAACGAATCCAACACTTCTGAAAATCTTTCCGCTCCTTCAATCAAACGCTCCCGTATTGCCTCTTTTTCCTGCAAAGTATCCGTAACAGAAAACCGGACAAAAATCTTATCGGCTATTCCGATATGGCGGTAAACAAAACCCAAACGCGCATTCTCCGGATTATCCGGCAAAAAACCGGTAATATCCTCTTCCAGTTCCACCCGGCTTCCGATCCACCCCATAGCAATCAAAAGCAGGACAGGTAATCCGATCCGCAATCCCCGCCTTCGGTGTAAACAGTCGTATAATTTCAAAAAAAATCCGGTCATTGTCTCTTTTTCTGAATCAGCCGGTATAATCGTTTGGGATAACCATAAAGTATAGCCCCGCCAACCAAAACCGTATTCAACATACTAATCCTTACAAAATCCCGGAACGGACGGAAATGAGTCACTCTCTCTCCGGGAGGAGCATAAAAAACATTTACAGGAACGGCTTTCAAGGGTATCCCTTCCCAGGCTAACCGTACTAATATTTCAAGTTCACATTCATACCGTTTCGTAAATATACGCATCCGCTGTACCGGCTCTAAGGGATACAGACGGAACCCCGACTGTGTATCCGGGAAACGAATACCCGTTTGTACCCAAAACCAAAAATTAGAAAAACGATTGGCAAAAGTATTTCCCTCCGGCATATGCCGCTGTTTCAATAAACGGCTTCCAACAATAAGAGCTCCGGACTCCCGTTTTATCTCTGCTATAAAACTAACGATATCCTCGGCCTGATGCTGTCCGTCTGTATCCATTGTCAGAACATATTTAAAACCATTTTCCCAAGCCAGCCGAAACCCTTGCTGCAGAGCATAGCCTTTTCCCCGGTTTTTCGGATAGGAAATCGTCTCAATACGAGCTGCAAAATGCTCCAAAACCTCCGTTGTCTTGTCTGTAGAACCATCATTGACAACCAGTATTGAAGAGGTATAAGGCATCAACCCTTCTATTACCTGAGCCAAAGTACCGGCATTGTTATATGTCGGCAATACCGCACATATACCGAGTTGCTGTAATTCACTGGCCATCTCCATTCTTTTATCTTTTAGCCCTGTATACCTATAAATTGTATTTACCCCTTATATACCGCACTGATTTTAGCAAATACTTTTTCCTTATCCGATATTATAATAGATGCTTCAATACCTTCCACTCCCTCAGAACATCCGATTTTAAATACAACCTCCCGGTTTTCTGCAGGCCGAAGCACATTCAGGAACTTGATATTTTTTGCCCGCACCATCCGCAGTGGCTTGTGAAAATATGCAGCAACCAACTCCTGGCATATCTGCAAAATACAAACCCCGGGAGTAACCGGGTTGTCCGGGAAATGAGCCTTATAAATCAAATGTTCCGGATTAAGCCGTATCCTCGCCTCAAATCCCTCTTCCCTCTGCTTCTGATCCGTTATTTCATAAAAATTCTCCCACATCTCTCTTTACTAAAAAATCGTTTTATTCCTTCCACTGAAAAAAGGAATGATCTATTCCTTTGTTTATTTTCTTATTCACAAATTCAATACGTGTTACATCTTCTCCCTGCCGCATCTCCACAGCTTGAATGGTATGCGCCTGTACACTAAATTCCAGAATCAAAACATCCATTATTTGCTGCAGTCTCCGGCTCCGGGACCTCAGGCTGATACGAAAGAGGTCCCCCTTACAGCTATATGCCGGCTCAAATCTTTCTTCGTCAACCAGCTTTTCCCCCCGGATACAAGCCAAAATCATTTTACCCATCTCGCCAAAAATCCGGCTTCCCCCACTACGATCCGTTGTTCCATCCTTTCTCATCCCTGATTTTCCTTTATTAATTATAAAATAATAAGCTTGCGGTTGCAAATATTCCCACCGTAAACAATCCGGCTTTTCGTAATACATCCGGCCTTCCGCCTCCGCTGTTTCCCGCAAAATAGCTATTTCTTTCCGCTGTATAAAATCACACTCAAAAGTTTCTATTCCGGCAGAAATCCGACGGATTTCATCCAGCATTTTCCGGAGCTCCTGCCCTTCCAACGGTTTAAACTCCTGTCCGTATCCTCCCGCAATTCCCAATAATACTCCCCAGACGATCATACAAAATTTACGCTTCATTTTCCTAATGTTTAGCAACGAGTATCACTCCTATCATTATTAAAATCACCCCTATCCAACGGGTCAAAGGCACAGTTTCCTGAAACACGAATACAGCGACCAACATACCGAAAATATAACTGATACTGATCATCGGATAAGCCATACTGAATTCAAAATGCCGCAGTATATACATCCACAACAAGGTTGCAATCACTATGCTGCCTCCTGAACAGGCCAATTGCCAATTGACCAGCAAATCCCGGAAATAAGTCCGGCACAATTGAAAATTTCCCATTCGTGCCAAGGCAAATTTCAAAAAAACCTGTGCGAGCACCAGAAAAAGACTCTGTATGGTCGATAGCAGTATCAATTTCCACATGATGACAACAATATAAATGAATATTCTTTACCTTGCCAGTGATTGACCACCAAAAGGCGGCGCACTCCTTTAACCTCCTGTCCCGACAAGGTCAAATGTGCCGGAACAATACCGCTCTGCAAACAAACACAACCCACAAATACTCCGTACGCAGTTGCCGTAAAAAATTCTCCGCAAAGGGGTTTATAAACCATTTCTTCCTTCCCGGGCCATTTCCCCGGCCCATCGTACAAACAATCGTTTTGAACATCTCCGTTTTTCCCCGTCATGACTACGTCCACCTCCCCGGGATCTATTCCATACCTTTTCAGGAACAGAAAAGCTTCCTGTTTCAAGTCTACACTTCCATAACCGATTTCCACGCTTTCCAGGCGAGCATACGCTTTTCCATCCTGTTCCTGCGACAACATAAAGGCAATACTTCCTTCTCCGGCAAAAGTACCTTTTCCGGGAGTTTGCACGATTTGTAAAGAATTGATTTCTTCTTCCCGCCAATACCCTAATTTCCCCAACAGATTGAAATAAGTCGGCGTCAACTCCTCATGTCCCCCTACCAAGGCGGAATGTATCCTTTTATTTGCAAATAAAAGTCCTGCCTCCTGTAACGCACTTTCAAAAGAAATTCCCCGATGAACATGCGTATTGTTATAACCGTGGCATTTTATACGGATGGCAATCTGTGAATTGATCGTATTGTGTGTAGAATGGATAAAAAAAGCCGGGCGCAGACATTCTTCCCCTTCTTGTACCATTGCCCCTAAAAACCGTTCTGTGTCTTCCACACATCCCAAACCAGTACCCGATAGTATTGCATCTGGCATAAATTCCCCGGCCTCCCTCATAGCCCACATAGAAGAAACAATTGCCCGCTTTATAATAGGACTCATGCGCCGGGCTGCCATCGGTTCGATAAACTGACGGAAGTCCGGTTCAATACACCTTACCTGAGGCGTTTTATATGCAAGCGGATCAAAAACTCCAGCAACAGACAAAGGCTGCTGTATTGAAACAGCCCCTATTCCCCTGATATATACATTCAATGCTTTCATGTTTTTGCTCCTCCTATAATTCTGAAAATATCAATGTCGAATTATTGCCGCCAAAGCCAAAAGAATTGGATAATACATGCCGTAAAGAAATATCTTGCAGGAGTTCCCGTACAGGTTCAAAAAGCAATTCCGGCATTGGATGTTGAAAACGTAAGTTTGCCGGAATCATCCGGTGCTTTAAGGCCAAAATGGAGATAACCGCTTCTACGCCGCCGGAAGCACTTGTCGTATGTCCTGTCATCGCTTTGGTCGAACTCACATAAGGCACCCGGTTTCCAAAAACCGCTGTAATGGCTCTTCCCTCCGATAGATCGTTATTCCGTGTACCGGTACCATGAGCATTAATATAACCGATCTCTTCCGGCTCCAATTTCCCCATAGAAAGTGCTTCCCGCATCGCTAATACAGCTCCTTTTCCATCTTCAGAAGAAGCCGTTTGATGGAATGCATCGCAGGCATTTCCATATCCGGACAACATACACCACGGCAGTCCCCCTCTTTGCAAAGCTTCCGATTCCCGCTCCAATACGAGATAAGCAGCTCCTTCTCCCAAATTAAGTCCCGAACGGGTATCGTCAAAAGGCCTGCAAGGTTCCTTATCCAGTATCATCAAAGAACGGAATCCGTTTAAATGGAACTTTGTAAGGCATTCTGCTCCCCCAACTACTGCTACATCCGTCATTCCGGCTTTAAGCAAATTTGCTCCCAATATGACCGCATTAGCAGCTGAAGAACAAGCTGTCGACAGAGTAGTTACATACTGAAATCCTCCGATTGCGTCGGCCATTCGTTCCGTACAGGCGCCACACTCGTGTACAGCTATATAAGCATTCATAGAGCCGTTCGTCAGAAAATCCAGATAATATTGCTCGCTCTTTTCCATTCCTCCCACAGTGGTCCCGTTGATAAAAGAAAACCGTTTCCCGGATTTTTCCCTAAATCCAGCGGACTTTAACGCTTCCCGTAGAGCAACTATTCCCAGCAAAGACGTACGCGTGATTATTTCTTCCGGCGACAAACCGAGCATTTGCCTCAATTCTTCATCCCCGTATCTGACTTCTGCAGACGGAATATCCCCATGTACTGTCTGTAAATATTTTAACCGGCCGATTCCGGAATACCCTTCCTTTAATGCCCGGCAGGTCTCTCCGATTCCCAACCCCAATGCCGAAACAATTCCCAATCCGGTTACAACGATTCTTTCCATGATAATTCCCGTCTATTTTACATCAATCCTACAAACCAGACCCTCTGTATGCTCAGTTATTTCGATTCTTTTCGATATAGTCAGCCATTGATTTTACAGAACGAAAAATTTCTCTCCCCTGCGCCGGGTCCTGTAATTTGATTCCGTAATTTTTTTCCATCAGCACAATCAATTCCAAAGCGTCGATAGAATCTAACCCTAACCCTTCTCCGAATAAAGGTGCATCATCCTGGATATCCTCTGGTTTCATCCCCTCTAAATTCAGAACTTCAATAATCTCATCCTTTAAGTTTGCTACCAATTCTCCCATAATTTTTATTATTTTAATGCGTTTATATTCTCTTCATTAAAAACAAGCCCTTCATTTTCCCGTCCTACTAACACAATTTTTGCTTCACACTTATTGTCACAACATTCCAGCCAGCCCACCAACGCCCTGTCCAAGCCAGCTGCCTCAAAAACAGTCCCGGTATAACGGCATAAAAAACCGACCGGAAATTCCGGATTTACAAAAAATGTATTTTCCCCGTAAATCCCATGCCGGATACAAATTTCTCCCAATACAATATTAGGCAAGGTATAGACAAAAACAGAAGGACTCGGGAAATAAGGTTCTCCAATAGTCTCCTGATAACGTTTGTCCGTATCCAGCGAAGCCGATGAATTCGCCAGAAAAATCGCCGTACGTTTACCATCCCCCAGGTTTTCCCCTCTCAATAAAAGCTCACTTGCCAAAAATCCGGCTTTTGCCAATACATCCATTTTGAAAAATTTCGGATAATTTACCTTAGCCGCCCGATACAAATCTCCTAAAAATTCCCTTACTGTCTCCGTACCTGAACAAAAAATAACCTCTCCGTTTACCCGGCATTCTCCCAAAACAATCTGACAATATTTTTCAATAGTCAACATATCAACCTAATTTTAAACGTATTGCAGCATTACACCCGCCAAACCCGGAAGCCGTCTTAATGCATTGCCGCATCTTTTTTTGTTCCAGGCAGGTTACTACTTGCAATTCCCGGGAAACCCCGATTTTCTCAAATCCCTTACAGGAGGGCAAAAAACCTTCCCGTAAACCGCAGAGGGCAACCACTGTTTCTAAAACTCCCGCTGCCCCTAAAGTATGTCCAAAATATCCCTTCAGGCTATATACCGGTACTCCCTGTAATCCTGCCCGTTCAAAAGCAATCGCTTCCATCTCATCATTATACAAAGTAGCCGTTCCATGTGCATTCAGGAAATCTATGTTCCGACATTCTTCTCCTTCCATCACTTTTTTTAAAGCCAGGTACAACCCCTCTCCTGTCCGTGAAGGCCCTGAAATATGATTCGCATCGTTGGTAATTCCTTCTGCAGCAAGTATAATCTGTCCTTTTGTTTTTTCTCCCCGCTCAAATATCAGGGTAGCTGCCCCCTCCCCCAAATTCAAACCGCAACGTGCAATATCAAAAGGCCGGCATAAACCGGAAGATAAAGCCTTGAACGACTGGAATCCGGACACAATAAATTCAGACAACACATCTGCTCCCACCACAACAACCCGGTCATACACTCCTGCGATTAAACAACGCTTGGCTACAATCTGGGCTACAACTCCCGAAATACAGGCATTGGATACAACCAAGGCTTTATTCGGATTGTGAAAAAAGCGGGCAATTTCCTGAGCAGAATGCCACAAATACAACTGTTCTCTATTATCCTGTCCTTTTCCCTCTTCTCCTAACAATTCCACATTTCCCTTTGTAGTCGATAAAATAAAAAGAGTCCGCTTATCCGATAAATCGCGTCCTGCCGCGGCAAAGGCAACTGAAAGAATTCCGATCTGCTCAAAACGGGTATACTGCTTTCGGGAAATTCCCAATCTTTCAGTCATATCCAATAAACGTCCTTCCTCTATCAAGGAAGCCATAAAAGGCTCCCGCACCTGCAAATAATGCTCATAATAGCGTAAGCCACTCTCATCCCGTTTCACTGCAGCTATATTTTCTTCTGTCGTAAAACCAAGAGCAGATACAATATTATCCCCTGTAATATAAACCTCCATTTCAATTTCTTATATGACTTGCCACTGCTTTTTCCAGGCTTCATAAAAATCCGGATTTCCCCAGATCAACTGATAATTTTTATCCAGAAATACCTGCATGCTACTTCCTGTTGCCACCAATACCTGCGTTCCGTTTTCGATCAGATATATCCGGTAATCGAAACAAATCTTAGCTGCTTCCGTAGGTAAATATTTTATTTCCACTAACATTTTATTCCCATAAACCAGAGGCTTTTTATAATTAAAATCCAGCTTAACCAAAGGGGCATAAAATCCTTCCCCAAAAATACGCAAATAACCAATATTATATTTCCGCCCGAATTCTTCTCTGGCATCTTCAAAATATTTAGCATAACTTCCATGCCACACAATACCCATTGAATCTACCTCGTTAAAACGTACGTCGATCTCCTTACTCGCTGTTAATACCATGTCTTACTAATTTTCAGTAATTGCAATTTTCATCTCACATTCCGCCACCAACTGTCCATTACATCTCACCGTAGCCTGTACCAAAGTCAATGCCATCACTTCATTCACCACTTCAATTCTGGTTTTCAGCATTTCATTGGTCCGGGGTAAATCCCGAATGACTAAATTCCGTAATGCTCCTATAAAACCGACCCTCACTTCCGCCTGATTGATTTTATTAAAATATCCAATCCGTGCAGCACACGTCTGAGCAATGTTTTCTATAATCCCAGCTTCCTGTAAAACGCCTTCCCGGTAAAATAAATTATCTTTCCTCACCTGAAATTCCGTCTCTGTTACCATTGCATCACAACTCAACAAACGGTCGATCATTATAAACGGCCGCTGTTGAGGTAATAAATCTGTCACCTCAAAAAGTATTAAAGAATTATTTTCCCGTCCTTCCATCTTTTAATTCAACTTACATTCTAAAATACTATGTCCCTTTGCCAAACCATCATATACCTGACAAATTTTCAAACCGGCCTTCTCGATGCAACGGCATAAATCCCGATAACCAAACATTTTACTCTTTCCATTGGCCAATGCTGTAAAATAAACACTTATTTGTGTCAAACAAAAAGATCCGATCTCATGCGGATGACGGTCCCACAAGGTTTCCATAATATAAAGACAAGTCTCTGCTTTCATAGAACAAACTGCCCGTTTTAAAATACTTACCGCTTGTTCTTCCGAAAAACAATCCAGAAACTGACTCATCCAGATCACCTCAAACCCTTCCGGAAAACAAACAGTATCATCCAGTAAATTAGCCGGAAAGGAGTAGATCCGTTCCGCACCTGCTTTTCCGCCGATCCATGTCTGCATGATTTCCAATTGTTGAGGTAAATCCAGAACTGTCACCTCTACTTGAGGAGAATAACTCACACACTTCATAGCCCAACGTCCTGTATTTCCTCCGACATCCAACAAACGACGGGGGTTATTTTTAAATACTATCTGCAAAGCTTCCTCAAAAGAACCGTCAGAATAATAATGATCAAAAGCAAACCAACTTTTCTGCACACCGGCCGGTAAATCCGGCAGCCCTTCATAAATAGTCGGCCAATTCCCCAAAAATTTCAATCCTTCCGGCTTCCCCTCCACTAAAGATTTTTCCAAATCAAACAATCCCAGATAATTTACATCCTGTATAAAATCCATATTCACTTTTACCCGTTCATCCGTCATCAAAAACCAACCGGGTTTGGCGATACAGAAACGCTCCTCTTTCCGTAATACGGTCCCTATCGTCAAAGAAGATTCCAATAAAACCTGAACTGCATAAAAAGATAAACCCGTATTTTCTGCAATCTCTTCCAATGTCAGTCCCCGAGGAGAATCAGCCAGTAATCTAAAAATCCCGAATTTCAACATTAACCGTGACACCTGAAATACAACCGGAGCAAAAGCGATTTCATTCGCCAGACGCAAAGCATCCAGAGCCGAAAAACGCTCTTTTGAATATATTTCCTGACGAGATAAAGGCGACTTCATTTTATCCATTATTTCCAAAATTCATAAAAATTATACCACTGTTCCGGGTAGCACTTTAAAATCTTTTCCAATTCCTGTACATAAGAGACAGCCAGCACTTTTTTAAGTTCTCCCCTCCGGCTACTCTGCACATCTGTTTTTAAAGGACGAATATAAACCCGGTAATGTAAACTTCCTTCTTTCATGACAAAACAAGCCAAAGCCGCTGTCTTTAAGCGTTCTCCCAAATAAAAAAAACCCGCCGGAAATTCAGCCTTTGCACCCAAAAAATCGACTTTTTCCTTCTTATTTCCGGAAAATATCCGGTCGCATGGCATACAGACAAACTCTCCATTCTTCAAGGCATTATGTATATAATAAATATGAGACATATCGGCAGTTACCGGAATCAGTTTTATATGATTAGCATTCAGTATTTCAGAACGATATTGCTGCATTACAGGGGACTCTCCTCCAAAAATCACTCCATTGATGGGTTTTACGGCAGAAGACAACAAATAACCTGCAATTTCAAAATTTCCCACATGTGCACTGGCAATTAAACATCCGGATGCCGAATTTTCAGCCTCTTTAAAATATTCCTGTCCTTCTACGGTCACCCGGAACTGTTTTCCGTTTCCACTGAAAATAGCAAATTTATCCAATACCGTTTGTCCGAAAAGATAATGATTCCGATACGTTTTCCACCATGATTTCAGATAAGAGTAACCTTGGCGCTGCCGGAAATAATGAAAAATTGCCATGCAACGTTTGCGGGCAAAAATCATGTAAAAAACGACAATAAAACGTAATCCCAGATAACCGAAACGAACATCTACGTAACGGAAAAACCAAAACAAAGAACGTTGCCCAAAGTTGCCTCCGCCTGTTCGCCCTTTCCATTCTCTCTGTTGCACACTTAAGCGTTTACTTTTTTCTCAATATAATCATAAAAAGCTCCCAGCGTTGTCACTCCTCCCATTTCCTCTGCCTTAATTTTAAAACCAAAATTTTTTTCAACAATTACTACAATATCCACAAAATCAAGACTGTCTATTCCCAAGTCTTCTTTTAACAAAGCCTCTTCCTTCAACACAGCTTCGTCAATTTCAATTTCTTCCACTAAAAATTTGTTTGTTATCTTTACAATTTCAGCACGTGTCATATCTATATTTTTAGATAATTTTTACAAATTCCATAGCTTTATGCAGGCTATATTATTCTTTTATTTTCTTTACAATCAATGCACTGTTGGTCCCTCCAAAACCAAATGAATTCGAAAGGAAAAAATCTATATTTTGTTTTTTCGTTTCCGGAATAATATTTAACCGGACAGAATATTCATCCGGTCGTTCAAAATTGAGATTAGGAGCTATAAAAGAATGCTGCATCATCAAAGTAGAATAAACAATCTCACTCGCCCCGGCCATCCAGCATTCATGTCCGGTCATGGATTTTGTCGAACTCACAGCGACTTTTTCCCCGAACAATTTATAAATAGCTATTGCCTCATACATATCCCCCAACGGAGTAGAGGTAGCATGGGCATTAATGTAATCAATCTGCCCTGCACTCACAGCAGCATCCTTCAATGCGCGTGACATAGCGAGGTAAGAACCTTCATTATTGGGCTGCGAAATATGCCCGCCATTGGAAGAAAAACCATAACCGACGACTTCTGCAAGTATGGGAGCCCCCCGCCAGACAGCATGTTCATATTCTTCCAGAATTACAGTAGCCGCCCCTCCGCTAGGCACTAAGCCGTCCCGGCCAGCATCAAAAGGACGGGAAGCTTTTGCCGGATCATCCGTCCGGACAGAAAAAGCACTCAACGCATCGAAGCTAGCCATGGAATAAAGATTCACTTCCTGTGCTCCCCCGCATACGACTACATCTTGCCAACCGTTGCGAATAAAAGCAAATCCCAAACCGATGGAATGGGAACCGCTGGCACAAGCTGCACTAATAGTCATATTTATCCCTCTCAGTTTAAAAATAGTCGATAAATTCATGGTTACCGTTGAATTCATAGACTGAAAAATAGCCGCCGAACCCAACAAAGCCGTATCCCCTTTTTCCTCCATAATCTTATGGGCTTCAATGACTGGTTTGGCAGAGGAATCATTCCCGTAAAAAATGCCGACTTCATATTGCTCCAGATAATCCATATCTATCCCGGCATTTTGCAAAGCCTCCGCAGTAGCCATATAGGCAAATTCCCCTTCTTCAGCCAGTCCCGTACGCAAACGCCGTTCTAACTTTCCTTTTAATAAAGGACGTTCTACAATACCTGTGAGAGGTGAACGATACCCATATTTTATTCGCTCTTCATCTATCCCTATTCCCGATTTTCCCTGATAAAGAGAGGTTTTTACCTCTTCCAGATTTTTTCCCAAGCAGGAATAAATTCCCATTCCAGTAATAACAACCCGCCTCATACCTCTTTTGTCATCCATAATTCCCATTCTTTCACAAATACTTTTCTATGTATACAAACCTCCATTAACAGAGATGACTTCCCCCGTGATATAGGAAGCCCGCTCTGAAGCTAAAAAACTTACCAATGCAGCCACCTCTTCTGCTGTCCCAAACCGATTCAGCGGAATCATTTCTTTCAATGTTTTTTCATCCATATCCTTCGTCATATCCGTAAGAATAAAACCGGGAGCCACAGCATTGACAGTAATCCCCCGTTTCCCCACCTCCTGTGCCAGAGATTTTGTCGCCCCAATTACACCCGCCTTTGCCGCTGAATAATTTGTCTGTCCGGGCAAACCTTTGATTCCGGATAGAGATACTATATTTACAATCCGTCCATACCGTTTTATCAACATGTCTTTCAATAGGCGACGCGTAACGTAAAAGAAACCGTTCAAATGCACATCCACTACCCTTTTCCACTGCTCGTTCTGCATCCACAACATCATCGTATCTTCCCGTATTCCGGCATTATTTATCAATACAGCGATATAATCTTCCGGATGCTGTTCTGTCCACTTCTCCAAAGCAGCATCTACCTGCTCTGCATCAGCAACATCAAAAGGGAATAACTCGGCTTTCCCGCCTTCTTCCTCAATCATGCGCCTGGTTTCCAAAGCAGCCGCTTCATTAGAAACGTAATTGATCACTACGGGAAATCCCAAACGGGATAATTCCATACAGACAGCCCGGCCAATTCCGCGGGATCCCCCCGTCACTAACGCATATTTCATAATGCCCACCTTTTATTCTTTAAATACTCTACCATTGCCCTGATTTCCTTATATTTCGGAGTATCCTCTACAAATACCGGGAAAAAAGCCCGGACTTCGTTATAAATTTCCCGGCTATGGCCCGATAATAAAGGTTGAATTTTTAAATAATCTATCGCCTGCACAATCCCCATCAGATGAACAGCCATTACCTGATAAGCATTTTCTATTACTTTAGCCGCTAACTGAGCCGCATTTGTTCCCATACTTACCACATCCTGATTATCATTATTATTGGGAATACTATGAATACACATCGGCATAGACAACGTCTGACATTCCGCAGTAGTTGAAGTAGCTGTAAACTGAGAGGCCTGCAAACCATAATTCAGTCCCAATATCCCTAAATTGACGAAAGGAGGCAGAATACCATTGATCCGGTCGTGAAACAGATAATTCAGTTGCCTTTCCGCCAACATAGTCAATTTCGTCACGGCAATTTTCAATTTATCCATCTCATAAGCAATATAATCTCCATGAAAATTCCCCCCGTGATAAATATTTTCAGTATCCGGATCTACAATCGGATTATCACAGGCTGAATTTAATTCTTCTATCAATACTTTTTCCGCATTTTCTAATTCATCCCAAACCGGCCCCAATATTTGAGGTACACAACGTAAAGAATAATAAGCCTGAACTTTATGCGTGAATATTTTCTCCTCACATTTTTTTCCGTATAATTCAACTTCCCGTTTCCGGACGCACTGACTTCCCGAGGCCCATACTCTCATCAAACGGGCCACCTCCTGCTGTCCACGATGACGTTTCACTCCATTTAATACTTCCGACATTAAGTCGTCGTAAGAAGAAGCAATCTCATTCATCATCACGGAAGTCGCCACTCCCCACTTCAATAATTTTTTAGCATATATCAAATTAACCAAACCAATCCCCGTCATCATAGACGTCCCATTGGTCACAGACAAACCCTCCCGAATATGGATTTTAAACGGTTTTAAACCATTTTTCTCTAAAACTTCAGCTGCAGGCCACCACCTGCCTTCATAAAAAACCTCTCCTTCTCCGATCAATGCCAAAGCAATATGAGCCAGTTGAACTAAATCCCCGCTCGCCCCCACACTTCCATGTTCCGGCACCATCGGATAAATCCCGCGGTTTATAAATTCCACCAATAAATTCACTAACTCCCAATGAACCCCTGATTTTGCCTGCAGAAAAGTCCCCACCCGGGCAATCATTGCTGCCCGTACATACAAAGGTTCCACCGGCCGGCCGGCACCTGTAGAATGACTCCGGATAATGTTATACTGTAAATCCCTTAAATATTGATCCTCAACACGCCATTGTGCCATTGGCCCAAAGCCGGTATTGATACCATAAATGACTTTATCTGTTATAAATTTTTTGAGAAAATGAAAACATCTCTCAATTTCTGCCCGGGTTTCCTCAGTTATTTCTAACTTTCCCTGTCTGAACAAAATAACCTCTATATCATCCAGACAAAATATTTTAGATACACGCATCTCTATTCTATTAGCAAAATATTTGCCTTCCCATATCCGTCTTTTGACAAAACTCCCTTCTTTCCCTTTTTCTATGAATTTTCTTTAACACACAAAACCTTTTAAGGGATAACCTGATCATTTCCACCACCCTGATTAAGTTGAAATTTTTATTTTCCCGCCCTATGAGAAATTCAGCTGAGCTTATAATTTATCCATTATTTTAAGGATAAAGATATACAAAAATATAATAAATCCACAGGAACCTTAAAAAAATACAATTAATAAACATATTTTATAATAAAGAAAACATCCCTTTTTCTAAGGCGTAAAAATATAAAATACGGTTATGAAACCATTATTTTATATATTCATTTTCCTAACATTTACCGTTTGCTGTACTCCCTGCCGAATTTTCACTTATAACTTTCCGAGAACGAGCGATCAGCAACATTTTCCCCGTATTTATTTTCCAGCCAGCTCAATCCCCCATCCGATTCCATCAAAGCATAATTCTACAATTCCTTCCTTAAATCAGTTCCTTCAAAAGCACCATACGCTGGCTTTCCTATGGATTCATAACGATACGATTCAGGCAGAATATTACGCTCCTCATGTAACAACTGAACAGACGCTGGATTTATTTTCCATCTCCAAATCAGTCGTTGCCGCCGTTCTGGCAATAGCCTGGAAAGAAGGCTATATTTCAGATATTTCGGATAAACTCACGCATTATATTCCGGACATTCCCCCTGCATACCAGGAAATTTCTTTGGTAAATTTATTGAATATGCGTTGCGGTATTGAGGCATCCTGGTATACATCAACTGTTTTATACCACAGCAGTCATTTGGATAAGACACTGAGAAACATCCCTTTACGTACCTTTCCCGATACAAGATACGAATATTGCAACGCTGCTACCCAATGGCTTATCCCCCTCATTGAAAAAACGACAGGCCAAAAATTTACCGACTATTTTTATCAGAAATTATGGCAGCCATTGGGTATGGAATACCCGGGGAATTGGAGCATCGATTCCCCCAAATATCAAATGGCCAGGGGGTTTTGCGGGTTAAGTACCAGCCTGCGCGATCTGGCTAAAATAGGTCTGTGTTTTCTGCATGAAGGATATTACGGAGGAAAAGAAATTCTCCCTCCAGCCTGGATAGATAAAACGTTCACTCTTCCTCCAGCTTCAGAACAATCCGGAGAGAAGTCCGTTTATAATATGCATTGGCGTATTCTAACTCCCAATGAGGAATTTTTAGCCAAAGGATTACTCGGACAATATCTGTATCTCAATAAAAAAGACAATGACCTCATTATCCGTTTGGGAAGCAAAGAATCCTCCGTCGACTGGATTCCCTTTTTCAGGCAATTGATATCTGGAGGATCCTTCTTTCACTGACGTCTTCTACCGTCTTTTTTCATTTACGCTTCTCCTTTTATTTAAAAGCTTCCATTATAGGGCGGCCAATCCACACCTGAGGCTGTTTCAGCCCGAATATCCAGGCAATGGTAGATGCTGTATCGTAAATCATTGTACTGCTATCTATAACATGTCCTGCCCGTATTCCTTTCCCGAAAATAATAAACGGGATCTGCATTTCCTGTAACGTCTTACCTCCATGGCCCTTATTTATTCCCCCATGGTCAGCTGTAAGTATAAAGACAGTTTCTTCATAAATTCCGGCTTCCTGAACAGCCTGCACAATTTGCGCAATTTTATTATCCAGTTCCTTTAATTTTGCATAATATTCTGGGGTATCGTGTCCGTATTTATGTCCCACTTCGTCGGGATTATTAAAAGCAATCATGGTAAAAACCGGCTTTTTCTCCCGGATATATTGCACTACATCCTGTACAATAGCATCCGACGAACCATTTTCTGCAGCCGGAACATGAGAAAAATGATTGACAGCCTCTTTTTCACATAAATACTGCATTCCGTCCCATTCAAAAATATAACCGATTTCCGCTTCAGGTTTCTGGTCCCTCAACAACCCAATCACTGTCGGAAATAATCCGTAATGAGAAAGCTCCCGGGAAGGAATCTCCGGTTTCTTGCTCCCCCAAGTTGTGAAACCATGAACTTCAGGACTGGCCCCCATGATCATTGATGCCCAATTACAGGCACTGGAGGAAGGCAAAACAGAACGCGATTTTAAAGTATAAGTCCCGCCTTCCATCATTCTCTTTACTGTAGGCATCTCTGCCTGAGGAACACTGTATGCTCCCCAACCATCCAACCCAATTAAAACAACATGTTTCACTCCTTTTACTTTACCAAAGAGCAAAGTAACTGTAAACAAAAAAACAATTAATAAAACAGTCCTTTTCATTATTCCAGCATTAATTTTTTCTAAGCAATCAAAGGTATTCATTTTTAAATTTAAATTATATAAAAACAACAACTTTATGAATGATACCATAAATTTCAGAAAAACAAAAGTTCCTTTCCGATAAAAATCTAATATTACAAAAACGATTTCTCAAAATACAAACAGTAAAAATCCGGACAAATCTGACAGGAATTTCAGCGGATCAGGCATAAAAAAACCCTGACAACTTACGTTATCAGGGCTTCTTAAATTCGGCATCTACC